>ERZ778020.97-NODE-97-length-307679-cov-29.735121_pt1 | contig 307679 bp, 262 predicted proteins | sample MGYA00375750_ERZ778020 | MGnify/ENA primary metagenome ERZ778020 (study PRJEB29350, sample SAMN05389818) | bioreactor metagenome | isolation source: Ammonium sulfate bioreactor | place: South Africa: University of Cape Town | collected 2014-03-17 ...
TCGTGACCGATCTTGCGGTGTTCACCATCGACAAGCACGGCAAGGACGGCATGGTGCTGATCGAACTCGCCGACGGCGTCGCGCTTGACGAGGTCAAGGCGAAGACCGAAGCCGAATACCGGGTCGCGCTGACGAACGCTTGAGCTGCTGTGGCGGTGCTACTGCATCAGCGCCGTCCGCCGAGTTCCCTGGGCAAGAGGCTTGAGCTGATGTCGCCGTCTGCGATACCCGATTGCGGCTGGGTGTAGCCGGCCGAGAACGACACGCTGAGGTTCGAGGTCGGCCGGATCTCGACGCCCGCATGGAAGCCGGAGGCGGCGGTCGCGCCGGCGCCGGGGTTCAGGGACGTGATCGCGTTGAAGGCGTCCGGACCGAATTTCAGGGAATCGACACCGCCGAACACCGTCACGGGCATATTGCCCGCGCCTTTGAAGCTGTAGCCGACCTGCGTGCTGTCATAAGACAGCGCGCCGAAATTGCCGAACGCGCCGCCGATGCCATTCCAGCCGAAGCCCGAGAACGAACCGGCGGGAGCGCTGTAGCTTCGGACAAAGAATCCGCTCTTGTCGGTTTGTTCGAGGTCAAAGCCCGGAACGTTGCCGTACGTTGCCGCGCCGGCTGAAGCGGCTTCGCCGCCGAAGCCGAACGGTCCAAACGGAATCCAGTATTTCACCGGCTCGCCCTGAGCGCGCGCCGCGCACCAGCTCACGCAAAGCGCGGCCACCAAAACCAATCCATACTTGTTCGAGAATGTCGACATTCGGGGGCTCCGGCAACCAGGCAACTATAGGCCACAGACCAGCCGCAGGCCACATCCATGCCGCGTGTCGGTATTGCTATTTCGAAGCCAGCGCCTTCGCCTGCGCGAACACCACCTCGATCAACGTGCCGGAATGCGGCCCGGTCCTGATGTGGAACTGGGCGCGATTGGCTTCCACCAGCGCCTTGGTGAGCGACAGGCTGACGCCGGCGCTCTCCGAAGCCTGATCGCTCGGCGCCTGCGTGCGGAACGGCTCCGTCGCCGCCGCCACCTCGTTGTCGTTGAGCCCATGCCCGGTATCGCGCACGCGCAGCGCCACGTCGCCGAAATCGTTGATCGCTGTCGAGACGATGACCTGACCGCCGGCATTGGCGAGATGGATCGAGTTCCCGATCAGGTTGAGCGTGATCTGGCGCAGCGCCTGCACGTCCGCCACGATCGGCGGCAGCGTGTGCGCGAGCGAGGTGCGGATGATGATGCGTTCGCGATTGGCTTGCGGCTGCATCGCCGCGACGCATTGCTCGACCAGCTTGTTGAGGTTCTGGTTGACGAAGGCGAGATCGAGCTTGCCGGTTTCGATCCGCGACAGGTCGAGCAGGTCGTCGATGAAAGCGATGATGCGCTGCCCGGAAGCGCGGATGTCCTTCATGTATTCGCCGTAGCGTTCGTTGCCGAGCGGACCGAATTTCTCGTCGCTCATCACTTCCGCAAAGCCGATGATGGCGTTGAGCGGCGTTCGGATTTCATGACTGATGCGCGCCAGCACGTCGGCCTTCGCGTTTGCCGCGCGATCGGCCTGCCGCCGCGCCTGCGACAGTTCGGTCTCCATCTTTCTGGCCTGCGACAGGTCGCGGAACACCGCGAAGAAGTTGGGAGCATCGGCCCGCGTCCGGCCCATCGTCATCGATAGCGGGATCAGGCCCTCGCGCGCGCGGCCCAACACCTCGAGGCCGTGGTCGAGCAGGCTTGCGACGCCGTCGTCTGCAAGTCTGCTGAGATAGTTGCGCACCGCACCCTGGCTTTCCGGCGCGAAGAGATCGGCGAGATCGAGTTGCGTGAGACTGTCGCCGGAGCGGCCGAACAACGCCTCGGCGCTGCGGTTGCTGGCGGTGATCCGTCCGCCTTCGTCGAGCATCAGGATGCCTTCGGCCGTGGTGTCCAGGATGGCGCCGAGTTCCTCGGCGGCGGCATGATCTACGGGGGACTGAGCCTGCGCACCGGCGCAGATCAGCGCGTGCGCAGGCTCGCCATCCCACGCGATCGCAAAAAGGTGGGCGGTGATCGGCTGTTGCCGCGCGCCCGACGGTGCCGTCGCCGAAATGGTGACGGCGGTGCCGGTGGCCGGGGCGTTTCCGGCGGCAGCCACGCCGGATTCGACCAGCAGCGCATCGAGCCCGCCGGCCTGCTCCAGCGCGCCCACGCCATCACAGCCGACCTGCGCGAGAAAGGCCGGGTTGGCGTAAAGCACACTGTCGCGCCGGTAGACCATCACGCCGGTTGGAAGCAGGTCGAGCACCTGCCTGTCGCGCGTGCTGTCCGCCTGCGGCGCGGACGGCGCGGCTTCCGGCAAAGGCAGTTCGTCTTCCGGGGGGCCGGCGGCATCGGGTTGATCCTGGGGTCGCGGTGTCTGTGCAACCGGCGGCTCGGTGACGGCCTCGTGTTCGGGAGCGTGCTGCTCGCCCTCGAGCCGCGCCGAGAGCTGCCGAGCCAGTTCGTTGAAGGCATTGTTCTCGACAGGGGTGAGCGAAGGAGGCTTCAGGTCGGTCGGGGACCTGAACGGCAGGACATTCTTGGGGGTTTCCACGACGGTGTCCGGTTCTGCTGGCTGAAGTGAAAATTCTGCGGCGGGCGTTGCGTCGGAAGACGTCGATGTGGCTGCCGGCTGTAGAGAGGAGGTCTCGTTGAACAAAAATTCGTGATGCCGATGCGCTGCGAGCCGAGCCAGACTGTCGCGATCGCGGCAGACGCCGAAGCCGCGATAGCCTGCGAAATTCCGCGCGCGATCGTAGATCGGCAGCCCCGACAATTCGACCGGCAAACGCAGGTCGGATCCGTCGACGGGCCAAAGCAGCGTGATGCCGCTCCAGGTGTCGCGGGTGGCGACGGCTTTCGCAACGCGGCCTTCGGGATCGAGTCCGAGCACCTCCGTGATCTCGCTCCACAACCGGCCGAAGCCGGCCGCCGTGCGCATGCCGATCACGCGGGTGAAGTCGTCGGAGCCGAGCGAGAAGCGGCCTTCTGCATCCATCCGCCACATGAAGCGCAGGGGATGGCGACGCATCCGCGGATGGGAATCGCGCGGCGGGGCGTCGTCGGGTGCGGGCGATGCATCGGCCGCAGGATGTCCTGTCGGCTCGACTGCCTGCGGGGCAACGGCTGCCTCGCTCAGTGACGGCGGTGCGGATTGCGATTCAGGCCCGCTTCCCGTCGAAGGATCTGCGATTTGCGGCGCGAGCAGCGCGACGAGTCCGACGTCGCCGCCGCTGCCGACCCGTTGCAGCACCATGTGCAACGGACCTGTCGACGTCTCCGCGCGGCCCTCGCGCAGCGCCTCTTCGCGCGCGCCCTCCAGCCCGGGCTCCGCCAGGCTGTGAAAACCGAGCAGCGGCCGCGCGGCGTCGCTGGCGCCCACCAATCGCCCGTCGCGTTCGAACGCGGCGATCGGCCTGTCGATGCCATCCACCAGGCGCTGCAAGCGTTCGATCAGCGGCAGGCCGCCGCTGACCGGCTCCACGCAGGTGATGAGGATGCCGTCGGTGCCGTCCGGAAAATCCAGCCGCGCGCAGGCGCAGGTGACGAGGCCGCCGAGCATAGCGCCGAAGCCGCGCAGGCGTTCGAGCCGCACCGCTCCGGTCGGCAGTAGCCGGTCGGCAAGTCGCGACACCTGCTGCCGGTGCGGATCGTCTGGACCGAAGTGTCGCGATGCAAGCGCCGACGTGTTGGCAGCGCCGAACATGGAAGCGCCGACCGGATTGGTCCACAGCACGCGCGTGCCGTCGAACGACCACAGCCACGCGGGCTGTGCTGCTGCCGCGTGAACGGCGAGCCGCGGATCGGTCACGCCCTGCAACTGGAAATCGGCGCTGGTGTCGGCGCTGGTCATGGGCACCGTGTCGTTCGACGTCTCTGGTTGGTGTCTGTCGCCGCTGCGCATGCGGGCGCCGGTGGCGGTTTGTCAGTATCGCGTTCGGCTTCTCTCAGGTCCACGGCCCGCACTCCGTAATCCCCGCTAAAGCCCGGATAATCTTAATTCGGCCGGCGTTCATGGACCTCCGCGGCCCGAAGCACGTTGAGGTGTTGCAAAAGCAAACCAGAGGTCCACGATGGGGAAGCCGTGAAAGAAACCAGCGCGAGGGCATGCAACAGGAGTGGCGACCATGAGCGATGAAGGGCGTGACCGTTTCGAGATTCCGAACGACATGCGGTCGATGGCCGAAGCCGGTTTCGAGCAGGCGCGCAAGGCTTTCGACAGTTTTCTGAGCGGAGCCCAGCAGACTGCGAGTTCGATCGACGGACGCAACCAGGCGGTTCGCAGCAGCGTTCGCGACATCAGCAGCAAGGCGATCTCCTTCGCCCAGCAGAATATGACGGCGTCGCTGGACTATGCCGAGAAGCTTCTCCGCGCCACCGATCTTTCCGAGGTGATGCGGCTGCACACCGAATATGTGCAAAGCCAGATGAAGGCGCTGACCGAACAGGCCAGCGAAATAGGGCAAAGCATGGGCCGGGCCGCCATGGAAATGGGGAAGCCCAAAATCTGACGCGGGCCCGCGACCGAACCCTGGCGCTTCGAGCTCAGCCTACCGGATCGCCTCAGGTTCTTTCAGGATACGGCTTTTGCGCCGCAATATCTTGGTTGCGTTGCACAATCGTTATGATAAGGATGTAGGAGGCTGCCTTGCCCGCTCTCGAGATCGACAATCCCGAATCCGGGCATCCGTGATCCGTTTCCGCCGCTTCGAACGGCCGCTTGCGGATCACGCGGTTTCATCCGATGCGAAGGACATGTGCCATGACCAACACAACCGATCCGTTCGAAGTCCCCGAGCAGGTGCGCGCATTCGCCGAAAAAGGCATCGCGCAGGCCCGCGACAACTATGCGAAATTCAAGGAAGCCGCGCAGGACGGCAACGGCGCCATCGAGGCGGTATTCAACGCCGCCAGCAAGGGCGCGCATGCCTACTCTTCGAAGCTGCTCGGCTTCGGTCAGGCCAACACCAGCGCCGGCTTCGATTTCCTGCAGGAGTTGGTCGGAGCCAAGTCGCTGTCGGATGCGACGGAAGTGTGGAGCAGCCACGCCCGCAGGCAATTCGGGACGTTTGCGGCCCAGGCGAGGGAGCTCACCGAACTGGCTCAGGAGATCGCGGTTGAGACCGCCGAGCCCATCAGGACGGGCGCGTCGAAACTGTTCCAGCCGACCGCCTGATCGACGGAACGTTTCCGGCCTGCGACAGATCCGGTCCGGGTTTGCCGTTGCGGGGGTGGTTTCCGCCGGAATGTCGGCGAGCGTTTCCTTTATTTCGCGCGGAAGCCGAGCCTGGCACCGGCTGGCGACGTGTAAGAGCAGTTTCCGTCGCTGAGCCAAGCGGCCGGCTTATAACCGGCCGTTGCGGCCTTGCCAAAGCAGGGCGTTGCTCCTAGTTTCCGCCCCGTTCGCAACCGTTTTCAGGACGCGAGCCGGATGCAGTTGTAGCTCAGTTGGTTAGAGCGCCTGTCTGTGGAACAGGAGGTCGGTGGTTCGAGCCCACCCAACTGTACCAAGCAATTCAACCGGTTAGTTGAAGTCGCCGTGTCCACCGCGGCGATGCGGCGCGCGACGGTAAGTTGCGGATGCAGCGCGATGACGATCTCACCCGAGCCGATGCACCAGAGCGGCGATCGAACCCCGAGATTCTCGTAGAGATAGCGATTGCTCCAAGGGGGCCTTCAGGCGCGCAACGCCGGGAGGGCCGATGGCGGAGACGGCTGCGCCGTCAACCCGAAGGGCGAGGCCCTTTCTCGGGTACGCCGGGGGCTACCAGATCCCCGGCGCACCGTCGGTCGTTTTCTTCTTCGGCGCGTGCTGTCGTCGATCGCCGCCGGAGATAACAGCAGTGCATCCGCTGCACCTGGCTGCCTGCTGCGTACATTCCCTGGCGGCGACGTCACATTCACGAAAACGCGGCCGAACCGCCATCAGCGCATATCAAAAAGCCGATTGTGATCGGAATACGCGCTGGTCATCGCTCAAGAGCATTGCCCGGGCTAATCGAGTTCCGCTTAGCCGGAAAACGCTCAGTACCCCATCCAGCGGGGCGGTTCGTTCAACTTGTCAGGCCAGGACAGGGCCTTCGTCGAATACCAGTTGTCGACTTCCTTTTTTGTGAACTCTGTTCCCCACCCGTATCGCTGCTGCAGCTTTTTCTCGAGCTGCTCCTTGTTGCCGGCGATCTCCCAAAGGTCGTCGAAAGTGAACTTGCCCCACTGATCTCTGACCTTGTACTTGACCTGATCCCAGTTTTCTTCAATCCGATTCCAGTCCATTTTTAGTCCTCCTCCATGGTAGCGAAGGAGAAAACGGTCCCTGCATGTTTGTTCCGTGGTCAAATGGTCGCACCCCGTATGCAAGCCTCGATTTCACTGGCGCGGCTACGAAGTTGATTGCTGGATCGCCCTATCGGGGAGTCGTTGCGTGACGCAGAAGACAGGAAGCGGAAAACACAAAACGTCCTATCCGGACGCCGATGCGACTGAATTTGTTCACGATCTTGAGGAGTACCGCGCGCCTGATCTTCCCGAACGGTTGAGCGATCCCATGCGGGTCGACCTGGGATTGCTGGCGCGGATCGACGCGGCCAGGAAAGCAGGCGGGCCGGTCGGCGAGCACTCGGTCTGGTCGCGATGGTACGATGCCCAGGTCGAGGAATTGCGTGGCCGATGGATGGCGCTGTTCGACTTCTATAAAATCGCCGCGCGATCGCCGGAGGATGCCTGGATGCAGCTTGCGACCGCCCTGGCGCGCGACTTCGTGCCGGGCCTGCTGGTGGAGAATGTTTTTCCGACTCAGGATCTTCTCATTGAACAGGCGCGGCTTTTCACCCTGATCACGGAAGTGTCGGAAGCCGTGCGCGCGCGGCGCGGCGAGGCCAACGACGGTGTTTCCGAACGAACGGTGCTTGAAGAGGACTTTTTCAACGAGCAACCGTGGAACGCCGAGCTGTTCGGAAAGAAGCCGGACAGCATCGATACGCTGATAGCAAGGTTCGCGCGGGAAAAGGAACGCTTCGCCAGATTGCTTATCGAACAATATTGGTCGAAGGCCGCGATCTTGTCCTTCTTCGCCGACTCCGGTCTCGAAGCGCCCGAATTCGTTGCGGAACTGCCGGGGTAACGGCGTTATCGGAACGGGTTGCGCCCGGCAGTTTGCCAGGCTCCAGATTGGGAAGAAGCCTTGGATTGTTCAACTGATTGAAGGTTGCGCTTGTTGAGCGCCGCTGCCGTTCCCTGTAACGGCCGACGTCCTGCGTAAAAATCACACGCCGGGCACGGGTTAGACAAAACGCGTGCCGATGCGTTGGTACCGCAGCCTGAAACCGGCAAAAGAGGCTACGTCCATCATCCCCGTAGCGGCCGGTTGTCACCCGGCGTGTGCCACTGACAACAAAGCCAAGTATACGACGATTTCGGCGGCTTTTCCATTGCGGTGAGCACGGAGCGGGCGGAAACTTTCCGTCAAAGCGCGAACCGCTCGAACGGCAAGCCCTTAGCTGCTTTTGTCCGACTCCGCGTTGGCCGGCGCCGGCAGGCTCTCAAGCAGGGCTTGCAACGTCGTCAGCGTCGATGGATCGGCGACGCCGTCGACACGTTCCGGCCTGAAGTGACGCTGAAAGGCCGTCACCACCTCCGCGGTGGTGTTGTCGAATGTCCCGCTGGCCTTGATGCCGTAGCCGTATCGCGCCAGCGACTGCTGGAGCGCGTGGACAGCGTCGCCCTCGCTGCCGATCTTCATCACCTCGCCCGGCACGATCGGCGTCGGCCGGACCCATTGCCCGACGCCGGAATCCGCCAGCGCGTGCCACGGAAATTTTTCGCCGGGGTCTTTCTTGCGTGCCGGCGCGACGTCGGAATGCCCGACGACACGCCAGGGCGGAATGTCGCGGCGAATAATGATGCCGCGGCACAGCGCGATGACGGCAGCGATCTGCCGCAGCGGAAAATCCGGATAGCCCCAGTCGTGGCCGCGATTGACGATCTCGATACCGATCGAGCAGGAGTTGATGTCTTCCTCGCCGGCCCATGAGGCGACGCCGGCGTGCCAGGCTCGCTTCGCCTCCTGGACGCACTGCACAACGCGCCCGTCCTCGAGCACGACATAATGTGCGGACACGTCGGTGCCCGAGGTGCACAGCCGCGCCAGCGCGCCCTCGACGTCGGGCATTCCGGTGTAGTGCAGCACGATCATGTCAGGCTGACGCCCTTTGGCCCGGTCGCCGAAGTTCATGGAAGGCACGGTGTCGGAGACGACCGATGAGTCCGGGATGAAGGTCGGCATTCCAGCGATAGCCTTGGGGACCGGGAGAGGGCGTCGACGTCTGGGGTCAGAATAAGCGTATGCGAACGAACCTGATAGCATGCAACGACCCAAAACAGATAAGAGAACGGCACGCGGCGTGAAGCGCGCGGTCCGTTTCGACGACTCACAGTAGGATCACTATCCGGACGCCTGGTCCGGCAGGCAATCGAAGCCTGACCGTCTTTCGCCTTTTCCCCGACTTTGGACGGGTGGCGTCAGGCTCCAGCGCATCGGGGCGCGACAACTCGATTCCAGGCAAAATCATCAACCCTTTCTTAACGCTAACCGCCGTTACTGAGTGATGAAGCGCCGAACCGGTTTCGGGGCGGCCGAGGTCCCATTTGCGCTCGAAATCCCCATGGCAGCCCCTCAAATTCCATGCGGAAGCCCGGGTTTGTCAGTCTATCTCCTGGCGCGGGAGCTGGTGGGGACCAAGCCGGTCGGACCCGCCGTGGCGATGGGCCCCGAGGACCGGAACGGCCGGTTGATTGTCGGGCATTCAAGGCGGAATGGGCGCGCGCGTGTCGAGAGCACTGCATCTGCGGACGAGGGCGAGACCATGACGGCTGCGCCGGTGCGCCATGTGCCCGTGCTCGGCCACGAGGCCGTCGCCATGCTCGCGCCGCGTGCGGGAGGCGTCTATGTCGATGCGACCTTCGGGGCCGGGGGCTATTCCCGCGCGATCCTAGCCACTGCCGATACCCGCGTGATCGGGATCGACCGCGACCGTACCGCGATTGCCGGCGGCTTCGGTCTGGTCGAGGAGTCCGGCGGCAGGCTGACGCTGGTCGAGGACCGCTTTTCCAATCTCGCCGCGATCTGCGCCGCCGAGGGCGCTGACGCCGTCGACGGCATCGTCATGGATGTCGGGGTGTCCTCGATGCAACTCGACGAAGCCGGTCGCGGCTTCTCGTTTCGTCTCGACGGTCCGCTCGACATGCGCATGAGCGGGCATGGGCCGACCGTGGCCGACGTGGTGGCGCGCGCCTCCGAGACCGATCTTGCCAACCTCATCTATGTCTTCGGCGAGGAACGGCGCTCGCGCGCGGTGGCGCGCGCCATCGTTGCCGCACGGCGGGACGCGCCGATCGCGACCACGCGGGCGCTGGCCGACATCGTCTCGAAGGTGGTCCGCGCCAAGCCGCACGAGATCCATCCGGCGACGCGCACGTTCCAGGCGTTGCGGATTTTCGTCAACGAGGAGCTTGATGAACTGATCGCGGCGCTGGCGGCGGCGGAGCGTGTGCTCAAGCCGGGCGGGCGGCTCGCGGTGGTGTCCTTTCATTCGCTGGAAGACCGTATCGTCAAGAACTTCTTCGCCGCGCGCGGCAAGGCGGTCGGCGGTTCGCGCCACCTGCCGGAAATCGAACGGGCCGCACCGAGCTTTGCCATTCTGACCCGGCGTCCGGTGACGGCGGGGGACGACGAAGTGCGCGCCAATCCGCGCGCCCGCTCCGCCAAGCTGCGCGCCGCCGAACGCACCGCCGCGCCCGCGTTCGACGCCGATACGCATCCGGCCTGGCCTTCGCTCGCAAACGTGATGCGGGGAGGCTGATCGATGCGGATCATCCATTTCCTCGTGGTCTGCGCGCTGGTCTATGCGGCGTCGTATGTCTACCGCATCAAGATGGATTCCACGACCCGCACCGAGCGCGTGCTGCGGCTTCAGGCGCAGGTGCGCGAGCAGCGCGAGGCGATCGCGGCCTTGCGTTCGGAATGGGCCAGGCTCGATGCGCCGAGACGGTTGCAGATTCTGGCCGAGCGGCACCTGAAACTGAAGCCCATTGAAGCCACGCAATTCGATTCTCTGAAGAACCTGCCGGAGCGGCCGCCGAGCCTGGTGCCGCCCGGGACGTCCGACCCGATCGGCGCCATGATCGAGATCGTCGATCCCGATGTCATCACCGGCTCGCTTCCCGCGTCGGAGGGCCCACGATGACCGGCTGGAACATGCGCGGCCGCGTCAGCCGCACGCTGTCGGTGGCGTGGAGCCAGAGCACGATCCGCAGCCTGCTCTACGGGCGTAACGTCGATCGCGCCGCCAAGGCGCGGGTGCGCGTAGGTCTCGTCATTATTGTATTCGGCCTGATCTATTCGGTGATCGCGGCCCGTCTTGTGATGTTTGCGGCATTCCCGGATGATCGGGGAGGACACCGCACGGCGTCGCAGGATGCGATCGCCACCGCTCGGCCCGATATCGTCGATCGCAACGGCCAGATTCTCGCCACCGACGTCAAGGCGCCGAGCCTGTTCGGCGAGCCGCGCCGCATCATCGATCGCGACGAGGCGGTCGAGCTGCTGACGGCGACGCTTCCCGACCTTGAGACCGCCGAAGTCCGTCAGCGCCTCGGCACCCGCAAGGGCTTCGTCTGGCTGAAGCGCGAGATCACCCCGTTGCAGCAGAAGGAAATCCACAACCTCGGCATTCCGGGCATCGGCTTCCTGCGCGAGAACAAGCGCGTCTATCCGAGCGGCAGCGAGGTCGCGCATCTGATCGGCCTGGTCAACATCGACAACCAGGGCATCGCAGGCATGGAGAAGTGGCTCGACACCAACGGGCTCGCCGATCTGCATCGCGCCGGTTTCGCCACCGACCGCCTGCAGAAACCGGTGGAACTGTCGATCGACCTGCGCGTCGAGCACGCGCTGCGCGACGAACTGCTCAAGGCCAAGGAGCACTATCACGCCAAGGCGGCCTCGGGCCTCGTCTCCAATGTGCGGACCGGCGAGATCGTCGCGATGGTCTCGCTGCCGGACTTCGACCCGAACAACCCGAAGGAGGCCCACGATCCCGATCGCATCAACCGTCTGACCACAGGCGTGTACGAAATGGGTTCGACCTTCAAGGCCTTCACGCTGGCGATGGCGCTCGATTCCGGCAAATACGATCTGAATTCGATGTGGGACGCGCGCGCGCCGCTGCATTTCGGCCGCTTCACGATCCATGACGACCATCGGCTCGGTCGCTTCATCAACATGAAAGAAGTGTTCACCTATTCGTCCAACATCGGCGCGGCGCGGATCGCGCTTGCGCAAGGCGTCGAGGCGCACAAGGCCTTCCTGCGCAAGATGGGGCAGATGGAACGCCTGCGCACCGAACTGCCGGAAAGCGCTTCGCCGATCCTGCCGCGCAAGTGGGGCGAGTTGAACACCGTCACCATCGCCTTCGGGCACGGCATCGCGGTGGCGCCTTTGCAGGCCGTGATGGGAATCGATGCGCTCGTCAACGGCGGTTACCTCATTCCGCCGACCTTCCTCAAGCGATCCGAAGCCGATGCGATGAAGCTCGCCAAGCGGGTCATCAAAAAGGAGACCAGCGACAAGATGCGCTTCCTGCTGCGGTTGAACGCCGAGGTCGGCACCGCGAAGAAAGCGGACGTCAAGGGCTATTATGTCGGCGGCAAGACCGGCACCGCCGAGAAGGTCATCAACGGCCGCTATGCCAAGAAGCGCGTGCTCAACGCCTTCACTGCGATCCTGCCGGCGGACAACCCCCAGTACCAGCTTCTGGTGATGCTGGACGAGCCGCAGCCGCTCAAGGAGACATTCGGTTTCATCACCTCGGGCTGGAACGCGGTGCCGACCGGCGGCAAGGTGATCGCGCGCATTGCGCCGCTTCTCGGCGTGCAGCCGCGGTTCGATCTGCCGCCGTCCGACCGCCTTATTCTTGCGGCATCCCGAGCGACGCAGTAAACGCGGGGTCAGCCGCGCGGCCGGGACCAGGAGAGCATGAAACTTCGCGAGCTTTTCGGCGATGATGCCGCCATGGATGCACGGACAGGCGAGCTGGCCGTCACCGGCCTTGCCGTGGACAGCCGCGAGGTGAAGCCGGGCGATGTGTTTTTCGCGCTTGCCGGCACGACGACCGATGGCGCTCGGTTCGTCGATGCCGCGGTCGCGTCCGGCGCCGTTGCGGTTGTCGGTGAGCACGCGCCGGTCGGTGGCCGCGTTCCGTTCATCGTGACGTCGAATCCGCGCCGTGCGCTGGCGCTGGCGGCGGCGAAATTTTTTCCGCGGCAGCCGGGGACGATCGCAGCCGTCACCGGCACCAGCGGCAAGACATCGGTGGCAGCCTTCACGCGGCAGATCTGGCAGCGGCTCGGGCATCCCGCCGCCAGCATCGGCACCATCGGCGTGGTCTCGCCCTTGCGCAACGTGTACGGCTCGGTGACGACGCCCGATCCGATCGCGCTGCATCGCGAACTCGATCAGCTTGCCGGCGAGGGCGTAACGCATCTCGCGCTGGAGGCATCGTCGCACGGACTCGACCAGCATCGCCTCGACGGCGTTCGCGTGCGCGCCGCCGGCTTCACCAATCTCTCGCGCGACCACATGGATTATCATCCGACCGTCGCGCACTATCTCGATACGAAACTGCGGCTGTTCCGCGAACTGGTCGAGCCGGACGGCGTCGCCGTGATTTCCGCCGATCACGATTGTTCGGGCACGGTGATCGAAGCCGCCGTCGCGCGCAACCTGTCGGTGATGCGGGTCGGCCGTCGTGGCGACGGCGCGCACCTCGGCATTCGTCTGGTCGATGCCGCTATCGAGGGCTTTGCCCAACGGGTAACTCTCGAACACGCCGGACGCGATCGCATCATACGCCTGCCCCTGGTCGGCGAATTCCAGATCGAGAACGCGCTGGTGTCGGCGGGCCTCGTCATCGGCACCGGCGGCGACGCCGATCAGGTGTTCGCTGCGCTCGAGCATCTCGAAGGCGCCAAGGGGCGGCTCGAACTGGTTGGCGAGCGCAACGGCGCGCCGGTCTTCGTCGATTACGCTCACAAGCCGGACGCGCTGGCGAAGGCGCTGCAAGCGCTGCGGCCGTATGCCAGGCGGCGGCTCGTGGTGGTGTTCGGCGCGGGCGGCGACCGCGACGCGGGCAAACGTCCGCTGATGGGCGAGATCGCCGTCAACAATGCCGATGCGGTCATCGTCACCGACGACAATCCGCGCAGCGAAGATCCCGCCGCGATCCGCGCCGCGATCCTTGCGGCCGCGCGCGACGCGCGCGAGATCGGCGATCGCGCCGAGGCGATCCAGACCGCTATCGCGGACCTGCAGCCCGGAGACGCGCTGCTGATCGCCGGCAAGGGCCACGAGACCGGACAGATCGTCGGCGACCGGGTGCTGCCGTTCAGCGATCACGAGGCGGCGGCGGCGGCGTTGGCAGCGAGAGTGGCATGAGCACGCAGCCGTTGTGGACGCTGGACGCGATGGCCGCGGCGATGCGCGCCAAACGGCGAGGGGCGTTGCCCGCGGCGATCGCCGGCGTCTCCATCGACAGCCGCACCGTTGCACCTGGCGAAGCCTATTTCGCGATCAAGGGTGACGTGCATGACGGCCACGCTTTCGTCGCTGCCGCCTTGAAGGCAGGTGCGGCGCTGGCGGTGGTCGAAGCCGCCCAGCGTGACAACTTCGCTGCCGATGCGCCTTTGCTGATTGTCGACGACGTGCTTGCCGCATTGTGCGATCTGGCGCGGACCTCACGCGCGCGGCTTTCAGCGCAGGTGATCGCCGTGACGGGCTCGGTCGGCAAGACCTCGACCAAGGAAGCATTACGGAGCGTGCTGGCTGCGCAGGGCAAGACTCACGCCTCGGTAGCCTCGTTCAACAACCACTGGGGCGTGCCGCTGACGCTGGCGCGCTGCCCGGCGGACGCGCGTTTCGCGATCTTCGAGATCGGAATGAATCACGCGGGCGAGATCGCGCCGCTGGTGAAGATGGTGCGGCCACATATCGCCGTTATCACCACGGTCGAGCCGGTGCATCTGGAATTTTTCTCCGGCATTGAAGCGATCGCCGACGCCAAGGCGGAAATTTTCGAAGGCGTCGAGCCGGGCGGCGCCGTCGTGCTGAACCGCGACAATGCGCAGTTCCCGCGGCTGCTGCAGCGCGCCGGGAAACTCGGCATTGCAAGGACCGTCTCGTTCGGCGCGGACCAGAAAGCCGACGCGCGCCTGCTCGATGTGGCGCTGCATCCGGCTTGCTCCGCGGTGCATGCAAAAATTCTCGGTCATGAACTGACCTACAAGCTCGCCATGCCCGGCCGCCACATGGCGATGAACTCGCTGGCTGTTCTGGCGGCGGCATCGCTGGCCGGGGCGGATCTCGCGCTTGCGGGTCTTGCGCTGTCGCAGGCGCAGCCGGCTGCGGGGCGCGGCGTGCGCCATGCCCTGACCGTGCCGAACGGCGAAGCGACATTGATCGACGAGAGCTACAACGCCAATCCGGCCTCGATGGCGGCGGCGCTCAACGTGCTCGGCCAGGCTGAAACAGGCGCGCAGGGCCGTCGCATCGCCGTGCTGGGCGACATGCTGGAACTCGGCCCCGGAAGCGCCGATCTGCACCGCGGCCTGACCGAGCCGATCAATGCCAATGCCATCGACATGGTATTTTGCTGCGGTCCGCTGATGCGCAACCTGTGGGATGCGCTTTCCTCCGGCAGGCGGGGCGGCTATGCAGAGGGATCGGGCGCGCTCGAATCGCAGGTGGTGGGAGCGATCCGTGCCGGCGACGTCATCATGGTCAAGGGCTCGCTCGGATCGCGAATGAAAGTAATCGTGACGGCGCTCGAAAAGCGATTTCCCGGCAACGCCGCGCACGACGGAGGCGCGGTTTAGGGTTTCACATGTTTTATTGGTTGATCGATCTTTCCAACACTGTTCCGGGACTCGGCATTTTCAAGCCGCTCCTGAACGTCTTTCGCTACATCACTTTCCGCACCGGCGGTGCGATGGTCACGGGCGCGTTGTTCGTGTTCCTGTTCGGCCCCTGGATCATCGACAACCTCCGCTTGCGCCAGGGCAAGGGACAGCCGATCCGCGCCGACGGGCCGCAGTCGCATCTCATCAGCAAAAAGGGCACGCCGACAATGGGCGGCCTGATGATCCTGTCGGGACTTGTGGTGTCGACCGTGCTGTGGGCCAATCCGCTCAATCCCTATGTCTGGATCGTGCTCGCGGTGACGCTCGGTTTCGGCATCATCGGATTCTATGACGACTATCTGAAGGTGACGAAGCAGACCCATGCCGGGTTCGCCGGGCGCACCCGCCTCCTGCTCGAGTTGCTGATTGCGCTGGCCGCCTGCTATGCGCTGGTCCGCCTCGGACGCGAGCCGTTCTCCACCGCGCTGGTGATTCCGTTCTTCAAGGACGTGGTGCTGGATCTCGGCTGGTTCTTCCTCGCCTTCGGCGCGTTCATCATCGTCGGCGCGGGCAATGCGGTGAATCTTACCGATGGTCTCGACGGTCTCGCCATCGTGCCGGTCATGATCGCGTCCGCGAGCTTCGCCATGATCGCCTATCTCGCCGGCAACGCCGTGTTCGCCGACTACCTCCAGATCAACTACATCGCCGGCGCCGGTGAACTCGCGGTGCTGTGCGGCGCCGTGCTCGGGGCCGGCCTCGGCTTCCTCTGGTTCAACGCGCCGCCGGCCTCGATCTTCATGGGCGACACCGGTTCGCTGGCGCTCGGCGGCATGCTCGGCTCGATCGCGGTCGCGGTGAAGCACGAGATCGTGCTGGCGGTCATCGGTGGCCTGTTCGTGCTGGAAGCGGTGTCGGTGATCGTGCAGGTGGCGTCGTTCAAGCTGACGGGAAAGCGCATCTTCAAGATGGCGCCGATCCACCATCACTTCGAGCAACTCGGCTGGACCGAGCCGCAGATCGTGATCCGGTTCTGGATCATCTCGGTGATGCTGGCGCTGGCCGGTCTTTCGACGTTGAAGCTGCGGTGACGGTCTGGAATATGCCGCATCTCGTTGCCGGATTCCCTCGCGGCGCTGCTCTTCCTGCTCCCTCCCCCCTTGATGGGGAGGGCTGGGGAGGGGGGTGTCTTGTTTTTACAGATACCCGCCTCGCGGCGCTGCGCGCCGACCTCCCCCTCAAGGGGAAAGGTGACAACACTCAGAGTTCGTCACGGCCCGCCCTGCGTAAGGCCTTCCCATGATCCCCGTCACCTCCTTCGCCGGCAAGATGGTCGCGGTGTTCGGCCTCGGCGGCTCCGGCCTTGCGAGTTGTCACGCGCTGAAGGCGGGCGGCGCGGAAGTCATCGCAGGCGACGACAGCGCCGACAATCTCGCGAAGGCGGCGCAGGCCGGCTTCATGACCGCGGACCTGCGCACGGTGGCGTGGACCAATTTCGCCGCGCTGGTGCTTGCGCCCGGCGTGCCGCTGACTCATCCGACGCCGCACTGGAGCGTGCTGGCGGCGCGCGAGGCCGGCGTCGAGGTGATCGGCGACATCGAACTGTTCTGCCGCGAGCGGCGTCGTCATGTGCCGGACGCGCCCTTCGTTGCCATTACCGGCACCAACGGCAAGTCGACCACCACGGCGCTGGTCGCGCATCTGATGCGCGAGGCCGGTCACGATGTGCAGATGGGCGGCAACATCGGCACCGCGATCCTGTCGCTGGAGCCGCCGCGCAAGGGGCGCGTGCATGTCATCGAGATGTCGTCGTATCAGATCGACCTGACGCCTTCGCTCGATCCGACCGTCGGCATCCTGCTCAACGTCAGTCCCGATCATCTCGATCGCCACGGCACCATCGAGCACTATGCGGCGGTGAAGGAGAGGCTGGTTGCAAGCGTGCAGCCGCAAGGAACGGCTGTCATCGGTGTCGACGATATCTGGAGCCGCGCCGCCGCGGATCGCATCGAACAGGCCGGCAAGGACGTGGTGCGCGTCTCGGTGAAGCGGCCGCTCGCGGATGGCATCTGGGTCGATCATGGCAGGATCGTTCGCGCGTCGGGCGGCGCCCGCAGCGAGATAGCCGATATCGGCGGCATCGGCTCGCTGCGCGGACGGCACAACGCGCAGAACGCCGCCTGCGCCTCGGCGGCGGCGCTCGCGCTCGGCGTGACCAGGCACATCCTGCAAGATGGCCTGCGCAGCTTTCCCGGCCTCGCGCACCGCATGGAGCAGGTCGGACGCAAGGCCAACGTGCTCTTCGTCAACGACTCCAAGGGCACCAATGCCGACGCGACCGAAAAGGCGCTGTCGTCCTTCACCGATATTTTCTGGATCGCCGGCGGCAAGCCGAAGAGCGGCGGCATCGCATCGCTTGCCGAATTGTTCCCGCGCGTCCGCAAGGTCTATCTGATCGGGGAGGCGGCGCAGGACTTCGCGGCCACGCTTGAGGACAAGGTGCCGTACGAGATCACCGGGACGCTGGAAACGGCGGTGCCCGTCGCCGCGCGCGATGCCGAGGCGTCGGGCCTTGCGGACGCCGTGGTGCTGCTGTCGCCGGCCTGCGCCTCGTTCGATCAGTTCCGCAATTTCGAAGTCCGGGGCGACCGCTTCCGCGAACTGGTGCAGGCGCTGCCCGGCGTCAAGCCGGTGGCGTAGCCGAACCGACTTTCGGCATGGCCGGATTTATTCCGGCCATTCACGCCTTTTTTCGCTCAAATTCCTAAGACGTGGATGCCCGCAACACGTGTGGACATGACGAGCGGAATGGTCGCTCCCGAAAACTTGTCCGGTTTCCTTAACCTCCCGGTAATCACGATCGGGGACCAATGGCGTGATCTCCGCCTGCAGGATCCGCCATGATTTCACGCGAACAACGCACGCCGCTCTCGGAATGGTGGTGGACCGTGGACCGGTTGTTGCTGGCGGCCATGATCCTTCTGATGCTGACCGGCGTGGTGCTGTCGCTGGCGGCCAGCCCCTCGGTCGCGACCCGGATCGGGCTCGATCCGTTTCATTTCTTTCACCGCCATGTGCTGTTTCTGGTGCCGTCGATCGTCGTGATGGTCGGCGTGTCGTTCCTGTCGCCGCGCCAGATCCGCCGCTCGGCGCTGATCGTGTTCGGGCTCAGCATCGTGCTGATCGTGGCCACGCTCGCGTTCGGCCCGGAGGTCAAGGGCGCGAAACGCTGGATTACGATCCTTGGCGTCAACATCCAGGCCTCGGAATCCGCAAAGCCCGCTTTCGTCGTGCTGGCGGCGTGGCTCTTTTCGGAATCCGCGCGCAAGCCCGAGATGCCGGCGACCTCGATGGCGCTGACGCTGTTGCTGGGACTGGTCACGCTGCTGGTGATGGAGCCTGACTTCGGCCAGACCATGCTGATCCTGATGGTGTGGGGTGCGCTGTTTTTCATCGCCGGCATGCGCATCGTCTGGGTGTTCGGTCTCGCAGGCACCGCGATCGCCGGATTGTTCGCCGCCTATATGCTGGTCCCTCACGTCGCCGTCCGCATCCAGCGATTCATGGATCCGGCTTCCGGCGATACATTCCAAGTCGATACCGCCATGGATGCTTTCGCCAACGGCGGCTGGTTCGGGCTCGGTCCGGGCGAGGGCATCGCCAAGCGGAGTCTTCCGGACAGTCACACCGATTTCGTGTTCGCGGTCGGCGCCGAGGAATTCGGCATCATCATGTGCCTGGCGCTGCTGGCGCTGTTCACCTTCATCGTCATGCGCACCCTGTCGCGCGCCTATGCGTCGGAGGATCTGTTCTCGCGCTTTGCGGCATCCGGGCTCGCGATCATGTTCGGCGTGCAGGCCGCCATCAACATGGCGGTCAACCTGCATCTGATCCCCGCCAAGGGCATGACGCTGCCGTTCATTTCCTATGGCGGCTCGTCGATGGTCTCGCTCGCTTACGGCGTCGGCCTGATGCTGGCGCTGACGCGGCAGAGGCCGCGCACGGAAATGGAATCGATCAGCGAGGCGACCGCCGCCGCGAGCTATGCGTAGATGGATGTTCGCGGCCTGACCCTCGTGCCCCGGCCATAGCCGTTCGAAGAACGGCGTCCTTTGCTCCGCCCCTGTGGTGCCGGGCATCCACGTTTTGCAAGCGTGTGATAGGAAAAGGCGTGGATGGCCGGGACGAAGCCCGGCCATGACGATGGTGATTGGGATCGGGTGACGAATCTTGTGACTGAACAACAACCTCTCATCCTGCTCGCGGCCGGGGGCACCGGGGGACACCTGTTTCCAGCGGAGGCGCTCGGCGTCGAGCTGATGAAGCGCGGTCTGCGGGTGCGGCTGGTGACGGACTCGCGCGCGCTGCGCTATAGCGGGCTGTTCTCGAAGGACATGACCGACGTGGTGCCGAGCGAGACCGTGCGTGGCCGCTCGCCATTGGCGCTGGCGCGCACCGGCCTGACGCTTGCGGCCGGCGCCGCCGTCGCGTTCAAGCTGATGCACCGGTTGAAGCCCGCCGCCGTGATCGGCTTCGGCGGCTATCCGACCTTGCCGCCGCTGCTCGCGGCGCGGCTCGCCGGAATTCCGACCCTGATCCACGATGCCAACGCGGTGATGGGCCGCGCTAACCGCTTCCTGTCGCGCCGTGTCAGCGCCATCGCCACCTCGCTGCCCGGCGTGCTCGCCAAGGAGCCCTCGCTGATCGGCAAGACCACGACGACCGGCACGCCGATGCGGCCGGCGATTCTCGCGGCCGCCGCCGCTCCCTTTGCCGTGCCTGGTCGGGACGATCCCTTGCGCGTACTCGTCGTCGGCGGCAGCCAGGGCGCGCGCGTCATGAGCGACATCGTGCCGGAGGCGATCGAGCAGCTCGAAGCCGCGCTGCGGCGGCGGCTGGTGCTGACCCAGCAGGTGCGCGGCGAAGACATGGCGCGGGTCCGCGCGGTTTATGATCGGCTCGGGATCAATGCCGAGCTGGCGCCGTTCTTCGCCGACCTGCCGGCGCGGCTGGCGTCGAGCCACATTATCGTCTCCCGCTCTGGCGCGGGCACGGTGGCCGAGCTTGGCGCGATCGGACGCCCCTCGATCCTGGTGCCGCTGCCCGGCGCGCTCGATCAGGACCAGTTCGCCAATGCCGGCGTGCTGGCGGATGCCGGCGGCGCGATCCGCATCGTGCAGGCGGACTTCACGCCGGAGCGCCTTGCGGCCGACCTGTCCGCGTTGGCCGACGATCCGGCGCGGCTTGCGGCCATGGCGGCGGCAGCGCGCACCGTGGGCCGCCTCGACGCGGCGGAGCGGCTCGCGGATCTGGTCGTTAAAGTGGCCGGAATCTAGCTGATTCGGGCTTGTCATGCCCCGCGAAAGCGGGGCATCCAGTACGCCATGCGGGCCGCTGTGAATCGGTGTCGCGAACTCCTGGATCGTCCGTCCGGACGATGACGGCAAGGAACAGACATGAGACTGCCGCGCGAAATCGGCCCCATCCACTTCGTCGGCATCGGCGGCATCGGCATGAGCGGCATCGCCGAGGTGCTGTGCAATCTCGGCTACACCGTGCAGGGTTCGGACGCGTCCGAGGGCGCCAATGTCAGCCGCCTGCGCGAGAAGGGGATCAATGTCACGGTCGGCCACAAGGCCGGCAACGTGAACGGCGCGGACGTGCTCGTTGTTTCCACCGCGATCAAGCGCGACAATCCCGAATTGATGGCGGCGCGCGCGCAGCGCATTCCCGTCGTGCGTCGCGCCGAGATGCTCGCCGAGCTGATGCGGCTGAAAAGCTGCGTCGCCATCGCCGGCACCCACGGCAAGACCACGACCACGTCGATGGTCGCCGCACTGCTCGACGCCGGCGATTTCGATCCCACCGTCATCAACGGCGGCATCATCAATGCCTACGGCACCAATGCGCGGCTGGGGGCGGGCGAGTGGATGGTGGTGGAAGCCGACGAAAGCGACGGCACGTTCCTGAAGCTGCCGACCGACGTCGCCATCGTCACCAATGTCGATCCCGAGCATCTCGATCACTTCAAGACCTTCGACGCCGTGCAGGACGCATTCCGTTCGTTCGTGGAGAACGTGCCGTTTTACGGCTTCGCGGTGATGTGCATCGATCATGCCGTCGTGCAAAGCATGGTGGGCAAGATCGAGGACCGCCGTATCATCACCTACGGCGAGAACCCGCAGGCCGACGCCCGGCTGGTCGACCTCGCGCCGAACGGCGGCGGCTCGCGATTCCGCGTCGTGTTCCGCAACCGCAAGACCGACGCCGCCCACGAGATTTCCGATCTCGTGCTGCCGATGCCCGGCCGCCACAACGCGCTCAACGCCACGGCGGCGATCGCGGTGGCGCATGAACTCGGCATTCCCGACGCAACGATCCGCAGCGCCATCGCAGGGTTCGGCGGCGTCAAGCGGCGCTTTACCAAGACCGGCGAATGGAACGGAGTCACCGTCATCGACGACTACGGCCATCATCCGGTCGAGATCGCAGCGGTGCTGAAGGCGGCGCGTGAATCCACCGCCGGCCGGGTCATCGCCGTGGTGCAGCCGCATCGCTACACCCGCCTGCAATCGCTTTTCGAGGAATTCTGCACCTGCTTCAACGATGCCGATACCGTCATCGTCGCCGAGGTCTATCCGGCGGGCGAGCCGCCGATCGAGGGCATCGACCGCGACCACTTCGTGCTTGGCCTGCGCGCCCACGGTCACCGCCAGGTGGTGCCGTTGCAGGAGTCGGCGGCGCTGCCGGGCGTCGTTGCGGGGCTCGCGAAGCCCGGCGATTATGTGGTGTGCCTCGGCGCCGGCAACATCACGCAGTGGGCCTACGCGCTGCCGGGCGAACTCAAGGCGCTGGGATGAGTGCGATGCGAACGCATCAGCCATGGTCGTCATGGCCGGGCTTGTCCCGGCCATCCACGTCTTCACTTGGCAATTGTTTCAAAAAGGTCGTCCCAATCGGGATTGCGCGCGACAATTTTTCGGACTTTCCAGGCACGAGGCCAATGTTTGATATTGTGCTCTCGTTGGATGGCGGCGCGGATATCGTCAAACTGCTCGAAATAGACCAATCGCTTCAGTCCATACCGCTTGGTGAAGCCCTCTACGAATTCGGATCGATGCTCATAGATGCGGCGGACAAGATCATTCGTGACGCCGACGTAGAGAATTCCATTCGGACGATCGGTAAGAATATAGATCCATCCACCAGCCATGTGGAAATTCTGCAAGACGTGGATGGCCGGGACAAGCCCGGCCATGACGAAAAGAGTAGCTTCTCGTGACCTTCCCGGACATCACGACAAAACTGAAATCGCAGATGCCGGAGCTGCGCGGGCGAATGCTGGCGAACGAACCGCTGGCGCCGCTGACATGGTTTCGCGTCGGCGGTCCGGCGCAGGTGCTGTTCACGCCGGCGGATGAAAACGATCTCGCTTACTTCCTGCGGCATCTGCCGGAGGAGATTCCGATCTACTGCATCGGCGTCGGCTCCAACCTCATCGTGCGCGACCGCGGCCTGCCGGGCGTGGTGATCCGCCTGTCGGCGCGCGGCTTCGGGGAGATCGCGACCGACGGCGAAACGTTGCGCGCCGGCGCCGCCGCGCTCGACAAGCGGGTCGCCGAAGCTGCGGTCGCGGCGGGTCTCGGCGGCCTCGAATTCTATTTCGGCATCCCCGGCACCATCGGCGGCGCGCTGCGCATGAATGCGGGCGCCAACGGCAGCGAGACGAAAGATGTTCTGGTCCAGGCGCGCGCCGTCAGCCGCCGCGGCGACAAGATGACGTTCGACAATGCCGGCATGAAGTTCGAATATCGCAACAGCGCGATCTATCCCTCCGTCATCTTCACCGGCGCGACGTTTCGCGGACGCAAGGCCACGCCGGAAGCGATCCGCGCGCGCATGGACGAGGTGCAGAGCCATCGCGAGACGGTGCAGCCGATCCGCGAGAAGACCGGCGGCTCGACCTTCAAGAATCCGCCGGGGCAGAGCGCGTGGAAACTGATCGATGCCGCCGGGATGCGCGGCCATCGCGTCGGCGGCGCGCAGGTCTCGGAGATGCATTGCAACTTCCTCATCAATACCGGCGAGGCGACCGCGCGCGAGATCGAGACGCTGGGGGATTTCGTGCGCGCGCAGGTGAAGAAGCAGTCGGGCGTCGACCTGCAATGGGAAATCAAGCGGATCGGATTGGAATAGGCTTATGCGCATCACCATCCTTTTCGGCGGCAGCAACAAGGAGCGCCTCGTCTCGGTGGCGAGCGCGCAGGCGCTGCGCCGCGCTTTGCCGGATGCGGAGCTGTGGTTCTGGGATGTGCGCGACGATGTTCATAGTGTGCGCTCCGAGGCGCTGCTCGGTCACGCGCGGCCTTTCGAGGACGAGTTTGTCCCCGGCGGCGCCGGCGTGCCGCTTGAACGGGCGCTCGATGCGGCGAAGGCTGAGGATCGCCTGCTGGTGCTTGGCCTTCATGGCGGCCGCGCCGAGAACGGCGAATTGCAGGCGATGTGCGAACTGCGCGGCATTCCTTTTACGGGCTCCGGCTCGGCCGCCTCGCATCTTGCGTTCGACAAGGTCGCGGCGAAGCGGTTCGCGGCGCTGGCGGGCGTCAACGTGCCTCCCGGCGTGCCGCTGCAGGACATCGATCGTGCCTTGGCCGAGCATGGCCGGCTGATCGCAAAACCGGCGCGCGACGGATCGAGCTACGGTCTGATCTTCGTCAACGCGATGCAGGACCTCGTCGCCGTGCGTGAGGCGGCGAGGGCCGAAGAATATGTGATCGAGCCGTTCGTGCCGGGCGTCGAGGCGACCTGCGGCGTGCTGGAGCGCGCCGACGGCACGGTCATCGCGCTTCCGCCGGTCGAGATCGTGCCGGCGGAGGGCCGGTTCGACTACGCGTCGAAATATCTGGCGAAGACGACGCAGGAGATCTGCCCCGGGAGGTTCTCGCCGGCCATCGCCGCGCGGATCATGGATGATGCGCTGCGGGCGCACCGGGCGTTGTCCTGCCGCGGTTATTCCCGCACCGATTTCATCGTGACCGGCGAAAAGCCGGTCTATCTCGAGACCAATACCCTGCCGGGCCTGACTGCGGCCTCCCTCTATCCGAAGGCGCTTCATGCGCAGGGGATCGGATTTTCGGATTTCCTGCGCGATCAGATCGTGCTTGCGGAAAAAGCCATCCGCCCGGCTTGAAGGTTTGCCGGCCGGCGAGGAACCGCCGGAGGTATTTTCGGCCGCTGGAGCGCCAATCGTCCAAAAAGCCGCAAGGCATTCTTTTATCGCACCAAAACACGGCCTGCCCGGACCAGTTTTACCTTTTGTTTACCAGGACGTCCGAAGGTTAACGCTGGCGGCTCATGTGACGCGAGGCTGCCGGGGCGCGAGCTGTTGCGGATTTTCCGCTTCGACGATCGCATCGAGGGAGTTGCGGACCTGCCGCGAGGTCGGCGCCCCCGTCCGGCATTGCCAGGTGGTCGCGCGTGTCTCCGATGGGAGTTCCTGCCTCGGCACTGAATTCGACAAGCAGTGCGGGGCAAAACGTTGACGAGCGCGCGCGATGAAGGGTGGAGGACGTCTCGATCGGTCGTTGAGATCGCCGGGGTCCATGTCTGACCTGACGGGGTCCGGCCTGCTGAAGCAGGCCGACCTGATCAGGCTCGCCGCCAGCGGCGCGGGCATCTTGCTGCGCGAGCAGGTCACGAAGCTGAAGCGCGCCCGGGCGGACCGCCTCGATGCGCGTGCCAGGAACCCCAACCGCGCGATCGCCCTTCTGGAGCGCTACGTTCCGCGCCGGCTCGGCATGGCGCTGACCGTGATCGTCCTCGGCGGCGGCGCAGCGCTCGGCGTCATCACGGGCGGACACGTCGATGCGGCGATCGGGGCTTTGAGCGACGCGCGCAATGCGCTCGCCAACGCCGCGGGCTTCCGCATCAGCTCGGTCATCGTCAACGGCCGCAAGCAGTTGACCCAGGACGAGGTGTTGGCGGTCGGCGGCGTCAATGGCCGTTCCTCGCTGTTGTTCCTCGATGCGGCCGGCGTGCGCGACAGTCTCAAAGGCGATCCGTGGATCGCGGACGCGACCGTGCTGAAACTTTATCCCGGCGCGTTGCAGATCGACATCACCGAGCGCCGACCCTTCGCGTTGTGGCAGGAGGACGGCAAGCTGTCGGTGATCGCGGATGACGGTGTCGTGCTCGAGCCTTACGTCACCCGCCGCTTCGCTTCGCTGCCGCTCGTGGTCGGGAAGGGAGCCGAAACCCGCGCCAAGGATTTCCTCGCCCTGGTCGCGCGATACCCGGTGGTGAACAACCAGCTCAAGGCTGCGATCCTGGTCGGCGAACGGCGCTGGAATCTGCGTCTCAAGGACGGCCTCGATATCCGCCTTCCGGAGACCGACGTCGGCCGCGCGCTCGCTGCGCTGGTGAAATACGACATGGAAGACAAGCTGCTGTCGCGCGACATCACCGCCATCGACATGCGGCTGCCCGACCGCGTGACCGTGCGGCTTTCGGAAGAGGCCGCCAAGGCGCGCGAAGAGCAGTTCAAGAAATCCAGCAAGAAGGCCGGCAGCGCATGACCGGCCTCGACCGCAACCAGACCCCGAAGACGCGGCCGATGCCGCACAATCGCAGCGCGCTGGTGGCCTCGCTGGACATCGGCACCAGCAAGATCGCCTGCCTGATCGCGCGGCTGAAGCCGAGCGCGCCAAACGAAGCGCTGCGCGGACGGACCCATTCGGTCGAGTTGATCGGCTACAGCCAGATCCAGTCGCGCGGCATGAAGGCCGGCGCGGTGGCCGATCTCGCCCAATGCGAACAGGCGGTGCGCCAGGCGGTGTCGCTCGCCGAGCAGATGGCCAAGGTCCGGGTCGAATCGGTGCTCTTGCCGGTCTCGGCCGGACGGCTGCAGGGCCAGTTGATCGAAGCCGCGTCTCACATTCAGGGCGGCGCGGTGACGTCATCCGACGTCAGCCGCGTCACCTCGACCGGCATGCGCCATGCCACCGCCCCCGGACGCACCGTGCTCCATGCGCTGCCGGTCGGTTATTCGCTCGACGGCGTCAAGGGGATCCGCGATCCCCGCGGCATGGTGGCGCGCCGGTTCGGCGTCGACATGAACGTGGTGACCGCGGAGGCGACGGTCGCGAAAAACCTGATGCTGGCGGTCGAGCGCTGTCACCTTACCGTGGAGGCCATGGCGGCGAGCCCCTATGTGGCGGGGCTGTCAGTTCTGACCGACGACGAAGCCGATCTCGGCGCCGCGGTGGTGGAGATGGGGGCCGGAACGACCACGATCGCGATTTATTCGGCCGGCCGCTTCGTTCACGCGAGCGGTTTCGCCATCGGCGGGCATCACGTCACGATGGATCTTGCCCGCGGGCTCGGCGCGTGCATTGCGGATGCCGAGCGAATCAAGACGTTATATGGCACGGTGCTGACGGGTGGTTCCGACGTTCGCGAACTGATGACGGTTCCGGCAGCCGGAGACAGCGACAGCGACGCGCCTCAGGTCGTATCGCGCGCGACAATCGCCAACATCGTTCGTCAGCGCGTCGAGGAGATTTTTGAGATGGTCAGGGACCGGCTCGCGGATTCCCCCTTTGCCGCCGAGCCGCGGGCGCGGGTGGTGCTGAGCGGCGGCGCATCGCAGCTCACCGGCGTTCCCGAACTCGCGACGCGCATCCTCCGCCGTCCGGTCCGCATCGGCCGCCCGCTCGGCTTCGGCCGGCTGCCCCACGAAGCCAAGAGCGCGTCCTTCGCGGTTCCCACCGGCCTGCTGGTGTATCCGCAATATGCTCATCTCGAACATGTCGAACCGCGGCACACGCGGGAGCTTCGCACAGGGACCAACGGATATTTTGGAAAGGTCGGACGATGGCTCCGGGAGGGCTTCTGATGAATTTTCCGCCGCTTTGCAGATTCCATCAACTCCCACGGTCGACGACCGCTGGCACAGCGACACCGCGCGCGTAATCGAGAGGCAACCATGACCATCAATCTCAACGTTCCCGACATTCACGAGCTGAAGCCGCGGATCACCGTATTCGGAGTCGGCGGTGCTGGCGGCAACGCGGTCAACAACATGATCACCGCCGGATTGCAGGGTGTCGATTTCGTGGTTGCCAACACCGATGCGCAGGCGCTGACCATGTCGAAGGCGCAGCGCATCATCCAGATGGGCACGCAGGTCACCCAGGGGCTCGGCGCCGGCTCGCAGCCGGACGTCGGCGCGGCGGCGGCGCAGGAGGTCATCGACGAGATCCGCGATCATCTCTCGGGTGCGAACATGGTGTTTGTCACCGCGGGAATGGGCGGCGGCACCGGCACCGGAGCCGCGCCGGTGATCGCCAAGGCCGCGCGCGAGATGGGAATCCTGACCGTCGGCGTCGTCACCAAGCCGTTCCACTTCGAGGGCCAGCGCCGCATGCGCACCGCCGATTCAGGAATCGGCGAGCTGCACAAGGTGGTCGATACGCTGCTGATCATCCCGAACCAGAATCTGTTCCGGGTCGCCAACGAAAAGACCACCTTCGCCGACGCGTTCGCGATGGCCGACCAGGTGCTCTATTCGGGCGTCGCCTGCATCACCGACCTGATGGTGAAGGAAGGGCTGATCAATCTCGACTTCGCCGACGTCCGCGCGGTGATGCGCGAGATGGGCAAGGCGATGATGGGCACCGGCGAGGCCTCGGGCGAGAAGCGGGCGCTCACCGCCGCCGAAGCCGCGATCGCCAACCCGCTGATCGACGACTCATCGATGAAGGGCGCGCGCGGCCTTTTGATCTCGATCACCGGCGGCAAGGACCTGACGCTGTTCGAGGTCGACGAGGCCGCCACCCGCATCCGCGAGGAGGTCGATCAGGACGCGAACATCATCGTCGGCGCGACCTTCGACGAGAGCCTTGACGGCATCATCCGCGTGTCGGTGGTGGCGACCGGCATCGACCAGAGCACGATCGCGCGGACCGCAGGCACGACCCCGGCCGCGAAACCGATTTCGCCTACTCCGCCGACGACGACCGCAAACGACACCCGTATCGCTGACCTGAGCGCGAAGCTGCGCGAGGACCAGAAGCGCCAGGCCGCTCTGGCTGCCGCTCAGGCGCAGAAGGCCGCCGAGCCGCCGCGCCCGGTGGTCCAGGCCGCACCTCCGGCGGCACAGCCCGCTATCTCCGGTGCCACCGTCGAGCGTGCGGCGCTTGAGGCCATTGCCGCGGCCGTCGCCGAGCCGGTGCAGCCGGCCGCTCCGGCTGCGATGCAACCGGCGTCCTACGGCGACGTCACCGTTCGGCCGATCGCGCAAAAGCCGACGCTGTTTCCGGATCACGATCCGGCCCCGCGCGAGAACCACGAGCCGCCGCCCCCGGAGAACTTCATCCCGCAGCCGGCCGAACGCGCCCCCGTGCGCGCGCAGCGGATGCCGAGGATCGAGGAACTGCCGATGCCCGCGCAAAACGAGATCCGTCAGGCGAGGGGCGAGACCGAGGGGGATCATCCGCAGAAGAGCCGGCTGTCGCTGTTGCAGCGTCTGGCCAATGTCAGCCTCGGCCGCCGCGACCAGGATACCGAGCCGCCGATCGCGGCCCGCCCCTCCGGGCCGGCCATGGCGCCGATGCCGCCCTTGCCGGAGCGGCGTCCGCAGCGCAGCGTTGCCGAGCAGATGGCTAATGAGCCGGTATCGGAATACGCTCGGCGTTCGGCGCCCCAAGGGTTGGACTCGCACGGACGTCCGGCACCTGTCGCACCCGCGCCGCAGGGCGACGACCACCTGGATATCCCCGCTTTTCTGCGGCGGCAGGCCAACTGACGGGCTGTAACAATTGAACTTCGAGGGGCTTCAGCCGACCAGGGTTGAAGCCCCTTGCTTTGCTTAATCGAATATCTCGGCATTTCCCGGCATTGGATTGAAATTTAACAAAAAATTATCTATTTCATGTTCCGCTTCAAGGTCGTGTTGGCAGCAGCAAATTTGGTCAACCGGCGGCGCGATTGCGGCGGAGATGGGGTAACAATTGGTAAAGAAGCGTGAATTGGCGCTCTTTGGGGCAACCGGTATGTTTTAGTGGTGACTTTGGGGATCACGAATCGATTCGCTGCCTTCCAGGCACGAGTTCGGCATTCGCGAATGAGTCACTTGGGCACGGGTAATGAAATTCAACCGCCAGACGACGCTTCGTTCGCGAGCCACCGTCACGGGTGTCGGCGTTCATTCCGGGTCAGCGGTCAGTCTGACCCTCGGACCTGCGTCGATCGACGCAGGTTTTATTTTTGTCAGGAGCGGCGCTGACGGAGACGACCGGCGCGTCCGCGCCGTCGCAAAATCCGTCACCTCGACCGAACTGGCCACGGTGCTGGGGGACCAGCAGGGTCCTCTGGTGTCCACCGCCGAACACGTTCTTGCTGCGCTGCGGGGGCTCGGGGTCGACAACGCCACCATCGAAATCGATGGCCCCGAAGTGCCGATCATGGACGGCAGCTCGGCCGCGTTCGTCGCCGCGATCGATCAGGCCGGCATTGTCGAGCAGTCGGCGGCGCGCCGCTTCATTCAGATATTGAAGCCGGTGCGGGTGAACAGGGGCGACGCCTACGGCGAACTGCATCCCCACGCACGCGGTTTCCGCATCGAGGTGGAGATCGATTTCGCCAATCCGGTGATCGGTCATCAGGATTATGCGCTCGACCTCAATCCCGAAAGTTTTCGCCGTGAAATCAGCCGGGCCCGCACCTTCGGCTGCATGAACGATGTCGAAAAACTCTGGAGCGCGGGCTTCGCTCGCGGCGCGTCCTTCGAAAACTCCATGGTGTTCGACGACGAGCGGCTGCTGAATACCGAAGGCCTGCGCTACGCCGACGAGTGCGCGCGGCATAAGGTTCTCGATGTGATCGGCGATCTTGCGTTGGCGGGATTGCCGTTGATCGGTGGCTATCGCTCGGTGCGCGGCGGGCACAAGCTCAACCATGCGGTGCTTACGGCCATGATGGCCGATCGGACCGCGTGGCGGGTCGTCGAAGGCCAGCCGGCCTCGCGCCCGCGCAGTCAGAGCGAAGCGGTCGGCGGAATGGTGGGCGGCATGGCTGCGGCCTACGGTCCCAACGTGTCCTGATCGACAGGACGCAGCGTTCTGCCCTGTCCATGTGCCTCGCCTCTGTTCTGTCGCTCCGTGAGTTGCTTGAGTTGCCGTCTCGCAGGCCCGGAAGCCTTGTGTGGCCCGGCGTTTCGCCTTAATCCGGGCGAAATAGCTGCGTACGCGGTTGATGAGAGAAGATTTGCTTTTAGACGGAATCAGCGGCGGTCGTGCCCGGCTTTGGGCATCCATGTCTTTGGAGTTTCAAGAAAGACGTGGATGGAAAGACGTGGATGGCCGGATGAGCCCGGCCATGACAGAACATGGTGTTTCCCTCAAAATGCAAACCGCTCTGGAGCATGATCCCGAAAATTGGGAACCGGTTTACCGCCTGTTCCGGGTGGTGCCCGGATCACCGCATCACGGACGTCAGGTTTTCATCGATGTTGGCTAAGCGTATGGCGCTCGGACGGATCGCGTTGAGGGCTCGCACAATTCATCTCGATCGGCTCGGCCGGCTATTGCGGCTCGTCGCCGGTGTGGTGATTTTGGGGGCGACCCTGAGCGGCTGCGGAACAGGCGCGCTGTGGGACAAGTTCATGGCGAAGGACGAGCAGACCTTCAGCGATGAACCGGCGGACAAGCTCTACAACGAGGGCTTGTTCCTGATGAACAACAGCAAGGATCTCAAGGCGGCGACGAAGAAGTTCGACGAGGTCGACCGTGAACACCCCTATTCGGAATGGGCGCGGAAATCGCTGCTAATGTCGGCCTACGCCTCTTATCAGGCCGGCGACTACGACACCTGCATCGGCTCCGCCTCGCGCTACGTCACGCTGCATCCCGGCAGCCCGGACGCCGCCTATGCGCAATACCTGATCGCCGCCTCGAACTACGATCAGATTCCGGATATCTCGCGCGATCAGGCCCGGACCGAAAAGGCGATGAACTCGCTCGAGGAGGTCATCCGCAAATATCCGACGTCCGAATATGCCGGCGAAGCCAAGAAGAAGCTCGAGGGCGCGCGCGATCAGCTCGCCGGCAAGGAAATGGCGATCGGCCGCTACTACATGGAGCGGCGCGACTACACCGGCGCCATCAACCGCTTCAAGACCGTGGTGACCCGCTACCAGACCACGCGGCACGTCGAGGAGGCGCTGGCGCGGTTGACCGAAGCCTACATGGCGATCGGCATCGTCGGCGAGGCGCAGACCGCCGCCGCCGTGCTCGGCCACAACTTTCCCGACAGCCGCTGGTACAAGGACGCCTATAACCTCGTGAAGTCGGGCGGGGCCGAGCCAAGCGAGAATCGGGGCTCGTGGATCAGCAAGGCGTTCAAGAAGATGGGGCTCGGCTAGTGTAGTGGTTCAGAAGTTCGCATCAAAGGTTGCCGCAAAGCATGCGAATTTCGGAATCGTCACGGATCGAATCGATCCAAGATCATCGCGATCTAGTGTCCTGGTCAGAACTTCGTTAGACTCCCCGTCACGCGTCTCTGCGAGCCCGTCCGCGACACCCATGGCAGGAACCAGCCTCAGATGCTTGCGCGTCTTTCGATCCGCGACATCGTCCTGATCGAGCGGCTCGATATCGAGTTCGCCTCCGGCCTTGCGGTGTTGACCGGCGAAACCGGCGCGGGAAAATCCATTCTGCTCGATGCCTTCGCGCTGGCGCTCGGCGGTCGCGGCGACGCCGGACTGGTCCGCCACGGCGCGGAGCAGGGACAGGTGACCGCGACCTTCGATATTCCGAAAAACCACCCGGCGGCCGCGATCCTCGCCGCCAACGGCATCGACGGCTCAGTGTCCGAAGATTCGGGCGAGATGATCCTGCGCCGGGTGCAACTCGCCGACGGCCGCACCCGCGCTTTCATCAACGATCAGGCCATCAGCGTGCAGACCCTGAAAGCGGTGGGCGCGGCGCTGGTGGAAATTCACGGCCAGCACGACGAGCGGGCGCTGGTCGATGCCTCCTCTCATCGGCGGCTGCTCGATGCCTTTGCCGGGCTGGAGACCGATGCCGCCGCGCTAGCGGTGCTATGGGAGGCCCGTCGCGCTGCCCGCGCCGCGCTCGACGATCACCGCGCCGGCGTGGAGCGCGCGGCGCGCGAGGCTGATTATCTGCGCCATGCATCCGACGAGCTAAGGCAACTCGCGCCGCAGGACGGCGAGGAAACCGCGCTGGCCGAGCGCCGCGCGACGATGATGGCCGGCGAAAAGATCGCGGCCGACCTGCGCGAGGCGCAGGACGCCGTCAGCGGCAATCGTTCGCCGGTGAGCGTGCTGGCGGCGGCGGTGCGGCGGCTGGAACGCCGGGCCGCGAGTTCGCCGAGCCTGGTCGAGCCGGCGGTCAGGTCCATCGACGCGGCGATCAACGCGCTGGAGGAGGCCGACCAGCATCTCGCCGCAGCGCTCGCCGCCGCCGATTTCGATCCGGCTGAATTGGAGCGCATCGAGGAACGGCTGTTCGCGCTGCGCGCGGCGTCGCGCAAATATGCGACCCCGGTGGATGGACTCGCTGCGCTCGCCGCCAAGTTCGTGAATGACGTCGCACTGATCGACGCCGGCGCGGAGCGGCTGGTCGTGCTGGAGAAGCAGGTTGCCGAGGCCGACAGGCGCTATGCGGCCGCCGCCGCGAAATTATCCGCCGCGCGCATCAAGGCCGCGGAAAAACTCGACAAGGCGGTCAATGCCGAGCTTGCGCCGCTGAAGCTGGAGCGCGCGATGTTCTCCACCCAGATCGAGTCGGATCCGGCATCGGTGGGACCGCAAGGCTTCGATCGCGTCGAGTTCTGGGTGCAGACCAATCCCGGCACGCGGCCGGGGCCGCTGATGAAGGTCGCCTCCGGCGGCGAACTGTCGCGCTTCCTGCTGGCGCTGAAGGTGGTGCTTTCCGATAAAGGCTCGGCGCCGACGCTGGTGTTCGACGAGATCGACACCGGGGTCGGAGGCGCGGTGGCCGACGCCATCGGTGCGCGGCTGGCGCGCTTGGCCTGCAAAGTGCAGGTGATGGCGGTGACCCACGCGCCGCAGGTTGCGGTGCGCGCCGACCAGCATCTGCTCATCTCGAAGGATGCGCTCGATCGCGGCAAGCGCGTCGCCACCCGCGTCGCGACGCTGGCCGAGGATCACCGCCGCGAGGAAATCGCGCGGATGCTTGCCGGCGCGGAGATCACGGCGGAAGCCCGCGCGGCTGCCGAGCGGCTGCTCAAGGCTGCGGGATAGTATGTCATTCCGGGGCGCGTCGCAGACGCGAACCCGGAATCCGGCCATAACATCAACGAGCAATTTCAGGATAAAGGTCTCTCCAGTCGGGATTATCCTTCTCAATCAAGCCGGTCTTCCAAGCGCGCCGCCATTTCTTGTTCGATTGCGGTGACGGGATCATCGTACGTCTCGAACCAGACCAGTCTGCGAATATCATAACGCGACGAGAACCCTGGAAGCAGTTTCTCCCTGTGTTGATGGGTTCGACGGACCAGGTCCTTCGTTACCCAAGGTAGAGCGTTCCCTGTTTGCGGCTCGCCAGAAGATACACGTAGAACATCCATTGCCCTTGACTGGATTCCGGGCTCGCGCGCTTCCGCTCGCGCCCCGGAATGACTAAGACTAGAGCTATTCCGGCTTTGATGAAATCAAAGCCGGGCTCTAGCTTTTTGTTTTGACGCGTTTTCTTCACGCGAACCGGTATCCACTTCGCTCGAAAACGGTCCGCAAGAGTTCGGATGCCCAGATGCCGGCAAAACCCAAGGACGCTCCCGCCATCGCCTCTCTCACCCGCGCGAAGGCGAAGGTCGAGCACAAGCGGCTTGCGCTGGAGATCGAGGCGCATAATGCGCGCTACTACCAGAAGGACGCGCCGACGATTTCCGACGCCGCCTACGACGCGCTGCGACAGCGGCTCGAAGCGATCGAGGCGCGCTTTCCCGAACTCGTTACCGCCAGTTCGCCGACGCAGACCATCGGCGCCGCGCCCGCGCGCGGTTTTGCCAAAGTGCAGCACGCGGTGCCGATGCTGTCGCTCGGCAACGCCTTCAGCGACGAGGAAGTCACGGAGTTCGTCGACCGCATCCGACGTTTCCTGAAACTCGGCGCGGACGATATTCCCGCCATCGTCGCCGAGCCGAAGATCGACGGCTTGTCGCTATCTCTGCGTTACGAGCGCGGCGAACTGGTGCGCGCGGCCACCCGCGGCGACGGCTTCACCGGCGAGGACGTCACCGCCAACGTCCGCACCATCGAGGATGTGCCGCACCGGCTGAAGGGCCGTGCCGTTCCCGCCGCCTGCGAGCTGCGCGGCGAGGTCTACATGCTGAAAAAGGATTTTCTCACGCTCAACAGGAAGCAGGAGGAAGCCGGCGACACCGTGTTCGCCAATCCGCGCAATTCGGCCGCCGGCTCGCTGCGGCAGAAGGATGTCGCGATCACCGCCTCGCGCCCGCTGAAGTTTTTCGCTTATGCCTGGGGCGAGATGACGGATCGTCCTGCCGATACCCAGCACGGCATGCTGGCGTGGCTGGAGAAGGCGGGCTTCGTCGTCAATCCGCTGATCGAATTGTGCCACAGCGTCGACGAGGTGCTGGCGTTTTATCGCAAGATCGGCGAGCGGCGCGCCACGCTCGGCTACGACATCGACGGCGTGGTCTACAAAGTCGATCGGCTCGATTGGCAGGAGCGTCTCGGCTTCGTGTCGCGAAGCCCGCGCTGGGCGATCGCGCACAAGTTCGCAGCCGAACAGGCGACCACGATCCTCAAGGGCATCGACATCCAGGTCGGCCGCACCGGCGCGTTGACGCCGGTGGCGCGGCTCGAACCGGTCACGGTCGGTGGCGTCGTGGTGCAGAACGCGACGCTGCATAATGAGGACTACATCAAGGGCATCGGCAATGACGAACAACCGATCCGCGACGGCATTGATCTGCGCGTCGGCGATACGGTGGTGGTGCAGCGCGCTGGTGATGTGATTCCTCAGGTGGTCAACGTTGTCCTCGACAAGCGTCCGAACAGCGCAAAGCCTTACCTGTTTCCGCACAAGTGTCCGATTTGCGGCAGTCACGCGGTGCGCGAGGAGGGCGAGGCGGTGCGCCGCTGCACCGGCGCGCTGATCTGCCCGGCGCAGGCTGTGGAGCGGCTCAAGCATTTCGTCTCGCGTCTCGCTTTCGACATCGACGGCCTCGGTGAAAAGCAGATCCAGGAATTCCACGAGCGGGGCTGGATTAAGGAGCCCGCCGATATCTTTCAGCTCAAGGAGCGCAATAGCAAACTCAAGCTCGAAGAGATTGAAGGCTATGGCGAGGTCTCGGTGCGCAACCTGTTCGCCGCGATCGATGCGCGGCGCAGGATCGAACTCAATCGCCTGATCTTCGCGCTCGGCATCCGCCATGTCGGGGAGGGCAACGCCAAGCTGCTGGCGCGACATTACGGCAGCATGGAAAACTTTCGCGGCGCGATGGCGGAAGCCGCCGCGGCTCAGACGGAAGCGGGCAACGACTCCGAGGCCTATGCCGATCTGAACAACATCGGCGGCATCGGCGAGATCGTCGCCGACGCGGTGGTCGAGTTCTTCGCCGAGAAGCGCAACGTCAAGGCGCTCGACGATCTGCTCGAGGAGATCGAGGTGTTCCCGGTTGCGCAGGCGCGCAGCGACTCCGCGGTGGCCGGCAAGACCGTGGTCTTCACCGGCTCGCTTGAAAAATTCACCCGCGACGAGGCCAAGGCCTCGGCCGAGCGCATGGGTGCGAAAGTCTCGGGCTCGGTGTCGAAGAAGACCGACCTCGTCGTTGCCGGTCCCGGCGCCGGCTCGAAGCTCAAGGAAGCCGAGAAACTGGGCGTGAGGGTGATTTCCGAAGACGAGTGGCTCGATCTGATCGGGGGATGAGGACCTATAGCGTTTTCGAGCGACGTGGACTCCGGTTCGCGTGAAGAAAACGCGTCAAAATCAGGAGGCTGAAGTCGTCCACCGTTTCCTTGGAATGGTGAACGACACTGGCCGGACGAAGAAACCGTCATTCGGGGATGTCCGCCGCAGGCGGACGCGTCAGGCCGGCGGGCCGATCGTTACCTTCAGCGTGCCGACGCCGTCGCAGCCGCATTCGATCCTGTCGCCCGGCTGAAGCCGGGAGACGCCGGCGGGCGTTCCGGTCATGATGATGTCGCCGGCGTCAAGCGCGACCTGCTGCGAAAGCTGCGCGACGATCTCGGGCACGTTCCAGATCATCTGCGCGAGATCGCCGGACTGGGCTTGCTTTCCGTTGACCGAAAGCCAGATGCGGCCCTTCGACGGGTGGCCGATCCTCGCCGCGGGTTGCAGCGCGCCGCAGGGCGCGGAGTGGTCGAACGATTTTGCGATCTCCCAGGGCTGCTCCTTCTTGCGCGCCGCGTTCTGCAGGTCGCGCCGCGTGAGGTCGATGCCGACGGCGTAGCCGTAGACGTGGTCGAGCGCCCTGTCGGCGGGGATGCGCAAGGCCCCGCTTTTCATCGCAACCACCAATTCGACCTCGTGATGCAGGTCGCTGGTCAGCGGCGGATAGGGGATGACCGCGCCGTCGGCCTCGATCATGTCGGCATGTTTGGCGAAGAAGAACGGCGGCGCGCGCTCGTCGTTGCCCATCTCGCGGACGTGGTCGAGATAGTTGCGGCCGACGCACCAGATGCGGCGGACCGGGAAAAATCCGCTTACGCCCGCGACGGCGACGGCCGCTTGCGGCGGCTGCGGGATCACAAAAGATGCTGCGCTCATGCGGCTCTCTCCGCGCTGGTTTGCAGGCAATGCGGCGGGATCGCCTGGATACGGCCAACAGGTACAGCTTACGCCGATGCGCCGAGGGGAGCCAGAGCCGGCGCGTCGCGATGCTGCAGGCGAAAGAACGACGCGTAGCGTCCGGCACTCCGCAGCAGCTCGTCGTGGCGGCCGCGCTCGACGATCTCGCCGCCTTCGACCACGAGGATCGCGTCGGCATGCATGATGGTGTGCAGGCGGTGCGCGATCACGATGGTGGTGCGGTTTTGGCAGAGATGCCCGATCGCTTCCTGCACCTGCTTCTCGGATTCGGAATCGAGCGCGGCGGTGGCCTCGTCGAGCAGGATGATCGGTGCGTCCTTGATCAGCGCGCGCGCCACGGCGATCCGCTGGCGCTGCCCGCCGGAGAGCTGCGTGCCGTGCTCGCCCACGGGCGTGTCATAGCCGAACGGAAAGTTCATGATGAAATCATGAGCGCAGGCGGCTTTCGCCGCGGCGATGATCTCGTCCTCGGTCGCGCCGGGGCGGCCGAACGCGATGTTCTCGCGGATGGTCGCGCGGAACAGGTACACGTCCTGTCCGACATAGGCGGTCTGCTGACGCAGCGATGCTCGCGACACGGCGGAGATGGCCTGATCGTCGATCAGGATCGCTCCGTCGCTCACCTCGTACAATCGCAGCAGCAGCGCCAGCACGGTGGATTTGCCGCCGCCGGATGGACCGACCAGCGCGGTCATCCTGCCGGGCTCGGCAACGAAACTCATGCGGTTGAGCACGGGCTCGCCCGGCCGATAGGCGAAAGTGACGTCGCGCAGCTCGACGCGGGCGGTCGTCAGTTTCAGCGCCGGCTTGTCGCTGTCGTCGGGCTCGCTGGCGGGGCTGTCGACGATCTCCAGAAGCTTGCGCGCGCCGATCAGGCTGCTGTTGAGCTCGATGTTGAGGCGCGCCAACCGCTTGGCCGGCTCATAGGCCAGCAGGAAGGCGGTGAGGAACGAAAAGAACTGGCCGGGCGTCGCGCCCATGGCGACGACGCGATAGCCGCCATACATCAGCCCGCCCGCGATGGCGAAGCCGCCAAGCGTTTCCATCAGCGGACTGGCGCGGTTCGAGACCCGCGCCATCTTGTTGTTGGTCTGCTCGACGGCTGCGATGCTGGCGTCGATCCGCTCGCGCATGGTCCGTTCGAGCGTGAACGCCTTCACGGTACGGATGCCTTGCAGCGATTCCTGCATGATCTCCATGATATCAGTGGTGCCGCTGAACTGGTTGTGGGCGAGCCGCTTGACGCGCTTCACCAGCTTGCGCAGCACCAGCATCGCCGGCGGCGCCACCAGCAGGCCGAACAGCGCCATGTAGGGATCCTGCGTCACCATCACGATGACCAGTCCGATCAGCGAGAGCAGGTCGCGGCCGACGGCGTTGATGAGCAGGCTGAGCACCTGCGTGACCGACGTGGCGCCGGCGGTCAGCCGCGCGAGAAACTCCGACGAATGCCGCTCCGAGAAGAAGCCGATGCTTTCGCTCATCAGCTTGGCGAACAGGCGGCGCTGGTTGTTGGCGAGGATCGCGTTGCTGATCTGCGAGAGGATCACCGAGTGGCCATAGGTCGCCGCGCCCTTGATCGTAAAAATGACGACCGTCACCAGCGACAGAATGAAGATGCCACGCACGTCCTTGTCGACATAGGCCTGATTGATGACTTCGCCGAGCAGGTAGGCGGAGAACGCCGTCGCGGCCGCGGAGACTGCCATCAGTGCGAATGCGGCGAGGTAGCGCCGCCAATAGGTCATGCCCTGTTCGGTGATCAGGCGGCGGATCAGGATCGCCGCGCCGTAGGGATCGTCGGTGATTTTCTTCGGAAGCTCGGTCATCGCGTTCCATTGACGCCGTGAAGGGGCTGTCGCCCGCGCGCCAGGGTTGTTGCGAAAGCGTCCGACTCAATGCCCGCAATAGCGGCCTTTTTCAAGCCAAAACCGGGCCTCCCCCGGCTCATCAGGCCGAGGCCGCGAGCGCCTCCGAGACGTGCCGCCGCGCCAGCTTTTCCTCCCACGCCAGCGCATGCGCGGCGATGGTCGCGAGGTCGTCGTATTGCGGCGTCCAGTCGAGTACCGCGCGAATCCGGCCGGTGTCGGCGATCATGGTCATGATGTCGCCGGGACGGCGATCGGCATAATGAACCGCGAAGTTGCGACCGCAGACCCGCCGCACCGCCTCGATGGTTTCCAGCACGGAGTAGCCGCGTCCGTATCCGCAGTTCAGCGTCGTCGAACGCCCGCCGGTTCGCAGGTACATCAGCGCGGCGCGATGCGCCTGCGCAAGATCGCTGACATGGATGAAATCGCGGATGCAGCTTCCGTCCGGCGTCGGATAGTCGGTGCCGAACACGTCGATCTTGCTGCGCTGCCCGGTCGCGGCTTCGACCGCGATTTTCAACAGGTGCGTCGCGCCCTCGGTTGAAAGACCGATCCGCGCCAGCGGATCGGCGCCCGCGACGTTGAAGTAGCGCAGCACGACGTAATTCATGCCGTGGGCGGTCGCGACGTCGTGCAGCATGATCTCGGTCATCAGCTTCGACGATCCGTAAGGGGAGAGCGGCCGTGTCGGCGCATCTTCCGGAACCGGCATCCGCTCCGGATTGCCGTAGACGGCGGCGGTCGACGAAAAGATGAAGCGGCCGATCCCGCATCGGACGGCGGCATTGAGCAGATTGCGCGTCGTCATCGTGTTGTTGCGGTAGTAGGCGAGCGGGTCGCGCATCGAGTCCGGCACCACCACGGACCCCGCGAAGTGAATGATGCTTTCGACGCCGTGCTGGGCGATGACGTTCTCCACGAGACTCTCGTCTCCCGCGTCGCCGATGAACAGCGGCACGCCGTCCGGCAGCGCCGACGAGAATCCCGTGGAGAGATTGTCGATCACGACGACGTTTTCGCCGGCCTCGGCCAGCGCGAGAACCATATGACTGCCGATATAGCCGGCGCCACCGGTAACGAGCACGGTCATATCTGCTCCTCTGTGCGAAGGCTCGCTGCGGGCTCGCCCGCGGTTGCCGATATCTCGCACAAACCGGTCGAGTTGCCGTATAGCATGACGCCGATCGGTTCGATTTTCCCGCCCTTCGCGCCGGGGAATCGACATTATGGTTGCCAAACTGTAACGAGAGCCGAATGTTCCTGAGCGGCCTTGCGCGTCGATGACCGACATTCTCATCATCAAGACCTCCTCGCTCGGCGACGTCGTGCATCAGATGCCTGCGATCGTCGACGCGTCGCGTGCGCGTCCGGAACTGCGCATCACATGGCTGGTGGAAGAGGCGTTCGCGCCGCTGGTGCGATTGCACCCTCTGGTCGCCGAGGTCATCACCGTTGCGACGCGGCGCTGGCGCTCGCAACTCGCCACTGGCGCGACGTGGCGCGAGATCGGCCGGTTCCGCGCGCTTCTGCGCGAGCGGGGGTTCGACAAAGTAATCGATACCCAGGGCCTGATCCGCTCCGCGATCATGGCGCGCCTCGCGCGCGGCGAGCGCCACGGCTACGATGGCCGCAGCATTCGCGAACCTTTCGCCGCGCGATTCTACGACGTCACGCATGCGGTGAGGCGCGACCTGCACGCCGTGACGCGCAACCGGATGCTGACCGGTCTCTCGCTCGGCTATCGGCCGCCGGAGGAGGTGGACTACGGTTTGATCCGTTCCCCGCGGACGGATAGCCAGCGCTATGCCGTGCTGCTTCATGGCACGTCACGATCCGCGAAGGAGTGGCGGGCCGAGGACTGGATCGAAACCGGGCGCTGGCTTCAAGCCAAGGGATTGCAGATCGTGTTGCCGTGGGGCACCGAGGCCGAACGGCTGCTGTCGGAACGGCTGTCGCGGGACATCGCGGGCAGTCGCGTTCTGCCGCGCCAAAGCCTCGATCTGACCGCGCAGGTGATCGGCAATGCGGCGCTGGTGATCGGCGTCGATACCGGCCTGATGCATCTCGCCGCGGCGTATCGCGTGCCGCTCGTCGGCATCTACGTCAGCACCGATCCTGGCCTGACGGGACCTGTCGGCAGCGGCTGCATGGCGGTGCTCGGCGGCAGGAACGGTCCGCCGGCGGCGCGGCAGGCGATCGAGGCGGCGGAGCGGTTGCTGATTAGCTAGCTCTTGGACTTCACGCCCGACATCTCGGCAAGCACGCGCGCGACGAACGGGTCGAGATCGCCGCCGTCAAACAGGAATCCGGGAATGCCTGCGCCTGCCGCAGCTTTGAGATCGCTGTCGCGGTCGCCGATGGCGAAGCTGCCTTCGCGCCGCACCGGCCAGTGCTTCATCAGGTCGAGGATCATGCCGGGCTTTGGCTTGCGCCAGAGATGATCTTCCAGATATCCGGCGACGCTGCCGTCGGGATGGTGCGGGCAATATCTGAAGTCGTCGATCCGCGCGCCCTGCGATGCGAGATGCGACTGCATCCACAGGTGCAGATTGCGAACGTCGTCTTCGCTGAAAAAGCCGCGCGCGACGCCTGATTGATTGGTGAAGACGAAAACGAAATATCCGGCCTCGTTCAGCCGCCGGATCGCGTTGGCGACGCCGGGCATCCAGCGGATGCGATCGCGCGTGCCCATGTAGCAGTCGTCGTGATTGACGACGCCGTCGCGATCGAGGAACGCGGCGGGCTGGGAAGCGGGAGCGATCTTGTCGCCGCTCACGTGCAGCCGTCCGCCATCGCGTGCTCGACGCTGTCGCAGATCGCGTGACTTGCCGTCATGTGGATCTGCTGGATGACAGGGGTGTCGTCGCTCGGTGCAATGAACAGGTGGTCGCAGAACTCCCGCAGGCTCGAGCCCTTGAGGCCGGTGAAACCGACCGTGACCAGGCCGCGCCGGCGCGCGGCGGCGAGCGCGGCGAGGATGTTCGGCGACCGGCCGGAGGTCGACAGCGCCAGCAGCACGTCGCCTTGGCGGCCGAGGCTCTCGACCTGCCGCGCGAAAATCTGCTCGAAGCCGTAATCGTTTGAGATGGCGGTGAGGGCTGATGTGTCGGTGGTCAGTGCGATGGCGGCGAAGCCCGGCCGCTCTTTCCGGTAGCGTCCGACGATTTCCGAGGCGATGTGCTGCGCGTCCGCGGCGCTTCCGCCGTTGCCGATCAGGAGCACCTTGTGCCCCGAACGGAGCGCGCCGACGATCGCGATGGCGATATCGCCAGCCACCGCGAGCAGCGCCGCGTCGCCGGCCGCGCGCTCAAGCGCCGCAAGCGATTGCTGAAAATGGGTCGCGATCTGGTTCTGGCTCAAGACGCACCTTTGTCGCCGTAATGGATAGCAGTGGTACTGAGCGCGTCATGCCCGCGCAAGCATGGTCGTATCAAGGCGCGGCGCGCTCGCCGGCCTTCGCAAGCACCCGTTCCGCGATGGCCAGCACTTCGGCCGCCGGGATGTCCCTCATGCAGCGATGATCGTTCCTGGTGCAGACCGGACGATGGCACGGCTGGCACGGCAGTGGCGTCTTGGTCTGGATCGTCGCCGCGAGCCCGTTCAAAGGCGCCCAATGATAGGGACTGGTCGGGCCGAAAATTCCCATCGTAGGCGTTCCGATCGCGGCCGCGACGTGCAGCAGGCCGGAGTCGTTCGAAATCGCAAGGGTCGCGGCCGCCATCGCCAGAATGCCGTTTCGCAAGTCGTGCCCTGTGAGATCCCGGACCCGCGAGCCGCCGGTTGCCACGATTTCGGCCGCGATCGCCTTTTCGTTCGGGCCGCCGATCACCCAGACGTCGATTCCGCGCTCGGTCAGCATCCGCGCGGCCTCCGCGTAATAAGTCCAGCGTTTGCTGGGGCCGACCGCTCCGGGAGCGAGCGCCACCGCCGGTCCGGAGCCCAATCCCTGCGCCTGCCGCCAGCGGATGACGTCCTCGCCGGGAACGTGAAGCTGCGGCACGGGCCACTCGGGCGGCCGCGCCGCATTGGCCGGAAGCGCCAGCGATGCCTTCCTGTCGATCATGCGGGGCAGGGCTCGCTCGCCCCAGCGCCAGCGGTTGAGCAGCCCGAATCGCGCCTCGCCGACAAAGCCGACCCGTTCCGGAATGCCGGCCAGCGCGGGCGCGATGGCTGATTTCCAGGTGCGCGGCATGATGAGGACGGTTCCGTATCCCCGGGCGCGCAACTGCCGGGCGAGATTCCACTGTTGCCTCAGCGCCAGCCGGCTGCGAGGCAGGTCCCAGACCACTCCGGAACGCACGCCGGGCATGTAATCGACCAGCGGGGCGCAGAGCGTCGTCACCAGCATATCCACCGGCCGATTAGGCCAGCGCTGCTTGAGCACCCGCACCACCGTATGGCCGCGGACGAAGTCGCCGATCCACATGTAAGGAACGATCAGAACCGGCCGCGAGTCGCTGGGATCGCCGACAGTCTCCAGCTTTTCTGGTGAATCATGTTTCATAATTTAACGAACGAGTAACGCTGGGGCGGATGAAAAATCCTCCCTATCCGCTCCCGGCGCTGAGGTAAAGTTATCTCGCGCGACGCCTTTCGCGAGTGATTTCGTCGTCTCACGCCATCCAAGTTGCCTCGCAGGCGGGAGTGGGGCAAACCACTGGAGTGAATTTGGCATTCGCCACCCACTGCAAACCCGGCGGGCGAATGTCAAATTCAAAACTCCACTGGAAAACCTTATGGTTGCTAGTGCGGTGGTTCAGAAGTTCGCTTTCAGTGTCCAGCGAGTCCGCCAAGCGAACTTCTGAACCTAAACCACACTAGAATGATAGAGGTGCTAGTGTCCCTTTGATTCCGAAGTTCGCATCAAAGGTTGCTGCAAGGGTATGCGGACGTCGGAATCGGGACACTGGTGGTCCTTTGATTCTGACATTTGCAAGAACGCCTGCCGCACCGGATGCAATGGTGGAACCGGACTAGGAATTGCACATCCATGACGGGGACATCATGCTGCTGGTGACCGGGGGCGCCGGTTTTATCGGATCGAATCTCGTTGCCGCGTTGAACGACGCCGGCCGCGGCGATGTGGCGGTCTGCGATACGCTGGGCCACGACGGCAAATGGCGCAACCTCGCCAAGCGGCAGCTTGCGGACATCGTTCCTCCCGCAGAACTGGCGGCCTGGCTGGAGGGCCGCCGTCTCGACGCGGTCGTCCATCTCGGCGCGATCTCCGAGACCACCGCGACCGACGGCGATCTCGTCATCGAGACCAACTTCCGCCTGTCGCTGCGTTTGCTCGACTGGTGCACCGCGACCGCGACGCCTTTCATCTACGCCTCGTCGGCGTCGACCTATGGCGATGGCCGGCAGGGCTTTCGCGACGATCAATCGTTGGCCTCCCTGCGGGCGCTTCGGCCGATGAATCTCTACGGCTGGAGCAAGCACCTGTTCGATATGGCGGTCGCCGGCCGCGCCGCGAATGGCGGCGCGCTGCCTCCGCAATGGGCCGGCCTGAAGTTCTTCAACGTGTTCGGTCCCAACGAATACCACAAGGGCGCCATGATGAGCGTGCTGGCGCGCCGTTTCGGTGATGTGAAGGCCGGCCGTCCGGTGCAGTTGTTCAAATCGCACCGGCAGGGCATCGCCGATGGCGACCAGCGCCGCGACTTCATCTATGTCGACGACGTGGTCCGCGTGATGATGTGGCTGCTGGCGACGCCCGCGGTCAGCGGTCTCTTTAACGTGGGAACAGGGAAGGCGCGCAGCTTTCGTGATTTGATGACGGCGGCCTATGTCTCGCTTGGCGCGAAGCCGAACATCGAATACGTCGATATGCCTGAGCAGATTCGCGGAGCCTATCAGTATTTCACGCAAGGCGAGGTCGAGCGCTTGCAGCGCGCAGGCTATAATGGGGGATTCACGCCGCTGGAGGAAGCGGTCGATGCCTATGTCAAAGGCTACCTCGACCGCGACGATCGCTTTCGCTGACGCGCTATGCAAATTGGATCGAACTGCGGCAGCAGGTGAAGTGCTTGATGATCGATTTTGACGACTTGTCGAATGCGTTTTCCCGCCAGACGGTGCTCTGCGTCGGCGACCTGATGCTCGACGAGTTCGTGTACGGCGAGATTTCGCGGATTTCGCCGGAGGCTCCGGCGCCGGTGATCGCGGTTCAGCGGAGCGAAACCAATGTCGGCGGCGCCGGCAACGTGGCGCGCAACATCGCCGCGCTCGGCGCACGCTGCGTCTTTGTCGGATTGGCGGGCGAGGATGAGGCGGGCGGCAGGCTTCGCGCTACGCTCTCGCGCGAAACCCTGATCGAGCCATTATTGATTTCGGATCCGGCGCGGCCGACGACGCGCAAGGTGCGCTTCGTTTCGGAGCATTTTTCGACCCACATGCTGCGCGCCGATTGGGAAACGCCTGCTCCGGCGTCCGGAGCGGTGGAGCAGGCTCTGATCGATGCCATTTTGCCGCAACTGCCGCGCGTCGACATCGTTTTGTTGTCGGACTATGCCAAGGGAGTGCTGACGGCGCGGGTGATCCGCACCGTGATCGATGCGGCGCGCGGGCTTGGCAAGCGCGTCATCGTCGATCCGAAGAGCGCCAATTTCGGCATCTATCGGGGCGCGACGCTGCTGACGCCGAACAGGAAGGAATTTGCGGATGCCACGCGTAGCCGGGCCGACGATCAGGCGGGCATTGCGAAAGCGGCGCGCGAGGTGATGCGGCTCGCGGATTGCGAAGCCTTGCTGGTGACGCAGAGCGAGCACGGCATGACGCTCGTGCCGGGCGAGGGCGAGGTCATTCACGTTCCCGCCCACACCGTCAAGGTTCGCGACGTGACCGGCGCCGGCGACACCGTCGTCGCCACGCTGGCGGTTTCGCTTGCGGCGGGGGCCGATTGGGAAACGGCGTTGCGGACGGCAAGCGCCGCCGCGGCGGTGGCGGTGGGCAAGAGCGGCACCGCGATTGTCACCCTCGCCGAGCTCCGCCGCAATATTCTGCCGCCGGCCTCTCTGGCGGCCGAAGAGAAAATCGCGCGATCGGCGGCCGATCTCGGCGCGCGGCTGGCGGTGTGGCGTGAACAGGGCTTGCGGATCGGCTTCACCAACGGCTGCTTCGACATCCTGCATCCGGGTCACGTCAAGGTGCTGACCGGAGCGCGCGCGACGTGCGACCGGCTGATCGTCGGATTGAACAGCGACGCATCGGTAGCCCGGCTCAAGGGAGAGGGGCGGCCGATCCAGAATGAGCAGGCGCGAGCGGAGGTGCTGGCTGCGCTTGAGGCCGTCGACCTTGTGGTGATTTTCGAAGAGGACACGCCGTTGAAGCTGATCGAGCGGACCGAGCCGAACGTGCTCGTCAAGGGCGGGGATTATTCCCTTGAGCAGGTCGTCGGTCAGGAGTTCGTTACCGCGCGGGGCGGCGAGGTCGTGCTGATCGATATTCTGCGGGGGTTCAGCACGACGTCGCTCGTGAAGCGCGCGGGAGGCAAGGCATGAGAGCCGTGCTGCGCAGCGGCCGGCGCATCTCCGCTTCCCATGTTGTCCCGGCCATCGTCTCATGACTCCGCGTCGAAAGTTTACCTCGCGAAATATCCTGATCGCGCTGCATGACCTGATGACGGTCGTGGCAGCGCTGCTGGTGAGCTGCTATTTCCGTTTTGACGATCGAGAACTTGCGCTGCGCCTGCCGTTGCTCCTGAAGGCGCTGCCCTACTTCCTGGTCATCAGTTTCGTCGTCTTTCATGTCTTCAACCTGACGACGACGAAATGGCGGTTCATTTCCCTTGTGGACGCCCTCAACATCGTCAAGGCATCCTCGATTCTGGGATTTGTCGTTCTCGTCTTCGACTACGTTGTCATCGCGCCCAATTTCTACGGCACGTTCTTTCTTGGAAAGAAGACGATCATACTGTACTGGCTGTTGCAGATATTCCTGCTCGCGGCCACACGCTTTACCTATCGGTATTTCCGCTACAAGCGGACCCTTGTTCACGTCAAGGCCGACGACGCGACGCCTGCCATCGTGGTCGGCCGCGCAGCCGATGCCGAAATTCTCTTGCGCTCGGTCGAGAGCGGGGCGGTCAAGCGCTTGCGGCCGGTCGGCCTGCTGTCGCCGTCGGCGGCCGACATCGGCCAGACGATACGCGGGGTTCCGGTCCTTGGCGCAGTAGACAAACTCGAGGACGTGATCAAGGACTTTGCCGAGCGGCGCAGCCCGATCGAGCGCATCATCATGACGCCCTCGGCGTTCGAGCCCGAAGCCCAGCCGGAGGCTGTTCTGGCGCGGGGCCGCAAGCTCGGCCTCAAGGTCAGCCGGTTGCCGTCGCTTGGCGAGGAAGGCGATATTCCGCGCCTGACGCCCGTCGCCGTCGAAGATCTCCTGCTTCGCCCGAGCCGTACCATCGACTATGAACGGCTCGGCGGACTGATCAAGGACAAGTCGGTCGTGGTGACCGGCGGCGGCGGGTCGATCGGATCCGAAATCTGCAAACGTGTCGTGACGTTTGGTGCGAGCCGGCTGCTGATCATCGAAAATTCGGAGCCCGCGCTCTACGCGATCATGGAGGAGCTGGGTACCAGAAGCCGGGGCGCCGTGGTGGAAGGCCGCATCGCCGACATCCGCGACCGCGAGCGGCTGATACGCCTGATGAGCGAATTCAAGCCCGACATCGTGTTTCATGCGGCGGCGCTCAAACACGTGCCCATTCTCGAGCGGGACTGGAGCGAAGGCGTCAAGACCAACATCTTCGGCTCGGTCAACGTCGCCGATGCGGCGCTGGAGGCGGGCGCCGAAGCCATGGTGATGATCTCGACCGACAAGGCGATCGAGCCGGTCTCGATGCTCGGGCTGACCAAGCGTTTTGCCGAGATGTACTGCCAGGCGCTCGACCGCGAACTCGCCCAGCGTACCGACGGCAAGATTCCGATGCGGCTGATTTCGGTTCGCTTCGGCAACGTGCTGGCCTCGAACGGGTCGGTGGTGCCGAAATTCAAGGCGCAGATCGAGGCCGGCGGCCCGGTGACCGTCACGCATCCAGACATGGTTCGCTATTTCATGACGATTCGCGAAGCCTGCGATCTCGTCATCACCGCCGCGAGCCATGCGGCGATGCCGGAACGGCACGACGTATCGGTGTACGTCCTGAACATGGGACAGCCGGTGAAGATCGTCGATCTCGCCGAACGCATGATCAGCCTGTCCGGCCTGCAGCCCAACCACGACATCGAAATCGTCTTTACCGGCGTGCGGCCGGGCGAGCGGTTGAATGAAATTCTGTTCGCAAGCGAGGAGCCGACGATCGAGATCGGCCTGCCGGGAATCCTGGCGGCAAAGCCGAACGAGCCGCCGATGGACGTGCTGCACAGGTGGATCGCGGTTCTTGCAGAAGCCGTTGCCAACGAGGACAAGTCGAAGATCCGCTCGGTGCTAAAGGATGCCGTGCCCGAATTCGGGGCCCATCCCTGACAGGCTCTTGCTCGAAAACGCCACAGATCACTCCGTCAGTTCGATCGGCGCCGGTTTCTTCTCGGCCCTTTCGACGCTGACGATCCAGACGAGTCCCCCGAGCACGCCGACGAGGAAAAACACCGCGCCGAACAACAGCGAGATATTGACGCCTTCACCGGTCGCCAGTCCGGCGTATCCGAAGATCAGCGCCATGGAAGCCTCGCGCACGCCCCAGCCGGCGATCGAAATCGGCATCATCGTAATCAGCATGACCGGTGGAACCAGCAAAAAGAGATCGCCGAAATGAATCGGCGCCTCGATCGCCCGCACGACGCACCATGCGATCACGACGGCCTGGACATGGATGAACAGCGAGAGAAACGCAATCTTCAGCCGGTGCTCGCGGCCGAAGATGGCTCGGCCGGTGATGAGCGAACAGGCGCGAAGATGGTTCAGGGCTCTCATTGTTCCGAGCCAGGGCCAGTTCAGCCGGCCGAGAAGCAGGAATCCGCCCCCGGCCGCCAGCGCGGCGCAATCGACGAACAGCAGCGCAAGCCGGCCCTGGGGATTGCCGATCAACTGGTAGCTCCATGGCAGACTGACGCAGATCAGCACGGCCAGCGCGATCAGGCCGATCGCGCGGTCGACGAAGACCGAATAAGCCGCCGCCCGCCAGCCCGCCGGGCCCTGTCCGACCAGCCACAGCCGCATGGCGTCGCCGCCGATCGATGAGGGCAGCGTCTGGTTGAAGAACGAGCCGATCATGCAATAGCGCAGCGCGCGCGCGACCGAGAGCGGGGCACCGCAGTCCGCGCTGATTTCCCGCCAGCGCAGGGCGCTGACAAGGACCTGCAGCAATGTCACGGCGACGGCGAGCGCGATCCATCCTGTGCCATCGAAGCCGAGGCGCGAGACGAGGTCCGAGAAATCGACCTTGCGGAGCGCAAGGTAGAGCAGGGCAGCCGAGACCAGGATTTTTGCCGTTGAAAGCAGGATCTGGCGCATTGCGCTTGCATATGCCGGGATTAAGCTGGCCGCCGGAACCTTTCGGACGATAATCGGTGGCCCTGCTGCCTTGGTATGGTTTTGGACGGCGTCTGGCAATAGTCGCGCGACAAGGGCGCCCTGCGATCTCCTTCTACGCCATTTGTTAAAGTAACCCGGGCTACCCCCTATGCCGGGGCTGTGCGGCCGGCATGACCCGTATACCCTGAGGAGGGAACGCCCTGAGGAGAGAAATGTCGGATCGCCCGATACTGGTTACTGGCGCTGCGGGGTTCATCGGATTCCATGTCGTCGGCCGGCTTCTGAAAGAGGGAAGCCGGGTTGTCGGAATCGACAATCTCAACAGCTACTACGATCCGGCGCTCAAGGAGGCCCGGCTCGACATCCTGCGCAAGGACCCGCGGTTCCGGTTCGTCAAGGCCGATCTTGCCGACCGCGCGGCAACGGCTTCCCTGTTCGCGGAACACCGCCTGTCGGTCGTGCTCCATCTCGCAGCTCAGGCGGGCGTGCGCTATTCGTTGCAAAATCCGGACGCCTACGTCGATTCAAACCTCACGGCTTTCGCCAATGTCCTCGAAGGATGCCGGCACGCCGAGTGTCCTCATCTGCTGTTTGCTTCGTCCTCCTCCGTTTATGGCGCGAACACAAAGCTTCCGTTTTCGGTTCACGACAACGTCGACCATCCGGTCAGCCTTTATGCGGCCACGAAGAAATCAAACGAACTGATGGCGCATGCCTACAGCCACCTTTATCGCACGCCGATGACGGGACTGCGCTTCTTCACGGTCTATGGTCCGTGGTACCGGCCTGACATGGCGCTCTACAGGTTCGCTGACGCGATCGTCGGCGGGCAGCCGATCAGGCTGTTCAATCACGGCAACATGCGGCGGGATTTCACCTATGTCGACGATGTCGTTGAAGCCGTTATCCGCCTGATCGATCATGTTCCGCGCGGCGAACCGACCGGCGCTCGGGATCCGGGAACGAGTTCAGCTCCATGGCGAATCTACAACATCGGCAACAACAAGCCGGCGGAACTGACGAGCGTCGTGACGCTCCTGGAGAAGGAATTTGGACGGACGGTGCAAAAGGAGATGCTCCCCATGCAGCCTGGCGATGTGCAAGCCACGTTCGCAGATATCGACGATCTCACGCGCGACGTCGGTTTCCGTCCTTCGACATCGCTTGAAGACGGCATCCATCGTTTTGCCGCCTGGTATTCTCGTTATCATCGGGTCGGATAATGGTTCTAATTTTTTGTATCCTGTTTCCAGTGGAGTTTTGAATTTGGTCTTCGCTTGCCGGATTGGCTGCAACGTGGGTAGCGAATGTCAAATTCGCTCAACGAATGTGGCTGCGGCTCGCGTCATGCCGCCGATCCAGCGCCGCCGGGCGAACGCCCGAACGGACGGTTATCCATTCCAATGTTTTAGAGCGGGATCGCGGGCGGAAAACCGCTATACACTTTTCCTCGTCCCGCTTTCATGGACACATCAGAACGTGGAGATGGTGTTGTGAGTGAGCGTATCATCCCTCTGGTCATGTGCGGCGGCGCGGGAACCAGGCTATGGCCGGCCTCGCGGGAAGGCCGTCCGAAACAGTTTCTGCCGTTGTTCGGGGTGCGTTCGACGTTTCAGGATACGCTGAGGCGGGTTTCCGATCCGGCGCTGTTCGAGCGGCCGATCGTGATCACCAACGCCGCTTACCGTTTCATGGTGCTGGAACAACTCGCGGAGATCGAGCTTGAGGCGGACATCCTGTTGGAGCCGGCGCGGCGCGATTCCGGACCGGCGATCGCCGCGGGAGCCATTTTCGCGCAGACGCGCGACAACGCCGCCGTCGTGCTCGCGCTGGCTGCGGATCATGTGGTGTGTGATACCGAAGCGTTCGTCTCAGCCTGCCGCCAGGGCCTCGCCGCCGCGAATGCCGGACGCATCGTGACCTTCGGCGTCCGGCCGGAGCGGGCGGCGACCGAGTACGGCTATATCAGCCCCGGCGCAGCGATCGCGGGCGAGGTGCGCGCGGTGACGACGTTCGTCGAGAAGCCGGACCCGCAGACCGCTGCGGGATATGTCGAGGCGGGATATCTCTGGAACAGCGGCAACTTCATGTTTCGCGCGGCGGTGCTGCTCGATGAATATCGCAGCGTCGATCCCGACAGCGTTCGAGCGGTGTCGGATGCCGTGTCCCATGCCGGACGGGATCTTGGCTTCGTCACGCTCGACTCCGATGCCTTCGCGAAGGCGCAGGCGACTTCCATCGATTACGCGGTGATGGAAAAGACCGCACTTGCCGCCGTGGTGCCCGTCGATTGCGGCTGGTCGGATGTCGGATCGTGGCACGCAGTGTGGGAATTGTCGGACAAGGATGGCGAGGGCAACGCGGCGCAAGGCCCCGCCGTGTTCGAGAATTCCCGCAACTGCAACATCTCGACCGACAGAGCGCTGGTCGCGCTGGAAGGCGTCGACGATCTCGTGGTGGTGGCGACGCCGGACGCCGTGCTGGTGTCACGCCAGAAGGACGCCAACGGGCTGAAACGTCTGGTCGCGAAGTTGAAGACTGTCGCGCCGCAGGTTACCGAAGACCATCTTCGGGTCCATCGGCCGTGGGGAGCCTATCAGTCGATCGACAGGGGCGAGCGGCACCAGGTCAAGCACATCACCGTGAAGGCCGGCGAGCGGTTGTCGCTGCAAAAACATCATCATCGCTCGGAGCACTGGATCGTGGTCCGGGGTGCCGCGCGAGTGACGGTCGATGATCTGGTCAAGACCGTGCATGAGAACGAATCGATCTATATTCCGATCGGAGCTACCCACCGCCTGGAAAACCCCGGCAAGATTCCTCTGGAACTGATCGAAGTGCAGACCGGCAGTTATCTCGGCGAGGACGACATCATCCGGATCGAGGATGACTATCAGCGAAGCTGAGCTGCCGCGCGAGGAGCGAATCAGCTAATCTGTGGAAACACTGTTCAAGCCTGTTCCAGCGATGCCGTCATAGGTCCTACAAGTTTAAGTATCATGTAATTCTTTGAATCAAAACGTGTTGGGATTGTTATTCCTCTAATCGCCACTTTCGTTATGGCGTGCTAGTGAGAGCGCACGGTCGGGCTTCGGGGGGCGCCTGGGCCAGTCGATTTCGGGGTATCTGATGAGTTCGAAGCCATCTGCATTGAAAACTGCAGGGTCGGAGCGTGTGCTGCGTGTCGGCGTGATAGGCGCCGGTATCATGGGCAGCAATCACGGTCGCGTACTGGCCGGCCTCGCCGGCGTCAGGCTCGCCGGCATCGTTGATCCCTTGCCCGCGCACCGCGCTCGTGCGAGCGAACTGATCGGGTGCCGGACGTTCGGGACGTTCGACGAACTGATGGCGGCCGGCGTCGACGCGGTTACCATCGCCGCGCCGACACACCTTCATTGCGAGCTGGCGCTGGCCTGCATCGAGCGCGGCGTTCACGTTCTGGTCGAGAAGCCGATCGCCTCGACGGTGGAGGAAGGCTGCAAGATCGTCACCGCCGCTCAACGCGCCGGCCTGACCCTGATGGTCGGGCATGTCGAACGCTTCAATCCGGCGGTCGCCGCCATCAAGCAGGCGATCCGGGGCGAGGATATTCTCTCGATCGCGATCACGCGCGTCGGTCCATTCCCGCCGCGCATGTCGAATGTCGGCGTCGTGATCGACCTCGCCGTGCATGACATCGACCTGATCCGCTGGTTTACCGGATCCGAAATCATCGACGTGCAGCCCCAGCTTTCCAGCGCCGTCGCCGAGCGCGAGGATATCGCGCTGCTTCAGTTCCGGACCGCATCGGGTGTGCTCGCGCATATCAATACGAACTGGCTGACGCCGTTCAAGGCCCGCAACGTCACGGTCGCCACCCGCGGCAAATACATCATGGGCGATCTGCTGACCCGCCAGGTCACCGAATGCTTCGGATTCCAGCCGGACGGCAGTTACTCCATGCGCCACCTTCCGGTCGGCCATGATGAGCCCCTGCGCGCCGAACTGATTGCGTTTGTCGATGCGGTGCGCTCGGGTAAGGCTCCGGCGGTGAGCGGCGGCGAAGGCGTCGCCAGCCTCGAGATCGCGATCAAGTGCCTTGAAGCGCCGTCTTCCGTCGCGCCGCCGGTGCGGCCGGCCCCGCGCCGCGTCGCCGGCTGATCGTCCAGAGGACTGAATGCAGCAGCACATGCCTGCAAAGGCGATTCCATTTATTGATATCGTCGAACAGCGCCGTCGTCTCGGCAAGCGTATCGACGATGCGGTTGCGCGGGTTCTGACGCATTGCCAGTTCATCAACGGTCCCGAAGTCGCGCGCCTGGAAGCCGATCTGGCCACGTTCAGCGGCGCGAAGCATGTGGTAGCCTGCGCCAGCGGCACCGACGCGCTGCTGATGGTGCTGCTGGCGAAAAACGTCGGACCCGGCGACGCGGTGATCTGTCCGACGTTCACATTCTGCGCGACCGGCGAGGTCGTGGCGCTGCTCGGCGCCACGCCGGTGTTTGTCGATGTCGATGAGACGACATTCAATATCGATGTGGACTCGCTGAAGAGCGGCATCGCGGTCGCGAAAACGCAGGGCCTCAGGCCGAGGGCCATCATTCCCGTCGACCTGTTCGGTCAGCCCGCCGATCACGATGCGATCGCAGCGGTGGCCGCGACCGAGGGCATGTTCGTTCTCGATGACGCCGCGCAAGGATTCGGCGCGACCTACAAGGGGAAACGGCTGGGCACGTTCGGCCTTGCGACCGCGACCAGCTTCTTCCCCGCCAAGCCGCTCGGCTGCTACGGCGACGGCGGCGCGATCTTCACCGACGATGACGAACTGGCGGACACGCTGCGCAGCGTGCGCGTGCACGGGCAGGGGTCTGATCGGTACGACAACGTACGGCTGGGCCTGACCGGGCGCCTCGATACGATTCAGGCCGCGATTCTGATCGAGAAGCTCGAGGTCTTTCCCGACGAGATCGCAGCGCGGGACACGGCGGCGCGGCGTTACAACGAAGCTCTCGGGGACGTTGCGATCGTGCCCCGCGTGGCGGCGGATTGCACGTCGGTATGGGCGCAGTACACCATCCGCCTCCCGGACGGAGGCCGCGAGGCGCTGGCCTCCGCGCTGAAGGCGCAAGGCATTCCGACGGCGATCTACTACCCGAAGTCGCTGCATCAGCAGACCGCGTACCGGAGTTTCCCGATCGCCGCCGCAGGTCTTGCCGTCAGCGAAAGGCTGTCGCGCGAGGTCATCAGCCTGCCGATGCATGCCTATCTCGATGAATTGACCCAGGAGCGGATCATCGAGGCTGTGCGCGCCGTGCTTGCGAACTGATTTCGCCATTTTGCGCCGGGAGGCGATCCTGTAGAAACGCCGCATGCTTGGACGCATTTTCACCGTCGGCGGATATACGCTGCTCTCGCGGCTGACGGGGTTTGCGCGCGACATCGTGCTTGCCGCGGTTCTCGGCGCCGGGCCGGTCGCGGATGCCTTCTTCGTCGCGTTGCGGCTGCCCAATCATTTCCGCGCGATTTTCGCCGAGGGAGCCTTCAACGCGGCATTCGTTCCGGCCTACGCGCACGTTCATGGCGAGGGTGGCGATGCCTCGGCGCGACTGTTCGCCAATCGCATCTTCACGCTGCTGTTCCTGTCCCAGGTCGTTCTGCTCGTCGTGGCGTGGATTTTCATGCCGCAGGTCATGAGCATCCTGGCGCCGGGATTCTCCGACGACGTCGAGCAACGACGGCTGGCGATCGAACTGACGCGGATCACCTTTCCCTATCTGCTGCTGATCACGCTGGTGACGCTGTACGGCGGCATGCTGAACGTCATGCATCGCTTCGCGAGCGCGGCGGCGGCCCCGATCTTCCTCAATCTGTCGATGATCATGGCGCTGGCGCTCGCCGCCTTCTTCCCGAGCGCCGGGCATGCGGCGGCGTGGGGCGTGCTGATCTCCGGCTTCCTTCAGGTTTTTCTGCTGGCCGGCGATCTCGGCCGGCATGGCGGATTGCCGCGGTTCTCGCCGCTCGAACTGAGCGATGACATCAGATCGTTTTTTCGCGCGCTCGCGCCCGCCACCGTGGGATCGATGGGCACGCAACTGGCCATGTTCGCCGACACCATCATCGCGACGTTTCTCCCGACCGGGGCGCTGTCGGCGCTGTATTACGCCGACCGGCTCAACCAACTGCCGATCGGAGTGATCGGCATCGCCATCGGCACCGTGCTGCTGCCGGAAATGTCGCGGCGGATCACGGGCGGCGATCACGCGGGCGCGATGGCGTCGCAGCGCCGGGCGTTCGAGTTCACGCTGTTGTTTTCGATGCCGTTCGTCGCGGCGTTCCTCACCGTGCCGGATGTCATCATGCGGGCGATGTTCGCGCGCGGCGCGTTTTCCGCAGCCGATGCCGCGGCCGCCGGAGCGACGCTGTCAGCCTATGCGGTGGGCCTCATTCCCTTTGTGCTGATCCGCAGCGCGGTCGCCACGTTCTACGCGCGCAAGAACACCGCGACGCCGGTGAAAGCCTCGCTCACCGGGATCGGGGTCAATCTCGCGCTCAAGGTCGCGTTGATGGGCTCGCTGGCGCAGGTCGGCCTGGCGTTGGCCACCGCCGTCGGCGCCTGGGTCAATCTTCTGCTCGTGATCGGATTTGCGGTCCGGGCGGGCCACTTCGAGATCGACCGTTCGTTGCGCGTCTCGCTCGGCAAATTCCTGATCGCGGGCGTGGTGCTCGCGGCGGCGCTGTGGCTGACCGCGCACGTCGCCTCGGCGCAGTTCGCACGGTGGAGCACGATGCGCGACGAGGCGGCTCTTGGACTCCTGATCGTCGTCGGCGCGCTCGTCTATGCGGGCGCGATCCTGCTGCTGTTCGGCCCGCGCTGGCTGCGGTCGCTGGTGCGGGGATAAAGCGTTTTCGAGCGAAGTGGAATCCGGTTCGCGTGAAGAAAACGCGTTAAATCAAGAAGCTGGAGTCTTTCATCGTTTCCATGAAACGGTGAAAGACTCTAGTCGGGCGAGGCTCCGCTGCGGTATAACGATCCCGCAACGGCGGAGATCATATGGCTCCCGTGAAATTCGGCATCGGCCAGAGCGTCCGGCGCAAGGAAGACGACGCGCTTATTCGCGGCAAGGGCCGCTATACCGACGACCATGCGCCGCCCGGTGCGTTGCATGCGCTGATGCTGCGCTCGCCGCACGCCCACGCGACATACAGGATCGATGCGTCGCGCGCCGCTGGTTTGCCGGGCGTCGCCCTGATCCTCACCGCAGCCGACGTCGCCGACCTCGGCGACTTGCCCTGCCAGTTCAACCTGCCGGACCAGCCCTTCACCGCGCCGCCGTATCCGATCCTTCCCCGCGACGAGGTGCGGCACGTCGGCGATGCCGTTGCTTTCGTGGTCGCCGACACGATCGAGCACGCGCGCGACGCGCTTGAGGCGATCGATGTGGAGTGGACGCCGCTTGCCTCGGTCGTTGGTGTTGCCAATGCCGTGAAGAAGGGAGCGCCTCAGGTCTGGTCCGATCACGCGGGCAATCTCCTGTTCGATGCTTCGATCGGCGACAAGGATGCGGCCGACGCCGCATTCGCCGCTGCGCATGCGGTGGCGGAAATCTCGATCGTCAATCCGCGCGTCGTCACCAACTACATGGAGACGCGCGCCGCCGTCTGCGAATACGATGCCAGGCACGATCGCCTGACGCTGACGGTCGGCAGTCAGGGCAGCCATCGGCTGCGCGAGATTCTCTGCCGCTCCGTGCTGAAGATTCCGATGGAAAAGATGCGCGTGATCTGCCCCGACGTCGGCGGCGGATTCGGCACCAAGCTGTTCCCCTATCGCGAATACGCGCTGATCGCGGTCGCCTCGAAAAAACTTCGCAAGGCCGTCAAATGGACGGCCGAGAGGTCGGATCATTTCGTCGGTGACTCGCAGGGACGCGACAATGTCACCACCGCGCGCATGGCGCTGGCGCAAGACGGCAGGTTCCTCGGCATGGATGTCGACCTGATGGGCGACATGGGAGCCTATCTCTCGACATTCGGTCCCTACATTCCCTATGGCGGAGCCGGGATGCTGCCCGGCCTTTACGATATCCAGGCATTTCATTGCCGCGTCCGCGCCGTGTTCACCAACACCGTGCCGGTGGATGCCTATCGCGGCGCGGGCCGCCCCGAGGCCGCCTATGTGGTGGAGCGGCTGGTCGACGCCGCGGCGCGCAAGCTCGGCATGACGCCGGACGCCATCCGGCGCAAGAATTTCATTCCGCCGAAGGCGATGCCGTACCGGACGGCGACCGGCAAGATCTACGACTCCGGCGATTTCGCAGGGCATATGAAGCGCGCCATGGAAATTGCAAACTGGAAGGAATTTCCGAAGCGGGCGAAGGCTGCGAAAAAGCGGGGTCTGGTTCGGGGCATCGGGTTGGCGACCTATGTCGAGGTTTGCGGCACGATGGGACGGGAGCGGGCCGACGTGCGACTCGACGCAGACGGCGACGTCACGGTGCTGATCGGCACGCAGTCCAGCGGGCAGGGCCATGCCACCGCCTATGCGCAGATCATCGCCGATCAGTTCGGACTGCCGCCGGAACGAATCCATATGATCCAGGGCGATACCGACCTGGTCGTCTCCGGTCTCGGCACCGGCGGATCGAGTTCGATTCCCTCCGGCGGCGTCAGCGTCGAGCGGGCAACCCGCAAGCTCGGCGCCCAGCTCTGCGAGATCGCGTCCGAGGCGCTTGAAACCAGTTCGGCCGATCTCGAAATCAGCGACGGTTCAGTCCGTATCGCGGGCACCGACCGTTCCATTTCCTTCGCCGATCTCGCAAAGCGCGTCGCCGATCCCTCGAAGCTGACGGCCAATGAGAGTTTCAGCAGCGCCGACGGCACCTATCCGAACGGCACCCATGTCGTGGAGGTCGAGATCGACCCGGCGACCGGAAAGATCGGGTTGGTCAACTATGTCGTCGTCGACGATTTCGGCATGACGTTGAATCCGCTTCTGCTGGCGGGGCAGATCCATGGCGGCACCATGCAGGGCATCGGTCAGGCGCTGATGGAGCAGGCGGTCTACGATGCCGCGGACGGGCAGCTCGTCACCGGCACGTTCATGGATTATGCGCTGCCGCGCGCCGCCGACGGCGCCTCGATCACCTTCGAAACCCGCAATGTCCCCTGCGCCACCAATCCTCTCGGTGTGAAGGGGGCGGGCGAAGCGGGCGCCATCGGCTCCTGCCCGGCGGTGGTCAACGCCATCGTCGGCGGCCTCTGGCGCGAATATCGAATCGACCACATCGACATGCCGGCCACGCCGGAGCGGGTCTGGACGGCGATTCGGGAAGCTCAGCGCCAGAATCGCCAGTGAGGAGGTCTGGCTTGGAGACCCATGTCCACTTTCCGTCATGGCCGGGCTCGTCCCCGCCCTGACAAACAAAAAAGGGCGAACCGGCGGTTCGCCCCTTTGTCGAATGTCTTGCGATTGGGCCGAGGGCTACTTCGTGACCTGCCCGCGGATTTCGCCGCCCGGATGGGCGGCAGTATGAACGTTGACATAGTACTTGCCGGCCAAAAGGTCGGCGGCCTGCGCATCGGTCAGCGTGGCGCTGCCTTCGGCCGGGCTGGACGTGGCATTCGGGATTGCAACCGCAACGCCTGCATTCTGGCCTGCGGCTGCCGGGCCATGGAAATGGGCGGCCGTCGCCGGGCCGGTCAGACCGGAATAGGTCAGCTTCCAGGTCAGTTTTTTGGACGCGGGATCGTAATTCGCCTCGACTGTCCCGGTGCCCTTGCTGGTATTGGCGGGCACTTCGGATGCGCCGTTCAGGGTTGCTTTCAGCGTTTCGGCGGACGCCTGGCCTGCCAACCCGACGGCGGCAGCGAAGGCGAGTGTGATGAGAGAAATCTTGGCGGCTTTCATCGTTTTCTCCTGTCATGTTCGGGTTGGCGCGAGCTTTAACAGCGCGTACCACCATTTGTTCCAGATGCAGGAGTGGCTAGTGTGGTGGTTCAGAAGTTCGCTTCATTGCCCAATCGAGTCCGTCAAGCGAACTTCTGAACCTAAACCACACTAGAATCATAAAGTTGCTAGTGTCCCTTTGATTCCGAAGTTCGCATCAAAGGTTGCTGCAAGGGTATGCGAACTTCGGAATCGGGACACTAGTTGGTTCCGAACGCCTTGAAAGTAATGATGGTGTGGGTGTCCTGAATGCCCGGAATGACCTGCACCTTCTCGTTCACGAAGTGCCCGATATCGGTGTCGTTATCGACGTAGAATTTCGCCAGCAGATCGTAGTCGCCGGCGGTGGAATAGATTTCCGAGGCGATCTCGGCCTCCGCGAGAGCGTTGGCGACGGCATAGGATTGGCCGAGCTTGCACTTGAATTGCACGAAGAAAGGTACCATCGCGTATCTCCGGAGGGCGTCAGGCTTCAATATAGCGCGTTCGAGCCGCGTGGACACCGAGATGCGCCGAAAAATCCGGTCGACCGGTGATTCGACGGACTCTCCGGTTGCGGCTCGCGCCTATGCCTGCCGCGAATGAATAACTATGCTGGCGTCGATCCGACGGCCCTGGCGCGAGAATACCGATGACAATCCCCATTGCCTTGACCATCGCCGGATCCGACTCCAGCGGGGGTGCGGGACTCCAGGCAGACCTCAAGACATTCGCGGCATTCGGAGTTTATGGCGCCTCCGTCGTCACGGCGCTGACGGCGCAGAACACGCGAGGCGTCTCGGGGATCCACCATGTGCCGGCGGATTTCGTGACCGCGCAGCTCGATGCGGTGTTCGGCGATCTCGACGTCGGAGCCGTCAAGATCGGCATGGTCGCGGACGCCGCCGTGACCGATGCCATCGCCGACGGCCTGTTGCACTGGTCGCCCGCGCATGTGGTGCTCGATCCGGTGATGGTCGCGACGTCGGGGGCTCGCCTGCTGGAGCGCGATGCGGTGGAGGCGTTACGGAGCGGACTTGTCCCGCGCGCGCAATTGATAACGCCGAACCTGCCGGAGGCGGCAGGGCTGCTCGATGAGGCCGTTGCCGAAAGCGAAAGCGACATCGTGCGGCAGGGCCGGCGTTTGCTGACGCTCGGTTGCGCGGCGGTCCTGATCAAGGGCGGGCATGGCCGCGGCGCGGAGAGCATCGACTATCTCGTCACCCACGACGGGGTGCTGGCGCTTGCCGCTCCGCGCATCGCCACCAAAAACACTCACGGCACCGGCTGCTCGCTGTCGTCGGCCATCGCGGCCGGCCTCGCCAGGGGCGACGACATGGAAACCGCCGTGCGGGGCGCGAAGGCTTACATCACTGAAGCAATCGCGGCGGCGGACCGGCTCGGCGTCGGTCACGGCCATGGCCCGATCCATCATTTCCACAGGCTGGATCACGACCACGACTGACGGCGTCGCCATCGGGAGACGCCTGTCATTGCGTTGTCATGACGGCGTGTTAGCTGCTCCGCCATGGGGAACGACGAGATGAATGAAGGCAATCCGGATCATCGTTTCCGAACCCTGTTCATCTCCGACGTCCATCTCGGCGCAGGCGGCTCTCAGGCGGACCAGTTGCTGGATTTTCTCAAGCATCACGATGCCGAGACGATCTACCTCGTCGGCGATATCGTCGATGGCTGGGCGCTGAAATCGAGTTGGCACTGGCCGCAGTCGCATAACGACTTCGTCCAGAAGATGCTGCGCAAGGCGCGCAAGGGCGCGACGATTATCTACGTGCCCGGCAATCATGATGAATTCCTGCGATCCTACTATGGAACGCATTTCGGCGGCATCGAAGTCGTCGAGAGCGCGATCCACGAGGGCGCCGACGGGCGGCGCTATCTGGTCATCCACGGCGATATCTTCGATCTCGTGATCCAGAACGCGCGCTGGCTCGCCCACCTCGGCGATAAAGCCTACGACGTCGCGATCCGCCTCAACCGCTTCGTCAACGCGTTCCGCCGCTCGTTCGGATTTCCGTACTGGTCGCTGTCGAAATGGGCGAAATTCAAGGTCAAGAACGCGGTGAACTACATCGGCGCGTTCGAGCGGACGCTGGCGGGCGAGGCGCGTCGTTACAATGCCGACGGCGTGATCTGCGGTCATATCCATCATGCCGCGATCCGCGACGAGCATGACATACGTTACATGAACTGCGGCGACTGGGTGGAGAGCTGCACCGCGCTGGCGGAGCACGAGGACGGGCGGTTTGAGATCATCACCTGGGCCGACACGCTGCGGCGATCGTCGCCCCTCGTGCTGACCAGCGCGCGTGCCGCCTGAATGCGCATCCTGATCGCAACCGACGCCTGGCTTCCGCAGATCAACGGTGTGGTGCGGACGCTGGCGATGACCGCCGCCGCGGCGAAGCCTCTCGGCGCCGACATACACTTTCTTACTCCGCAGTCGTTTCGGACAGTTGCTCTTCCGGGTTACTCCGGCCTGCGCGTCGCGCTGCCGGCGCCCCGCAAGATCGCAGCACTGATTGCGGGGGCCGATCCCGACAGCATCCACATTGCGACCGAGGGCCCGATCGGTCTTCAGGTGCGCCGCTATTGCCGCAAGCACGGGCGGCCGTTCACCACCAGTTTCCATACCCGCTTTCCGGATTACGTTTCGGCGCGGGCACCGATTCCGGAAGCATGGGTATGGAGCGCGTTGAATTGGTTTCATGGCGCCAGCAGAGCGGTCATGGCGGCAACTCCGGCGCTTGCGGACGAATTGCGTCAGCGTGGTTTTCGCAATGTGGTGTTATGGCCGCGCGGCGTCGACCCCGGCCTGTTTCATCCGCGCCCGACTGATCTCCGCCTGCCGCGCCCTATCTTCCTCTCGGTCGGTCGCGTCGCGGTCGAGAAGAATCTCGATGCCTTTCTCAGTCTCGATCTTCCCGGGACCAAGGTTGTCGTCGGCGACGGACCGGCGCGCGCGACTCTCGAGCGGGCCTATCCGGATGCGGTCTTTCTCGGCGCGCGCACGGGCGAACAACTTGCGGAGACTTATGCCGCCGCCGATGTCTTCGTGTTTCCGAGCCGCACCGATACCTTCGGCCTGGTTCTTCTCGAGGCGCTGGCGAGCGGCGTGCCGGTCGCGGCCTTTCCCGTGGCCGGTCCCCGTGATGTCATCGGCCATGCTCCGGTCGCCGTTCTCGACGAAGACTTGCGGTCGGCATGTCTGGCCGCGCTGAAAATCGCTCCCGCGGCTTGCCTTGACTTCGCCGCAAGTCTCACATGGGAGAAATCGGCCCGCACTTTCGTCAGCAATATCGCAGAGGCTTGCGCGGCCGAGGTGGGATGCAAGGCATGTCTCGTCACGCCGCAGCTCGTTGCCTGATCCGCGCCGGTTCGCGATGGAGACACGCGGTCAGGAAAAGAACGCGATCTTTTCGGCCTGAGTCATACGCCGGATCGGAGCCAGCGGATCGGAGCGGGGCGCGGCGCGCGAGACAATGCCGCTCTCCAGCAGCGATGCGCCGAGCGAAGGCGGTGCTGCGATCTCCGGAACGGTCTCGGACCCCGAAACCGGACTTGCATCGAAGCTATTCGCAGCAGGTTCGGGAGTCTGCTCCGGTTCGGCAATCACCGGATCGCCGATAGCGACGGCGATGGTTTCCGGTTCTTCGAAGTCGGGCGCGCCCATCTCGAGTGCGATCATATCCAGCACGGCGTCGTCATGCGCCATGTCCTGTTCGCTCACAGCGGCGGCCGGTTGTTCGCAACGGGTTTCCGTGCTCGCAGCATCGACGGTATCGACCCGCGCTTCGGACGCGGACGCCGCGTTTCCCGATTCAACGCTGGAGTCTCTCTCCGTTTCATGGAAGCCGGGAGCGACACCAGGTTCTCGATCCGACGCGTTGTCGTCATGCGAACCGGTTTCCACGTCGCTCGATGACGCTATAACGGTATCGGCCGTTGCTTGCTCCGGCGGCGCGATGTTCTCAGGCGGGGCGGGAGCTTCATCGGCTGCTGCCGAGGGCGGGGACGCGGTTTCCGCGCGCGACGGTGAAGTCGTCGCGGCAGGTGAGTCCGACAACTCGTCGAGCGTCGACTCGATCAACCCGAACACAACCTGCAGCGCCGCGGAATCGTCTCTGGCGGCGAGTTGCTCGTGAACCGCGTCGATCGCGCCGGCCTGTGAATCGAGAATATCGCAAATCCGGCTGTCGCCGCCGATCTCGCGCCACCTCCACGAGATTTCGCGGATGATGCGAGCGCCCTTCTCGATGGGGGCGAGCGCATCGTTCATGATCCGCTTGTCGAACGAGGCGGCTGCGGCGGCTTTCGCTTCGGCGATGCTAGCCTTGATCGCGGCGAGGGCCTTCGGCAGCGCGTCGCTGGCCGCCGCCTGCTGTTGGGCGGCGACGGTCTGCTCGATGCGTGCAACCGCATCGAGCACCATGGCGGTATCCGCATTTCGGTTGCGCTTGGCGTATTCGGTCAGAAACCATCGGCCCCGCGAGGTCTCCATGAAGGCTTCGCGAATGGCGTCGAAATCCGCAGCGCTGGGCGGAGCAGCGCTGGCGGAAATCGGCGACAGGGCAAAAGCTTCATCGGCCATGGCGAACTCGTCGCGCAAATCATTGTGCGCAACTGTAACGATCACCATGATCCGCCGCAAATCGCAATTGAATTGACGCGATCCGAATCAGAAATCCCCGACTCCGTCGTGTCGGGACGGTCAGTGATTCGTCGTATGCCGGTCCCGTGATTCGGCCGTCGCGCCTCGTCCGGACGCTCATGCCGGCCGGAGGGATCAGCCCCAGAGCGCGGCGTCGGGCGGATAGACCGTGCTGCCGTCGTAGCGGAGACCGTCGCTGCGATCCTTGGCGAGCAACAGCGGACCGTCGAGATCGACGAAACGGGCCTGCTGCGCGATCAGCATGGCGGGCGCCATCGACAGCGAGGTCGCGACCATGCAGCCGACCATGATCTCGAAACCCAGCGCTTGCGCCGCATCGGCCATGGCGAGGGCTTCGGTCAGGCCGCCGGTCTTGTCGAGCTTGATGTTGATGGCGTCGTAACGTTCGCGAAGGCCGCCGAGCGAGGAGCGGTCATGGACGCTTTCATCGGCGCAGATGCTGATGACCCTGCGGATCTGCGCCAGCGCTTCGTCGTTGCCCGCGGGAAGCGGTTGCTCGACGAGCGTGACGCCGGCCGCCTCGCACGCCGCCAGGTTCCCCTCCAGATTGTCAAGCGTCCATGCCTCGTTGGCGTCGACGATCAGTTCCGATTCCGGAGCCTGCTTGCGCACGGCGGCGATGCGTTCGGCATCGCCGTCGCCACCAAGCTTGATCTTGAGAAGAGGGCGATGGGCGGCCTTTGCGGTCGCCGCCGCCATGACTTCCGGAGACCCGAGCGAGATTGTGTAGGCGGTGGAACGAGGGACCGGAGCAGGGCGATCCAGCAATGTCCAAATGCGTTGGCCACTGCATTTGGCCTCGAGGTCGCACAGCGCGCAATCCAGCGCATTGCGTGCCGCGCCTGCCGGCATGATGGACGCGAGGGATCGGCGATCCAGGCCAGCGGCGAGGGGCTCCTGCATCGCGAGAAGGCAGGCGAGAACGCCTTCGGGGGTTTCCCCGTAGCGTGCGTAGGGAACGCATTCCCCGTGGCCGGTGCGCCCGCTCCGGCTGATCTCGGCGACGACCACGACGGCTTCGGTCTTCGCCCCGCGGCTGATCGTGAAACTGCCCGCGATCGGCCAACGCTCGATGCGGCATCGCAGCGTGGTTGCGTCGTTCAGCGACGTTTTCAAATTGGGCAAGTCCGAAATTGGGCAGGTCCGAATGCATGCAGACGGCTGTGAGCGGGAAGGATATCGCACCACGAGCTGCTGACGTCATGTTAAAAGCTTCGCCTTAATAATAGCAGAGATTCGGGCCGGGAGCTGGTTTTGGGTGATAGCCCCACACTGCAGCAGATTGCGCGAGGCGACGCGCTGGGGCTCAGTGCGGCCGGCCCCTGGACGGCGCGCTTCGCGCCGGCGCTTGAGCGGATGGTGGCGGATGCAGAAAAGCTGGCCGGCAGCCGGTCCGGTATCTTCATCGATGTGTCGCAGATCTCGGGACTGGATACGTTCGGTGCATGGTTGATCGAACGCCTGCGCCGCAATCTGACGCAAGGCGGCATCGAGGCAACGATCGCGGGGCTTTCGCTGAATTATTCAAGCCTGGTCGACGAGGTCCGCCGCGTTCCCGCCTCCGCAGTTTCGCCGGCGGTTCGCCAAAGCGCGTTGACCGGCCTGCTCGAAGACGTCGGGCGCAATGTTGTCGGGTTCGGAACGACGCTGACCGGCCTCATCGGCATGCTGGGCGCGGTGCTGGCCGCCGGCGGCCGGGTCATTCGCCATCCGCGGTCGTTTCGCCTGACCTCGACCGTTCATCATCTCGAACAGGTTTGCTGGCGCGCGGTTCCGATCATCGTTCTCATCACCTTCCTGATCGGCTGCATCATCTCGCAGCAGGGCATCTTTCATTTCCGGAAATTCGGCGCGGATATTTTTGTCGTCGACATGCTCGGTGTCCTCGTGCTGCGGGAAATCGGCGTGCTGCTCGTTGCGATCATGGTGGCCGGTCGCTCCGGCAGCGCCTACGCCGCCGAACTCGGCTCCATGAAGATGCGCGAGGAAATCGACGCGCTGCGCACCATGGGATTCGATCCGATCGAGGTGCTGGTCCTGCCGCGGATGCTTGCGCTTGTGATCGCGCTGCCGATCCTGGCGTTTCTCGGCGCGATCGCCGCGCTCTATGGGGGCGGCCTGGTGACGTGGCTTTACGGCGGCGTTCAGCCCGAGGCGTTTCTCATCAGGTTGCGCGACGCGATCTCGATCGATCACTTCGTCGTCGGCATGATCAAGGCGCCGGTGATGGCAGCCGTGATCGGGATCGTCGCCTGCGTCGAGGGACTCGCCGTACAGGGCAGCGCGGAATCGCTCGGCCGGCGCACCACGTCGTCGGTCGTGAAAGGAATATTCTTCGTCATCGTGATGGATGGCTTGTTTGCGATCTTCTTCGCCTCGATCGGGATGTAGGAATGGTTGGCGACGCATCCGATCCCATCATCCGCGTCCGCGACGTCTCCGTCCGGTTCGGCGCCACGAAGGTGCTGGATGGCTTGAGTCTCGATGTGAAGCGCGGCGAGATCCTCGGCTTCGTCGGCCCGTCGGGCGCCGGAAAATCCGTGCTGACGCGAACCATCATCGGGCTCGTGCCGAAGGTCGGCGGCAGCATCGAGGTTTTCGGCGTCGACCTGGAAACCGCGAACGTAACGGCACGGCGGGCGGTCGAGCGCCGTTGGGGCGTGCTGTTTCAGCAGGGCGCGCTGTTTTCGTCGCTGAACGTCCGCCAGAACATCCAGTTCCCGGTGCGGGAATATCTCCACGTTTCGCAACGCCTGCTCGACGAGATCACCGTCGCCAAACTCGGCATGGTCGGACTGCGGCCGGAGGTTGCGGACCGCTATCCGTCCGAACTGTCCGGCGGGATGATCAAGCGGGTGGCGCTGGCCCGCGCGCTGGCGCTCGATCCCGAGCTGGTTTTCCTCGATGAGCCGACATCGGGCCTTGATCCTATCGGGGCAGGGGACTTCGACGACCTGGTGCGGACGCTGCAGCGAACTTTGGGGCTGACGGTTTTCATGGTAACCCATGACCTGGACAGCCTTCATACAGCTTGCGATCGCATCGCCGTTTTAGGGAACGGTAAGATCATTGCGGCAGGGTCGATGGCCGATATGCTGGCCTCCCAGCATCCCTGGCTGAAAGCCTATTTTCACGGCAAGCGCGCCCGCGCCGTCGTAGGTTGAGCGGTACCGGAGCGGATTTGATGGAAACGCGGGCGAACTTCGTCCTGATCGGGTCGTTCACGCTTGCGGTGATCGCGGCGGCCTTCGGTTTCGTTCTCTGGTTCCAGAGTCTTCACACCACCAAGGCGCGCAGCCCGCTTCGCATCGTGTTCGAGGGTTCGGCTTCGGGCCTGCGCAACGGCGGCAGCGTGAATTTCAACGGCATCCGCGTCGGCGAAGTGGTGTCGGTCAAGCTCGACGATCCGCGCCGCGTCGTTGCGCTTGCGATGGTCGAAAACGCTGCTCCGGTTCGGAAGGACACCCGGGTCGGGCTCGAATTCCAGGGACTGACCGGCGTTGCTGCGATCTCTCTGAAGGGCGGCGAGGAGGCGGCGCCGCCGGTGCCGCTCGATCAGGACGGCGTTCCGATCCTCACCGCCGATCCGGCGGGCCTGCAGGACGTGACCGAGTCGATCCGCGCGGCGTTGCAGAACGTCAATCGCGTCGTCGCCGAGAACGAAACGGCGGTAAAAAACACGTTGCAGAATGTCGAGACCTTCACGGCCTCGCTCGCTCACAACGCCGAGAAAATCGGCGACCTGGTGCAGAAGTTCAACGATGTCATGAGCAAGGCCGACGGGGTCATGGCCAAGACCGATGACCTGATGCTCGGCCTCGACGCCATCGCAGGCGGCAAGGCGGGGGGCGAATTGCTTCCGGCGGTGAAATCGATTCGCGAACTTGCCGAGGACTTCAACAAGCGCTCGGGCGCGCTGATGGCCGACGGCCGCCGCACCCTTGGCGACATCAGCCGGGCGGTCAATAATCTCGATCGCAACCCCACCCGCTTGCTGTTCGGTGCGAGCGCCAGCGGCAGCGCGGCGACCGGCAGTTCGCCGGCTCCGGCGACGCCCGCCCGCCCTCCGAGGCGGCCGTAGGGCTGCCTAGCGTTTCCGAGCGAAGTGGACTTCGGTTCGCACGAAGGCAACGCGTCAAATCAAGAAACTAGTGCCCTGAATCTGAAGTTCGCCTCATTATGCAGCGCCTCCCGGAGCGAACTTCTGATTCGAAAGGGCACTAGCGAATTTATAATTCTAGTGTGGTTTAGGTTCAGAAGTTCGCTTGGAGCGCTTGCAGAGAAATGAAGCGAATTTCTGAACCACCACACTAGAGCATGGTCCTGAAAAGGGGAACCGGTCTTCGGGAAGGATCGGGCTTAAACACAAAGATAAGCGACGAGTCTGATTCAACGCAGTTGAAACAGACTCGTCACGCGCGATCTTCGGATCGTCGACCGCGGTACCGCTACGAAACCGATAAAGCTGGGCCTTATCCGAGCCGTCCCGCCGCATGGGCGAGCAACGTATAGACCAGCCCGGTCTCCGACATCAGATGGTCCCGGATCGCGCTGGGCTCGCGCTCGTCGCGCGCGACTTCGTCCAGAAGGCGCTCGAATTCGGCGATGTAGCGATCGGCCGTCTGTTTGAACGTGCGGTCGGTCCGGTATTTGCGGGCGACCTCGTCGAACGTCTTTTGGCCGGCGGGCGTATAGAGACGTTTGCTGAAGGCCTTGCGTTCGCCGCGCTGGTAGCGGTCCCACATCTCCCCGGCAAGGTTGCGATCCATCAGGCGGCCGATATCGAGCGACAGCGAATCCAGCGGGTTCGCGGCAGCCTGCTGCGCGGGTCGCCCACGCCGGTCGTTGCCGGTGTCGGCTCGGTTCAGGAGATCCGAGAGCCAGTCGTCGCCCCCGTGGTCTTCGTTCGCGGGGCCGGGGGGAGGCGTGTCCGTGCGGCGGGATGACGGAGCGCCGAGGTCGGGCGGCGGTAGGTTCGACGCGCTGCCGCTGTCACGCATGCGAGACGCGGAGCGTGTCGTCGTCGTGGCGCGGCTGCTGGCCGCCGCCGCCACCGGTTCTTCCTCGCGCTGCGAAGCCGATCGTCCGTTGCTGACAACGTCGAACCCATGACCATGGCGGGCGACGATCCGGTTGAGCTCGGCGAGCGCTTCGATCTGATCGACGATCACCTTGCGCATCTGGGAGGTGCTCTCGGCCGCTTCCTGCGGCATCTCGAGCACGCCGCGACGAAGCTCGTTGCGCGTTGCTTCGAGTTCCGTGTGCATCTCCGCGGTCATCTGCTTCATGTCCTGAACCAGGGCCGCGAACTTGTCGGCGGACCGTCGGAGCATGGCGTCGGCTTCCTCCGTCGCCTGCTGGCAAATCTCGCTCATGGATTCGGAGGTCAGGCGGCGTTCTTCCTCGGCCGTCGTGCGAACGGCTTCGAACTGGCGGCTGATCGCCGCCGATCCGACGCCGGCGGTCTCGGCCACCACCCGTGCGATATCGCGCGCGCGCTCTTCGGCGGCGGCAAGCGATTCATCAAGCAGGCTCGTAAACCGCGTCAAACGCTGATCGAAGTCGGTCGTCCGCAAGTCAATCGTCGTCACGAGCGATTCAAGCACGGACTTGCGTTCCTCGACCGACAATGCGGCGCTTTGGTTGCTCTGCTCGACCCGCGCCGCAGCTTCGACCAGAATGTGGCCATGCGTCTCGAACTGGTTGGACAGCGTGCTCAAGTCGTCAAGGGCCTTGGAAGCCTTGGCGTTGAACACCGCCAATTGATCTTCGAGCGTCTGCGTCGCGAGACCGTTTTGCGAGGTGACATCCTTCATGGTCGATACGAAATCGGCGACGCGCGTGACGAGCGCACGCTCCAGCGAATTGAGATTTTCGTGCGCGCCGGTGAGGACCTCCTGAAGAAGGATGTTGCCTTCTCGCAACCGCTCGAACAGCGCGACGGTATCGGTGCGGAGGATCTTGCTGGTCTCCTGCATGTCGGTGACGGCCGTGATGGACGCCTGCCGCGACTGCTCGATGGCCGAGCGGGACGCCTGCTCGAGATCCTTCATCGACTTGGTGACCGCGCTTGTCGCCAGCTCACCCGCGTTGGTGATGGTGCGGACGACGTCGGAGCCGTTCGCAGCGATCGATTGCGAGAATGCCTGGCCCTTGACCTCGATCGACTTGAGGGCATCGGCGGTGACGCGGCTGATATCGGAGTTGAGCTGATCGGCCTTGCCGCCGAGAGCTTCGACCAGAGCTCCCCGCTTGCTGTCGATCATCTGCGAGAGACGGTCGGTCTGCTGCTGGACATAGTTGACGACTTCGTCGGTTTTACCCGTGATCGTCGTGCTGAAGCTGCCGCTGGCGGCAAAGATCAGGCGCTCGGCGTCGGTCGATACCGACTTGACCTTGGTGCTGACTTCATTCGACGCGGAGACGAGGGCGGCCTGCGCATTCTGCGCGCTCGCCTGAATGATCTCCGTGGTATTCGCCGCCGCCGCGTGGAGGGAGCGCTCGATATCCAGAGAGATCGCCTTGATCTGGCTGGCGGAGTCGGCGGAGGCGGTGGTGAGCGTGGTCTGGGCCTCGCGTGCGCTGCCGAGAATGGCGGCGGCGGAGTCGGCGCCAACCGCAGTCAATGTCCGCTCGACGTCGCTCGCCAGCGATTTGACGTGACCGACCGCATCGGCCGAGGCGGTGGTGAGCGTGGTCTGGGCCTCGCGTGCGCTGCCCAGAATGGCGGCGGCCGTGTTGGTGCCGACCGCCGTCATCGTCCGCTCGATGTCGCTCGCGAGCGATTTGACGTGCGTCGCGGCATCCGAGGAAGCGGAGACCAGCGTGGTCTGCGCCGCGCGCGCGCCGGCGAGAACGACGTCCGCCGTGTTGGTGCCGGCGGCCGACAGCGCCTGCTCGATTTCCGCCGACAGGGATTTGACCCGGCTCGCCGTTTCGGCCGACGAGTTGATCAGCGTCGTCTGCGCATCGCGGGCGCTGTTGACGATGGAGTTGGCGGCGGCGGTTCCGGCCGAGGTCAGTGCGCGCTCCACTTCGGTCGAGGTCAATTGCAACTGGGCGCCCACTTCGGTCGAAACCGAAAGCAGGGATTGCTGGGCGGCACGCGCGCCGGTCTGAATGGTTTCGCTGGTATTGACCACCAGATTGGTCAGCGAGCGCTCCGCGTCGTCGACATGGGACTTGATGCCGTGCGACAGCTCCTCGGCGCGCACCAGCAGAGCCTCGCTGGCCTGCCGTCCGCTGGATTCAAAGCGGCCGGCCACGGCTTCGACCCGCGATCCAAGCAGGTCTTCGAACTGGGCGACGCGCGTTTCGATCGTGGTCGCGACGAGGCCGACGCGCTCGTCGAGACCCTGGTGAATTTCCTGGAATCGCGCCGTGATCGTGTTCGCAAGCATCGCGCTGCGATCGTCGATGGTTTCGGTCACTCCCGAGATGCGCCCTTCGAGCGCCGCAACGGCCTCAGTTGCGCCGTCGCTCAGCGAGGTTGCGAAGTGGGCGAGGCGGCTCTCGATCGAGCCGATCGCATGAGCGGCGCCGTCGGACAGCGACGAGGTGAGGGTGACAAGCCGGTTCTCGATCGTCGCCGTGACCGACTTCGCGCGCGAGTCGAAGGCTTGTTCGAGCACGGCGAGGCGGCCGTTGACGGACTCGTCGAAGGACTTGATTTTGGCATCGAACGAAGCGTCGAGATTGCTGACGCCCGACTGGAGTGTGGTTTCGAACTGCAGCAGACGCTGATCCAGCGCGGCGCTGATCTCGCCGCCATTGGACGCCAGGCGCGAATCGAAGGTATCGACATAGGCCTTCATGCTCCGGGCAATATCTTCGGTGCGCTGGCCGAGGCGATCGACGATCTCGCCGCCGAACGTCTTCACGGTACGGTCGAATTCAGAGATGTGGCGGGTTATGAGCGCGCCGAGCGTACCGCTGTCGCGTGCGAACTTTTCCGCAAGCTCGCTGCCCTGGTCCTTCATGAGCTGATCGAACGCGCTCATCTGGAGGCTGAGCGTATCGTGCGCGGTTTCGGTCTGAGTGGCGACCTTGGCGACCAGCGTATTGACCGTGACGTCGAGCGCTTCGCCGGCCTTGTCGCCGGATGAAAGAATCCGGGTTGCCAGCCGGTTGCCGGCATCGTCGATCTTGCTGGCGAGGTCGGCGCCGCGAAGCTCGAGTTCCACCAGCAAGGAGTCGCTGGAATTCTTCAGCGAGTCGTGGACCTGTTCGGTGCGGTCGGAAATGCCTTCGACGATGGAGGCCGACTTCTGCTCGAATTCGTTCGTAATCCGGTCGACCCGCTCGTTGAGCATCTCATGGACGCGGTCGGCCAGATCGGCGAACTCGTCGTGGACGTGACCGGTCTTGAAGTTGAGGCTGCTGGTCAGGCGCTCGCTCGCATCGAGCACGGCGCGCGCGGTCTCGGCGCTGGCTTCCTCGAGCCGGTCGAGCAGGTCGCCGCCACGTTCGCCGAGAGCGAGGATCATATTGTCGCCGGCGTTGCTGAGCGCCGTCGTGATGTGCTCGCCGCGCTCTTCCAGCGCACCGGTGATGCCTTTTGCGACCTCGTCGACGCGCGAGGCGATGGCATCGCTGATCAGTGCGATGTCGTGTCGCAGGTCGATCTGGACACCCGAGATGGCGCTGCGAACCTGCTCGGCCTGGCCGACGAGATTGTCGCGCTGGAGCGCGATATCCTGAAGCAATGCCCGAATCCGAACCTCGTTGTCGGAATAGGCTCGTTCCAGCGCGGCGACCTCGTTGGCGACCAGGGCTTCCAGTTCGCCGGCGCGCGCGATGGCGCGTTCGACGCCATCGCCCATCGCGGCGACTTCACGCCGGATCGCCTGGCCGACCGTCACCACCGAGTCGCTGGCCAGCCCCTCCGGTTCGGAAAACCGGATCGCTACCTGCGCCATCGACTGCGCGATCATGCGCAGTTCCTGTCCGCGCCAGGCCAGGCTCGCCAAGAAATAGAACAGCAGAACGGGGGCGAAAAACAGGGCGATCAGGCCGGTGAGGGCAAGCGTGCCGCCGCTGCCCTGACCCATTGCGGCCTGCAGCGAGGGCAGGAAGCTGATGGTCAGAAAGCCGGCGCCGAGAATCCAGACGCCAGCGAAAAGCGAGGCGAGCGTATAAATATTTCGGGCCGGGCGGTTGTTCTGGATAGCTTGAAGAATCTGTCCGATCGTTTCGCGATCGTCGTTGGCGGGACGCCGCGTGAAGACCGGTGTCTCGGAGGTATCGAATGAGGGCCGGTCGGCGGTGCCGCGGACGTCAAACCCATCCTCGCCATGCCCTGCCGCGGGGGAGAACGGCGGCGCGACGTCCGGGCGGCCCTGGTCCGGACTGCCCGCGGAGGCCTCGCCGACGTTCAGCGCCTCCTGAATGGCGGAAAGAGCGACTTCCGTCGGATCTTTGACCTTCTTGGGATTGTTCGCCATGTCAGTCCACGCCCTCGTGTTTAGCAACCCGCAAGTTCGCGTCGCCGCCGCAGTCCCGGTCGCCGACCCCGAGCCCCAAGCCGGTTTTCCGGGCGTGGCCGTCGCCATCGCCCGTCTTGTCGGTCACTTCTTCCAACATCCTATTGGCTTGGCGTCTCGAATGAAATGGGCGTGATTAATACAATCTTAATCATCGTTAACGGCCGGCTGAGCTAACCGCTTCGAGTTGTTCGAAATTATTGAGCGGGCAGCGGATTCCGCCGGCCGCGGCGGCTACCTCGCGGTTCGTACGCGAAACGTTCCGTTAACCAGTTCCGTGATTGGCTTGCGGGAAGGTCACGCGGCAACCATCCCCCCTTTGCAGCGGACCCCGGATCGCAGCATGCCATATTCCCTCGAGCAGGTCGCCTGGATGCCGTCGCCGCCACTGGTTCCAGACGATGGCCCGATCGATTTCGACCATCTCCGCCGCATGACGCTCGGCGACGGCGGCCTCGAACGCGAGGTTTTGGCGATGTTCGCGGGTCAGGCTGCGTCGCTGGCAGCCGCTCTGGCGCAGCTTCCGCCGGATGCGGCGGCCCTTGTCCATAAGCTGAAGGGCTCGGCGCGGGCGGTCGGCGCGGTTCATGTCGCGGCCGCCGCCGCCGATCTGGAGACCGCCCTGCGCAACGGCACTGATGCGGCGGGGCCGCGGACGGCGCTGGATCATGCCATCAGCCAGGCCGGTGAAGCGATCGACGCAATCCTGCGCCGCTCCTGATATGGCCGGCGATCTCTGACGAATAGCCCGCCTTTTTGCGCCGAACGCTGGCGCTGGCCGGATCGTTTCGTTATAGGACAGCCGAACCGTCCCTCATGAGATCTACGTTCGGCAGCACTGCACCCATGACCAAGATCAACTTTGTCGACCATTCCGGCGAAACCCGTACTGTTGACGTCGAGAACGGCGCAACCGTCATGGAGGCGGCGATTCGCAACGCCGTTCCGGGCATCGAGGCCGAATGCGGCGGCGCCTGCGCCTGCGCCACCTGTCACGTCTATGTCGACGAAGCCTGGACCGAGAAGGTCGGCAAGCCGACTCCGATGGAGGAGGACATGCTCGACTTCGGCTATGATGTGCGGCCGAATTCGAGGCTGTCGTGCCAGATCAAGGTAAGCGACGAACTCGACGGGCTGGTGGTCACGGTACCGGAACGGCAGGCGTAGACACCTCCCATCAGCGGGACGCGGCCGGCACCGCATGGTGCGGCCTGACGATTTCAACGGAAAAGATTTTTGACATGAGCGAAGCGATCAAGACGGATGTGCTGATTATTGGTGCGGGTCCCTGCGGACTGTTTGCCGTATTCGAACTGGGGCTGCTCGATATGAAGGTGCATCTTGTCGACATCCTCGACAAGATCGGCGGGCAGTGCGCCGAGCTTTATCCGGAAAAGCCGATCTACGACATTCCGGGCATTCCGCTGGTGACCGGCCAGGGTCTCACCGAGGCGCTGCTCGAGCAGATCAAGCCGTTCGACCCGACATTCCACCTCAACGAGATGGTGGAAAGCATCGAGAAGATCGGCGATCCCGGATTCCGCGTCACCACCGATGCCGGCAAGGTGTTCGAGTGCAAGGTCGTCGTGGTCTCGGCGGGCGGCGGCTCGTTCCAGCCGAAGCGGCCGCCGGTGCCCGGCATCGAGGCCTATGAAAACACCTCCGTGTTCTATGCGGTGCGCAAGATGGAGCAGTTCCGCGACAGGGAGATCCTGATCGTCGGCGGCGGCGACTCCGCGCTGGACTGGACGCTCAACCTGCATCCACTGGCGAAGCGGATCACGCTTCTGCATCGCCGCGACGATTTTCGCGCGGCGCCCCACAGCGTCGAGCAGATGCGCAAGCTGGTCGCCGACGGCAAGATGGATCTGAAGATCGGTCAGGTCACGGCGCTGGAAGGCGCGGACGGCAAACTCTCCGCCGCGCAGGTGAAGGGCAGCGACAACGCGATGTCGACGATCAGTTGCGATACCATGCTGCCGTTCTTCGGACTGACGATGAAACTCGGGCCGGTCGCGAACTGGGGGCTTCAGCTTGAGAACAACCTGATCCCGGTGGAGACCGCGTCGTTCGAGACCAACGTGCCCGGCATCTTCGCGATCGGCGACATCAATACCTATCCCGGCAAGCTGAAACTGATCCTCTCCGGCTTCCATGAGGGCGCGCTGATGGCGCAGAAGGCGCATCGCTACGTCTATCCCGACAAGCGGCTGGTGTTCCAGTACACCACTTCGTCGTCGAGCCTGCAGAAGAAGCTCGGGGTGAATTGAGGCTGGCTGAGGTGTGCGGCATTGTTTTCAGCGCCGCGAATTGAGTGTCGTCACCGGGCTTGGACCCGGTGATCATCCGTTTCCCAATATTCTAGAGTCTGCTTCAACTGAGTTGAATCAGACTCGTCGCTTGTCCTTTTGTTTGAGCATGATCTTTTCCGAAAACCGGTTTCCGCTTTTCGGGATCATGCTCTAAAATCTGCGGCTGGCAGTCCGGCGCTCGGATGCCGTTATTGCTGCGGCTGCATCGGCGCAGGCGGGGCCGGAGTCATCGGCGCGGGGGGCAGCGCAAGCGGCGCCAGCGGTTCGCCCGTTACCTCGCTGCCATCCGCTGCATTGAGATGCAGTTCGGCCTCGACCGCTGGCAGCGCCGCGTCCGCCATTGCGGCATGGCCCTCCGCTGTCGGGTGGATCGCGCCGCCGTAGACTGCCGAGAGCAGGCCCCATGTCGCGTCATGGATGTCGGACGGCTGCATCGATGAGGGCAGCGCCTGCGGATAGGTCATCGCCGTGAAGTAGCTGTCGTTGGCGTCGCGGATCCAGCGCGCGCGCGGCAGATAGGCGCGGAAGTCGCCCGCCGGCTGCCCGCAGGTCATCGGCTGTTGCGGCGCCACCACGATATCGCTGACGAAGCTGTCGCCCCTGGCCGAGAAACAGGCGCGATCGAATTCGGGATCGTTGCCGGAGCGCGCGCAAAATCCGTGATCGGCGAACGCCGCCTGATGCGCTGCGACGAACGTCATCCGGTCGCTGTCGGGATCGCGGCAGATCACGCCGGATTGGCAGAGCGCGATCGCCTTCAGCCGCGGCAGAAATTCGTTCTGGACATAGCTTGTGACTTCGGCGAGCCGCCGCGGATCGGCGTTGAACGACGGATGCACATCGAAGCCGGCCTTGCCGCCGGTACAGGGTGCGCCGCCGTTGGCCAGCGCCGGGTTGGCGTAGGACACGAACACCACACGCGACAGGTCGTTGCCCACCAGCGGCTTCAATGCGGCGCGCAGCTTGCCGAAGGACTGCGGCAGGTCGCGCACCAGGCTCGACCGGGAATCGTCGACCGATTCGATCAGTCCGCCGCGCTTGAACAGCGCGCGCTCGGTCGGCGCGTCGACGATGACGTCGGATACCAGGCCGGAGAAGTTGATATCGTTGGCGCCGATGGTCAGTAGCAGGAGATCGAGCTTGCGGTCGGGCTGCCGGCGCTTCGCTGCCGCAAGCGCGTCACGCAGTTCGGCGACCTGGCCGCTGACGGTGCCCTGACACTTGGCCGAGGACAGGCATTCGCGCGCCCGCTGCGAACCGAGCAGCCCGTCGGGAATGCTGGCGCCGGTGCAGGCGAGCGGCAGGTAGGTCACCGCGATGTGCGGATACCGCACCGCGAGCGCAAGCGCGGTGCGGGTCTGGTAGCTGTAGAGCGAGCGATGGCAGGCCGCGTTCAGCCATAGCGCGCCGTAGTGCTGCCAGGTCTGGAGCGAGCCGGCGGTGCCGCAGGCACGGCCACCCTTGTATCCGGCGCGGCTCGGCCGGTAATACTCGTCCGCCGCGCCGCCGAGATAGGAGCGGAAGCAGAAGCCCTCGTCCGACAGCGCAATGGCGCGGTCCGGATTGCCTTCGCCCGAGGCGATGGAATCGCCGAGACCGGCGATGAGGATGTCGCGCACCTTGATCTGGGTCATCAGGCGCTGCGGTGCGTCGCTGCCGCTCGTGACATCGACCGTGGCGTTGGTGGCGCGGCCGTAGCGGGCGCGGAAATCGATCGGCTCGGCGCAGTCCTGCGTCGTGGTGCGCGGGCCGTCGCCGTCGTCGAACGACCAGGCGCATACCGCACCGACCGGGATCGCGCCGGTCAGACGCACGGTGACCGGATGTTCCGTCGGCGTCAGATAGCCTTCCTTGATCTTGTCCCGGGTGCAGGGCTCGCTGACATGGCCGCCGAGGTCGATGCAAAGACGATTGACGGCGTTGCGGGCCCAGCCGCGGCCGTCGCTTTGCAATTCAAGCGCCTGCTCGGCTGCGAGAATGCTCTGGTTGCGTTCGGTGGCAACGTGGATCTGGAAGTCACGCTCCTCGCGGAACAGCCGGAAACGGTTGCGGACCTCCCACGAAATCTCCATTCCGCTGGCAGGCTGGCTCTGGATCGATGCGGACGGACGGTATGGGTCGGGCTCATCGGGCGCGGACTGCGCGATTGCCTGCTGTGCGGCGAGCACGCCGAGCGAAATCAGGACAATCCGGACGAGGGAGGAGACGGAAGTGCGAGCCATGGAGGGTTTTGACGCGATAGTTTTGGCGGAAATAAGAGAGGTCCGTCGATGGTGGTGGTGGATGAAGCGAATGTGACGGGTGAAAGATGGCCGGTCACGGCCGGGAGCGGCGTTGCGGCTGGCAGATTCATGCAGCGGCGGGATCAGTCCTGCGAGACCCGTGTCTTGACCGCGGGCGGCGGCGCTGCCGTGCTGTCCGGAACAGTGTCGCAGCGGCTGTCGCTATCGTGGCTGACGGTGCTGTCGCCGCCGTTGCCATTGATCAAGCGGCGCCGTTGCCAGGGCTGCACGACGTTGAGCCAAAGCTCGCGCGCACCCATGATGGTGATCGCGAGGGCGAAGGGAATCATGAAATACAGCATGCGGTAAACGAGGAGCGTAGCCAGCAACTCCTCCTTGCCGAACTGCGGCAGGGCCACCAGCATCGCCGCGTCGAACACGCCCAGGCTTCCGGGGGCGTGGCTGGCAAAGCCGAGCAGGGTTGCCAGGATGAAGACGACCGATACCGAGACGAAATCGATCGGCGGCTGCGCGGGCATCAGCAGGTACATCGCCGAAGCACAGAAGCCCAGATCGACGACGCCGATCAGGATCTGCACGAAGGTCAGCGGCGCCGACGGCATCACGACTTTCCAGCCGTTCTGCCCAAGCTCGCGGCGGTTGCGGCCGGTGATGATCCAGATCAGGTAGATCACGATGCCGGCGAGGCAGCCGAGCGCGATCAGGCGGTTGATGGAGGGGGGCAGCAGGTCCATCGCGCTCGCGGCAGATGGATGCCAGGCCATGCCGATCCCGAGCACGAACAGGTTGCCGAGCCAGAACGTCAGCCCGGAGATGAAGCAGACCTTGGCGACGTCCAGCGCATTGAGCCCGTGATCCGAATAGATGCGGAAGCGGATCGCGCCGCCGGTGAAGACGGTGGCGCCGATGTTGTGGCCGATCGTGTAGCTCGTGAACGCCGAAAGCGCGGCGACGCGGTAGGGGATGTGATCCTTGCCGATCGTCCGCAGCGCGAAGAAATCGTAGAATGTCAGCGTACAGAATGCGCCGACCACGCAAAGCGCAGCCATGGCGATCTCATGCGGCGACTTATCGGTCAGCGCGATCAGGATGGCGCCGGTGTCGACGCCCTTGAGGGTGCGGATGAGAGTCGCAATCGCGAAAGCGATGATGACGATGCTTGCAACAACGCCAAGCCGTTTCCAGCCGATCCGTTCCTTGAAGCCGCGCTGAAGCGCGGTCAGCAGCCGATGCATTCGTCCTCCCGCTGACGCCCCGAATTCGAAGTTCGCTTGTCCTTGCGAAAACCCCTCATGCGAACTTGGAAATCCAGCGACACCAGGCACCTCGTCATTCTCGGTAACCCCATCGTTCCGGAGCGGTTTGCGGTTCGCTCGACGATGAAGCGAACGTCCGAACCGTCGAAACCTAAAATCACGACACGTTTCGAGCCGATTGGGGAGAGGGATGGCAAGCGGCTGCTCGGTTACTCATACGCGAAAAATCCATAAGGCAAAACGGCGGGTTGGCCTAACGAGGCTTGGTCATGGTTCGAAGGCGGTCCATGCGCCTTCACGATCGAAATCATCAGGACATGCACTTGCTGCGGAGTGCCAGCAAATGATTATCGTGAGCATATACGCATAAAACCTCGCCGGTTCCATGGCCGATTTGAACCTTGTTCCGGAGACATACAAGGTCCGCCGTATTGATGCATGGGTTGCATGACATTAGCTTGTTGCGCCGGACACAATCCGTGAAGTTTCTGCGCGTCATGTCTTGCGTAGCGCGAAATACGCGCCGCAGAAAGCCATCGCCGCGCCAAGGCCGAGCACGGCGAGCCCGGTTATGAGGCTTGCGAGCGTCGGCACTGCGCTCGGCGCCGAGGCGGCCTGTCCCGCACCCGCCAGGAACAACACGGCAATGGCGATCAGAAACTGCCGCAACCGTTGCTGAATGCGGCCGGACGGCGCGCTGTGCATCAGCGTCGCGATAAAATAGCTGCCGGAGAAACCGGCCGTTGCCACCAGCCACCATGCGATCGCGGCGCCCGCCGGCATGAAATCCTTTGAATCGGCGCGCCAGAGGCCGCCGAGGTCGAGGCCGATCTGCGCGGCGAGCATGTGTACCGCAAGCGCGAGCAATATGCCGGATACGATCGCGCCGCCGAGAATCAAGTGGCGCGGAAAATAAGCCGTTTCAGCCATAAAGGATTTGTAGGATAGAACCCGCGCCGCGAGCAAGAAATTGTAGGCGGGAAATTGAACGAAGGATCGCGATCGTGCCGCCGCCAGAGATTGCGCAGACAGGTCTCAGCTACGCCTACAGGGCGTCGCTGATCGGGTCGGCGCATCGGTTCGCGCTCGAGGACGATGGGATATCCTGGCAGGTTGGCCGCCGATCGGGGACATGGCGTTATGCGGACGTCGCCGTGGTGCGGATGTCGTACCGGCCGATGTCGATGCAATCGCGGCGATTCCGCGCCGACATCGAGCATCGCGACGGCGGCCGTATCGTGGCGATGTCCACCACCTGGCAGACGCTGGCGCTGATGGCCGCACAGGACAACGACTACCGCGCCTTTATCGTCGAACTGCACCGGCGGCTGGCCGAGCATGGCGGTCACGCTTCGCTCGTTGCCGGCCTCAATCCCGCGCTTTATTTTGCCGGCGCGGGCGTACTGGCATTGCTGGTTGTATCGATGGCCGCTCTGCTGGGGCGGGCTCTGGTCACCGGCGAATGGGCGGGTGCGTTGTTCATCGCCGGACTGTCGGCGTTGTTCGGCTGGCAGATCGGCGGCTTCATGCGTCGCAACCGGCCGCGCGTCTACACCTTCGATGCGCTGCCGCAGGATTTGCTGCCATGAGCGGCGCTCGCGAGCGTTCTGTACTAAGCCTCTTTCAGCAGTTTCGGGCTGACGAATTGTGCGAGTTGTCCGCCTCCGAACGCGATGCCATCCCACCTCTCGATGGGAAAATCGATCACCACAAGTCCCGATGTCGGCAGGTTGCGGGTCAACGCCGCGCGCCCGGCTGCGTCGCCGCCACCGATCAACCCGAGCGCGAATTCGTGCAGGCCGGGATTGTGTCCGACGATCATCAATCGCTTGGAATTCCGCGCGGCAGCGGAACGAATGAGCGCCAATAGTTGCGTCGGCTGGGCGCCGTAAAGCTCCGGCAGATGTGAAGCAAGCTCTTGAGGCACCTCGTCCGACATCTGTTTCTGGATGATGTCCCAGGTCGCGCGCGCCCGCACGGCGGTCGAAACGAACGCCAGATCGGGCAGGAGAGGCTGCTGTCCGGCGAGCCATGCGCCGAGTTCGGCGGCATCCTTGCGCCCCCGCGCGGCGAGCGGGCGATCCCGGTCACTGCCGCTCGGGGCATCGCTTTCGGTCTTGGCGTGTCGAAGCAGCAGCAGGCGGCGCATGACGCAGTCTCGGTTCAGCGTTGAAGCATGACCCGGAACGCGGGATACAGGTTCCGATTCTTGCGGCTTAATCCACAACCTTGCGCCGGACAAGGCGACGGAGGTAGTGGAGGGGGCCCGCTTCGCCGCAAAGTCACCGGACGCGAATGTCAAATCCAGAACTCCGCAAGGAAACGCGATGACTTCGGAGAGCACAGGTGCGGCCGATGGTCCCGGCGATACGGCGTCCGCCGCCGCTGCTGCGCCGCAACGCGCCGGTCTGACCGTCGATCTCGACGTCGAGATTTGCGTGGTGGGGGCAGGTCTCGCCGGTCTTACCGTGGCGCTGGAGGCGGCGCGGGCAGGCGCGAATGTCGTCGTTCTCGAAGGACGCCAGGCCGGCTGGAGCGCCTCTGGCCATCATCTCGGCACGGTGATGCCGGGCTTTGCGCTTCCGCTTTCCGATCTGATCGCGCGCGTGGGTTTTGACGACGCATGCGAACTCTGGTCGTTGTCGCGAGCGGGCGCCGACTATGTTCGGGCCCATGCCGCCGAACACGTCATTTCCGGCCTTGGACTGACCGAAGGTGTCCTGGAAGTCTCCAATGTCGACGCTGGCGACCGGCTGATCAGCCGCTTGCAAATGCTGTCCGAGGATTTCGCGACCGAGGCGGAGGGATGGCAGGTCGACCGCGTCCGCGACACCCTGCGCACCGGCCGGTATTTTCATGCGGTGCATTATCCGCGCGCTTTCCAGATCGACGGACGCAAATACGTCCATGGTCTCGCGGAGCTTGCGCGCAACGCCGGCGCGCGCATCTTCGAGGACACGCCGGTGGTGGGCATCGATCCGTTCGGGATTCGGAAGCGTATCGTGACGCCGCGAGCGCGGCTGCGGGCATCTCACGTCGTGCTTGCCGGCAACATCCATCTCGGCAAGGCGATGCAGCGGCTGTCCGATACGCTGGTGCCGGTTTGGCGTCATGCCGCCGTCACCGCGCCGCTGGGCGAGCGGCTTGCCGAGGCGGTGACGTTTCATGGCTCCGTCATCGACACCGACGGCATCGACCATTTCCGCATCGTCGGCGGCGACAGGCTGATATGGGCCAGCCCGGAAACCACCTGGGATGCCCGATCCGAGGGCCAGGCCGCGGCGATCCGCAGGCGAATCCGCACGATCTTTCCGCAACTCGGTGCGGTCGAGATCGCGACGATGTTTTCCGGCGCGATCGGGCAGACCGTGCACGGCATGCCGCAGATCGGCCGGCTGTCGCCCGGATTGTGGGTCGCGAGCGGATTCGGGCGGCAGGGACTGAACACCTCGGCGATGGCCGGCCAACTGATCGCCGGCGGCATGCTGGAAGGCGACGACCGCTGGCGGCTGTTTTCGCCGTTCGAACTGGTGTGGGCCGGCGGAACGACCGGCCGCGCCGCCGGCTACGCCATCGGCCTGGCGGAGCAGGCGCGTTCAGCCGCCGCCGGCACGCTGGCGCGCTATCGCGAACAGGCGCGCATCCGGGCGCGGGCGCGCGAGGCCAGGTTCGCCGAGGCCAACCGTCTGGCGGGAACGCGGCCGCCGCGCTCCGCCGCTCGCCGCGCGCCGCCGGACCAGGAGGGCGCCTGACCCTTCGGTCTCCGCAGGCGTAGGGTTGAGCGGATATGCATCCTTCAGCAAAATCTATCGCGACAAAGTGAGCGGAGCTCCGCAAGATCAGGGTAACCTCAGGGCAGGCTGCCGCATATCTGATCTGAACCGCGCAGCCCGCTCGACCCCGGAGATAGCCATGATCGACCGCCGTACCCTGCTCGCATCCGCCGCCGGCCTGGCAGCCCTGTTCGGCTTTCGCTGGTTGCGCGGAGAGCCTGTCCGGGCGGCCGAGACAAAAGCCGCCGAGAGGTTCGAGATCGAAAAGACCGACGCCGAATGGCGGGCGCAGCTCACGCCGCAACAGTACCGCATCCTGCGTCAGCAAGGCACCGAGCCGCCTTTCACCAGCCCGCTGCTCAAGGAGCATCGCAAGGGCATCTTCGCCTGCGCCGGCTGCGACCTTCCGCTCTATTCGTCGGAAACGAAATTCGAAAGCGGCACCGGCTGGCCGAGCTTCTGGAAGCCGCTCGACAACGCGGTCGGCGAAACCCGGGATACGACGTTCGGCATGGCCCGCACCGAGATCCACTGCCGCCGCTGCGGCGGGCATCTCGGCCATGTCTTCGACGATGGCCCGAAGCCGACGGGCCTGCGCTACTGCATGGACGGGCTGGCGCTCGTCTTCCATCCGGCATCGTCGACTACGTAGGACTTTCGCCGCTTTAGGCGACGCTCCCGTAAAATCTTGGCGTCATTCCGGAGCGGCGCGAAGTGCCGAGCCCGGAATCCATGGCCCCTGTGGCTGTTTTTGTTCGAAATGTTGATGTCAGGGGTATGGATTCCGGAAGTTGACGAGTTTTTCCTCGCTCGAAAATCCCCCATCCTCCCGGCAAGAGTTGCCTCTCTCGGGCAAGAATGCCCCGGAGCGCGGGCCGGGGTCTAATCCCAACTTACTGAAATAGCTTATCTTTCACGTTGGCACGGAGCTTGCGACGTCGTTTCCGACCGCGGCTGTGGTTCTCGCTGACCTCCGGTTGGCCGCCCGGATCGAGTTGGAGACGATGGGATGGGTATTTTCGACGCACTGAATACGTCTGTCGGCGGTCTGCAGGCGCAGTCCTTTGCGCTGCAAAACATCTCCGGCAACATCGCGAATGCCCAGACCACCGGCTACAAGGGCATCGCCACCGCCTTCTGCGATCTGATCCCCGACTCGACCACGCCGAACCGTCAGGTGGCCGGCGGCGTGACGGCCTATGCGGTCGCGACCATCAGCAGCCAGGGAACGGTGTCGGCCTCGACGATCGGCACCTACATGGCGATCACCGGCGATGGTTTCTTCAATGTCCAGTCGCCGACCGGCGTGGTTGACAATCAACCTCAGTTTTCCGGCGTGACCTACTACACGCGGCGCGGCGATTTCCAGGTCAACGCCAACGGCAATCTCGTCAACAGCGCCGGCTACTACCTGATGGGCGTGCCGGTCGATCCCAAGACCGGCAACCCTCTGGGCAATGTGCCGCAGGTGCTGCAGTTCCAGAACAACTTCATTCCCGCGCAGGCCACCACGACGCTGCAATACGCCGCCAATCTTCCGTCCGTGCCGACGACGCTGGCGAGTTCGACCGCGACCGCCGGCACCATCACCGCGGCGGGCGGATTGAATCCGTCGGACTTCACCAACGGCTTCAATCCGCTGGTGGTCGGAACGCCGGCGCCGGCCTATACCGACAGCACCACCACGGGCTCGGCGGCCAACAACCAGCAGACGCCGCCGGTCGCGATCACCAGCGCGACGCTTTTGTCCGGTACTGCGCCGAGCGACTCGCTGCCCACCGGTTTTGCGGTCGGCGACACCATCACCGTCGATGGCACCACCATCACGTTTACCGACGCCAGCACCGCGTTGCCGCCCGGCGCGCAGGACGCGACCCATGTTCGCATCGACGACACCGTCGGCGATCTTCTGGGCAAGATCGGCGCGATCACCGGTCAGGCCCCGACGATCGACGCCAGCACCGGGGCGATCACGCTGCATAGCGGCACCGCGCAGGACCTGACGGTGACGAGTTCATCGGGCGGGTGGACCTCGATGGGCTTCGGCGCGACGACCAACGTCGCGCGCGGCGGCGGCGGCACGCCCGGAGCCGGCGTGGTGATCGCCAACGACCAGACCATGTTCCAGCAGGAATCGATCAGCGGCGGCGCGGTCACGGTCTACGACGCGACCGGCACCGCGGTGAACCTGCAACTGCGCTGGGCCAAGACCGACAGCGCCTCGCTCGGCGCGGGCCATTCCGATACCTGGAACCTGTTCTATCAGGCCAATCCGAACGCCACCGGCACGCAAGCGGCGTGGGTCAACGTCGGCACCAACTTCACCTTCGGCACCAACGGCCAGCTTTCCAGCCCGGTAGGGACGTCCATCACCATTCCCAGCGTCAGCGTCGGAACCCAGTCGCTCGGCAACCTCACGCTGAATCTCGGCAGCGGCGGTCTCACCCAGTATGCCAGCAGCGGCGGCAACGCGACCGTCAATGCGATCAACCAGAACGGCTACGCCGCCGGCCAGTTGCAGTCGGTCGCCGTCAACAATGACGGCATCGTGGTCGGCACCTTCTCGAACGGGCAGAACCTCTCGCTCGCGCAGGTGTCGCTGTCGCACTTCAACGGCACCAACTACCTGAAAGCGCTCGACGGCGGGGCCTATGCCGTGACCGACGAGTCGGGACCTGCGATCGCCGGCGCGGCCGGACACATCAGCGGTTCCTCGCTCGAGGGCTCCAACACCGACATTGCCGACGAGTTCACCAAGCTGATCGTGACCCAGCAGGCTTACTCGGCGAACACCAAGGTCATCACCACGGCGAACAGCATGGTTCAGGATCTCCTGAACGTGCTGCGCTAGAGCATGATCCCCGAAAAGCGGGGTCGCTGAGCGGATTGATGCTCTTTCGAGGCGGGCAATAAGATGAGTTTGAGTTCGGCCCTCTCCATCGCGATGTCAGGCCTGCGCGCCAACCAGGCGGCGCTGTCGATCGTCTCGGGCAACGTCGCCAACGCGAACACGTCCGGTTACGTCGCCCAGACGCTGGTGCAGGACGAGATCATCACCGGCGGTACCGGCGCCGGTGTTCGTGTCATCGGCGTCAACCGCACGCTCGATACCTATGTGCAGTCGCAACTGCGCACGGAAAACGCCGGCGGCGCCTATGCCGACCAGATCGCGAACGTGCTCGGCCAGTTGCAGAATGTCTATGGAACGCCCGGCAACGACGGAACACTGGAAGCGGCCTACAATAACTTCACATCGGCGTTGCAGGCGCTGTCCGCGAGTTCGGGCAACACGGCGGCGCAATCCTCGGTGCTGAACGCCGCGCAGGCGCTGGCGCAGCAGCTCAACGCCACCACCAGCGGCATCCAGACGCTGCGCTCCAACGCCGAGCAGGATCTCTCGGTATCGGTGTCGCAGGCGAACGCGGCGATGCAACAGATCGCCGCGATCAATCAGAAGCTGCAGGGCATGAGCGCCCAGGATCCGGCCGCCGCGACGCTGATGGATCAGCGCGACAGCGCGATCGATCAGCTCTCCAGATTGATGGACGTTCGCGCCGTCACCGACGGCTCCAATCAGACGTCGGTGTTCACGACCTCGGGAATCCAGCTCGTCGGTGGTGTGCAGGCTTCGACGCTGTCATTCAACGCGCAGTCGTCGCTGACTGCGAATTCGCAATGGAACGCCGATCCGGGCAAGTCGAGCGTCGGCACCATCATGTGCCAGCTTCCGAACGGCGCCAAGATCGACATGATCGCCTCGCAAGGCATCAACTCGGGCCAGATCGCCGCCGACGTGCAGTTGCGCGACAAGACGCTGGTGCAGGCGCAGAACCAGATCGACCAGATGGCGGCGACGCTCGCCAGCGCCTTGTCCGATGTCACGACCGGCGGCACGCCTGTCGCCGGCCCTCCATCGGGTTTCGACCTTGATCTGTCGAATGTGCTGCCGGGCAACTCGTTCAACGTCACCTACACCGACTCGAGCAACGTCTCTCATACAATAACTGTCGTGCGGGTGGACGACCCCGCGGCGCTGCCGATTCCGAACACGGCCTCGAATCCGAACGACAAGGTGATCGGCGTCAATTTCTCGGGTGGGCTCGGTTCGATCCTGGCGCAATTGAATGCGCAAGTCGGCGGCCCGGCGCATCTGACATTTTCCGCGTCGGGTGCGCTGCTCCGCGTCACCGGCGACGGCTCGGGCACATCGACGGTGACCGCGGCCTCAACCACGACAACCATGCAGTCGCTGACGTCGGGCAATCCGCAACTGCCGTTCTTCACCGACCGCGCCTCGCTCTACACCGGTGCGATCACCGGCACCGCGTCGCAGATCACGGGACTGGCGGGACGAATCCAGGTCAACGCCGCGCTGCTTGCCGATCCCTCCAAGCTGACGGTCTACAATACGTCGCCCGTGACGCCCGCAGGCGACACCACGCGCTCCGATTTCCTGTTCGATCAACTGACCTCGGCCACATTCAGCTACGCGCCGAATACCGGCCTCGGGTCCGCGGCTTCGCCGTTCACCGGCACCCTGCCATCGTTCCTGCAGCAGTTCGTCAGCGTGCAGAGCAGCGCGGCGACGACGGCGAAACAGGTGGCGCAGGGGCAGGACATCGTCGTCAATACACTGCAGGAGAAGTTCAACGCCAAGGCGAGCGTGAACATCGACACCGAGATGACAAATCTGATCGCGCTGCAGAATTCCTACGCGGCGAACGCGCATGTGATGTCAGTGGTGCAGACCATGATGCAGACTCTGCTGCAGGCTCAAATGTAACGTGTAAGGGCGGTTCGCATGGCGATCAACGGCATCAGCTTCGGCAACACCATCCTCGGCAGCTCGGTCCAGAATCTCAAGGCGCAGATGGCCGATCTGCAGAACCAGCTCACGAGCGGAAAGAAGTCGACGACCTATTCGGGTATGGGCGCCAACGAAGGTTTTGCGATCGCTGCGCGCGCGCAACTGTCGAACATCGCCGCGTATACCGACACCATGACCAAGATCAACACCAATATCGGGGTCGCCAATACCGCGTTGCAGGCGCTGTCCGATATCGGCACGCAGTTGCAGAACGCGGCGAACAGCGGATCGCAGGCGCTGAACAGCGCCGGACAGACCGCTGGTCAGCAGACCGCGGTGGCCGAGTTCTCGTCGGTCGTCGGCATCCTGAATACGCAGGCCGGCGACCGCTACATCTTTTCCGGCAGCACGATCTACACCCAGCCGGTCGCTTCGTCCGACCTGATCCTGAACGGCAATGGAGCAGGGCAGGCCGGGTTGAACCAGGTCATCTCCGAGCGCAACCAGGCCGACCTTGGCGCCAGCGGCCTCGGCCGCCTTATCGTTTCCTCGCCGACCGCGACGTCGGTATCGGTCGCCGAAGATGCGTCGCCCTCGATCTACGGCATGAAGCTCAGCAACGTCACCTCGACGCTGACGGGCGCGACAGTCTCCAACACACCGGCGACGGTCAATCTCGCAACCAATCCGGCGGACGGCGACACCTTCAATTTCACCTTTTTGCAGCCGGACGGCACCAGCACGACCGTTCAATTGACGGCGACGACCACGGTGCCGGCGCCCGCGGGATCGTTCGAGATCGGCGGATCGGCCGCGGTGACCGCCACCAACCTGAATGCGGCGCTGACCGCCGCCGAAGCGAGTGCGTCTCCTTTCGGCGCGCAACTGACCGGGGTCAGTTCGAGTGCGGCAGGCGTCACGATCACGCCGGCGCAAGCCTCCATCGACCTCGCCGCCAATCCGGCCGACGGCGACACGGTGAGTTTCACCTTCAACCTGCCGGACGGCTCCAGCGAAACCGTGCAACTGACGGCCTCGAGCGCGGTGCCGACGCCGGCCGGCAGCTTCGCGATCGGTGCGACGCCGACGGCGACCGCAGCCAATCTCAATGCCGCGCTGACGAGCTCGATCGGAACGCTGGCCAAGACCTCGCTGGTGGCGGCCTCCGCCATCCGCGCGACGCATGATTTCTTCGACCAGCCGCCGCAGCGCGTCGACCTCACGCCGCCGGTGACGCTGGCCACGGCAACGGCCGCGGTGAACGGCACGGCTGCAAACACGGTGCAGTGGTACACCGGCGATGCCGGAACGGGGTCGGCACGTGCGACTTCGACGGTGCGGATCGATCCCTCGGCGACGGTGCAATACGGCATCCGCGCCAACGAGGACGCCATCCGTTCGCTGATGGAATCGGTTGCGCTTCTCGCGGCTGTGACGACATCGCCGACCGATCCGAACGGTGCGGGGCAGATCTCGGCTCTTAATTCGCGCGTGGCGCAGAATCTGACGGTCACGCCCGGCAAGCAGAGCATCCAGGACATCCAGTCCGATCTCGCCAATGCGCAGACGGTGATGCAGGATGCCACTGCGCGGCAGAAACTGACGCAGGCGACGATGCAGAACGTCGTCGATCAGGCCGAGAACGTTTCTACCGATGAGGTCGCAAGCCAGTTGCTGGCGTTGCAGACCGATCTGCAGGCCTCCTACCAGACCACCGCCTTGCTGTCCCAGCTCAGCCTGGTGAAATTCCTCTGATGGTGCGGGCAGGCCGGGCGCTGACCGGCAATGCGTGATGGCGAAGGAGCGGCAATAGCCGTTCCAAAACGGGCTGCGTTACGCTAATCATGGCGGCCTGCGATGGGCAGGAAATTCGGCTATGCTGCCGCGCGCGCTCCTTTGAGTGAAACGGCGCAGGGACACCGCCAACACCATCAGACGTACGGAAATGCTGGACGCCAGCGACCGCTGCGCGCTGCGAGGAAGACCATTTCATGCTCCGTTTCGATATTTCACGCGCGCTGGGTTGCCGCGCTGCGCCGCGGGGAAGGTTCGGCGCGCTCGGAGGCGTGCCGCGGTTGCATGCATGCAGCCGCCCGGAGTTCTCGGCATGACCCAAGCGCCATCCGACTCGCCGCGGGACGCCAGCGAGACGCTCGATCCCGACGACTGGGACGCACTGCGCGCGCAGGGGCACCGGATGCTCGACGATATGTTCGATTACATCGCCGGCGTTCGCGAGCGCCCGGTATGGCGACCGATTCCCGCAAACGTGCGCGCGCGTTTTCGCGAGGAACTGCCGCGCTCAGGCGGCGACCTCGACGAAATCTATCGGGAATTTTCCGACTCCATTGCACCGTACGCCGCCGGCAACGTTCATCCCGGCTTCATGGGATGGGTGAACGGGGGAGGCACCGCAGTCGGGATGCTTGCCGAAATGCTGGCTGCGGGGCTGAACGCCAATCTCGGCGGCCGCGATCATATTCCGATCGAGGTCGAACGCCAGATCGTTCTGTGGATGCGGCAGATGTTCGGATTTCCCGACACCGCGAGCGGCATCTTTGTCACGGGAACGTCGATGGCCAACCTGATGGGCGTTCTGGTGGCCCGCTCCGCGCGGCTCGGACCGTCTGTGCGCGAGCGGGGGCTGCCTGATCGCGGCGGCGGTCTGACCGCCTATACGTCTGTCGTAACGCACGGCTGCGTCGCGCAGGCCATGGATCTCGCCGGATTCGGCACCGACGCGCTGCGGCGGATTCCGGTCGATCGGTGTCATCGCATCGAGATCGACGCGTTGCGTGCGCAGGTCGCTGCCGATCGTGCCGCCGGTCTTGAACCGTTTCTCGTGATCGGTTCGGCCGGCACGGTCGACATCGGCGCGATCGACGATCTGGCGGCGGTGCATGCGGTGTGCCGCGAGGAGAATCTGTGGCTGCATGTCGATGGCGCATACGGCGCGCTCGGCGTGCTGTCGCCGGAGATCGCGCCGCGTCTCGCCGGTCTCGAACGCGCCGACTCGATCGCTTTCGACTTTCACAAATGGGGACAAGTACCTTACGACGCTGGCTTTCTCCTTGTTCGCGACGGCGAGCAGCACCGCAGGACCTTCGCGGCGCCTGCGGCCTATCTGCGCCGGGAGACGCGCGGGCTCGCGGCCGGCTCGCCGTGGCCCTGCGAGTACGGACCTGACATGTCGCGCGGCTTCCGTGCGCTGAAGACGTGGTTCACGTTGAAGGCCTACGGCACCGAAAAGCTTGGCGCGATGATCGCCCGCACCTGCGCGCTGGCGCGCTATCTGGAAGCGAAAATCACCGCCGAGCCGAAGCTCGAACTGCTTGCGCCGGTGCAACTGAACATCGTGTGCTTCCGCTATCGCGCCAATGACGCCGACCGGATCAACGCGGCGATCGTCGCATCACTGCACGAGTCGGGAATCGCAGCGCCGTCCACCACGATCCTCGATGGCCGGCTGGCGATCCGCGCGGCGATCGTCAACCATCGCACGGGAACGCGCGACATCGATGCTCTGGTGGCGGCGGTGCTTGAATTCGGCGCGCGCGAAACCAAAGCCCGCAAAACCGGAAGCTGAGGCGATACGCCCCGCGCTGCGCGTGGTATCAGGCTGAGCGCTTCTGCCGGACGTCGACGCGGGGCGCGGTGGCTTCGTCCATCTCCATCAGCTTTTTTTCGTAGGCGATCAGCTTCTTGACTTCCTTGAGCGCCTTGTAGAGGTCGCCGTTAAGGATGTCGTTGTTGACGCCTTCGATGATCGGCCACGCGCCTGGCATCGTCGTGATGACGTCGCGCAGCAGGCTGAAATAGGTGCCGTGGTTGATCTGCGGCTCCGGCGACAGATACATCAATTGCACCGCGAGATAGACCAGCTTGGCGGGCGTGTCCGCCGTTTCAGGCGTCAGGATGTCCTTCTCGCGAAGGATCGGAATCTTGTCGCCCTCGATCAGGAGCCGCGCACGTTGATCGGTGTTGGTGACGACGCAGGCGCCGATGATGATGCGTTCGTGCGGCTTCAGTTCGACTTTCAGCGCCATGGCGGTTTTCCTGCCGTGAAAAGGAGCGTGCCGGACGGACGGTAGCGCCGTTCGCCGCGCAAAATGTGGCGGACGGCCGAGCCGGCGCGAGCACCGCGGTACGTTCTTGCCGCGATCCTTTCCCATTGTGGTTAACGATTGGTAAATGGCGCCTGCGACCTCCGCTGCCAGATTCGTCTAAGCCACGGCCACGACGTCGCAATCCGGCCGTGCGCCCGCGCCTGGAAAGGCTCGGAAGTCCACTATCGGCTTCATGCTTTCTTAGAGTCTTCGCATCACTGTGGCGCCTCGTCCGAAGGAATAACTTCGGCGTATGCGCGTCAGTGTATTCACACCAGAAAGGTATGAAAAATGTCCGATATCGTTCTCTCCGCATCGGTCCGCCAGAATCTGCTCTCCCTCCAGTCCACCGCCGACCTGCTCTCGACCACGCAGAACCGCCTTGCCACCGGCAACAAGGTCAACTCGGCGCTCGACAATCCGACCAACTTCTTCACGGCGCAGGGCCTCAACAACCGCGCCAGCGACATCAACAACCTGCTCGACTCGATCGGCAACGGCGTGCAGGTGCTGCAGGCCGCCAACACCGGCATCACCTCGATCCAGAAGCTGGTCGATACCGCCAAGTCCATCGCCAACCAGGCGCTGCAGACGCCGACGGGCTATTCCACGAAGTCCGAAGCCGCCGCCACCATCACCGGCGCAACCTCGTCGAACCTGCTCGGCGGAACGGCGACCGCGGCAGTCGCGGCCTCGACCGTGGCGGCGAGCGCTTATGCCGGCAACGAATTTGTCGGCGACGGAACCAATAACGACACCATCACGATCGACGGCCAAACCGTCACGTTCGACGGCACCACCGATGGCACGACGGCCATTGCCGATAGCACCAACCACAAATATACGGTCGCGGAAGCCGTCGCCAAGATCAACCACGACCTCGGCGCCACCAGTTCCACGGTAACGGCAGCCGTGGGCACGGGCGCCGATGCAGGCAAGATCGTGCTGACCAACTCGGCAACTGGCACGGCATCGAACTTCACCGTCGATGCGTCCAGCACCACCAGCGGCGCTGACGGCGGCTTCGGTTCGTCTGCCGTCACCACGACGAACGGCGCCGACGCCGGCACCACCGGCGGTCTGTCCGGAACGACCCTGAGCATTGCCGCGTCGTCCGACGGTGCGATCCCGGCGGCCACCATCAACTTCGGTACAGGCTCTGGCCAGGTTTCGACGCTCGACCAACTGAACACAGCGCTCGCCACCAGCAACCTGACCGCGTCGGTCGATTCGACCGGCAAGATCACGATCACCACGACCAACGACCATGCCTCGGCGACCATCGGCGCGCTCAGCGGCACGGCGACGGGTTCGGGGCTGTTCACGGCCGGTGCGGGGTCCGCCCCGGTTGCGGACGCCAATTCGCAGAACACCCGCGCAAGCCTGATTGCCCAGTACAACCAGGTGATCGATCAGATCAAGACAACGGCGCAGGATTCGTCCTTCAACGGTGTCAACCTGCTCAACGGCGACCAGCTCAAGCTGGTGTTCAACGAAACCGGCAAGTCCACCCTGACCATCCAGGGCGTGACCTTCGATCCGGCCGGCCTCGGCCTGTCATCGCTGACCAAGGGCACGGACTTCCTGGACAACAGCAACATCAACACAGTCTTGAACTCGTTGAACGATGCGTCCAGCACGCTGCGCTCGCAGGCTTCGGCCTTCGGTTCGAACCTGTCGATCGTGCAGATCCGTCAGGATTTCTCGAAGAACCTGATCAACGTGCTGCAGACCGGTTCGTCGAACCTGACGCTCGCCGACACCAACGAGGAAGCGGCGAACAGCCAGGCGCTGGCCACCCGCCAGTCGATCGCGGTGTCCGCGCTGGCGCTGGCGAACCAGTCGCAGCAGAGCGTGCTGCAGCTGCTCCGCTGATCCAGCCACATCATCAGACGGAAACGGCGGGGGAAACCCCGCCGTTTTGCGTTTCCTGATACCAAAACCTTGCCCTGAGCCGGAGTGTCAGCGATGGCAGGCAAGCCATTGATGGAGCGAGCCAGAACCGTCCCGAGACGCGATTTCGAATTCCCTGATCCGGTACCGAGCACACTGCGCCAAAGCATTCGGCTGCCTTCCGTTTCGCCGCTCGACTTCAGGTAGCGCCGTAGATGCACCAAGCGGAGGCGAAGGCTGCGAGGATCGATCGGTTAATCTCCTGTTAACCATAAATTAAAACGTCTCGTTCACCTTTCCGGCCAGGACCGGCGCTCGCCCCGGAGTCGGCGACCGTCCACGGTATGGAAGGGCCAGACATGACCGACATCGTTCTTTCGGCATCCGTTCGCCAGAATCTGCTCTCGCTGCAGTCAACCGCCGACCTGCTGGCAAGAACCCAGAACCGGCTCTCCACCGGCAAGAAGGTGAACACGGCGCTCGACAATCCGACCAATTATTTCACCGCCGCCGCCCTCGACAACCGCGCCAATGACATCAGCAGCCTGCTCGATGGCATCGGCAACGGCGTGCAGGTGCTGCAGGCGGCCAACACCGGCCTGACCTCGCTGCAGAAACTGGTCGACACCGCCAAGTCGGTCGCCAATCAGGTTCTGCAGTCCCAGGTCGGCTATTCGCAGAAATCGTCGGTCGATACTCTGCCGGTCACGGGTGCCACCGCGCTGGACCTGAGGGGCACGACGGCATTTACGAGTGCCGCAGCCACGCCCGGCACCGCCCTGAAGACCGGAACCGCCAATGCCCTCGCAACCGGCGCGACCCTCATCAGCGCGCTGACTGATGGTGCGGCCGCGACGCCGACCGGCCCGGTGGCTGGCGACAGCTTTTCCGTCAACGGCAAGACCATCACATTCGCCGCGTCCGGCGCGGCAACAACCGATCCAAGCGGCAACGTCACCATCGGCATCGATCAGACCCTGAGCGCGCTGGTAGGCGTGATCGACACTCTGCACGGCAATACGGCCGCAGCGTCGGCCGTCGACGGAAGCGGCCAGATCGCGCTCAATACCGGCATCGCTCAAGATCTGACGCTGACGGACTCCACGCCGGCCGGTGTGCTCGCGAAGCTCGGCTTGACCGCCGGGACGACGGCGCGCGGCGGCGGCGCGGGGAACCTCGACGGCAAGACGCTGACGATCGGATCGACCGGCGGCGGCGTCGCCACCAACATCACGTTCGGCGACGGCACCAACGGAACCGTCAGGACCCTTAATGACCTGAACGCGCAGCTCGCCACCAATAATCTTCAGGCCACGATCAACTCGGCGGGTGTGATCACGATCTCGACCACGAACGAAGCCGCCGCCTCGACCATCGGGGCGATCGGCGGGACCGCGGCCGGCGCAGGCTATGCCTTCAACGGTCTTGTCGCGGCGGCACCGGTTCAGGATGCCGGAGTCCAGGCGTCGCGCGCCGGTCTCGTCAATCAGTACAACAACATCATTCAGCAGATTAACACGACCGCGCAGGACTCGTCCTTTAACGGCATCAACCTGCTCAATGGCGACACGCTGAAGCTGATCTTCAACGAGACAGGAAAATCCGTCCTCACCATCAACGGCACCAACATGAATGCAGCCGGCCTCGGGTTGTCGACCCTGGCGGTGGGCACCGACTTCCTGGACAACGGTTCGGCCAACAACGTGATCGCAAGCCTCGACACGGCGTCAAGCACGCTGCGCGCGCAGGCCTCGACGCTCGGCTCGAATCTGTCAATCGTGCAGATCCGTCAGGACTTCTCGAAGAACCTGATCAACGTGCTGCAGACCGGCTCGGCTAATCTGACGCTTGCCGATACCAACGAGGAAGCGGCGAACAGCCAGGCGCTGGCCACCCGCCAGTCGATCGCGGTGTCCGCGCTGGCGCTGGCGAACCAGTCGCAGCAGAGCGTCCTGCAATTGCTCCGCTGAAGGCGGCGCGCGCGGCGTTAGCGATAGCCGCAAGAGGCCAGAGACAGCGTGGCGTCTGTTGCGCGGCGACACGATCCGCAACGTTCGCCCGCCATTTTTTAGACGCATATGAAAACGCGGGGTAACCTATTTTAAAGGCAGTGCTGCTAGAGATATGAGCGGCGCCGAAGCCCGCGCGCTCGCTGTTTTCCCCGAGGTTTTGAATGTCGAATGCTGCTCAAGCCTACGCCCGCACGGCTCATACCTCGTCTTCTCCCCGTGAAATCGAAGCTCAGGCATTGCTAAAGGCGGCGCGGCAGCTTCAGGAAATCCACGACAACTGGAACGGCCCGGACAAGAACATGCATAGCGCTCTGCTGTTCAACCGCCGTCTGTGGTCGATCTTCATGAGCGCGGCGGATAGCGACAATAACCAGCAACCGCTGGAGGTTCGCCAGAACATCGCCAATATCGGCGTCTTCGTGATGAAGCAGACGGTCGACATGCAGGTCAATCCCGATCCCGCGAAACTGAAGCCGCTGATCGACATCAACTGTAATATCGCGGCAGGTCTGTCCGGGCGGGCATAACGCCGAGCGTCAATGACGGAGCCGTGACATGGCCGACGTCTTCAGCATCCTGGCATCGAACTACACGACGGTCGGACAGAACGTCAATCTGAACACCGGAAAGTACGTCGACGTCGATCCCAAGGCGTTTGAAGGCACCTGGAGCGGCAAGTACGCCAACCAGAAGCCGTTTTCGGTGACGATCTCGAACGTCAACGGTTTCCGCGCCAAGGCCAAGTATCAGTACGGCAGCACGATCAAGTATCAGGACGTTCTGATCAAGAACAACGCGTTCCGGGTCGGCGATTCAAAATTCACGCTGACAAAAGCCGGAACCGCGCAGGTCAACACCGTCATGACCAATCCGGCGACGGGTGCGAGCACGCTCGAGACCGCGTACGTCCATCAAAATTGATCGGCGGAGGTTACGCCCGACGGTCGGTGGCCATCGACTGCTCGCGTTCGGCTTTCACCATATCGAGCGTACGGAAATAGGCGCGCCGCCGCAGCATCGCCTCGTCGGGGAATTGCTTCACGACCAGACTGGTCCGGTTGTCGACGACCTGGTAGACCATCGATGCAGCGTCCCGATCGACGATCACCTGATGGGACAGGGTATCGGTCGTGGCGTGTGGTTCGTTGCGGACGCGCGCGCTCACGTCGGCCGCCGTGACGCTCTGGCTCGGCGGAAGTTGAGTCGCTACCGCGTCGACAGTGGCGCTGGGCGCCGGCTGAACGGCTGGCGCTGCGACCGGTGCACCGACCGGCTTGATGCTAAAATCCGTACCCATGGTCGCCTCCTCCGGGCTACCTTCGAGTCAAATCCCAACCCCCTTTTGATCGCAAGTCTAGCGTCCGTCTCTCAACGTTGGGTTAGAGAACGTGTTCAATGGTCTGCTGATGTGAACGCAGCAATTTGAATCAAATTGGATTTGGAGAGCGAGAGCAGCGCACCGAAGGCGCTCGACTGCGAAGCCGCATCAGCGTCCGTCTGGCATTGCATCGTTTATGATGGAAACGTCTCTGTCGTCGTCATTGCCCGGACATAGCCGCAGGACGAAGAACTGCGTCGCTTACGCTCGCTTGTCCTTTATCTCTCCCTCGCGTCCGAGGAGGGCGGGATGGGGCGAGGGCCATGTGCGGATCAAGTCCGCGCATGGCGGATCATTGAGTCCATCAAAGCAGAAAGACTCTACAGCGAGCGGCTGACGGCGATCGGGCTTGTGTGCTGGCGCGGCGGCGCGCTGCGCGCTCCGCTCGCCGTGTAGGTTTGCGGCATGGAGCGGCGCTGCGCCTCGGCGCTGACGCCGCGTACAATGCCTTCGGAGACTGCGTGCGCAGTCGCAAGCACCGTCAGGTTCACCTGCAGTATGGCGCGGAACATGTCGTGGTGGCGTTGCAGGGCGGCGAGCAACTCCGGCGTCGACTGCATCATGTAGGCCTGGCTGCCCTTGAATTGGCTGATCGCGCCGGCGTAACGGCGAGACAACTCACTCTTCTGTTTCTCGAGCGCCATGCCCTCGCGAATCTTGCCGGCGCGCACCAGTTCGGTTTCGCGCTCGATAACGGCGAGCAGCGCATTCATGGTGTCGAGCATGCCGTCGGCGAGTCTGCGGGCGTCGGCCGGCGTCGCGACGGGCGGCGGAACCGGGGACGCTTGCGACTCCTGGGATCTCGGCTTCATGCGGCCTCCTTCGGCGCCGGCTTGGCTTCGCTGGCCTGTTGCATGATGAGTGCGCGGAACACCGCGTCGGATACGCCGACGCCGCCGGCCTTGGCGAATGATTTGGAGTACTGCTCGGTCAGCATCGAGCGCCACACCCCGGTGCCTGGCGTGTCGCCGAACGGACCTTCGCCCTTCAGACCGGAGGTCATCTGCGAGAACATCGAATTGAGGAACATCGCTTCGAAATCCTGCGACGTCGTCGTGGCCTTTTGAATGGCTTGCGGAGAAACCTTCTCCAGCGCCTGCTGGAGTTGCGGGTCGGGGCGGCCGTTCAGCATGGGCATCATCGCCTTGCGCGGGATGCTGCGATAGGCGCTCGCGATCAGGCTGCTGTCGATTTGAAGTTGCATCACATCACCTCGATATCGGCTTCGATCGCGCCGGCCGCCTTGATCGCCTGCAGAATGCCGATCAGGTCGCGCGGCCCGATGCCGAGGCCATTGAGGCCATCGACCAGTTCCTGGAGGGAAACCCCGTTCTTGACCAGCGCGAGTTTCTTGCCGTCCTCGCTGACGCCGACGGCGCTACGCGGCGTCACCACCGTGCGTCCGCGCGACAGCGGATTGGGCTGGCTGACTTGCGGACTTTCGGAGATTGACACCGTGAGGTTGCCTTGCGCCACCGCGACGGTGGCGACGCGAACATCGCGCCCCATCACGATGATGCCGGAGCGCTCGTCGATGATGATTTTTGCCGCGATGTCGGGTTCGACCTGCAACTGTTCGATCTCCGTCAAAAGCGCAACGACGTTGCCCTTGAACTCCGACGGGATGGAAAGTTGCACGGTGGAGGGATCGATCGGCTCGGCGGTCTTCGTGCCCAGGAAATCGTTCACCGCTGCGGCGATGCGCTTGGCGGTGGTGAAGTCGGCATTGCGTAGCGCCAGCCGGACGTTCGGCATTCTGTTCAGCGCGAACTCGATCTCGCGTTCGACGATGGCGCCGTTGGCGATGCGGCCATTGGTCGGCACTCCCTTGGTGACGCTGGCGGCGGCGCCTTCCGCGGCGAAACCGCCGATCGCGAGCGAACCCTGCGCCACCGCATAGACGTTGCCATCGGCGCCGAGCAGAGGGGTGACGAGCAGGGTGCCGCCCTGCAGGCTCTTGGCGTCGCCCATCGCCGACACCGTTACGTCCATGCGCGTGCCCTGGGTGGCGAAGGCCGGCAGGTTGCCGGTCACCATCACGGCTGCGACGTTGCCGGTGCGGATGGTCGCGCCGCGGATGTTGACGCCCATGCGTTCCAGCATCGCCTGCAGCGACTGCTTGGTGAAGGGGATGTTGTTGAGCGTGTCGCCGGTGCCGTTGAGGCCGACCACGAGGCCGTAGCCGATCAACTGGTTCTGCCGCACGCCTTCAATATTCGCGAGATCCTTGATCCGCGAGGTCGCATGCGCAGGCGTGCCCAGCGGCGCCAGTGCGACAAGCGTCGCGACGACGATCCGGACAATCCCTGAAATACCGACGCCAGGCATCCTCTGCTCCCCGCTGAGGGTTCGGTGCGGCTGGCCGTCACTCCCATGACCGGCCATCCGCAATTAACCATGCGAAGTCCATGCCACCTCGGTGCTGGCCTTATAGTATTGATATCTTTAGGTGATTGGTTGGGCAGCGTGAGCCTGCACAATGGGAAGGCGGCGGCGAAGTTGCCGTGATCGGCAGTTTTTGCCTGGCGTTCATGCTTCGTTAACCATACCGGTCCACGGTTCCGTGGTCGGCGTGATTTGTGGCGTGACACTCCATTCGGCGGCGGTCAGGCTCTCGCGCGCCGGCTCAAAGCTGTTTGTTGCCATCACAACTCTGTGAGCATGCGATGCGAATTTATGGCCCGAACGGAACGACGCCTGCGGCGCAGGGCACGACAGCGCGGCGGAGCGGTGGCAGCGAATTTTCCTTGCCGGACCCCGCCGCGACCACGGAAAGCCGCGCTGCCACGACGCCTAAACCGGCCGCGACCATCGATGCGCTGCTGGCATTGCAAGGCATCGAGGAGGATCCGACGGAGCGGCGCAAGCGCTCGGTGCAGCGGGGGAGAAGCGCTCTCGATGTGCTCGACGATCTCAAGATCGCGCTTTTGTCCGGCAATTTCGATCCTTCGACGGTGACGCGACTGCGCACCGCCGCGGCCGATCTGAAATCATCTTCAGGCGACGCTGGTCTCGACGCGGTGTTGTCGGAAATCGAACTGCGCGTCGAGGTCGAACTGGCCAAGGCCGGCCATTACTGAGTGCCGTAGCGCAGCGGTAAATATCGGTACCGCGGTTACCTGTCTCGGCGCTTGCCGACCCGCCTGCGTTCTCGAAAGACGATCGCGGGCGGCAACGGGCGCTCGCAACCGGTTCCCGGTTCCGTATTGTCGGCTATTGATTGGGGGGTATCAAAGGCAGGGACCGCGTTGGGGGAGGCCCGGTCTTTCGACGCGGCGATATTGTCTGTCACAATGGGCCGCTATATAAGTCCGGCCCCAGCCGGGCAGTCCGGCCGCAGCCGAGTCGTCCGGCGCATTGCACGACTATGGAATGCATTTGGAAAAGCTGAAAAATTACAGGCCATCCGAAAAAGAGCCTTTCATGAACGAGCGCCAGCGCGAGTATTTCCGCGCCAAGCTGCTGGCATGGAAGGACGAGATCCTTCGTGAAGCGAAGGTTACGCTGCAGACGCTTCAGGAAGAGAACGTCAATCATCCCGATCTCGCCGACCGTGCGTCCTCGGAAACCGACCGCGCCATCGAGCTGCGCGCCCGCGACCGGCAGCGCAAGCTGATTTCCAAGATCGACGCCGCCTTGCAGCGGATCGAGGACAACACTTACGGTTATTGCGAGGAAACGGGCGAACCGATTTCGCTGAAGCGGCTCGAGGCGCGACCCATCGCGACGCTTTCGGTCGAGGCGCAGGAGCGTCACGAAAAGCGGGAAAAGATCTATCGGGACGAGTAGGGCCGGTGCCCTGGAAGAAAATAAGCATACGGCTGCCACGTTGGTGCCGTTTAGCATATTCCTGGCGAACGAGGCGTTCTGGCGATAAGCCCAGAGATCACGACAGCCAACCGCCTACGCCGTGCATGCCGTACAGCGGAATAATAAAGGGACCGTCATTTAAGATAGCCACTGCTCGGAGTTGGGAACCGTTTTCCAGTTTCACGGGAGCAGTTCGCCGATCCGATTGATGGCCTTCGGTCGAGCGCATCGGCGCTTGAAGACGACAGGATTTCGCGTCCCGCTACCGGAACATCGCCCGCTGCTCGTCGGTCAGCCCGGCCAGCACCTGGCTGGCGTGGCTGTAGCCCGCCGCGACCATCTCCTCGAAACGGCTCCAGTCCAGCAGGCGGCCGTCAGGCACACGCGGCTGAAACAAAAGATCGGTGAACTTCCCCATCTCCTTCTGCTTCGAAACCGAGGTGATGAAGGACGATCGCAGCATCGTCTCCGGCACGCTCGGCAGGCGGTAGCGCCGCTTCGCGCGCGGCCTCAGCCTGTCGCGCAGCAGCGCGAGCGTTCCCGGCATGCAGTCGATGTCGAACACCTGCTCGCGGTCGACCGAGAGGTCGACGCCGATGATGCGGCCCGCGCCGAGCCGGGCCATCACATCCACCGGGAAATTGTTGAACGTGCTGCCGTCGTACATCATGTGCCCGCCGACGAAGACCGGCGGCAACGCGCCGGGAATCGCGTAGCTCGCGCCGACATTGCGGGTGAGGTCGCCGCGCGACAAAACCGCTTCGCGGCCGATCGAAAAATCCGACGCCATCGTGAAGAAGGTGATCCAGCTATCTTCGTTGTCGATCGCATCCAGCCCGGTGGCGTCGCGCACGGCTTGCGTCATCGCGCTGCGCGTCCGCGCGCCCTTGATCAGCGACACCAGCGGGATGAAGTTGTAATCGCCCGTTACATTACCCCTTGGATGTTCGAGAAACGCCTTGCGGACGGCGGCTGCGACCTCATCCGCGCTGCGGCCGAGCGCCAGCACCAGACCCATGACCGCGCCGATCGAACTGCCGCCGAGCATGTCGACGGGAATGCCGGCCTCTTCGAGGGCCTTGATGACCCCGACATGGGCAAAGCCGCGCGCGCCGCCGCCCGACAGCACGAGTCCGATGCCGCGCCCTGAAATGATGCGAGCGATCCGAGTCACGTCGTGGGATGACTGCGGACGGAGGTGGAAGTGTCGCGCATCCGGCCGCGCATCCAGCCATCGCGCCGTGCCGGTCGGGATTCTCGTTTCCGTCCTGTGCAGCAGGATCAAAGTTTGCCGCGCGATCGAGATGGGGGCTGCGGGCGACAGGCAGGCCCGCTCGACCGCGGATGGACTGGGATCGCGGCCGGCCTCGGCGAGCAACAGAATTTCGTCGGCATGGCGCAGGCAAAATCGCGTCCATGCGGTGTCCTCACCGTCGGCTGCGAGATACACCGCGCGGCTGCGCGCTTCGATCTCGTCGATATAAGCGGCAAGCGCATCGTGGCGCCGTCCGACCGGGTGAATGGGGGCGACGCCGAAGCGTTCGGCGATCTCATCGGCGGTGACCACCGTTACCGGCTTCGCTTGCGCAGTTTGCGCGTCGCGCAGGCGTTGGGCGAAATCGACGGCGTCCAGCCCGGGCGTGATCGGAAGCACGCAGACGTTCACCGGAACGAGAGGCGGCCGGCGCTCGCGCTCTTGGTGACGGAATCGCCGGATCACGATCCGCATCATCGACATTTCGATATCGGGGTCCTGCGTGATCGCGTGCTCGATCATCGCGCGCGTCACCTTGACAAGCAGGGTATCGCGCACCGCCACGATGGTCGCCGAACGCGGCTCCCCGGTGAACAGCGCGAGTTCGCCAATGGTTTCACCGCGTCCGATCTCGCTCAGGATTTTTTGCGCGCCGGATTCGGTTTGGGAGAAGGCGTGCAGCCGGCCGGACAGGACGAAGTAGACGTCGTCGCTGATGTCTCCCTGGCGCAGCAGTGTCGCACCGGAAGCGAGATCGACATAGTCGGCTTCGGACTGAATGGTTCGCAGGATCCCGGCATTGCTGGACCCGAAGTAGTTGCGAAGCACGGTCTGGAGCAGCGCCTCGCGTTGCTGAAGATCGGGATCGGTTTTCGGCGTCAAACCGCAACTCCTTGACGGCACCTGCCGTCGCGAATTTCAGGCCGCTCGAGCATAGTCCAGAAAGTTGCCCGATGAATGAAATTCTGGCCGCAGCCAATGCCGTCGTCGTCGCCGTTTGGGCGGAAATCCACTTCCGGCCGAGCAATCTGCGTTTCCGATGTAACTCGCTAAGCCGCCGCGCGAGAATGGCTCGAGCTCACCCGATCTAATCGCGCCCGACCCTGCCGGGGAATCCGGGCGCGATGGGACTGTCGCCGCTCAGGCCGCTCGGCACGGCGCCGGTGCCGATGGTTCCGGGCCGCGACGTGTTCGGCACCCCCGGCTGGTTGACCACGCTGGTGTTGAGACGCGGCGATGGCGTTGGCGTCACGATTGTCGCTGATGGCATCTGTCCGTGGAGGTGTACGCGCCCTTTGCGGTGGCGCGCCTGCGCCGCGTTCGAAATCACGCTCAGGGATATGGCAAGGATGATCAAAATGCGAACGAGCGATGACATGGAGGGCTCCAGCGGTTTTCGCACGATGTCAAGAATACATAACGCCATCGACATAGGTATTGCCAGTACCGGCTGGCAGATCGGTTTCATGAACTTTTATTGATTGTCGGAAGCCGGGCGGCAAGCATGCTCGCATGCGTGAAACGATGACGGCCTCCGGCAGGGGAGCTACCGGAGGCCGCAATGCCGGACGATGCATGGCATCGCCGGGTCGTCACCGTCTCGCCTGGGGATTCGCGAAACGGCGGGGAGCTCGTCGAGATCAGAACGGCAGCAGCACGTCCATCACCTGCTGACCGTAGCGCGGCTGTTGCACGTCGCTGATCTGGCCGCGGCCGCCATAGGAGATACGCGCCTGCGCGATCTTGCTGGAGTCGATGGTGTTGTCGCTCTGGATATCCTCGGGGCGAACGATTCCGGCCACGATCAGTTCGCGGATTTCAAAGTTGACGCGGATTTCCTGCTTGCCCTCGACCACGAGGTTGCCATTCGGCAGCACTTGCGTGACCACGGCGGCGACGCTGGTCTGCAGGTTCTCCTGGCGCTGCACCGAGCCCTTGCCGTCGCTGGACGCCGTGGAATCCGTGGTCAGAATGCGGCCCGGCAGTATCGATGTCGCTGGATTTTTGATGGCCTTGCTGCCGATGAAATCCGTGATGCCGGAGTCTTCCTTGCTGGTGCGGCTGCGTTGTGTCTCGTTGGCGATGTTGGCTTTGTCGGTGAAATTCACGGTGACGGTTAGCAGGTCGCCGACGCGTGCGGCGCGCTGATCCTTGAAGAACGCACGCGAGCCGTTCCGCCACAGCGAGTTGGCGTTGTAGGACACCGTCTCGGGCTTCGGCATCGGCATCTGCACCGGCTTGTAACCGGGCTGCGTCGTCGGATTGTCGATCGCGGTCAGTTTGGGCGACTCGCCGATCTGCGACAGCCGATCGATCGATGAACAGCCGCTGGCAAGTCCGGCAGCAGCCAATAGCGTGCCGGTCAGAACGAAGCGGTTGATGTTCGTGGACTTCAACATGAACGTTACTCGGATCTTGGAGACACGGGCGCGCCCTCGCGGGCGAAGTCAGGAGAGGACGCAGCGGCCGTCGGCATTTCGGCAACCGTCGCGGCGCTTGCGAGTCTGCGCGGGATGACCGGCGCGGCCGGAGAGATCGACACCTGGCCGCGCCCCACCACGACGCCGGACACGGTGCGTTTCGATTGCAGGTTGAGGACGCTGACGATGTCGCCTTCTGTGCCGGATTCGGTCGCCTTGCCGCGCACGGTGAGATAGATTCCGGCAGCCTGGTAGATCAGGGTCACGGCCTGGTCGCGTTGCACCAGATCCGGCTTGGTGAGGTCGGCGCCGTGCAACGCCTGACCGGCGCGCATCTGCCGCCGTGTCTGCATCCCGATGACACCGTCGCGGTTCGCGGCATCGTTGCCGACCTCGGCCTTGGGGCGCCGCTCCATCACGACATCGGAGAACTTCAGCAGCGTGTTGCGGTCGACGTCACGGGCCAGCACTGCAGCTTCGACGGTTTCGACAGCGGTGCCGGTGAAGCGCAGCCGCGCGGGTGCGGCGCCTGAGTTATTGCCGATCTCGAGCGTGACGTCGAAACGTCCGTTGCGCGGGTCGAACCGGGTCACGATCGGCGTAACGGCGCCGTCGTTTGCTGCATCGAGATGGACTGTCCGAAGGTCCTTGTCGAAAGTCATCGACAGGTTTTTGGCGTCGCCAAGTCCGTTGCGGTGCTCGAGCGCCACGGCGATCTGCAGTTCGATGTCGTCGGCATCGAGAGTGCGCGCGAGCCGCGTCACCGAGACGTTGCGAATACCGTGAGTATCGACGCCGATCACCTGATGCGCGCGGAGCACGTCGAGCACCTGCGTTGCCGGCAGGACGCCGGTGGTGCCGGGCTCGGGCGCGCGATAGATCGCGATTTGCGCGGCAGTACCGGCGTTGTCGATGACGTCGCCGATGCGCACCACATCGCTCCTGACCTTGACGTCGGAGCGCAGCAAGGGGACGGAAATGGCGGCCGCGGTCCGGATCGCGCTCGCCAGGGCGGCGCGCTGCGGAGCGTCGTTCGCGGCCAGCGCCTGAGCGGACGCCGCCATCAGCGCCGCGACGAGGAGAGACGAGCGGATGGCCATGGTCAGCCTCCCTAGCGGAACAGCGCGGCTGCGGATTGCAGCATCTGATCGGCGGCGCTGATGACCTTGGCGTTCATCTCGTAGGCGCGCTGCGCGGCGATCAGATCGGAAATTTCGGAGACCACCTCGACGTTGGCCTGTTCGAGGTTCGATTGCTGCATGTCGCCGTAACCGTCGATGTTGGCGACACCGTCCTGCGGCGGACCGGAGGCGGGCGTCTCGGTGAAGTTGTTGTCGCCGACCGGCTGCAGGCCGGCCTTGTTGATGAAGCGGGTCAGGCCGATCTGGCCGAGCACCGTCGGCGTCGTCGAACCCGGCAGCGTTACCGACACCTGACCTTGCGCGTTGATGGTGATGCCGGACGAGTTCTGCGGGATCGTGATCGTCGGTTGCACCGGATTGCCCTGCGCGTTGACGATGCGGCCCTGATTGTCCATCTGAAACGTGCCGTCACGCGTATACTGGTAAGTGCCGTCCGGCATCTGGATCTTGAAGAAGCCCTCGCCGCGGATGGCGATGTCGAGATCGTTGCCGGTCATGGAGAGAGTGCCCTGGCTCATCAGCCGCGGCGTGCCGACAGTCTTGACGCCGCCGCCGAGATCGATGCCGACCGGCAGGATCGTGCCTTGATCCGAAGCCTGTGCGCCGACGCGACGGACGTGGTCGTAGATCAGGTCCTGAAACGCGGCCCGCTGCTTCTTGTAGCCGGTGGTGCGCAGGTTCGCGATGTTGTTGGAGATGACCTGGACGTTCAGCTCCTGAGCCGCCATTCCGGTCGCCGCCGTATAGAGAGCGCGCATAATTTCTTTCCTTATGCCGGAACGTCGGCGAGCTTTTCGATCGCCGATCGTTGCAGTTCGCTTTGCTGCTGCAGCAGCGTCGCCATCTGCGTGTAGGCGCGTGACACTTCGACCATGCGGCTCATCTCGCTCACCGCGCTGACGTTGGAGCGCTCGATGAAGCCCTGGCGGACTCGCGCCGTGGTGTCGGGCCGGGCGATGTTGCCTTCGCCCGCGGCGTAGAGGTTGGAGCCTTCCTTGAGCAGCTTCTGCGCCTGCGCGAACGAGACCAGCCGCAGCTTGCCGCGGATCGAGTCGGCGGCGTTGTTGGTGCCCTCGATCACCGTCACGGTGCCGTCGTCGGATATCGCGATGTCGTGGTCGGTCTGCTGGAACGTGATCGGCCCGTTGGTGCCGAGCACCGGACTGCCGGAAGCGGTCACCAGTTGCCCCTGCGCATTGATCTGCAGTCCGCCGTCGCGGGTGTAGCGTTCGCCGGCCGGCGTCTGCACCACCAGGAACGCCTTGCCGTCGATGGCGACATCGAGGGGGTTTTTGGTCTGCTCGGTCGGGCCGCCGGCGAAGTCATGGAAGGTGGCGCGATCCTGCACGAAGCTGAGGCGGCGGTCGCCGCCGACGAAGTTGTCTTCGTGGGCGACCGGCATCAGGTATTCTTCGAACAGCGAGCGGTCGGCCTTGTAGCCGTTGGTGTTGACGTTCGCGACATTGTTCGCAACGACATCCATCTGCCGTTCGAGCATCATCTGCCGCGATAGTCCGATGAGAAGCGTATTCTCCATCGGCGGTTCTCCCCCTCGAGGATCGCGCCAAGCCCTCCCAGGCGTTGGCTGATCGTTTCCAACCTTCAGGCTCTCCCAAGCCTTGCGGTCGTCCGGGGATGTAGCGAAAGCCGTGCCATGTCTGAAAATTACGTATTTTCAATGCATTATGGAAATGAGCGGGCGCGCAGAGGTCGGCAATAAGATCTTGTTGACCATAATGGCCCGGCAAAATCTTCCTACCGTATGGTTAAAAGAAAGAATCCATTAACCATTGCGAACCTAGTGTTAACGCCTGTGGGGCGCGCCGTGCGCCGGGGCATCTGTTTCGCGTCGTTAGCCTGCCCGGCGGCATCGGACCAAACCCTCCAACGGGCGAACTGACGATGGCAGAGAACGATCAGGCCGAGAAAGCGGCAGCCGAAGGCGAAGCGCCCCCCGCTTCCAAGAAAAAGAAATTGATCCTGATCGCAGCGGTTGCCGCGGTCCTTTGCCTGGCCGGGGGAGGCGGCGCCTGGTTCTTCTTCTTTCACGGTCACGGCGACGAACAGCACGCGGAGGCGCCGCCTCCGAAGCCGCCGGCCTTCATCGAAGTCCCGGACATGCTGGTCAACCTGGTCGGGGCGCCGGGCGAGCGCGTGCAATATCTCAAGGTGAAGGTCGTTCTCGAGGTCAAGGACGAGCCGCAGGTCGAGAAGATCAAGCCGGCGCTGCCGCGGGTCACCGATCTCTTTCAGACCTACATGCGCGAGTTGCGTCCCAGCGACCTCAACGGTTCGGCCGGGCTGTTTCGACTCAAGGAAGAACTGACCAAGCGGGTCAATACGGCGATCGCGCCCGGCCATGTCAGCGCCGTGCTGTTCAAGGAAGTCGTCATCCAGTGACGGGGCGGGGGCGGGATCATGGCGGGCGATAACGATCAGTTGGACCAGGATGCGATCGCAGCCCAGTGGGAGGCTTCGCTCGGATCGGAGGACCCCGAGGAAGCCGCGAAGTCCGCTGCCGCCAATGAACTCACGGAGACGATGGCGGAACAGTGGGCCGCCATGGTCGAGGACGGAGGCCGCAATTTCGGCAACGCCAAGAACGGCGGTGAGCGGGTCCTCTCGCAGGAGGAAATCGACAGTCTGCTCGGCTTCAGCGTCGGCGAGATCAACGTCGACGACAGCTCCGGCATCCGCGCGATCATCGACTCGGCGATGGTGTCGTATGAGCGCCTGCCGATGCTGGAGATCGTGTTCGACCGCCTGGTGCGGCTGATGACGACCTCCTTGCGCAATTTCACCTCCGACAACGTGGAGGTCTCGCTCGACCGCATCACCTCGGTCCGGTTCGGCGATTACATGAACTCGATTCCCTTGCCCGCGGTGCTCAGCGTGTTCAAGGCCGAGGAGTGGGAGAATTTTGGGCTGGCAATGGTCGATTCCAGCCTGATCTACTCCATGATCGACGTGCTGCTCGGCGGCCGTCGCGGCCAGACCTCGCTGCGGATCGAGGGCCGACCCTACACGACGATCGAAACCAATCTGGTGAAGCGGCTGGTCGAGGTCGTTCTGGCCGACGCCGAGCAGGCGTTCCGGCCGCTGTCGCCGGTGTCGTTCTCGATCGACCGGCTCGAAACCAATCCGCGTTTTGCCGCGATCACCCGCCCGGCCAATGCGGCGATTCTGGTGCGGCTGCGCATCGATATGGAAGACCGCGGCGGCTACATCGAACTGCTGTTGCCCTATGCCACCATCGAACCGATCCGCAACGTGCTGTTGCAGATGTTCATGGGTGAAAAGTTCGGCCGCGATCCGATCTGGGAAAGTCACCTCGCCACCGAAATCGCGCAGGCGCAGATCGCCGTCGACGCAGTGCTGTACGAGGCCGAGATCCCGCTCAAGCAGCTCATGACCCTGAAAGTCGGCGACACGCTGCCGCTGGACATGCGTCCCGATGCGTCGGTGGCGGTGCGGTGCGGCAGCGTCACGCTGACGGAAGGCCGCATGGGGCGCGTCGGCGATCGCGTCGCCATTCGTGTCTCGAGACACTTGCGCAAACCGAACACGACCTTCGCCATGTTCGAGAGAGCGGACGAACAGACCAAGATGATGGAGGCCCAATGAACCACTCTTTCGGATTAGCGATCGAGAGCCTTGTCGCGGTTCTCCTCGTCTTGACAATCGGTTACTGCATGCTGCTGAACAAGCGGCTGAAGCGGCTGAGGGCCGACGAGCAGTCGCTGAAGGCGACTATCGGCGAACTGATCACGGCGACGGAGATTGCAGAGCGCGCCATCGGCGGGCTGAAGCACACCGTGCGCGACGTCAACGACAATCTCGGCAACCAGATCGTCTCGGCCACCGAACTGTCGCGGCAATTGGCGAAGCAACTGACGGAGGGTGATGCGGTCGTGCGGCGGCTGACCCGGATCGCGCTCGCGGCGCGCCCGGCGACGGCCCCCGAACCGGAGCCCGTGGCCAGCGATGCCCGCTCGGTCGCAGCCGCGGCGCGGGCATTTTCCGAGCGTAGAAGGGCAAGCGGCCTCGCTGCATGAATGCTTTCAGGGACATCCGGGTCATTCCTGTCGTAATGGTCGCGATATTCGGTCTCGCGGTGCTTAAGGTCGCGGGGCTCGTGATTGACGGCGGTTACGTTTTTGATGACCAGCCGAATACGCCCCACCGGTCATGGGCACAGGAGAACCTGAACTTTCCGGGCGCAACGCCCTATGCCGGCGACGTCACGGGTTCGGTCGAGACGAAGAAAAAAGAGGACCCCGGCAAGGAGGGTGCCGAAAAGAACGAATCTAACGGAAAGCCCAAGCCGGCGGTCAGCACGCCGGAGCTAGCGAAGTCGGGCGTTGTCACCATCCCCGAGCCCGGCCAATCGGTGTCGCCGTCCGAGCGTGCGATCCTTGAGCGGCTTCAGAGCCGGCGCCAGGAACTCGAAGCACGCGCACGGGAAATCGACATTCGTGAGAGCCTGCTGAAGTCCGCCGAAAAGCGCATCGAGGGGCGCGTGGAGGAGATGAAGGGTATCGAGTCGCGGATCGCAACCGCGACCGACCAGAAGAACGAGGCCGAAGCCGCCCGCTTCAAGGGACTCGTGACGATGTACGAGAACATGAAGCCGAAGGACGCCGCCAAAGTGTTCGACCGACTGGAAATGTCGGTGCTGTTCGATCTCGCCTCGAAGATCGCGCCGCGCAAGATGTCGGACATTCTCGGCCAGATGTCGCCTGCCGCGGCCGAACGGCTGACGGTCGAGATGGCGCGTCGAGCCAGCGGCGGCGACGCCACCACCGCGGACGCCGATCTTCCGAAGATCGAGGGTAAGCCGACGCCGCAGAATCCCAATTAATATCCTTGCTTAATAAGGCTTTAATTCCGCAATTCTAGAGTCCGTCTGATCGGCGTTCAGCCGCCGGTCAGGAGTTGATAGCGTTTTCGAGCGAAGCATGTCCTCGAACTTGATGGGGGATGGATACCGGTTCGCGTGAAGAAAATGCGTCAAAGCAACAATCAGAGCTTCGCGTCAGAAGCGAAGTTCTGGAGTCGAGAGACGATCTGGAATGGCGCGGACGACTGCCGCTGAATGTTGGTCGCAAGCGCGCTCCCGCGCGCGGCGGCTTTCGCGCGGCTGCATTCCGGCGTTCGCAACGGCGCTGCTGCTGCTCGCGCTGGCTTTTCCCGGTGCAAGCCGCGCGCAGGCCATCAGGGGCGAGGCGACCCTCTCGGCCGCGAAGGGTTTTGCCCGGCTCGTGCTCAAGCTCGACGACGACGTCGATTCCGAAGTGACGGTCGCCGGCACCATCCTCGTGATCCGCTTCAAGCGGCCGGTCGATATTCCTGTCGACAAATTGTCGGAGGCGGTGCCGGACTACGTCGGCTCGGCGCGCCGTGATCCCGACGGCCTGGCCATACGCATGGCCCTTGCACGCAAGGTCTCCGTCAACACGATGACGGCGGGCGAGCGCGTGTTCATCGATCTGATGCCCGATGGCTGGAAGGGTCCGCCGCCGGGTCTGCCACAAGACGTGGTTCGCGACCTGGCGGAGCGCGCCCGCGCCGCCGAGCGCGCGCTGCGCGAAGAGCGCACCCTGGAAGCGTCGAAAAAGCGCCCGCCGGTTCGCGTGCGAGCTTCGGTACAGCCGACCTTCGTGCGCTACGTTTTCGAGCTGCCGGACGGGGCCGGCGTTTCGTCCGCTCTCAACGAGCAGAAACTCACGCTGCTGTTCAAGCCGGCGCTGACTTTCGATCTGGCGGACGCCAAACTGGTAGCGCCCGCCAACGTCGCCTCGATCGCGCAGAAGATGGAAAGCGACGGCGCGCGGGTCGAGATGAAACTGATCGGCGACGTCGACGTGCATTCGTTCCGCGAGGAGAAGAACTACATCGTCGATATCGGCTTCCATCAGACCGGCAAGAGTCTGTCGGCGGCGCTTGCCGAAGTGCAGTCGGGCAAAACGGACGCGGGACAGCCGGCCGGCGCCGCTGCCGCCCCCGCAAAGCCCGCGGGGATTCCGCCGCCGACGTCGGAGACGATTGCCGAACAGGCCGGACTGACGGTGAGACCGCCCCCGTCCGACGCCAAACCGGCCGAAGCCGCGAAAACGCCCGAACCTTCGCCGGCCGCCGCGTCACCTGCCGCACCCGATCAGCCTGTGGCCGATCAGCATGCGCCTGAGACGCCCGCAACTGAAAAGCAGGCCGCCGTCGAAACACCGTCTGCGCCGGCGGTCAAGGCCCCCACCGCCGTAACGCCGGGGAAGCAGACGCCGGTCGGAGACAATCCCGCCGAGCACGGGCTGGCAAAGGCCGCATCAGCAAAACCGGCGGCGTCGCCGCCGCCATCGTCGGCTAAAGGAAGCGCGAACGATGCGGTGACCCTCGCCGCGGTGCGGCGCAGCGACGGCTTTCGCCTGACGTTCGGCTTCGACCGGCCGACGCCGGTGGCGCTGTTCCGCCGCGCCGATGCGGTGTGGCTGGTATTCGACTCGGAGAAGTCGGTCGACGTTGGCGCGATCCGGAAGGAGGGCGGATCGCTTATCACCGACATCGACCGCCGTCCCCTGGAGAAGGGGCAGGCGATCCGCATCCGCCTCACCCGTCCGCAACTGGTCTCGCTCTCGGCCGGCGAGCCCGATGGTTTCGCGCCGGTTACACCGGGGCAGCGCTGGATGGTGACGTTCGCCGATGCCGTGCAGAAGCCGTCGCGCGCGCTGATCGCGCAGCGCAATGTCGTCGATCGCCATCATGCGAGCGTCACCGTGCCGCTCGCTGGCACCGGCAGCCTACACCGGATCGTCGATCCCGATTCCGGCGACGCGCTGATGGTCGTCACCGCGCTTCCGCCAGCGCAGGGTTTTGTCAGGCATCAGGAGTTCGTGGAGTTCTCGCTGCGTGAGTCGACCCAGGGCGTGGTTATCGAGCCGAAGGCCGATGACATCGCCGTCGAGGTTGCGCCCGACAAGGTTACGGTGACCCGGCCCGGCGGTCTCACCCTGTCGGCGGCCAACTCCGGTCCCGAGCGCGCGACGACCGCGGCGCGGCCGATCTTCGATGCCGAGACGTGGCAGAAGGACAGCAACGCGGATTTCTTCCAGCGGCTCGACGAACTGGTCAACGCGGCATCGGCCGCAGGTAATGATGACGCGCGGACCGCAGCGCGGATCGATCTCGCTCGATTCTATATGGCGCGCGGCTTTTATTACGAAGCCAAGGCTGTCCTCGATCTTGCGCTGTCCGAGCAGAATCCCGGACAGGAAGATCCGGTGCTGCTGATCGTGCACTCGGTCGCGAGTTCGCTGACGAATTATACAGCGGCGGCGACGCGCGATCTCGCCAACCCGGCGATCGGCGCCAACTACGATTCCCAGCTGTGGAAGGCGCTCGCGCTCGCGCGGCAGCGCAAGTGGGCCGAGGCGCGCGAAAAATTCAAGAACGCCCAGTTCGCTATCTCCGCGTTGCCGCTCGGGCTGCAGCGTCCGATCGTCGCCGATGCGATGCGGGCATCGCTCGAGGTCGGCGACTATTCCGGCGCCGCCGCGCGCAGCAGCGATCTCGACGCCATCGGTATTCCCGATGAGATGAAACCCAACGTCACGGTCATGCGCGGGCGGTTGTCCGAGGCTTTGGGGCGCGACAAGGACGCGCTCGCCCAATACGAGGAGGCGATGGCCTCGCCGGATCGCGAAGCCGCGACTGAGGCGCAGATACACGACATCGCGTTGCGGCAGAAGCGCGACGAGATCAAGCCGGAGGAGGCGCTGCGCGATCTCGAAACGCTGTCGGCGACGTGGCGAGGCGATCGGCTTGAGGTGCAGACGCTGAATATGCTGATGGCGCTCTACATCGATGCGGGCCGCTATGCCGAAGCTCTGGCGATCGCAAAGACCGCTACCAAGCTGGAGCCGGACTTCGTTGTGTCGCGGCAGATTCAGGACAGGGCTTCGGCGCTGTTTGCCGATCTTTTCCTCGGCGCCAAAGGCGACAATCTTCCGCCGGTCGATGCGCTGGCGATGTTCTACGATTATCGCGATCTGACGCCGATCGGCCGGCGCGGCGACGAAATGATCCGTCGGCTTGCCGATCGCCTTGTCAGTGTCGATCTTCTCGACCAGGCGGCAGATCTCCTGCAATATCAGGTCGATCATCGGCTGGAGGGCGCGGCGCGCGCGCAGGTCGCCGCACGGCTCGCGATGGTCTATCTGATGAATCGCAAGCCGGATCGTGCGATCGCCGCGCTTCGCACCACGCGGATCGCCGATCTCGCCGGTGAATTGCGCCAGCAACGATTGCTGCTCGAGGCTCGCGCGCAAAGCGATGTCGGCCGCCGCGATCTCGCCCTCGACATCATCTCCAATCTCACCGGGCGCGAGGCGATCCGCCTGCGGTCGGATATCTACTGGGCGTCACGACGCTGGCGCGAGGCGTCCGAGCAGATCGAACTCTATTACGGCGACCGCTGGCGCGATTTCACACCGCTCACATCGAGCGAGAAAAGCGACATCATCCGCGCGGTGATCGGCTATGCGCTCGCCGAGGATACGCTGGGTCTCGGGCGGTTCCGCGAAAAGTATGCGCCGCTGATGAGCGGCACTGCCGACAAGATCGCCTTCGATACCGCGAGCAAGCCGGCGTCCGGCAACAGCGCCGAATTCGAACAGATCGCCAGGATGGCGGCGAAGGTCGACACGCTCGACGGCTTCCTGCGCGAAATGAAATCGCGCTTTCCCGATATGACGGCGAGGCCGCCGCTGCCGCCGGAAGCTGCGAAGACGGATTCCGCTCCGACCGGCGCGCTGCCGCAGATTGTCGGACTGAAGAACGTCGAGGCGTCGCGCTGACCGGATGCGAATGCTGGAAGCGAGTCATGGGTCGAGATGAGCTCATGCCAACCGCATCCGAGTGATCGGCCGTCATCCATCGCACGCGCGGCCGCATCGAATGCATCTTCAACAAAACCTGGCATTATCGCGCTGTCGCCGCCCGCAACGACAAAGGCGCTGACAACTTCGTCGCGGGCCTCAACCTTGCTCCAGTTCGAATCTGGTGCTCAAGCGAAACGACGTGCATTGGCCCTGCGAAAGCAGCCTCTATGCACTCAGGATTGTCGCCCTTAGCGGACAGTTCTGCGTTCCGATTGTCGACATCAAAAAAAGTCGGCGATCGTTGTGAGACGTCCGATCAGAACCCACAGCAATCCGGCACAAGGAATGGCGAGATCCGGGGCTGTTCTTGCCCAGAGCCCGCCGAAGAAATGTCCGTATGTTGACATCATGGGGAATCGATATATACAGTAAAATATATCCATAGGATTATATACGCATATATATATCCATAGGATATGGCCGTGGAGGGGGGCACCCCCAGGGCGTCGTTTAATGGTTCGCTTGGGCCTCTCGCGTTGAGCGGGAGCGTCCGACGGTGCGAACGGCTGGGCGGTGAGTCAGGGACTGAGGGGAAACTTCTCTTCGAGTGCTTGCGTATAGCGGATCCGAAAGCCTGCCCTACCAAGCAACTTGGAGGTTTGAGATGAAATTGATGAAGAGCCTTTTCCTCGGCTCGGCGGCGGGGCTGGTCGTCATGAGCGGAGCACAGGCTGCCGATCTTCCGTTGAAGGCCAAGGCGGTCGAATACGTGAAGATCTGCTCCCTGTATGGCGCGGGCTTCTACTACATTCCCGGCACCGACACCTGCATCAAGCTCGGCGGCTATCTCCGTTCCGACATCGGCGTCAACACCAACGCGATCTTCGGCGGCAACACCTCGGGTCCCGCCGGCGCGCAGAACCGCTTCAGCAACGCCTTCACCTGGCGATCGCGTGCGGACCTGACCATCGACACTCGCACCGCCACCGAATACGGAGTCGTCCGCACCTACATGGAGACGGCCTTTTCGTGGACCTCAGGCGGCTACGCCGGTTCGGCTACCGGTGCGACGACGTATAACGGAAACCCCAACGGCGCCGTCTCCGGCGGCCAGCTTGGCGTGTACTTCGCCTTCATCCAGTTCGCCGGCTTCACGATGGGTAAGGCGGTTTCGCAGTTCAGCGCTCCCTGGACGGAGTTTCCGGGCAAAAACATCTACACTGGCCTGGTCGGTGGTGGCGGCACGAACACCGGCGTGAACCAGTTCACCTACACCGCCGAGTTCGGCAACGGCGTGTCGGCTTCGGTCGGCGTGCAGGATCCGAGCGCGTATTACCAACCTGGCATTTTCAACCTCGCCACTGCGACGCAGAGCAACTTCGGTTACGGCGCGAGCGCTTATGGCGGGACCACGGTTCCTGACATCGTCGGCCAGCTCCGCGTCGATCAGGCCTGGGGCTTGTTCCAGGCGTCGGTTGCGGCCCACGACAACAATCCCGCCTACTACGGTGCCACGCAAAATACTGGCGGCCCTGGAGACAAGTGGGGCTGGGCCGGTCAGCTCGCTCTGTCGATCAAGAATATTCCGACTGGGCCGGGTGACACGATCAACCTTCAAGGCGTCTACACGAATGGCGCGACTCGTTACAACATCCAGGATCAGGCCTCCTCGGCGAGCGCTGCCGCGGTCTATTCCGGTGTGACCGGCATTGGATATGGCTTTGCGCCGGATTCGGTATATGGCCCGGGCGGCTCGCTTCAACTGGTTTCGACATGGGGCCTGCGTGGCGGTTTCAACCACAACTGGAACCCGTACTGGAGCAGTTCGGTTTTCGGCGGCTACGCGTCGGTTCGATATACCGGCGCGGCTAAGACCGCGATGTGTGGCGTCGGCGGTACGGTTTTTGCCGCGCTCGGCGCGGGTGTCACCACCTGCAACCCGGACTACAACATCGGTCAGGTTGGTACCAACCTCCGCTGGACTCCGGTCAAGAACCTGACGTTCACAACGGAAGCGGTTTACACCATGTTGGATCAGAAATACGCCGGCGTGGCGGCTCTCGCTGCCAACACTGGCGTTGCCAAGCCCGCGGGCAGCTATGCCCTGAAGGATCAGGACACCTGGACCGTCATGCTCCGCGCGCAGCGCAACTGGTAAAAGTAAAATAGGTCATCTGACGACATTCCGAACGGACCCCGGGCAGGTTTCCTGCCCGGGGTTTTTGCCGGCGCCCTGGAGCGGGATGAGGAAAATGTATAGCGGCCCGCATTCCGCTCCCGGATATTGGAATCGATTGCGTGCATGATTTTGGGCGATCGATTCAAAGTCCTCGTGAACCGGGGACTCTTTTTATCTAAGCCGTGTCGTTCCATGGGCAGCAGCGTTTTCGAGCGAAGCAGGTCTTCGGGCTCGACGCGGGGATGGATGCCGGTTCGCGTGAAGAAAACGCGTCAAAACTTGAACGCTGGAGCGCGCACCGTCGCTCAACTCCCGTAGCTCTGCACCAGGCTGCCCGCCACCAGCGACCAGCCGTCGACCAGCACGAAGAAAATCAGCTTGAACGGCAGCGACACCACGACCGGCGGCAGCATCATCATGCCCATCGACATCAGGACCGACGCCACCACGAGGTCAATGATCAGGAAGGGCAGGAACAGCAGGAATCCGATCTCGAAGGCGCGTTTCAGCTCCGAGATCATGAAGGCCGGCATCAGGATGCGCAGCGACAGATCGGCCGGCGTCGCCGGCGGCGGTTCGCCAGACAAATCCATGAACAGCTTGAGGTCCTTCTCGCGCACGTTCTTCTGCATGAAGCCGCGCAAGGGGACGGACGCACGCTGCAGCGCGTCCTCCACGGTGATCTGGTTCGCGATCAGCGGCTTGATGCCGTCGTCGTAGGACTTCTGCAGCGTCGGTCCCATCACGAACGCGGTGAGAAACATCGCGAGCGCGATGATGACGGTGTTCGGTGGCGCGGTCGCGGTCCCGAGCGCCGTGCGCAGCAACGACAAGACGACCACGATGCGCGTGAACGACGTCATCATGATCAGGATCGACGGCGCGATCGACAGCACCGTGAGCAGCGCGATCAACTGGATCGCGCGCTCGGTCACGCCGCCGTTGCCGGCGCCGCCGAGATTGATGCTGATATCCTGCGCGAACGCCGGATCTGCGAACGATCCGGCGGCTATCAGAACGAGAAGAAATAAAACTCTACGCGGGTGGGCCGCCGGCCTCACGAAGGCGACTTCGGACGCCCGAGCAGCGACGCCATCTCGTCTTCAAGATGCTCGAAGCCGGATTTCGAACCGGGCGGAGGGACCGGCGGCGGCGCCGGCAGTTCGCTGCGCGGCGCGGCAGCCGCAGGAGTTTCCACGGCGCGCGGACGGGGTGGCGGTTCGGGAACGACCGGAGGCGCTGCCGCGGGCTTGCCGTCGTTGGCCGGGCGTCGGAGCGCGGCTTCGAGACGTTGTGCCATTTCGGCAAGATTTTGGTCCGCGTTGGAGGCAGGTGGAGGCGATGCGGTAGGCGCAGGCGCAGGCGGTGGCGGCGGAAATGTCGGTCGCTCGGCAGGCCGGGGGGGCGTTGTGAGCACGGGCTCGACCGGACGAACGGGCGGCCGCGGCGGCATCGTGGGCTCGCTGCGTGCGGCGGGACGGGTGCCGCGAATGTCGGTCCGGCTCATGGGCTCGGGCGTGAAGCCCGCCAAGGGATCGCTGCGGCGCTCGGCGGCGGCCGGACGTCGCGCCGGATCGGGGAAGGGAGGACGCGGGGCCGGGCGCGTCGGGTCCGGCATCTCGTCGGGATGATCGAGCGGATCGGAGCGCGGGCTGTCGGACTCCGTCCAGCCGGTTTCGGCCAGCGGCGGCATCCGCGGCAGTTCGCCGCCGGCGGAAGGACGTTGCGGGATCTGATCGCGCCCCGGTGCGCGGACGATGTTGGGTTCCACGACAATATCGGACGGTCCGCCGATCATTAGAAGGTGTTCGACGTTGTCGCGGCGCACCAGAACCAGCCGCCGGCGTCCATCCACGGCGGCGGCATCGATCACCGCCAGGCGGGGCATCCGTCCACGATTGGCGTTGGTGCCGAGCCGGTTTCCCGCAAATCGCCGTACCAGCCAGGCGGTCCCGGCGATCAGCGCCAGGACCACAATGAATGCGATGACGAATGTGATTGCCTGCATTTTTTGTGTCCCTGACAGAAAGCGGCTTTATTGCAGCTTCGGATCGTCGAATGCCTTTCGGCACCCTCCCGTGACGACCGAGCCTTGGCCCAATCTGTTAACCCCGTCCGGCAAAAGCTGCCGCTGACGTCCTTAATAACCTATGAATCGACCAGACCAAAACAACTTCTGAGCACCGGCCGTTCCGGTTAATGGAGGTGGTTAACGCGGGGCTTTTTGGCAAAATGCGCTTCGGGCGGGATTGAGGACGTTTTTTGGCCGGGGAAGGCCGCGGACTTCGGCGGAATCGCGTGGCTGCGGGTCTTAACCGGTTGTTAACCATAAAGGCGGCAAATTCTGCCTACCCCCGCGGCGCATCGTCTCCGGGGGGAGGAGCGGGAGGCCCGCCGTGCCCATCAACGATATTTCCGCGCTGACGGCTCTGCGCACCCGGATGCAGTGGCATCAGGAGCGCCAGCGCGTTCTCGCCGAAAACATCGCCAACTCCGACACGCCGAATTTCAAGCCGCGCGATCTCGTGGAGCCGAAGTTCGACGCGCAGGGTGGCAACGCTTCGTCCGGCGCGACGCTGGCGATGATGAACACGACCTCCGGCCTGAATATCGCGGGTTCGGGCCCGGCCTCGAACTTCGACCAGAATCGTCATGCCGGCTTTCAGACCCGCCCCGCAGGCAACGCCGTCAACCTCGAGGATCAGATGCTCAAGGTATCGGCCAACCAGATGGACTATGCCGCCGTGACGTCGCTCTACAGCCGCAGCCTGCGCCTGCTGAAGATGGCTGTCGGCAAGGCATGACGCAGAGCTGAAGGGAAGGAGACCGCAGCATGGCAGACAATGGCGCCGACTTCATGCGATCGATGGGCATCGCGACATCCGGTCTGCGGGCGCAGGCCGGGCGGATGAGGGTGATTTCGGAAAACATCGCCAACGCCGATTCGACGGCGCAGACGCCGGGCGGCGATCCCTACCGGCGCAAGGTGCCGACCTTTTCATCGGCGCTCGATCGTGCGCTCGATGCGAAAGTGGTGACGATCGGCCGGGTCAGGCCCGACATGTCGTCGTTCCGCGTCAAGTACGAGCCGAGCAATCCGGCTGCCGACGCCAGCGGCAACGTCAAATATCCCAACGTCAATTCGCTGGTCGAAATGACCGACATGCGTGACGCGCAGCGGTCCTACGAGGCGAACGTCAACATCATCAGCGCAACGCGCCGGATGATCCAGCGCACGCTCGATATCCTCAAGTCCTGATCGGAGACCTGACCATGGCATCACCCACAGTTGCAGCAAACGCCTACGCGAGCCTCGCAAAAATGATGGGTTCCAGCGTCGCCGGCAAGACGCCGGAAGGCGACGGCCCCTCGTTCAGCGCGGTGCTCAAGGATGCGCTCGGCAGCGTGATGGAGTCGGGGCGGAAGTCCGATGCGCAGACGGTCGCCATGGCGTCGGGCAAGGCAAACCTGATGGACGTGGTGACCGCCGTGGCGGATACCGACGTCGCGGTGTCGACGCTGGTCTCGGTGCGCGACCGCGTCATCCAGTCCTACGAAGACATCATGAAGATGCCGATCTGATCGATGCTCCTTATGTCGAACCCTGAATTCTTGCTTTACCTCTCCCCGTCAGCGGGAAGAGGTCGACCGGCGACGCGCCGCGCAGACGGTCGGGTGAGGGGCGTCTGGCCAACTCTCCAAAGCCTCCCGTCACACTCTTCTCCCCGCGGGCGGGGAGAAGCAGCGCACCTCGGCTCGCCGATGCTGCGTCGTTCCTTATCTGGCCGAAAAGAGGGTTTGTCATGACCGGCGCCGAAACACTGGACGTTGCGCGCGATGCTATCTGGACCATCGTTCTGGTCTCGGGACCGCTGCTGGGCGTCGGCCTGATCGTCGGCGTCGCCATTTCGCTGATCCAGGCATTGACGCAGATCCAGGAGCAGACGCTGGTGTTCGTGCCGAAAATCCTGGCCATTTTTGTCACGCTGGTGCTGGCGTTGCCGTTCATGGCCGATGCGTTGCACGCCGAAATGATACGGATTTCGTCGCGAATCATCGGCGGTTGATGCACAAGGCCGCAGGCGCGAATGTGACGTTCGTGATCCGCTCGCTGCAAGCTCCCGACGCGAATGCCGGGATAGCACCTCAAGGGCGCCATGCGTATCGATATCTCGCTTCTGCCCGCTCTTGGCGCCGCCTTCATGCTGGTGTTCGCCCGCATCGGCGCGATGGTGATGCTGTTGCCGGGCTTCGGCGAGGTCTTCATTCCGGTGCGGGTCAAGCTTGCTATCGCCTTGCTTCTCACGCTCATTATCCTGCCGCTGCATCGTGCCGCCTACCACGTCGACATGCAGTCGGCCGCGCCGCTGGCGGTCCTGTTGGTGCATGAGATCATCATCGGCGTGGTGCTGGGCGCCACAGCGCGGGTCACGCTCGCGGCATTGCAGGTCGCGGGCTCGATCATCGCGCAGCAGCTCGGGCTTGGATTCGTCACGTCGATCGATCCGACTCAGGGCCAGCAAGGCGCACTGATGGGCAACTTCCTGACCATTCTGGGCATCGCGATGCTGTTCGCGACCGACACGCACTATCTGGTCATCACAGCGCTGAACGAGAGCTACAGGATTTTCTCGCCGGGCGAACTGATGCCGAGCGGCGACGTGGCGGCGCTGGCGACCCGCGCTTTCGCCGCTGCTTTCAAGATCGGCCTGCAACTGTCGGCGCCATTTCTGGTGTTCGGACTGGTCTTCAATATCGGGCTTGGCGTGCTGGCGCGGTTGATGCCTCAGATGCAGGTCTATTTCATCGGCGTGCCGCTCTCGATCCTCATCGGCTTCATGATTCTCGCCGCCGTGCTGGTGTCCATGATGGGGACCTATATGGATTATTTTGTCGGCGTGATGCGCGATCTGACGTTGTCGAACTAGTGGAGTGAATTTGACATTCGCTACCCACTTTGCAGCGAACTTGTCAGGCGAATGTCAAATTCAAAACTCCACTAGAAACCTGATAGTTGCTAGTGGTCCTTTGATTCTAACATTTGCAAGGACTCCCTGCGGCAACGGGATGCAAATGTTAGAATTGGACCACTAGCGTGGCGGTTCAGAAGTTCGCTCCCAGTGTCTCTGAGAGTCCGTCAAGCGAACTTCTGAACCCAAACCACACTAGAATCATAAAGTTGGTAGTGTCCCTTTGATTCCGAGGTTCGCATCAAAGGTTGCTGCGAGGGTATGCGAACTTCGGAATCGGGACACTAGGACACGGCGACGATGGCCGACGAGAGCGACGAGACCGAAAAGACAGAAGACCCGACGCAAAAACGTCTCGATGACGCGATCGAGCGCGGCGACGTCGTCAAGAGCCAGGAGGTCAACACCTGGTTCGTGATCGCCGGTGCGACGCTGGTGCTGTCGACCTTCGCAGGCTCTGTCGGCGGCGGGTTCGAGGTGCCGCTGCGCAACCTGATCGCCAACTCCTGGCAGATCCGAACCGACGGCCCCGGTCTGCTGGCGCTCGCCGCGCAGATCGAATACGCCCTTGTCGCCGCGCTCGGCCTGCCGCTGCTGATGCTGGTGCTGGCCGCTATTGCCGGCAATATCGTTCAGCACCGCTTCGTCTGGTCGGGGGAGGCGCTGAAGCCGAAGCTCAGCAAGATTTCGGTGGTCTCCGGCGCCAAGCGGATCTTCGGCAAGCAGGCGGCCGCGAACTTCGCCAAGGGACTTTTCAAGGTGCTGGCGCTCGGCGCGGTCATGACGGCGGTGCTGTGGCCGGAGCGCTCGCGGCTCGACGCCCTGGTGCGGCTCGATCCGAACGCCATCCTCCCCACCACCAAAACGCTGACGCTGCAATTGCTCGGTGCGGTGGTCGCGATGCTCGCGCTGGTCGCGATCGGAGACTACCTGCTGCAGTACCGGCAGTGGTTCGAGCGGCAGAAGATGTCGCTGCGGGAGATCAAGGAGGAGTTCAAGCAGTCGGAAGGCGATCCGCACATCAAGGCCCGGATCAGGCAGTTGCGGTTCGCGCGCATGAAGAAGCGCCTGATGGCTGCGGTGCCGAAGGCCTCGGTCATCATCACCAACCCGACGCACTATTCGGTCGCGTTGTCCTACGAGCGCGGCATGTCGGCGCCGGTCTGCGTGGCCAAGGGCATGGACAATATCGCGCTCAGGATCAGGGAAATCGCCCGCGAGCACGACATTCCGATCGTCGAAAACGTGCCGCTGGCCCGCGCGCTGTACGCCACCGTCGAGGTCGACGACGAGATTCCGGCGGAGCACTATCACGCGGTCGCCGAAATCATCGGCTACGTCATGGGCCTGAAGCGCGGCTTTTCGGGGCGCCGAATCTGATACCGGCAGCCGTTTGGGAAGAGGATCCGGATGGGGGAAATGGCGGGAATGAGCCCATGAGGTGCTTGCGCTGGCGGGTCCGATTCAGGCACTCAGGGCCAGGCGCACGCGCATTCCGCGCCCGCTGCGACAGGCCCCGCCGGACTCCATGACGCCCGATCCCGATATCGATTCGCCGCAGGTCGCGCAGGAACCGGCGCGGCGGAGCGGCAGCATCCTGCTGGTCCTTCTGGTTGCGGGCGCAATCGTCGCGGCGGCGGTGGCGTTCATGACGCTCGGGCATGCCAATGCCCAGCCTTATATCCTGGCGCTGCTGGCGCTATTGGCGATGGTCGGCCTGTTCACGCTGTTCGCATTCGCGGCCGGCATCGTCCGCTTCGCCGACCGCACCGCCGATGATCCGCTGATGCGCCCGGTCGCCGATCACGCCTTCGACGGCATTGCGATCACCGATGCCGGCGGACACATCGTTTATGCCAACTCCGCCTATCTCAACCTGACGGGCGCCACCTCGATGCAGGATGTGCGGCCGGTGGAGCGCGTCTTCATCGGCAACCCCGACGTCTCCGAGGCGGTGTTCCGGCTGCTGAAGGCCGCGCGCGAAGGCAAGCGCCAGCAGGAAGAGGTGCGCGTCGCCGCCGCCGACGGCGAGCACGGCCGCTGGCTGCGGCTGCGGGTCCGTCCGCTCGGCCAGGCGAAGCGGCAGTCTCGACATGCCGTGTGGTCGATCGCCGACATCACCCGCGACCGCGAGCGGCAGGAAGACGTGTTCCAGGAATTGCGCCATGCGATCGAATATCTCGATCATGCGCCATGCGGTTTCTTCTCGGTCAATCCGTCGGGCGATCTCGCCTACGTCAATGCGACGCTGGCCAACTGGCTGGATCACGATCTCGCGGAGATCGGTTCGGGCGGCTTGAAACTCACCGATGTCGTCTCCGGCGACGGCGCCGCGCTGTTGACCTCGATCGTCGCGGCACCCGGCGAAGTCAAAACCGAAGTCTTCGATGTCGACCTGCGGATGCGCAACGGCAAGACCATGCCCGCGCGTCTCTATCACAAGCTGGCGTTCGGCGCCGACGGCGTGCCTGGTCCCTCCCGAACGCTGGTGATCAGTCGCGCCCGCGACGAGCGGGTCGATCCGCAGCGCGCGGCGGAAGTGCGCTTCATGCGCTTCTTCGATCATACGCCGATGGCGATCGCCACCGTCGACAAGTCCGGCGCCGTGGGTCGAGCCAATGCGCGCTTCGCGAAACTCGCGCAAAGCCTCAGCTCGGACGGCGCGTCGGCCAAATCGATTCTCGCCGCGGTGAACGAGCGCGATCGCGGCCAGTTGAGCGCGGCCATTCAGGCTGCGGCGGAAGGGCAGGGCGATATTCCGCCGGTGGAATTGATGCTCGTCGGCGCGCGCGAGCGCTGGGGACAGTTTTTCGTCACCGCGGTGGAGGACGACGATCGCGATGCTGAAGCCGCGATCGTGTATGTGCTGGAGACGACCGAGCGGCGAACGCTGGAAAACCAGATCAATCAGTCGCAGAAGATGGAATCGGTCGGCCAGCTTGCAGGCGGCATCGCGCACGATTTCAACAACGTGCTGTCCGCGATCATGATGGCGAACGACTTCCTGCTGAACGCGCACAAGCCGACCGATCCGTCGTTCCAGGACATCATGCAGATCAAGCAGAACGCCAACCGCGCCGCCGCTCTGGTGCGGCAGTTGCTGGCGTTCTCGCGGCGGCAGACCTTGCAGCCGAAGGTGCTCGACCTCGGCGACACACTGAGCGACATCGGCATGCTGCTCAAGCGATTGATCGGCGAGAAGGTCACGTTCCCGGGTGTCGTACACGGGCGGGACCTTTGGCCGGTCAAGGCGGACGTCTCGCAATTCGAGCAGGTGATCGTCAACCTCGTGGTCAACGCACGCGATGCCATGCCGAACGGCGGCAAGCTCGCGATCCGCACCGCCAACGTTCCGGCCGGCGAGGTCGCGGCGTTCGCCTGCAAGGGGATGCCGGCCGCGGATTACGTGCTGGTCGAGGTCAGCGACACCGGCACCGGCATTCCACCCGACATCGTCGACAAGATCTTCGAGCCGTTCTTTTCCACCAAGGAGGTCGGCAAGGGCACCGGCCTCGGGCTGTCGACGGTCTACGGGATCGTCAAGCAGACCGGCGGCTTCATCTACGTCGATTCCAAAGCGGGCGAGGGGACCACGTTCCGCATTTTCCTGCCGCGCCATCACCCCGAGACGGATGCCCGGCCCGATGCCGCAGCCGGCGGGCCTTCAAGAGACTCGTCCGCTCCGGCCAAGCCTGCGTCCGGCGACCTGACCGGGCAGGGCACCATCCTGCTGGTCGAGGACGAAGACGGCCTGCGTTCGCTGAATGCGCGCGGCCTGCGCTCGCGCGGTTACAGCGTCATCGAGGCCGCCAACGGCATCGAGGCGCTGGAAGCGTTCGACGAGAAGAACGGCGCCGTCGATCTCGTCGTCTCGGACGTGGTGATGCCGGAGATGGACGGTCCCGCGCTATTGCGCGAAATGCGCAAGCGCAACCCGAATCTCAAGATCATTTTCGTATCGGGTTATGCCGAAGAAGCGTTCGACAAGAGTCTGCCGGAGAACGAACAGTTCGCCTTCCTTGCGAAACCCTTTGCGCTCAGCGCTCTGGTCGCGAAGGTCAAGGAAACGATGGCGCCGACGTGAGCGTCCGTGTTTTCAACCGTCCGATCCATCACGGTCCGTTCCGTGCCGGATCACCGTGGCGGTGCCTGGCTGGGCAACGCCAGGACGGATGTGCGCCGGCCTTGTTCTGATGCGATAGCGCTCGTCGTCATAAAGCGCGGGACGATATTTGGCCCGCGCCTCGGTCATTGTCGCTCCGCGCCAGGCCGCCAGCAAGATCCGGGCCGAGCGTTCGTCGAGCAGGTCATAGAGCCGTGACAGCCGGTACACCGCGATGACGGAGGTGCCGATGGCGGGATCGAGGAACAGCAGAACCTGCTGGTAGATTTTCGAGGGCATGCCGATGGCCTTGGCGGCGCAGGCGAGCGGCTCGCCGCCCGGATCCTTCACCACCCGTTCGGCGATCCGGGCGGGCAGGATCAGCGTCTCGCCGAGTTCGGTCGTGAAGTTATCGACGTCGGATGCGAATGCCGCCATGTGAAGGGTCTCGATCGCGCGTGCGGCCCGCGACGGATGGATGCGCGGCGATGGCCGCAGCGGCGCTGTCGCCAGGTTTTGCAGGATCAGGGCGCGATCCCTGGCGTTCGCGGCGAAGAACATCTCGCTGATTTCGGAGCCGTCGCGCGGCTCCATCGACAGCGCCGCGATTGTACGAGGTTTCGTCTCCGCGGCCGGCGAGGGAGCCGGCCGGGAGGACGGCGCGGTTTTAGTCGCTCGCGGCTGGGACGCTGCATGAAGCCGGAGCTTGCTCATGATCGCCGCCGGCGTCCGTGGATAGATCGACAGGCGGGCGCGCACCGCGGCGCGGGTGGCGTCGTCGACCTGATCGATGAGGCGCGAGGTGAGTTCGACGAAGTGTTGCTCCTCCTCGGCGGAGTGCGTGGCTGTCTGCACGTACAGGTCGGTCAGCACCCGCAGCAGCGTCGGACGGATGTCGACGCCGTCCCGGCGGGACAGCGTCAACAACCCGTCGAAGCCGGGAAACATCGGAGGTGCGGTCATGTCGGCGTACGCTTATGGAGACAACTCGCCTCAATCTAGCGAGGCGGCTTTAACAGGCCGTTAACCATGCCCGGTTCTAAATCCCGACGCGGCGCCGCCGAAATCGGTCCGGCGCGGGGCGAGGAGACACTGGGGATGGGCACCGTTATCGCGTTTCCGGCCGATGCGGCTTCGCGGCCGGGATCAACGATGGATCGCTCGGCGGACCGCGCGATGGGGATCGTTGTGATTCTGCCGGTCGTCCGCATCGACCGCGAGAGTGAGGAGACCAGCGGGGGACGCGGTCCCGAGGAGGGCGCGGCCCCGGGCCGCCGTCGCCGCCGCCGCGCCCGATCCTGATTCCCCGGAGTACAGATCGATGCCGGTGAATCGGCTGGAGCGGTTCGCGTGAAGAAAACGCGGCAAATAAAAGAGCCCGGCCTTGATTCTATCAAAGCCGGAATGGCTCCGGTGAAACCGGCAGGTCCATTCCTCCCGCGCCTCCTTTCGATTGTTTCCGTGATTCTTTTCGGCGCAACGCTTGCCGCATGCAGCGGCGGCGACTTCGGCCGTGTTCGTCAAGATGTCCGCAACGACGACATGCATCGTTGGATGGGTGCGGAAGCGACCGGCAGCATCGGCCGGCCACCCTCACGATTCCAGCTCACGGACAATGAGCGGATGTTGCGCGATCTCGCCTATCCGCTGGTCGAGCCGCCGCATTCGCGGCCGGCCTGGAAGAGCGTGTTCGGCGACTATGACCCGTTCGCGCCGCCGTGGCGGCAGAAGCCCGCATTCGACCGCAGCGCCTACGGCCGTCAGTTGATCGACGAGCCGCATCGCTCCCACGCCTCGCGCTATGCGCAACTGATCGACGATGTCCGCGACGACATCACCCGCTTCGATCCTTTCTTCAACACCGCGCGGCAAGTCTTTGATCTCGACAGCAAACGCAAGGCGAGTCTGAATCTCGTGTCTGATCTGTCGCGGCGCGAGCGTTCGGATGCCGTCGCGCGCATGGAAGAGAACACCCTGATCGTGCAGTGGGTGCAGCAGTGCCTGGAGCAGCGGATCGCGTCCTACCGCTGGGCGCTCGAGCATCTGGTTATTCAAGCGCCGGACGGCGTGGCGGCCGATGCCGATCGTCTGATCGGGCAGCTTGCGGCGCTGACGGCCAATCCTCCGGTCACCGCAGCGCCGGTGGTCGGCCGCGCCCTGCGCACGCGCGGATAGAGCCTGTCATCCGGCCGTGATTCGCGCGGGTCCGTTGGCGGCGTCCGGCATGACAGCGGAAAAGCTCGACGGTTTTCAACCTATCGCTTCGCCTCGGGCTTCACCATGGGCGGCTCGGTCTGTAACCGGCACTTTGCAGCGGAGAGGGAGGCTTTCGCCTGCTCCATCATGCCCGGCTCCGGCGCCAGCGCCTTCAGAACGATCAGTCCCGTCGTCGAGGGCGAATCGATGATGAGCCGGTCCGCCGCCGTGACGTCTTCCTCCTCGGGCAGTTCCGCGTGCTGGGCTTCGGTCATCAGGTTGAGCTCGATCACCTTGCGTCCGGCGGAACGGTCGTTGATGGCGTAATAGGCGACGTCGCTGCGGGTGTAGAACGACACCGAGGTGTAGGCCTGGCTCACCGGCACGGTCAGCTTGATTGATCCGGCAGACAGGTCATAGCGGCAGACCGCGATGGCAAAGGCCGGGTCCATGAACGGCATCGGCGAAACGCCGGGATCGGCGGGCGGCAGCGGCGTCACCGCGTTCACCGCGGTCATCGCCGTCAGCCGCGAATAGGCGTCCTGCGAGGCGATCCGCGGTAACGCCAGCACGCTGACGAGATGCACGACGCCGCCAAGCAGGATGCCGCCGACGACCGCAAGCAGCACGCGGATCATGAGCATTCTCCGGTCGCGACAGAAGGCATCGGCGCGTCGCGCTGGGTTCGCGTCGCGACCCCGACCGGAGTGTCATAGAGTCGAAGCATCAGCACGTAGCGCTCGATGCCGCCGGTCGGCAGCCAGTTGCCGGCGCGCGCGCGCGCGGCCACGTTCACCACGAAAGAGCCGTCGGAGTTTCGCACGATCTCCTCGCTGGTGAAGCCGTAGCGTTGCAGCGAGTTGGCCACCAGATGGCCCTTGCGGTCGTAGAGCGTCAACGTCCAGAACCGCGCCGCCGGGGTCACGCCGCTGACGACGACGTCACAGCGGCCGTCAAGCGGGCGCTTGTCGTCGGAGGTGGTCGCGAGAAACGCGATGCCGTCTCCGGTTCCGATCGGCAGTTCGCCACTGCGCGCAATCGCGGCGCGCGAATAGGGATCGATATCGGCGGATCCGCTTCGTGGCCTTGCGGTCCATGCGCCGATTGTCAGCGTGCCCAGATCGGTGCCGCGCGTCGCGGTGATCCAGGTGGCTCCGAGTCCGACCGCGGTGGCAAGGCCGAACGCCAGCAAGGTGATCAAAATCAGCCGCACGGGTCGGCGCTCCGGTTTTCGAAGTTCGCAAAGGACTCGCTCAACTCCTTTGATGCGAACCGCAGAATCAAAGGACCGTTATGATATTAGGCTTCCGGTCCGGTTTCGAGTTGAAGTTCCGAGTTGAAGGTCATGGAGTCTTTCCACTTCATGAAATCAGAAGCGAGGCTCCCCGTTCAACGCGTTGTCCGCACGCGAACCGGCCTCCGGCTCCGGTCAAGTCCGAGGACATGCTTCGCTCGGAAACGAGGGGCCACCGGATCATGCGTCAGTTCTTGCGTGGCGCGGGGCTCGTCCGGCCGCCGGACGTTGCGGCCGCAAGACTTTCGGAAAACGCCGCGGCGCCGGACGAATAGGCAGCAGGCGAGGCGGAGGGGGCCGCCGAGGTTTTTCCGACCGTCTTGGCGGCTTCATCCAGCATCTTTTCCACACGCACCAGAATCTCGGCCCCGCGCTTGGTCAGGATGGGCGGCGGCGCGGGACTCGCGTTGTCGTCGCCTGCGACTTTGGCGCTGTCGGCTGCGGTCGGCTTCGCCGGCGCGGCGACGCCAGGGATGTCCTTGATTTCGACGCCACGATGCGCGGCCGTCATGATGTCGTGCCAGGTCTGGGCAGGCAGCGCGCCGCCGGTGAGGCGGTTGGTGGGCGAGTAGTCGTCGTTGCCGTACCAGACGCCGCAAACGAAGTTGCCGGTGTAGCCGACGAACCAGGCGTCACGATAGGCGTTGGTGGTGCCGGTCTTGCCCGCCGCCGGAATGCCGTCGAGGATGGCGCGGCGCGCGGTGCCTTCGCTGACGACGTGGCTCATCATGCCGGCCATGTCGGCGGCGACCGACGCTGGAATGATCTGACGCGGCTTGGGGCCGTCACGGTCGTAGCGCCAGACCAGATCGCCTGCGCCGGTGCGGACTTCCAGAACCGCGTGCGGCGTAACCGCCTTGCCTTTGTTCGGAAACGCCACATAGGCGACGGCGTGCTCGAGCACGTTGACCTCGTCGGCGCCGATCGGCAGCGAGGGCGTGTCCGGCAGCGGCGTGACAATGCCGAACTTGCGGGCGACCGCGACGATCTTGGCGCGTCCGGCCTTGGCCGGGTTCTTCTCGCCCTTGCCGAGAGCGATCGAAAGCTTCACCGGCACCACATTGATCGAGCGAGTCAACGCCTGGGTCAGCGTCACCGTGCCGGAATAGGAATGTCCGTAGTTCTGCGGGCACCAGTTGCCGATGCAGACGGGGCCGTCGACGATCGTGGATGTCGGCTTGAAGCCGTTGAGCAGCGCGGTGGTGTAGACGTACGGCTTGAACGACGATCCGGGCTGACGCATGGCGTCGGTCGCGCGATTGAACTGGCTCGCGCCATAGTCGCGGCCGCCGACCATCGCGCGCACGCCGCCGTCGAGATCGGCGACCACGGTTGCGGCCTGGGTCGCATGATAGTCGCGGCCGAATTGCCGCAACTGGTTCTCGATCGCCTCTTCCGCGGCGTGCTGCACGTTCATGTCGATGGCGGTGCGCACCACGAACACACGCTCGGTATAGGAGCGCGGAAAGGTATCGACCAGCTTGCGCATCTCGTCGAACGCCCAATCGAGATAATAGTTCGGCGAGTTCTCGTCGCGGCGGTCGACCGCGGTGGCGGGATTGCGCCGCGCGCCGAACACCTGTCCCTCGGTCATGAATCCGGCGTCGACCATGTTGTCGAGCACCTGGTTGGCGCGGGCGCGGGCCGCGGGCAGGTTGATGTGCGGGGCGTATTTGGTCGGTGCTTTGAACAGGCCTGCGAGCATAGCGGCTTCGGCGAGATTGATGTCGCGCACCGACTTGTTGAAATAGAAATGCGCCGCGCCGTCGACGCCGAAAGTGCCGCCGCCCATGTAGGCGCGGTCGAGATAGAGCTTCAGGATCTCGTTTTTGGTCAGGCGGGTTTCCAGCCAGATGGCGAGAAAGGCTTCGTTGACCTTGCGCTCGATGGTGCGTTCGTTTGAAAGAAACAAGTTCTTCGCGAGCTGCTGGGTGATGGACGATCCGCCCTGCCGCACGCCGCCGGCCTGCGCATTGGTGACCAGCGCGCGGAAGGTGCCGCCGACGTCGATGCCGAAGTGATCGTAGAAGCGGCGGTCCTCGGTCGCGAGCGTCGCTTTGATCAGGTTGTCGGGGAATTCCTCGAGCGGAATCGAATCGTTGTGCTTGATGCCGCGGCTGCCGATCGGATTGCCGTAGCGATCGAGGAACGTGACCGCGAGATCGGATTTCTTCAGCCAGTCCTCGTCGGCGGTTTCGCGGAACGCCGGCTGCGCCAGCGCCAGCAGGACGATCAGGCCGCCGAGGCCGAGCGTTGCAGCTTCCGATAAAGGCTCGATGAATACCCAGCGTTTCCAGCGGCCGACATAGAAACGGTCCATGAAGGTGGAGAAGCGCTCGTAAAGTTCCCGCGCGCCGACCGCAGAAGAGAACAGTGTCGAATCAACGCGCGCGTCGAAGTCCAGCAGGAAATGCCGGATTCGCTTTTTCCAATCCGAGGGCAGGATGTTGCGCACCAGGGGCCTGTGACCGATCTGCGGCGTGGCGGCGCCCCGTCCGGCGCCGTCGGCACGTCATGCAAGAGTGTTGCGGCAAACCCAAGGCACACAAAATCAACGGATGGAACATCATCCGCGTGCTCGGGAAAGCGTTTCTTTCTATCCGAGCAGGGGTGATAAACCAATGGCCGGTTGCACGTTCGAACAGCATTGCCCCGGGACCGTGAATGCGCTTGCGCGGGGCGCGGCTACAGCCCATAGAAATTGCGATTTCTCAGTCGAAGCAAGAAGCGAAGCATGACGCAACGATCCTCGCGCTCGTCGGAACAGGCCGGATTCTTCTGGAAGACCAAGACCTTGGAAGAAATGTCCAGCGCCGAATGGGAGAGCCTGTGCGACGGCTGCGCACGTTGCTGCCTGGAAAAGCTCGAGGACGAAGACACCGGCGATATCTATTTCACCCATGTCTCCTGCCGGCTCCTGGATGCCGGACTTTGCGCCTGCAAGGATTATGCGAACCGCTCCGGGCAGGTTCCGGACTGCGTTCGCCTGACGCCTGAAAACGTTCGCAGCCTGAACTGGTTGCCGCCGAGCTGCGGTTACCGGCTGGTCGCGGAAGGACGCGACCTCTACTGGTGGCATCCGCTGATTTCCGGCGACCGCAACACGGTGCACGAGGCGGGGGTCTCGGTGCGAGGCCGGGTGCGCGGCACCGAAAACGAGATTCCCGATTCGGAGCTCGAGGATCATATCGTGCAGTGGCCGGTCCGGTTGTCCAAGCGCGCCCGGCTGAAAAATCGGCCGCGGAGCTAAGTCCTTATTCATCACATGTTTGCGATTGAGTGTCCGCAGACGCTCTTGGGCCGCGGCAGCGCTGTCCGAACGCGACTGCGCGCGTTATAATGTCGTTATAGATAATACGAAATGACGCAGTCATTCGTCCTTCCATCATTCGCCCTTCGCTTTCCTGCCATTTCAGCCGAAAATTTGTCTTCCTCACATGAACAAACTGGATCAGCCCGGTCGGGATCTGTCCGCTCCACGGATTTCGGCCGGTGACAGTTCCCGCGAAGCCGCCACGCATTCCACGGACGATTCCGATGCGCCGTGGATCGCGCCTCCGGTTCCGCTGAGCCGGAGCGAAGTCCGTACCATCCTGGTCAGCCTGATGCTGACCATGTTTCTGGCGGCGCTCGACCAGACCATCGTCGCGACCGCGCTGCCCACCATCGGCCGCCAGTTTCACGACGTCAGCACCCTGTCGTGGATCATCACGGCGTATCTGTTGGCGTCGACCGCGGTCGCGCCGGTGTTCGGCTCGCTGAGCGACATCTATGGCCGCCGCGCCATGATCATCACCGCGCTCAGCCTGTTCATTGCCGGATCGGTGCTTTGCGCGCTGGCGCCGAATATCGCGACGCTGATCGTCGCGCGCGGGGTGCAGGGCCTCGGCGGCGGCGGCATCCTGCCGGTGGTGCAAACCGTGATCTCCGACGTGGTGACGCCGCGCGAGCGCGGCCAGTATCAGGCTTATTTCAGCGGTGTGTGGACCGCGGCGGGCATCGCCGGCCCGGTGCTTGGCGGGGTGTTCGCGGAGCACCTGCACTGGTCGATGATCTTCTGGATCAACGTGCCGCTCGGCGTCGTCTCACTGGCGATGCTGCTGCCGAAGATGGAAAAAATCCCGGTGTTCCATCGCCGCCGCAAGGTGGACTGGATCGGCGGAGCGCTGCTGATGGCGTCCGCCGTGGTGTTCATGCTGGTGCTGACCTGGGGCGGCAATCGTTTCGCCTGGCTGTCGCCGACGATCGCCGCCATGCTTGGCGCCTCGCTCGCCCTTGCCGCGGGCTTCGTCTGGCACGCGCACAGGACGTCGGAACCGTTTCTGCCGTTGTCGCTGATTGGCGGCCCGGTTGTCCCTTATGCAATCGCCGCCGGCGCCTTCGGACTCGGCGCCATCGTCGGGATCACCGTGCATCTGCCGCTGTACTATCAGGTGGTTCACCATCTCGACGTCAGCGAATCCGGATTGGCGTTGATTCCGATTGCCGCGATCTCGACCGGCGGCGCCGCGCTTGCCGGCCGCACCATGACGCGCACGGTCCACTACAAGCGGGTAGCGATTGTCGGGACCGCGTTCGCCGCCGTCATCGCCGCGATCCTGGCGATATTCGTGATGCCGCTGTGGCCGCTGCTGGTGCTGCTCTCGCTATTCGCCTTCGGTCTCGGCACCATATTTCCGGTCACCGTAGTGTCGCTGCAGAACGCGGTGGCGCGCCCGCAGGTCGGCACCGTCACCGGCGCGATGAATTTCTTCCGCGCGCTAGCCTCGTCGTTCGCTGTCGTCGCCTTCGCCGCTATCCTGCTGATGATCCTGGGCGCAAATATCTCGATCGGCCAGGACGGCGGCCATCAGATCAATGCGATCTCGGCGTCCGACCTGACAGCGGCGTTCCGCTATGTGTTTGCCGCCGCAGGAGCGATGCTCGCAGGCGCGGCGCTGCTTCTCATATTGATGGAGGAGCGGCCGCTCGCAGGTCCGGGGGCATGATGCGCCGGTAGAATTTCGCCATCGGATTTAAGCATTCATTGAGGGTATCGCTTAAGGATCTGTGCAATCATTCGCGTTTAAGTTGCCGGTTCCCAGCAACGCGCGAGAATCCGCGCAGGATCGATCGGAGTGGGCAGTGCGGTTCATTGCAAAGCTTGCGTCGGATTTTTTGCGCGACGAGTCGGGTACGACCGCGATCGAATATGCGCTGATTGCGAGTTGCATCAGCATCGTCATCCTGGTCGCGGTCACCGGCATCGGCAGTTCCGTCAACGGTCGTTTTGTCGCCGTAGGCAACGGGCTGAAATAAGGCTCCGGGCGGCGACCGTCGTAAGGCAGGCCCTACACCAAGACCGGAGTTTGGCGACCATCAAACGATGAACCGCAGCGGGCGCGAATACGTGAGCGCCGCTGGCTTCACCACAAACAACGTCGAAAACTTCTTTGGCGTCTTCAAGCGCGGCATGCGCGGGACTACACGTTCTGCGGCGAACAGCACTTGCAGCCTTACCTGACCGGAATTTCAATTCCGCTACAACAATCGTTCCGGCCTTGGCGTGACTGACGGGGAACGGACGGCGAAAGCTCTCAAGGGTATAGAGGGCAAGCGCCTGACGTATCGGCCGACTAACTAAGATCAGTAGCAAGCGACACGCCGAAAAGCGTTTCCGCGCATGGCGAAAACGATTCGACTTTAGGTAGAGACTCGGCCCATCATTGAAACGTGCGACCGTTCGGAAGCGAAAGGTGGTTCCTGCGCCAATGCGAGTGGCCCCGCACAGCCCGTGCCTTTACGACCAGATGCGAAAGCTGGCGCTCATACCGCCGGGGGAGTTCGCGGACCCCACAGAGTGATTCTGAGAGGTGGGTAAAGGAAACCACGCGGGGCCATTTGCGGCGGTTCTAGAACGCCAATGATGGGCCGATGCGCCCATGAACGACGGCTTATTCGTTCGATGGGAGCTTCACCGCAGACCTTTTGGGTTAGCGGCGCGCTGCTACCCGGAGGACCCGAGATGCGAAAGCAACTCATCATCCGGTGTTCAATCAAAGTGGACTTAGCCGCGTGCCTTAGGGCTATTGCGGTCTTTGTTTATCTTTTGAGCTGAACGAGAGCGGGAGCCGACTTCGGTTGGCTCCCGCTTTTTCCCAACCTTCATTTCCTCGCGCGGCTTAGGCTTCATCCGCACGAGAGCGCCCATAAGCGCTTTTGTACCGCTGAGATGATCTTTGGATTTTGCCATGCCACCAATCTTAGGAAAAGACGGTTTCAATGTAAGCGAGATGTCAAATTCCCAAAAGGAGTTTCATTTGGCATTTGGCCAAGCCATGGGGCAATGGTCCTTAATAGAAGAACGTCTGAGCTACTGGTTTCAGGACTCGACTGGTCTTCCGTACGAAATGGCGCGCTCTATATTTTTCTCACCACGCGTATTTCAATCCAGAACAGACATTTTAGAGGCCGCTCTGGAACACCCATATCGCCTATGCGAATGCTCAGTTCGATTCGCGAGGGGAGCCATTAAAAAATCACTTCAATTTAATAGCTTCCGCAACTCCTTGGCGCACGGCGAGCAAACCTTTGATGCCAGATCGAACTCCCCGACGTTTAAACAGACCATCCTGATTTCAGGCAGAAAACATCCTGAACTAGCAGCAGCAACTGCTGTAACAGTCGCAAAGTTACGAATTGCCTCAGAAAATTTCAGAGAACTAGCGAAGGTCCTCATGGACGCGACAGGATTCGTTAATGGAACGCCTGACGCAGTGCAGCCCGAAGAATGCCTTCGACAAGTGAATGCGATGCCCAATCAGGCAGATTCTCCGAGACACGCCCAGACTGCATAAGAACGAGTACGCCCGCTTCGATCATTTCGGGCGTGACTTCTATTTTTTCCAATTGATCCTGTGCTGTCCCTCACAGTGCACTTACAAACCTGACATTCCGGGCGGCGACCGTCGTAACGCAAATATTCCTAGGAAAATATCCCTTGACAGCGTGACGCTGCCGGAGTAGGTTTACGGCATGCTCCACAGTTGCGCCCAAGAGTTGACGGCGCCGCTCCGGTTACGATCGGGGTCGCACAGCCGGGCTGCTTGAAATTCAACGAGCGATCTCCGCTCGAAACCGGGGACGCGTATCACGTTGAACCCGCATCGATCTGCGCAGATCTCGAGTTGCCCCAACCCATGCAAGGCATGCGATTCGCGGATCGCAAGGAAGCAGGGAGAGTGCGGATGGCAACGAACGAGAACGATCAGATCGTGGAACCTCCGACCGAGGTGCGACAGGCCGAACTTGGCCCGTCCGTCTTTATGCTTCTCGCCATCAGCACCGGTCTCGCCGTGCTGATCCTGATCGGGATCTGGCTGGTGTTCTTCCGCTAGCGTGTTGTCCGCTCTGACGGACACGAAGGCCACGTTCTATCTGCACTATCGATTTCGCGACAAGGGGGCTTTTCGACATCCATGGCTGTGATGCGAATTGCCAGACCGGGACGAAAACCGGCGGCGGCTCGCGTTGCGTCGCGAACGAAAACATCGTCGGCCAGAACCGCAAAGCGAACCGCTTCAAAAAAATCTTCATCCCCCGCGGCGAAAAAAGCGATACGGCCGGCGGCTCGCAAGGCACCGCTCGCGCAAGCAAACGTAGCCGCGAAAACCGTCAAACAAAGTCAGGCCGGCACGAAGTCCGGCAAAACCGCAGCCGCGGCCGCGCGCAAGGCGACGATGGCCGCCACCACGCGCTTCGTCGACGACAAGCCGATTGCGCTCGACGAGCGCGACGAAGCAGCGAAAGCCAGAGTAAGCAGGCAACGCGCGCGCCGCACGGCCGTCCGGCGCAAGGACGAGCCGAGTCCGCGCGTCAAGCGCACCGCGGTTGAGCGTCTCGATGATCCACCGCCCGCGAGCGGCGCGGTGCTGATCGAGCGGGTGACGCGCGCGATCGAACGCGAGCTGTCGCTGATCGAGGTCATTGTCGGCGGCAGTCATCTGAAGCCGCAGCAGCGCACCGAAGCGGAGCGCCGCGCACGCACGCTTGCGAGTCTCGCGCGCACGCTCGGCGAAGTGACGCGGTTGCGCGCCAGCGAGGAGAGAGTGAAATCAGCCGATGATGACGCCGTGCCCCGCGATCTCGACGAGTTCCGGCGCGCGCTTTCGCGCCGACTGGAGCAAGTGGTCGCCGCGCCAGCGGCAACTCCTGCTCCAGAGCATGAGTGAGGCGGAACTCGGGTTTCTGGCGAGGCAATGGGATATTTTCGCGCACGATCATCAGCGTCCGCCGCAACTGGCGCCGAACGGCGCGCCATGGCTGATCTGGCTGATGATCGGCGGGCGCGGCGCCGGCAAGACCCGTGCCGGGGCCGAATGGATTCGCGCGCAGGCGCTCGGCCTGCCGCCGTTCGCGACCGAAGCGGTGTCGCGCATCGCGCTGGTCGGCGAAACCGAACACGATGCGCGCGAGGTGATGATCGAAGGCGTTTCCGGCTTGCTGGCGGTGCATGCCGCCCACGAGCGGCCGTCATGGTCGCCGTCGCGCAAGCGGCTGGAATGGAATAACGGCGCGGTGGCGCAGGCATTTTCGGCGGACGATCCCGAAAGCCTGCGCGGACCGCAATTCGGCTGCGCCTGGTCCGACGAGATGGCGAAGTGGCGCTACGCGGAAGCCGCCTTCGACATGCTGCAGTTCGGTTTGCGGCTGGGATCGCAGCCGCGTCAGTTGATTACGACGACGCCGCGTCCGACCGCGCTGCTGAAACGCCTGATGGCGGATGCGGCGAGCGTGGTCACGCGCGCGCCGACGCAGGCCAACGCCTTCAACCTGGCGCCGACCTTTCTGCAAGGCGTGATGGCGCGCTACGCCGGAACGCGGCTCGGGCGTCAGGAGCTTGACGGCGAGATTATCGAGGATCGTCCCGACGCGCTGTGGTCGCGCGCGTTGCTTGAGAGGTGTCGCGTGCGCGAGGCGCCGCCGATGCAGCGCGTCGTGGTCGCGGTCGATCCGCCGGCGACCTCCGGCAAGCGCGCCGACGCCTGCGGTATCGTCGCGGCGGGGCTGGCGGAAGGCGGCATCGTTTACGTGATCGCAGACGAGACGGTGGCGGGCGCGACGCCGGCGCTGTGGGCAGCGAAAGCGATCGCGCTGTGGCGGCGGTGCGAGGCCGATGCGCTGGTGGCTGAGGTCAACCAGGGCGGCGACATGGTGAAGTCCGTGATTGCGGAGGTGGATGCTGCGGTGCCTGTCATCGCGGTGCGCGCCACGCGCGGCAAATGGCTGCGCGCCGAACCGGTGGCGACGCTTTACGAACAAGGCCGCGTCCGGCACGCCGGCAGCTTCGCGGCGCTGGAGGACGAGATGTGCGACTTCGCTCTATCCGGTCTGTCGTCCGGCCGCTCGCCCGACCGTCTCGATGCGCTGGTGTGGGCGGTGACGTCGCTGGCGCTCGCGCCGCGCGCCCAGCCGCGGGTGAGAGGATTGTAGAACGGGCGCTCCCTCTCCCCGCGTGCGGGGAGAGGGTCGGGGTGAGGGGCCTGGCTTGGCTGCCCGAGCCCCTCACCCGGAATCTTCGCTTCGCTCAGTTTCCGATCTCTCCCCGCTGGCGGGGAGAGGTGAAGAAAGGGTCGTAGATGTTCGATCGTTTTAAAACTTTTCTTGCCCCGCCCGAGACAAAAGCCAGCCGCACGGCGAAGCTGCTTGCCTTCGAGAGCGGCCGCCGCGCGCGATGGACGCCGCGTGACTATGCTGCGCTGGCGCGCGAGGGTTATCTCAACAACGCCATCGTGCATCGCGCGGTGCGCCTGATCGCGGAAAACGTGGCGTCGTGCAGCTACCTCGTATTCGAAGGCGCGCAGGAGCACGAGGCGCATCCGCTGTCGCGGCTGCTGTCGCGGCCGAACCCGCGCCAGGACGGCGGCGCGTTTCTCGAAATGCTGGTGTCGCATCTTCTGCTGTCCGGAAATGCCTATGTCGAGGCGGTCGCGCTCGACGGCGCGGTGCGCGAACTGTTTGCGCTGCGACCCGACCGCATGAAAGTGGTGCCCGGCGTCGACGGCTGGGCGGAGGCCTATGAATACGCGGTCGGCGGCCGCAGCATCCGCTTCGATCAGGCATCGTCGGCCGTGCCGCCGATCCTGCACCTGACGTACTTCCATCCGCTCGACGATCATTATGGTCTCGCGCCGATCGAACCGGCGGCCGTGGCGATCGATACTCACAACGCCGGATCGGCCTGGAACAAGGCGCTGCTCGATAACGCCGCGCGGCCCTCAGGCGCGCTGGTCTATTCCGGCCCCGAAGGCGCGGTGCTGTCGGATACCCAGTTCGACCGGCTGAAGCGCGAGCTGACCGATACCTATCAGGGGGCGGTGAACGCGGGACGGCCGCTGCTGCTCGAAGGCGGACTCGACTGGAAGGCGATGTCGTTGACGCCGAAGGACATGGACTTTCTGGAGGCCAAGCACACCGCTGCGCGCGAGATCGCGCTCGCTTTCGGCGTGCCGCCGATGGTGCTCGGCATTCCCGGCGACAACACCTATGCGAACTTCCAGGAAGCCAACCGCTGCTTCTTCCGCCAGACCGTGCTGCCGCTGGCGTCGCGTCTCGGTAGTTCGTTCGCGCAGTGGCTGTCGCCGCAATTCGGTGAGAGCGTCCGCATCGTGGTGGACGCCGACAGGATCGACGCGCTCGCCGCCGATCGTGCGGCATTGTGGGAGCGCGTCAGCAACGCGGCGTTTCTCACGCTCAACGAGAAGCGCGAGGCGGTCGGCTACGCGCCGGTCGAGGGCGGCGACCGGCTGGAGTGATGTTTCCCTTTCGTGAAAGAGATGGATGGCCGGATCAAGTCCGGTCATGACCTCCGCCATGGGTTCAAGCGATGTCCGACCTCATCCGCATCTTCGCAGAGCGCGGCGACCTCGCGCATCTGGCGTTGTTTCTGTGGGCGAGCGCCGCCAGCGCGGGCCTTTTGTTCGCGCTGCGCGAACTGTCGGCCGCCTCGCGTCGCTTCGACGATTTCGTCCGTGAACTTCAGCGTTTCAATCGCAAGGCGCAACGTCGCGCCTTAACCTTCGACAAGGATCGGGATTGATGGACAACCTTCACAGCATGCTGCGCTCGTTCAGCACCGAGACCAAATCATCGCGCGATCATCTCACCGTGTTCCGCGAATTCCTCGCGCATCTCGATCGAGCCCAGCGCAAGGCGCCGGCTGCGGCTGCGGCGCGCGCACCCCGCGCCAAGGCTCAGACGCGGCGCAAGCCGACGAAACGCAGTCGCAAGGGCTGAGCGCCGCCAGGTAGCGTCCGCCACAAGCGGCGCGCGGCGGGCACGACACGTCGTTTCGAATTTCATCAATCCGTTTCCCCCGCCCATTTGCGAGGTCGATCATGCACGCCCCGTTGTCGTCCGTGTCGCGTCTGTCGTTTTCCGGCGACGGCACGGTGGAAGGCTATGCCAGCCTGTTCGGCGAGATCGACCAGGCGCGCGACATGGTGATGCCCGGCGCGTTCGCGCAAACCTTGAAAGCAAGGGGCTTGCGCAAGGTCCCGATGCTGTTCCAGCACGATCCCGCCGAGCCGGTCGGCATCTGGCTCGAACTGCGCGAGGATTTCCGCGGGCTGTGGGCGCGGGGGAAACTGATCCCCGACGTGACGCGGGCGCGCGAGTTGCTGGCGCTGGTCGAGGCCGGCGCGGTCGACGGGCTGTCGATCGGCTATCGCACCGTGCGCGGCCGGATCGAGCCGCAAACGCGCGTGCGGAAACTCTATCAGGTCGACCTGTGGGAAATTTCCATCGTCACCTTCCCGCTATTGGCGGGAGCGCGTGTCCGCGCGGTGAAGCAGGCGACGCCCCCGTCGCCGCGCTCGCGCGTGCGGGCACAGGCCGAGCGCGGCCGGCGGAGCATGACGGAGGCCGCGGATGAACCGGCGCCGCGGCTCCGCCCGCGCCCGGTGGTGGCCTCGCTGCGCGGCAGGGAAGGACGGCGTGTGGCGCTGCAAGGCGCGGCGCGCGCGCAGATGGCGGGAGCACGCTGATGAGTCATGAAAGTGCATTCGAAGCCGCGCAGCGCGCGCGCTGGATGCGGCCTGATGCCTATAGATGGATCAGACCCGATGCTGCGCGATTTCTGAAGCCGGGCATGAAGCTCGCCGATGTATTTCCGCTGCTCGCCCGCAAATTCCGCCCCGACCAGCCGCGGATTCCGGCGGGTCAACCAGGCGGCGGACGCTGGACCGATGATTGGGGAAGCGCGCCCGGACCTTAAGCGATCTGATCAAGCCGATTCCTGCCGCTACGGGAATCCGAGGCGCATCTCGATCAGCTTCGATCCGGGATCGGCGGCAATCTGGGTCCGCCACTTGATCCGCCGCGTCAGAGTGTGCCGTCAATGCGCCCGTTCGACGGGCAGGGCTGGATCAACGTCTATCGCACCATCAACAATGAGCCAAATCTATTCGGGCAGCCTTCTTGGCCGGCAGGCAATGGTACGGTTGCTGCCGCTGAGATCGATGGAAAGCTGTATTTTGGGGTGAACTCCGGGTCTCCAGGATATACTTCAACGGATCGAACGGACGCGAACTCACAGCGCTGGAATTTGATCGACAAATATCCCAATGTGATGACAACCGGTAATATCGGGGAATGGCCGAACGATTCCCTCTATCACGCAGAAACCACGATACTTCTCCGGGCTGCACGTCAAAACGGCGGCTCGCTCGCGGATCGTACCATTGAAATTATGGTTGATCGACGGATATGTGAAGGTTGCAATGATGCGCTTCCAATTCTCGGTCTGCAGCTTGGCAATCCGACGGTCCGATTTTCGGAAACGAAGACTGGCCGCGTCAGCGTGATGTCGAACGGCACATGGTTGATCTGGAGGCGACGTTGATCAAGCATACCAACTTCGATGAATTCGACTGGAATGGTTGGCCGCACCCGCACGAATTAGAGCGCTTCTTCTTGGCACCAAAAGGAGAGGAATGGTCGTTTGCTGGCGGTAATGATAGCTGGGGTCTGAGGGTTGAGGGTCTGTGTGGTACAGAGCAGCGTTCGAGATTTGAGCAGGTCACCTCTAACCTAAGCATGATCGGCAATTCAGATTTGGGCGTGTATTTGTCTTATCGTAAGTGGGACGGTAGAGTGCGGCAACAACGCAGCTACGTTGCGAAAGGAGACCTCAGCCGTCTCGGCGAATTCGTGCGGTCCCTGCATGGCACACCGTTGTCGGTGGGGCTGTTCGTGCCGTTCCCTGTTGCATGGAAGGCGGTGAAGGAATTCATCGAGACCGACGGTGAGCTGCCGACCAGCATCGAATGGATCGCAAGCAGCGATCTGCCGCCGGAGACGTTTCCCGATCCATAGTTGAGTCCGACGCTCGCCCGCAAATACCGTCCGGACCAGCCGCGGATTTCGGCGAGCCCAATGCGCTTGCTCAAATTCGTCAGTATGATCCTGGCTGAATCTGGCGTCGGTGGAGAGAGAAATGAAGCGATTTTTTTACTTCGATAATTTCGCTTCTGACAGATGGCCGGTGCTTTCCGAGCTTGAGCGTTTTTTTCTCGCGCCAAAAGGACAGGAATGGTCATTCGCCGGTGGCAACGACAGTTGGGGAATGGACGTTCAAGGGCTCTGCGGGACCGATGGTTTGCCGAGCGAGGAGCAGGTCAATGTCCATTTCTACATGACCGGTAATCGCGACCTTGGTGCAACCCTTCTTTACGACAAATGGGACGGGCGTATTCGGTGCAAACAGACATATAATTCGAAGGGAGACCTCAGCCGTCTCGGCGAATTCGTGCGGTCCCTGCATGGCACACCGTTGTCGGTGGGGCTGTTCGTGCCGTTCCCTGTTGCATGGAAGGCGGTGAAGGAATTCATCGAGACCGACGGTGAGCTGCCGACCAGCATCGAATGGATCGCAAGCAGCGATCTGCCGCCGGAGACGTTTCCCGATCCATAGTTGAGTCCTGATAGCTGATCCCCGACGTGACGCGGGCGCGCGAGTTGCTGGCGCTGGTCGAGGCCGGCGCGGTCGACGGGCTGTCGATCGGCTATCGCACCGTGCGCGGCCGGATCGAGCCGCAAACGCGCGTGCGGAAACTCTATCAGGTCGACCTGTGGGAAATTTCCATCGTCACCTTCCCGCTATTGGCGGGAGCGCGTGTCCGCGCGGTGAAGCAGGCGACGCCCCCGTCGCCGCGCTCGCGCGTGTGGACACAGGCCGAGCGCGGCCGGCGGAGCATGACGGAGGCCGCGGATGAACCGGCGTCGCGGCTCCGCCCGCGCCCGGTGGTGGCATCGCTGCGCGGCAGGGAAGGACGGCGCGTGGCGCTGCAAGGCGCGGCGCGCGCGCAGATGGCGGGAGCACGCTGATGGCAAGTCATGAAAGCGTATTCGAAGCCGCGCAGCGCGCGCGCTGGATGCGGCCCGATGCCTGCAGATGGATCCGGCCGGACGCCGCGCGATTTCTCGCTCCCGGCACCGATCTTCGGTGAGGTCTATCCGGCGCTTCAAGTTCAACCCGGACCAGCCGCGTGTCCCCGCCGGCAACCCGGACGGCGGACAGTGGACGGATGGCGGCGGTCGTCTCGAGCAGATTCAGCAACGGCCGAACAACCGACCCATTGACCTGCTGGAAGAGCGCGATCTTGGCGGCCACGCGATCGAAAGGCATGTCGGACGGAGCGAGGCGTCTCTTTTGAATGGGGTTAACAGTGCCGCCAGTTACGCTCGCCGGAACGGTTGGGCGGACGGTTTGAGTGAAAGCTCCTTTCCCTCGCTGGAAGCGGCGAACAAGCTGGTCAATTCGACGGTTGCGCGAAATCCGGACAAGGTTGATAAAGTCGTCAACGGACTCTCAGGGAGGGAGAATCTTGACGCTGTATTCGGCTCGCCGACCGGAACCGAGGCCTATGCGGCGACCGAGCGATCGCAGCCTTATATCAGGGAGACTTATGGCGTCCGGGTCGTGATCGTGCCTGATAGGAGGAGTACGAAAGGGTATCGGGTCGAAACGGCATTTCCCAAGAATGAATAGAGCAGACCATGGCAAAGTATAAAATCCAAGCCTACGTCGAGGGCGTTGAGGCATATCTGTCGTGGCCTGACGAGCGCGAATACTGGCTGGTACGGAAGTTTCTTGGAGAGCTCGACGGTCTGGAATCGCAGCGCCGGCAGGATCCCAGCCATATCGAATGGTATGATCTGACCCAGGAGCAGCTCGACAAGCTGATGGAATTCAGCAAGGAGCTGCGCGCGAAACGCAAGGGCCGGTAGATGCGGCGTTCGCCCAGCTGGTTTCGATAGAGTATTCCCGACCAACCCTGATCGCAGGCGATAAAAGCCATGACATCCCAATATCGCGTCGAGATTTATTGTGCTCACAGTGGTGTGCGCATGGAGCTTCCATGGGGGAACGAGGAGCAGTTCAAGGATGGAGTCGCGTTTTTGCGCCGTACGGTGGGCGAACCGGTTCACAATGCAAAGAATAAGCCGGACTCATACTATCTCGAAACCGAGGATCAGTTCGTGGCCCTGATGGAGTTCAGAAGCGCGCAGGGAGTGAAGCGACCGGACTAGATGTGGTCTTGCAAGAGATTTCCGGCCTTTCCCAGAAACGAACCTAGCAAATAGCAAGGAGAGGTCATGGTGGTTCCGAAAGAGTTCGACCACGTGGTCGAATGCTTCTATCAGGGCAGCAGCGCGGAAGTCTCCACGATGGAAGAGTGGGTTGCGCTGGCCCTGGGATATTCGAACAAGCAGGATCAAGCGGTCGCCAAGCGCTTCCTGCAGGAATTGCTCGCGCAAAACCCTACGGACGCCGAGTTGGAGCGGATATGGAACGATGCCGAGCCCGGCTATTACTTTGACAACATACGCGGGGTGCTGACGCTGATCCGGGACGCGATCGATTAGGAGAAACGGAAAGAGGATATTGACGCCGTATTCGGCTCGCCGATCGGGAGCATTTCCCCGGAATGAATAGAGCAGACCATGGCAAAGTATAAAATCCAGGTCTACGTCGAGGGCGTTGAGGCATATCTGTCGTGGCCTGACGAGCGCGAATACTGGCTGGTACGGAAGTTCCTTGGAGAACTCGACGGTCTGGAATGGCAGCGCCGGCAGGATTCCAGCCATATCGAATGGTATGACCTGACCCAAGAGCAACTCGACAAGCTGATGGAATTCAGCAAGGAGCTGCGCGAGAAGCGCAAGGGCCGGTAGGCACGCGTTCACCCGGCCGATGTCGATACGGCATTCCCGACCAGCCTGCGCAGGGAGTGAAGCGACCGAACCAGGTCGTGTTGCGTCACCGCTTGAACGCGAGGGCTAGCGAAAGGCCGGCGATGACGCCCGCGCAGATTGCCGCGCCGCCGGCGGCCATGCCCCAGTTCAGGAAATAAAACGAGATCGACAACAGCGATTTTTCGGTGCTGGCGCCCAGCATCACGAAGGAAATCGCGAACGCCGCCAGCAGCACTGCGCAGACGCCGATCCAGAACCGGGCCGGGCCGCGCCGCGACGGTACCATCGCATACCACGCGCTGGCTGCGGCGGCGACGGCGAGAGTGATCCAGACAAAGATCAGAAAGCGCATGGTTTTCGCCTCGACGGTGCTCTCGTTGCGGGCAGCCATTCTAACGCAGTGTCGCTCATAAGTCTTGGGCGGCAAAGCCATGAACCACCACCACCGAGGAGAATGTGAATGGACTTCGATATCACCGACACCGCACCGGAGTACAAATCCGGCGTCGCCGTCCGCGGCGACTATGACGACTTCCGCGTCACCTTCGAGGAATTCAAGGCGGCCAATGACGAGCGCCTGGCGCGGCTGGAGAAGAAGCGTGGCGACGTGCTGCTGGAGGAAAAGGTCGACCGCATCAATGCCGCGCTCGATGCGCAGCACAAGCGCATGGACGAACTGGCGCTGAAGCACGCCCGTCCGGCGCTCGAAGGCCGCGGCCGCATCGCTTCCGACGCGACGTCCCGCGAGCACAAGAGCGCGTTCGAAGCCTATGTGCGCGGCGGCGAGGCGGGCGCCTTGCGCGACCTCGAGACCAAGGCGATGTCGGTCGGCTCCAATCCCGACGGCGGCTATCTGGTGCCGGTCGAACTGGAGCAGACCATCGGCGAGCGGCTGGCGGCGATCTCGCCGATCCGCGCGCTCGCATCGGTGCGCACCATCTCGGGCAACGTCTACAAGAAGCCGTTCATGACGGCGGGGCCCGCCACCGGCTGGGTCGGCGAGACCGACTCGCGCACGCAAACCACATCGCCGACGCTCGACGCCCTGAGCTTCCCGGCGATGGAGCTTTACGCCATGCCGGCTGCGACCGCGACGTTGCTCGATGACAGCGCCGTCAATATCGACGAGTGGATCGCACAGGAGGTCGAACTGACCTTCGCGGTGCAGGAAGGAGCGGCCTTCGTCAACGGCGACGGCACCAACAAGCCGAAGGGCTTTCTGCAATCCGACACCGTGGCCAACGGTTCATGGGTGTGGGGCAAGCTCGGCTATGTCCCCAGCGGTCTCGCCGGCGGGTTCACGGCGTCGAACCCCTCCGATGCGCTGGTCGACCTGGTGTACGCGTTAAAGGCCGGCTATCGCCAGAACGCCGCCTTCGTGATGAACCGCAAGACGCAGGCCGCGATCCGCAAGTTCAAGGATACCGGCGGATCTTATCTGTGGCAGCCGCCGGCGCTGGCGGGCGGGCGCGCCTCGCTGATGACGTTCCCGCTGGTCGAGGCCGAGGACATGCCTGATGTAACGGCGGACTCGCTGTCCATCGCATTCGGCGATTTCCGCCGTGGCTATCTGGTGGTGGACCGCGCGGGCGTGCGCGTGCTGCGCGATCCGTATTCGGCCAAGCCTTACGTGCTGTTCTACACCACCAAGCGCGTCGGCGGCGGCGTGCAGGACTTCGACGCCATCAAGCTGATGAAGTTCGCGGCGAGCTGAGCTAGCCGAGTGTCATGTCCGGACAAAAGGCGTGAAGCGGCTTTCGCACTAGATGATCCGGTCAACCATCCTTCAAAGAAGGACGGATGCGCGGTGTCGCGGGAGTGGAGACGGCGCTTCGCGCCCATCGCCGCGCATGACGGAAATTCAACGGCGCGCCGTTCCGGCGCGCTGTTTCGTTTTCGAGCACGTGTCGTCTCTCGAGGATATTCCGATGCCATCGCATCACGACGCCTGGCTGCGCCATCAGCAATCGCGATGGCTGCGGCCGGATGCGGCCCGCTGGGTTCGTCCCGACGCCGCGCGGTTTCTTCCGCCCGGCGTAGATGTCGCCAAAGCCTTTCCCGCGCTGGCGCGCAAATACAGCCCGGACCAGCCGCGCGTGCCGGCCGGAAGTCCGGATGGCGGCCAGTGGACGGATGGCGGCGTAGGGGGAGGCAGTCTCGGTCTCTTTCAGATCACGCCGCGCGACAACACCGTTGATGGGGTTCAACTCGCGGGCGAGCCGCCGCCGGGCATGGGTCACAACCAGGGCCCACCGCTGGACGAGCCGCCGGAGATTCCGAAGCAGCGGCCAACAACCAGCGTCGAAAGAACGAAATATCTTCGCGCGGCGGCAGGCTGGCTGGCGAGAAACAGCGGGCCGGCCGCAGTTGCCTATGTCGGCATGATGAATAATGTAGAATGGCTCAAAGACTATCACGCCCTCATTCAGGCTGCGCGCGACGAGCCGAAAACGTTAGAAGAGTTGCAGCAGGGTGTCGGTCAGTCTCGGCCAGATTACGACGATCATCACATCGTCGAGCAGACTTGGGCCGAACGGTTTGGCTTTGTGCGTAGTGAAATCGATGATCCGTCCAATATTGTCAGCATCCCGCGCTTGACGCATTATCGGATCACGGGTTGGTATGGGACGCCGAACGTTGGTTTCAACGGCCTCTCGCCAAGAGAATATCTGCGCGATAAGAGTTGGGAAGACCGTCGACGAGTCGGCCTCGACGCGTTGGTGATGTTCGAGGTTCTCAAGCCATGATTTTCAGGAAAGTCAGCCTCGATGCGATACCCGCCGATCAACTGGTCGGTCGTTTTGCGGCAATCACGGCCGCACAGGATGATGCGCTTCTCGGCCACGAACTCACAAAATTCAATCGTCTCTTTGATCGAATGATGGAAGTCTCGGAAGAATTGAAGCGGCGTCCGGGCGATCAACGGCGCGCGCTGATGGCGCTTTACAGCCATCCCAACATGCAGGTCCAGCTGCAGGCAGCCAAGCTCACGCTTGCTGTTGCGCCCGACGAGGCTCGCCGGAAAATTGAGGCTATTGCATCTTCGCGATGGTTGCCGCAGTCCGGCGATGCAGGCATGTGCTTGATTAACCTCGATCGTGGAATTTTTAAGCCGACCTAGCTCACGGCCTCGTCCAGCTTCGCCACGCGACTATCTCGGCGGCAAGAATTGGGATGAACAAATGAGCGTCGGCCTGGATGCTCTTCGGAACGAGGGGGTGCTGAAATGAACCGTCGTTCAACAGACCGAACAGCCACGATCGAAACGCTGGTCAAACAGTTCTTGTCGGTTGCGCTCGCCCAGTATGATGCGATCTATGTCCTGGACAATGAGAAATATAGTCGCCTCTATGCCCAGATGCAGAAAATTCGCGATGAGCTTAAGCAAAGGGAGGGAGATCAGCGCCGGGCTCTCCTACCATTGCTCGCCCATTCGAATGTGCAAGTGAAATTGATGGCGGCCAATACGTTATTGGCTGTCGACCCGCATTCTGCTCGAAAAGCCCTTGAGGACGTGCGGGAGTCCGGCGTGCCTCCTCAATGCGCGGATGCGTCAGGTATGATCCGTGCTTTGGATGACGGTTCTTTTATTCCGAAATGAGCTAAATCCCCGCGCCCCAACTCCTCGCCGTTTTCAAAATCCAGTCGCGGTAGAGCGCGAGCGGCGTGACGCCGGTGAGGCCGCCGCAGCCTGATGCATTGTTCGGCCCCGTCGACCAGCTCACGACGCCGGCGATGACAGCGCCGCCGTTGGAATCGAGAAACGCCGGCGCGCCGGAATCGCCGGTGCAGGCGCCGAGTCCGGCTCGTGTGTTGTTCGTTGAAGGATCGACCAAGCGGATCTGCAAGGTGCCGGGCCGTCCCGTGACGGTCAGGCTCGCGGCGCGCGCCACGCCGCCGCTGCGGCCATCGCCGGCGATCGCGACGCCCATGCCGACAACGGTGAGACGCATTCCGGCAGTGACCGGCATCAGCGCGCCGCCGAGCGCGGCGGGTTGTGCGGGAAGCGGTGAGGCGAGTTGCAGCAGCGCGACATCGGCGGTGGCGCGATGCGCCAGCAGGCTCTGCATGTTGAACTGCGGATGAACGGCGGTGCGCCGGACGTCCAGCAGGCGCGGCGGCTGGCTCTTGTAGTCCACGATCTTGGTGGTGGTCCCGGGCGCGATGCAGTGCGCCGCGGTGAGAACGACATCGCGCGCGATCAGCGTGCCGGTGCAGGAGTTGCCGTGCGAGCCGACGATGGTGACGACCGCGCTCGCCACCGCAGGCGAGGGCGTGCTGCCGCCGCCGACCATGGCGAATGAGGGCTGCATCAGCGTCAGGGCTGCCCCAGCCGCAACCAGGCGAATGAATTGCTGAATCATGCGGCGATGTGAGCCATCGCATCGCGTCTCTGTCAACATATGCATCGTCACAGCGAGGATATCCGATGCCGTCGATACTTCTGAGCGGACCCGCGGTCGAACCGTGGTCGGTCGCGGAGGCCAAGAGCTTCCTGCGCGCCGAGAACGATGACGACGACACCGTGATCGCCTCGCTGATTGCGGCCGCGCGCAGTCACGTCGAAGCCATGACGCGCTGCGCCCTGATCGCGCAGACCTGGCGTTTCGTGCTCGACCAGTGGCCGAAGGACGGCCGCATCAAGCCGGGCAGGGGGCCGCTGCGCTCGCTAGTTGCGGCGCGGGTCTACGACTCCGCCGGCAACGCCTCGGTCATCGAGGCCGAAACATTCGTCCTCGATAAAGCGGCCGGCGTGATCGCGCCATCGGCGTGGGGCCTGCCGGCGCCGGGTCGCGCGACCGCCGGCATCGAACTCGATGTCGAGATCGGCTTCGGCACGGCCGCGACCGACGTGCCGGACGTGCTGCGCCATGCGGTGCGGACGCTGGTGGCGCACTGGTACGAGAATCGCGGCCTGATCGCGATCGGCCAGAGCGTGGCGATGATGCCGGCCAGCGTCAGCGCCATGATCGCGAGCTATCGCGTGCCCGCGCTCTGATCGCACTTCTTGAAAGGACATTGCAATGACCAGCGCCAATTCAGCGCTTCGCGCCGCCGTGCACGATGCGCTTGCAGCCGACAGCGGGCTTCATGCGGCGCTCGGCGGCAAGCGGGTCTATGACGAGCCGCCGCGCGGCGCGCTATTGCCTTACGTCAGCATCGGCGAGGCGCGCGTCACCGATGCATCGGTCGACGACGGGCCGACCCAGGAACATCAGATCACGCTGCATGCGCGCTCGCGCCAGGGCGGGCAGGGGGAAGCTCACCTCATTGCCGGCGCGGTGCTGCAGGCGCTCGACGATGCGCCGCTGACGCTTGCGGGCTTTCGGCTGGTCAACTTCCGCTTCGCGGTCGCGGATATCCGGCGCGAGTCGGACGGCCGCACCTATCACGCGCAGGTGCGATTCCGCGCCGTGACCGAACCGACAACCTAGAATCTAAGGAGCCGTCATGGGCGCACAAAAGGGCAAGGACCTGCTGTTGAAGATGAGCGACGGCGCGAGTTTCGTCACGGTGGCGGGCCTGCGCAGCCGCAGGATCGCGTTCAACGCCGAGATCGTCGACATCACCAGCGCGGAATCGACCGACCGCTGGCGCGAACTGCTGGCGGGCGCCGGCGTCAAGCGCGCCTCGCTGTCGGGCCGCGGCCTGTTCAAGGACGCGGCGTCGGACGCGCTGGTGCAGCAGGCATTCTTCAACGGCACGATCAACGACTGCCAGGTCGTGGTGCCGGATTTCGGCACCATCGAAGGCCCGTTCCAGATCGCCAGCCTCGAATTCGCCGGCGAGCACAACGGCGAGGTGACGTTCGACCTCGCGCTCGAATCCGCCGGCGCGCTGACGTTTACGGCGATGTGAGCTTCTACCCTCCCGTTGAGGTGAGGGTAGAGAAAAGGAGGTTCTATGCCGAACAAATATCGTGGTGAGATTGCCGCCGAGCTTGGCGGGCGGCAGCGCACGCTGGTGCTGACGCTCGGCGCGCTGGCCGAGCTTGAATCGGCATTCGGTGCCGGCGACCTGGTGGCGCTCGCGGAGCGTTTCGTTTCAGGGCGGCCATCGGCGCGCGATCTGACCCATATCATCGGTGCGGGTTTGCGCGGCGCGGGCGAAGCCGTCACCGACGACGAGGTCGCGGTCATGACCGTCGATGGCGGGGTGGCCGGCTTTGTCAGGATCGCGGCCGACCTGATCGCGGCGACCTTCGATGACGGCGCCACGCGGTGAAGCCGTTTCCATGGGCGGATGCGATGGGCTTCGGCTTCGGCGTGTTGCGCCTTGCTCCGGATGCCTTCTGGCGGATGACGCCGCGCGAACTGGCGCAGGCGATCCGCGCGGTGCGCGGGCCTTCCGTCGCGCCGCTGGCGCGGGCCGACCTCGACGATCTTTTGGCGCGGTTTCCCGATACGCCGCGCGAGGGAGGACACAATGACTGACGACACGAGCCTTGAGGACGCATCGAGTACGCTGGACAGCCTCAACACCAAGACCCAGGCGCTCACGATCAGCGCGGGCGGCTTTGCCCGTGCGATGACGCAGGCTTTTTCGTCATCGGTCACCGGCGGCAAGCAGTTCGACGACGTGCTGAAAACGCTGGCGCTGCGTGTCTCGAGCCTCGCGGTGACCGCCGCGTTCAAGCCGCTGACGGCGAGCCTGACCAGCGGCATCTCCAGCCTGTTCTCGGGACTCACTGCCGGCATCGGCTCGACCGGCGTGCAGGCCAACGCGCTCGGCGCCATCAAGCCGTTCGCGTCGGGCGGCGTGATCGGCGCGCCGAGTTACTTTCCGATGATGGATGGCGGCGTCGGCCTTGCCGGCGAGGCGGGCCCGGAGGCGATCATGCCGCTGACGCGCGGTCCCGACGGCCGGCTCGGCGTCTCCGGCAGCGGCGGCGGCAACAGCATCACGGTGCAGATCGCCACGCCCGATCTCGACAGCTTCCGCCGCTCCGAGAGTTACGTCACCGGCCAGATCGCGCGCGCGGTGGCGCGAGGCCAGCGAAATTTGTGAAGATGTCTTCACTCTCCCCTCGCCGGGAGGGTGAAGGATGCAGGACCGAAACCCACCATGACCAGTTTCCACGAAGTCCTGTTTCCGCTCGATGTCGCGCTCAAGAGCGCGGGCGGGCCGGAACGGCGAACCGATATCGTGAGCTTCGGCTCGGGCCGCGAGGCGCGCAACGCGCGCTGGGCGCAGTCGCGGCGGCGCTATGACGCCGGCTACGGCGTTAAGACGCTGGACGCCTTGCAGACGGTGATCGCGTTTTTCGAGGAGCGTCGCGGCCGGCTCTACGGCTTTCGCTGGCGCGACCGGATGGATTGCTGCTCGGCGATGACGGGCGTCGCGATCTCGCCGCTCGATCAGGTCATCGGCATCGGCGATGGCGCGACGGCGTCGTTTCAGTTGATCAAGACATATGGCGGCGCGTTCGCGCCCTATGCGCGCGCGATCGCCAAGCCGGTCGGCGGCAGCGTGCGCGTCGCCGTCGCCGATGAGGAGATCGCGGCGGGCTCCGCGTTCACCTGCGATGCGACCACGGGCGTCGTCACGTTCGCCGTCGGGCATATCCCACCGGCGGGAGCGGCCGTCACCGCGGGATTCAATTTCGACGTGCCGGTGCGCTTCGACACCGACTACCTCGAGGTCGATTTCGCGACGTTTGCCGCCGGCGCCATTCCGAAGATTCCGCTGGTCGAAATCAAGATGTGACTCGCTGGCGGGTGAGGCGATCGATAGCCCTCACACGTCATCCAACCCCGGCTCGCACCACGCTTCGCCCGATGCTCACCGATCCTCCCCCTCAAGGGGAAGGTGAAGGAAATCTCATGCGTTCTGTTCCCTCCGCGCTTCAGGCAAAACTTGATTCCGGCGCGACCACGCTGGCGCGCTGCTGGATCGTGACGCGGCGCGACGGCGCCGTGCTCGGCTTCACCGATCACGATTGCGATCTGGCGGTTGGCGATGTTGCCTGCCGCGCCGGGACCGGTTTCACCGCGTCGGAAGCGACCAGTCGCTTCGATCTTTCGGTCGATGGTTCGGAAATCTCCGGCGCGTTTTCCGATGACGCCCTGAGCGAGGCCGATCTCGCCGCGGGCCGTTACGATGCCGCCGAGGTCGCAACCTGGCTGGTCGACTGGAGCGACGTCGCGCTGAAAATCCTGATCGCGCGCGGTACGCTCGGCGAGGTGCGGCGCGAGGGACAGGCGTTCACCGCGGAATTACGCGGGCTTGCGGATGCGCTGGCGCAGGACAGCGGGCGTCTGTTCACGGCGCGTTGCGGCGCCGATCTCGGCGACAACAGGTGCCAGATCGATCTTGCCAAAGCTGCGTATCGCGGCAGCGGGGTCGTGACGGTCATCGAGGGGACCTCGATCGCCGCGGTCTCCGGCCTCGGCGATTTTGCCGATGGCTGGTTCACCGCCGGGCGCGTGGTGTGGACGACCGGCGCCAACGCCGGCATTGCCGTCGAGGTCAAACAGCATCACATCGCCGCGGGCGAAGTGCGGCTGTCGCTATGGCAGGCGATGGCCGAGCCGATCGCCATCGGCGACAGCTTCATGATCACCGCCGGCTGCGACAAGAGCTTCGCGACCTGCCGCGATCGTTTCGCCAACACCAGTAATTTTCGCGGCTTTCCGCAGATTCCCGGCAACGATTTCGTCGTGAGCTATCCGCTGCCCGGTTCGCCTGACAACGGCGACGGCACCAAGGCGTTGTGAAGGAGCGGCTCGTGAATTCGGAACATGCGACCCGCGCGGCCATTGTGGCGGAAGCTCGCGCCTGGATCGGCACGCCCTATCGGCACCAAGCCTCGCTCAAGGGCGTCGGCTGTGATTGCCTTGGCCTGGTGCGCGGCGTCTGGCGCAACTGCATCGGCGACGAGCCGGAAACGCCGCCGCCCTATGCGCCGGACTGGGCCGAAGCGAAAGGCGACGAAACGCTGGCGGCTGCGGCGCTGCGTCATCTCGTTCCGGTCGCGCGCAACGATTTCATGCCGGGCGACGTTCTGCTGTTCCGCTGGCGTGACGGGTTCGTCGCCAAGCACGTCGCGATCGCCTCCAGCGAGCGCACGATGATTCATGCGCACGACGGTGCGGCCGTTTGCGAAATCGTCCTCGCACCGTGGTGGCGACGGCGCCTGGCATACGCATTCCGCTTTCCGGGAGTATCTGTCTGATGGCAGCGCTGGTTCTTTCCGTCGCGGGCGGCGCCGCAGGCGCGCTGTTCGGTCCGGCCGGCGCGATCGCGGGCCGCATTGCCGGCGCGCTGGTCGGCAACGTCATCGACCGCAAGCTGTTCGGCCCCGGCAACCAGAACGTGGTCGGCCCGCGGCTCGCCGACCTCGATGTGATGGCTTCGACCGAAGGCGCGCCGATCCCGCGTGTCTACGGCCGCGCGCGGCTGTCCGGTCAGGTGATCTGGGCGACGCAGCTCGAGGAGGTGGTGAGCAGCCGAACAAGCTCGTCGTCCGGCGGCAAGGGTGGATTGTTCAGCGGCCCCAGCACGACCACCACCACCTACAGCTATTTCGCCAATTTCGCGGTCGGCCTTTGCGAAGGCGTGATCGGACGGGTCGGACGGGTCTGGGCCGACGGACGTCCGCTGGATCTCCACGGGCTGACGATCCGTGTTCATCGCGGCACCGAGGACCAGGCCCCGGACGACCTGATCGTCGCCCGGGAAGGCGCAGGCAATGCGCCTGCCTATCGCGGGCTCGCCTATGTCGTGTTCGAGCGGCTGCCGCTGGCGAACTTCGGCAACCGCATTCCGCAGCTCTCGTTCGAGATCATCCGCCCCGTCGGCCAGCTCGAACGGATGGCGCGCGCGGTGACGCTGATCCCGGGCACCACAGAATTCGGCTACGAGCCGTCCGCCGTGGTGCGCTCGCTCGGCCCCGGTCAGTCCGCGCCGGAAAACCGTCATGTCTCGAATGCCGAATCCGATGTGATCGGGGCGCTCGACGATCTGCAAGGGGTATGTCCGAATCTCGAGCGCGTCGCCGTCGTTGTTGCGTGGTTCGGATCGGACCTTCGCGCCGGAAGCTGCATCGTTCGCCCCGGCGTCGACAGCGCAAGCAAGGTCACGCGCGGCGGCGACTGGTCGGTGGCCGGCGTGACGCGGGGAGGCGCCTATGTGGTGTCGCAGGTCGATGGCCGTCCGGCCTTCGGCGGCACGCCATCCGACGACAGCGTGAGGCACCTGATCGCGGAGTTGAAGGCGCGCGGCCTCAAGGTCACGTTCTATCCCTTCGTCATGATGGACATTCCGGCCGGCAACGGCTTGAGCGATCCATGGAACGGAGCATCGTCGCAGCCGGCCTATCCCTGGCGCGGCCGCATCACCTGCGCTCCTGCGCCGGGACAGGCAGGCTCGCCGCAAGGCACACCGGCGGCGGCGACGCAGGTCAACAATTTCTTCTCCGGCGGAAGCTGGAATTATCGCAACATGATCCTGCACTATGCGAGCCTGGCGGCTTCCGCCGGCGGCGTCCATGCCTTCATGATCGGATCGGAGTTGCGGTCGCTGACGCGGGTGCGCTCCGGCAGCGGCGTCTATCCCGCCGTCGACGCGCTGGCGGCGCTCGCGGCGGACGTCAAGTCCATCGTGGGATCATCGACGATCGTGACCTATGGCGCGGACTGGACCGAGTACGGCGCGGATGTCGTTACGCCGGATGCGTCGGAGGTTCGCTTTCCGCTCGATCCGTTGTGGGCATCGAGCGCGATCGACGTCGTCGGCATCGATTATTACGCGCCGCTCGCCGACTGGCGCGACGAGGCCGGGCATCTCGACTCGAGCATCGCGACTTCGACCTACGACGTCGGCTATCTCGCGGGTAACGTCTATAGCGGCGAGGGGTTCGACTGGTATTACACCGATGACGCCGCGCGCGCCGCGCAGGATCGCACGCCGATCACCGACGGTCTCGGCAAGCCGTGGACCTTCCGCGTCAAGGACATCAGGTCATGGTGGTCGTCGGCGCATTACGAGCGCGTTGGCGGCGTTGAACTCGCAGGCCCGACCGCATGGGTGCCGCAAGGCAAGCCGATCTGGTTCACCGAGGTCGGCTGCCCGGCGGTCGACAAGGGCGCCAACCAGCCGAGCGTGTTTCCCGATCCCAAGTCGTCGGAGAACAACCTGCCGTATTTTTCCAGCGGCTATCGCGACGATCTGATTCAGCGCCGCTATCTGCAGGCCTTTCTTGGCAAGCTTGATCCCGCATTCGGCGCGGCGGATGCGGACAATCCGGTCTCCACGGTCTATGGCGGGCGCATGATCGATGCGTCCGCGGTTCACCTGTGGACCTGGGATGCGCGGCCCTATCCGGCGTTTCCCGCCGCGACCGAGGTCTGGAGCGACGGACCGAACTGGCAGACCGGACACTGGCTCACCGGACGTCTCGGCGCCGCGCCGATGGACGCGCTGGTGGAGGCGCTGCTCGCCGATTGTGGTGTCGCCGGCGCCGACACCTCGGCGTTGCGCGAGGCTTGCGACGGCTACGTGATCGACCGGCCGATGTCGCCGCGCGCCATGATCGAGCCGCTTGCCGGCGCCTATGCCTTTGATGCGACCGCCGCCGACGGAACGCTGCGTTTCCTTTCGCGCGGCGGCGCACCGGTCGCCGATTTCGTCGAGGACGATCTGGTGCTGCCTGACGATAGCGCGCCGGCGCGGTTGACCCGCGCGCAGGAAACCGAACTGCCGCGCGAGGCCGGTTTCGGCTTTACCGACGGCACCGTGGACTACAGGCGCTCTGCGGTGACGTCGCGACGGCTCGCAGGCGGCTCGAACCGCAGTGTTCACTCCGACCTTGCAGTCGTCAGCGACGACGCGGCGATGGCGCGCCGCGCCGAGGTCTGGCTGCAGGACCTGTGGGCGGGACGCGAAAGTGCCGCGTTCTCGCTCGGCCCGCAATGCCTGTCGCTGACGGCGGGCGACGTGATCGGGGTGACGATCAACGGGCGGCGGCGGCTGTTCGAAATCAGCGCGACCGTCGATGCAGAAGCGCGGCAGGTAACCGCGCGCAGTATCGATCCCGAGGTGTTTTCGGTGCCGCTGTCGACGCCGCGGCCGACGCGGCCCGCAATGCCGGCCGCGCTCGGGCCGGTTGAAGCTGATGTGCTCGACCTGCCGACCATCGAGTCGTCGGAGCCGCCGATCCTGACGCGGCTCGCCGTCTTCGCCAGCCCGTGGCCGACATCGGTGACGGTCTGGACATCGCCGGACGGCGCGAGCTTTGAACCGTCCGCGGTGATACCGGCGCCCGCCACATCGGGCGAAACGCTGGACCCGCTGCCGGCGGGGCCCTCGGGCCGGTGGGACTGCGGCAACGTCTTCCGCGTTCGGCTCTACGGCGGCGCGCTTACGTCGCTCTCCGACGCCCGCGTGCTGGCGGGCGCCAATGCGGCCGCTATACAGAACACGGACGGCGATTGGGAAGTCCTGCAGTTCGCCAATGCGGAGCTGGTGGACGAGAGCATATATAAAGTGTCCCGCCTGCTGCGCGGGCAGGCCGGCAGCGAATATGCCGTCGCCGACATGTTGCCGGCGGGAGCGCGGTTCGTCCTGCTCGACACGCATCTTACGCCGCTGGCGCGCGGATTGAACGCGCTGGACCGGCCGATCCTGGTGCGGCTCGCCGCCGCCGGACGAAACCATGACGATCCGACCGCGGTCGCGCTGACGGTGACGCCGCAAGCCACCGCGTTGCTGCCGCTGTCGCCGGTGCATGTGAAGGCGTCGCGCGAGAGCGGCGGCGTGCGGATTACGTGGATTCGCAGGACTCGCATCGATGGCGACGGCTGGGGCGTTGAAGTGCCGCTCGGCGAAGATGTCGAAGCCTACACGCTCGATATCTTCTCGGGCAGCTCGATCGCACGCAGCATTGCGTGCAGCACGTCCGAGACGCTTTACGCCAACGCCGATGAACTTGCGGACTTCGGCGCCGCGCAGACGAGCCTGCACATTCGCGTCGCGCAAATGTCGGCGACCGTCGGCGCCGGGCATCCTACTGAACTCACTCTCACCCTCTGAGTTGCCATGACAGACACACCGAATCTCGGACTGCCGTATATCGACGGCAGCCAGGCGCAGAAGCACGTCACCCATAACGAGGCGCTGCGCATTCTCGACGCAGTGGTCCAGATCGGCGTGCTCGACATGACGCTGGCCACGCCGCCCTCCAGTCCGGCGGACGGCGAACGCCATGTGGTCGCAGTCGGCGCGACCGGCGCGTGGGCCGGAAAAGACAACACGATCGCGACCTGGCAGGACGGCGCCTGGGCATTCCTCATGCCGAAGACGGGATGGTGCGTCTGGTCGACTGCCGATAGCAGCCTGTTCGTGTTTGACGGCTCGGACTGGCAGAGCGCGGGAGGCACGAATTCGCTCGACAACCTCGCGCATCTCGGCGTCAACATGGGCGCGAGCAGCCCGAACCTCTTGAGCGTCAAATCCAACGCTGCGCTGTTTGACGCGATCGACGCCGCCGGCGGAGGCACCGGCGACATGCGGATTCAGGTTTCCAAGGAAAGCTCCGCGAACACGGCGTCGATATTCTTTTCGGACGGTTTTTCGGGCCGCGCGGAGTTCGGCCTGGTTGGCGCCGATGCCTTCAAGCTCAAGGTATCGCCGGACGGATCAAGCTGGACCGAGGCGTTCAATATCGATCAGAGCTCCGGCAACCTCACGCTGCCGCGCGGACTGGCGCTGACCGGTGTCATTTCTCCCGCACAGATCACAGCCGACCAGAACAACTACAATCCCGCCGGCCTTGCAGCGGCGTCGGTGCTGCAAATCAGCACCGACGCGCCGCGCCGCATTTCGGGCCTGGCCGGAGGGGCCGAAGGTCGCTGTCTCATCGTCATCAACGTCGGGGGCCAGCCGGTGACGCTGCTTGACGAAAGCGCATCGTCGTCGGCCGCTAACCGCCTGACGCTGGGCGCCGACCTGACGATCTCGGCGAAGCAGGCGGCTATCCTGCGTTACGACGGTACCGCCGCGCGCTGGCAGGCGATCGCGGGCGGAACGGGACTCGGTCCCGCGGCAGCATCCGTCGCGAAATCGTCAGGATATACCGTGGTCGCGGGGGACGGTGGCGTCACGATCAGAGCGACGGCCGCGCTGACCTTGTCCTTGACGGCGGCGGCGACCCTCGGCGCGAACTTCATGTTCGATGTCGTCAATGCTGCGTCGTCGAATGGTGTCGTCACCATCGACCCCAACGGCTCGGAAACCATCAACGGTGCATTGACCCTCAAGATATTTCCCGGCGAGCGGGCGACGATTGTCTGTGACGGGTCGAACTGGTCGGCGTTCGGCCTGTCGCCGCTGGTGCTGCTTTCGCAGCAAAGCGTCGCCTCGGCTTCTTCGGTAAGTTTTGTATCGATGTTCGACGACGCATTCTCCTCGTTCGAGGTGAGAGCAAGGGGGGTGCTGGGCTCGACCACCGCCGATCTGATAGCCCAAGTTTCGACCAATGCCGGTTCCAGCTATTTCAGCGGATCGACGGATTACAAACTGAATTATGTTCTGATGGATCAGGGCGGGAGCCTCAGCGGCGCCTCGATCGACTCCTCGAATATTTCGTTCTGTCAGATATCCAGCGGCTCGCTGGCGTCATTCGAAATGGAGCTTTTCGATCTCACGAGCACGGCGCTTTATAAAACGACCCAGCAAAGACAAGCCGGCGCCTCGTCAGGCGGATTGAGATTCATGATGTCGTCGGCGCGGCTGATCGGCGCTAACACGAGTGTCGTGAACGCAATCCGATTTGCACCGTCGAACGGGACGATCAGCGGGACGTTCCTGCTATACGGGCGGCGATGATAATGCCACATCGTTATACGCAATGTACCGGAGGGTAGCGTCAAACTGTTGCTGTCCGCAACGCTATGACATGATCAAAACCAACGCCAGTTGCAGTGTAGGCTTGAATGGCTTGAATATTGAAAACCTCTCTGCCTTGCGGGAAGTTTACTGCATTCCTTGCGACGTGCTCAGGAGGCCGGCATGCGACTTCACCTTATTCTTCGTAGGTTGAAAGAGCGGTCTTAAGCCAGTCATCCGATGGGAACGATGCCTCTGGTTCATCGACCCCGTTTTCAGACAGGGCTCTCCGAACGAATGCGGCAAAATATACGGGGTATTCTTTCGGATCTATTTTTCGTCCGTCAATTTGTGTCTTGCCCGGCGAGTACTCAAGCTCTCTACCTTGCCTCAAGCATGCAAGCACGCCATCGACAGACAAGTTTTTCCCGTTTCCGCGCGAGCACTGAATCGAAACATTAAACGTCGGGTCGGAGATCTCCCAATCCCCATCGATTAGTGCTTCGACGGTTACGTGAGTCTGATAGCGGTCCTTGCCGCTGAGAAAATCTTGGCCCGCTAGCTGCACGACGCGAGCCGGAATTCCGACCGTGTTGAGAGCCCATGCATAAGCAAGCCCAGCTCCCCCGCACAGCATCCCGTTCCGAGTTGATGATAGCGATGCATAATAAGCGGGCGCACTTTTGTCGGGGAGTTCCTCTTTGCCCGGATCAAAATTGCGATAGACGTAATCGCGAATCGCGTCGGCGGCGGCGCGCGGCTCTACATCGCCGATCAATGACAGCCCAGCGTCGCCTCTGACGATGTAAGCCGCTATTTTCGGCGTGATTTGGTCGGTCGCCTCTAATTGCTGCTGAGCTTCGATTGCAATGGATCGATAAGACCATGCTTTGAAAACGATCGCCGTACTACAAACGACAAATGCAAACGCAAGTATTGTGCGTCTCAATTCGTTCCCCCCGATACCCCCATTATGTTGTTCGCGTTTTTATATTGGACGACAGAGCCACGCAAGCACATGGTCGGGAAGTCGTTGTTTACAGCGACCGATGCCTCAGCAGCTCGAAAATGCGATCGGGGCGTATACTACCTCTGGAATATTCTGCGATCTGTTGTAGGCTCTTCAGTTGAAGGTTTTCGTTCCGGCAGTCAGACCTGGACTTTTCCAGTAACCTTTGCAGGAGGATCGCCTAGCGTGTCGATCTTACCGACAGGCATTCCGGCTTTCGTCATTTCACTTCATTAAGTAATGTTACGACGGAAGTCGTAGGTTTTGTCTACGCGGCGATGACTTCACAGAGCGCCGCGACAAGACAAGCGAGTGCTACAGCTATTAGGCGGTGGTTCTGAGCGTTGGTCTGGCGAGGCTGACGGCCTTGAGCGATAGGAACGGCTTTTCAACGAGTCTCCATGAGATCGCAGCCATTGCGAATGTGGCGAGATATACCGCAATCCAGAGCCACCCTTCGGATTTATATCCGAAGATCATGAAGATCATGATGATCGGCATGTGATAAAGATAGACGCCGTAGGAAATATCGGTCCCTCTGAACATCTTGGACAAAGACGGCAGGGTGTGAGCGAATGAGAGGACGCAGCCAGCCAGCGTAATGATCGAAAGGATGACAGCAGGTGTAGGGTTTTTGTAAGCGGGGCCAACCCAAATCAGTAAATGAATGGTGAGCCAGATCGGGAACGTCCCCTTGAATAGCCATCCGATTTTATCCCATGAAAGCCGCACTGCCGCTCCTAGCAGGAATATCCAAAGATAAGGCGGAACAGTCGTGTCAATCCATGGGTTTTTCATCGTTACCTGCTCGACCGCGAGCCAGAGCGATGCAACGAACACGAGAACTAGAAGCGGCCATGTCCATCGTTTCCCGATGAGGAGCGGGACGACAAGATAGAAGCCCAACTCAACAACAATGGTCCAAAGGACACCGCCGGGGAAAAACGGCAGTGTGTTCGGCCCGTATTCGAAACTTGGCGTTGATATTGAGTTAGCCAACACCGTCGAACCGGTAACAACGAGGGTTGCAAAATATATGTACGTGTTTGAGTCAGCCATTGCGCGGAGCGGGATAACACCTGTGAAGATCATCATTAGAAACATAATGAACAGGCTCGCGACCATCGCGGGGTAGATGCGAAGGAATCTGTTTTTCGCGTAACGCGGAACTGACTGGTCCCGCATGAAGGACCCGGTGATCAGAAACCCGCTGATAATGAAGAAAATCGGGACCCCTGGGAAAAGCCAAAACACAGAAGGTCGCCCCTTGAGGTTTAGCCATATGTCTGCGTGAGATGAAACGACCTGACAGGCCGCGATCAGCCTGAGCAAATCAAAATTGTTCTCATGCTTCAAGATTACCCCCAATAGCTCGTGCGAACCTACCCCTCGCACCGTCGAATGGGACGATCAGCGGGACGTTCCTGCTATACGGAAAGCGATAACGCTCCTGATGCACTCTGCTGTCACGCCAATGATGAGGAGAAAGAATATCTGGATCGGGAAAAGATACTGGATCGAATAGTGAAAAAGCATCGCCTGCCCGATAAAAAATATGATGTAGATCCAGCTCATAATGAGTGCGGCGTCAACAGCCGTCCAGCCCGGCTTCGATCTAAGAGATAGCGAAACATAAATCGCCGAGGCAAATCCAAGAAGCAACAATGCTTCCAGAACGTTTATCCGGCCCGGTAATCCCGTTTTGAGAGTGATCTCCAGCTTTCGAAGATAAACAACGACGACATCGATTGGATGATGAGCGAGAATCTCGAAGTATTGCTCTCGCAAAATATCGAAATAACGCGGCGAACTGACAACAACGGATGGATCAATCCGTTCTGCGGCCGCTTTCGCATTGGCATCGGCCCATTCAATGCCGAACGGATTAGGGGCCGCGCCCAGGCCGATATAAAGGTTATGCCATATTCCATGCTGTTCCAGCATGGTTGAAGGAGGGAGGTGAAAAATGGCGTCCCTCGCCTTGAGCACAAGATATGGCGCTTGGTAACTGATAAGAAGAGCAACGGCCATAGCTGCTTTGAACGTCAGGTTGTTGCGGGGGCGTAGTCGTGCGAGCGCATGAATAGCGAGAGCCATGAACCCGGCGACCATACCCATGAGACCGATCGCTTGACGGAACAGCGCTGCGATAGCGATACCGACAACGGCTAGGGCAAGCCAGGCAACGAGCGTTTTTCGGTTAGACCCCGTGGCGGGAAGTCCCAAAAGGGCAAGCGGGAATAGCGCAACGAGACACGCGCAGCCAAACTGCGCGGGATGAGGGCTCGTTGCATGGAACTGGTCTGCTATCAGCGGGCCAGCGGCGAGCAACAGGAATGACGCAAACGATAGCTTCAGACGAAATAACAGCAGAGCCAGAATCAAAATTCCGGCATAATTGAATATGGAATTGAGAACCGAGATATCGGCAGGAGTGACGGCTTTTTGGCTGAGGAGTGAGTATATATCGAGAGCCAGTGCATGACCCGGATCATCACCGCCAAAGCCATCTGCCATCGGGACGAGTCCTCCATCCTTGCAAAGTGAGAGGATGGCTCCGGTTGTCCTTGCGCACTCCGCACTCTGAATCCAAAATTTGGATGCTGTCCAGGAGAACGGAAGATCGTTCGCTGAATGCAACGATTTGGCGAATTGAGGGACAGTAATGACAAGCAAAACCAGCAATAGAACTATGGCTGAAACGTTCTGCTGGATAAACTTGATAAACTTGGTTTGACCAAAGCTCATTTCCGAATGCGTCCCTATTGCGGCCGGCACCGTACCCTCGAGCAATCTCAAGTCAACCAGCCCAAAGGCCCCATCCCATGCTCAACGCAGCTTCGGCCGCGAGCGCTCCAGCCATGTCCGATTTCGGCGTCGCGCTGCGGCGTCTCTGGCCGCACGGCAACAGCCGGATCGCCGGGCTGATCGAGGGCATGGCGATAGCGGCCCCCGCGATATTCGATAAACACGGACTCACGACGCCGCTTCTGGTCGCGCACGTCATGAGCCAGGTCAGCCATGAATGCGGGGCGGGGACCGCGGTGATCGAGAACCTCGACTATTCGGCGGCCCGCATGATGGCGGTGTGGCCGTCGCGCTTCCCGACCACCGCCAGCGCCGCGCCTTACGCGCACAACCCGCGCGCGCTCGCCAACAAGGTCTACAACGGCCGCATGGGCAATCGGCGCGGCTCGGACGACGGCTGGAACTTCCGCGGCCGCGGCGCTGTGCAGACCACGGGGCGGGACGGTTATGCGCGCCTGGCCGCCGCGACCGGGCTCGATCTCCTCGCGCGCCCCGATCTGGTGATCGATCCCGCGCATTTTCTCGAATGCGGCGTGGCCGATTTCGTGCTCTGCGGCTGTCTGCCATACGCGCGAAAGGACGATCTCCGCGGCGTCACGAAGCGGCTGAACGGCGGTTACATCGGACTATCGGAACGCCGCGCGTGGGTTTCGAAGTGGAAGCGGGCGCTGGGAATCTAACCGGCGTCTGACGGTTTCAGGCCATTCTTCAACATCGGTGATTTGTCATGCTGTCCCAGATTGTCGGGCCGGTGGATTTCAATTCCGCCACTGTGCTTTGCGTTGCCTTCGTGTGCATCTGCATCGTGCTGACGTCGATTATCATGCGACGCGGTCGTTTCGTCCTCAACCAGGAATTCGAACTCGCGAAGATCCGCCTTCGCAATGAGGATGAAGCGAACAGACGGCAGACCGACGCCAAGCGCGACGGTGAACTGGCCCGGATGGCCAGCGAGCGCGAGGTCGAGTTCAAGCGCATCGACAGCAACCTGATCACCTCGCATTCCCGGGTCGGGAGCGAATAGAACGTCCGCCGCGCGACGGTCTCGCGCCATCCCGCAACATCACTGGAGACAAGACATGACATCGGATTCGGTGTGGCAGGTCGTGCGCTATCTGCTGATCGCGGCCGGCAGTTTCGCCACCGGCAAAGGATGGGTCACCTCCGACCAGGTGACCAGCATCATCGGCGCGGTCGGCACGCTCTTCACAGTGGCATGGGGCCTCTACGTCAAGGCCGGCACCAAAGCGGTCCCATCAGTCGCGGCCGCGCGTCCCGATGTGCCGACCGTCAGCGCCGCGACCGGCGCGGTCAAGTAAGTCCACGAACAACAGGAGTTCCCATGCGAAAGCTTGTCGCCGCGACGGTGCTCGTCTTCGGTCTGGCCCTGGCAGGTTGCCAGACCGTCGCGCTGCCATCGCTGAATCTGAACACGGCCGTTGCACTCAACACGGTCTACGGCATCGAAAACGCCTATGGCGTCGCGGTGAACGCCGCCAACGCCTACAAGGCGCTGCCGCTTTGCAGGACCGGCACCACGCCAAGCGCGACCAACATCTGCGCCCGGCGGTCGGTCATCGAACGGCTACAGGCTGCGATGCTCAAGGCGCACCTTGCCGTCAACAATCTGGTCGCTCTTCAGAAGGCCTATCCGTCCGTCGACATCACCAATGCGCTCTCGGCGGCACAAGCGGCACTGATCGTCGTTCAGCAGATCCTCGCATCCGGAGCACGATAACATGGTCACAGCAGCAGAAATCGAGGCCGGCCTTGCCGTCGCCGAAGCCATCGTCGACGCCATCGTCAAGGTCGCGCCCGCGATCGAGCAGGGTGTGGTCTCGTCGATCCCCTATGTTCAGGCCATCGCCGGCTTGATCGGCGGCAGCAACGCCACCTCCGATGAGATCGATGCGGTGCTGGAGCGGATCAATGCGGCGACCGACGAGTTCCTGAGTCCGCTGCCGCCGGACGATGGAACGACCACGACCTGACGCCGTCCCGGGGAGCCGCCCGGCAGAACGGACCAGGCGCCCGCCGCCGCACGGAAATATGACACGAGCGGGGTTTTGCCGTTCATTTGCCATTCACGCGGCGGCGGTTCATCTTGGCGGGTGGAATCACGGAGCCCGCCTTGCGCCTTCTCGTTGTCGAAGACGATCCTGATCTCAATCGTCAGCTCACGACGGCGCTGACCGACGCCGGCTATGTGGTCGATCGGGCGTTCGACGGCGAGGAGGGACATTTCCTCGGCGACAGCGAACCCTATGACGCCGTCGTGCTGGATATCGGACTGCCGAAGATGGACGGCATTTCGGTGCTGGAGTCGTGGCGCCGCCAGGGCCGCACCATGCCGGTCCTGATCCTCACCGCGCGCGACCGCTGGAGCGACAAGGTGCAGGGGTTCGACGCCGGCGCCGACGACTATGTCGCAAAACCCTTCCACCTCGAGGAAATTCTGGCCCGGATCCGCGCGCTGCTGCGCCGGAGCGCCGGCCATGCCCAGTCGGAGCTGACCTGCGGGCCGGTGACGCTGGATACCCGCACCGGCCGCGTCAGCGTCAGCGGCAACCCGATCAAGATGACCTCGCATGAATACCGGCTGCTCGCCTATCTCATGCACCATACCGGGCGGGTGGTCTCGCGCACGGAACTGGTCGAGCATCTCTACGATCAGGACTTTGATCGCGATTCCAATACCATCGAAGTCTTTGTCGGCCGCATTCGCAAGAAGCTGGATGTCGATATCATCCAGACGGTGCGCGGGCTCGGCTACCTGCTGACACCGCCGGCAGATGCGCGCTAGGGAATTTCTGACCCGTCGCTCGAACTCGCTCGCAACGCGGCTGTTCCTGTCCGCGACCGCCTGGGTGGCGATCGTTCTGTTCATCACCGGCGTGATTTTGTCGTCGGTCTATCGCTCGGCGTCCGAGCGCGCCTTCGATCGTCGCCTCAATCTTTACCTTCGCACGCTGATCGCCGAAGTGGCGACGCCCGACGAGCCGGCCGATCGCCAATTCCAGTCGCTCGGCGAGCCGTTGTTCGATCTGCCGCTGTCGGGCTGGTACTGGGAGATCGTCCGCACGGATCAGGAGAAGAAAGAGATCCGCGCATCGCGCTCGCTGTGGGACAAGAAGCTGCCGAAGCTGGAGGATCAAGGCATCGAACTCTCCTCCTCGGGGGTTCGCGTCGGATATATCGACGGCCCCGAGGGCCAGACCCTGCGTATGGCGGAGCGGCCGGTCGATCTCGGCGCCGACGGCAAATTCCGCGTCACGGTGGCCGGGGACGCCACCGAGATTTTCGACGAAACGCGGACTTTCGATTATTACCTCGGCGGCACCTTTGCCGCGCTCACGATCGGGTTGCTGTTGACCACGATCTTTCAGGTGCGGTTCGGTCTGGCGCCGCTGAAGCGCATTTCGGACGCCATCGCCGACATCCGCTCCGGCCGCGCCGAACGGCTTCACGGCGAATTTCCGGTCGAGATCGCGCCGCTCGCCCGTGAGACCAACGCGCTGATCGACGCCAACCGGGAGATCGTCGAGCGTGCGCGCACCCATGTCGGGAATCTCGCGCATGCGGTCAAGACGCCGCTCTCGGTCATCGTCAACGAGGCCAACGCGCATCAACGCGACCCGTTCGCCGCGAAGGTGCTCGAACAGGCCGAGGTGATGCGCAACCAGGTCGCCCATCATCTGGAGCGCGCCCGCATCGCCGCGCGGCTTACCGTCGTTGCCACGGTGACCGATGTGGTGCCCGCCATCGAGGCGCTGCGCCGGACCATGGAGAAGATTCACCGCGACCGCGGCGTCGCCATCGACGTCGAGGCCAGCGCCGGCGCGAAATTCCGTGGCGAACGCCAGGACCTCGAGGAAATGGTCGGCAACCTCGTCGACAATGCCTGCAAGTGGGCGCACTCGCGGGTAGGCATCGAGGCTTCCATTCGTCCGCCTTCCGGAACGGAGCCGGCGTGGCTGCGCATCATCGTCGACGACGACGGCCGAGGACTGTCGGACGACGAGCGGATGCAGGCTTCGCAGCGCGGCCGCCGTCTCGACGAGACCAAGCCGGGGTCGGGACTTGGGTTGTCGATCGTCACCGACCTTGCCGCGCTTTATGGCGGCAGCCTGAGCCTCGGCACGTCACCGCTCGGCGGCCTGCGGGCCGAACTGGTGCTGCCCGCTGCATGAAGCGCGTATCCGCAAAGCCCGGACATCAGGAGGCGGCCGCATCGCCGCAGTCCCGCCCGAATTGCCGGCTCCTGTGCGGCCGGACGGTGGAATCTTCCCGGCGGGTGGGCGCCGGAGGGCTCATGAGCAAGACGAATACGCTGTTGATTGTCGTAGCGGCGGCGCTCGCCCTCGGCGGCTGCGACGTGACGAGTTCCGGCGGCCTCGATGGTCCGGGCTCGTTTGCGGGGGCATTTGCCGTCCAGACAGGAGGGACGGGCGATCCGGCGCGCGATCCTGCGGTGGCGGCTGCGACCGCGGCGGCGCTTGGCGGGCTGATCGGACCCAAACTCGACTCGGCCCTGGATGATGGCGACCGGCGTCTGGCCTATCAGGCCCAGATGGATGCCCTCGAGCGAGGCGCGCCCGGCGCGCCGATTGCGTGGAGCAATCCGGATTCCGGTCGCCACGGCAATATCGTCGCAGGCCCCGCCTACAGGGTGAAGAGCGCGACATGCCGAGGCTACTCCCACACCGTCACGATCGACGGCCAGCTCGAAACCGTGCGCAAAACCGCCTGCCGGAGCGGCGACGGCAAATGGATTGCGGTGGGCTGATCCGGCCTGCGATGTCGTATTAAAAACCGTGCCTATCTTCATGGTGAAGCACGCTCTTTTCGAGGTGTGATGTAACCCTTGACGGCATAGGCGAGGGTTTCTTCACGCGAAGCGTATCCGTGTTCGGATCATGCGTCGCTTCGCCGACGCTTCGGCCTTCCTCAACGCATCCTTAATACCGCTCCTGCTATAACATGCCACGGCCCCTTCCGGCGCCCGCGCGATCGCTCGCGTCAAGATTTACAGGCATGGACCAGGCCTCGATCGAACGGCTGAGGAATTATCTCGCACAACTCCCGGCGAAGTCGCAGGCGTTGCTGATGCGGGAGTTCGAGCGTGCCGTCGCGCGCGATGAAGACGCCGCTGTCGCCAGCTTCGTGCTCCAGGAGTTGCGCAAGATCTCTGGCGGACCCGCTGACAGCGCGCCGCCGCCGCGGCGCGAGGATCCGGCCCGACTTCTGTTTCGTCCGCTGGAGCCGTTTCTGATCGAGGGGGAGTCCGCGCCGCGCTCCGGGCAGATCCGGCGTACTTCGCTCATGCCGGTCTGGCGATGGCTGGCGCAGGACGGCGCGCCCGATGCCGTGCGCGCCTTCGAGGCAGTTCTCGCAACGCAAACCGCATCGGCGTCCGATATCGAAGCGGCGGCGTGGACCTTGCAGGAGACGGCAGCCGCCGCCATCCAGCGGGTTGTCGACGGCAACGACCGCCAGCGTATACTGGGGCGCATCGGCGCGCCCAGCGTCGCCGAGGATTTTGCTTCCATCGGAGCGGTTCTGAACGCCCGCGAGGCCCTCGACACCCTCACTATCCGGCTGCCGAATTTTATGCGGATCTTCGGGGATTCGCAGATCGCCCTTCTGATGCCCGCCCTCAATGTTCCGTCCCTGCTGACCCCGCTCGCCGCTCCGTTCGTACTGTCGCTGGTGATGCAGCGGCTGTCCGCGTCGTGGCAGGTCATCCGCCTGGCGATCAAGTTCGCGGGTTCGGACGACGAGTTCAGGGTGGCGGCGACGCCTTATGGCACGGCAGTCACGCTGGTGCTCGAGGACCTGTCGCGGACTGCGGCCGGTCTGCGCGACGATATCCGGCGCGGGCGTTTCGAAAACGTGTCCGAACATCTGAAGACGGTGCATGACGGCATTCGGGGCCTGCGGACCGAACTCGATATCCGCACCGATTCAAACTGGGGCCGCCACCTCGCGGCGATCAGGGTCGGTATTTCCAATGGCCTGCAATCGGAAATCGACGACGTCCCGGGCCGGGTGCGGCGTTTGCTGCGTCAGCGACCCGACAAGGATATCCCGCCCGGCGCGCGGATCGACCCGACGGAGGTCGAGGAAACCGCAGCCCTGATCGATTTCGTCGCGGTGTGCCGGACCTACGCCAGCGAACTGGCCATCAACGAAGTCACGATGCGAACCTATTCGGATCTGCAGCAATACGTCGAGCGGGCCGCCCAGACGCTGGTGGAATCGCTCCGCAACGGCGATGAGCGCGCCCGCGCATTCCGGCAGCAGCAGGTCCAGGCGACGATTCGCTTCTGCGAGGTGCTGTTCGGCCATGACTATTCGTCGCTGATGAGCCGGGCGGCCGAGAACGCATTGGCGGCGGAACCCAAGTCGTCGCGGGCCGGCTAGTCGGTCAGATGCGTGGCGCCGCTTTTGCCGATCGCGCTCTAAAATCAGAGGGTTGCAGGGGGCTGCCGGCAATTGTGCCGCAATTGTCAATTGCGTCCCCTGTCCAGTCGTGATGTAACCCGGCCATCGGACCGGCCGTTTCCTGCGCCGGGCCATCGGAATGCTGATGAGATGACGTTGTGGTTTGTGTTCGCGCTGATGACCGCTGGAGCGGTCTTTGCGGTGCTGTGGCCGCTTGGTCGCTCGGCCCGGTCGCAAACGTCCGGCGGCAGCGAGACCACGGTCTATCGGGATCAACTTGCCGAAGTCGGGCGTGATGCCGCAGCCGGCCTGATCGGCGCGCCCGAGGCAGCCGCGGCGCGGGTCGAAATCGGCCGGCGGCTTATCGAGGCGGCAGATGCGGAAGAAGATCATCAGCCGCAGATCTCCAAGCTCTGGCTGCGGCGTATGGTGGCGGTTGGAGCGCTGGCCGGCATACCGGCGCTGGCGCTTGTGATCTATCTTCCGCTCGGATCGCCGCAACTGCCCGATTTCCCGCTGGCGGAGCGCGTTCAATCAGCCGATGCATCGCAATCGCTCGAGAACCTGGTGTCGCAGGTCGAATCGCATCTGGAAAAGCATCCCACCGACGGTCGCGGCTGGACCGTGCTGGCGCCGGTGCTCGCAAAGCTCGGCCGCTTCGACGACGCTGCGCGCGCCTATCGCAACGTGATCGCCTATGTCGGTGAAACCGCACAGCTCCGCGCCGATCTCGGCGCGGCGATCGCGGGGGCCGCCAACGGCATCGTCACCGCTGATGCGAAAAGCGAGTTCGAGCGCGCGGCCGCCCTCGATCCCAAGGATGCGAAGGCGCGCTTTTTCCTCGGAATGGCGGCGGAGCAGGACGGCCGGACCGCCGACGCCGTCACGATATGGAAGGCGCTGTTGGCAGATGCGCCTGCGGACGCGCAATGGCGTGGCGCGGTGCAGGAGGCGCTGGCGCAGGTCGGGGGCGGCGCGCCCCGTCCGACGGAAGAAGCGGTGGCCGCGGCCAGCGATATGAGCGAGGCGGATCGTTCGGCGATGATCCATAAAATGGTCGACCGCCTTTCCGCGCGCCTGAAGCAGGACGGCAATGACGTCGAGGGATGGCTGCGACTGGCTCGCGCCTATATGGTGCTCAAGGAGCCGGAGAAGTCGCGCGTCGTGCGCGACGACGCCCGCCGTGCGCTCGAACGCAACGAAGCAGGTTTGCGCCAGCTCAACGAAGGGCTCAAGGCGCTGGGGATAGACGGATGATCAAGGTGTTCGCTTTCCGCGCAGGTGAAACAGCATGACTCGCAAGCAGCGGCGGTTGACGATGATCGGCGGAGCCCTCGTGGTGCTCGGAATCGCCGCGGCGCTGGTGCTGAACGCGCTGCGCGACTCCATCGTGTTTTTCTCGACGCCGGTGATGGTCTCGGAACATCACATCAAGCCTGGCCAGCGCTTCCGGCTGGGCGGGCTGGTGGAGACGGGTTCGCTGGTCCGCGGCGACAATCTCGCGGTCACGTTCAAGGTGTCCGACGGCAGCGCGACGCTTCCGGTTGCTTATAAGGGCATCCTGCCGGATCTGTTCCGCGAAGGGCAGGGCGTGGTCGCCGAGGGCGCGCTCGACAGTTCGGGCGTATTCCGCGCCGACACCGTGCTGGCAAAGCACGACGAGACCTACATGCCCAAGGAGGTCGCCGATGCCCTGAAGAAGCAGGGCCACTGGAAGGACGACTACGGCGAACAGGCTTCCGGCAAGGCGCAGGGCGCGCAGGCATCGAGCAAGCAGGGAGTGTCGCAATGATCGCCGAGGCCGGGCATTATGCGTTGGTGCTGGCGCTTGGCCTTGCGCTGATCCAGTCCACCATTCCGATCATCGGCGCGAGACTGAACGACGGCGCGCTGATGAATGTCGCGCGCTCGACCGCGCTGGCGCAACTGGCGTTCGTCGGCGCGTCGTTCCTGGCGCTGGTGACGCTGCACGTCGTGTCCGACTTCTCGGTCCTCAACGTGTTCCAGAATTCCCATTCGCTGAAGCCGATGATCTACAAGATCACCGGCGTCTGGGGCAATCACGAAGGCTCCATGCTGCTGTGGGTGACGATCCTCGCGCTGTTCGGCGGGCTGGTCGCCGCATTCGGCAACAATCTGCCGCTGTCGCTGCGCGCGCATGTGCTGGCGGTGCAGGCCTGGGTCGCGACCGCATTCTATCTGTTCATCCTGCTGACATCCAATCCGTTCATGCGGATCGCCAATCCGCCGCTGGAAGGCCGCGATCTCAATCCGGTGCTGCAGGATATCGGGCTCGCGGTGCATCCGCCGATGCTGTATCTCGGCTATGTCGGATTCTCGATCTCGTTCTCCTTCGCCGTCGCCGCGCTGATCGAAGGCCGCATCGATGCCGCCTGGGCGCGCTGGGTGCGGCCATGGACGCTGATGGCGTGGATCTTCCTGACGCTCGGAATCGCGATGGGGTCGTACTGGGCCTATTACGAGCTGGGCTGGGGCGGATGGTGGTTCTGGGATCCGGTCGAGAACGCATCGCTGATGCCTTGGCTGGCGGGAACGGCGCTGCTGCATTCCTCCGTGGTCATGGAGAAACGCAACGCGCTCAGGGTATGGACCATCCTGCTTGCAATCCTGACCTTCTCGCTGTCGCTGCTCGGCACCTTCCTGGTGCGCTCCGGCGTGCTGACCTCGGTCCATGCCTTCGCCACCGATCCGACGCGCGGCGTCTTCATCCTGTTGATCCTGTGCACCTTCATCGGCGGCAGCCTGTCCTTGTATGTCTGGCGCGCCTCCGCGCTGAAGCAGGGCGGGCTGTTCGCGCCGATCTCGCGCGAGGGCGCGCTCGTGCTCAACAACCTGTTCCTGACCACGGCCTGCGCCACCGTCTTCGTCGGCACGCTGTATCCGCTGGCGCTCGAGGTCATCACCGGCAACAGGATTTCGGTCGGTGCGCCGTTCTTCAATCTGACATTCGCTCCCTTGTTCGTCCCGCTATTGATCGCGGTGCCGTTCGGCCCATTGCTGGCGTGGAAGCGCGGTGATCTGGTCGGCGCCTCGCAACGCTTGATGGCGGCCGGAATCGGCAGCGTGATCGCGGTGGCCGTGCTGTGGGCATGGACGCGCGGCGGCAGCACCTTCGCGCCACTGGCGATCGGACTGGCGGTGTTCGTCATTCTCGGCGCGCTCTGCGATCTCGCCGAGCGCATCAACCTGTTTCGTGCATCGCTCCCGGTATCGTTTCGCCGCGCCAAGGGGTTGCCGCGCTCGGCCTGGGGCACCGTCTTCGCTCACGCCGGCCTCGGCGTGGCCCTGATCGGCATCGTCTGCGAAACCACCTGGAACACCGAATTCATCGCCTCCATGAAACCCAACGACGTGGCGCGGGTCGGCGGCTACAGCCTGACCTTCGATGGTACGACGCAGCGGCAGCAATCCAATTATCGCGAACAGACCGCCCGCTTCACCGTGAGCAAAGGCGGGGAGCCAATCGCGGTGATGAAGCCGTCGAAACGCAACTTCACCACCCGCGCGGCGTCGACCACCGAAGCCGCGCTGCTGACGCGGGGCGTAAGCCAGCTCTACATTTCGTTGGGAGATACTGCCGCCGATGGCTCGATCGCGGTGCGCATCTATCACAAGCCGATGGTGCTGCTGATCTGGTTCGGGCCGGTTCTGATGGCCTTTGGCGGCATGCTGTCGCTGTCCGACCGCCGCCTGCGGGTTGGCGCGCCGAAACCTGCGAAAGCTCTCCGCGCCCTCCAGCCGGCGGAGTGAGGTTGTGCCGGAGGTGATGCAAAGGATGTCGTCGTATCCGCTTTTGCAGGGACGACTCAGCGCGGGTGGAAAGTTCGCACGCATAATTGGCGTTCTCCTTTGCCTTGTCCTCGCGATGGCGTCTCCCGCTCACGCGGTGCAGCCCGACGAGATCATGTCCAATCCCGCCCAGGAAGCGCGCGCGCGCAACCTGTCGCGCGAGTTGCGCTGCATGGTGTGCCAGAACCAGTCGATCGACGATTCCTCGGCGCCGCTGGCGCGGGACCTTCGTCTGCTGGTGCGCGAGCGCATTGCAAAGGGCGACAGCGATCAACAGGTGCTGGACTTTCTGGTCGCCCGTTACGGCGATTTCGTATTGCTGAAGCCGCCCTTCGAGAAGAGCACGTTGCCGCTTTGGCTGCTGACCCCGCTGGTTCTGCTGGGCGGTGGACTTGCGCTCTGGGGATACAGCCGGCGGCGTTCGAAGGCGATGCGGGCGGCCGCGGATGCGCCGCCGCGACTGAGCGAGGAAGAAGAGGCGCGGCTCGCGAAGCTGGTGGCCGAACCGGGTGAATCCGGCTAGCGCGTCGTATCGACATTCGTCCGCCGCGTTACGGGTTTTGAATCCCCCTCATCTCGCTTTACCGCCGTGCGCCAAACGGCCGCATAAGGCGCTCGCCATTGTTACCAAACATTAATTTCCCGGCCAGCGCGCTGTAAGGCGCAAATCCCCATCTTCAGAGCATGAAATTCCTGCTTTCGGCACCATATCAATCTGCTTCTGGAGACCCCGCATGACCCTAAGGCCCGACCACACGCCGCCTTCACCGTTCAAGCCCGTCCGCCGCTTCAGGGTCACTGCGCGCAAGTTCGCGTTGATGGCGTCGGTTGGCGCCGGCCTGGGTCTGGCCGCATACGGGTTCAGCCCTTCGACGATCAAAGCCGATCTCTTCACCAGCCCGGCTTATGCGCAAGTCAACAATGACGTGAGCAAGGTGGCCCAGCCGATCGGTTTTGCCGACATCGTGGAGCGGGTGAAGCCGTCGGTGATTTCGGTAAAGGTCCGGATGAAAGACAAGGTTGCCGCCGGCGACGAGGATCTGGAGTCGCCGTTCCGGCCTGGTTCGCCGATGGAACGGTTCTTCCGCCGCTTCGGCGGACCCGACGGCCTGCCGCCCGGATTGCGCGGCCGGCACGGCCATGGCGTCGTGACCGGTCAGGGCTCCGGCTTCTTCATTTCATCCGATGGCTATGCCGTGACCAACAACCACGTCGTGGACGACGCCGACAAGGTCGAGGTCACGACCGACGACGGCAAGAACTACACCGCCAGGGTGATTGGAACCGACCCGCGCACCGACCTTGCTTTGATCAAGGTCGAGGGCGGCTCGCATTTCCCGTTTGCGAAGCTGTCGGATGACAAGGCGCGGATCGGCGACTGGGTGCTCGCAGTGGGCAACCCGTTCGGCCTCGGCGGCACCGTGACCGCAGGCATTGTGTCGGCAAGCGGCCGCGACATCGGCAACGGTCCCTATGACGATTTCATCCAGATCGATGCCCCGGTCAACAAGGGCAACTCCGGCGGTCCGGCGTTCAACATGAAGGGCGATGTGATCGGGGTGAACACCGCGATCTACTCGCCGTCCGGCGGCAGCGTCGGCATCGCGTTTTCGATTCCGGCCAATACCGTCAAGAATGTCGTCGCACAGCTCAAGGACAAGGGTTCTGTGAGCCGCGGATGGATCGGCGTTCAGATCCAGCCGGTGACTGCTGACATCGCCGATAGTCTCGGTCTCAAGAAGGCCGAAGGCGCGCTGGTGGCTGAACCGCAGCCCGACAGCCCGGCTGCGAAGGCCGGCATCCAGTCCGGCGACGTGATCACGGCTGTCAACGGCACGGCCGTCAAGGATGCGCGCGAACTGGCCCGGACCATCGGTAGCTTTGCGCCGGGGACTTCGATCAAGCTGGATATCCTGCACAAGGGCACGGACAAGGTCGTCAACCTGACGCTCGGCACGTTGCCCAACACGGTGGAAGCCAAGGCTGATCTGAACGGCGATGATCACGGGTCGCTGCACGGTGGCGACGTTCCCAAGCTCGGCATGACGGTCGCTCCGGCAGCGTCGGTTGCGGGCGCTGGCACCGCCGGCGTCGTTGTCGTCGATGTCGATCCGAAGAGCGCGGCCGCCGATCGCGGCTTCAAGGAAGGTGACGTGATCCTCGAGGTCGGAGGAAAGAGCGTCTCCAGTTCGGCCGACATGCGTGACGCAATCAAGGCGGCGCGCGCGGACAACAAGAACAGCGTTCTGATGCGGGTTCGTTCCGGAAGCACAGCGCGTTTCGTCGCGGTGCCGATCGCGAAGGGCTAGGGCATGATCCCGGAGAGTGCAAAACCGAACGTTGCAAGGGATGTGACAAGAGATGGGAAGCGTCGCCGGCATTAGTCGCCCCCGCTGACGGCACTTTCCGGGGGGCGGGCCAAAAGCCCGTCCCCTTGAGCCACCTTCCGATGAAATCAGCCCCCCTTCGTCGGAAGGACTAGGGCGGTGGAGTCCCCCCAAGCTCCACCGCCCACTTTTTCCCGGATTGCGGGGCATATCTCGCCGCCTTGCGCGCGGGCGACGGGCGCGCCATGGTGATGGAAAGACAACATCTTGGGCAATTCCAGCAACCAGATGCGCCTGCTGATCATTGAAGACGATCGCGAGTCCGCGGACTATCTCGTGAAGGCGTTTCGCGAGGTCGGCCACGTTGCGGAACTTGCCGGCGATGGCGAGGAGGGACTCTCGCTTGCCGATGGCGGGGACTACGATGTGCTGGTGATCGACCGGATGCTGCCGAAACGCGACGGGCTCTCCGTGATCGGCTCCCTGCGCGACAAGGGCAACCGGACCCCGGTGCTCATCCTCTCCGCTCTCGGCCAGGTCGACGATCGTATCAAGGGTCTGCGCGCCGGGGGCGACGACTATCTCCCGAAGCCCTATTCGTTCGCCGAGTTGCTGGCGCGGGTGGAAGTGCTGTCGCGCCGCCAGGGCGGTCGCGAGGAGACTGTCTATCGTGTCGGCGATCTCGAACTCGACCGCCTGTCGCATCGTGTCGCGCGGGGCGAGGAGGAACTGACGCTGCAGCCGCGCGAGTTTCGCCTGCTCGAATACCTCATGAAACATGCGGGACAGGTCGTGACCCGGACCATGCTGCTGGAGAACGTCTGGGACTATCACTTCGATCCGCAGACCAACGTCATCGACGTGCATATTTCGCGGCTGCGCTCCAAGATCGACAAGGGATTCGAGCGGCCATTGCTTCACACCATCCGCGGCGCGGGCTACATGATCCGCGACGGCGTCCGGTAAAAAAGGTGACGGCGTTCGGTAAGCTGTTCCGCACCACGGCGTTTCGGCTGACGCTGGTCTATCTGCTGCTGTTCGCGCTGTTCGCGGCTTCGCTCCTCGGATATTTCGCCTGGAATACCCGCCGCCTGATCACCGATCAGATCACGGCGACGGTGAACGAGGAAACCGGCTTGCTCACCGGTGTATTCAATCGTCGTGGCTTGCGCGGCCTTGTCTTCGCGATCGAGAACCGCGCGTTGCGGCCGGGCTCCAATCTTTATTTGGTGACGACGCCGGCCGGACTGGCGGTCGCCGGCAATGTCGGCTCGCTTCAGCCTGGCGTGATGGAGACCACAGGTTGGAGCGAGACGGAGTACCGCCGACTCGACGAGCAGGACAAGTCCGACCATCTTGCATTGGTCAATGTGACGGAGCTGTCCAATGGATTTCGCCTGCTGATCGGTCGCGATCTCGAGGAGCGTCATCGCATCTTCGGCGTCGTGGCCTCGGCCGCGCAATGGTCGTTGCTGATCGTCGTAATCCTCGGGCTTGGCGGCGGCATCTTCGTGGCGCGCCGCGTGCTTCACCGGATCGATGCGATGACCGGCACCACCCAGCGCATCATGGCCGGCGACCTCGGCGGACGGCTTCCGGTCGGCCGCTCGGGCGATGAGCTCGACCGCCTGGCGGAGAACCTCAATGCGATGCTCGAGCGCATTGAAGCGTTGATGAACGGGCTGAAGGAAGTTTCCGACAACATCGCTCATGACCTGAAGACCCCGCTGACGCGGCTGCGCAATCGTGCCGAGCAAGCGCTCGCCAAATCGGGCAGCGAGGGCGACTATCGTGCCGCATTGGAACAGACCATCGAGGAATCCGACGGTTTGATCCGGACCTTCAACGCGCTTCTGATGATCGCGCGGGCGGAATCGGGACAGGCTCGCGACAACATGGCGGATTTCGACGCCGCTGACGTCGCGCAAGGTATCCACGAACTTTATGAGCCGCTGGCCGAAGACAACGGGCTGAAACTCAGCGTGCAGGCTGAGCCCGCGCCGCTGCACGGCAATCGCGAACTGATAAGCCAGGCGCTCGCAAATCTCGTCGAGAACGCGATCAAATACGGCCAGCCCAAGCCAGCCGCGCAGCCGCTCGGTGCGGACGCGGCCGCAGCCGACAGGACGGTCCTGATCGAAGCTCGCCGTGACGGCGGCCGCATCATTCTCGCGGTGACCGATCATGGCTGCGGGATTCCCGAACCTAACCGCAAGCGCGCCGTCGAACGCTTCGTGCGGCTCGAGACCAGCCGGACCATGCCGGGATCAGGGCTCGGCCTGAGCCTGGCGTCTGCGGTGGCCACGCTTCATGGCGGTGATCTGACGCTCGATGATGCGCATCCGGGCCTGTGCGCGATGCTGTCGATCCCGGCGCGAAACGGCGAGGGGCTTGCGGCGCCGACGCCGGACGTGCAACAGAATGGTGCATGATTTCATCCGCGAAGGACGACGCGGACCGGGCCTGTCTGGCGGCGCGTCTTGCGGACGGACCAAAGGTGTTCGCGCCCACCGAAGCCGAACGCCGTCTTGAAGACTGGCTGTCCGAGCTAACGCCGGAGCGGGCCGGCGCAATGCGGGCACTGATCGCGGCATTTCCTCTGGTCCAGGCCATCCTGCTCGGCGTCGCGGAATCGTCCCTTTATCTTTTCGACCTGATGCGCGCCGATCCGGACCGGACGCTCCGTCTGTTTCGCGGTGAGCCAGAAGGCCATCTCGCGCGGCTGATTGCGCAGATGTCGGCAGCCGCGGAGGCCGGCGACGAAGCCGACGCGATGCGGCAGTTTCGCGCCGTCAAGGCGGAGGCGGCGCTCTTGATCGCGTTGTGCGACATCGGCGGGGTCTGGCCGGTCATGCAGGTCACGGCTGGATTGACCGACATCGCCGTTGCCTCGGTCCGGAGTGCGTTGCGCTTCCTGTTGCGGCAGGAGATGGCGCGGGACCGCCTGCGGCCTCCCGACGCCGAGCGGCCCGAGGAAGGCAGCGGCCTCGTGGTGCTCGCAATGGGCAAGATGGGAGCGGGCGAACTCAACTATTCCAGCGATATCGACCTGATCGTGTTTTTCGATCTCGTGGCGCCGACGCTTGCGCCGGGGATCGAGCCGCAGCCGTTCTTCGTGCGCCTTACGCAAGGGCTGGCGCGCATGCTCCAACAGAGGACCGGCGACGGCTACGTCTTTCGGGTCGACCTGCGCTTGCGGCCGGATCCCGCCTCGACGCAGGTCGCCGTCTCGACCGCCGCCGCGCTCGATTATTACGAGCGCGAAGGGCGCACCTGGGAGCGCGCCGCGATGATCAAGGCGCGACCCTGCGCCGGCGATCCGAAAGCGGGCGAGACCATGATCGCGGAGATTTCGCCCTTCGTCTGGCGCAAGCATCTCGATTTCGCAGCTCTTGCCGACGTGCACGACATGAAGCGGCAGATGCAGACCTTTCGCGGGCAGAGCGAGATCGCGGTCGAAGGCCACAACGTCAAGATCGGTCGCGGCGGCATCCGCGAGATCGAGTTCTTCGCACAGACCCAGCAGTTGATCGCCGGCGGACGGCATCCCGAATTGCGGGTGCGTCCGACGCTGGAGGCGCTGGACATTCTTGCCTCGAGCAACTGGATCACGGAACAGGCGCGGGACGAACTGACCGCCGCCTATCTGTTTTTGCGCAAGGTCGAGCATCGGGTCCAGATGATCGCCGACGAGCAGACCCACACGTTGCCTGCCGACGTCGAGGCGATGGAGCGTTTCGCGCGTTTTCTCGGGTTTGACGACCGAGCGGCTTTTGCCGCCGAATTGCTCGTGCACCTGAATTGTGTGCAGGGGCACTACAGCAGGCTGTTCGAGGGCGATCCGGCGGGCACCGCGAAATTGCCGTCGGTGGACTACAGCTCCGGCCCCGAGGATCCGCGGCTTCTCGATCATCTGTCGAAACTCGGCTTCAGGCAGCCGAGAATGGTCGCCGGCACCATCCAGCAATGGATGGCCGGTGGATACCGGGTCCTCAAGGTCGAGGCGACACGCACCGCCTTCGAGGCGTTCGTGCCCACGCTGATCGACGGCCTGGCGCGCGCCGAGGAGCCGGACAGCGCCGTGATGGCGTTCGATCGTTTCCTGCAGGCGCTTCAGCGCGGTGGCCGGCTGATCTCGCTGCTCAGCCAGAACAGGGATCTCGTCGCGCTGGTCGCGCTGGTGCTCGGCGCGGCGCCGCGGCTCGCCGACATGCTGGCGCGGCGGCCCCAGATCATGGACGGGCTGATCGACCCGCGTTTCTTCGGCGCGATGCCCGACCGGAAGGAACTGTCGGCGCGGCTGGCGGCCACGCTCGAGGACGCCAGTTCCTACGAAGAATTTCTCGACCGGATGCGGCTGTTCGGCCAGGAAAGCCTGTTCCTGATCGGCACGCGCATCCTGTCCGGCACCGTGTCAGCGCGACAGGCGGGGCAGGTGTTCGCCGACGTGGCCGAAGGCATCGTCGATACCGTGCATGGTTTGGTGAAGGATCAATTCGCCGGTCAGTACGGCCGCATCGCGGGACAGGAGACCGCGATCGTGGCGATGGGCAAGCTCGGCAGCCGCGAGATGACAGCGTCGTCCGATCTCGACCTGATCCTGCTGTATGACTTTGATTCCGAGCATCCCGACTCCGACGGCGCGCGGCCGCTGCAGGGCGCGCAATATTTCGCGCGCTTCACCCAGCGCCTCATCAGCGCGTTCACCACGCGGACCAACTACGGCGTTCTCTATGAGGTGGACATGCGGCTGCGGCCTTCCGGGCGTGCCGGTCCCGTCGCGTCGCATATCGACTCGTTCGCCGACTATCAGGAGCACGAAGCCTGGACCTGGGAGCACATGGCGCTCACGCGCGCGCGGGTGATCTCGTCGTCGCCGGCGTTTTGCGCCCAGATCGAACGCGTCATCCGGACCATTCTGACGCGGCGGCGCGATGCCAGGCTGATCGCCAGCGATGTCGCGGAAATGCGCCGCGCGATCGCGCTGGAAAAAGGCGAGCAGGACATCTGGGACCTGAAACACGCCGCCGGCGGCATGGTCGATATCGATTTCATCGCGCAGTATCTTCAACTCGTCCACGCGGCGGACAAACCGGACATTCTCAGCGTCAACACCCAGCAGGCGCTCGACAACGCGCAGCGGCTGGGTGTCCTGTCGTTGCCGGATGCGGAAATCCTGCGGCCCGCCGCGCGGCTCTATCACGATCTCACGCAAATCCTGCGGCTCTGCGTCAGCGACAAATTCAAGCCCGAAACGGCGGGCGACGATTTGCTGCCGGTGATGGCACGGGCCGGAGATGCTCCCGACTTTTCAGCGCTCGAAGCACGCGTCCGCGACACCCAGGCGGATGTGCGCGGCGTGTTTCTCAGACTGATGGAAGGCGGGACCTAGAGCCTTTCCCTCTCTGATGGAATCAGAAGCAGGGCTCTATGATTTCGTTTGACGCGTTTTCTTGACGCGAACGGCACCCACCTTCGGATCAAGCCCGAGGACATGCTTCACACGAAAACGCTCTAGAGTCTGTTTCAACTGAGTTGAATCAGACTCGTCGCTTGTCCTTTTGTTGGAGCATGATCTTTTCCGAAAACCGGTTTCCACTTTTCGGGATCATGCTCTAAGCCGCGACGCTCGCCGCCGGTCGCTCCCGGCAGCCGTGACGGGGCAGGGTGATGCGGACCACAGTCCCCGTTCCAGGTTTCGAACGAAGCCGCATCGACCCGCCGTGCAGGTTGACCAGCGACTTGGCGATCGCCAGCCCAAGTCCCGATCCCGCATGGGTCTTGGTCAACTGGCTCTCGACCTGCTCGAACGGTTGGCCGAGTCTGCCTAACGCGTGTGATGCGATGCCGATGCCGGTGTCGGCAATCGTCAGGGCGATGGAATTCTCGAGCACTTGGCTCCGCACCATGACTCGTCCGCCGTCCGGCGTGAACTTCACCGCATTGGACAGCAGATTGACCATGATTTGTTTGACCGCGCGACGGTCGGCAATGATGGAAATGTCATTGTCGGCTCCGACGTCGAAGGTCAGGCTCCTGTCATTGGTGCGGCCCGTAACGACCCGCAGCGATTCTTCCAGCGTCCTGGTGAGATCGAGCGGCTCCATGTCGAGCGTCATGCGGCCGGCCTCGATCTTGGACATATCCAGGACGTCGTTGATGACTTCGAGCAGATACTGACCGCTGGTCAGAATGTCATGGCAGTATTCGCTGTATTTCGTCGAGCCGAGCGTTCCGAAGATGCCGCTGCTCATGATCTCGGAAAATCCGATGATCGCATTGAGCGGCGTTCGCAGTTCGTGACTCATGTTGGCCAGGAATTTCGATTTCGCCCGGTTGGCGTCCTCGGCGCGATCTTTCTCCTCCGCGTATTTCCGCGCGAGGTCAGCGAGTTCGATCGCCTGTTGCTCGAGCGTCGCCTGCGTGCGTTTGAGATCGATGACGGTCGCCCGCAGCCGGAGGTCGTTTTCCACGAGTTTCTGCTCGTGCTCCTTGATCCGGGTGATGTCGGTACCGACCGACACATAGCCGCCGTCCTTGGTGCGGCGCTCGCTGATGTGAAGCCAATTGCCGTTATCCAGTTGCGCTTCGAATGTCCGCGCGCCGGGATTGGCCGTGCCGGCCTCGGGCTGTCGTGCCCTGATCTCGTGCATGCGGCCGACCTCGATCACGGTCTCGTAGGCCGTGCCGGGAGCGACCGCGCTGTCGGGAAGTTTGTGCAGGCGCTGGAAGTGGGAATTGCAAAGCACCAGGCGATCCTCGGCGTCCCATAGCACAAAAGCCTCCGGGATGGTTTCGATCGCGTCCCGCAGCCGCAGGTCGGCTTCGACGGTTTTCTCGGCGAGGCTCCTCTGTTCGGTGATGTCGACGGCAATGCCGATCAGGTGAGCGCCTCTGCCGGCGGCGCCTTGACCGAGCTCGCAACGCACGCGCAGCCAGATCCAGTGTCCGTCGCTGTGCTGCATCCGGAAGCTCTGGTCGATATGGCCGATCTTTCCCGCGATGAGCTGGTCCGCGATCTCAAACAGGTCGATGTCGTCGGAATTGACCAGCGAACTGACCTCGCCGAAGGTGAGCAGGTCGCTGCGGCTTTCCAGGCCGAGCATGGTGAACATCGATTGCGACCAGAAGATCCGCCCGCGCGACAGATCCCAGTCCCAGAGGCCGCATCGGCCGCGGTTGAGTGCGGTATCGATTCGGCCGCGAACGGCATCGTTGATAAGATCGCCCTCGCGTGCGCGGGTGGACTGCCAGTGAAAGGCAAACCCCAGGATCAGGACCACGAATCCGGTCGTGGCCGACAGCGTGATCGACAGCGCCGTATCCGGGCGCCAAATTGAAACGGTCTTTTCCTGGATGACGGTGACCTGGCCCAGCAACGATCTGACGACGCGCTGGGTCGCGAATGCGCTGCTGCCATCGAGAAGGACGATATCGGTGACGCTCGCAGGCGAGGTGCCGCGCAACGCGGGCGACTGTGCGACGCTGACGAGTTCAAGGATTCGGCTGGTCTCGCCAGGCGCCACCTCGAGCGGGACTCGCGCGAGAACACGCTGATCGGCGCCGGTGACGATGATATGGCGGCCGGGCGCGATCGCCCACGAGGGGATGAGTTCCGGCAACAGATTCTGGAGGCGTTCGACGGAGGCGGGACGATCCTGGCGGATCACGCCGACATGCTCAAGCCGCTCGGCCAGCAGATCGGCGAGCGCCAGCAGATCGTGTTTTGTCATTGCCTGCTTTTGCCGGGTCTGATCGATGACCTGCACCAGCGCGCCGATACATATCGTAACCAGGAAAGCGATGATCAGCGCGGGGACGGCGCGGCGAAGCACGGGTTCGGCGACCAACAGCCTGCGGTAGGCAGGTTTTGCGATCGATTGCGCCAATCCCTTGATCGAATCGGATTGAGCGCAAGCGCTCGCCGCCTGAGCGCGCGCCATGCCTTAGGCCCCCGTGAGAATTTCTAGACTTCCGATCCGTAAGAGCAGCCCCGCCCCTCCGAATCGCAACGATTTGAATCCACTTTTTCGGTGCTGTCGAGAGTCAACGATTCGTTAATGCGAAATAAATTTTGTCCAACGGAGATTTCTAAAGTCTCCGAGGCCATCTTGTGAGTCCGAAACAAGAACGTGGCTCTGCGACGGCGATCAGCTTCCGCGCGGCGGCTCCGCGTGACTGATGACGCGTTTGACGCTCGGAAAGGCGCGGCGCAATGCGCGTTCGATCTCGTCGACCTGGTCATGCACCCGGGTGACGCTCATCGAGGGCGCGGCGCGGCAATGGAAGTTGACGATCTCGCCTGCCTCGGTGTTCCGGACGCGTACGTTGTGAATGTCATGGATCGCGCTGCCCGTGGCGAAACCCGACAGGGCCTTGCCAATGACGTCGACCCGCGCAGGGGCGGCATCCGCCCCGAGCGGAAGCTCCGGCTCCAGCGGTTCGATGTGCGTGTCCACCTCGACCTCCGCGCCGAATGCGTGGCGGATGTCATGCTCCAGCCGGTGCGCGATCGCATGGGCGTCCACCAGCGCCATGTCGCCGTCGACCTCGAGGTCGATGCTGACCGTCAGTTTTTCTCCGAGATCGTGTACGGTGACGTGGTGAATCGCGAGCCCCAAATTGTGGGCGATGACCATGATGCGCTCGCGGACGCTTTCGTTGTCGTGCGCAACCGGTATCGCGGTGAACGTCAGATCGGCATCGCCGAGAGCGGCGGACACGGCGTCCTGCGCCTGCTGCTTGATGGCGTCGATGCGGTCGATCGGATAGGTTCGCGGCACTTTGGCGGTTACGTCGACAAAGTGCCGGGGACCGACCATTCGGACCCGCAAACGCTCGATATCGATGACGCCCGGCAACGTCCTGATCGCGACGCCGGCCCGCTCGGCGGCGCCTTCCGGCGCGCGATCCAGCAGGGTTTCCACGGTGGCGCGTCCGAGCCGCAAACCCAGCACGGATATCAGAACGGCGACGCCGATCGCAGCCGCCGCATCGCCCCATGCATAGCCCAGTCCGGACAGCCCAAGCCCGATGATGACGGCGACCGATCCGAGGACGTCGGACGCAAAGTGCAAGGCGTCGGCCTCCAGCGCCTGACTGCGGGTATCAAGCGCAGTCCGGTGTAGCGCGCGGGCGCGCCAGAAATTGACGACAATGTCGACCATCAGCACGATAAACGGAATGGCGGAGAGCGTCGGCGGCGGTACGCCCTCGCGCAAGTGGGCGTAGGCCTGTACCACGATGCCGCCGGCAAGAACGTAGAGAATGGCGATGACGCCAAGAGCCGAAAGGCTTTCGATCTTGCCGTGACCATAGTGATGCTCGTCATCGGCGGGCCGGTCGGAAATCCGCACCACGATCCAGGTTGCGATCGTGGCGACGAGATCGACCGAACTGTGCAATGCCTCGGAAATCAGCGCCAGACTTCCGATCGCCACGCCGACCACGAACTTGGCCGCCGCCATGGTGGCGCTGGCGACTATCGAAATCGCGGCAACCCTTGTTTTGGAATTGGAGGCGAAACCCGGCATCCGCGGAGGTTTAGCAGTCCGCCACCCAGGATAAAAGCGCGCACGATCGCGCAACCGCCACTCATTCGCGGCTTGGTCCGTTATTGCGAATTGTTCCGATTTCAGATGCCAATGCCGCGTGGTCCGCTGACGCTCATTGGGATCGTGATCCATTCCATCGTGCTGCAAACCAGCCGCTAGCGGCAGCGACCGCGAGACCCGCACACGCGGCCATGGCATCGACCAGAAAATCCTCCAGCCGCGCATGGCGGCCGGGCGCCCATAGTTGCATGATCTCGAGCAGACCGATCAGCATGACGGATATGGCCGCGACAAGCAGATGCCGGTGCGGAAAGGCAAGGCCGACGGCCAGGCCAACCAGAACGAAGGCGAGGGCGTGTTCACCGTCCTGCCCGAGCGAGGAGTGCGGGCGATAGCGCGGCGGTCCCAGCGTCGCGAACACGACCGCCGCGATCAGGGCGAAGGCGCCCATGCGGAAGAGATTCCTCATCGCCAGCGCATAGCACGATTTGCCGCAAAGGGGGCGAGGACCGGCGTCGCTCGGATTTGTACCGGAAGGACGGTCAGATGCGGCGAAGGGCAGCTCGAAGTAAGCTGTTATAAATCACATAAGGTGTGTTTTTTTGGCTGGATTTCGAAATATTGTTTTCCCGGCCGAATCAACAGACAGGATCGATGATGGCAACCCAGATGACGAAATCGCAGCTCGTTGAGAAAGTCTCGGCTCAGGCCGGATTATCGAAAAAGGATGTAAAGGGCGTTCTCGAGGCGCTTGCGACCACAGGCTACAAGGAACTCAAGAAAACCGGCACCTTCCTGCTGCCGGGCTTTGCCAAGTTCGTGGTCATCAAGAAGCCGGCGACCAAGGCACGCAAGGGCACCAACCCGTTCACCGGCGAGCCCATGACCTTCAAGGCGAAGCCGGCCCGAAAGATTGTCAGGGCGCGGCCGGTCAAGGCTGCGAAAGACGCGGTGTGATGCAGGGGCCCTTCGGGGCCCTTGTTTTTTGGCGGTCACGGTCCGGTTGCTGTTCGCCGGCAGCGGGTCTCCGGCGGCGGCTGGCTGGCGTGGCGGATTTGCCCGCAGACACCACGACATCACATTCCCGTGCAGGGCGAGCGCACCCTGCATCAGGTGCAGACCAATCATACATTGTGCAAAAGGACATAGGACGAAAATCGGAGTTACAAAGTTCGCGGGCCGTAGTTCTATTTGACCAATGAGAAAATCGCCTGGGAGGCTCCCGTGGCTGCGATTAAATTGACGGTCAATGGCAAGCCGGTTTCGGCTGACGTTGAAGACCGGACGCTTCTCGTTCACCTCCTGCGCGATCATCTGGGACTGACCGGCACGCATGTCGGCTGCGATACCAGCCAATGCGGCGCATGCACCGTTCATGTCGACGGCCGTGCGGTCAAGTCATGCACGGTTCTGGTCGGGCAGGCCAACGGCACAAGCATCACGACTATCGAAGGCATCGCCAATGGCGACGAACTGCATCCGATGCAGGCGGCGTTCCGCGACAATCACGGGCTCCAGTGCGGTTTCTGCACGCCCGGCATGATCATGGCTTCGATCGACATCGTGCGCCGCCACGGCGCGGGGCTGACCGAGGACATCCTGCGCCAGGAGCTGGAAGGCAACATCTGCCGCTGCACCGGCTATCACAACATCGTCAAATCGGTGCTCGATGCCGCCGGCCGGATGACGACGGCGCAGGCCGCGGAATAACCCCGCAGGCCGCTCAGGAAACTCCGGTCGCGCCGTATTCGATGGAAGAGGCGCGGCATCACTCCGAAGGGAGCGAATGATGGGAATCGAGGGAATCGGCGCCCGCGCGCTGCGCAAGGAAGACAAACGCTTCATCACCGGCAGGGGCCGCTACGTCGATGATATCCGCCTGCATGGCATGACCTATGCGGCGTTCGTGCGCAGCCCCCACGCCCACGCCAAGGTGACCGCGATCGACATCGCGCCGGCGCTTGCGATGCCGGGGGTGGTTGCCGTCCTGACCGGCAGGGAGCTCGTCGACGACAAGATCGGCAACCTGATCTGCGGCTGGATGATCCACTCCAAGGACGGCTCAGCGATGAAGATGGGGGTGTGGCCCGCAATGGCGCCGGAGACCGTGCGCTTCGTCGGGCAGGCCGTTGCCGTTGTCATCGCCGAGACGCGCAACCAGGCGCGCGATGCGGCCGAAGCGGTTGTGGTGACATACGAAGAGCTTCCCGCCGTCGTCGATATGCGCGAGGCGGTCGTGAGCGGCGCGCCGCAGCTTCATCCGGAGGCGCCGGGCAACGTGATATTCGATTGGACGCTCGGCGACGAAGCTGCGACCGATGCGGCGTTCAAGGCGGCCGCGAATGTGGTTTCACTCGACATCACCAACAATCGTCTGGCTCCCAATGCGATCGAGCCTCGCGCTGCGATTGCGGAGTATGATCCGGCGGAGGAGCACTTCACGCTCTACACGACCTCGCAGAATCCGCATGTGGCGCGGCTCGTGCTCTCGGCGTTCTACAACATCGCCCAGGAGCACAAGCTGCGCGTGATCGCGCCTGATGTCGGCGGCGGGTTCGGCTCGAAAATCTTCATCTACCCCGAGGAGATGGTGGCGCTGTGGGCCGCGAAGAAGACCGGCCGCCCGGTGAAATGGACCGCCGACCGCACCGAGTCATTCCTGACCGACGCGCACGGCCGCGATCATCTGACCAGGGCCGAGATGGCGTTCGATAAGGACCACAGGATCACGGGATTGCGCGTCAAGACCCATGCCAATCTCGGCGCCTACATGTCGCTGTTCTCCTCCTCGGTGCCGACCTATCTCTACGCCACGCTGCTGTCGGGCCAGTATAACATCCCCAACATCTTCGCCGAGGTGATCAGCGTCTATACAAATACCGCGCCGGTGGACGCCTATCGCGGCGCGGGCCGGCCCGAGGCGAGCTACGTGGTGGAGCGGCTGATGGAAACCGCGGCGCGCCAGCTCAAGGTCGATCCGACCGAACTGCGGCGCAAGAACTTCATCACCCAATTTCCGCATCAGACGCCGGTCATCATGGCTTACGACACCGGCGACTTTCATGCGTCGCTCGATGCCGCCATGAAGGCGATCGACTATGCCGGATTCGCGGCGCGCAAGGCCAAGGCAAAGAGCGAGGGCAGGCTGCGCGGCATCGGCGTGTCCTGCTATATCGAAGCCTGCGGCATCGCGCCGTCAAAGGCCGTCGGCAGCCTCGGAGCCGGCGTCGGCTTGTGGGAATCCGCGGAGGTGCGGGTCAATCCGGTCGGGACCATAGAAGTTTTGACCGGATCGCACAGCCACGGCCAGGGACACGAGACGGCATTCGCGCAAGTGGTCGCCGGCCGGCTCGGAATTTCGATCGATCAGGTCCAGATCGTGCATGGCGACACCGACAAGGTGCAGTTCGGCATGGGCACCTACGGCTCGCGCTCGGCTGCCGTGGGCCTGTCGGCCATCGTCAAGGCGATGGAGAAGGTCGAGGCCAAGGCGAAGAGGATCGTCGCGCATCAGCTCGAGGCCTCGGAAAACGACATCGTCATCGAGGAGGGACAGTTCAAGGTTGCCGGCACCGACAAGACCATCGCACTGCCGATGGTGGCGCTCGCTGCCTACACCGCGCACAACCTGCCCGACGGCATGGAGCCGGGGCTGAAGGAGAGCGCGTTCTACGACCCGACCAACTTCACGTTTCCGGCGGGCGCCTACATCTGCGAGGTCGAGGTCGACGCCGGCACGGGCAAGACGACATTCGTCAACTTCGTCGCGGCGGATGACTTCGGCCGCCTCATCAATCCGATGATTGTCGAAGGGCAGGTCCATGGCGGTCTCGCGCAGGGCATCGGTCAGGCGCTGCTGGAGCACGCGGTCTATGACGAGAACGGCCAGTTGCTCACCGCCTCGTTCATGGACTATGCAATGCCGCGCGCCGAGGACCTGCCGTCCTTCAAAATCCAGCACACCATGACGGAGTGCCCGGGCAATCCGCTCGGCGTGAAGGGTTGCGGCGAAGCCGGCGCGATCGGCGCATCTGCCGCCGTCATCAACGCCATCACCGACGCCATCGGCAACAACGATCTCGCGATGCCGGCCTCGCCCGACCGCGTCTGGCACGCGATCCACGGCTGAACGGCGGGCAGGGAGACGCGGCCATGTATCAGACCACCTATCACCGCCCCGCCAGCATCGACGAAGCCGTCTCGCTGTTCGCCAAGGCTTCCGATCCGAAATATCTCGCCGGCGGTCACACGTTGCTGCCGGTGATGAAGCAGCGGTTGGCGGCTCCCTCCGACGTGATCGATCTTGCCGGGATCAGAGAACTGGTCGGCATCGAGGCGTCCGGCGGCACGCTCACCATCAGGGCGGCGACGACCTATTATGACATCATGACCAACGCCGATGTGAAGAAAGCGATTCCGGCGCTGGTGCATCTGACGTCATTGCTCGGCGATCCGGCAGTCCGTTACCGCGGCACCATCGGCGGATCGATCGCCAACAACGATCCGGCCGCCGACTATCCGGCCGCCGTTCTGGCGCTCGGCGCAACCGTAAAGACCAACAAACGGTCGATCGCAGCCGATGATTTCTTCAAAGGACTGTTCACGACGGCGCTGGAAGACGGCGAGATCATCACCGAAATCGCCTTCCCGATTCCGGAAAGAGCCGGCTATGCCAAGATGCGCCATCCGGCTTCGCGCTTCGCGCTGACGGGCGTATTCGTCGCCAGGACCAAAGCCGGCGACGTACGCGTGGCAGCAACGGGCGCGTCGCAGAACGGCGTGATGCGCGTCAGCGCCATCGAGGCGGCGCTCAAGGCGGATTGGTCTCCTTCGGCGCTGGACGCGATCAGGATTCCGGACGCCGGCATGATCGCCGACATTCACGGATCGGCGGCCTATCGCGCCAATCTGGTCAAGGTCATGGCCCAGCGCGCCGTCCAGCAGGCGAACTGACCCGATCCGAACTCCCAACCTTTCCGCGTTCACGTTCAGCGTGCGCCTTGCTGCGACCGTTTGGCGCTGTAGCTGCTGTTTCAAAAAGATGTATTGACTATCCATCTTAATCGCGCGAGTATTCATGCATGCAGAGTGATTCTTTACTTCTGGATTTGAGGATCGGTTGAAGGCGAAGCTCTTTCCGGCGGCCCATTGAGGCGACAGGAGCGGTCATGTGTCAGACAACTGAGGAAATTGATGTCGCCGAGATCGACTTCCGCAACCTGAGTCCGGCGCAGCGTCACACCAAAGCCTTTCAGATTGTTGGCGACCTGAGGGCAGGCGAGTCATTCGTTCTAGTCAACGACCACGATCCGATGCCGCTCTACTCTCAGATCCAAGCCAGTCACCCCGACGAATTCTCCTGGACCTATCTGAAGCAGGGTCCGTCGGTCTGGAAGGTGGAGATCGCCAAACAGTTCAAGGTGGCTTGACCCACGCAGCGGTCGGAAACGGCCGCCCTGCCACCTCGTCGACAAGGAGGATCTTCCGCAGAGATCGCTTGTCGACCGCGCCGGCGGCTCTCACTCCGCCGGCGCCTCCTTTTTCAGAGTTGGCACGGTGGTGTCCTCGCCGGCAAGGTCGCCATCATGTCAGGGAATATTCCAGATGTCCTCGGCATATTCCCGGATGGTGCGGTCGGACGAGAACCATGCCATGCGCGCGACATTGAGGATGCTCGAGCGGGTCCACTCCGGACTATGCCATTTCGTGTCGACGGCGCGTTGGGTACGGTAATAATCCTCGAAATCCGCTGACACCATGTAGTGATCGAGAAAACGCAACGCATGGGCGATCGGCGCAAAACGCGAAACGTCATCCGGCGAAAACACGCCGCGCTCGATGGCTTCGATCACACCGGCCAGCATCGGCGATGACCCGATGACATCGGTGGCCTCCAGACCCGTGGCGCGACGCCGGACAACCTCATCTGCATTCATTCCGAAGATGAAAATATTGTCCTCGCCGACATGCTCGAGAATTTCGATGTTGGCGCCGTCAAGCGTTCCGACTGTGATCGCGCCGTTCAGTGCGAACTTCATGTTGCCGGTTCCGGAGGCCTCCATGCCGGCAGTGGAAATCTGTTCGGACAGGTCGCTCGCCGGGACGATGATCTCGGCGGCGCTGACGTTATAGTTCGGCAGGAAGACAATCTTGAGAAGGCCCCTGATCGCAGGATCGTTGTTGATCATCTCGCCGATGTCGTTGATGAACTTGATGATCAGCTTGGCCTGCCGATAGCTCGCAGCCGCCTTTCCGGCGAAAATCTTGATGCGTGGCGTCCAGTTCCCGTCCGGATTGGCAAGGATGGCCTGATAGAGCGCCACCGCCTCGATCGCGTTAAGAAGTTGACGCTTGTATTCGTGAATGCGCTTGATCTGGACATCGAACAGTGCCGACGGATCGACGATGATGCCAAGGCGGCTGGCGATGACCTGGGCGAGCGCAGCCTTGTTGTCCCGCTTGACGGCCTGGAAGCGTTGCTGGAACGCGCGGTCATCCGACAATCGCTCCAGCATTCGCAACCGCTCGGGTTCGTCGAGAACCGCAGCGCCGCACGCATCCTGCAGCAGTGAGGCAAGTTTCGGATTGCATTGATGCAGCCAGCGGCGGAAGGTGATGCCGTTGGTCTTGTTGGTGATGCGGCCGGGGTACATGCTGTTCAGATCGGCGAACACGGTTTCACGCATGAGTTCGCTATGCATGGCGGAAACGCCGTTGATGCGATGAGAGCCGATGAAGGCGAGATGGCCCATGCGAACGCGCCGCCCTCCGGTTTCGTCGATCAGCGATACCGATGCGCTAAATCGGCTATCGGCTCCCGAATGCCTTTCCGCCGCCGCAAGATGGTCCACGTTGATCCGGTAAATGATGTCGAGATGGCGCGGCAGCATCCGTCCGAACAGTTCGACCGGCCAGGTCTCGAGCGCTTCCGGCAACAGGGTATGGTTGGTGTAGGAGATCGTCCTAGTGGTGATGTCCCAGGCTTCGTCCCAATCGATTTGATATTTATCTACCAGGAGCCGCATCAGCTCGGGAACGGCGAGACTGGGATGGGTATCGTTGAGCTGAATCGCCGCATGGGACGGCAGCGACCGGAGGTCTCCGTCGGTGTGCAGATGGCGGTCGAGGATATCCTGCAGCGAGGCGGAAACGAAAAAGTATTCCTGACGCAGGCGCAATTCGCGTCCCGCCGGCGTTTCATCGCTTGGATAAAGGAATTTCGAGATCGCTTCCGCCCGCGCCATCTCAGACATCGCGCCAAGGTGATCGCCGCTGTTGAATGTGTCGAGACGCATCGGATCGACCGCGCGCGCGGACCACAGCCTCAATGCATTGACGTGACGGCCGCGCCAGCCGACGATCGGCGTATCATAGGCAACCGCCTGAATGGTCTCATCCGGTATCCAGAGCGTATGGGTCGGCTTGCCGGGCTGTTCGATGCGGTCGAGACGTCCGCCATACTGGATGTCGAAGATCACGTCGCTGCGTTCGAATTCCCAGGGGTTTCCGGAGAGAAGCCACTGTTCTGGAAATTCTTCCTGCCATCCGTTTGAAACGATCTGGCGAAACAGTCCATGCTCATAACGAATGCCGTAACCTTGCGCGGGGATCGCCAGGGTTGCCATGCTTTCCATGAAACATGCGGCGAGCCGGCCCAGACCTCCGTTACCGAGCGCGGCGTCGGGTTCCACGTCGCGCAACTCGTCGAAATCGATGCCAAGATCCTCGATCGCGGTGCGGAATGGCTCGACCAGTGACATGTTGGTCAGGGCATCGGTCAGCAGCCGCCCGATCAGGAACTCGAGCGACAGATAATAGACGCGCTTGTCACCGTTGCTCTGAGCGGACCGATCGGATTGAAGCCATTGATAGACGATGCGGTCGCGCAATGTCAGTGCTGCCGCGATATACCAGTCGTAGATGTTGGCGTGTTTCACATCCTTCCCGGCCACCAGAATGATCTTGGACAGGATCGCGCTCTTGATCTCCGCGACGATGCCATCGTCTTCGGACTTGGCCGGCATCGACGGGTCATCGTCAAGGTTACGATCCTGCTTGGGAAAGAGTTTGAAGACCATCCTGTAATCCAGATTCTGTTTCTGCCGATAAGGCGCACGGTCGACCGCGAGTTGCCAGATTTCGGAAAGTTTAATGCTCGGTTCCATACGCAATCAATCGGCGGTCTTGTGGTTCTTGAGCCGAACCGTATCGCGGTTATTTCGCTTTTGGAACTTTTGTTTCAGCCGCGCCGCGCGACCGATTTCGGATCGTGTCGGCACTCGCCCCGCCAGAACGGCGATCGGAAGCCGATCAAACAATCGCTTGAGATCGAGTTTCTGGTCCATGACCGCCGGATGGATAAGAGACAAATTGTCGAGATCCACACACGCATTGAGGCTGTCAAACGTCGGCCACATCATGCCGGCATCCGTGAAAAGTGCAAAATGTCGCAGGGCGACGACAACGATGGCCTCGCTGTGGTGAGTGCGGCCAAACGCGATGACGTGGTGGCGATGCGCGCCTTCGGCGATCAATGGTCTGAAATCTCCATCAGCAAAGACGTTTGCATAACGCGTGCGCATGTCTAGCAAATGATGTGTCCATGCGAGCTTGAGGCGACCATCGGTCCAGCTCTCGGTGAGAGCTGACATGTCAGCGGCTTCGGAATCGAGAATGGCCTTGCGCGCCGTGAAATCCACCGGCCGACGGTTATCCGGATCAACCAGCGATAAATCCCACAGTTCGGTGCCTTGGTAGAAATCCGGAACGCCGGGAATCGTCGCCTTCAGGGTGATCTGGCTCAGCGAGTTCAACGCGCCGATCAGCGACGTGCGGCGTGCGAAAGTCTTCAGGGATCGAAGAAACTCGGACGATCGGTGTTCGTCCAGAATGCCGGCCAGAAATTGCCTGACGCCGGTTTCGTAGGTTGCGTCGGGATTGAGCCAGCTCGTCTGCAGCTTGGCCTCGCGGCAGGCCTTCTCGGCATAGGCCTGCATTCGCGCAACAAATGTGTGATCGATATCATCGAAGGGCAGGGCGCCGATCAGCGCCTGATACAGCATGTATTCGTCGGCGACGGACGGGCTGCGGACGCCGTTGTTGGTGGATACCAAACCCGCATTGAAGGTCTTCCATCGCCCGACCATGCTCGCCCATTCGCTCGACAACTCGGTCAGTGCGAGGATCCGCGTGCGGGCATCCTCGCCGCGCTTGGTGTCATGGGTAGCCGTGGCGATTAGTCCGTGGGTCCGGCGTCCGGCGCGATCGAGCATCTTTCGATGAAAGCCGGCGATATCGAGAGCCGGCGCGGCGGGATCTCCGCCGACCTCGTTGAAGGCAAGAAGGCGGTGATAACGATAAAAGGCGGTGTCTTCGAGCGACTTGGCCATCGTCGGCCCGGTGAACTGCTGGACTTTGAGAGCAAACCGGCGAACCCGCTGGCGGCTGTGCGGCGGTCTCCCGGGAGCAAGCAGATCGAGCGTCAACGCATCCTGCAGGAAATCAAAAATCCCGTCATCGGCGGCGAACCACTCCTGCCGCGCTTTGGCGATCGTTTCAGAGATGAGTTTCCGCTCGCTTTCGCTTGGCCCGGCCTGCGTGACATAGGTGCGGTAAACCGGAAAATGCAGGACAAACAACTCGAAGGCCTGGCGAAGACTATCGGCGGAATAGTCGCGTGTGGAATAGTGGCCCGCGGCGATGCGGGTCAGCAAACGCGTGAGCACGGTGAATTCGCTTGCGAGCAACGTCTCGATCACGCGTCGTTTTGAGGCGCGCAATACGGGATCGAAGGCGGGCGCGATATCGCTGGCCTGACGCCAGACTTCGTCGAGGGTCTCCAGGCCCTTCTCGTCGGCGAGAACCCGGGAAATGGCGTTCAGACACTCGTAACCCGTGGTACCATCGATACCGGCGAATTGCGGCGGCGCTTCGTGATCTCCGAGAATCTTTTCGATCAACAGATAGAACGGACGCCGATCTGGACCTTGCGCGTCGCGGATCAGTCGCCCCAGACGCCTGCAATACTGCGCAGGATCGTACAACCCGTCGATATGATCGAGCCGTAGCCCCTGTATCTTTTTCTCGGCAATCAATCGGCGGACGAGACCATGAATGCGGTCGAACGTATCGTGATCCTCGACGCGAAGTCCGGCCAGCGAGTTCACGTCGAAGAATCGCCGGTAATTGATTTCGCTTGTTGCAAGCTTCCAGTGAGCGAGCCTGTAGTGCTGTCGTTCCAACAGGTGGTGAAGGGCTTTGGTCTGCGCCGGATTGTCGGGGCCGGCCCGGTAGACCTCGAGGCCCTGATCGATAGCTGCCGCACCTCCAGCAATAGCGGCGATGTCGCGCTTGAGCGCTGATGCGCGCCCACGTCCGGGATTATCCCGACCGCCGTAGCGCTCGGAGATGGCGAGCAAATCGCTTCGGGCTGAACCCTGCGGAAGCTCGCCGGCGATTGCCTTGAGAATGTCACTGTAACGTTCCGGCGCGATCGGCAGCCGGTGTTCGAAATACCACGCCGAAAAACTTCCGTCCCGCGGATCGTATTTCAACTCGATCTCGCCTTGCGTGAGCGAAACGCCATAGGCTGCCCCCAAGATCGGAAGCAACAGTCCCGGCTTGGTGCGAAATGGAAGAACGTCCCAATCGATATCGAAGAACTCGGCGAACGCCGACTTCGGTCCCCATTCGAGCACGTCCAGCCACCAGGCGTTATCGGCATAGTGCACCCCCATATGGTTTGGAACGAAATCGAGAATCAGCCCCATCCCGTGAGCTGCCAAAACGGCGCTCAGTCGGTTGAAGCCGTCTTCGCCGCCGAGTTCGGGGCTGATGACGTTGTGATCGACGATGTCGTAGCCATGAGTGCTGCCGCGCCGCGCTTTCATAAACGGAGACGCATAGAGGTGCGTGATACCAAGCTTCTTGAGATACGGAACGATCGCCGCGGCGTCGTCGAAAGTAAAATGCGACGTAAATTGCAGGCGATAGGTCGCACGTGGAACGGCGCCGTCCATCAGATCGCTCCGATCGACCAGAAAACGGACCAGGCCGGCAAACGCGCGGGCGGCTCTTCACCCCAGATCATGCGGCCTCGTATCGGCGACGCATCGTTGGTGACGTTGTGATCGGAGATGTTGGCGCGGAGATGCAGGAGTGAACCATTGCCGAGGCGCCAATATGCCATCAGCAGGCGATCGTTCTTGCGGAGTTCGGCGGAGGCGAACGCTGCGTTGCCAAGATGCGGCATGAGTTCGTCGTGGCGAACGCGCAATAATTTCCTGATCAACGCATATCGCGGCGGGTATTGACCGTCTTTCGGCCACGCCAGGACCGCTGACTCGAACGTTGACCGCGCAAGGGGATCAGGCACGTTGTCCCCGAACATCTCGTAAGCCTCGGCGAATTCCCTGCGTCGTCCGGATCGCACCGCTTCGGCGAGGTCGCCTTTGAAGTCGCAGAAAAAAGGAAACGGTGTGGTCGCTCCCCATTCCTCGCCCATGAACATCAACGGCGGCATCGGTGCGAGCAGGGTGATCGCAAGCGCGGCCTCGATAGCCCTCGCGTCCGCGGTCCATTCGAGCCGGTCGCCCAGCGCGCGGTTACCGATCTGGTCGTGGTTCTGAAGGAAATTCACGAACGCGGCGGGCGGAAGCGCGCCGATCTGCTCGCCGCGAGAGCGGCCGCCGCGATGGGCAGAAGGCTCTCCCTGATAGGCGAAGCCGCTGCACAGAGTTCGGGCGAGCAGGCGGCGGGGTTGCGTGGCGTAGTCGCCGTAATAGCCGAGCGTCTCCTGGGTGAGGATGACATGCCAGAGATGATGGTAGTCGTCGTTCCATTGCGCGCGATACTTTCCGTCCGGGATAACCGACAATGGATCGAGCAGTACGGCGCGGTTATCGTCGTTCTCCAGCACAAGGTGGATATGCCGGCCGCTCCGCCGCGCCAGAATGCCGATGGCGCGGCTGATATCGTTCAGGATCGTCGGTTCGCCCATCTCGGCGAGGGCATGCACGGCGTCGAGGCGTAGCCCGTCGAACCGATAGTTGCCGAGCCAGTGCAGCGCGTTGTCGACCGCGAAGGCGCGCACTTCGGCAAGCCGATAATCGATCGCAGACCCCCACGGCGTTTCCGCGCAGAAAAACTGCGGCGCATAAAGCCCGAGATAATTTCCCTCCGGGCCAAAGTGGTTATAGACGACATCGAGAAAGACCATCAGTCCGCGCAGATGGGCTTGATCGATCAATTCCCGGAGATCGTCCGGCGTACCGTAAACGTGATCGGGTGCGTACCACAGTACGCCGTCGTAACCCCAATTTCGGGTACCGGCGAAGTCGGCCAGCGGCATCAATTCGAGAGCGGTGATTCCGGTCGAAACGAGATGATCGAGCTTGCCGATCATTGCGCGATAAGTGCCCTCCGGCGTGAAGGTGCCGACATGGCATTCGAGGATGACCGACTCGTGCCAGAGCCGGCCACGCCAGTCGGTCGCCTTCCACTGGAAGCGACCGTGCTCGACTAGCTCGCTTGGACCGGACACGTCGTAGGGTTGATACGACGACGCCGGATCCGGCACGTCGAGACTGCCGTCAATCCGGAAACGATAACGTGTGCCGGGCCGGGCCGCGGCCACATCGGCCACGAACCATCCGCCGCTGTCTTTCGTCATTGGATGCGCGGCGTCGGTTATGACGTCCACTTCGGCAGCCGCCGGCGCCCAAAGCCGGAACGTCGCGCCGTCCGGTCGGAGAATGGGGCCGAAACGGCCGGCTGTCATGGTCGGCCTGCGAACGCGATGACGCTGCGAGGCGGCGCCTGCATCGTCGCATTGGATTCGTGCTCGCTGCCTTCAGCATCATCGTCGGTGGTATGGAGCACGATCGACCATGTCTTGTACTCTTCCATGCCCGGAACTCTGAACTCGATCGCCTCAGAAGCAGCGTTGAGCACGACGTAAAGGGCTTCATGGTTGTGCTCCATTGGTCCAAGCACGTAGGAAAGAAATCGACCCTCCGGGAAATTCCAGTCGGCGTCCGTCATCTCGTTGCCTTCCGGCGTCAACCACAGCACGCCGTAGGCGCCGTCAGCCGTCTTGCGGACGACCCATTGCCGTGACCTGATCTGCGCAAACCGCTTGCGGATCGCGGTCAGGCGTCCGACGAAATCGGTCATGTCGTCGCCCTCACGGCCAAGGCCGCTCCAGTCGATCCATCCGATCTCGTTGTCCTGACAATAGGCGTTGTTGTTGCCATTCTGGCTGTTGCCGATCTCGTCGCCTGCGAGGAGAAGCGGAATCCCCTGGGCAAGCAGCAGGCATGCAAGCTGGTTCTTGCGAAGCTGACGGCGAAGCGCAACGATCGCGGGGTCGTCCGTCGGTCCCTCGTGGCCGCAATTGTTGCTGTGATTGTCGTTGGAGCCGTCCCGATTGTCTTCACCGTTGGCTTCGTTGTGTTTCTCGTTGTAGGAAAACAGGTCGGCGAGCGTGAATCCGTCATGGACGGTGACGTGATTGATGCCCGCGCGCGGAGAGCGGTCGTCATGATTGAAGAGGTCGGATGATCCGGTCATGCGGCCGCCGACATCGCCGATCAGATTTCCTTCGCCAGCCCAGTATCGCCGCAAGGCGCTGCGGTATCGGTCGTTCCACTCCGACCATTGCGAGGGGAAACCTCCAACCTGATAGCCGCCGGCGCCGACGTCCCATGGCTCGGCGACAAGCTTGACGGCGGCAAGGGACGGATCCTGCCGGATCGCATTGAAGAAGGAACTGTTGCGGTCGAAGCCGTGGGGACCGCGCGCCAGCGTGCTGGCAAGATCGAAGCGAAAGCCGTCGATGTGGCAGACCTCGACCCAATAACGCAGCGAGTCCATCACCATCTGCAGCACGCGCGGGTGAGTCAGGTTCAGCGAGTTTCCCGTGCCTGTAAAGTCGTCGTAATAACGCGGATTATCCGGCATCAGCCAATAATAGGATGCATTGTCGATGCCGCGGAACGACAGGGTCGGCCCGAGGTGATTGCCTTCGGCGGTGTGATTGTAGACCACGTCAAGCATGACTTCGAAGCCTGCGTCGTGAAGGCGGGCAACCGACATGCGGAATTCGTTGAGCGCGTCGTTCTTGGCGTAGCGCTGTTCTGGCGCGAGGAACGAGATGGAATTGTATCCCCAATAATTGCTCAGCTTGCGCTCGACGAGTTGCCGATCATCGACGAAGCCGTGAATCGGCAGCAACTCGATCGTGGTGACGCCGAGCCGCCGCAGGTGATCGATCATGGCGGGCGCTGCGAGCGCGCGGTAACTGCCGCGCAAATCGGGAGATATGTCCAGACGCGTCTTGGTCAGCCCTTTGACGTGCGCCTCGTAGATGATCGTATCTTCCCAGGGAATGCTGGGCCGCGGTTCGCGCCGGCCCCAGTTGAACGTCTCGTCGGTGACGGTGGCTTTCGGCATGGCGCGCGCATTGTCGCGCCGATCGAAGGACAGATCCTCGCGCGGGCTGCCGGTGCGATAGGCGAAGTGGGCATCGCTCCAGACCAGCCGTCCGCTGACCTTCTTCGCGTAAGGATCGAGCAGCAGCTTATGGGGATTGAAGCGGTGCCCGTGTTGAGGATCGTAGGGTCCGTACACGCGATAGCCGTAGAGTTGGCCGGGCGCGACGTCGCTCAGGTAACCATGCCAGACATCCTCATTGTGCTCGGGCAGGGCTATGCGCTCGATCTCCCGCCGTCCCTGGCTGTCAAACAGGCAAAGCTCGACCTTTTCCGCATGTGCCGAAAAAAGCGCAAAGTTCGTGCCGCGCCCATCCCAGTTCGAACCGAGGCGGACATATGTCCCTTCCGAGATTCTCATCATGCAGGTTCCGGCACCAGAAAGATCACCGCGAGCGGCGGGAGCGTCAGGCTGAGTTCGGGGACAACCCCGTCCAGTGTCTCGACCATACCGTGGTTGCCGACGTTGCTTCCGCCGTAATGAGCGGAGTCGGTGTTGAGCGTTTCGCGCCACTTGCCCGCGAAGGGTACGCGTACGCGGTATTCGCGATGGACCGTCGGCGTGAAATTTGCGACAACGAGACAGCGCGATCGTCCGCTTTCGCCCTTGCGCATCCATGCGAAGACGCTGTGGTCGGCATCGTTCGCGATAATCCATTCAAATCCGGCCGGATCGCAATCCAGTTCGTGCAGCGCCGGCAGACTGCGATAGAGCGCGTTGAGATCGCGAACGAGGTTCTGTATTCCCCGGTGCCGGGCCTGATCGAGAAGATGCCAGTCGAGGGCGTGGTCGTGGTTCCATTCGCGTTCCTGGCCGAACTCGCCGCCCATGAACATCAGCTTCTTGCCGGGATGCCCGAACATGAACCCATAGTAGGAGCGGAGATTTGCAAAGCGCTGCCAGTCATCGCCCGGCATGCGGCCCAAAATCGAACGTTTGCCATGCACCACCTCGTCATGGGACAGCGGCAGGATGAAGTTTTCCGAGAACGCATAATGCAGTCCGAAGAGGATTTGACCGTGATGGTGCTTGCGATAGACCGGGTCCTTGCCGATGTAATTTAGCGTGTCGTGCATCCAGCCCATGTTCCACTTGTAGCCGAAACCGAGGCCGCCGAATTCGGTCGGGCGCGAGACTTGCGGCCATGCCGTCGATTCCTCCGCCACCGTTGTGGCGTGCGGGAATTGTCCGAATACCTCCCGATTGAACCGGCGCAGAAATTCGATAGCTTCGAGATTTTCCCGGCCGCCATGTTTGTTGGGAATCCAGCCGCCCTCGGGACGGCTGTAATCGAGATAGAGCATGGAGGCCACGGCATCGACGCGAAGGCCGTCCACGCCGTAGCGATCGAGCCAGAAAAAGGCGTTGGCGACCAGAAAATTGACGACTTCGGTGCGGCCGTAGTTGTAGATCAGGGTGTCCCAGTCGAGGTGGCGGCCCTGCAACGGATTGGCATGTTCATAAAGCGACGTGCCGTCGAAATGGCCAAGCCCGTGGGGATCGTCGGGAAAGTGGCCGGGCACCCAATCCAGCAAGACACCAAGTCCCGCGCGGTGGCAGGCATCGACCAGATGCGCGAAATCCTCCGGCGATCCGAACCGGCTGGTCGGTGCATAAAGGCCGGTGGGCTGGTAGCCCCAGGAGCCGTCGAACGGATGCTCGTTCACCGGCATCAGTTCGATATGCGTGAAGCCAAGGTCGCTGGCATAATGCGGCAGCGTGTCCGCGAGTTCGCGATACGACAGCCAGCGGTTGCCGTCGCCGCGTCGCCACGATCCGAGATGAACCTCGTAGATGGAGATCGGCATGTTGCGCGCATTGATCACGGCGGCTGCCGGCGTCGGGCGGGGCAGCGCGGTCTCGTCGAATACGATTGAGGCGGTATTCGGCCGCACTTCTGCGGCAAAAGCCATCGGGTCGGATTTCAACGGCAGCAAGCCACCGCTCTGGTCGGTGATCGCGAATTTGTAGCGGTCGCCTGTCCGCGCGCCCGGAATAAACAACTCCCAGAATCCGTTGGCTCGCACGCGCATCGGATGTCGGCGTCGGTCCCAGCAATTGAAATCTCCGACCACCGCGACGGCCCGCGCGTTGGGTGCAAGCACGACGAATCCCGTGCCGTCGACGCCGTCCATTGTCATCGGATGGGCGCCGAGTTTGTCATAGAGCCGCTGATGCGTGCCTTCGCCGAGCAGATAGAGATCAAAATCGCTGAGGATCGGCAAAAATCGGTAGGGGTCTTCGAGTTCGACCGTGTCGGCGCCATAGCGCGCGCGAAGGCGGTAACGCTCGGCGCCGTTCGGCAGGTCGCCCAGGAAAAGCCCGGCGTCATGAATGCGCGTCAGTTTCGTTTCCTCACCGCGCTCATTGACGACGCGCACCTCGGACGCTTCGGGTAGATAGGCGCGTACCACCTTGCGATCGTTCTCGCGGTGACAGCCGAGATAGTGGAAGGGATCGGAATGCCGCCCTTCGACGATGGCGCGGGCTTCGGAAGACAGTTCGGTCATGCGTGATCTCGCTTCCTATTTGCGCAGCACGCGGAGTGCGCCGCCCAAGGCAACCCGAAGCCAATCGGGACGATGCGCGAGTTCGTAATCGATTTCATAGAAGGCCTTCTCGAGCAGGAAGAACCGCAGCGTTCTGTCGGCGTGATCGTCATCCTGCGGCCATAGCCGGAGATCGGACATCGCGTCGCGGTAGGCGGTCAGGAAGGTTTGCGTCGCTTCGTCGCGCCATGTCGACAAAGCCTCGGCGAGCCGGCCGTCGTCGTCCGTTGCGGTCTTGAGGGCGCGCTCCTGCGCCGAAGTAACGGAATAGTCGATGGATCTGATCAACCCGGCGACGTCGCGAGCCGCCGGCGCCTTCATCCGCCGCTCGGGGAGACTTCGGCGGGGCTCGCCTTCGAAGTCGATGACGAAAATATCATCGCGGACAACGAGAATCTGCCCGAGGTGAAAATCGCCATGGTGTCGAATGTTGTACATCTGAATCGAAGGCGGCAGCAGCTCCGTGAGCCGATCACGCAGCGACCGACGAAAGTTCAGGAGTTGCTCGGCAAGACGTTGATCCGACTCGGGGAGCCTGGCCTGGGCGAGCCGCTCGAACGTTTTCTCGGCACGCGCCATCAGACGATCGATGAGATGCGCGACATCCGAAGCGGTCACGGGCTCGGGCCGGAAATCCGCGATGTCGTTGCGGCTGGCAAGCGCGATGTGCATTTCCGCGACCCGCTTGCCGGTTTGTATCATGTAGCGCTGGTATGCCGCCTTCTCTTCGAGCGCCGAAGCCGAATCGCTCGCTCCGACCAGCCGCTGCTCATCGACAAAGCGATCCAGCGCGGCGCTGCTGACAGTCCATGCATCGCCTTGATTGCCGACAAAGGCATGAACGATGGCGACGGCAGCCTGGATATCGGGTCCTGTCAGCTCCACGCTGCCGAGCAGGGCGGGCGTATTGGCGAATCCGACGACGTCGGTGAGGAAACGGCCGACTTCCACTTCCGGATTGATGCCGTTGTCCAGCTTGCGATAGATCTTGACGACGAATTTGTCGTCCACCAGTGCGGTGCTGTTCGACTGTTCCGTTTGCACCGCGCGCACGTTGGAAATCGGTTCTTCTGCAATCGAGGCGAGCCGTTCCGTCGGGTAATAGGCAAGCTGCAGCCCGCCTTCTTCGAAGGTTGCCCGCTGGCGCAGGCCGTCGATGATACCGGTGATCAGATCGCTCTCGTGAGCGGTGTCGATCAGAGTTCCTTCGCGCGATCCCTGCCGCACGGCGGCGATGTTCTGAGGATCGAATTTACGCCGGTCGAGCCTGTCCCATCGGATCCGGATCGGCATCGCGTATCGTCCCGACTGGCCGCGATGGGTAACGTCGAAGATCATCAGCCATGGCCGGGAAACCTGATCTTTCATGAGCGGCACCGCCGCTGGGACGCGCGCGGTGATGGCGCCGGCCGATCGCTCCGGAAACCAGCGAGCGCGGGCGAGATGTGAGGGCAGAACGTCGCGCTCGAAGATCGAGCGGGTCCGCGCCAACGACATCCAGGTCGAGCCTAGCGGAACGACGAGGGTTTCGTAGTCCGGAACTATCACCGTGGCGACGTTCGGCGAAGGCGGCTTTTCAGTCAGTTGAAACCAGTAGAATCCATACGGCGCAAGCGTGATCAGATAGGCGAGTTCGCCGATATCGGGAAAAGTCGTTCGTCCCAGCATTTCGATAGGCGAGCGACCTTTCCAGTGCGACAGATCGAGTTCGGAGGCTTGTGCCGAACGCGACAGATTGGCGACGCAGAGCAGAACCTCGTCGCCGTACTGCCGCACGTAAGCGAGCACACTGCGATTTGATGAGCGCACGAAGGACATGGTGCCGCGGCCGAAAGCGTGGCTGGATTTGCGAACCGAAATCAGCTTCTTCATCCAGTTCAACAACGACGACAGGCTCCGCGACTGAGCCTCGACGTTGACGGACTCGTAGCCATAGACGGCATCCATGACCGGCGGCGCGTAGAGCCGCGCCGGATCGCAGCGCGAAAAGCCGCCGTTGCGGTCCGGCGTCCACTGCATCGGGGTGCGAACGCCGTTGCGATCACCGAGATAGATATTGTCACCCATGCCGATTTCGTCGCCGTAATAGACGATCGGCGTACCGGGAAACGACATCAGCAACGAATTCATCAGCTCGATCTTGCGCCGGTCGTTGTCCATCAAGGGCGCGAGGCGGCGGCGAATACCGAGATTGATGCGGGCGCGTGGATCGGCGGCATAGGTCGACCAGAGATAGTCGCGCTCGATGTCCGTCACCATTTCAAGCGTCAGCTCATCATGGTTGCGCAGGAACATTGCCCATTGGCAATTTGCCGGAATATCGGGCGTCTGTCGCAGGATGTCCGTGATCGGAAAGCGGTCTTCCTGGGCGATCGCCATATAGATGCGCGGCATCAGCGGAAAATGATAGGCCATGTGGCACTCGTCGCCATCGCCGAAATAGGACTGCACATCCTCCGGCCATTGATTGGCCTCGGCGAGAAGCACCTTGCCCTTGGCATAGGCATCGAGCTCGGCGCGAATGTGCTTGATCACCGCATGCGTTTCGGGAAGGTTCTCATTGTTGGTTCCGTCGCGCTCGCACAGATACGGGATGGCATCCAGCCGAAAGCCATCGACGCCCGCGTCGAGCCATCGCTTCATGACCTGAACGACGGCCCTGACCACGCGCGGGTTGTCGAAATTGAGATCCGGCTGGTGCGTGAAGAAGCGGTGCCAGTAATAGGCGTTGGCCTCGGCATCCCACGCCCAGTTCGACTTCTCCGTGTCGGTAAAAATGATCCGCGTGCCCTGGTACTTCTTGTCGGTAGCGCTCCAGACGTACCAGTTTCGCGCGCTCGATCCGGGCGGACTGCGCTGCGCGCGCTTGAACCATTTGTGCTGGTCGGAGGTGTGGTTGATGACGAGTTCGGTGATGACGCGGAGTCCGCGGCGCTTAGCTTCGGAGATAAAACGCCGAAAGTCTTTCATCGAGCCGAAGTCCGGATTGACCGAACCGTAGTCGGCAATGTCATATCCATCGTCGCGCCCCGGAGACGGATAGAACGGCAGAAGCCAAAGCGTGGTGACGCCCAGTTCCTGAAGGTAATCGAGTTTGCTCGTCAGGCCGGCGAAGTCGCCGATGCCATCGTTGTTGCTGTCGGCGAAGGCCTTGACGTGAAGCTGATAGATGATTGCGTCCTTGTACCAGAGATCGTCGGTCTGGACACATCTGTCGGCACGGATTTTGGTCATGTCGTTCATGACGCGCCTCACGCCAGACAACGAAACAAAAGCGTGGGATCGCGGAGCGGGTCGATCCTCAAACGCACGCCGCCCCACTCGATGGCGTGACGCTCTCCGGTCATGATGTTTTCCAATGCAACGGGAGGCGACAGATCTTCGGTGACACGGACACGGATAGAGTCGAGCGGCAGCCAGAATTCGGAAGCATCACGCGACAGCGCGATGACGCCGACGACGGTGTTGCCGGCGTCGGTCGTTTGCTTGACGAAGGCGACGATCTGGTCGCTGTCGACCGGGAGGAATCTCAGATTGCGGGTTTGCAAAAGCGCAGGATTCTCACGACGCGCGTGATTGAGCGCGGCGATATAGGGTTTGATATTGCCTGGCGCATTCCAGTCGCGGACCTTGATTTCGTACTTCTCCGAGTTGAGATATTCCTCGCGACCCGGAATGGGTTCGTGCTCCAGAAGTTCGAAGCCGTTGTAGATTCCATAGTTACTCGACAGCGTCGCCGCCAGCGCCACGCGCGACCTGAACATCCAGGCTTCGCCGCTTTGCAGATGGTAGGGTAGGATGTCCGGCGTATTGACGAAAAAATTCGGTCGATAGTAGTCGCGTTCCGGATACCCTGTCAGTTCGTTGAGATAGGACTCGATTTCCCACTTCCGGGTACGCCAGGTGAAATAGGTATACGACTGCGTGAATCCGAGCTTCGCCAGGCCTTTCATCACCTTGGGACGCGTGAACGCCTCGGCGAGGAAGATGACGCCTGGATCTTTCGTTTGAACTTCACGGATCAGCCATTCCCAGAAATTGAATGGTTTGGTGTGCGGGTTGTCGACGCGGAAGATGCGCACGCCCTGGTTCACCCAGAACAGGATAACGTCGCGCAGCGCGTTCCACAGCGAGCCGGCATCGTCGCAGCTGAAATCAGGATTGACGATGTCTTCGTACTTCTTCGGAGGATTTTCCGCATAGCGCATCGTGCCGTCGGGGCGCCGCTTGAACCAGTCTGGGTGCTGCGTCAGCCAGGGATGATCAGGCGAACACTGCACCGCGATGTCGAGCGCGATCTCAATCCCCTGGGCCTTGCAGGCGGAGACTAGATCACGAAAGTCGTCGAAGGTGCCGAGCTCGGGGTGGATCGCATCGTGCCCGCCCTCGCATCCGCCGATGGCGTAGGGGCTGCCGGGATCATCTCTGGCGGCGGTCAGCGCATTGTTGCGCCCCTTGCGATTGGTCTTGCCGATCGGATGGATCGGCGTGAAGTAAAGAACGTCGAATCCCATTGCGGCGATGTCAGGCAGGCGTGCGATGCAGTCGCGAAAGGTGCCGTGCTTGCCGGGCACGGTGCTCTGGCTGCGGGGCACCATCTCGTACCACGCTCCAGCCACGGCGAGGTTGCGGTCGATCGTCAGCGGGTAAAGCTGGGACCGCGTGAGGTCGCCACGTTCGCGGCTTTCGGTCATGGCGCCCGCCAGTTCCGGCACAAGCAGGCATGCGGGATCGCCGCTTTTCAGATAGTCCTCGCATTGACGGACGATGATTGTGGTGGCTTGCTCGCCGCCGTACTGCGCCCGCGTCAGAAGCGCGGCTCCCTCCAAGGCATCGAGAGAGACATCCTGGCCAGCTCGCTGCTTCAGTTCGAAGCCATGCTTCCATGTGGCGAATTCGTCGGTCCAGGCCTCGATGGCATAGACGTACCGGCCGGGGTCGGGAGGCGTGAAGCTGCCGAACCAGCGATCGTTGTCGTGCAGCGTCATCGAAGACTTCTGCCAGTCGCGATCCGTCTCGCGACGCCAGATCAACTGCGCGGCGATGATGTCGTGACCGCTTCTGAAAATATCCGCCCAGACTTCGACGACGTCGCCGGCAAGGCGCTTGACCGGAAATCGCCCGCCGTCCACGCAGGGATATACATCCTCGATGTGGAAACTGCCTGTGGCTGCACCGCGTTCGCCTACCCGTAACGGCATGTTCTTTTGCGTTGATACGGACATCACGCGCCGCCGACCTGCTAGTGAATGAAGGACCCGGGTGTTTAACCCGCGCGTCCCTGCAAAGTTCCCGATGGAACCGCGATCTTGCTCTGGTGTTGACTCACTTCGCGTGGGACGTCACTCCGACGAAATTGCGGACAGTCGGAATCTCGGATGGACGTGCCTGCGGCTTGAGGCTGGGGATGGATGTTTATTCAAAAGCACGCGACTACGGCATCGATCTGGAATTTGTTGACGGGCAGGGGCATTGCCATGTGGTGAGCGGTGAGCGGCTGCGTGCCGTCGTTGATGGTCTGCCGCCTCCTTCGCGACATCCGTTCCTGAAACGACCCATAGTAATCGTCGCGGACGCTACCGGCCGGCAGGTACCGGTGGATGCGAACGGACTGAACTGGCGGCTCGTTGAACGTCATCAGGCGCTTGCGCGAGGCAGTGTGGCCGGCGGGATGATCGATTTGCCGCCTGCGATCCCCATCGGAACGTACCGGCTCGAGATCGAGAAAGAGCAGGGACATACGATCGATTCGATACCGTTACTGGTGACGCCGGAGAGAGCCCATCAAGGATCGTCGTTCGACAAAGCCTGGGTTCTGTCGGTTCAACTCTACGGGTTGTCGTCGTCGCGCAATTGGGGAATCGGCGATTTCACGGACCTCGCCGCGCTGATCGAATTGACTGCGGGTTGGGGCTGCGCGGGGATCGGACTCAATCCGCTTCATGCGCTGTTCGATGACCGGCCGCTCGAATGCAGTCCCTATGCGCCGAACAGCCGGCTGTTTCTCAATCCGCTTTACATCGATCCCGAGAGGCTGCCGGATTTTCCCGATTCGTGGTTGACGCGGCATCGCGAACATCTCGACCGCGCCCGCTCCGGCGAACTGATCGACTACGCGGCGGTTGCGGAATTGAAACTGGCGGCACTCCGGCACGCGTTCGACATCTTCAGGATTACGGATACGGCCAATACGGCGCACGCGGCCGCTCTCGGAGCGTTCGAATCGTTCAAGCGCGAGCGTGGCGAATTGCTGCGGCGCTTTGCGTGCTTCGAGGTGCTGCGACGGCAATTCGGTTTACTGCCGTGGTGGCAATGGCCGGAGGAGTGGCGGCGACCTGATGACGCCCGAATTCAAGCCCTTCGAAATGGCCCACAGCGTAGCGAGATCGAATTCGTGGAGTTCGTGCAATGGTGCGCGGCCACCCAGTTGCAATCGTGCGCGGATATCGCTGCCAAACGCGGAATGGCGGTCGGGCTTTATCTCGATATCGCTGTCGGCGTGCAGGCCGGCGGGTTCGATGCGTGGAACGAGCAGGTTGCCATCTCGCGCGCGCTTTCCGTGGGGGCTCCGCCAGATCAACTCAATACGGCCGGGCAGGACTGGGGCTTGGCAGGATTCAACGCCGCCGGCCTCGAGGCGAGCGGCTTCGAACCGTTTCGCGAGATGCTGCGCGCATCGATGCGCTACGCGGGGGCGATACGGCTGGATCACGTCCTCGGTCTCAACCGGCTTTATCTGATACCGTCGGGAACATCGCCCCGGGACGGCGTCTATGTTGAGATGCCGCTGGAGGCGCTGCTCGGCGTCATCGCACAGGAGAGCGTCGCCCAGCGCTGCGTCGTGATCGGCGAGGATCTGGGGACGGTGCCGGATGGCTTTCGCGACATCCTCGCGACATGGGGCGTGTGGTCATACAAGGTGATGATGTTCGAGCGTGGCCATGATGGCGCGTTTTTCGGGTCGTCTGGTTATGCCGCGAACGCGCTTGTGACCTTCAACACGCATGACCTTGCCTCATTCGCAGGCTGGCAATCGCATTCCGATCTCAAGCTAAAACGAGGGCTCGGTCTCGATCCCGGCGAGACCGACGAGATGCGGACGCACGCACATCGCGCGTTCGAATGGAAGCTCGGCGAAGAATATATCGCGCCGAAAAGCTTTTTCGGAGCCGTTGAATTTCTCGCGCGCACGCCCTCGCGCATACTTGCGATCGCACTCGACGATCTGATCGGGTTGAAGGATCAACCGAACATTCCGGGCACGGTGAATGAGCACCCCAATTGGCGCCGACGGCTGCCGGTTGAATTGAAGGATGTCGGCCATTGGATCGATCTCGCCGCGCTTCGGCACGCGCTCCGCGATCGGTGAAACGTCCCGCGCGGCTGCGACGTGACTATGACGCGACCGCCTTGACCGTAGTCGGGCTTTCGCGGCCGAGCGGATCGATGAGTGCGACATAGACGTTCGTGGTGGCGTTCGATGCAATCGTGCCGGTCCACTGGAACGCTGGATTGACGGTCGTTATCCCGTCCGCAAGCAGGACGGGCGCTGCACCGTCCTGCTCCGCCCACAGCCGGATACGGTAGGGACCGACTGCTTTCGGATGGGCGACGGGCACATCGGCGATAAGGACTTGAAGCGAAAACCCGCCGCTCGCAGCGGTGATGGTGGCGGTGATTGAAGCGGCATTGAGCGCGTCCGGCGCAGCGGGCGGTGCGTTCACCACGGTGACCGGCGCAGACAGAAGGCTGAACGCTGCGGGCGCATCCTCGATCTGCGCGGTGTTCTCCGCCGTGATCGCCCCCGGCGGCGGAAGCATCGTCGCGCCGCGAGGGAGACGACGCTCCGCCGGCAGGCGGACCTCCGCCCACCAGGTATAACGCACGAACGGAAGGAGTCCGGACGAATCCACGAACGTCGCTGCGAAGCGGGGCGCGCCGCCGGTGCGATCGAGCGGCAGCGGTCGAACGCCGCCGACCATGCGGGCATAGAGCGGATCGTTGACTGTCCCGCTGGCGCGGCGCAGACGATAGTGAGGTGGCTTCGCCGCGGTTGGCGGCTGCGCGAACAGGCCGGGCTCCGCCGCCTCAATCGCATTCAGGTCGAACCCCACCGCTTCGATCGTCAGCTCAGGCTTGCCGGTGGCGTTCACCGCGACGGAGAGACGCGGCATCGGCGGACGCCGATCGTTCGGCACGGCAACAGGTACAAGACCGCAAGCATCGAAGTCCGCCTGCACAAAGCCGCACGCCTTTGAGTCCGTTTCGGTGCCCCGATTGGTCTCCGGCACGATGCGCAGGAATCCGACCGTCTGCAACGTTCGCGGCAGCGTCGTTGCGAGGCGTGCGCGTCCATCGCCGTCGGCGGTGATAGGTGTGTCGGTGATCAGCCGGAAACGGTCAGCGCGGCCGTTCAAATGGCCTTGCTGCTGCTTCGTGTAGCCGTCGAGCGCTATAGCCGCGCGGGTTGGAGCCACGGCTAGCTCGAGGCCGCGCTGGTCGGCGATCCAGGCCCGATAAGCTTGCCCCGGCTCCGCCGGCCATGACAGGCGTAATTCGACGTCCGGCGACGGGCCCGGCCGGCTGGTCCAGATGATGCCGGGGCCGGCGGGCGTCGGTCGCGGGCGCCGGCTGTCGGTGATGCTGATGGTCTGCGTAGATTGGGGAGAGGGATTGCCTTTATCGTCGGTGAAGTGCGCGGCGAGAGGCCATGCATCGCTTTGTTGGGGAGCGAGCGCCGGCAGCGCAAACACCTGCGTGATCATGGTACCGGGCGTTGCGGCAAGTTTGCGCGTCTTGCCCGCGAAGGTCAGCTCCAGCTTTGCGATCGGGCGGCCGCCGATGCCGATCGAACTGTTGTCGGGAACGGGCACCCGCACGTCGAGCGAGCCCGGCGAGAGCTTGCCGGGGGCCTGATCGTCGAGCGTCGCGCGCAGCGGCATTGCGCGAAGCACCGGAGGCGGCGGAGCGGGGCGGTCGGGATCGGGCACGTCGACGTCTGACGGCTTGCCGAAGCGGCCGAACAGATCGCCGGAGCAAAAACGATACCGGTTCTTCGCGCCAGCCGAGATCGGCGCATCGGATGCGATCTGGTTACCCGCGCTGTCTTCTCCGCGCAGCAGCACGACGTGCCTGCGCACAGTCTTGGTCTTGATGCAGCGCGTCCGCGGCTTGAAGCCCTTGCCGTCGTCCCGCGCCATCGCCAGCAGCGGCGCGAACGGCGTGGTCGACAGGGCGAAGCCTTGCCGGAACGAGGTGCTGATGCCGCTCGCTGCTGCGATCCACTTTGCATCGGCGAGCGAAACGCGCGGCGGCGGCAGCGGATCGGGCGGGGGCACCGCGCCGGCGGCCGCCGTGAAGCAGCGGATTTCGAAACCCTTGTTGCGAAGCTTATCGGCGACATCCCTGGCGCCGGTCATGTCGAGCACCCGATCGATCATCGCCTGCTCGTCGGCGTCGAGCGGCGGCAGCCGATCCTCGAGCCGCGTGAGAATCTTGAACGGACCGAGGCGGATTTCGGAAATAACGCGCTTCGGATCGACCGCGAACACGCCGGAGACGACGAGCCCGATCATCGGCTGCGCCATGTCGCGGCGGATCGCCTTGCCGATATTGTCCGCGAAGCCGAGATAGCGCGCGAAGCCAGGGTCGCACACCGGCATCAGCACGCTGTCGAGCTGCGGCACATCGGCGCTTTGCGGCGGCGAACTGCCTTGGTTGGGGACCGCGAGCGTCACGTCCCACGGCGCATCGGCGGGAGCACGAACCACTGCCTCCAGCGCGGCGTCGACTTCGGTGCGTTGCGCGTCGATCCTGGCAACTTCGTCTTCAGGCGCGAGCGATTCGAACGGTCCATCCGGCTGGTCGAGCGCCGTATACCGACGCGGTGCGCCGCGCGCCACGCGCTCCAGACCTTCTTCCTGGGTGATGCCGCCGTAGTACCAGCGGCAATCGTCGGAAATGGGCAACGGCAGTGTAGCAATGGGCTTCTCTTCGCGTATCCGTTCGCTCGACTTCGAATAGATCGCATAGATCTTCAGACGGGCACCTGCGACGTTGCCGCCAAGACGCACCCGACGCGTCACCGGGCCGCCGACGATGGCAGCCTGTTTTGAGCGCCGCGAAATCAGTCCGCCCGTGTCGGGATCGAGCAGCGAGATTGTGGTCCTGCCGCCGCTGGGAGGAACAGCCTCGACCGCGACATAGCGCGTCGTGTCCCGCTCCGACTCAGGCGGCTCGACCGGGAGGGGGGTCTTGAGCCGTTTGGGGTCGCGCGGTGCTGCCACGGTTCGGGTGCTGACAGGCACCTGCCAGACGAGCCACGGCGCGATCGGGAGGCCGAGCAACGGGGACGACTGGATGCGGATATGAACGCCGTCCGGCAGGTCGGCGTCATTCTCCGCTTGCAATGCGAACAGCGCGAGCCAGGCAGGCGAAGCGAAACGGATCATCGGGCCTCTCCCGCGAACAACGGTGCTTTGGGAAGAAGGAGAAGTCCTGTGAGCGCCGCGATCGTTCCATCTGGTCGATGATCGGTCATGTTCAGCCGCAACATGGGTTGGTGACTGAGAGGTATCGGCAGCGGCTTCGCTCCTCCCGGCTTAATGACCTGGCCCGCGTGACCAATGACCGGGGGCGGCACGACCGGCGCCTTGAGCGATTTCCGTACGATCTTGGTGCGCGTCGTCGCGGCCTTGCCGGATCGTTGAGGCATGGTGCTCTTGGAGGAGGTCTTCGTTATCGGTTGGGCAAGCTGCTTGAAAATCCCGCCTGGGATTTTGCTGCCGGGAACGAGATGGCCAACGTCGAGCCAGGACGAAGGCAGGAACGGTGTGTCGGTCAGGAACAGAACGCGCGAGCCGGAGCGGTCGCGGAACTGGGTGTTGAAGGTCACGACCGGATGACTCGGTGCGAGTACGGCGCTCAATCCGTCGATGGTGCAGCGGCCGTCGCGATGGATCGGCTCGGGCGATTCGATGAGGACGCCGGCGCAATCCCAGCCGCTGCCGTCCGCGCGCGGCAGCCACAAGAGACTCGTGCGCGGTTTCTCCGCGATCGGCCAACCTTCGAGGCCGATCCGGCGAAGCGCATCGTCGAATGCGCAGTCGTCGCCAAGCACGGGTCCGCGTGCAAAGCCGGAAACCGCCTGGATTTCGAGATCGCCCATTGCATTGCCGGCCGTCGTCGCGCCGAAGCTCAAGGCGGCGAGCATGTCGGCCGGCGCGAACCAGCGCGACGTTTGGAAGCTGACGCCCGGCAGCCGTGCGGCGGGCGCGCCGTGGATTGCCGAGTCGATATGAACGTAAAGTTCGTACCAGGCCTGCGGCTCAAGCTCTGCGGTGGCGTCGAGCGTGAGGCCGGGCTTGGGAACGGGGCAGGGATTTGTCTCAGCCACGACAACCTCGCCGTTGATCAGGGCGACCCCGGTCGCGACCTGATAGCGGCGCTGGTCGGCGCCGCTCAGGAAGGCCGGATTGAGCGCTGCGCTGAACGAGGCAATCAGCAGCGACAGGTTGCCGGAAGGTTCGGCGGTGTCGGTGCGGCGCAGGCCGAGCTTGAGCGTGTAATTGTAAAGTTTGGCGAGCGCTTCGACATACCCGACGTCGAAATGCGCGCGCAGCGGATCGTGGCGGAAGCGCGCGACCTCGCTTTGCGCCGGCTCGTAACCGGAGAGGTGGCGCTCCAGCAGTTCCGGCGCGAACGTGTCTTGCGCACGGCGGAGCGTCTGAAGATAATTCGGCGATCCGAACTTCACGGCGGCGATGGGCTGCCCGTAATGCACAGCGCCGCCGGGCGCTGGCTGCGGCTGCGGCGCGGGCGTTGGAGGCACAGGCGTGGTCTTGAAGAAATAGCTGCGTTTCGTCGGAAGTGTGGGATCGACGTCGGAGCTTGACGTCGCGACCGGCACGCGCACGCCATAGATGATCTGCTTGTAGAGCGTGCCGGTCCACGCCAACTCCGCGTCGAGGCGATAGGTCTTGCCCGGTTGCAGCAGGCAGCGTGACACGCCGCTTTGATGCGCGGTATCGGTGAGCGGTCCGTCATTCGCGGCGTGCTGCTGGGTGGCGGCTGTTGCGGCTTGCGCATCGTTGCGGGCCTGTGCGGCGGCGAGCGCCGTTGCCGTCATGCCTTCGAGTCCCAGCAGGCCGAGCTGCTGCGTCGCCGGCCATTCGATCCGGAGTGCCGTCACACTCCCCAGCGCCTTGAAAATCAGCACTTGCTGGCCGTTGCCGATGTCTTTCGTGTCCGGGTACCACGCATTGCTCCGGTCCTTGGGATCGTACACGCGCACGAGGCCTGGTCCCTTTCCGTCCAGGCTTGCGGATGGCGCCCACAGAAACAGGAAGCCGTTGCTGGCGATCGGCTCATCGAGATAGATCGTCGCGTTGAAGCGAAGGTTCAGTCTCTCGAACGTGACTTCGTTGCCGTCGGCCGGGGTCGCGTATTCCAGCAGCAACGCGCCGGTAAAGTCCCGCTCGACCTTGATCGGAGAAGGAAGGGACGTGGTGCGCGGCTTCGCATAGTTCACCATCGGCGGCAGCGTCTGCCTTCCGATCTCGTCGAGCGGCGTGACGGTTTGCGCGTCCGACCGCGTGAATCCCGGCATCAGGAGCCCACCGATGCGGCTCTGCACCGGATCCATGCTGACGGTCTCGGGCGGCAGGCGCCAGAGTTCTTCATGCGCGACCGCATCGAAGCCCAGCGTCCAGCCGATGCGCGCGCGTGCGTCGGGCCTGCAGACGCTGCCGAGCGCACCGATCGGATCGCCCGGCAGCGACTGGCCGGCGTCGCTCATGCGGTCGATGAAGAACGTGCCCTTGATATCGAACAGGATCAGTTCGGCCGGCTCCGCCGACGAGCCGGGATTGCCGGTACGCCCTGCCTGCCAGGCCGCACTCAATTCGCCTGATACCAGCGTTCCCGGACCTTGCTCGTCGCCGGTGACATCGAAAAGCTGGAGGCTGCGCAACTCCCATTGATAGTCGAGCAGATTGCTTCCGAACGGCCGGGCGCGATCGCCCTCCGGATACTGGTCGATGGTCGGAAACTGCGCGCCGCCGCAGCCGCTGGCGAGACGCGGCGGAAATGCGAAGGTGAGGGCGATAAGCGCGTCGGGCCAGATCGTCTGCGCTTGTTGTGGCGACTGCCGTAGTTCATGGAGAAGCTGATACTTGTCGTCGATCAGCATGGCGTTCTGGCCGACGATCTGGCCGCCTTCGAGCCGGTCGAGCGGCAGCGAGGTCGGAGGAGGCACCGTCAACGGCGGCTCGGATCCGAACTTGAGTTCGACGCACTTGCGGACCTTCGTGAACAGCAGGTTCACATGCCCGCAAACCCTGGCGTAGATCGACGTATTGCCTTCGGCGACGAATGCCTGCAGGTCGGCAGAGACGCCGACAGAGACCGGTCCGATATGCGCGGAGCCGTCGACATGACCGAAGCCGGCGAGAATCAGCGGACTCGTCGCAACCAGAATATCGGCCGATGCATGAACCTCGGCCCACACGATCGGCCGCGGACCGAAGTTCAGGTCGATGCCGAAACCGAAGGCGAGGATGAAGCCGTCGAAGCTCATGGGACCGCCGCGCGGCCACTTTTCGATGCCGTGGCCGCGCAGCATGAAGTAGCCGGAAGCGCCGACGTTAAAAATGTCCGGCAGGACCCTGACGGTCGCCGGCCCGATGCCGCGCCCCTGGCCGTTGTAGCCGTCGGCGCCGATGTAGAGGTACCAGTCGGACGTGTCGCCGGTGACCGGAAAGCGTCCACCGGACGGAATCTTCGCCGTCAGCAACACCGGAATGTTCAGCGTGCCCGATATGCCGAACGTCACGGCATCGTGGGGATCGACGATGATCGCGCCGCGCAACGCGAGGAAATCGGGATCGGGATCGGGCTTGTGCGTGATGCTCATGCGGCCGGAGAGGATCGTTGCATCGATCGCCCCGAGCACGACGAGGTCCGGCACCGTCAGGAACAGCCCGGCCTTGGCGCTGAAGGCGAAGCCCATGTCGGGCAGCGTCCCGATCACGGCTTCCAATCCGAAGGTGAAGTTGCCGGGCGACTCGTTGAACGGTTCGGGGCGGCCGGGCGGCGGCGGCTCCTGCGGGTCCCACAGCAGCGCGTGCTCGATCGGATCCTCGCCGGGAGCGGGCGGCGCGATCGTCGTCGCAATGCCGAAGGTGCCGCCGACGCCGAACAGGCCGAGTCCGCTGTTGGCGAGCGGCAGCGGTCCCGGCAGGTCGGCGGCGAGTTCGAGCAGAACCATCTTGCCATGCAGCCGCAGCGATGCCTCGGCATTGAACCCGGCCGGCACCACCTGCACGCGGATCATTGCCTCGAAGCCGGCGTCGCTGACGCTGACCTTGCCTTCGCCCTCGATGACGCCGGGCATGGTGATCTGCGCGTCAAGACCGCGGATGCTGGCGGTGATCGTGTGGGTTTCGGGGTGGAGTGTCGCACGGATAGTCGCGCCGGAGACGCGCACCGGGCCGAGATCGAGCTTGAAGCGCAGATCGACCTCGATCCAGATCGAACCTCGCCCGCTGCGCGAGCCCAGCACGTCGAACAGTGAGCCCGGTCCTTCGATGAGCCAGCGGCCGGGATCCTCGACCTCCATCGTGGCATGCCGGTAGTCGAGCCCGATCATGCCGAGGCCGCTTTGGGAATGGTCGAGCGAGAGCACTACGCCGCGCAGCCGGATACGCAGCGGCTCCTCGGGCGCGAGCGAGACCGACATCACGCCGAGGTCGATGGGGTGGATCACGACATCGACCGCGTAGTCGAGCGTGAAGGTCTGCTTGTCGGTGAGCGCGAGGCCCTTCGGCTTGCCTTCGGTGGCAAGCTCGACGCCATGGACCACCAGGCGGCCCTTGTCGTTGAGCAGCGTGCTCAACGCCATTCCGGCGGTGAGGAGCCCGGCCGCAGGCGTCCCCGCGCCGGCGCTGCCGAGATTCTTCTCTGCGATCAGCGCGGTGGCGAACGCCCCGGCGGCGATGAAGCCCTTCTCGGCGGCGCCACCACCCTCGGCACTCACGGCGAGGATGCCATTGGCGCCCTGCGCCTCGATACCGATCGACAGCCGCGTCGGAGCGGCCGCATCGTTGGTCTCGCGCGAGAAACGGGCGCGCGCGATCAGCGGCCGGCTGGCGAGAACATGCAATGTCCCGCCGTCGACGTTCTCATGGTACTGGTCGACCGGCAGTTCCGCCGCGACCTCGACCAGCGTCGGAAGGAAAGAAGCGAGACCGGTCGCGGTCGGATCGACGCATTCGATGCGCACCGTCATTGCAGGCTTGCCGTCCCGTGCCGGCACGTGGGCTTCCGCCGACAGCGCTATCCCTGTGGGATCGAGCCCGATCTCGATCTGCGCATCGACGGCGGTGCGACCGAACAGCGGCACGCTCTCCGGCAAGTAGAAACGCGCGTTGCGGATCGACAATCCCTTCCACGCCGGGGTGTCGCCGGGCAGCACGATCGGATGGCCGTCGACCGATGCGGGGGGCGGGGCGGCCTGCGTGCTCATGTCGATGAAGAAGCCATCCGGTAACTCGAGGCCGAAGCCGCTCGATCCCAGCATGACGGTCGGTGGATCGAGCGTGAGCCTGACCACGCCGTCCGGCTGATCGATCGACGGCCCGAGACGCATGGTCGCCTGCGTGCCCTTCCGCCCTTCGATCACGAGTGCGATCGTCGCGCCCAGTACCCTGACCTGGCCCGCCGTCGCGGTCAGCCATTCCTCGCCGCCGGCCGCGCCGTTGTGGATCGCGGGCGTGAATGCGCGCCCTGCGCTGTCGGCCGCGAGATCGGTCAAGCGAGTGGCGGGAGGCACCTGTCCGAGGTCGAAGGCGAGATCAAAGCCATCCGGGCGAAGGGCGAAACGAAACGGCAGCGGGGGACCGAGCGGCGCGAGCGAGAGATCGAAGAACAGCGGATGCGCGGCGCCCCCCAATTGCGCTTTGCCGTTATAAGCTCCGCCGACCGGGCCGCTGATGGTGGCGGGATCAACTTCGAGTCCGCTGAGAAGCGTGTCGATCTTCGATGTTAACAGTATGCCTTGAAGCCAATCGTTGCTCTCGATCCAGGATCGCAAGGTCGTCAAAATGCCCTCCGCCGACACGGCAATGACGCGATACAAACAATTCCGTCAAATCGAGTTTGAGAATATTGATCGGCTCATGCTTAGATATAACGGATGGTCGACAAAATATGGAAAACAGGAGTCGATCGAGACGCATCGAATCAACGCTTACAACGTCTCAATCAAAGTGCGCATTTTTGTGACAAATGCTTTTCATGTCATCCGACTGGCGCGGGTGAGCGTTCCGGGAAACTCGCGGTGCGACCGTCTCAGTTGTTCGACGCGGTCGTAGAGGCGCGATTGCTGCGCATCATTGCCGGGGCACGGATGGTTCTTTGCGAACGCTGCTTTTAGGGATAGCCGTGCAGCATCAGTCGGTCCGCGCGGACTTCCCAACTCTCGAGCCTGTTGAGGAAACTCATCCCGAGAAGGTTTGTTTTCATCTGGCCGCGCGGCACCACGAGCGCCGGCACCGATCGCTCGACGAGCTTCCCGACCGCAAGCCGGTCAAGTGTCAGCCGCGCGGCGCGCGCGTGTCCGCCGGCGGTCTCGACATCGACGTCGTAGTTCAGCAATTCCAGCGGCAGCCCCGCCGCTTTCGCGGTTTCATAGGTAAGGACGACAGAGGTTGCGCCGGTGTCGATGATCATCGCTGTTTTCACGCCGTTGATCTTGGCGTGCAACGTGAAGTCGCCATTCTGGGCGCGAGGAATCTGGACGCTACGCGGAGGGCCTGCGCCGGCCTCGCGCAGCATGGTCGAGACCACGCTTTTCGCGGCCGATATTCGGGCCGGGTCGCCATAGGCGACCACGGCGCCGGCTGTCGCCGCCAGCATCACGATGACAAGCAGGATGCGGATCACGATGCACCTGTCAGGTTTTCGGCTGCAGCTTGTTGATGCAAGTCGCTCAACATGGCGTTCCGATACTCATTCAGGACCATGACGATCATTCATGCGCTCCCGAAACCCTGTCTAAAGACCTGTGCCGGCATTCATGATCGGCTTGTTCCGCAGGCGGCGTTTTTCATCCGCTGCCGGATCGGCCGATTGAGTGGGCTGGAGCGGCGGCGCTTCCTCCATCGGCGCGAGGGCCGACATCACGCGCTCCGGCGGAAAGGTGACGATAACCTCAGTGCCGACACGGAGCTTGGATCGCAGCGTAAAGGTGCCGCCGTGCATGTCGATCAGGCTCTTTGCGATCGGCAATCCGAGACCTGCGCCTTGCTCTGCGGATTTGATCGAATTCGAACCCTGCCCGAATGACGCCAGCACGATCGGGATTTCGTCCTCCGCGATTCCCGAGCCGTTATCCTTGACGCTGAGGTATTGCCCGCCCGAAGCGGTCCATCCGACCTTCAACCAGATCTCGCCGCCCTGTGGCGTGAATTTGATCGAGTTCGACAACAGGTTGAGCACGATCTGCCGCGTGGCGCGTTCGTCGCCCCAGATGCGCGGCATGCCTTGTTCGAACACTTCGTGAATGGCGATGCCGCGGCTGGAGGCCCGCAGCTTCAGGAGGTGGTGACAGTCCGCGACGACATGGACCAGAGACACGGCTTCTTCATTGAGTTCGTAACGGCCGGCTTCGATTCGCGACAGGTCGAGAATCTCGTTGATGAGATTCAGCAGGTGAACGCCGGAATTGTGAATGTCGGCCGAATAGCTCTTGTAGACGCCGACCGCGTGCTCGCCGAAAATCTCGCTCTTCATCACTTCGGAAAATCCGAGGATGGCGTTGAGCGGTGTCCGCAGTTCGTGACTCATCTGAGCCAGGAATCGCGATTTTGCGACGTTGGCCGATTCCGCGCGATGCCGCGCTTCATCCGAAATGGCCTTGGCCTGTTCAAGTTCAGCGATCAGGGCGTCCTTTTCTGCGCGCGCTTCGAGCGTCGCCAGCGTCGTGGAATGCAGGCGATGCGCGAGCAGCGCAAAATATCCTTCCGCGACCAGCGCGAGAATGGCAAGGACGTAGTTGTTGAAAGAGCCGCCGGCTGCGAACTTCAGCGCGATCACCGAGGTCACGGGGGCGGTTGCGGCAAGCGCTGCAATGGGCAGGCTCGCGGCGAGCATGGTCGATACCGCCACGACCAGCAGCATCAGGAACATCATCAGGGTATTTGCAACCGGGTCCGATCCGGAGGGATGAACCAGGATCGCCATCCAGCACAGGCCGTACAGGAGGTCGAGCAGAATGAAGCGCACGCGCCATCTGCGGGTGCTGTTGTGGGACGACGTCTCCTTGAGGAAATTGTTGCAGTTGTAGATGATGAGGGCATGGATGGACAGCATCACGAATGTCCATGCCGCGGCCGTCGCAGGCTCCAACCAGAAGCCGAACAGCACGCCGGCTGCGACCACGAGCAGCATCACCACGAACGAGGCCGACAGCCGCGTTTGCGCATATTGCCGAAGCAGTTCGTGATCGAACGCCGGGCGGGTTCCGCTCGTCGAGGTCAACCGGTCGCGCGCTTCGCGGACCCGCTGCGTGGCGTCGCGCCGATGACGTGCGGAAGGTACAATCGCGGGCGCGACCGGAACCTGGACGACTTCAGGTTTATCGGCGGGGGTACTCATCAACCAACACGAATCCTACACGCGGCGCGCGAGTCCTTACTCGCTTATCTCTGGCGCTAAATCATTAAGGGCTGCCTTAAAGTGCAGGCCAATTCAGTTAACGGGAGGTTAAATCCTTTTCGAAACAGGATTTACTGCGGCGAATGGCCCGAGTCGCGCCTGTCGCGAACCGGGCCTCCGTTAATGTTCGAGGCGCGCGAGGAGACTGGAGGTGTCCCAGCGGCGGCCTCCCATTTTCTCGACTTCCGCGTAGAACGCATCCACCAGGCTTGTGACCGGAAGACTGGCGCCGTTACGGCGGGCCTCGGAGATGCAGATCGAGAGGTCCTTGCGCATCCATTCGACGGCGAAGCCGAAATCGAACCTGCCTTCGTTCATCGTCCTGGAGCGGTTTTCCATCTGCCAGGATTGAGCGGCACCCTTCGAAATCACCTCGACCACCGAATTGACGTCGAGTCCCGCCTTCTTGGCGAAGTGGATGCCTTCCGACAGTCCTTCGACGAGGCCGGCAATACAGATCTGGTTGACCATTTTTGTTAACTGGCCCGCGCCGGCCGGGCCAAGCCGTTTGCACATCCGGGCATAGGCCGCGATGACCGGTTCGGCGCCGGCGTAGGCGCTCTCCGTTCCGCCGCACATGACGGTGAGAACGCCATTTTCGGCGCCGGCCTGCCCGCCGGAAACCGGGGCGTCGACAAAACCGAAGCCGCGTCTGGTCGCTTCGGCATCGAGTTCGCGCGCGACCTGTGCGGAGGCGGTCGTATGATCGACAAAGGTGGCGCCTCGCTTCATTCCGGCAAAGGCGCCCCCGGCGCCGATCGTGATGGCGCGCAAGTCGTCGTCGTTGCCGACGCAGGCCATCACGAAATCCTGACCTTCGGCTGCCGCTTGCGGCGTCGGTGCGGTCTTGCCGCCGAATTTCTCGGCCCACGCCCTGGCTTTGGCCGGCGTTCGATTGAACACGGTCACCTCGTGGCCGCCTTTTACGGCGAGATGTCCTGCCATGGGGAATCCCATGACGCCGAGACCGAGAAATGCGACTTTGGCCATGTCCAAACCTTATTCAAAAATCCGGGGTTTCCGTTATCGCGGGCGAGCCTGCTTGACGGGCATTTTGCGGGTGAGCGGGGACGACCGCGTCGCGATCAAATCTTGCCCTCTGCTCAGCATAGCCTCTGAGGCTGCAGCGGCAAAGGCGGGAATATCCTTAAAAAGCACGGACGCAACGGCAATGCGATCGGGGCAATAGAGAGTTGTCGCCGGCAGAATTCCAAGACGTTTCAAAACGCGTTAGGATTAAGCCGGTAACTGTTCGTCAGTCGGACACGGGAGCGACGCGACATGAGCGTTGGCACGCTTGATCATTTCAATATCCGGACCCGCAAGCTTGCCGAGACGGTACGCTTTTACGAGGAGGTCCTTGGTCTCACCAAAGGCGCCAGGCCGGACTTCGCGTTTCCTGGCGCGTGGCTCTATAGCGAGGGAAAGCCGGTGGTTCACCTCGTCGACATCTCACCGACGTCGGAGCCGCAGAAGCCGGATTCCGGCGTTGTCCATCATATTGCCTTCGCCAGCTGCGATTTCAGCGGCATGAAACAACGTCTGGAATCGAAAGGCTTCGCTTTCAGAGCTCGCGAGGTCCCGGGCGGGGCCCTGTGGCAGATTTTCGTCAGCGACCCGAACGGCGTGATGATCGAGCTGAATTACGATGCGGCGGCTGAACGGAAGTAACCTCGCCGCTTTGCGCGCAGGTCTGCCGTTGGATTAATCGAGCACGGGCGTTGACCGGGGTGAGGCGGGTAGCCATGTTGAGCCTGTTTCGAGGCGAGTGGTCCGATTCTAACATTTGCATCCTGTTGAGGCAGGTATTCTCGCAAATGGTGGAAACCAAGGACGCAAATAGGGTTCTAGTGGAGTTTCGGATTTGACATTCGCTTCTCGCGCTCGCTGCAAATCGGATAGCGAATGTCAAATCCACTCTGCGAGCAAGCCGATCCCGGAGTGATGATTTGACCGTAACGCCGCAACAAGTTCTCGATCGGCTGGCCGGCGTTCTTTCTCCGCGCGGCGTGGCGTTGACCGACGCCGGCGTACTGTCGGAGATCGCCGTTAACGGCGACAGGGTGTTTTTCTCCATTAACGTCGAGACGTCGGAGACAGGCGCATGGGAGGGTGTTCGCGCCCAGGCGGAGGCGGCGGTGCGCGCGATCCCCGGCGTGTCGGTTGCGATGGTTGCCTTGACCGCCGAACGCAAGCCGGGGGACCCCGCTTATCCGCCGCCGCGGTCCGGGCAGGGGATTCCGCATGTGTCCACGCATCGGTCGCCGCCGCCGTCAGGCTCCCCGATGGCGCGACAGACGGATATTCCCGGAGTTGCCGCCGTTATTGCCGTTGCCTCCGGCAAAGGCGGCGTCGGCAAGTCGACCACTGCGCTCAATCTCGCGCTCGGCCTGCGGGCTCTCGGTTTGCGGGTCGGTCTGCTCGATGCGGACATCTACGGACCCTCGATACCGAGACTGACCGGGATTCGGGAAAAGCCGCAATTGACGGCCGACAAGAAGATGGTCCCGATCGCGCGTTTTGGCCTGGCGGTCATGTCGGTCGGCTTTCTGGTCGAGGAAGAAAGCGCGATGATCTGGCGCGGTCCGATGGTAACGTCCGCGATCAGGCAGATGCTGCGGGATGTCGCCTGGGGCGAACTTGACATTCTGGTCGTGGACATGCCGCCGGGGACCGGCGATGCGCAACTGACGCTTGCGCAGACCGTGCCGCTCAAGGGCGCCGTCATCGTTTCGACACCGCAGGATTTGTCGCTGATCGATGCGAGACGCGGGTTGGCCATGTTCAGAAAGGTCAACGTGCCGGTTCTCGGCATCGTCGAAAACATGAGCTTTTTCCAGTGCCCGCATTGCGGGGCGCGAAGCGATATTTTCGGTCACGGCGGAGCGCGGCATGAAGCGGAACGGCTGGGAGTGCCGTTCCTCGGCGAAATCCCGCTTCATATGTCGATTCGCGAGACCTCGGATTTGGGTCATCCGGTCGTGGAGAGCGATCCCGACGGACCGCACGCGGCGATCTACCGGACGATCGCCGGACATGTGCGCGACCGGCTTCAGGAGACGATCGCTACCGTCTAGAGCCGCGTTTCCACAGGAGCCGTCTGCGATTGCGTGCAGGAATTCAAAGAAACGTTCTCACAAGGAGTGCCTGAATGAAACGTCGTGATTTTCTGAAGGTTTCAGCAGCCGGTGCTGCAGCCGCAGCCGTCGCTTCGCCGGCAATTGCGCAATCGGCGCCTGAGATCAAATGGCGCATGACGTCGAGTTTTCCGAAGTCGCTCGACACGATCTACGGCGCTTCCGAGTTCTTTGCGAAGCAGATCGCGGAAATGACCGACAACAAATTTCAAATCCAGATCTTTGCTGCCGGAGAGATTGTCCCCGGATTGCAGGCACTCGATGCGACGGCCAACGATACCGTCGAGATGAGCCACACGGTTTCCTATTATTATGTGGGAAAGGATCCGACTTTCGCGGTCTTCGCGTCCGTGCCGTTCGGTCTCAACGCGCGTCAACAGAATTCCTGGCTCTATCAGGGCGGAGGCAATGAACTCGCCAATGAGTTTTTCAAGAAGTTCGGCGTGATCGGCTTTCCCTGCGGCAATACCGGCACGCAGATGGGCGGCTGGTTCCGCAAGGAGATCAAGACGGTCGCCGACTTGTCGGGCCTGAAGATGCGAATCGGCGGCATTGCCGGGCAGGTGCTTCAGAAGGTCGGTGTCGTGCCGCAACAGCTTGCGGGCGGTGACGTTTATCCTTCGCTGGAAAAGGGCACGATCGATGCGGCCGAGTGGGTCGGTCCATACGACGATGAAAAGCTGGGCTTCCAGAAGGTCGCGAAATACTACTACTATCCCGGCTTCTGGGAAGGCGGCCCGACTGTTCACGCATTCTGCAATCTCGAAAAGTGGAATACCTTGCCGAAGGCCTACCAGGCGATCGTGATGAATGCGGCGGCGAACGCCAACACCTGGATGACGGCTCGCTACGACATGCAGAATCCCACCGCCCTCAAGCGTCTCGTCGCAGGCGGCACGCAACTCCGGCCGCTCAGCAACGACATCCTCGATGCCTGCCTGAAAGCCACGAATGAATTGTGGGGCGAGATCTCGGCGAAGAATCCCGAGTTCAAGAAGGCGATCGATACGATGCAGGCCTATCGCTCGGACGAATACCTGTGGTGGCAGGTGGCCGAATATACCTACGACAGCTTCATGATCCGGTCGCGGACCCGCGGCTGACGCGCACAAATCGCCCAGGCACGAAGCATTCTATCAGGCTGCTGCAAGCCTTTCCGGTCATTTCCGGACGCCGCGTTAGAGCATGATCCCGAAAAGGGGAAAGCCGGTTTTCGGATAAGATCATGCTCGATCAAAAGGGTAAGGCCAGAGTCTGTGTCAACGCAGTTGAATCGGACTCTGGCGGCGATCCGGAATCCAGATATTCAGCGACAATTCGTCGACTGGATTTCCGGGCTCGCACCGTCGGCGCGCTTCGGAATGACAACATTCGCTATTGCTGTGGTTTCAGTAACGGACCGAAATCGAGCGGCGCGACGTCGATATCGGGGACCTCGATCTTGATCTTGTTGAGATCGACGGTTGCCGTTTTGCCGAGCAACCCCGTCACCGTTATGGGGAACGCGATCACGAGCACGACCATGATGATCTGCAATCCGATCCAGGGCACGGCGCCCCAGTAGATGTCGGAACTCTTCACTTCGCGAGGCGCGACTCCGCGCAGGTAGAACAAGGCGAAACCGAACGGCGGGTGGAGAAACGAGGTCTGCATGTTGACGCAGATCATGACGCCGAACCAGATCAGGGCTGCGTCCGCGCCGACGATCGGGGCGAGAAGCTTCTGGGCCACCGGTGCGATCATCGGCAGGATGATGAAGGCGATCTCGAAAAAATCGAGGAAGAATGCCAGGAAGAAAATGAAGGCGTTGATGAAGGCAAGAAATCCCCACGCGCCGCCAGGCAGCGAAATCAAGAGGTGTTCGAGCCACTCGCCGCCGGATACGCCGAGAAATACGACGGAGAAACAGGTCGAACCGATCAGGATGAAAGTCACCATGGTGGTGAGGCGCATGGTCGACTGATAGCCTTGTTTGATGAGGTCTCGGAGTCCGGGAATGCGGACGGCTTCGAGACAAATCCACACGACGGCAAGATAGGTGACGGCGAACGCGATCTTGAAGGCCGGTCCTTCCGCGACGAAGATTCCGACCAGCGTGCCGATACCGCCGGCGATCGAGCCGACAATCAGAAATTTTCGGCCGGTGGTGCTGAAATCCTTGTGGTGAATGGCCGCTAGAACGATGGCGCCGACAGCGCCCATCGCGCCAGCTTCCGTTGGCGTCGCCAGTCCCATCATCATGGTGCCGAGCACGACGAAGATCAGGACAGCGGACGGAATGATGCCCATCAGGCATTTGCGCCAGAGCGGCCAGCCGGTGAGCGTGCGGAATTCCTTCGGCACCGGCGGAACGTGATGGGGTTTGAAGATGCCGAGCAGGAACGTGTAGCCGGCAAACAGCACGATCTGGAACAGCGAGGGTCCCCACGCGCCGAGATACATATCGCCGACCGACTTTCCGAGCTGGTCGGCGAGGACGATCAGCACCAGCGATGGCGGAACGAGCTGGGTGATGGTGCCGGACGCCGCCAGCACGCCGGTGATGTAGCGCGTGTTATAGCCGTAGCGCATCATTACGGGCATCGAGATCAGCGCCATCGCGATCACCTGCGCAGCGACCGTGCCGGTGATGGCGCCGAGGATGAAGCCGACAAGTATGACCGAATATCCGAGGCCGCCGCGGATCGGCCCGAACAACTGACCCATCGAGTCGAGCATGTCCTCCGCAAGGCCACAGCGCTCCAGCACCGATCCCATGAACGTGAAAAACGGGATCGCGAGCAGCAGTTCGTTGGACAGCACGCTGCCGAACACGCGTCCCGGAATGGCCTGAAGGAAATTCAGGTCGAAAAAGCCGAGATGGATCGCGAGGAAGCCGAAGGAGAGTCCGACCGCAGCCAGCGTGAAGGCTACCGGAAAGCCGATCAACATCGCCAGAACCAGGCCGCCGAACATCATCGGCGGCATCATCTGGAGCGTAATCATTGGGTCGGTCTCTCATACGTCGTATCGATCGTGACGACGCCGAGCAGTGCCGCGATGCGCTTGATCACCTCCGAGACACCCTGAAGTGCAAGCATTACGAAACCGGCGGGGACGACGAGCTTGATCGGCCAGCGGACCAGGCCGCCCGCATTCCCCGACATTTCGCCGACCGCATAGGACTGCATGAAGAACGGCCAGGACAGGTAGCTCAGCAGCAGGCACGCCGGGATCAGAAGAAATAACGTGCCGAGGAGGTCGAGCCAGAGCTTGCCGCGCTCGGAGAGAAACAAATAGAAGATTTCGACGCGGACGTGTTCGTTGCGTTTGAAAGTGTAGGACGCACCGAACATCACGAGGACCGCGAACATGTACCACTGCAATTCGAGCCAGCCATTCGAGCTGTAGCCGAATGCATACCGGATCATCGCATTGCCGGCGCTCACAAGAACGGCGAGCAGCACGAGGATGTTGCAGACGTACCCGACCTTTTCGTTGAGCTGGTCGATGGCCGCGCTCAGGGCCAGAAACGGACGCATCACATCCTCCTCGCGAGCCGCCGCGATTTTGGAAGCCGGGCTAGCGCGTATTCCGCAAAAGTGGATACCGGTTTTGCGATCAGCATACGCGCAAGTTTTTGATTGAGAGCATTTCCTTCGGCTAACCGGATTCCACTTAGCCAGAAAATGCCCAGAGACCAGCACCGCTCACGCAAGCCACTTCTGGACAGGGTACGCGTCGCGCTGCGAAGTTTCGGTGCTTCCCCGAAATGGAGCGCACCGCTCGGCTGCGCTACCATGAAGCCGGCGCACCATTCCAGCGCCGGGCTACCGTCGTCAACCGCAGGCTTGTTGATATCGGGGGAGTATAGGGCGGCGCGCACGCCGTCCGCGACAGTTTGTCTGCCTAACCGCCGGTTACGCTCATGTGCCGGCTGACGCTCGGGCGATTGTGGCGGTCGATGATGAAGTCATGGCCTTTCGGCTTCAGGCCGATGGCGCGATCGATGGTTTCATACAGCAGGTCGTCGCTGGCGGATGCGCGCAGCGGCCGGCGCAGGTCCGAGGCATCTTCATGGCCGAGGCAGGTATGCAGGGTGCCCGTACAGGTGATGCGGACCCGATTGCAGGACTCGCAAAAATTATGCGTCATCGGCGTGATGAAGCCAAGTTTCCCGCCGGTTTCGCTGACCCGAACATAGCGGGCAGGGCCGCCCGTGCTGTCATCGACGTCGGTGAGAGTGTACTGGCTGGCGAGCCGCGCGCGCACCATCGACAGCGGCAGGTACTGGTCGGTGCGGGACTGGCCGATGTCGCCCATCGGCATGACCTCGATGAGGGTCAGCGCCATGCCCCGGCCGTGCGCCCACTCCATCAGAGATGGAATTTCATCTTCATTGAGGTTTTTGAGAGCGACCGCGTTGATCTTCACGGCGAGGCCTGCGGCTTGCGCCGCGTCGATGCCGGCCATGACCTTCTGCATGTCGCCCCAACGCGTGATCTCGCGAAACTTGGCCGGATCGAGCGTATCGAGCGACACGTTGATCCGCCGCACGCCGCAATCCTTCAGCTCAGAGGCGAAACGGGCCAGTTGCGATCCGTTGGTCGTGAGCGTCAGTTCGTTCAGCGCTCCGGTCTCGAGGTGACGCGACAGCGAGTGGAACAGCGACATCACGTTACGGCGCACCAGCGGCTCGCCGCCGGTCAGCCGCAACTTGCGTACGCCCTTGGCGATGAACGCCGAGCATAGACGGTCGAGTTCTTCCAGCGTCAGCAGATCGACCTTCGGCAGAAAGGTCATGTCTTCGGACATGCAATAGAAGCAGCGAAGATCGCAGCGATCCGTGACCGATACGCGCAAATAGCTGATGGACCGGCCAAACGGGTCGACCATCTTGCGGGAGCTTGAAGTCTCGGTGAGGGCAGAAGAACCGGTCATGCAATTTGCCTTGTCGCACGGCAAGCGGAGCCTTATCCCGCAATGTAGGCAGATTGCAGCTACCATACAATGCGCAATGCGCTAAGGTTTGTGTTTGCTGCAGTGCGTAAGAAATTAACGGTCCGAAGCGGCCGGAACTTCGGCCGGTTCGGGGAAGAGCGAGGCTGCCGCGGGCGACCCGGCTGCCGGAGCAGGGGCGGCTGCTTTGGGCGCGCGCCGCTTGCGGGGCTTTTTGCGGACAGGTTTCGGAGGCGTGGCCGGTTGCAGTTCTTCGACCACCGGGTTGGGATCGGCCGTCGTGGTTGCAGGGGATGTCAGGTCGCCGGGTTGATGCGTGACCTGCACGGGCACTGTCAAAGGTTGATAATTGGCCAGCGTATAGGACACGCTGAAGCTTTCGGCCGCCGGGACTTCCAGCGAGCAGGGGGTCTTGCAGGACTGTCCCTGCGACGTCCGGGCCTCCGCGCCCGGCGGCACGGAGTCCAGTTCAACCGTTACTTTCGGCGGCGCAGGCTTGAATGCATCAGGTGAAAACGAAGAACAGCCGGCCAGGCCGATGCCTGCCACGGCGATCACGATAAACCGGCGCATGTTCAATCAATCCGTCACTTGCGGTTGCGGCGAGCCGCCGCAGCCTCCCCGTGCGGACCATAGAAGTGCGACCGGGCTGTCGCAACACCGGTGACCCGACTGTTGATATCCGTATCGGACGACCTTAATTATTGTATGAAAATCAGTAATTTATGTCATAGCCGAAGCATGAAGGGCGAGGACGGCTTCCGGCAACTCCCTCATATGCGCCACGACACGGTCGGGCTTGAGTTCTGCGATGGGAACTTCAGTATAGCCGAACCCGACCCCGATTACGGGAATGCTGGCCCGGCGCGCCACTCCGATATCCGGGCCGGCGTCGCCGACCATGATCGCGCTTTCGGGGCGGCCTCCCGCACGTGCGATTGTCTGCAGCAGAATAGCCGGATCCGGCTTGGATACGCCGAAGGTGTCGCCTCCGCAGATCGCAGCGAACCGCGGGCTCAATCCCAGCTGGTCGAGTAACTGCTTGGCAAGCGCTTCCAGCTTGTTGGTGCAGACCGCGAAACGATATCCGCGCACCGCCAGATCGTCGAGCGCCTCGATGAGTCCTTCGAACGGACGGGATTCGTCGGCGATGTGCGCCGTATAATAGTCGATGAAGTCGGCCATCATCCGCGTGACGTCATCCGCCGTCGCGGGGTGATCCTCGTGCTCGAGACCGCGTTCGATCATGCGCCGAACCCCCGCGCCGATCATCGAGCGGGCTGTTGGCAACGATACCGTTGACAGGCCTTCGCGGTTCAAAACGAAGTTCAGTGCGGCGGCGAGATCGGGCGCGGTATCGACCAGTGTCCCGTCGAGGTCGAATACGACCATGGGAGAAGGGGAAGACGTCATGATGGCGGATCGGTACCCGTCTCGCGCGGGACATGCAAGGGCGACGTGCGAAGCGGGGACCCGGGGGCTTTGCAGGAAAACGCCGGATTACCCTGTTCCTTACAGCCGAACGACGCTAGTGTGGTTTAGGTTCGGAAGTTCGCTCATCTTCTCTGCGAGTTTTTCAGGTGAACTTCCGGACCTAAACCACACTGGAATCATAAGTTTGCCAGTGTTCCGACTGACATGTCCTTGCGGCAACCCTTGACTCGGGCTTCGGAATCAACGGGACGCCAGCAATCCTACAATTAGTGCGGATCCAGGAGTTCGCTTGACCGATACGCCTCGGCGGCTGGTCACCTGGAAATGCCTCGCCGGACAGGCGGGCTGCGCAAAATCGAGGTCGTAATGACGTTGGATGAATTGAAAAGACAGGCTGCGGCGCGTGCCCTTGAATACGTTCAGGATGGCATGAAGCTGGGCCTCGGAACGGGATCCACCGCCAAGCACTTTGTCGAGCTTTTGGGTGAGCGCGTTCGCGACGGGCTGAAGGTTGTCGGCGTGCCGACATCCGAAGCAACGCGAGCCGATGCGGAGCGGTGCGGCATTCCGCTGACCACCCTGGACGATCTCGACCGCCTCGATCTGACGGTCGATGGCGCGGACGAAATCGACCCCGACCTGAATCTGATCAAGGGCGGCGGCGGGGCGCTTCTGCGCGAGAAGATCGTGGCCGCGGCCTCGGAGCGCATGATCGTGATCGCGGACGAGACGAAGTGGGTGGCCGGCCTCGGGCGTTTTCCGCTGCCGATCGAAGTCATTCCCTTCGGGCTTGCGGCGACGCGACGTGCTATTGCCGAGGCGTTTGAGAAAGCCGGCGCTTCCGGTCAAATGGTCGTCAGAAAGGGGCCGGACGGCCATGCTTTCGTCACCGATGGCGGCCACTGGATTTTCGACGCCCACCTCGGGCAAATACCCGATGCCTCCCATTTGGCCAGGTTGTTGAATCCGATACCCGGCGTTGTCGAGCACGGCTTGTTCATTGGCCTTGCGCGCGTGGCGATGTTGGCGGGCGCACAGGGAATTCGCGTTGTTGAGCGGCCGTAGCGCCGCAACCAGGAGAATCGAGATGAAGGGTCTTTCAAGGTTTCTGCCGATGGCTTGTCTGGCCGTGGGGCTGGCATTCTCAGGCATTGCGTCGGCTCAGCAGACCGCCCAACCCTCGGCCGCCGCCATTGCATCGGCCAAGGAGCTTCTGAAGCTGAAGCACGCGGACGCCATGTACGCCAATGCCGTTCCGGGCATGGTGGAACGGACAAAGACCACGCTGCTTCAATCCAATCTGAACTATCAGAAGGATCTCAACGAGGTCGCCTTGATCGTTGCCAAGTCGCTGGCGGGCCGCGAGAAGGAGATCGGTGAAGGCATGGCGAAGATTTATGCCAGCCATTTTACCGAGCAGGAGTTGAAGGACCTGGTTACCTTTTACAAGTCTCCGCTGGGACAGAAGTTGATCGCGCAGGAGCCTAAGGCGATCGAGCAGAGCATGGGATACATGAACCAGTGGGCGCAGAAGTTCGCGGAGATCGTCAATGGCGAATTCCGCGCGGAAATGCGCAAGCGCGGCAAGGAAATCTGAGTCCGGTCCAAGCTGCGCATGGCTGATTTCGACGTCGATCTTTTCGTCATAGGCGGGGGGTCGGGCGGCGTGCGCGCCGGCCGCATCGCCGCCGGCTATGGCGCGCGCGTCATGATTGCCGAGGAATACCGGATGGGCGGCACCTGCGTCATCCGGGGATGCGTGCCGAAGAAACTGCTGGTCTATGGATCTCACATCCGCCGCGACATCGAAGATGCCGCCGGCTTTGGCTGGTCGATCCCGTCTGCGACGTTCGACTGGCCGAGGCTGATCGCCAACAAGGACAAGGAGATCGCCAGGCTCGAGGCAGCCTATACATCCAATGTCGAGAAGGCGGGCGCGCGCGTCGTCAAGACGAGGGCGGTTTTCGAGGATCCGCACACGCTGCGGCTGGCGACCGGCGAAGCCATTCGTTCGAAGCACGTGCTGATCGCCACGGGCGGCGCGCCGAACCACGGGCGAGTCATTCCGGGCATCGAGCACGTGATCTCCTCCAACGAGGTGTTTCATCTGAAGCAGTTGCCGAAGCGAATTGCGATCCAGGGCGGCGGATATATCGCGCTCGAATTCGCGTGCATCTTCGCGGGATTCGGCAGCGATGTGACGGTGATCTACCGCGGCGACAACATCCTGCGCGGTTTCGACGACGATGTTCGCGCGCACGTCCGCGCGGAGATGGAAAAAGAGGGCATCACCGTTCTTACGGGATGCACTGTCGACAAGGTTGATCGGCACGGTGACGAATTCACGTCTCACTTGTCGAACGGCTCGAGCGTTGCCTCCGATCAGGTGCTGTTTGCGATCGGCCGGCATCCGAACGTTGCAAATCTCGGACTCGAAAAGGCCGGCGTCGCCATCAATCCGGAGAACGGCGGCATCGCCGTTAATGGCTTTTCGCAAACCAACGTGCCGCACATCTACGCGGTCGGGGATGTCACGCACCGCTTCAACCTGACACCGGTTGCGATCCGCGAGGCTCATGCATTTGCGGATACGGTGTTCGGCAACAAACCCACGCGCGTGGATCATGCGGACATTCCGACCGCGGTCTTCTCGCAGCCCGAGGTCGGCACGGTAGGCTTGACCGAGGGGCAGGCGCTGGCGCAGTTCACCAACGTCGATATTTACAAGACGAGTTTCCGGCCGATGAAGGCGACGTTGTCCGGCCGCGACACCCGCATCCTGATGAAACTCGTGGTGGACGCGACGACGGATCGCGTTCTGGGCTGCCACATCGTCGGTGATGGCGCGGCCGAGATGGTGCAGGTTCTCGGCATTGCGATCAGGATGAAGGCGAAGAAGGCGGATTTCGATGCGACGATGGCATTGCATCCCACTGCGGCGGAAGAACTCGTGACCATGCGGACGCCGGCCGCCCGTCATGTGCGCGAAGCGGCGGAGTGAAGGCTTTCTGCTGGTTTCAAGTCGTTGCGCGGTGGCTCCGGTGCTCATGCCGGTAAGCGAACATCCATGGCTAAACGAACCGGACCCCGATGCCGGCTCAACCGGTAGCCCCGACAAAAGCCGGTTGGAAGAATTATTATTTGTTTACAATATCTTGCGCAGAGAAACTTAATGCCAACTGGCGCGGCGCGGCCAGCCTGTGTATATACGGCCCGTCGCCTCTTCCCCGTTAAGTGGCGGTTTTTCCTCAGGAGTTGACCTCATGTCCGAGCGGTGGACACCCGATAGCTGGCGGGCCAAGCCCGTGCAGCAGATGCCGGATTATCCGGACGCGAAATCATTGGGCGAAGTCGAGGCACAGCTTGCCACGTTTCCGCCGCTGGTTTTTGCGGGTGAGGCGCGCAATCTGAAGAAGGCCCTGGCTCGAGTCGCAAACGGCGAGGCGTTTTTGCTTCAAGGCGGCGACTGCGCCGAGAGCTTCGCCGAGCACGGCGCCAACAACATCCGCGACTTCTTCCGCGTGCTGCTGCAGATGGCGGTGGTGCTGACCTATGCCGGCGCGCTGCCGGTCGTGAAGGTCGGCCGCATCGCCGGTCAGTTCGCCAAGCCGCGCTCGTCGCCGATGGAGAAAATCGACGGCGTCGAATTGCCGAGCTATCGCGGCGACATCGTCAACGACATCGCTTTCACCGCGCAGTCGCGAGTACCCGATCCGCATCGTCAGATCATGGCCTATCGGCAATCGGCGGCGACGCTGAACCTGCTGCGCGCCTTCGCGACCGGAGGGTTCGCCAATCTCGGTAGCGTCCATGAGTGGATGCTGGGGTTCATCAAGGATTCCCAGCAGTCGCGGCGCTACAAGGAACTGGCAGATCGGATTTCCGACGCGCTCAATTTCATGCGCGCCTGCGGGCTTAACCTGGAGAGTCACCCGGAATTGCGGGCGACCGATATCTACACCAGCCACGAGGCGTTGCTGCTCGGCTATGAGCAGGCCCTGACGCGGATCGATTCCACGACCGGCGACTGGTACGCGACCTCAGGCCATTTCATCTGGGTCGGCGACCGCACCCGTCAGCTCGATCATGGCCACGTCGAATATTTCCGCGGCATCAGAAATCCGATCGGGCTGAAGTGCGGCCCCTCGCTCAAGCCGGATGAACTCTTGAAGCTGATCGACGTGCTCAATCCGGACAACGAGCCGGGGCGGCTGACGCTGATCGGCCGCTTCGGCTCGGACAAGGTCGGCGATTACCTGCCGCAACTGATCCGCGCGGTGCAGCGCGAGGGCCGCGTTGTCGTGTGGTCCTGCGATCCGATGCACGGCAACACCGTCACCTCGACCAGCGGCTACAAGACCCGGCCGTTCGACCGCATCCTGTCGGAGGTCAAGTCGTTCTTCAGCATTCATGCCGCGGAGGGCACGCATGCCGGCGGCGTTCATCTGGAAATGACCGGACAGAACGTCACCGAATGTATCGGCGGCGCGCGCGCCATCACGGACGAGGACCTCAACGACCGCTATCACACCGTCTGCGATCCGCGCCTGAACGCCGAGCAGTCGATCGACATGGCGTTCCTGATTGCCGAATTGCTCAGGCAGGATCGGGCGGGCAAGGTCAAGCCGATCCCCGCAGTCGCGGGTTTCTGAGGTGTTGCGCTTATGGCGCGCCACCATCAATAGCTGGAACGGATTGAATTTTGCCATCCGCTCCGAGCAGGCCATCCGGCAGGAATTGTTCGCGCTCCTGCTGGCGTTGCCGCTGGCGTGGCTTGTCGGAGCGACGGCGGCCCGGCGTGTCGAACTCGTGGCGGTGGTTCTGCTGCTTCTGGCGATTGAACTTCTGAATACCGCAATCGAAAAACTGGCGGATCGATTGACGACCGATCACGATCCGCAAATCGGGCACGTCAAGGACATCGGCTCGGCCGCGGTCGGCGTGGCGCTGCTCATCCTCGGGCTGACCTGGGGAAGCGCCATCGTTGAACGCATGGGCCTCCTTTAGTTTGATCGGACGTGTTTTCTTGACCCGAACCGCTGTCCACGTCCCTCGAAACCGCTATAAGCGTGACCATTGCAGCAAGGCGAGGCCGGCGGGCAACGTGCATCCATGACCGTAACCAGCTTCAAGATCACGCTCGGCCAGTTGAATCCGATCGTTGGAGACATCGCCGGCAACGCCGCCAAGGCTCGCGCCGCGCGCGCGCAGGCCGGGGCGGACGGCGCCGCACTGGTTGCGCTTCCGGAATTGTTTATCGCTGGCTATCCGCCCGAGGATCTGGTGCTGAAGCCCGCGTTCCAGGCGGCGTGCCGCGAAGCTGTCGAGGATCTCGCGCGCGAGACCGCCGACGGCGGGCCGGCCATGCTGATCGGCACCCCATGGGTGGACGACGGCAAGCTTTATAATGCTTATGCGCTGCTCGATGAGGGACGGGTCGCGGCGATCCGCTTCAAGGTCAATCTTCCGAATTACGGCGTGTTCGACGAGAAACGCGTGTTCGCGAGGGGACCGGTCGGTGGACCCTTGAAAATTCGGGGCGTGCGGATCGGCGTGCCGATCTGCGAGGACACCTGGGTCGAGGAATCCGCCGAGTACGAAAATGTGGTCGAGTGCCTGGCGGAAACCGGCGCGGAACTTCTCCTCGTCCCCAACGGCTCGCCCTATGCGAAGGGCAAAAGCGACATCAGGCTGTCGATCTCGGTCGCGCGCGTGACCGAAAGCGATTTGCCGCTGGTCTATCTCAATCAGGTCGGCGGCCAGGACGAACTGGTGTTCGACGGCGCCTCTTTCGTGCTGAACGCCGACCGCACGCTGGCCGCGCAGCTTCCTTCTTTCGAGGAAAGCGTCGTCACGCTGCAATGGACCAGATCCGCGGCCGGTTGGCATTGCACCGGACCGGTGGCGTCTCAACTCGAAGGCGACAAGGCCGACTATGCCGCATGCGTGCTGGGCTTGCGGGACTACGTCCGGAAGAACGGCTTTCCCGGCGTGCTGCTCGGCGTGTCCGGCGGCATCGACTCCGCTCTATGCGCAGCCATCGCCGTCGATGCTCTCGGAGCGGAAAGCGTTCGCGGCGTCATGCTGCCGTTCCGCTTCACCGAGCAGGTCTCGCTCGACGATGCCGCGATGCTCGCAAAGGCGCTCGGCATGCGCTACGATGTGCTGCCGATCGCGCCGGCGGTGAACGGTTTTGAAGAAATTCTCTCCGCCACGTTCGCAGGGCTTCCGCGCGATATCACCGAGGAAAATCTACAGTCGCGCGCTCGCGGCACGCTGTTGATGGCGATCTCAAACAAAACCGGCGCGATGGTGGTGACCACCGGCAACAAGTCGGAAATGTCGGTGGGCTACGCCACGCTGTATGGCGACATGAACGGCGGCTTCAATCCGATCAAGGATATCTACAAGACCGAGGTGTTCCGGCTGGCCAGCCTGCGCAACGCATGGAAGCCGGACGGCGCGCTCGGGCCTTCGGGCGAGGTGATCCCGCCCAGCACGATCGCCCGGCCGCCAACGGCGGAACTGCGCGAAAACCAGCTCGATCAGGATTCGCTGCCGCCCTACGATCAACTCGACGCGATCCTCGAACGGCTGGTCGAGCGCGAGGAGCCATTGGCATCGATCGTCGCGGAAGGGTTCGACCGAGAAACGGTCGCACGGATCGATCGCCTGCTGAACATCGCCGAATACAAGCGCCGGCAGGCGGCGCCGGGCGTCAAGGTCACGCGCAGGAATTTCGGCCGTGACCGCCGTTATCCCATCACCAACCGGTTTCGCGATTCAGGCAAACCGTTGCCGAAGCCGGATGAAGACCTCGTCTCACGCGCCGGTCGGGCTTCAGCGGAAGCTTACGAGGGCTGACGGCGGAAAATAAATCAGGATGAATTCGCGTTCTCGTCACGCGAATCGGTGTCGCTCGAAAACGCTATAACGGGCTGTTCAAAAAACTCTTCCAGTCATTCCGGACGCCGCGTCAGCGGCGATCCGGAATCCGGATATTCGACGATAGCCCAAGAATGCTGGATTCCGGGTTCGCGCCGTCGGCGCCCCGGAATGACATCCGTCAAGACTCCAACATCCCATTACAGCAAATCCACTCCACGGGAAAATGCTCTATTGTGCGGGTATGAAGGTCGGTCCGACCGAGCGGATCGGCTTGTTCGAGGGCCCAGGGCCGGTGGGTACCGCGCTCGTCGTCGCAGGCACGCTTGCTGTTGCTGCGGCCGGGTCCTTCTTTTGCGAACCCCTGCTTCCGCCGGGCTGTGACATCTTTTTCGCGCCGTCTTCGGTGACGATGATGTCGCCCTGCTGCGCTGCCGCGGCCTTATCGTCGAGGCCTTTCAGCGCCTCCGACCAGGTCTGGCCCGCGGCCTTGCACGAGCACGATGGATTGAACTCCTGACGGTACCGGAACGCGTTCGGCGACGACGAATAGGGTTGTCCGTTGATCGAGACGGCCTGATTGATGTCCTCGCCGGGATTGCGATAGGCATAGAGGGTGGCGTCCGCCGCCGGACACAGGTTCTTGCAGGTGCGTTCGTCGTCGGCAAAACGGCTCGGCACGGTGGCGAACGAGATCGGGAAATAAAAGCCGTCGCATGAGCGCGCGCAGACGGTTCGATAGGTTCCGGACTGCACGCCGGTATCGGCCGGCGGAAGCTCCGAATTATCGATATGCTCGGGAGAATTGCCGAACAGGTTATCGAAGAAATTGCCCTGGTTGCGCACCGCCGCGGCGTATTGCGGACCGCAATTGTTCTGCGCCAGCGCTATCAGCACCGAGCGGCGCTGGTTGTCGTGGTCCGGACTGCCGATGCCGCTGCTGGCTCGCAGCCGCTCCAGGCTGGTGGTGATCTGCTCGAGATTGGTCCGCATCCGCTGGATCTGCTGAGTGACCGGCCCGCACTGCGGCGACTGACCGTTGAACAGGGAGAAGAATCCCGAACTGTCGCAGCCCGTGCGCCTTGCCTGCGCGGTGACGCGTTCGAGTTCGGCCTGCTGCCGGCCGGCGGCATCCTCATAACGCCGGATCTGGGCGGCTCGCGCCGGATCGCCGCCGCCGCGCTCGATGCTTGCGAGTTGCGCCTCGAGCCGCGGGCAAATCGGATTGGCGCCTGGCGCGCCCTGCGCCATCGCGCTTCCCATGGGGGTCGCGACGCTGAGACCGAGGGCGGCAGCGTAAGCCAGAATTCGCATTGTGCGGCGGGCAAACAAAAGATCAGGCATGATCCGCCATCAGAGCGATCCCGGGGCGATTCTGCAAATGCTACGATGGGGAGGTGTCTTTCGAACGCCGACGCGCCCATCGCGTTGATTTTCACAATCCGGGCGGAGCCTGATTGCGTTGCGAGACGCTGATGCAAGGTCGGACGCGATACCGCGATAGCCGTTCGCCAGCGTGGTCACCTCTTATCCGCCTCTCGCGGCGGCGTCACGTCGTTTCCGGGGCGCGAGTGTGGCGGGCTCAACACAACACTCCTTCATTTGGGCCAACGAGTCAGCGTTGACAGGTGATCGCGACGTATTCGTTGCAGCCGCTATGCCGGCACGAGCCTGTGGATCCTGGAATCGAATCCGTCATCTCGTCGGGCTTGATGCGCCTGTAAGCGGTGGCCTGCACAAAATCGCGTGACCGGCAGTAGGAGTGCGCCGCGTGGGCGCCGCATCTCTCGCCCGAGGCGAGGCACTGGTCGATGCCATAGCCGTCGGCCTGGTTGGCGACGATGAAAACGCGGCTGTCCGCCCGTGCGGTGGCTCCCGCGCCGAGAGCCAAACCTGCCAGAAACATGGCGGCCAGAAAAATGGGGATAATGCGCATGCTGTGCCGGAAAAATGGGAAGCCGTCGACCTTGCGGGCCACGACGAGCCGCCGCGATGTCGCGGCGAAATGAGGCGTTTGTGGGGCGTGGCCTTGACGCTGCACCCCGGCTGTTCCATGGTGCCGGAATGAACGGTGTCCTCGCCATTTGTGCCTTTTGCCGCGAGATTATGCGCTAGCGATTCGCTGGCCGCCGCCGTCTTTATCTCACAAGTGATCCAGACGCCCGGCCAGCGAGCGGAGCGGATTTGACCTTCGCTATCCAGCCGATGGCGATTTCGGAACGGAATTCCATGGAACTGCGCCTTTACGATACCCTGACCAAGGAGAAGCGTGTTTTCACGCCGATCGATCCGTCGAACGTGCGGATGTATGTCTGCGGGCCGACGGTCTACGACTTCGCCCACATCGGCAATGCGCGGCCGGTCATCGTCTTCGACGTCCTGTTCCGCCTGCTGCGGCATCTCTACGGCGCCGACCACGTCACCTACGTCCGCAACATCACCGACGTCGACGATAAGATCAATGACCGCGCGGCGCGGGATTTCCCCGGCCTGCCGCTGAACGAGGCGATCCGCAAGGTCACGGAAAAAACCGCCGCGCAGTTCCAGGCCGACGTCGCCGCGCTCGGCTGCCTGCCGCCGACGCATCAGCCGCGCGCCACCGAATTCGTGTTGCCGCGCGCCGACGGCCGGACCGACATGGTGACGCTGATCAAGCAGCTGATCGCGCGCGGCCACGCCTACGAGGCCGGCGGCGAGGTGCTGTTCGACGTGCAGTCGATGCCGGACTACGGCGCGCTGTCGGGCCGCAGGCTGGAGGAGCAGAAGGCCGGAGCGCGGGTCGCGGTGGACGCGCACAAGAGAAACCCGGCCGATTTCGTGTTGTGGAAGTTGTCATCGGAGCACGAGCCCGGCTGGGACAGTCCATGGGGCAGGGGGCGGCCCGGCTGGCATATCGAGTGCTCGGCGATGAGCGCGGCTTATCTCGGCGGACCTGATGGCAAAGACGTCTTCGACATCCATGGCGGCGGCCTCGACCTGATCTTCCCGCATCATGAAAACGAGATCGCGCAGTCGCGCTGCGCCCACGGCACGCCTGCGATGGCGAACACCTGGATGCACAACGGCTTCCTGCAGGTCGAAGGCGAGAAGATGTCGAAGAGTTTGGGCAACTTCTTCACCATCAACGAATTGCTTCAAACCAAGAAATTTGGATCAAACCAATGGCACGGGTATGTGCTTCGCTTGGCCATGCTGATGACGCACTATCGTCAGCCGATCGATTGGACAGTTGATCGATTAGTGGAAGCTCGGAAACTCCTCAAAGAATGGATCGATATCGCATACGGAGCGGAGCCGGAAAGCGACGATCCGCCAAAGGAGATTATCGATCCGCTCCTCGATGACCTGAACACTCCGGGGATGATTACAGTTCTGCACGCGCTGCATCGAGAGGCCGTCCGGCTGAACGTCGAAGCTGCTCGAAAACTGAATTCAGCACTCAGATTTCTTGGAATTTGGAACGGAGAGAAGACCAGTGAAATCTATAGTTTTGGGTACGAGGTAAAAACTGAGGTCGAGCTATTGCTTGCCGCTCGCACCGAAGCTCGCGCGCGAAAAGACTTCAAGGAATCCGATCGCATCCGCGACGAACTCGCCGCCATGGGCGTGGTGCTGAAGGACGGCAAGGACGCCGACGGCAAGCCGGTGACGACATGGGAGATCGCGCGATGAGGGTGCGGCCGAGCCTTCCCTCTCCCGCAAGGGGAGAGGAAAGTAAGGAGGTGTTTTGACGCGATGGGGCAGGCGCTTCCAAAACCCGCGCTGCGGCCGATGTTGCCAGCCGACGTTGCCGTGCTGGCGGCGATCTTCGTCGCCAGCATCGAGGAACTCACCGGCGACGACTACAGCGAGGCGCAGCAGGTCGCCTGGGCGAGCGCAGCGGACGATGAGGGCGAGTTCGGCGCGCGGCTTGCGAAGCAACTGACGCTGGTGGCGACGCTGCAGGGCTCGCCGGTCGGCTTCGCGTCGCTGAAGGGCACGGATTGCATCGACATGCTCTATGTGCATCCGGCTGCGGCGAGGCAGGGCGTCGCGACCGCGTTGTGCGATGCGCTGGAGAAACTTGCCGGCGCGCGCGGCGCTACGGCGCTGACCGTGGAGGCCAGCGATACCGCGGAACGGTTTTTCGCAAGCCGCGGTTACGTCGCCATGCAGCGCAATTCGGTGACGCTCGGCGACGAGTGGCTGGCCAACACCACGATGAAGAAGACGCTGGCCGCCGGAGGCTCGGCATGAGCCGCGAGCGCCTTTATCTGTTCGACACCACGCTGCGCGACGGCGCCCAGACCAACGGCGTCGACTTCACGTTGCAGGACAAGCAGATCGTCGCGAAGATGCTCGACGACCTCGGCATCGACTATGTCGAGGGCGGCTATCCCGGCGCAAATCCGACCGATACCGAACTGTTCTCGCAAAAGCCCGCGCTCGCCCACGCCAAATTCACCGCGTTCGGCATGACGCGACGACCGGGCCGCTCGGCGTCCAACGATCCGGGGCTGGCCGCGCTGATCGAGGCCAAGGCGGATGCGATCTGTTTCGTCGCCAAATCGTCCGCCTATCAGGTGCGCGTCGCGCTCGAAACCACGAACGACGAGAACCTGGCGTCGATCCGCGACAGCGTGAAGGCCGCGGCGGCAGCCGGCCGCGAGGTCCTGGTGGACTGCGAGCATTTCTTCGACGGCTACAAGCAGGATCCGGCCTTCGCGCTCGCCTGCGCACACGCGGCCTACGACTCCGGCGCGCGCTGGGTCGTGTTGTGCGACACCAACGGCGGCACCATGCCGAACGAGATCGAGACGATCGTGCGCGAGGTCGCGACTCAGATTCCCGGCGACCATCTCGGCATCCACGCCCATAACGACACCGAACAGGCGGTCGCCAATTCGCTCGCTGCGGTGCGCGGGGGAGCGCGCCAGATCCAGGGCACGCTGAACGGCCTCGGCGAACGCTGCGGCAACGCCAATCTCTGCTCGCTGATCCCGACGCTGAAACTGAAGAAGGAATTCTCCGACGCCTTCGAGATCGGCGTGACGGACGACAAGCTCGCGACGCTGACGCAGGCGTCGCGCACGCTCGACATCATGCTGAACCGCGCGCCGAACCGCCACGCGCCTTACGTCGGCGAAAGCGCGTTCGTCACCAAGACCGGCATTCATGCGTCAGCGATTCTCAAGGACCCCACGACTTACGAACACGTCGCGCCGGAATCGGTCGGCAATCGCCGCAAGGTGCTGGTGTCGGATCAGGCCGGGCGCTCCAACGTGCTTGCCGAGCTGGAGCGGGCGCACATTGCGTTCGACAGGAACGATCCGAAACTCGCTCGGCTGATCGACGAGATGAAGGAGCGGGAGGCGGCGGGCTACGCCTACGAATCCGCCAACGCGTCGTTCGATCTGCTGGCGCGGCGCACGCTTGGCCGCGTGCCGGAGTATTTCGATGTCGAGCAGTTCGACGTCAATGTCGAGCAGCGCTACAATTCCCACGGCAAGCGCGTCACCGTGGCGATGGCGGTGGTGAAGGTGAGGGTCGATGGCCGGACACTCATCTCCGCCGGTGAAGGCAATGGCCCGGTCAATGCGCTCGACGTCGCGTTGCGCAAGGACCTCGGCAAATACCAGAAGTATATCGACGGGTTGAAGCTGATCGATTATCGCGTGCGGATCCTCAACGGGGGCACCGGCGCGGTGACGCGCGTGCTGATCGAGAGCGAGGACGAGGAGGGCGAGCGCTGGACCACGATCGGCGTGTCGCCCAATATCATCGACGCGTCGTTCCAGGCGCTGATGGATTCAATTTTCTACAAACTGGTGAAGGCCGACGCGCCGGCGTGAGCAACGCGGAGTGCGTTTCCTCAGGAACGAACCGTCTCGCCGGACGGGTCACCGAGGCTACAGCCGGTCGGCGACGTCGGCCGGCATCTCCTTCGAGGCATCGCGCGCGAGGGTCGCGGCGGCGCGAAGTTTCGGCAGGATATCCTCCACGCGCTCGGCTTGCAGAACGTTGACCGCGAGCGTCGGCCGGATGAAGGCGGTGGAACGCATGTGAGCGAGCAGCGCCAGCAGCGGCTCCCAGAAGCCGTCGACATTGGCCAGCAGGATCGGCTTGCTGTGCCGTCCGAGTTGCTGCCAGGTGAGTTGCTCGACCAATTCCTCCAGCGTGCCGACCCCGCCGGGCAGGGCGATGAACGCATCCGACCGCTCGAACATCAGTCTCTTGCGCTCATGCATGTCGCGCGTGACGATCATCTCTTGCACGCGCGCCAGCGCATGTTCACGCGAGGTCAGGAAGTCCGGAATGATGCCGGTGACGGTGCCGCCGTTGTCGAGGACGGATGTCGCGATGGCGCCCATCAGGCCGACCGAGCCGCCGCCATAGACCAGCCCGACCTTGTTTCGGGCGAACGCTTTACCAAGGGCGACGGCGGCTTTGACGAAGTTGGGATTTGTACCGGGGCCTGAGCCGCAATAGACGCAGACCGTTTTAATGATGCTCATGAGAATCGATGTGGCCCCGCACAATTACGGCGTCAAGGCTCGGCTATTGCCGACGCCGGGTCAAGCCTGGCGGCTGCCCTCCGAAACGAAAGATTTGCCTGTCAAGGGTGTACGCGGCATCCAAACGCTCTATATGACAGTCGATATATGACCTCGATCAGACGATATTTCCGGCTGCGGACGCCGTTTTCCGGTTCGGGCGCCATCGATGCGTAGCGCCGTTCCGCATCCGGCCGACCCGCCGGCAAAACCTTCCGACGACCCGACCCGAAGCGCGACGCTCGGCAGGGCGCTCCTGCATCTGTGGCCCTATATGTGGCCCGGCGATCGCGCCGACCTCAAGATGCGCGTCGTGTGGGCGATGCTGCTGTTGCTGGCGGCTAAGGTCGCCACCCTGATCGTTCCGTTCACCTTCAAGTGGGCGATCGACGCGCTGAACGGCGCGGGTAGCGCGCCCGTGCAGCCCGACAACTGGGCGATGTGGCTGATCCTGTCGCCGCTCGCGATGACGCTGGCCTACGGCTTCGTCCGCGTGCTGATGGCGCTGCTCACCCAATGGCGCGACGGCATCTTCGCCAAGGTCGCGATGCATGCGGTGCGCAGGCTCGCCTACCAGACCTTCGTTCACATGCACGAACTGTCGCTGCGGTTTCACCTCGAGCGCAAGACCGGCGGCTTGACCCGCGTGCTCGAGCGCGGCCGCAACGGCATCGAAGAAATGGTGCGGCTGGTCATTCTTCAACTCATTCCGACCGCGGTGGAAGTCGGGCTGCTCACTGCCGTGCTGCTCTGGCAATTCGACTGGCGCTACGTGCTGGTGACGCTCTTGACCGTGGTGGTCTACATGGCCTTCACCTACAGGGCGACGCAGTGGCGCATCGAAATCCGCCGCCGGATGAATGAGTCCGATTCCGACGCCAATGCGAAGGCGATCGACTCGCTGCTGAACTACGAAACCGTGAAATATTTCGGCGCCGAGTTGCGGGAAGCGAAACGCTACGACCGCTCGATGGAGCGCTTCGAGGCCGCCAGCGTCTCCACCTATACGTCGCTGGCTGTTTTGAACGGCGGACAGGCGGTCATCTACACCGCCGGGCTGACGACGGTGATGATCATGTGCGCGGTCGGCGTGCGACAGGGCACGCACACGGTCGGCGATTTCGTGATGGTCAACGCCATGATGATCCAGCTCTATCAGCCGCTCAACCTGATGGGCATGGTCTATCGCCAGATCAAACAGGCGATCATCGATATCGAAAAGATGTTCGCCGTGCTGACCCGCAATCCGGAAGTGAAGGACCGCGCCGGCGCGCAGCCGCTGCGCGTCGGGCATGGTGCGGTGCGGTTCGAGGATGTGCGGTTTTCCTATGATCCGGAGCGTCCGATCCTCAAGGGTGTGACCTTCGAGGTGCCCGCGGGAAAGACGGTGGCGATCGTCGGACCGTCGGGGGCGGGCAAATCGACATTGTCGCGGCTGCTGTTTCGCCTCTATGACGTGACCGAGGGCCGTATCCTGATCGATGGCCAGGACATCCGCGACGTCACGCAGGTGTCGTTGCGGGCGTCGATCGGCATGGTGCCGCAGGACACCGTGCTGTTCAACGACACCATCCGCTACAACATCCGCTACGGCCGCTGGAACGCCACCGACGAAGAGGTCGAGGCCGCCGCCCGCACCGCGCAGATCGACGACTTCATCCGGATGTCGTCCAAAGGCTACGAGACGGAAGTGGGCGAGCGCGGATTGAAATTGTCCGGCGGGGAGAAGCAGCGTGTGGCGATTGCGCGCACTATCCTGAAGGCGCCCCCGATCCTGGTGCTGGACGAGGCGACCTCGGCGCTCGACAGCCACACCGAGCATGAAATCCAGGAGGCGCTGGACCGGGTTTCACGCAACCGGACCTCGCTGGTGATTGCGCACCGGTTGTCGACGATCGTGGCCGCGGACGAGATTATCGTGCTCGATCAAGGCCGAATTGCCGAGCGCGGCACGCATGGCGAGCTTTTGGCGGCGAACGGGCTTTACGCCAGTATGTGGAATAGACAGCGGGAAGCCGAGGCGGCGCGGGAGAAACTGGCCCTGATCGGCGATGACGACGATGCGCCGAATCGGGCTCCTCCGCCCGTGGACGATCCGCTGGTAGCGCCGGCCGCCGCGGCAGAGTAGAATACCTCCAAGATCGATTTCCCGAATCAGGCTTCGGGTTTTCGCCGCGGCGCTGGCTTGCGGATTGGGGTTTTCTGTGCAAGACGCGCGTTTCCGTAAAGCCCGCCTTCAGGTTCATCGTAGATCATCAGGTTTTCAAATCCATGGATCGACAGACTCTCTTATCCATAGCGAAATCCATTCGCGCCAGCGCGAAATCCATTCGCGCCCAGATTTCACCTATTCATCCGAAGGGTTATCCCTTCGTCGGCGGCTTCGCGCTCGCCAGCCTTATCTTCTTTTGGATCTGGACCCCGCTGGGCTGGATCGGAACGCTGTTGACGATTTGGTGCGCACTGTTTTTCCGCAATCCGGCCCGTGTGACGCCGGTTCGCGAGGGTCTCGTCGTGTCGCCGGCGGACGGCCGCGTCTCGATGATTGCGCCGGTGGTGCCGCCTGCCGAACTCGAACTCGGCGAGCTGCCGATGGTGCGTATTTCGATCTTCATGAGCGTGTTCAATTGCCACGTCAATCGCAGCCCGGTCGCGGGAAAGATCGAACGGATCGTCTATCGTCCCGGCAAATTCATCAACGCCGATCTCGACAAGGCGAGCGAGGACAACGAGCGCAACGCGCTGGTCATATCGACGCCGAACAACGGCCTGATCGGAGTTGTTCAGATCGCCGGGCTGGTCGCGCGCCGTATCGTCACGTTCGTGCATGACGGACAGACGATCGAAACCGGCGAGCGCTTCGGGCTGATCCGTTTCGGCTCGCGGTGTGATGTTTACCTGCCGGAGGGAACGCCGCTGCTGGTGTCCGAAGGACAGACCGCGATCGCCGGCGAGACGGTGCTGGCCGACTTCCAGCTCGGGGAGGGCGCCCGGACTTTCCGCAGCAACTGACCGTTCGGACGGCTGGAGCCATTCCGCTTCTGATAAAATCAGAAGCGGGCTCCATGATTTTGATTTGGCGCGTTTTCTTCACGCGAACCGGTATCCGCTCCGCTCGAAAACGCTATGGTGTCCTGGTTTCCGAAGTTCGCAGGCCTCGCGGCAACCTTTGATGCGAACTTCGGCATCGCTGGGACACTAGCAACCTTATGATTCTCGTGTAGTTTGGGTTCAGAAGTACGCTTGGCGGTCTCGCCCGGACAATGACGCGAACGTCTGACCCACCGCACTTGCCGGGGGTGCGGCCCCCGCCGGGCCTTGCTATATAGGAGGCGTGAAAACGCCATACGATCAGAAATCATCCGAGATGCGTCGCCGCCGGTTTCGTCCGATCCCGGTGCGGATGCTTGTGCCGAATTTCATTACGCTGCTTGCGATTTGCGCAGGACTGACGGCGATCCGGCTTTCGACCGAGGGGCGGATGGAGCTTGCGGTGGCCGCGATCGTGTTCGCGGCCGTGCTCGACGGGCTCGACGGCCGGGTGGCCCGCATGATCAAGGGCCAGTCGAAGTTCGGCGCCGAACTCGACAGCCTCGCCGACTTCGTCAATTTCGGTGTCGCGCCCGGCCTGATCCTCTACTTCTGGCAGTTGCACGACCTCCACAATGTGGGCTGGATCGCATCGATGATATTCGCGATCAGCGGCGGTCTGCGGCTCGCGCGCTTCAATGCAACGATGAACGACCCGAACAAGCCGGCCTTTGCCGCGAATTTCTTTACCGGCGTGCCCGCGCCGGCGGGGGCGATCGCGGTGCTGCTGCCGATCTATCTGGCGTTCCTGGGCGTGCCGCAGCCGCCCGCGGTGCTGACGGCGTTTTATACGTTGCTGATCGCGATTCTCATGGTTTCGCGGCTGCCGGTCTTCTCCGGCAAGATGATCGGCATGCGCGTGCCGCCGGAACTGGTGCTGCCGGTCTTCGTCACCGTGGTGTTCGTCATCGCGCTCCTGATCAGTTATCCCTGGGTTGTCCTCTCGTTCGGTTCGATCATTTTCCTGATGAGCCTTCCGGTCGGCTGGAAGTCCTACCGCGACCAGGAGGTCAAGGCGGCCGTGCAGGAGACCTTTCCTGATGCGCCGTCGGCCTCCGACACTGCGTCGCCGGTTGTGCCACCCGCCGAAGCGAAGCCGCCAAACCTTCCGATCCGGCAGCGCAAGCAGGACAACCGGCCGTCACGGCCGCACTGAGAAACTGCCCTTGCTACGATCACCGGCGCAGACGAGGAGAGTTCGTCGGTGCGAGGGCGTGCTCGCGCCGTAGCGGGCTCGGCTCGGCTGTCCGCCGCTCAAGCTGGTCGGACGAGATCGGCAACCCCTGCGTCATATCGGCATCAACGTCTCTGGAATTTCGGCGAAAAAAATCGTGGCCGGGACAAGCCCGGCCACGACGATGTTTCTATCAGACGCAAATCGCTTCCGTCGCCTTGGGTTCTGTCGAACCTTCGTGAACGACGGCTCAGTGCGCCGGCACGGTCTCCGCGATCGCGGCAGAAACCGGTTTGACATTCCGGAAACCGACTCGCGAGAACGAGACGTAGAACGCGGCGATATTCATCAGCGCCCAGATGACGAAGCCCATCGTATAGCCGCCCATCAGGAACTTGCTGGCGGCCAGGATGGAAGTCATCGTGAAGCCGCAGGCCGCGCCGGCGGCCTTGGCCAACCCGCTGACCGCGCCCACGTGGACGAAGTAGATCGGGATCAGCTTGATGACCGCTGCCGCGGCCGCGCCCGATACCAGGGCAAGGCTGAATATGACAAACAACTGAACGGTCAACGAAATCTGCATGGCCATCAGCACGGCGAGGATCGACATCGCGCCGAACATCCAACTCAGCAGCGTGAAAACGTCCCGACGGTCAGCCAGCCAGCCGCCCAGCGGCCTTGTAACCGCCACGCAGACCACCAGAATTGGCGTGTAGACCGCGACCGCTGTCGTCGGATCGACGTGCCAAAAATCGACCAGATAAGTGGGCATGGTCGACGCGAAGAAAACCAGCGTACCGAAGGCCACCCAATAAAGGGCGGGAACGAGCCACACCACGACGCCCGAGCGGTAGACGGCGAAGATTTCCTTGACCGAGGTGTTTTTCAGCTTCCGGTTCGGCGGATCCGACGTGAAGAACATGTAGATTGCCGCCATTCCCAGCGTCGGAATGGCGAAGATCGGGAAGATCATACGCCAACCGTCCGGATCGCTGGTGTCCAGCACGCTGGTGATGAGGAACGAGACGGCCATCATGCCGACCGTGATTCCGACGTTACCCAGCGCAAAGAGGCCCAGCGCCGTGCCCTGTTTCGATTTTGGGTACCAGGAGGACACATGGGCGTTGCCGACCACGAAGCTCGCGCCTCCGAGGCCCAGCATCATTCCCAGGAACAGGAAGGCGATGTAGCTCTCGGCGAAAGTCCCCAAAATCAGGACGATGGAGAGGCAAACCAGCAAAATCGTGAAAACCGTCCGGCCGCCGAACTTGTCCGTCCAGATTCCGAGCGGGATGCTGATGCCGGCCGCGAAAAGCGGCTCCATCGCAGCCAGGATCAACACCTGGGTGCTCGTGAAGCTGTACCATTTAATCAGAAACGGGGCGAGTGCGGAAAACATTCCCCAGATCGCGAAACCGAGCGCGAACGCTACGGTTGAAATACATAAAACCTTTGGGTTGCCCGACGGCTCCGCCGCCGGCACGTTAGCCCCTAAAGCTGAATCTTTCACGGTGGCTCCTGACCAAAGAGATCGCCCTTGCACCAAATTCCAAGCTCCGCTCCGGTTACACGTGGTGGAGTGGCTCTCGGAGTCGTACGATAAGTAGTTAACATAGTAACTCTCGGCGATGTTGACGTCTATCAATTTTAGAAAGACACACCGCTCTTTCGAAAACGGCGCTCTTGCCGCCGGATGGTGGTTGCAGGCCGGACTCGAGCCGGGTGTCGCGAGGATGCGGAGAAATTATCCTGAAGGTCGCGATGGCTGCCGATAAACGCGTCATGGTGGGAGGCTCACGCTTGCCTATGGCATTGGACCGCCTCGCTTCCGCCGGCCTATGCAGAAATATGCCACGTCTTTGATCCTGTTCATGTTTCAAGACCTGGAAGCATCTCCGTCCGGCCTGCTCTGAACGCGGCTTCCGCCTGCCTTGCCGGCCGCGCCGGTGCTTCGATCGAATGAGAACGCCGGCTCGATTGCCGAGGCGCTTCCCGCCGGGCGGGCTGGCTTTACGCGTCCTTAATCGCGCCAAAGTTAGGATTGTGCCGCGTGGCTCAGAACGGGCCGCGCCGCTGTCCAGGATGGCCGGCGGTTCGCGTGCGTTGGAGTTTCCCATGGATATCATGACGGGTGCCGGACTTGCTTTCGGCATGCTCGTAGTCGCCGTGATGGTCTTTATGGGCGGCGATCTCCATATGTTCGTCAGCGAACACGCCATGATCATCATCTTCGGTGGTGCGACCGCCGCCACCATGATCCGCTTTCCGCTCGGCGCGATCCTCCACGGCCTGCCGCTCGGCGCCAAGTTCGCCTTCACCATGAGCCGGCTGTCGGCGCGCGACCTTGTCGACGAACTGGCGCGGATCGCCGAGATCGCCCGCAAGCAGGGACCGGTGGGTCTCGAAAAAGTCGAGACCAACGAGCCGTTTCTCGCCAAGGGAATTCGTTTCGTCGCGGACGGCTACGATCTCGAATTCATTCGCGACAACCTCGAACGCGACCGTGACAATTTTCTCATGCACCTCGATGAGGGAAGCAAGATCTACCGCGCCATCGGCGACTGCGCTCCGGCGTTCGGCATGATCGGCACGCTGATCGGCATGGTGCAGATGTTCGCCAACATGACCGATCCCTCGAAGCTCGGCCCCTTCATGGCGACGGCGCTGCTCGCGACGCTGTACGGCGCGCTGGTCGCCAACCTGTTCTGCCTTCCGATCGCGGACAAGCTGCACGGCAAGTTGCTCGACGAGGAAACCAATCGCACGTTGATCATCGACGGCATCCTGATGATCCGGGATTCCAAGAGCCCGGCGCTGGTGCGCGAAATGCTGCTGGCCTATCTGCCGGAGAAGCATCGCCAGGAGGAGGGCGAGCCGGTTCCTGCGTGATCGGATGGCTCTGATCGCAAAACCGGTAGCCGCTTTTGCGGAATAAGCGTGGGTCGGGGAATCGGCGATGGCCAAGAAAAAACGCGGCGATGCGCATGGCGGAGGGCACGGCTGGTTCGTCACGTTCGCCGATCTGATGGGCCTGATGATGAGCTTCTTCGTGATGCTCGTCGCGTTCTCCACAATGGACAATCAAAAACTCAAGATCGTCGCCGGCTCGATGCGTGATGCCTTCGGCTCTCAGACCGAGGTGCGATATTCCGGAATCGTCGAATCGGACGGCCTGCCGACGCGGCCGAAATTGAAGAATGCCGCGCACGTTCCGCCGGAGGAAACCTCCACCACTCCGACCCCCAACGAGCAGGAGCGTTCCAAGACCGCCGGCGCGCGCCTCGAGACGGATCGCGAGTTCGCGCTCGCGTCCGCGTCGCTGCGGCAGGCGCTGCAGGACATGCCCGAGCTGACCGAACTCTCCAAGCACATCATGTTCGAGGAGACCAAGGAAGGGCTCAACCTGGAGATCGTCGACCAGGACGGACGATCGATGTTCGCGGACGGCTCCAAGGAGCCTTACGAGCGGACGCGCATGCTGATCAGGAAGCTCGCGGCTCCGCTGAAGGCGACGCCTTTGCGGATTTCGATCACCGGCCACACCTCATCGAACTTCATGCCGTCGCGCAGCGATTATGACGGCTTCGACCTGTCTGCGGACCGCGCCAACGTCGTTCGCCAGATCCTGGAACGAGAGGGCTTGCCGGCCAGCCACATTTTCGCGGTATCGGGCAAATCGGACAGCATGCCTCTGTTTCCGGACGACCCCTCGCTGGCGGCGAACCGGCGCGTGACCATTACCCTGATGCGCGAGGCGCCTCCGTTGCCTCCGAATCTGAAGCCCTGATCCACGGTATTTTTTTACCGGAAAGCGGATCGCCTACGAGACATATCTGGCCGATCTGTCAATGCAATTCCTCGGATTGACGGGCCAGTGCTTGTGGGCGATAGCCCCGGATCGAAACCATCATCAGAGCGTTTGCAAGAGACCATGGCCGTCAGCGATCCACCCGCCGAAGCCACTGGCGAGGCTTCGGCCAAGACGACCGCCTTTTGGCCGCTGACGCTCGGAAGCATCGGCGTGGTCTTTGGCGATATCGGGACCTCGCCATTGTATGCGTTCCGCGAGGCCGTCAATCACGCCGCGCAGCAGGGGACGGTGACGCCGGTAATCGTGCTCGGCGTCCTGTCGTTGATCCTGTGGTCGCTGTTTATCGTCGTCACCGCCAAGTACGTTCTTCTGCTGCTGCGGGCCGACAACAACGGGGAAGGCGGGACCCTGTCGCTGATGGCGCTCGGACAGCGGGCGCTGGGGCGCAGAAGCCTGCTCCTGCTCGCGCTTGGCGTGGTCGGCGCCTCGATGTTCATCGGCGATTCCATGATCACGCCGGCGATCTCGGTACTCTCCGCGGTCGAAGGATTGAAGCTCGCCGCGCCAGGGCTCGACCATTACGTCGTCCCGCTGACGATGCTGATTCTGGTTATGCTGTTCGCGCTGCAGAGTCGCGGCACCGCGCGGGTCGCTTCCGCATTCGCTCCGGTCATGGCGCTATGGTTCGTGACGATTGCAGTCCTTGGCGTCCTGCACATCCACGAAGATCCGAGTGTGCTGTTGGCGGTCAATCCCTGGCACGCCATTCACTTCCTGCTCAACCATGGCCTGATCGGCCTCGTTATCATGGGGTTGGTCTTTCTGTCGGTCACCGGCGGCGAGGCGCTGTATGCCGACCTCGGCCATTTCGGCCGCAAGCCCATTCAAGCCGCGTGGTTCTGTCTGGTGCTGCCGGCGTTGCTGCTGAACTATTTCGGGCAGGGCGCGCTGATCCTGGCCCATCCCGACGCGATCGAGAACACCTTCTATCGCCTGGCGCCGGCGCCGATGATTCTGCCGCTGGTCGTTCTGGCAACGGCCGCCACAGTGATCGCGAGCCAGGCGGTCATTACCGGCGCCTATTCGCTCATTCGCCAGGCCGTGCAACTCGGCTTGTTGCCGCGTTTCGAGGTCCGCTACACCTCCGAGACCCATGCCGGCCAGATCTACCTGCCGCGCGTCAACTTGCTGCTGCTGATCGGTGTGCTGCTGCTGGTGCTGTTGTTCCGCACCTCGAGCGGGCTCGCGTCGGCCTACGGGATCGCCGTGTCCACGACGATGGTTGCCGACGGCATCATGGGCTTTGTCGTTGTCTGGAAGCTGTGGAACTGGCGAGCAGCGACAGCCGCCGCTCTGGTCGTCCCGCTTGTGGTCGTCGACATGATGTTTTTCAGCGCCAATCTTCTCAAACTGCTCGATGGCGCGTGGGTGCCGCTTCTGTTCGGCTTCACGATGGTGGTGATGATATGGACGTGGCGCCGCGGCACGGCCATCCTCGTCAAGAAGACCCGGCGCACCGAGGTGCCGCTCCTCGATCTCATCAAGAGTCTTGAAAAGCGGCCGCCGCATATCGTCAAGGGAACGGCGGTGTTTCTGACCAGCGATCCGAATTTCGTGCCGACCGCGTTGCTGCACAATCTCAAGCACAACAAGGTTCTTCACGAACACAACGTCATTCTCACCATCGAAACCACGCAGACGCCGCGCGTCGACCCCGGCGACCGGGTTCGCATGGAAACGATCAGCGAGAAGTTCTCGACCGTCAGTCTTCGCTTCGGTTTCATGGAATCGCCCAACGTTCCGAAGGCGCTGGCAATTGCGCGCAAGCTCGGCTGGCAGTTCGACATCATGGCGACATCGTTTTTCGTGTCGCGGCGGTCGCTGAAGCCGTCGGCGCATTCGGGTATGCCGCTCTGGCAGGATCGCCTGTTCATCGCGCTGAGCCGGTCGGCCAACGATGCGACGGATTACTTTCAAATTCCGACCGGGCGGGTCGTGGAAGTGGGAACACAAGTGATTATCTGACCTCCGCCTTGTGCCTTTCCCCGCATAGACGGGGGCTGTGATCGAAATGTGCCGTGCATGTCGGGGCGGACGGACGCATAAGCCGCGTCGCTTCGCACGATGCAGTCCAGGACCTCGGGGTCTCATCCATGACAAGCGACAGTGCAAGCTCGGCCGCGGCGACGCCGGCGGCGAACGAATCCGGTGACGCCCATTCAACCGCCGGGTTCAAGGCGCTGATGCTGGGCAGCATCGGGGTGGTCTATGGTGACATCGGCACTAGCCCGCTTTACGCGCTTCGCGAGGCGGTCGTCGCCGCCGGTGCGGCGGGAAGCGGAGCCGACCCGCAGGCTGTGCTGGGTGTTCTCTCGCTGATCCTGTGGGCACTGATCGTGGTGGTGACGCTGAAATACGTCCTGATCCTGCTGCGGGCGGACAATCACGGCGAGGGCGGTATCCTGGCGCTGATGGCGCTGGCGCAGCGCGCCGCGAGCCGGCGGGCGGCCGCCATCGTGCTGCTCGGGGTCATCGGCGGCGCCCTGTTCTACGGGGATGCGGTGATCACGCCGGCGCTTTCGGTGCTGTCGGCCATCGAAGGCATCAAGCTGACCACTTCGGCGCTGGATCCCTATGTCGTGCCGATCACGGTGGTGATTCTGCTGGCGCTGTTTGCGGTTCAGTCGCGGGGGACGGCGCGCGTCGCCGCCTTCTTCGGACCCGTGATGTGCGTCTGGTTCGCCATGATCGCGGCGGCGGCCATTCCACAGGTGACAAAACATCCCGAGGTTCTGCTGGCCTTCAATCCGCTCCATGCCATCGGTTTCATGCTTCATCATGGCGTCGTCGGGTTCATCACGCTGGGCGCCGTGTTTCTGGCGGTTACGGGAGCCGAGGCGCTCTATGCCGATCTCGGTCATTTCGGCAAACGGCCGATTCAGGCGGCCTGGCTTGCGATCGTGCTGCCCTCGCTGGTGCTGAACTATCTCGGACAGGGCGCGCTGGTGATCGCCCGTCCTGAAGCGATCGAAAATCCTTTCTTTCTGCTGTTTCCGGCGTGGTCGCTCGTGCCCGTCGTGATCATGGCCACCGTCGCGACGGTGATCGCGAGCCAGGCCGTCATCACCGGCGCCTATTCGCTGACGCGTCAGGCGACCCAGCTCGGACTGTTGCCGCGATTTGAAATCCGTCACACCTCGGAAGAGCACTCCGGACAGATCTACATGCCTCGCGTCAACATGATGCTCGTCATCAGCGTCGTGCTGCTGGTGCTGCTGTTCCGGTCCTCGAGCGCGCTGGCGTCCGCCTATGGCATTTCGGTCACGGGAACGATGGTCGTCACCGCGATGATGGGATTCGTCGTCATCTGGAAGGTCTGGCGCTGGCCGGCGCTCGCCGCCGCCGCCCTGATCGCGCCGTTTCTGTTGCTCGATCTCACGTTCCTCGCGGCGAATCTGTTGAAGGTTTTCGAGGGTGGCTGGATGCCGCTGGCGCTTGGCGGCACGGTGATGCTGCTGATGTATACGTGGCGTCGCGGCAGCCGGCTCCTGTTCGAGAAATCCCGCAAGCTTGAATTTCCGCTGCTCGATCTGGTGGAGATGCTGGAAAAGCGGCCGCCGCACCGCATTCCCGGAACCGCGGTGTTTCTGACCAGCGACCCGGATTTTGCCCCAGCGGCGCTGATGCATAGCCTGAAACACTACAAGGTGCTTCACGAGAAGAACGTCATCCTCACCATCGAGACCGCGCAGACGCCGCGTATCGAGCCTCGCGACCGGGTGCGGCTGGAGCAGATCAGCGCCACGTTTTCGCGCGTGACGCTGCGCTTCGGCTTCATGGAAAGTCCCAACGTCCCGAAGGCGCTCGCCATCGCACGGAAACTCGGCTGGCAGTTCGATATCATGGCGACCTCGTTCTTTCTGTCGCGACGCACACTCAAACCGGCCGCACGCTCCGCGATGCCGCTCTGGCAGGACCGCCTGTTCCTCGCGCTGAGCCGCTCGGCCAACGACGCGACCGATTACTTCCAGATTCCGACCGGACGGGTCGTCGAAGTGGGGACGCAAATCAGCATTTAGGTGGGTGGCGCTTGATTTTATCGGCCCAAGGGGCGACCTTGCGCGGCCGGAGAGCGGACGAAAAATCGGCGTGCATGCGCCTGACTGCAAAGTACGAGGAGGTTGCGTTGGCGGATCGGAATTTTGTCGTTCATGACCTGACGCCGGAAGACGTCTCGAAGGGCGTGGCTGAGGGACGCTATCTGCTGGTGGACGTCCGCGAGCCGAACGAGGTTGCGGCGGAGGCTTTTCCCGACGCGGCCGTCGTCGCCCTGTCGGTCTTCGATCCCAAGGCTATTCCAGATCCGCAAGGCAAGCAGGTGGTGTTCGCCTGCCGCTCGGGCAAACGCTCGGTGACCGCGTCGATGATGGCGCAGGCTGACGGCCTTGCCTATGACAAGCATCTCGCCGGCGGAATTCTTGGGTGGAAAGCGGTAGGGCTGCCGACGCGAAGCGGCGGTTGAGATTTGACGCCTTCGATGAACAAGGTCTTCGCAGGCCTTCCGGTCACGATCTTCGAGACGATGTCGCAACTCGCGCGCGACAACGATGCGATCAATCTCGGGCAGGGTTTCCCTGACGATCCGGGTCCGGAGGACATTCGGCGCGCGGCGGCGGAGGCCGTTCTCGACGGTTACAACCAGTATCCGTCGATGATGGGAATTCCGCAGTTGCGCCAGGCGATCGCCACGCATTACCGGCACTGGCATGGACTGGCGCTGGATCCGGTGAGCGAGGTCATGGTCACCTCGGGCGGCACGGAGGCGCTGACCAGCGCGATCCTCGCCGTGGTCGAGCCCGGCGACGAGGTCATCGTCTTTCAGCCGGTTTACGACTCATACCTTCCCATCATCAGGCAGGCCGGCGGTGTTCCGCGGCTGGTGCGGCTGGAGCCGCCGCACTGGCGATTGACGGAAGACGCGCTTCGCGCCGCCTTCACGCGCAAGACGAAAGCGGTGGTCTTCAACAATCCGCTCAATCCGGCCGCGGTGGTCTATCCGCGCGAGGACCTGGAATTGCTGGCGCGGTTTTGCCAGGAATTCGATGCAGTCGCGATCTGCGACGAGGTCTGGGAGCACGTCGTCTTCGACGGCCGCGACCATATCCCGCTGATCACGATTCCCGGCATGCGCGAGCGTACCATCAAGATCGGTTCGGCCGGGAAGATATTTTCGCTGACCGGCTGGAAGGTCGGCTTCGTCTGCGCCGCGCCGCCGCTGCTGAAAGTGACCGCGAAGGTGCATCAGTTTCTGACCTTCACGACGCCGCCCAACCTTCAGGCCGCGGTCGCCCATGGCCTTGCCAAGCCGGACGATTTTTTCCTGGCCATGCGCAGCGATCTGGCGCGACGCCGCGACCGCCTGACCCGCGGGCTTGAAGACATCGGGTTTCCGGTTCTGCCATCGCAAGGAACCTATTTCCTGACGGTCGATCTCGCGCCGCTCGGCCTCAATGAAACCGACGAAGCGTTTTGCAAGCGCATCGTGGCCGACCACAAGGTCGCGGCGATCCCGGTATCGGCGTTCTACGAACGGGACGCAGTCACCTCGGTCGTGCGATTCTGTTTCGCCAAGACCGACGCCACGCTCGACAGCGCGCTGGAGCGTTTGTCCGACGCCGTACATGCCCTTTAGGACGGTGCAGCGATGATTCCAAATCGACACACATGGCTTTATCGATACACATGGCTTTGGGTTGCTGCTGCGTTCGCGCTCGGTTTCGGCGCGCTATCATCTCCGCGCGCGCAGGCGGCCGATCGGGTCGTGAATTTCTACAACTGGTCGAGCTATATTGCGCCCGGCGTGCTCGATGATTTCACCAAGGAGACCGGCATCAAGGTGGTCTACGACACCTTCGATGCCAACGAGACGCTGGAGACGAGACTTCTCGCCGGCAAGTCGGGCTACGACGTGGTGGTGCCAACCGCCTATTTCCTGCAGCGACAGATCGGCGCGAATATTTTCCAGAAGCTCGACAAGTCGAAGCTGCCGAATCTCGCCAATGCGTGGTCGGCGGTGACGGCGAAGCTCGCGGTCTACGATCCGGGCAACCGATACGCCGTGAACTACATGTGGGGAACGACCGGCATCGGCTACAACGTCAAAGCCGTGCATCGCATTCTTGGGCCTGATGGCAAGATCGATAGCTGGGATATCGTCTTCGATCCGGACAAGCTCGCAAAATTCAAGGACTGCGGCGTCCAGATGCTCGATTCCGCCGACGATATCCTGCCGGCGGCATTGAACTATCTGGGCCTCGACCCGAATTCCATCGCATCCGCCGATCTTGAGCGCGCAGCGGCCCTTGTCAGCAAGGTGACGCCCTTTGTCAGGAAATTTCATTCCTCGGAATATCTGAACAGCCTCGCAACCGGCGAGATCTGTCTCGTCGTCGGCTGGTCCGGCGATATCAAGCAGGCACAGAGCCGCGCGGCGGAAACCAACAACGGCGTGGAGATCGGTTACGCGATTCCGAAAGAGGGCGCGCAGATGTTTTTCGACAATCTTGCGATCCCGGCGGATGCGAAGAACGTCGCCGAGGCCTATGAACTGATCAACTATCTTTATCGGCCAGACGTGGCGGCGAAGAATTCCGATTTCCTGTCCTATGCCAACGGCAATCTGGCCAGCCAGAAGCTGATCGATCCGAAAATCTTCAACGACAAGACGATTTATCCGGACGCGGCCACGATGAAGCGGCTGTTCGTCATCACGGCGCGCAACCCCGCGACCCAGCGCATGATCAACCGGCTCTGGACCCGCGTGAAAACCGGGCGGTGAAAAGAGCTACGGCGGGTCGTATAGCCCGAGAGTTTTCGTTCGAGTGCGAGACGCTCTACCGCCAGCGGCGGTGCAGCCACAGCCATTGATCCGGATATTCGCGGACCCAGCCTTCGATCACCGAGGTGATCGCCTGCATCGTGCCTTGCACGTCGATGTCGCCGTTGGCATCGCGCACCGGAGCGATCTCCTCAGACAGTTCGGCGCGGAAGCGATGGCCGGGCAGGCGGATGATCCGCACGCCGTGGATCGGGCATTCGATCTGTCGCAACAGTCGCGCCAGCATCGGATTGGCCTTGGTCTTGCGTCCGAAGAACGTGACGTCGACGCCGTTGGTCAGGTACTGATCGACCAGCATGGCGACGTGCTGGCCGCTTTGCAGGGCGTTGGCCAGTTTAAACGGCGCGTCGCGGCCGGCCGGGATCAGCGTTCCCATGTTGACGGAGCGCATCTGCTCGATCACGCGATCGGCCGATGCGATGTTCGGCCTGCGATACAGCACCGCCGCATCGAGTCCGTGCGCGACGGCGGCGACGGCCGGAAGTTCCCAGTTGCCGAGATGGCTTGCGAAGATCAGCGCCGGCTTGCCGTCGTCGCGCAGCCGTTCAAATAGCTTCCGGCTCTTCGGTTCGATTTCGATGCGGCCGTTTCCAAGGCGGTCGGGATCAAGATCCCAGATGCGATCGAGATGGGCGAACTCCGCGCCGATGCGGCCGAGGTTGTCCCACACCCCTGCAAGAATCTTTTCGATCTCCTCCGGCGACTTGTCGGGAAACGCCGCGCTGAGGTTGGCGCGACCGATCTTCTGCTCGCGTAGCATCGGTCCGATCTTCTGCGTGATGCGACCGAACAGGTTCGCCGTCTTGATCGGGTCGAAATAGCGCGTCGTGCGCAACAGGGCGACCGTCAGCGCGCCGATCGTGACCGCGCCTACGGGTTTGATCGCGTCGCGCAGCCGCGCGCGGGTTCGAAGCAGGAGGCGGCGCATCAGGGGCGGACAGTGATTGTGCCGCACATCGGTCGGCTTCTCCGGCGCGTCGACACCTCGCCGTCAGACCGGTTCGCGCGTCAGGATCAGCGACGCGTTCTGGCCGCCGAAGCCGAACGAGTTCGACATCACCGTGGTGACGCACGCATCGCGGGCCGCGTTGGGCACGACATCGAACGGGATCGCCGGGTCCGGCACGTCATAGTTGATGGTGGGAGGAATGCGCTGGTGTTCGAGCGTCAGGAGCGAAAACACCGCTTCGACGGCTCCCGCTGCCGAGAGGGTGTGGCCGACCATGGATTTGTTCGATGAGACCGGAATCTGCTTGGCGCGCTCGCCGAACACGGACGAGATGCCGAGATATTCCATCTTGTCGTTTTCCGGCGTGCCGGTGCCGTGCGCGTTGATGTAGTCGATCTGGTCGGCGACGATGCCGGCATCGGACAGCGCGTTACGGACGCAGCCGATGATCGGCTTGCCGTCCGGGCTCGAGCGCGTGCGGTGGAAGGAGTCGGCCAGTTCGCCGCATCCCGCCATGACGCCGAGGATTTTCGCGCCGCGCGCGACCGCGGCCTCGTAGCTTTCGAGAACCAGCGCGCCCGCGCCCTCGGCCATCACGAAGCCGTCGCGGTTTTTGGCGAACGGCCGTACCGCGGCGTGCGGAGGATCGTTGTGGGTCGATAGCGCCGACAGCAGCGAAAACCGGATCAGCGCTTCGGGATTGACCGAGCCGTCGGTCGCGACGCACAGCGCGGCGTCGGCCTCGCCGCGGCGGATCGCTTCGATGCCGAGCTGGATCGCGGTTGCCCCCGATGCGCAGGCCGTCGAAAGCGAGATGGGCGAGCCTTTGGTGCCGAAGGTTTCGGCGAGATGATCGGCGACGGAGCCGAACAGGAAGCGGCGGTGATACTTCTTGAACGCGCCGCCGCCGCTGACCCGCAGTATCTGATCGTAGTCGATCTCGGTGTCCGAACCGATGACGCGGCCGAGTTCGTGACGCTGCGGCCATTCGAGTTCGACCGGAGCGACCGCGAGAAACAGCGGGCCTGGAAAATCGCCGGCGCTGCCGATGCCCGCCTGCGCGACGGCCTCCTCGGTCGCGATGTTCGCGAGCCGCTCGGAGAGGTCGGTCGACGAGAACGGCTCGACCGGGATGAAATCGATGGTGCCGGCCATCGTGGTCCTGAGGCCTTCGGTCGGGAAGCGCGTGATGGTCCTGATGCCGGATTCGCCTGCGCAAAGTCTGGCCCAGTTGTCGGTCTTGCCGGAGCCCAGCGACGTTACGACGCCCATGCCGGTGACGACGACGACGGGTCTGCCGGATTTGTCGCGCATTGCGGTCATGGTCCCCTCGTCGAATTAGCCGGTTCAGCGGATCGCTTCGACCAGCGCCATGCCTTCGCCGCGCCAGTGACCGGCTCCGATCACGACAATCTGGGCCGGAGGTTCTGACATTTCAATCTCCTGATCCGATGAATCGTCCGGCGCGAACAGCGCCCCGCGCGACAGCGACAACGCGGCGACGGCGAGCCCGAGTGGAAACTGCGCCTCCAGGGCGTGACCGAACATCGTTCCGGTCGCGCGGACCGGGATGTCGGGATGGGCGCGAAGGAAGGCGCGTTCTTCGGAGGTCACCGGCTCGGCGCCGGTGGCGCCGGTAATGATCGCGGTGGCCTCGGCGCGGCTGCCGAGCTTCGACCACAACGATTCCAGCGTTGATGTGACCTCGCCCGGGCGTTTGCGCCGTGCATGGTCGGCGACGATGCTGGTCAGGCGCGCGAACGGCTTCGCGCCGCGAGCCTCGGCATGGGCGCGGGATTCGATCACCAGGAAAGCGCCGCCGGATCCGAGCGCGAAACCGCTGCTCTGCTCGCGCGTCCAGACCGGTGCGAATTTTTCTTTCAGGTTGAAGTCGCCGAATTCGTAGAGGAGGAGCAGGTCCTTGCGCTCGCCATTATGGGCTGCGCCGACCAGCGCGATGTCGCTCTGGCCGGCAGCGATCCGAGCCAGCGCGATGCGAACCGCGTCGAAGCCGGCGGCTTCTTCGCCCATGAATGTGCGCGACGAGCCGGTCACGCCGTGGACGATGGCGATGTTGCCGGCGAGAAGGTTGGACAGTTGCGCCAAAAAGAGCGTCGGCCTCAGCTCGTTCATCAGCCGCTCGTTGAGAAAGCCGGGCGCGGCGTTGCCCTTGGCCTCGGCGTTGAGAATTCCGGCGTCGACAACGAGGTCGCGTTCGCCGCCGCCGGCGGCGACGATCATGTCCATTCGTGACAGGATATCCGTGTTGCCTTTGACGCCGGCGGAATCGAGCGCCAGTCCGGCCGCGTACGTTCCAATGCGCTGCCAGGCTTCCATCTGGCGCTGGTCGCCCTTTTTCGGAATCTGCGCGTCGAAGCTGACCGGCGCCAGCGGATGAACGACATAAGGCGCGAAGCTCTTTTCGTCGGCGTTGATGCGGCGCTGGTTCAGCGCCTCCCAATGCGCATCGAGGCCCTCGCCGAGCGACGTGGCGAGGCCGATGCCGGTGATCCAGGCTTCGATCGGCTTTGAACGCGATGATGTCTCAGTCATGCGCGATCATCTGTTGCGGGAATCCGATACGCTTGGCCATCGCCTCCATGTGCCCGCGCAAATCCGCGTTCGGAAAGGCGGCGACGCCGAACGTGATCGTCGCGTTGCATCGCGGTTTGCCGTCGACGCTGACTTTGGCCTGGGTCACGGCGTAGCCGGACCCGTCGTGAACCAGACTTGCCGTAACGCTCAGGAGTTCGCCGGGAGTTACAAACCTTCGCATCTTGGCTTCCTTGACCGCGGCAAGAAACGGCATGCGCTCGAACTTCATCAACGCGATCAGCAACCAGCCCGATGCCTGCGCCATCGACTCGATCAACAGAACGCCCGGCATCAGCGGATATCCGGGAAAATGCCCCTCGAAGATCGTGCTTTGCCGAGGCACCTGAGCCTCAACCGCGATCGTTTTCTCACCGATATCGAGGTCGGTAATGCGGTCGATCAGGTGAAAATATGCGAGATCCATGGCCGCGCGATTACGCGCCCTTGGCGGCGACCAGCTCGTCGATGCGCGCGCTGAGATTTTTCAGGACGAAGTATTGCTCGGTCGTCGCCTTGCCGTCGTTGACCTCCTGCGTCCACTTCTCCAGCGGCAACTTGATCCCGAACGCCTTGTCGATTGCGAATGCGATGTCGAGGAAATCAAGGCTGTCGATCCCCAGATCATCAATGGCGTGGCTCTCGGGGGTGATCGTATCGCGGGGAATGTCGCAGGTTTCTGCGATGATGGTAGCGACCCGATCGAATGTGGAAGACATCTTTAAGCCTTTGATATATTTGGAGATAAATGTCGCATTGGCGTTCGACGGCGACGCCGGCTCCGCAACGGCCAGCCCATCGCGCGGAGTCGAGTGCCCATATATCGGAGCGCTGTCCCGAGTTCAATGGCGCGGGCCACTCGCGAAGCCGTATTCCGCAGCCGAATCAGGGTGCTTTCCAGTGGTCTGATTCCTGCTTTGCCGATCTTGCGGGCGTTGCATGAGGTGCGCAATCCCCGAAGGCTTCGTCAGGGCAAAGTCTCCAATAGGCGCCAGGCGGCGATGCTCATGGCCAGCCACAGTCCCACGGCGGTCAATGCAATCGTGAAGGCGAACGCAGCCGCATTTGCGAGCATCCGGTGGCGGAAGTCGTCCGGCTGCTCATCAGGAGGTTGATTGCGCGGGACAAGGTCGTGGACAGGGTCGGCGGGCGTCGCCGGCGGCCGCCGGTCGGGCAGTCCTGCAGGGTGGCGCGGCCGGAACTGGAGCACGACGTGCTCGCCCTCCGACATTTTGGGCCGCTGTTTTCCCATCGGGCAACTCCGCAGGATCCACTGTAATTTTAGCACATTGCGCGCGATATACACTCAGAAAGTCGTCATCACGGGTGGGCTGTGTATAGGTGCGAGGCTTTGCGGTCTTTGCGGGTCGGATCGTCGCCGATGCCCGATCAATTCGACAATTTTGAAGTCAGCGGTAGCATGCCATAACCGAACGTCGGTTTTGCAGGTCCGGAGCGCCGATCATGACGAATACCCGCGAACCTGTTCTGCAGCCGATCCCGATCCTGTCGCTTCGTCCGACTCAGATGACGGTCGGAATGCGCGAGGTGAAGGAAAAACGCCAGCGCTGGCGCGCTCACAAATCAAAGGAAAAACAGGCGAAACTGCTAGGCGAGCATATGATTCCGGTGGTGCTCGGACCCGATCGGCGCCATTACGTCGTCGATCATCATCACCTCGCTCGGGCCCTTCACGACGAGGGAGTGAAGGACATCCTTGTCACCGTTATTGCCGATCTGACGATGGTCGATCGAGATGCGTTCTGGGTTGTGCTCGATAACCGCCGATGGGTCTATCCCTACGATGCGAAGGGAGAGCGCCGTCATTACAGGGATATTCCGAAATCGATCGCCGATCTGAAAGACGATCCTTTCCGCAGCCTTGCCGGCGAGCTGCGTCGGGCCGGCGGCTATGCCAAGGATACCACTCCGTTCAGCGAATTTCTCTGGGCCGACTATTTACGGCGAAGACTGTCACGCAAGAGCGTCGAAGCCGATTTTGCCAAGGCAATGGAGAAGGCGCTGGCGCTGGCGAAGAGCGCGGAAGCGGTCTATCTGCCTGGATGGTGCGGACCGGCGTCGGATGACTGACGTCACTTCGCCAGCCGTCCCATCAGATAAAACTCGTCGTTGGGGCGCATGTCGGTGACGTTCGCCATCCGGTTCGACAGCGCGAAAAACGCGGCGATGGCGGCGATGTCCCAGACGTCGTCGTTCGTGAAGCCGTGTTCGGCAAGGCTCGCAAAGTCCGCGTCGCTGACCTTGTGCGCTTCGGCGCTGACCTTCAGCGCGAAATCGAGCATCGCTTTCTGACGTGGTGTGATATCGGCCTTGCGATAGTTCGCCGCGATCTGGTCGGCGATCTGCGGATTCCTGGCGCGGATGCGAAGGATCGCGCCGTGAGCCACGACGCAGTACTGACATTGATTGGCGATGCTGGTGGCGACCACGATCATTTCGCGCTCGGCTTTTGTCAGCCCGCCATCCTTGTCCATGAGCGCATCGTGATAGGCGAAAAATGCGCGAAATTCGTCGGGGCGATAGGCCAGCGTCAGGAAGACGTTGGGAACGAAGCCGGACTTCTCCTGCACCGCCAGAATCCGCGCGCGAACGTCGTCAGGCAGCGTGGCGAGATCGGGTATCGGGAAACGTCCGGCGGCTGGCGACGTCATCGGGTCCGTCCTGTGCGATCCACATGCAGATCATAAGGGACCGCCGGCTGGCCTGAAAGCGGAAGCCCGCATCCTGCTCCATTCGGGAAGCGCGAACCTGCTACCGCAACGGCCTTTTCAGGAGCGTGAAACGGTCGGGATCGAGGCCGAGCGACGGCTGCAGCATCGGCGCGTCCAGCATGCGTGCCGGCTTTTCCGTGGAGACGATGTCGTTGGGAGCGTCGCGATGCGAGGTCGCGCCCCGCCAGCGTTCCAGAACGGCGTCGACGAACTGCGCGTCATGGCCGGGGTTGCTCGACGGCACGGTCGAAATCGTCGCCTCGCTGCGCGGCAACTGATGCGCCGGAACTTCCTTGAAGCGCAGCCGGGTAGGGAGCGCGACGCCTTCGCCGAAGGCCAGCACTTCGCGGGTTCCGAGTGACGGCACGAACGAGAGCAGGTTGGCCGCCGCATCCGAGACCGCCGAACGCAGCAGCGCCTGGTCGCGCTCGTTGGCGAGCCGCATCGTGAACAGCGTGTTGCATTGGGAAATGATGGTGGCGTCGAGTTCGGCCGGACGCTGCGTCACGAGGCCGAGATAGACGCCGTACTTGCGGCCTTCCTTGGCGATGCGGGAAATCGCCTTGCGCGTCGGGCCGAAGCCGATGCTGCGGTCGGCCGACGCATAGCGGTGGGCTTCCTCGCAGACGAACAGCAGCGGCGAGACGCCGTCGCTCCACAGGCCAAAGTCGAACGCCATGCGGCAGAGGACCGACACGACGGAGTCGACGACCTCCGCGGGAAAGCCCGCAAGCTGCATGATGGTCATCGGCTTGCCGTTGGCGGGCAGGCGGAACAACAGGCTGACGACCTCGGCCATGGTATCGCCGCCGACGTTCGCATTGTCGAACATGAAGGCGTAGCGGGGATCGTTGCGCACGGTTTCGATGCGCGAGATCAGCTTGTGGTAGACGATGCGCGACGAGCGGTTCTCGAGTTTGCCCATGCGCTCGTCGATCAGCGAGATCATGTCGACCAGTCGATAGGGCACGGGCGTATCGGCGGTGAAGCCCACGCTCTTGGGATCGACGCGCTTGAGGCCGACGCGGTCGGCGTGCTGATATTGCGTATAGATTCCCTTCGCGATCGGGATCACCTCGGCGAGGATGTCGAGTTCTTCCGGCACGCCGGGCCGGCCTGCGAACAGGACGTCGACGATTTCCTCGAAGTTGAAGAGCCAGAACGGCAATTTCAGATTGCGCGGGTTGAGGACGATCGAGCGCTCGCCGAAACACCTGCCGTACTCGTTGTGAACGTCGAGCAGGAAGATGCGGAGACTGGGCCGCGATTTCAGGATTTCGTTGATGAGCAGCGAAACGCCGCTCGACTTGCCGACGCCGGTTGAGCCGAGCACGGCGAAATGCTTGCTGAGCATTTCCTCGATGTCGACATAGGCGATGACGGACTGGTCCTGCTGCAGCGTGCCGATGTCGATCTGATCCGCTCCGTTGGGCGTGTAGATGGTGCGCAGTTCCTGGTTCGTGATCAGGTCCGCCGGGTCGTCGATCGCCGGATAGTTGGTGACGCCGCGCTGGAATCGGGGGCGGGAACCGGAGCTGTCGAGGATTTCGCCGAGCAGGTCGACAGAGGCGCTTGCCATGAACTCGTCCGAGGACGGCAGATTTTCGCAGGAGACCTCGGTGATCATGGCGACGATCGTGGAGGTCGTGCTGCGCAGGCTGACGGATCGTCCCACCGTGGCGCGCACTGCGGCGGGGGACATCCGGCTGGTCTTCAGAATACCGACGCGCGCCTGCGACCCGCGTACCGAAATCACGCGTCCGAATGAGGTGGCGGAAGTCGAATGAAGCATTTTTCCGATCACAATTCTTGTGCTGTCGACCCCGACTGTCGCATGCAGTTATTGTCAAAACGGTTAAACCCGGACCCTCTCGGGCAGCATGACAGATCTGCCATGCGCGTTGCGTGGTTCGGCGCGTCATACTGATTTCATTGGAGAATAGGCTTTGAGGACGCGGGTCGCCCGGATCTGGCTTCGCTCGCGGAAATTAGCGGTTCGTTAACCGCAAGGGGGGCGCGGCGCGGGCGGGCTGCCGGGTGACGGAGGTTGCTGCCGAAAGTTCGGGCTGCGCGTTCGACGTCTTTGATCTGCAAGGAGGAGAATAGAGGCTGGCTGGGGAACTAGGATTCGAACCTAGACAAACAGAGTCAGAGTCTTCGATCAGGTATTGATATTGCTCATAAATCCGTCGATATGTTGCATTCATGTTGCATCGACGGGATCGGGTCCCATATATTTACAAATATTGCGAACCCTTTCTCAGCAGGTTTCAATGTCTGTCCGTAAGCGCGTTTGGGCCACCGAAACGGGCCAGCATCGCGAAGCATGGGTTGTTGATTATGTGGATCAGCAGGGCGGGCGACGCCTCAAGACTTTCAAGCGAAAGGGCGACGCGGATTCGTTTGCAGCAACCACTACGGTGCAGATCAGCGAGGGCGTTCACGTCCCTGAAAGTACCAGCCTCACGATCAAGGATGCGGCCGAAAACTGGATCACGCGTTGCAAGTCCCGTTTGCAGGACGGCACGCTCGATCAATATCGGCAGCATGTGGACTTGCACATCGTGCCTTTCATCGGGCGCGTGAAGCTGTCCAAGGTCACCGTACCGTTCGTTTGCATTTTCGAAGACACATTGCGGGAGGAGGGGAGGTCACCGGCCATGGTGCGTGCCGTGCGCGTGTCACTGGGTGCGCTGCTTTCTGATGCGCAGAAACGCGGACACATTGTCCGCAACCCGGTGCGCGAGTCGCGTGGCAATAGTGATGCGCGAAGAAAAAAGAAGAGAAAGCTGAAAGTCGGTGTCGACATTCCGACTCCTTACGAAGTGCGTTCGTTACTCGCTACGGCAACCGGCTCGTTTCGTATTTTGCTGCTGACCGCCGTGTTCACCGGCCTTCGCGCCTCCGAGTTGCGCGGCTTGCAGTGGATCGATGTCGATTTGACTAGAAAAGAATTGCACGTGGTGCGACGCGCCGACAAACACAATCAGATGGGTGTGCCGAAGTCGGAGGCGAGCGAGCGCACTTTACCTCTCACCCCCGGACTGGTGCAGGCGTTACGCGAATGGAAGCTGCAATGCCCAAAGAAAGAGGGCAGGCTGTGGCTGGTGTTTCCGAACGGCAAAGGCAATGTCGAGGCGCACCGCAATATCCTAGAGCGACAACTGAAACCGGCCATGAAGAAGGCGAGTATTGTAACGCCCGAACTGGATGAGCAAGGCAACCCGAAGCTTGACAAAGACGGAAAGCCGATCATGGCGGCGAAGTACAGCGGCCTGCATTGCTTACGGCATTTCTTCGCGTCATGGTGCATCAACCGAAAGGTCGACGGCGGTCTGGAATTGCCAGCCAAGGTGGTGCAGGAGCGGCTGGGCCATGCCTCCATCGCAATGACGCTCGACGTTTACGGCCATCTGTTTCCGTCAGGGGACGATCATGCTGCGGAGTTGGCGGCGGGGGAGAAATTATTGTTGGGTTAGTCCCTCGTCGACCGCATCGTCAACCCGCCCGAAGTCAACGTCATCCCACTGGGAGGCTAAGGAGGTAAGGGTACTTTGTTCGAACCGCATCTGGAAGAACTGCTCAGGTCGTTAAGCGAGTTGGACCAACGGCGACTCAAAAAACTCCCTCCAGAGGATCAAGACACGGTTCTTCGAGTTATGCATCATCATCCGAAACTTTCCGTCACCGAAGCAATCCGGGACTGCAAGGCGGCGGGCATGTGAGGATCGATCTCACTGACACAGATTTCAGCAAACGATTTGCAGCGGTTAAGTCACCGAAGTGAAAACAAGAGCGGCAATCATCCCGCCGAAAGTTAGAGCAACCCCTGCCACAAGCATCGGCACCAAGCTGACACTGGCACGAGGATTTGTCTGATCGTTGGCAGAGTCTTCGGCGTCTCTTTGATCTTGCTCGACGGTATTCATTGGAAATCCCTTCTCGGCTCTTTTGCGGGACCAGCCGGTGGCTTGAATGCAAAGATGAGGAAGCGATCCGGCACCCCCATGAGCGTCGAGTGCCGGATCGCTGGGATTGCAATCCCCTCAGTCTGCAGCGAGGGAGGAACTCGCGAACCTCGCTGTAAGCAAACACTATACCCCTAAAAAGAAATATCAAGAATATATCTTTAAGACTTTGGGAGCATCGCGCCGACGCATTCTCCTTAAACAGCGAGCCGCCCCAGCCCCGCACGACGAACGACCGTCAATTCCCCGTTGGCAAACGGACATTTGGATACCACGATAAACGCCATCTCGGTTGGCGTCTGCGCATTGCGACGGTAAACCTGAGCCGATAAAGAAGCTAAGGAACATCAGGATGAAAGTATCAATTCTGGTTGGGGCTGCGACTTTACTGTTCATGCCCGCGACCACCTTCGCGTGTTCTCCTGCGCCATCGTGCTGGATTAAGTCTGGTCCTGAATATTTGCGAAGTGTCTGCCGTGGCTTTGCTAAAGACCACCAAAGCTTGCCGGAAATTGCAAAAAATCTCGAAGAACCTGAAAAAATCGGAGAATTCGCGAAAGGATGCAAGAGGCTTGGCATCATTCTGTCTAATCAGCCGTCGCCCAACGCCTCTTTTGCTTACGTCAGACGGGGGAATGTGTATGTCAAGGTTGGCGATCAAGAACGTCGATTGACTTTCTCCGGTCGAGATTCTGATCCAGTACTTGCGCCAGATGCGCAGTTCGTGGTTTTCACGCGCTCTAATGGTCAGTCCTCGCAGGAGGATTGCATTTCCGGCCCCATGGCTGACGAACTTAGGCGTGTTAATGTTGATGGCTCGGCGGAGGAGGTTCTTCTGCTCGGGCATGCTGGTAATGGCGCGTCGGACCAACTTTGCTTCTTCAATGAAAAGCAATTTACCTCCACGGGCGAGCAGCTTTTTTTTCTCTCACCAGCTTGGGTGACATCATCTGCATTGCATTCATATGACCTTCGCGAGAAAAAAGAAAATTATGTCATCCCTGCCAATGATCTAATCGTACTGAATTTTTGCGCTCACAGCGATTATCTCGACGCTATCGTGGTGAAACAACACCGTTACCGCGTGACCGGCGGGAGCTATGATTGGTACTGGTTGTTCGATCGGAGCGGGCATAATGAGAGAGGACTCGTCGGAGACTACAGTGACAGGACTTCTGCGGTTTCAGCAATGAAAGAAACTTGCAAATAATGCGACGGATGTCCGTGTTCAGGCCAATGCCCAAGTGCGGTGTCACTCTGCTCGCTTCCGGTCTCACAGTTCAAGGCGGGCGGGAAGGCAACATGGGGTACCACGCATTTCCTTTCCGACTTTCGTTCCTCGCGTGCGCAGGCCGCAGAAGACCTTGGGGTTGATCCGACGCAGTTGCGCGATTGGGTGAAGAAATTGCGGATGATCCGCAGTATGCATTCCCTGGCCACGGCCAGATGAAGCCGGAGCAGTTGGAGATCGCGCAACTTTGTTTGGTCGGTGAGTACCGGCAGCACCTCGACAAAGACATAGGGCGGCCAATCAAGGAAATTCGGATATTCTTCCACGTATTTCTTGATTGCCCACTCTACCACCGCCAGCGTCGTCATGCAGAAATTGTAGCGCGCTATTCCTCGTCGGCCGGGATGAAGCCGCATCGGAAGGGACAGTGAACGGCAGATGACAAGTTGGTTAGGTGTGCGTTTTGAGTAAACTGCTCAGTTCCGCGTTGAGCGCCGCCTCGCCCAACTTCCAATCCGCTGCATACGCTCGATGCGGTCGCCAGCCAGCACGTTCGCAGGCGTCCAACAGCTTCACGCGTTCGGGTGGAAGAAGCTGGCGTACTGACCTCGTCCTACTGGCGTTTGCGTAGCGGTCGCGGGGCTTGTGAGGCTCGATGTTTACATCCGTCGTCTTGGACGGCGAAGTAGCGTGCCTAGCGGCTGACGGGCGCGCCGACTTCAACAAGCTTCACATCGCCTGCACGACGATGAGGCTGTGCTCTGTGCCTTCGACTTGCTGAGACTCAATGGCGAAGATCTCTGCGGGAGCTGCCCCTGCTTAAGCGCAAGAAGAGGCTAAGGAAGCTTCTTGGTGAAACGGGCCCCGTCGCTCCAGTACCGAGCACTTGGACGAGGACGCGGCTGTCATTTTCGAGCGCGTCTGTCGTATGGGCTTAGAAGGCATTGTCTCTAAGTGGGCGGACAGGTTGGCACCGTGCGTATTAGCAACGTGCGGCCTTCCGAAGGCGGGTATGCGAGTGCATGAGCAACCAAGAGGCAATCTTGCGTCTCGCCGTCCTTAACTCCGACGATGATCGGCTGCTTCGGACTAAGCCAATCGATTTCGAGGATTGTTTTGCGCATGATCCGGACTCGCGCGCGATTCGGTCTCGCGCTCTCGCGTTCAAACTCATGGATAAGTTCCGTGGAACCTTCCCTTCTATGTTTTGGCGACAGAAGCCCGTCCATGCATGTTGAGAGAGAGCCGCGCAAGATACTGGAACCCGACCAGAATCGCTGTCGAAGCCACGTCGGGCGATTTAAACGCCTTGCCAGAGCCCGGAAGATTGGGTTCCAAAGTTCCATTTTCATTCGGCGGCTATGGCCACCGGCGCGGGCGTTGGTTCGACGGCCGAGCAGGCGCGCAGGATGTGCAAGACCCGCCGCCCGGCGGAAAGGTAAGGGCCATGGCCGGAGAACAAGAGCATCAAGGGCCAGAAACGAACGAGGCCGCCCCCTGAGGCGGCCTAATCCTTCACTCTATAATGTTCGGCTTCCGCTTTTCTAAACTCGCGATCCAAATCTTCCCATTGTTTTGACCCAGGCTCGCAAACGTCGCGCGCCTCTTGCCAAGCTCGCATGGTCTCCCACGCGCATCGTTCGTGATCGTTCATTGTCCCGTCTCCTTCGGAGCGAGACCACACCTGAAATGGTAAGCAATTCCTTAATTCAAACTAGGCCACTCCCGTTTACAAACTAGACCATAAGTGTCGAAACATGACAGTACCCGATCAGTCGATGTTTCTATCGGTGCATCCAATGACGGGCATTCGAGGATGGTCTGGGCTACCGTCCGAAAAGCCAAAATCCTGAAAGACTGAGACGAAGCTCGCAGGCTATGTCATTAGCTCGAACTCGCCCTGATCCCAAGCCGCCTCAGTGTGAGCATTCAAGTCCAGCCCAAGGCGTCCAGGATCGGTGACAAAGAGATAGTGCCAAGTTCCATGTGAACCGGGCCGGGTCACGGCGTCGGTCCATCGCCGTGCAGCTTTGGATTTGGTATCCGCATCATCATTGGCCTGTCCCTTGATCTCTATGATCACGTTCTCGCCCTTGTCAGTCACGGCGATGAAGTCGGGGATATATTTTGCAAGCAGTCCACGTCGGCGATACGGGATGAAGAAGCCGAGCCGGTCATTCTTCACCCATTTTTTTACACCGCGATGCGTGTCGAGGACGAAGGCAGCGCTCTGCTCCCATTTTTGGGTGTCCGCGACCATAGCGTTCAGGTGGCAATGATTGACTGGATAGATCGGCTTCGTTGTATGGAAATCGACATGGAGCGTGCTGCCGCGACCAGATGCCCCTTGCGGAATGATCGCAACTTCGGCATCGGTTGTTGACGCGCCTTTCTTGATCGCATCGAGCATTGCGGCGATGGATGATTGCATATATTCGCCGACGAGAAGCACGTCGCAGGGCTGGCTGTCGCCCTTCCTGTCTAGCTTCTCGGTAAGGAATCGCTTGGCGGCAAAGGCCACGCGCGGGAATAATTGCTGCATCGGCACCACGGTCGCGCCGTTGTCGGCTTGCCAGCGCAGGCAGATTTCCCGCGCAAGGCGGAAGGCGACCTGCTGGTCGCGGAACAGGGCGCGCCAGTCTTTCAACGAAAGCACCGGCTTTTCGCCGGGGCCGTAGGCCGCGAGCGTGCCGTCTGGCGTGGTGAGCGGCGTCAGCTCGACGAGCTGCGGGATACGCATAGGGTCGATGGTGACTTTCGCCACCTGATCCCAATCGACCGAGACATCGAGGCTTCCCGACTGGTGATAACCGGTCACGATGGGAAAGCTGATCTCATACTCGGCCTTTTCGGGCACTGAATAGATATGGTTCGGGTCTGGCTGCGGCGGCTGTGGCCCTACCTGCGAGACCTTGAACGGGATCAACTCGAATGGCACGCCGAAGACCTTGGCGGTCTCCTCGGCGAACATTTGTGTTTCCTCATTGAGCGCATAGCTCTTGCGGCGCAGGGCGCGACCCACGACCTGCTCGCAGAGAAGCTGCGATCCGAACGGACGCAGGCCGACGATGTGGGTCACGGTGTTGGCGTCCCAGCCTTCGGCGAGCATCGCCACCGAGACGATGCAGCGCACATCGCGCCCCGGCGGAATGCGCTCATCAATCCATTTCAGCGATCCGTCATTGTCGTCGTTCGCGGCTTTATCGTTGTGCTTGCGAACAAGCTCCGACCAGTCCTCCGGCACCTTGCCGCCAGGCCACTCAGCCTTGCCCACCGTGTCGAGGATGAAGCGCAGCCGGCGCGTCTCGTCCTTGGTGCCGCCGGCCTCGATGTCTTCGATCACCTTCGAGTCAATGCGGACCGTGACCTCCTGGCCGGGAGGGTTGCGGAAATACGCAGGCGAGACGCCATAGCTATCATTGCCGTTGGCGAGCCAAGAATGCACCTCACGCGCGACGGCCGTATCACGGCAGACAACGATGAAAACCGGCGGGACGGGATGCTTCTGCTGCTGTTTGGAAAACTGCTCCCATTCAAGGAAGCGCTGATGCCATTCGGCCGCCAGAAGATTGATGGGGGCGCTGGCATAGTTCATGACGATTTCCGGCGTGATGGTGGTGCCAAGGCCATCTTCCTTCGCCTTGGCTTGCACCCATCGCCAGATGTTGAAATATGCCGCTTCCGACGCCCCGGTCACGTCGCGGGCGGGCAACTGCGGAATCTTCACAAGGCCCGACTCGATCGCATCGAGCAGGCCAAAGTCGCAGACCACCCAAGGGAATGGTTTGCCGACATCGTTGCCGGAGCCCTGGATATAGAAGGGCGTCGCTGACAGGTCGATGCAGAGATGGATGCCGCGCCTCCGGCTGCCGCCGGCCAGCTTGTTGATGCGGTCGAGCCCTTCGATCCAGATGGTTGCCTCGCGCTCGTTCTTGCTGGCGAGGTCCTTGTCGTCGTCGAGAGTCTCATCCTCGGTCGTGCTGTCGCCGCGACGATAGGCGTGGTGCGCCTCATCGTTGAAAATTAGCCAGTGCGAGCTTCGACCCTTACCGCTGCCGATTTCGCGGCGGATGCGCTTGAACCAGGCGGCATCGGACTCGAAGTATTTCGTCTCGACCATCGCGTTGACCTTGCCGGCATACTTCACGACCTCGACGGGCTCGCCGGTCTTGACGACTTTGGCGGAGTCGCCGTTAACAGTGTTCGTTTCCTTCTTTGCAAGGCGGTGCCAGTTCGCAATCATCACCTCGCCACGGCGCAGTTCTTCCATGCGGTGAGGCGGCACCAGTTGCCGTGTGCGATACAGGCTCAGGTCGCCGAGTGCCGGGTCCAATTCCTGCAAGCGCTCGCGGATGGTGATATTTGGGCAAACGATCAGGATCGTGTCGGAGAAGCGGTCATCGCGCGGCGAAGCTACGCTGTTGAGAATGGACCACCCGGCCAGCATCCCCATCACGGTCGTTTTGCCAGAGCCGGTCGCCATCTTGCAGGCGTAGCGTAGGAAGGCGCGCACGCCGGCCGCCTTGGATTCCAAGCCGGGCTCGTCCTTCGGAATTTCCGGGACGCCTTTCCGATAGATGTCGGTGGCCTCGGTCAGGAAGATGATCGTCTCAACCGCTTCGATCTGCGCGAAGAACAGGCGCTGCATCCGGTCGCCACTGCGCCAGAGTTCCAGCAGCTCCTTGGTTACCGGCGATGCACCGTCATAGGCAACGCCGCCGGAGCGTCCGCCGTCGCGCCACTCCTTCACCCGCTCGCGGATGAGATTGACGATCTCAAGCTCGACTTCCTCGCCCTTGGCGTCGTCGAACAGTTCGGCTTGCTTCTTTCCCTTCTTCCCGCGCCCGACATGTTCCGGTACGCGGTAGAAGTAGCTGGCGCGGCGGCGCCCCTCGGCCTTGACCGGCGGCTTCCCGCGCTCGATCTGCCAGTAATGCTCCGGCTCGCGGAAGGGCGAATTGATAATCGGCGAGTCCACCTCGGCGACGATCGGTGGCTCCTGTTGCGGGGCGGCGGGCATCAGTGGCCACCCTCGGCGGACTTGACCACCATCAGCTCGTTGCCACGCTCGTCGATGGCCTTCACGGCGATGCGTTTCTTGTCGCCGAGCACGAAGGGCTCGCTTACCGTTCCGGCAAGATGCTCCCAAACGCTGTCGCTAAATTGGCCTTTGAGTGATTTTTGCAGGTTTTCCCAAGCGCCGGTCTTTGGAAAGAACACCTGCGTCGCCATGAACACCATGCCGTTGTAGTTGCCGTCGAGCATCCAGCACGGCAGGTTCTCGGCCTTGACCTCGTCCGTCTCCATGGTGTCGGGCCGGAAGATGTCGAGCCCCTTGATGACGACGCGGTGGAGTGGCGTTCCGTCCCTCTCCTTTCCGGCATGTTCCACCGTCACGTCCGGCAGGCCGGTGATGGAGAAGATTTCGCTGGTCTTGCTGGTCTTGAGCAAGTCGGACATGACCACGTCCGGCGTCACCGCCACATAGGTGGTCGGGACTTTCAGCTTGTCCAGCATCTCACGAGCCTTCGCCTGGATGGCGAAGCCGAAGAGAAACAGTTGCTGGAAGCCTTGCTGCAAGGCCTCGGTGTGGGCGTTGAAGACGTATTCGGAGCCGATGGCACCGTCCTCCGGGCCGAAGACGAAGGCGATGCGCTTCTCGCTGCCGTTCTTTGCGAGGCCCTCGGCATGGAGATACTCGCGGTCGGCAAGCGGGCTGATCGCTTCCAGTTGCAGGGTCACATTGCCAGGCAGGTGCAGGGTTTTGCTCTGGCGGAGCAACTCGATCATGCGGTCGAGGTAGGCGCGTGGATTTCCTGCAATCCCGCGGGGCGAAGCGCTTCCTGATTCTTCTTCGAGAATAATCGCAGCTTGAATGGTCGCCTCAACCGTGAAGGCTCCCGTGACTCGGGTGATCTTGTTATTCCGCTCTGGCCTATGGACAAGCGTCTCCATGAGCGGCGCCTCATCGTTGGCAATCGTGCTGGCCACGATGTGGGGAATCATACCACCCGTTTCTTGGCCCTTGTTATTTCGCTTGCGTTCGTAAACGAATCCGCCACTCGGTCCTTGGGCCGGATCGCGCAGCCTGTACCAAGGAAAAGTCGCAGTTAGTAGTCGTTGCCGCGCCAACGCAATCGGCACACGGGAAGTATCGCAAGTAATCCAACGGCGCCCCCATTGCTCCGCTACTATGGCGGTAGACCCTGATCCACAGGTTATGTCCACTATGAGGTCACCTGGATCACTCGTCATTAAAACGCAGCGTTCGATGACTCGTTCGTTCGTTTGTACAACGTAAATGGGATCGCTTGCTCCGCCGAAACCATCCCACCAATTGGATATCGCGCGATAACCGAAATCGTCATGATAACGCTTGTAACGAAGTTGGTTTTTCCCAATGAATAGCCTGTTGGCTTTCGCCAGTTTGTCCATTCCCGATGGACCACCATCTTCTGACACGGCATCGGTTTTCCAGCCGAGACCATTGCTGATTCCGGGATCGAATTTTCGTCCCTTAAACGTGTATGTTACAGCCTGCGATTTTCCCGGCTTACCGCCTGTGTAATTTTCAGACGTAAATACTCGTGCTCCCGGAAAATCGACGAAAAGAAGATCTGGGTTATCGCGATAGTACCGATCTGGTTTGCTCTCTCTCTTTTCCAACTCAACAATTGTCAGCTCGGTCCCATCAGGAAGTTCGACGTAGCGAAACGTCTCAATCAAATCGCTGTCCAGTGGAGCCTTTTCGAACAGCTGATTGTATTTTCGGCGTAGCTGTTCTTTGTCTTTGGTAGCCCAGACCAGATAATCGTTGACTGGGTCGATTAGACCGCCTTTCTGGCTCCCTTTCTTCTTAACGGGGATCGTAACGACGTAGTTCTCTAAGCCGAAAACCTCGCTTACCACATCTCTTACGAGGCTGAGGTTTTCATCGGAAATTTGGATGAAGACAGAGCCAGATGGGGTCAGCAATTCTCTGGCAAGCAGCAGTCTGTCGCGAAGGTAGGTAAGATATGAGTGAAGACCCAACTCCCAGGTATCACGAAATGCCTTGACCATCTCCGGCTCGCGGATCATGTCGTCATCGGAGCCGTCGGAGACCTTGTTCTTGCGAACGAACGGCTGGAAGTTCGATCCAAATTTCACGCCATAGGGCGGATCGAAATAGATCATCTGCACCTGACCGCCCATGCCCTCGTATTCGAGCAGGGAGTTCATCACCTGCAATGAGTCGCCGAGGATGAGCCGGTTAGTCCACGGTCCGTTGTGCTCGTAGGCGTCCAGCTTGTCGGCCACATCGAGGCCAGTGTCGCCGAACAGGTCGAGGTTGGTGCCCAGCGCCTTGTGCGACTTCAACGTTTCCAGGATCGCCTGCGTTGAGTGCCGCTCGTGGACGAACAGCGGCAGCGTGGGCACGGTCACCTGCTGCCGCTCGGCTTTGCCGGTCCAATTGAGGAAGGGCTTGGTCAGGCTGCGAAGGCGGGCCACACATTGGGACAGCGACGAGAAGCTTTCCCCATTGCCCGCCCACACCTGCGGTGCGGAGAAGACTGTTGTCTCTCCCTTTTCCGCTGCGTCGGCGACCAGCACCAGTAGCCACTCGGCAAAGGCGCGGTCGGCGCTCTCGTCCCATGATAGCTCCGGTGCCAAACTGGAGTCATAGCGGTAGGTCTTTGGCCCCTTCTTGTTCGAGAACTGGGCTTCGACGCCTGCATCGGGACGCTGCACGGTTTCCTGGTTATGTTTGTAGATGGACGCATTCGTCCCATTATCCTGCGCCATCAATTGCCCCTTGTAAGCCCCGTGAGTGATTCCCTTTGTTTGACGATGGGTAGCGGATAATCGCCCGCAAATCATCCCCGGTGTATCAGGTGGGCCGGAATCGATTCGCGAGAGGGGAAGATGCCAGGCTCGACCGAGAGGCGTGGAGGGGAGAATGGCCATCTCAAAAGAGCGCTCGCAGACACCCTGTTGCTGCGCGCGTCTCGCGACTTCGACGATCTTGCGGCATGGCGGGGCTTCGTCGAGGAAATCGTCGGCCGCGCGGCAACGCGCGTAATGAGAAGGTCGCCCATGCTTCAAAAGCAGTCGACACCGATACTCGACAAGTACGACAGGCCACCCCGGTGAAATTGGATGTTAATGGTTATGCAAGGCGGCGAAGCGCTCGCGCTCCTCGCGATTTATCCTTGCCTCCTGATCGCTTGTTGTCCGTTCGTGATAAGCGGCAATCTCCCGTTGCTGCTTTTCGATTTCTGCTCGTCGTCTCGCTTGGACCTCCGGCTCAGCCCATGCGCCGCCCGGATGATAAAGAACGGACATGCTCGCGGCAACCGCAACCGCGAGGGAATTGGAATGCCGTAGAGGCCAAACTTTGCGGCTGGAATCGTCCCAGCAGCCCAGTTCGGCGGTAGCAGCCAATGAGGGATGATTTCGGTCGAAGCGGTCTAGACCGCGCGCTTGCAGTTCGACGGGCTTGAGCCGCATGTGCACCCCGTCGGGCGCGGAGGCGTTGATGCGATCAACCTCCTTATCGACGTTTGCTGCGAGCGCAAACATATCAGCAATCGCCTGCGCATGCTCGTGGTACTCCCGAAATGCCGACACTGCTTCTTCGAGGCGTGCTTGGACGCGCTCGCAATCGGCATACCAGCGCTCGCACTGTTCAGCGTAAAGAGCATCGCTTAATTTGTCCCGCAATTTTGGCATTATGTTATTCAGCCGGTCACGGGTCATCTCGGCATGAACGATTCGCTGAGGCGCATCGCCTACATCGGGCGTCAGGACTAGATCAAGCGATTCAGATCGGAGGGCAGTCGCGGTAACATCTGCTGCGGCGGCAGCAGCCTCGACTTCGTCAATCAATTTAGTCAACGCCGCACTGCTGGCGTTTTCATCACTGAGCGCAACCGAAATGCGCTGCTCAAGTGAGTATTCTTCGTTTGTCGATTCCGGGGAATTGTTCATTTGTACCTCCCTTCTGGCCAGTCTTCGATCCGCCGACATTGATCAACCCTCGCGCCACGCGTTACTCAGACGCGTGTCATGTTTGCGATAAACACTTTCCATGCGTTTGCGATGTTCGCGCACAGCGTCACGAATGCTCAGGCCATCACGCTGGCCTAGGCGATCTGGTACGCAAACGCCGTCGCGAATATGTCCGGGTGAGCCGTAGTCGTCCGGATAATCCGGCCCCTTGACCGTACAAACGGCACCTTCGATAAAATCGCCATTACTGGCGAAAAACTCGTTGACGTCGTCGTCGCTCTCGCCTTGATCGCGCCATTGGTTCGTTACGCGAGCTTCATAATTTTGATATGCTTCCCGTTTTGCGTCAGACGCGGCTTGATCTTTCACAGCGAATGCGAATCCGGGGCGACGACCGGCTTCGCCACCGAACGCGTCTGTGACGCGGACGGCGCGCTTCGCAGCGGCCCGCTGCCGCGTGATCGAATCTCGCATTGCGGTTGGCACCGATAAAACAACGCCGTCGCGCAGCACCCCATTTGAAAGCGCCTCGTCCTCGCTAAGTTCGACGCCGTCAGCATTGCGATAAAATCTGGTTCCTTTTTTCATCTTCGAACTCCTGTTAGTTTCAAGAAACGTTCTTCACCATGGCAGTCGAATCGGTGCTGCGTAGCGGGCTAAATCCTCGTCGGATAAAGTTGGGTGTGCTGGCGTAGTATGGTCGCCGTCGAACTCACCGTTCATAGCTGCGATTATGCGCTGACGCCTTTGTTCACGCGCGGCGGAAGCAGCGTCGTCGTTATCGTCACCGTCAACCCAAGAATATGAGGTATCGTATCCGCCGTATTGGTTGGCGAGTGAAGCAAGCCCTGCAACGGCATTCGCGACGTCGTCATGCGAGTTCGGAGCATGATCAATGCTGTCGCGGCCGCCGCGTGCTGTTCGACGTTCCAGTCCCGTCAATTGAGATATGAGTCGAGGGTTATCGAGCAGTTCAATGCGTGCAGAATTAATCAACGGCAGTAGACTATTATAAAGAGAGCTTTTCGGTTGCGCGGATTGCTCGAACCTGATTCCACATTTCGCAAAAACTTCGCGAGGCCATTCACCTGCATATCGATCACCAACAATCGTCGTGACGCGATAATCCTTCAACGTTCTGCAAAACTCTTCGACAACGGATTCCGGACTAAACGGCGGTTGCCGCTCGCGAAGACAATCAATCACAACGGTCTGTCGCGCATAATCAGAATGGCCAATAGCAAGCGTGAAGCTATCTGCGCTGCCACCCGATGGATCGACGAAGCCGAGATAACTTAGTTTAGCATCGAAAGGACGTTCGTAGATTCCTTTCGTCACACATGCATTCACGCTTTCGCTCGAAATATACGCTGAGATATCTCGACGAAACTGAGCGCCATATTCGGCTGCTGCCGAAGCAGGATCAGCCTCATAGGCATCAGCTATGATCTTGGCGTCGACAACGGGATTGATTGTTGCGGTAGCGGCCTGAACGACAAGAACCGGATCGTGATCCTTGCCGTAATGAACCTGGTATGCCTCGTACAATGCACCTTTACGAGCATAAGGCGAGGACGCAGCTAGCAGCATGGCGTTCGGGATCGTTGCCATTGCAGGACGAAGTGCAGCAAGTATCTCAGTATCTGGGCTGGCCGAGTCCTCACCCTGCCAGAACGCGATCTCGTCGCAGAGCGCGGCGACCAGCGTAAATCCGCGCACGCTTCGGAAAGAAGCTGTTACGACTTCAATGGTAATGTTGTTTGTCAGGGAAATGCTCTCGGTTGTTTCACCCTCAATCATGCGGGCCAACATCGGCGTGTTCGTAAGAAACGCCTTGATATATCGCAGAACCACTTTTGCCTGCTTACGATCACAGGCGATAATCTGCACGACACCTCTTTCGCCCGGTGCGAGGTACGGTTTGTAATCGAAGAAGCAAGCAAGCCATACCGCGATCAGTGCAATGATTCGGCTTTTGCCGCCACGTCGTCCAATCGCCAACCAAACTTCCTTAGCGATCTTGTTCGGTGCTTCTGTGCGGCCGGTGAGTTGTTGAAAGAGGCGCAGTTCCTCCGGCGTCATAGGCAGAGCAAAGATAGCTGCGAGAACTACAAACCATGTCGCCCATGACTTTGGGTTCTTGAAGAACGGACGGAATAGCGCGGGATCGTGGACAGCATCGAGAATTGTCAAGGACCGTTGTGTTTGCCTGCTAATTCTTCGGCGTGCCACGCGAACGCGTTCAATCATTCCCTCGACTCCGATTCGGATTCGACGGCTTGCGCTTCTTCGGCTGGATAATTGCTGGCGATATATTCCTGCAAGCTTGGCGTCACATCGCGAGAGCGTCTCTGTAGTCCCACGCTTTCGAGGAGGCGTCTCATTGAATTACTTGCGCGTTGATAGGCGTCCAATTCGGCAGGCTCGGCTTTCCCTCTCAGCGCGAACTTCGCCTCCATGCGTTCAAGCTCGGTAATCAGGGTTACGGCTCGTCGTATGATCGCTGTTTCGGCAGCGGACATTAAATCAGGGCCACCGAGATCGGTGGCGTGCTGGATAAGTAAATCTCGGAAACGACGCGCCCATTGACTTCGCGCGTCGACAGACGCTGGTAGAACGTGTCCGTTGGACAGTCTTGATCGGCCTTTGCTCTTCGCGGCCTGTTTGTTTTTACTTGTCGGCATCTGAGTTTAAGGCTCTTGGAGCTACCCCAGATAGGTAGGCGCTCCCGAGCCTGTGCGCAACATGATTGCGACATGTTCTAATAAGTACTTGATATTATGATAGAATCATGATGATGCACGGATGTACAATCTGTTTATCCAAGCGGAATTAGGACTGATGTTTGGCAATAAATACAAGTATTCGATGGTTGACTAAAGTAGTCGTTTGTTGGCTATTTTGGCGGGGGGAAGTTTGACGGGCTGGTTCGAGTCTCGTTGGGGGGTCTACGGGATAACAGCCTTGACGTAGGGCCATAGCCAATTCACTGCCGATCCACCTGCAATGATCGTGGCTACTATCGCAGCCCAGCGTGTCCAGAATATCTGAGTCCGTCTAAAGGCATCTTCCCGTTCGGATTTGCACTTATCCTTCCATGCAAGCCACTCTTGAGCAAAACCTATCGTGACTTTTGGTTCAACGCCTATGGCGATAGCTCCGGCTGATCCAGCATCAGTCTGCGCAAGTCGGTAACGCACGTTCTCTGCACCTGTGCGCTCCAAACATGTAAGCCATCGCTCCGATCTCTTTTCGTCATGCCATGGCGATTGCGTGTAGTCCCAAGCTGAGGACATTCCGTGCACTCCACTTCGGATCATTATTCGGTTAGATCGCGTCGAGGCAAACCGCGTGTCACCCGCATTAGGTTTGAGAAGCAAGAGCGTTCGTAGCGAGTGCCTACTCCTCCCCATTCGGCATTTACATCTTTCCAGCCAAATTGCAGGTAGTGCACGGCTTCGGTGAACGCCTCGTCAGCGGGCTCTAGATCAGGGGTGAAAGAACGACGACGAGGTTTTGCTGTTGTTTTGCGAGTCATTGTTTCAGTCCTTTCAATTTCCAAGATTCCTGAGTGTGTTTACCTCTGCAGTTCGGCTTCAGTTTGATCCGTGGGGGTGTAGGTTGGCGGTGTTGGCATAACCAGTGTAAAAGATTGCTGCCAACACCGCCAACAACACCGCCAACCTGTTTTTGCAAGTTAGCCCGATAAATAAAGGACTTCTTGTTCAAGTCCGCCAAATAACACCCTCTCGGGAATCTACCAAAAAACATGCAAATCCTTGCTTGCCTTTCAACTGGGCGTGTTTCCTTACGTTGGCGGTGTTGTTGGCGGCCTCGCATGTTTTGGTCACCATTCTTATCGTCGCAGACTCAACCATGACACACCCTCGTTCTTTACACACCTGATCTTGAGGCTCTTACGCGCACGCTCTAGCGTACGTTCGCTGATGCCAACTGCTTTCGCTGCTGCCACAACTTCTCTTTGTCGTTTTGGGCCATCGGCCAGCAATTCTTCCAGCAAGTCTTCGGCACTCTCTTTCTTATTGTTGGGTTTCGACGCGCCTGTCAGCAGGTCGTCGGCCTTCATATCCACCCAGTCATGCTCCCATTCGAGCGCTATGCTTCTGTGTGTTGGTGTCATGCGAAAGGCTGCTGCCTTTTCCCTACTGAGGTTGGTTTTGGCTTGCACAATGATGCGCCGGTCGTAATCGTTCGGGTCTCGTCCGACGAGAATGGCACTGCGTGGCATGTTGATAAACGCCCCTGCACCTTGGGCACGTTGCTTGGCATTCAGATCGTTCTTCTTGTTTGTATGCAGAACAAAGACAACTGCGAGCTTGTACCTGCGCGCCAACCTTAATAAGGGTTGGAGCATTTGTTGGCGAGCTTCCGAATCAAAGAAGACATTCACCCGTCCGGCAAAGTCGGTAATCGGATCGATGTAAACCAATTTCACGTCACCTATTGCTTTAATTTTTTCTTCCAGTTGCTTTGCAATTTGATCCAGCGCCACATAGGGATCGAAGTCCGCCGGATCGTCGGGAATGTCATATCCGACGAGGTGAACCTTCGACATGTCAGCGCCTGCTTCTTTCAATCGAGGGCCAATCACCGTTTCCGGACTATCCTCAGCAGCCATGATAAGCACGGAGCCTAATGGTGCGCGGTCCGGGGCTTCGTTGCCGAAGCATGGCAGTTCTTTACCGGTGGTAACACGGGCTATGATTTCATACGCTAGGGATGATTTGCCGATTCCGGAATCGCCATATAGGCAGTTCATTTCACGACGTGCTATGAACGGCCACCACAACCAGAGTGTTTTCCGTCGCGCAAACTGATCGAGCCTTCGGGTAGTCAATATGCGCTTCTCTCGAAAGCCGCTCTTGTCAGGTAGTTTATCTAGTTTATCGCGAGCACGGCTTAGTTGCCGTTCGACGTATTCATGTCGTTTCTGTCCTCCTTTTTCGCAAATGTGTTCGTAAATCGTCTTGCCTGCATAGGTCTTATTCAAGAGGGTGCTTATAATCAGGCCCTCGTCGACATTGGCGCGCAGTGCGCTCATGAGGAATGAGCGAAATAATCCACTGCGCGTATTGAAGCCAGCGTGGTCCGGGTTCTTTAGGTGCAGCAGTGCGGCTACCTGTTTTGGTAGTCCGTTATCACTGTTGTGCTCCACCATTTTCGGCTTCTCTTTGATGGACTCGACGTGCTCCGGGAAATCTTCGAGTCGGTAGATAGCTGTCTCGTCTATGCTCACATAGCGCGAGAGGCATTTGACTCGTCCTCTCTTTTTCTTCGCAGCATTCGGATAATTCACCGTGCCCGGTATGCGTAAGACGCGATCAATATTACGCGTCGACGGATCAGCACCGAGTCTCACAGCGAGAGCGTGATTGCGGCTTTCTATAGCTGAGATATCGCCGTCACTCCGAATCGGAAACGGCTTCGTCAGTTCCCACAGACACTGCAGGCCGTTTCCGGAATCGACTGTGAAAGTCGGTTTTGGCTTGAAGGTTTTAAGTCGCTTCAAAGTACGGCGTTTGAATGCGTCCGACGTCTCGTCAGGAGCCGGGTCAATGTCCGCGTGCAGATACATCGCGGCTGTAAAGTCTCGCTTCGATGGTTTCTTGCTCACCGGGCCGGTGACATTCAAAGTGTAATAAGTGCCGTAGCCTCGCTCGTTTTGCTCGACAACGAATCTGCGCGCAGCAGCTGGGTTGGGGAAGCTTCGTGTGATCGTGCTCCCCCCGTCTGGCGGGATCGCAGTGATAGCGATAATGCGCCCTTCGGGACGCAGGTCGCTGAGAAAGTCGAAAGTGTCGTCGCTGCTGATCTTCTCCTTGTTTGCGGTTGCCACGCTCATTTCGAACGCCTCCTCTCCCGTGTCGTGAAAGGCGCGAAGGTAACCAAAGCGTCCACATAGCCGGACGGATAGCCGGTGAAATCCCGTTTGGCTGCCCATGCACGGATGGCAGCTTCACCGGTGATTCCTTCGTCATAAAGCGTGCGGAGATCGCCGAACAAATCCATGTAGAAGTTGGCTCGGGATGAACCCCGTCGACCTAATGCAAAGAGCATCTGTACTCTCTCCGGAGACGAAGCGCGGAATGTGTAAGTTCCTCCGTAGCGGCGGCTCATAATTCACCTCCCCACTGAGCGAGCAGCACCGAGCGGCGCGCGCTCCACAGTCCTCCGATCTTGCGCGTTCCTTTGATCGCCTTGCTCTCCAACAAATAGTAAGCCTGACGCTCGCTGCGGCCGATGAGGTTGCCGATGGCGGCGGCCCCCCAAACGATCTCGTCAGGATCGTCGTTTGTGGTGACGGGCGCGCTTGGGGCAGGGGACTGACGGACAGGCTGACGGGTGGCCTTTGCGATCGGCAACCTGCGGCGTCCATGAGGTTTGGATTTTCGTGCAGTGGACATTCTGTCTAGCTCCGGGTGTTGTGCGCCGGAGCCGACTTGATGCCTAAGAATACAAAGCCGCCCCCAGCGCGGTTAAAGCGCTTGGGCGACTCTCGGTGACGAGGCGAGCCTAGATGGCCCTATGTGGTTAATGCCTTCGTCTCCCCGCGCGTCGCGGTGATCTCGATCCGTTTCCCCCACCCGATCTAATGGCGGGGCCTTCTCCATTCATGCCGGGATAGAACCGGACACAGGGGTTAGGTTTTTGATTGCGGATATTAGCGCAGATTTCTGAGGCCATGGCAAGGGCTTCAAACGGCTCACAAATCCCCCCATTTCATGTTGCGTGCATGTTGCGTGGAGTTTCTGGAACCATTTGTCAGCCATTGAAAACACAAGGGAAATTCTGCAAAGCGTGCAACATGAAAATGGCCCCGATATGAGGCCCGATAAACTCGAAAAATCATTTATTTTCAGGTGTTTAGTGGCTGGCTGGGGAACTAGGATTCGAACCTAGACAAACAGAGTCAGAGTCTGTTGTGCTACCGTTACACCATTCCCCAATAAGCCGTTGATCCTGCAATCTTTCCAGAAGCTCTGCAGGGTCAGCGGAGCGTGATCGAATCGCCGGGGCGGACACACGCGCGACCGGAAAACGTGGTGGTTCTACCCGTTAGCTCCCGTCCTTGGCAAGCGCGCGGGCGGGGCGGCGGTGCATTTCGTTTTGCCGTGCCTTGCAGCGTTTTCGAGCCAAGCGGGTGCCGGTTCTCATCAGGAAAACGCGCTATTCGAAATCATGGAGCCTCGCTTCCAATTCCATGGGCAGCAAAAGACCCGCGCTATTCGGCCGCTTCCTTGATCGAGGCGCCGCTCGGCAGGCTCCGATCGCGTCCGGCGCCTCCGCGCCCCCAGCCGGACAGCCAGTTGGAGAACTGGTCGAGGTAGAGATAGACCACCGGCGTGGTGAACAGCGTCAATACTTGGCTGACTGCCAATCCGCCGACCATGGCGTAACCGAGCGGCTGGCGGATTTCCGCGCCGGTGCCGGTGCCGAGCATCAGCGGCACACCGCCAAGCATCGCGGCCATGGTCGTCATCATGATCGGGCGGAAGCGGAGCAGGGCGGCCTTGCGTATGGATTGCTCCGGCGACAGGTGCTCCTCGCGTTCGGCCGCGATCGCAAAGTCGACCATCATGATGCCGTTCTTCTTGACGATGCCGATCAACAGGATGATGCCGATCAGCGCGATCAGGCTGAAGTCGTAGCCGAACAGCATCAGCGTCGCCAGCGCGCCGACGCCCGCCGACGGCAGCGTCGACAGGATGGTGATCGGGTGGATGTAGCTTTCGTAGAGAATGCCGAGGATCAGGTAGACCACGACGAGCGCGGCGAGGATCAACAGCGGCACGGTGCCGAGCGATTGCTGGAACGCCTGCGCGGTGCCCTGGAAGCTGCCATTGAGCGTGGCCGGCGCGCCGAGCTGGCGCATGGCGTTCTGCACGGCATCGGTGGCCTGTCCCAGCGCCACGCCCTGCGCGAGGTTGAAGCTGATGGTGATCGCCGGAAACTGGCCCTGATGGCTGATCGACAGCGGGCGCACCGGCACCGTCGTCCACTTCGCGAACACCGAGAGCGGGACCTGTTCGCCGGTGAGCGGTGATTTCACGTAGATCTTGTTCAGCGTGTCGACCTTGCCCTGCAATTCGGGAAGAATCTCAAGTATCACGTGATAGCTGTTGAGCTGCGTGAAGTACTGCGCGACCTGGCGCTGGCCGAAGGCGTCGTAGAGCGTGTCGTCGATGAGCTGCGGTGCGATGCCGTAACGCGAGGCGGCGTCGCGATCCACCGTGAGCGTCAGCGTGGTGCCGTTGGTCTGCTGGTCGGTGGCGACGTCGCGCAGTTGCGGCAGCGTCTGCAGCTTGCTCAGCACCTTCGGCGCCCAGGTGTTCAATTCGTCGAGATTGGCGTCCTGTAGCGTGAACTCGAACTGCGTGCGGGTGGCGCGCCCGCCGAGCCGGACGTCCTGCGATGCCTGAAGAAACTGCCGCGCTCCCTCCACCTTGTCGAGTTTGGGCCGCAGCCGCGCGATGATCTGCTGCGCCGAGGCGTCGCGCTCTCCGCGCGGTTTCAGCGTGACGTACATGCGGCCGTTGTTGAGCGCGCTGCCGCCGCCGCCGATGAACATGGCGATGCTGGCGACGGCGGGATCGGACATCACGATCCGTCCCAGTTCCTCCTGCTTCCGCTTCATCTCGTCGAAGGAGATGTCCTGCGCCGCCTCGGACGTGCCGAGGATCATGCCGTTGTCCTGTTGGGGAAAGAATCCCTTTGGGATGATGACGAACAGGTAGATCGACAGGCCGAGCGTCACGAAGAACACCAGAAGCGTGGTGCGCCGCCAGCGCAGCACGAGGTCCAGACCGCGGCGATAGGCGTCGAGCATGGCGTCGAAGCCGCGTTCGCTGATCTGATAGAGCTTGCCGTGCCGGACGTCGTGCTGGTTTCGCAGGAACCGCGACGCCATCATCGGCGTCAGCGTCAGCGACACCACGAGCGACACGAAGATCGCCATCGCCAGCGTCACGGCGAATTCGCGGAACAGACGTCCGATGATGCCGCCCATCAGCAGGAGCGGGATCAGCACCGCGACCAGCGAAATGCTGATCGACATGATGGTGAAGCCGATCTCGCCCGCGCCCTTGAGCGCGGCCGCCATCGGCGTTTCGCCTTGCTCGATGTAGCGACTGATGTTTTCCAGCATGACGATGGCGTCGTCGACCACAAAGCCGACCGAAATCGTCAGCGCCATCAGCGAGAGATTGTCGAGCGAATAGCCGAACGGCCACATCAGCGCGCATGCGCCGAGCAGCGCCAGCGGAACGGTGACGCTCGGAATGATGGTCGCCCAGAAACTTCTCAGGAACAGGAAGATCACCATCACGACGAGGGCGATGGTGATGAGCAGGGTGATCTGCACGTCTTCGACGGCGGCGCGAATGGTGGTGGTGCGGTCGCTGATGATCTTGATCTTGATCGCGGGCGGAATCCCCGCGATCAGTTTCGGCAGTTCCGCCTTGATCCTGTCGACCGTGTCGATGACGTTGGCGCCCGGCTGCTTGAAAATGACGAGGAACACGCCGCGCTCGCCGTTCGCCCACGCCGCCCGCTTGTTGTCCTCGGGGCCGGATACCGCCCGGCCGATGTCGCGGATACGCAACGGCCCGCCGTTGCGGTAGGCGATGATGACGTCGTTCCAGTCCTTCGACGCGGTCAACTGGTCGTTGGCATAGATGGTGTAGCTGCGCGTCCCGCCGTCGATGCTGCCTTTCGGGCTGTCGACCGTCGTCATGGTGATCTGGCTGCGGATGTCCTCCAGCGACAATCCCTTGGCCACGAGCTTCGCCGGATCGATCTGGATACGGATCGCGGGCTTCTGCTGGCCGCCGACGAACACCTGCGCGACGCCGGAAATCTGGCTGATCTGCTGCGCCATGTTGGCGTCGGTGTCGTCGCTCACCGTGGTCAGGGGCAGGGTGTCGGATGTCGCCGACAGCAGCATGATGGGCGAGTCGGCCGGATTGACCTTGCGGTAGGTCGGCGGGCTTGGAAGGTTTTTCGGCAACTGGCCGCCGGCGGCATTGATGGCGCCCTGAACGTCGTTGGCGGCGCCGTCGATGTTGCGGTTGAGATCGAACTGGATCGTGATCGAGGTCGATCCGATCGAACTGGTCGACGTCATCTGCGCGATGCCGGGAATTTGCGCCATTTGCCGCTCGAGCGGCTGCGCCACCGAGGACGCCATGGTTTCGGGGCTTGCGCCGGGCAGGTTCGCCTGGACCTGGATGGTTGGGAAATCGACCTGCGGCAATGGCGCGACCGGAAGCAGCGGGAACGCCACCAGTCCGACAAACAGAATGCCCGCCATCAGCAACGAGGTTGCGATGGGATATCTGATAAACGGTGCGGAAATGCTGCCGTTCATTCTAGCGTCCTGATCCCGAAGTTCGCATGTCCCGCAACAACCTCGATGCGAGCTTCCGGACTAATGGGCTTTGCCGTCAGACGGCTCGGAGTCCGCAACTGTCGTGGTCACGGCCGATCCCGGCTCAACCCGATATTGTCCAGCAACTATAACACGTTCTCCGGGTGAGAGGCCGTTCTCGACGACGGTTTCGCCGTCGATCGACTGGCCGACCTTGATCTTGCGAAACTCGGCCTTGTTGTCCTGATTGACGGCGTAGGCATAAAGCCCGTCGGTTCCGTGCTTGACGGCGTCGTCGGGGACCACGACGGCGTCTTTCACCGTGGACACAAGCAGGCGGGTCGAGACCGACTGCCCCGGCCACAAGACGTGATCCTTGTTCTCGAAAACCGCCTTGAGGCGAATGGTTCCGCTGGTGGTGTCGACCTGGTTGTTGATCAGCATCAGCGTACCTTCGGAAAGAACCCGCTTGCCGTCGGCGGAGTAGGCGATTGTCTTCGGCGATCCGGCGGCGAGGGCATCCTTGATCTGCGGAAGCTGCTCTTCCGGCGCGGTGAAAACCACGGCAATCGGCTCGATCTGCGCGATGGTGACGATGCCGGTCTGCGTCGAGGCGTTGACGATGTTGCCCTGGTCCACCTGCCGGAAGCCGGTGACGCCTGCGATCGGCGCGCGGATGTTGGTGTAATCGAGCTGGGTTTGCGCGTTGGCGATCGCGGCGTCGTCCGCCGCGATCTGCGCGGTGAGCTGCTGCACGGTGGAACGCTGGGTATCGGTCTGTTGCCGGGTCGCGAACTCGCCGAGCTTGGTATAGCGCTGCAAGTCGAGATTGGCATTGGCGCGATTGGCTTCATCCTGCGCCTTCTTGGCCTTGGCCTGATCGAGTGCTGCCTGGAACGGCCGCGGATCGATATGGGCGAGCAGATCGCCCTTCTGGACCAGTTGGCCTTCCTTGAAGGCGATCCGGTCGATCTGGCCGTCGACCCGTGTGCGGACCACGACGGTATTGAACCCCTGAACGGTTCCGAGGCCGGTCAGATAGACCGGGAAATCGCTTTTCCGAACGGTCGCGATCTTGACCGGAATCGCGCGCGCGGTTGCGTCGCGGGTGTGATCGGCGCCATTATGCTTTCCCGCGCCGTGCTGCCACAGCGCGTAACCGCCCGCCAGGGCGATCACCGCGACGAGGGAGGTCCAACCGAGGATTCGCGACCGTGACATGGGGGCTCGCGCTGAAAAATCCGGACTTCAAAAATCGTCCGATTAGCCGTAGATAGATGCATGCTTATAATGTGTAAACACACCATCCTTTGATAATTCTAAACAATCGGAAACCTTTAGGGCCAGTGCGCTGCCGATGTCTCTCGATCGCAAACGCCAGTTCGTCTCGCAATTGATCGAAAGCTCGCGCCTGCTGCGCAATTATATCGACCTGCGCGCCAAAGGCTGCGGGACCACGCGGGCCCAGTGGATCGTGCTGTTTCAGCTCCGTCAAAAGGAAGGTCTGTCGCAAGTCGATCTGGCCGAAGTCCTGGAATTGCAGCCGATTTCGCTGGTGCGGCTGCTCGACCGGCTGGTCGATCACGGCCTCCTGGAGCGCCGGCCCGATCCTCGGGACCGCCGCGCCAACCGTTTGTTTCTGACCGGGGCAGGGCGCCGGCTCGTCGACGATCTGGACAGCCTTCGCGACTCCATCGCCGCCGATGTCTTGCGGGGAATTCCAGAGGAGACTGTCGAAACGAGTCTCGAGGCCCTTCGGGCTATCAAGCACCGTATTAAGAGTGTCTCCGACGACAAGGGCTCTGAAAAGCCGGGCGATGCCGCGAGCAAATAACGGCTGCGCACGGACATGCGCCGAAACGTTGCGCCTCACGCGACGGCGTTGACGATCAAGTTGTCAGTTGTCACCGAACATCGCTTCTCCCATATCAGCCCATTGCAAACCCGGCGCGAAGCCGGGCTGCACGAACGAAACAAGGAGCCGACGATGGACGAGCTGAACGGCCGGATGATGGCGTGCCAGATCATGATTACAGGTTTGATTGCGCGCGTGGCCAACAACTCTCCGGATCCGCTTCGTTTCCTGACTGATTTCCGCGACGAGATCAAAGCCGTGGTGCGGCAGGTCAACATTGCGGGGACGGACGACACCGATCGCATAAGAAGCGTTGCGCAAAAGACCGTCGACGAAATGCTGTCGTTGATGAAGCCGCCGAGCGCGAGTTGATCATTGTCAGGCTTCGGCAATTAGAATTGTTTCAAATACAGCGCAGTCAAGGGGATTGAGTGCAGACTCCCATGCCGGATCGGTCTTCCAATTTAGAATCGCTATGATTTAGACATATTCAAAGAAGTTCGCGTTACAGTTTCGCCAAAACGCGTTGACCCTCAAAGTCCTGATCGATAGTGCTCCCCATGTGGTAAATCAGCGCAGCGTTGAACGCGCGCAGTGACCTAGTTACTGTTGGGGGAACGTTTTATGAGTAATGCAAGGGTGCCGAGGTCGTTGCGGACAGTCGCAGCGGCCGGGTCGATCGACAGGTCGCTGGAAGTCAATTCCGTCGGCAAGGTGTCCGCCGTTGCAGGACTCATCGCGGTTGCCTCTTTCTCTTCTGCCGAAGCACAGCAAGCCAACCTCCCGGCGGTCACGGTCGATGCCCCGGTCGCCCGTCCGCATCGTGCTGCGCCGAAGCCAACGGCGGATCACGTCCGGGCGCGCACCGCATTGCGCCGTGCGGCGCGCCGCACCCAGCCGGCGCAGGTCGCGCCGGTGCCGTTTCCCAACGCCGGCAATCTCGCGGCGGATCGCAATCCCTATGCGGACGCGGCCGCGCCCTACAAGGTCGATCACCTGCAGGCATCCGGCAAATTTCCGGAGCCGTTGCTGAACACGCCGAAGACGGTCACGGTTCTCAGCAAGGACGTGCTCGCGGACAAGAGCGCCACCTTGCTCAAGGAGGTGGCGCGCACCACCGCCGGCGTCACGCTCGGCACGGGCGAGGGCGGCAACGCCTTCGGCGATCGTTTCTTCATTCGCGGCTTCGATGCCCGCAACGACGTGTTCATCGACGGCGTTCGCGATCCCGGCGTCAGCGTCCGCGAGAACTTCTTCACCGAGCAGGTGGAAATCCTGCGCGGGCCGGGCTCGTCCTTCGCCGGTCGCGGCACCACCGGCGGCGCCATCAACATCGTGACCAAGCAGGCCACGACCGCGGGCAATTTCTACAACATGGATACGATGTTCGGCACCGACCAGACCAAGCGGGTGGTGCTCGACGTCAATCAGGTCATCAGCCCGACATTGGCGGTTCGCGCCGGCGGTCTGTTCCAGGATGCCAATATCGCGGGCCGAAACTACATCACCGACGATCGCGGCGGCGGTTTCCTGGCCGTGACCTGGAAGCCGATCGATGCGATCAAGGTGCAGGCCAACTACATCCACACCGATCTGCATGGCCTTCCCGATTTCGGCGTGCCGTATTATCGGCCCGGTACGTCGCCCTATACTTCGACCGCAGGCGGACCGTTCCCGCAATTCGGCCTCAACCGCAACACCTGGTACGGCTTCCTCAATCGCGACTTCCAGTCCTACAGGCAGGACATCGGCACGCTGAACCTGGAAGCGCACATCACCCCTGATCTTGTCGTCACCAACAAGACGCGCGTGCAGCATTCGATCCTGGACTATATCGGGACGCTGCCGGAACGCCCGGTGGTGACCGATCCGAACCCTGCTAACTGGACGCTCAGCGCCAATCCGCAGAGCCGCTTTCAGCCGACCAACGTCTTCGCCAACCAGACCGAGGCGGCCTACAAGTTCGGCACCGGACTGTGGCGCCATACCGCGGTCGCGGGCGTGGAAGTCTCAGCCGAGCGATCGAGCATCGACAAGTATGCGGGCCTGAGTTCAGAGCAGTTGCCCGGCGGTTTCACCGGCTCCGGCTCGCTGTCGGGCGTCAACATTTTCAACCCGCAATACACCAATCTGCCGTTCGGCACCGAGCCGTCACTTATTGGGCTGCCGACCAAGATCAATATCGACACCAAGAGCGTCTATCTGCTCGATACCGCCAACTATAACGACTTCATCATCCTCAACGGCGGCATCCGCTACGACGACTACCACATCGGCACCAGCGGTTACGGCACCGTGAACGGCGTTGCGAACACGTTCGGCACCCAGTCGCTCGACTCCGGGTTGACCAACTACAATTTCGGCGCGGTGGTGAAGCCGCTGCCCTATGTCAGCCTCTATGCCGCCTATGCGACCTCGTCCAATCCCGTCGGCGCCGAGTTCGACGGCACCAGCGCGACGTATGGCGGACTTGCTCCCATTCTGAACGGAAACTCGAACCAGATCTTCGGGCCCGAGAAAAACCGCGCCGCCGAAGTTGGCACCAAGTGGGAATTGTTCGATCGTCATCTTCTGGTGCAGGCGTCGCTGTTCGAGACCTGGAAGGACAACGCGCGTGAGTCGCAGAACATAGCAAATGCGGGAGCGGCGACGCCAACGTGTCCCTATCCGGCAGGCAGCACCGGTACGGTGTCCTGCATCACGGCGGGCGCGGCCTATCGCATTCGCGGCATCGACATCGAAGCCGCCGGCAAGATCACCGACAAATGGAGCGTGTTCGGCGGCATCGTGCTGATGCAGTCGGAAGTGACGAAGTCGCTGGCTCCTTCGGCGCAGCCGCTGCTTTATGCGAGCAATGTCGGCCTGCCGCTTGCCAACATCGCGCATCAGTCGTTCAACGTGCTGACGAAGTACCAGCTCACCGATGTCTGGGAAATCGGCGGACAGGCGACCTATCGCTCAAAGATCTATGGCGGTACGTTGCTTGCGGCCAACCAGGGCACCTCGCTGCCGAGCTACTGGCGCTTCGACGCGTTCGTCGAAGCCAAGATCAACAAGAACTGGCAGGCGAAGCTCGCCGTCAACAACATCACCAACCAGCTCATCTATGACGCCTTGTATCAGAGCGCCACGCCGTTTGTGTTCGTCGCGCCGGGTCGCGTCGCCTATCTGACGCTGTCGGCCCGTTACTGATCGATCCACGTTCGGGGATGCGGACACATGCTGATCTGCGTCCCCGGCGTATTGACAAAGGATGACGTGGCGGATTTCCGCCGCGTCATGGACGCCGCCGAATGGGAGGATGGCCGCTCCACGGCGGGCGCGCAGTCGGCGCTGGTCAAGAAAAATGAGCAGTTGCCGCCGGACAGCGAGGTTGCGCGAGCGCTCGGCAACCGGATCATTTCGGCGCTGACGGCCAATCCGCGGTTCATCTCGGCGGCGATCCCGCTGCAGATTTTTCCACCCTTGTTCAACCGCTACGTCGCCTCCGACGGACATCATTTCGGCGTTCACGTCGACAATGCCGTGCGTGGGGACCGTTTGACGGGCTTGCGAATTCGCACCGACCTGTCGGTAACGTTGTTTTTATCGGAGCCGGAGGACTACGACGGCGGCGAATTGGTGGTCGAAGACAACTACGGTTCGCATGAAATCAAGCTGCCGGCAGGCGATCTGGTGCTTTATCCCGCGTCAAGCCTGCATCTGGTGACGCCGGTGACCCGCGGTACGCGCGTGGCGTCTTTTTTCTGGCTTCAGAGCATGGTACGGGATGACCACGCGCGCAGCTTGATCTTCGACCTGGATACGGCGATTCAAAATCTTGTTGAACGTCTGGGGCGCGATGATCCTGAAACGGTCAAATTGACGGGCATCTATCACAATCTCATCCGCTACTGGGCGGAGATATGAGTAGCTGTAATGTTTAGAATGGTTCTAAAAGTTCTGCCGATGGCAGCCGCGCTCACGTTTGCGTCGCTGGTGTCACCCGCGGTCGCGCAGCAGAATAAGAGCGTTGCGCCGCCGCCCATAGCCCAGGTTCAGTCGTCGGTCGAGACGTCGGCACCGTCGCCCTCCAGTACATCGCTGCCACCTGCCGCCGACGCCGCGTCTGCTTCGAGCGCGACGCCCGGGCCCGCCTCCGCGCCAGCTTCGAGTGCGACTGCCATCAGCCCTTTGAAGGCGGAGACGACGCCTCACGAACTGTCGCCATGGTCGATGTTTCTGTCGGCCGACGTGCTGGTCAAGTTCGTGATGATCGGTCTTGCGTTCGCCTCGCTGGTGACCTGGACGATCTTCATTGCAAAAATAGTCGAGCTGTCGCTCGCGAGGCGCAACCTCGGCGCGGCGCTGACACAAATCAGCGAGTCGCGCTCGCTGGCGGAAGCGCAGATGGCGCTCGGCGACAAGAACAGCGTGCTGGCGTCGTTGCTGGCGGCAGCGATGCGCGAGGCGCGGCTGTCGGCCGGCATATCCAGCGACGCCGGCATCAAGGAGCGGGCGGCGTCGAGCTTCGCCGAAATCGTTCGCGCGGAATCGCGGCGTATCCGGCTCGGAATGGGGCTGCTTGCGACCATCGGCGCGACATCGCCTTTCGTCGGCCTGTTCGGCACCGTCTGGGGCATCATGAACAGCTTCATCGGAATTTCCAAGTCGCAGACCACCAACCTCGCCGTGGTCGCCCCCGGCATCGCCGAAGCGCTGCTTGCGACCGCGCTCGGCCTCGTTGCGGCGATCCCGGCGGTCATCATCTACAACTACTTCGCGCGCGTGACGCGGGGCTACATCGAGCTGGTCAGTCGCGCATCCGGATCTTCCGGACGACTGCTGTCGCGCGACCTGGACCGGACCCACGGCGGCTCCCTCGGCGGAGCGCATTCACGCGCGGCGGAGTAGGCGATGGGTGCATCGATTGCAGAAGGCGGCTTTGATGACGACGAGGATTACGCCGAAGCGCACGAAATCAACGTCACGCCGTTCATCGACGTCATCCTGGTTCTCCTGATCATCTTCATGGTGGCCGCGCCGCTGTCGACCGTCGATCTTCCGGTCAACCTGCCGACGTCGAGCGCGACGCCGCAGAAGAAACCGGACAAGCCGACCTATGTCAGCATCAAGGCCGATCTTGCGGTTGCGATCGGCGAAACGCTCGTCAAGCGGGTCGATCTGGTCCGGACGCTCGATGGCACGCCGAACATGACCAAGGACAGTTTCATCTTCCTGCGCGCGGACCGTGCAGTGCCTTACGGCGACCTGATGGACGTGCTGGAGATACTGCGCGCCGGCGGCTTCACGAAAATCAAGCTGGTGGCTCTCGAGGGCGTTCCGGACGCCCAGTCCGTTCCGGCCGCGGCCGCGGCCGCGGCCGCCGCCACCGCAAAGCCTTGAACCATGTCTGAGATCATCGCGGAGTCTCCGCCGTCCCGACGTCTCTGGGTTTTCTCAGCGGTCGCTGCGCTCGCGATCCATATCGGTTGCGTGGCGCTGGCGATGGCTCACATGCAGGCCGACGAGGCCGAAGACGATCTCGGCGCGCCGGCGATCGAGATCGGGCTCGATCTGGCTTCGCCGCATCGCGAGGCGACCGACCTTCCGCCCGGACCCGACACCGACGCGTCCGTCGCTTCGCCCGCGCTTGCCGAGCAGAAGGCGGTCGTGAAGGAGACCGATCTGCCCAAGGACACGCCGACGGAGGCCGAGGACCCGGATCGGGTCGTCACCGAAAACGAGTCGAAGAAGCCGGTGGATGACGATCCGGAGAAGGCGGCGGTGCAGACGTCGGCCTCGCAGGAATCGGTGGCCGCGGAGGCGACCGCGATGCCGAGCGTCGAACATGCGCCGGAGTCGGAGCGTTCGGTCGCGCCGCAGCAAGGCACCGGCGCGAGCGCCCGTCGCATCCGCGCCACATGGCAGAAGGAACTGGTCGCGCACCTCGACAAGCACAAGCGCTATCCGTCCGAGCGCACGCAGAAGAGCGCCGAAATTCTCGTGAACTTCGTGCTCGACCGTCTCGGCCATATCGTCTCGGCCTCGATCGTGAAGGGATCGGGCGATGCGGTCTTCGACCAGGCCGCGCTGGCCATGTTGCACCGGTCCGATCCGGTGCCGCCGCCGCCGCCGCTGATCGCGGACGAGGGATTGAGCTTCACCCTGCCGGTGGTCTTCCGGGTGAAGAACAAGGGCTGACGCCGTCGGTCGCTGCCGGGATCCCGGCCGCCGAAACGCTGCCGCGCTGCACGCTCATCTCGAGCATGATCCGATCAAGTTGAATCGGGATCATGCTCCAGAAGTTAGGGGCTTTGTCGCATTTTCTTGCGGCGAACCGGTATCCGCTTCGCCGGAAAATGCGCTATCGGAAAAAATAGTACCGGATGCCAACATAGATTGCGGCGAGCAGGACGAAGATCAGCGCGGCCGGCAGGCGCGGGCGCGGGCTCGTTCCGGAATTTTTGCCCTGCGTCTGTTGCGGTGCGGGCCGCTTGAAGGCGGTAACGTTATCGAGTTCCACGATCGGGTCTTTCGGCACCGACTTGATGTCCGGCGGCGTGCCGGTGCCGCCCATCTCCGCGTAGTAGGCATTGTAGATCAGACCGATAGTGGCCTCGCTCGCCTCCGTCTCGGACATCGTTTCGAGAAAACCCTTGTAACTCGAAAGGAATGCCAGGGCCTCGGCGGGCAGCGATGACGAACCGTTCAGTTTCGCCATCATCTTCCAGGTTGCGAAGTCGGCGCGTGCCTTGGTGTCGGCGCGCCTTGCAATCATTTTGTCCTGTGCTTTGATCAACTGACTACGTCCCTTGCAACGCCTTATGTATTGCCGGTGACCAGCAGAAGAAGCTGTATCACATATCCGGTGACTGTTCTCACGATGGTGGAGATCACGTCAAGATTGAGTCCGAGCTGGCTGCCGAGCATCGGAAGCAGCAGGAGGACCCCGATCAGGATCAGCAGCCCGTAGGGTTCCAGACGGGCGAGCGGGGCTGCCAGAACGTTCGGCAGCAGGCCGACCGCGACCCGTCCGCCGTCCAGCGGCGGGATCGGCAGCATGTTGAAGACCGCGAGAATGACGTTGATGATCAACGCGTTCTGCAGATTGTCGGCGACCCACTGGGCGCCGTTGGCCGGGACCAGGCCGAGACCGTGAAATGCCAATGCAGCGGCCAGCGCCAGCAGGATGTTGGTGACGGGGCCGGCGAGCGCCACCCAGACCATGTCGATGCGGGGATGGCTCAGGTTGCGGAAATTCACCGGTACCGGCTTTGCGTAGCCGAACAGGAACGGCGCGTGCGACAGCAGCAGAATACCCGGCAACATCACGGTGCCGAAGGGATCGATATGTTTCAGCGGATTGAAGCTGACGCGGCCGAGTTGCCAGGCGGTGTTGTCACCCAGCCGGTGCGCGACAAATCCGTGCGCGGCTTCGTGAAAGGTGATCGCGATGACGAGCGGCAGCACCCAGACCGACAGCGTATAGAGTGAGATGCCCGACAATCGGCGGCCTCGTGCGGTTCGACGGAGACGATCCATACCATAGGTCGCCGCGGCGATGACAGAGGATTAGGCGCGGGTCGGCCTGCCGGAGCGCCCGTTCCCGGCATTGCGAAAGTCCGCCCGCACATTCGTCAGCCCGATTTCGGAAAAGGGGGGCATTATCGCCCGCCGCTGGCGCCGACGTTTGCAGGAACCACCCGTCAGGCGTCTTTCAGATAGTAGTTGGCGCGTTTGCCGAGGGCGATGCGGCGCAGGATTCGCCGCATTGTCATCGAGCCACGCAACGGCCTGACCGCCGTCGTGCCTGCGCGATAGAATGCCAGCTTGGCCGCATCGAACGCAGGTCGAACCCCCGGCGGATTTTGCGGCCAGCCCAGGCGGCGAAGCATGGAATTAAAGACGTGCAGGTCGTTGACGCGGCGGACCTCGCGCGTCTTCCAGGTGATGGCCATCGAGATCGAATGCGAGCCGGCGGTGCGCACCCAATGCGGCCACTGGTAAGGCACGAAGCAGCCGTCGCCGCCGAACATGTGGAATTCGATGCCGCGCGGCGCGAAGCTTGGGTCGAATTTCAGATTGCGATGTTTCGTCATCGAATGCTCGATCTCGCGTTCGGAGACCAGACTGCGGTCGCTGTTGTCGTAGATCGTGAAGAATTTTTCGCCGTGGATCTGGACGAAGAAGTTGTCTTCGCTGTCGAGATGGAATGGCGTGGTCGAATTCGGCGAGGAGACAAAAAGGAAGCCCTCGATCTGTTCGAATCCGGCGTCGCGCAGGCTGTCGAAGCCGCGGGCGCGCGCGACCGAAAGCAGCGCATCCTCGATCAGGCGGCGGTACTGCGGCGAGTTCTCCACGCGCTTCAGCACCATCCAGGCGCCGGCGGTCTCGATCCGCTTCACCACCTCGATCGGATCGAGGTCGATCGCGGGAATCGCGTCGGGGTCCTGGCTGATCGCCACCTTGCCGGAATTGTACTCGATCAGGTCGCGCGGCAGCTCGGCAGCCAGTTGCGCGATGCGCGGCAGCGTCAGCAGCGGATGCCCGGCAAGCCCGTGGCGGATCGCGAACGGCTTGAGCGGGAAGTCGCGTCGAAGCGCATCGTCGGCCGCGGTGATGACCGGCGCCGGTTCGGAGACGCTCATGTGTTTTTTTCCTGACGCTTGCGAATGATATGAAGGACGCGGCGTGCGGATGAGCGCATCCGTCCGCGCAGCGCGATCGCCGCGCTCGCGAGTGGCACGACGTGACTGCGGCGGCGCAGCGGGAGCAGCACATCGCCGATCGCAAGCCGGCCGCGCCAGATCGGCTCGATCATCGGATGACCCGGATGCGCCGTGGAATCCGCCAGCGCGATCGCCGGATCGGCGCAGAGGTATCGCGTGAGATCGAGCGTCAACTGCACGCCGGGTGAAAACTTCGCGAATTGTTCGTCGACGCCCAGCTTGAAATAGAATGCGCGGTCCTGATGACGCAACACGATGGCTGCGGCCACCGGCGTCGTGCCAGCGCGCAGGGTCACGATTTCACACTGGCCGCGCTCGGCCAGCGCCGGGCTCGCGCGGCGGATGAAAGCCGCGTCGCCATCGTGCTGGAGCAAAGCGGTGCCCCGTTTCCCTTTCCAGCCGCTGGCTTCCAGCGCGAGGAACGTTTCGAGCGCCGGCACGACATCGCCAGGCGCATGCGCGACCTGAAACGAGACGTCGCCTTGCTCGGCGAGGCGGTTACGCTGCCGGCGCAGCTCTTTCAGCTTCTTGACGCCGAGCGCGTCGCGCAGCAGGTCGTCCGCGTCTTGCGTCGCGTCGAGGCAGGCTCGCGCGTGTGTCTGGAGTATGTGCGGCGTGAGGCCGTCGCGTTCCAGCGCTGCTGTGAGCGCTTTCATGGCGGCGCCGTCGAGCGCGACGTTGCGCAGGATCAGCGCGTGCTGGCCGATGGCGCGGGCCTGGCGCAGCAGCGTGGCCGCGGCTTCATTTGCAAAGGCACGATCAAGCAACGGGGTGCACAGCGTTCCATAGGGATCGGCGCTGACCAGAACGGGAAGCGGAATCCGATAGGCTCTCCAGGCGGAAACCACCGGAACCAGGCCGATGAGAGCGCCAGCACCGGATTCAGCGGATGGCGCGTCGGTGCACGCCGTCAATGCGGCCGCATTGGTCCGGTCGCGCGCCGTTGCGTCGAGCGGCAACTCCCAGTCGGCGAGATTGTAGGCGTTCGGCTCGACCGCGCGGTCGGCAAGACCTCGCCATTGGTCGACGTTGATCGATGCGAGTGCTGCGGCGTCACAGCGTGATGCGGTCCGGGGTGCGTGCGCTGCGAACCCTCGCATCGACGAGCGGCGCACCGGAGCCCAATTGACAATATCGGCCATATCCCCAATCCCCATGCACGGATTGCGAGGTTGCCGGCGCGCCACTGCTGCGGAGCACCGTTCCCTTGCTTTCGGCGGAGGCTACGGGAAACATTCGAAGATAATCTTGGCGCCGACACTTAATATTCGCATCGGCATTTACCGCGCATTCACTATAGCCAGGGGCCGGCGACGATTGCGGGCCGGATACACGAGCGCGGGTCCCGACACCCGACGCGACTGTCCGGAAGGCGAGGGGCGTTGCTCGGGCGACGCGTCGAGAGCAGGCCGCCCATTTTTTTGGTTGGCTCAATGGCTTGCGATCCGCAGTTGCCTTAATATCGCAACCAGCCCGGCGTACCACAATCGAAGGGGGGAGGGGCAATGAAACGCGCTGTATTTGCATTCACGGTCGGGGTTGCGATGACGGCGGCCATGGTGTCGGCGACACCGGCCGATGCCCAGATGGGCGGCGGTCATCATCGTCGCGGCGATAGCGGCGATCAGAAGCCGGCCAAGAAACCGAAAGTGGACGAGAGGGCTTACAACGAGGCGCTCAAGACGATTCCCGATTCCAAGGAGAAATTTGACCCCTGGGGGAGTCTCGGCGTTTCATCCGCAGAAAAGAAGCCGAAGTAGCGGTCTGTCCGCGGGTACCGGCAGGGGAGAAGTTTCGATGAGGATTCTACGCGCATCCATGCTGATGACAGCACTGCTGTCGGGGCCAGCCTTTGCCCAGTCGCCGCATATCAATATGCTCGCCGACAAACCCGGCAAGACGCAGGAAGAAATCGAGAAACAGCAGGCCATCGAAAGAGCCTACAAGGATACGCTGCGGACGATTCCCGACGCCGCAGGATCCAACGACCCCTGGAGCGGCGTGCGAAACGATGGCCAATCCAAAGCCAGCGCCAAAAACAAGACCAGGTCGAGGTTAGGGGCTACGGGCGGCCCGGCGAACTAGAGCGTTTTCGAGCGAAGTGGATACCGGTTCGCGTGAAGAAAACGCGTCCAATCAAAATCATAGAGCCCGCTTCTGATTCCACCAGAAGCGGAAAGGCGCTAGAGCCATGATCCCGATCTGAGGATCCGCGCAAGCGCAAAGCGAAAACCGATTTTCGGGTAAGGCCGTGTTCGATCAGAAGGATAGACCAGAATCCGTTCACCGCAGTTGAATCAGTCTGGTGTCTTTCCGCGTCCGGCTTGCTGTCCTCGAACGCGCGCCCCAAACAACAACGCCACCTGAGCGGAATATGATCGCCCGGTGGCGTTGTGCCTAGACTGGGCAGTGCAATCCCCCAGCCCATTGTGGGTCGCTTTACCGCGCGAAAGGTTCAACTCGGGTTCCGGCCGAAACAGATAAGACGTTTTGTGTTTTGCCGGAACGGCAGATGAAAGCTACTGCGCGTGCGTCCAGATCGCGTAGGGGATTTCCCGGCCGGTGGTCTTGTCGAGCCTCACGCCGACATCCAGCACGCCACCGTCGGGGGAGCGGATCTCATAGGCCCAGGTGAGCCCGCCGCTGACGAGATCGATCTCGTCGGTCGTGAGGTCGCGGATGCCGGTGATCGGTTGGGTCATGTCGGTCTCCCGTCGGTGCGGCGGGAAAGGTTTCCCGTCATCTCCCGAACAGGTGTAGCCGCCCCCGCGCGGCTGCGGCGTGATCCGGATCACATAGCCATTTCAGATCCTGTGATGTGATCTCACTTCCAGTGGCGCCAGCGTGATTCTGAAAGTTTTGATTAAGATTCTGCGCCCATTCTACGAAAACTTGTTGCGTACCGGGAGAAACATCATGTTGACCACCGAACCTGGATTGGCCCGGAATTTCCTCAATATCGCGTTCGCCGGCTTCGGCGTGCTCGTCACGGTGCTGATTGGGGTGGCGCTAAGCTGAAATACCCCGCAAGATACTCACGGGCCAGCCAGAGCGGCTGAGGATAACGTGTGGGGCGGTTTTCCGCCCGCATCCCGTTCTGGAATATTGAGATAGACCACGTTCATGGTTTTGGACCGATTCGCTCCAGAATCATCGTGATCCAGGTGCGGGTGACGGTTTCCGGACGCCGCAGCCTCAATAGACTGGAGCGACCGACGTGGGTAGCAGCAGCGGCATGGACAAGGGATTGCTGGCCCTGATCCAGAACGTTTTGGGCGCGCGCCACAGCGCCCCGCCTCAGCCCGACCAGCCGGAGCCCCCTGAGGAAGCCGATGGCCCGGCCGCGGAAGCCGCCGCCGCTACTATGCCCGCGGATCAACCGGTGGAGCGCTATGACCGCCGCAAAACCTCAGACGAACTGGCATCGATCATTCTGAAAGCGCTGCAAACGCTCGATGGCGCGCCGGCCAGCGGGTTCATGGTGACCGTCTATGGCGCAAATCCGTGGAATGCGATGCTGACGATCAAACCGGAGGCCGGGCCGGTCGCCGATCCAGGTTTGTGGCGTGGACGGGTCCGGGATATGGCTGCGCGGCTACGTCAGGATTTCGATCTGGCGGAGACCTGACGGACACGGAGCAGGGCGGGTCCGAACAGTGGCGGACAGTCGTCCGGGTTAGGGCCGCGACCAATATCCATCGATCGCGTGGGCCAGGAAAATGCTGACGCTCATTATTCCAAAGACGGCGGTAATCATTTCCAGCATCGTACTCATCCCGTTACCCAGCGACTGCCAGCAAAATCAAATCGCGTTGCACAGTCAAAAGGATTCTAAATACGCGTCCGACTCCCTTCCGTGCTGATGATTCCGCGCAACACTGCTGGCGACGGCGAAGGCGGGCGATAACGCACCGACCCGTCGGCCTGGTCGGCGGATGCGCGACTGCGACGCGGCCGGTCTATCGCCGGGCGACCCTGCTTCTTTGGGATGACGGACAATTCGCGGCGAGGTTCGAACCTGGGAGTCAGGGCCGCAACTGCGGCCGGCGCTTTGGTTCGCCCCGCGAAGCTGTTGCAATCGACTGGCGCAAGCGAAGAGCGGCGTAGATGCCGTCTTGTCTCAAGGGTGTAAGTGGATCGCGCCTGGGCGCCGATGCGCCGATATAACGACGGGGAGTTGTTCCAAGATGGCCATCACCAGGATCGTTGCCAATCTCCCTGCGCCGGACCCGATGGCGCTGGCGAAATTTTATCAGGAGGTTTTCGAGCTCGACTTGCCCTTTGACATGGGTTGGATCGCCTTTTTGAGCAGAGACACAACTCAGAAGATCGAATTGCACACCGCCTCCGAAGGAGGCTCTGGCACCGAGCTGCCTGTCATTTCCATTGGCGTGGATGATCTCGATGCCACCGAGGCTGCCGTGCGCGGGGCCGGGGCTGAGGTGGTTTACGGCCCGGTCAAGGAGAGCTGGGGACTTCGCCGTTTCTTTTTCCGCGACCCGGCCGGAAATCTCGTGAATGTTGTCGATAGCTGAGACCGCTACCCAAGCAGCATCGCGCGCTCGGTGCTTCCGACATATTGATCATTCATTGGAGCTTGATCGTTCATTGGAGCCACAAGACGAGCCGAACGCACAACGGCTTTCGGCGATGATCCCAGGGAGCCCACCGGGCTCTAGCTGTCGGAATTGACACATGCCTGGGATCACTTCGAGGCGCAGAGTTATGAGCAGGTCATCGTCAGCCCGAAGGGCGGTCTCTCGCCGCTGGAACCGCGTGCCCTCAAGTGGCCTTTGCTCGATGCGTCAGCCAAGGCGTGGCTGGACAATCCCGAGCGAATGGCCTTGCTGGCAGAAACCAGGTGCTCCGACGAGATCGACCCGTTGCAGTTCGACGCCATCTACTTCACAGGCGGCCATGCCGTAATGTGGGATTTTCCCGACGATGCTGGTTTGCAGGCGCTGACCCGCGCCATCTGGGAGCAGGACGGCATCGTCGCCTCAGTCTGCCATGGCTACTGCGCGCTGCTCAACGTCAGGCTGTCGGACGGCACAAAGTTGGTGGCCGGCAGGGACGTGACCGGCTTCGCCTGGGCAGAGGAAGTGCTGGCCGGGGTTGCCAGAAAAGTCCCCTACAATGCCGAAGCCGAAATGAAGCAGCGTGGCGCACACTACAAGAAGGCGCTTCTGCCGTTTCTACCGTATGCCCGTGTCGACGGTCGGCTGATCACTGGCCAGAACCCGTTCTCGGCCAAGCTGACGGCCGATAAGATTGTCGCCGCGCTGGAGGCCAAGTCGCGCCCGCTGATCAAGCGGAAACCTCAGACCTGGCATCTCCCCTGCGACGATGAACGCCTGACCTATCGCTTCATCGCTCTGGCGGCGCGAACCTTCGCGACGCGGGCGCGCCATACCGTTCTCAAGCGCTGGCAATTGCGGCTGGCCCAACTTAAAGAAGAGTGAGGCGGCGAGGCAGCTTTCCAGCGCAGCAGTTTCAAGGCTCAATGTCCGGAATGGGGCCGGAAGCTGCCGTCGCTGCGCTGGAGATATATCTGTAGGTGGAATCGGCAGCGTACTCAGCCGGTGGATGCGGTAATCCGCGGCAATATCGCACGATAGAGGGCAATCGGCGGTTTATGGCGGGCCGAGAACGATGAAACGGAGAACTACGTCTACGCTATAACCCTCCATGCCCCTCCCAAATAGGCCGGCTGCGGCAATGTTTAACGGAAGCGAATAATTTTGCCGTTCGCTTTTTGCTAGGATCGGGCATGATAGGCCGATGCACATACTATCGTCGCACAACCGCTCCGAATTTTTGGCCGTTCCGCAGCTGATCCGCTTCGACTACGCACATGGCCGCGACGGGTTTGAACCAACCCTTCTTAATCAAGGGCAGCACGGTCCTATTGAAATACATCGTGCTTGGCGCACGGATGCAGCTTGCCTTCACTATGTGCGGCGGTCGCTTACTATGCGCGCTGAAGGTATGTGACGACGGTGACGACGGCGGCATCCTTTGGTCGGTTGTGGAGCGCGAAGAAGAATTGAATGGCATTCGCGGTTGGCGCGCGGCGAACCCTTGGTGGCGCTCCTATTCAACGAACTTGCCGTGAACGTCACTTGGAACGATCTGCCTACGCCGGGGACGTTAGACCGCTTACCTATCTGGGCTGATAGTGCGGCGCTAGGACAGGTTGACCATTCGGCTATCAAGATTAGAGCATTCCCCTTACTCGACCGCCTTCATCGTCACGTTGAAAATGATGACGAATGGTTGGTGTTGGAGGTCTGAGCTGCTGCCGGTTTAGTGGACAGCCAGTTAAGCTAAACCCAGCTTTCGTTC
>ERZ778020.115-NODE-115-length-271977-cov-22.450420_pt1 | contig 271977 bp, 254 predicted proteins | sample MGYA00375750_ERZ778020 | MGnify/ENA primary metagenome ERZ778020 (study PRJEB29350, sample SAMN05389818) | bioreactor metagenome | isolation source: Ammonium sulfate bioreactor | place: South Africa: University of Cape Town | collected 2014-03-17 ...
TCGAGGTCGCCGCCCCGTCGCAGCCGCTCACGCGGCGTCAGCTGCGCGAGGCCCAACAGCAGTAGGCGCCCACGGCCCGCCCCGAAAAGGGCCTCCCGTCACGCCTGCGCGTGCAGAGAGGCCCCGCCCCGAAGGATGGGCGTGGGGTCAGTTCGCGGCTTCGAACGCCTCGAGCACGGCGGCGGGCACGCGACCGCGGTCCGAAAGGGTGTAGCCGTTCTCCTTGGCCCAGGCGCGCACGGCACTGTAATCCTGCTGACCGGTGCGGCGACGGGGACGAGATGCGCCTGCCGTGCTCGGCCGTCGCGTCGAGATCGACCGCGCCGCAGAGATGTAGGGCGCGAACGCGGCACGCAGCGCGGCGGCGTTCTCGTCGGTCAGGTCGATCTCGTAGGCGACGCCGTCCAGCGAGAAGAGGACGGTCTCACCCGAGCCGATCTCGAGGACGCTGCCGTCCAGGTCGTCGACGAGCTGATGCACGATTCTGCGAGCCATGGGAGAAACCCTATCTAGGGGAGGAGTCCCGCGCGACGTGCGGTCGCGACGGCGGCGTGACGGGTGGAGACGTCGAGCTTCGCCATCGCCGATGCCAGATACGACTTGACCGTCACCTCTTTGAGCGCCAGGGACGTGCCGATCTCCGCGTTCGTGGCGCCCAGCGCTGCGCACGCGAGGACGTCGATCTCGCGCGGTGACAGTGTCACGTCGAGAGCGACCGACGGGCCGTCGTGCGAGAGGGCGGCCAGGCGGCGCTCCAACCGGCCGAGGCGATCGCGCAGTTCGGCGTCGCGAACGTCGGCGGAGATGCTGCGCAGTTCAGCGAAGCTCGAGCGCAGCTCCTCGCGGACGGCGGGTGCCATCGTCGGCGCGCCCGCCGCCGAGGTCGTCCGCGCGATGCGCCGCTCGACCTCATCGCGGATCCGCAGCTCGGTCGCGAGGTTCTCGGCGACGTCGAACGCCGGCTTTGCCGTGACGTCGCTGACCGGAGCCTGCCCCCACGATCCGCAGTAGATGACGGCGCGAGCACGGCCGTCCGACACGACCGGCACGGCGAACAGCGTCGCGATGCCCTCGCCCAGCACCATCCCGTCGTAGTCGTGCGTGATGCCCTTTGCGGTTCGGTAGTCGAGGGCGAGGCGGGGCCGGGTCTCGACCAGCGCGCGGCCGCCCAAGCCGCGGCCCGCTTCGACCACGAGGGAGTCCAGGTGGTGGGTGCGTGCACCCACCACGGCGCTGACGTGCACAGCGCCGTCGCGTTCGAGTCCGCCGAACGCCACAGGGAACCGTGTGCGCCGAGCGAGGTCGCCCACGGCGCGCGCGATCAGGTCGGCGTCCTTGTCAGGCGCCGACAGCGTTCCCGACGGTGCTCCCACGCACGACCTGCTTCTCTCCGGGGGACGGCAGCGGTGCCGCGTATCGTAGCGACGAGGCTACCATCGCGTGCGGAGCCGCGGCCCCGCATGGCGACGGCCGCCGCGGACGGCCTACTCGCCCGCGGCGGCCTCGAGGTCGAGCAGGAAGCGCTTGACCTCCGGGTGCCCGCCGTACTCGCCCATCGACCCGTCCGACCGGACGACCCGGTGCACGGGCACCACGATCGACCAGGGCGTCGTCGCGCACGCGGTCCCCACCGCGCGCGCCGCCCGGGCACGTCCCGCCATCGCCGCCACTTCGCCGTAGCTGGCGACCCGCGCGTACGGGATCTCGCGCACCGCTTCGAGTGCCTCGCGCGTGAAGCCGCGCGTGAGTCGCCAGTCCAGCGTCACCTCGAAGGTGCGCCGCGAACCCTCGAAGTACTCGTCCAGCTGCCGCCGCAGGTCGCCGTCGACCACGTCGTCGCGCCCGGGCAGCGTGCGCAGCGCGAGGGACAGCGCAGCGAGCGCGTCGTCGCCGTCGTCGTGCGTGACGTGCAGAGCGACGAGGCCCTCGTCCGTGAAGACGAGCAGCGCGTCGCCGACGGGCGTGGGGTGGACGGTGTAGGTGGCGGAGATCATGCGTCCATCCTGGCGCGCACCGGCGGCGGGCACCGTTGCGCCGGCCGTCCGGTGGAGGAGGCCCGGGGCGCATCCGCTGGGGAGGAAGGGCCGATCAGCGCGGCGTGTCCCGTCAATACCGCGAAACTCGGCCGGGCTGCGGGGGAGCGGGCACTCTCCCGCTTAGTCTGGCTCCTGTGTGGCGAGGTGAGGGCAACGCCGTGGTCGGCGCGGAGGAGGCCATCCCCCAGGGGGACGGGCCACGGGCCGAGGTGACCCCGGGCTCGCTCGCGATCGCCGAACCGGGGGTCACCGTCATGCATGTCGCAGAGCCCGAGCGCGAGCGCCTGCGCGACCAGGCGGCTCAGCTGGGCGGCCGGTCCTCGCTGCTGCACTACCGTGACGCGGGCGACGCGGGCATCGAGATCACCAAGGCGCACCCGGGCAGCCTCCCGCAGTTCATCACGGGGCGGTCGACGCTGCTGTCGAACCTGTTCCGCGACGAGGTGGCCCTGCGCACGGCGACGATCGCCGCAGAGCGCGTGACCGCGAAGAACGTCGAGCTGCGCACCGCCCGCGGCCTCGACACGGTACGACTCGGCGTGGGCCTCGCGACGTGGACCGTCGGCGACGACGTCTTCTGCGCGCCGATCCTCCTGCGCCCGACAGCGATCCGGCGGCATCACACCGACTTCGAGCTGAAGCTGCACGGCACCTTCACCGCCAACCCCGAGCTCGTCCGCGCCCTCGCTGAACAGTTCGGCGTGGACCTCAACGGCGACGGCCTCGCCGCGCTCGCCTACGACGGCGGCGTCTTCAAGCCGCAGCCCGTGATAGACCACATCCGGGCGCTCACGGCGCACGTGCCGTTGTTCGCGGTGCGGCCTCGGCTCGTGGTCTCGACGTTCGCGGACGTCGCATCGGGGATGTCCCGCGACTTCGCGGATCTCGACCACCCCGTCCTCAACGCCCTGGCGGGGCACATCGGCGACCGCGAGCGGCTCACCCTCCACCGCCCGGCCCCGGCTGTGACCGGTCCCGACGAGCGCTCCCCGGGAGCCGACGCGCTGCTGTTGGACGCGGATGCCGAGCAGGAGGCCGTGCTGGCGCGCATCTCGGACGGCCAGTCGCTCGCCGTCCACACCCTGCCGGGAACGGGCGGCACGCAGACGGTCATCAACGCGCTGGGCGCGCTCGTCGCCGACGGCAGACGGGTGCTCGTGGTGAGCGCCCGCCGGTCCACGCTCGAGGGTGTGCGCCATCGCCTGGCCGGGATCGGCCTGGACGGGCTGGCCGTCTCGCCGAGCGAGCTGCGCCGCGACCTCATCCGCGCGATCGGCCGGAACGAGAAGGCCGTCCCGCCGAAGGTGTCCGACATCGACGATGCCCTCGTCCGGCTGCGCACGGTGCTGCGCGACTACCGCACGGCGCTGACCGCACGCAACGGGTCGCTCGGCGTCTCGATGCTCGACATCGTCCGCCGGCTCACATCCCTCGCCGCCGAGTCGCCCGCGCCCTCGACCTCCGCCCGATTCGACGCCGCGACCCTCGAGCGGCTCCGCGACTCCCGCCCGGATGCCGCCGACAAGCTGGCGACCGCGGCGCGTCTGGGCGAGTTCCGGTTCGGGCCGGACGACTCGCCCTGGTACGGGGTGACATTCACCACCACCGATGCCGCCCGCCGCGCCCACGCGCTGGCGGGGCGTCTGCACCGCCAGGAGGTGCCGGGTCTGCTGGAGCGCGGATACGAGCTCATCGCGCAGACGCGGATGCGGCCGTTCCGCACGCTCGATGAGCTCGGCGTGTACCTCGACCTCCTCCAGAGCATCCGGGACTCCCTCGACCGGTTCAGTCCGACGGTGTTCGAGCGGCCCCTCGCCGACCTCATCCAGGCCCACGGCTCCCGCCGCGACGCGCCGACCATGACCGGCCCCAATCGCCGCCGGCTCAAGCGGCTGGCGAAGGAGTACGTCCGCCCGGGCGTCCACGTGCCGGACATGTACGAGGCGCTCGTGCGCATCCAGCAGCAGCGGACCGAGTGGCAGAAGTACGCCGACGCCGGCATCGCCCCCGAGCTCCCCGTCGGGCTCGGCGACGTCCACAGCAGTGCGATGCGGGTGCACGCCGAGCTGGGCGAGCTCGATGCCATCCTGGGGCGTTCCGGAGCGGACCGGCTCGCCGGCCTTCCGGTCGCCCACCTCGTGCGGACGCTGGGCGGCCTCGCCGCCGAGTCCGCGTACTTCGAAAATCTCGTGGAGCGCGCGACGCTCCGCACGGATCTGGCCCGGATGGGTCTCGAGCCGCTCCTCCTCGAGCTGTCCGTGCGGCATGTCCCCGAGGAGCGCGTGCGGGCGGAACTGGAGTTCGCCTGGTGGCAGTCCGCGCTCGAGCACCTCCTGCGCGCCGACCGCGCACTGCTCGGCGCGAACACGTCCGTCGTCGATCGGCTGGAGCGGGACTTCCGCCTCGTCGACGAGGCGCACGCCGCGGCATCCGGCCCGCTCCTCGCCGCGCACCTCGCGACGCAGTGGCGGATCGGCATCGTGGACCACGCGTCGGAGGCCGAGCGGCTCAAGCTCGCGCTCAAGAGCGGCGCGGTGACGCCGGAGGGTCTGGTGCGGACGGCTCCGGAGCTGTCGCGCACGCTCGCGCCCGTCTGGATCGCGTCGCCTTACGAGGTCCCGCTCATCCCCGACGAGGCGGACTTCGACGTCGTGCTCATCGCCGACGCCGCGGCGCTCTCGGTCGCCGAGGCCGCCCCGGCGCTGCGCCGCGCACGGCAGGTCGTCGTCTTCGGCGACCCCGTGACGCAGAAGCCCACGCCGTTCCACGTCGCTGCCGGTCACCCGGCCGACGACGACGAGCCGGACCTCCCCTTCGATGAGGCGAGCGTCTTCGAGCTCCTCGCCGACCTCCTCCCGATCGAGACACTGACCCGCAGCTACCGCGCGGGCGGTGAGGACCTCGCGGAGCTCGTGAACGACGCGTTCTACGGCGGTGAGATCTCGTCGCTCCCCTGGGCGGGGTCGTATCTCGGACGCGGCAGCCTCAGCGTCGACTACGTCGAGGGCGGTGTCGGGGTGCCCGACCCGGTGAGCGGTGCGGTGGAGAGCCCGGAGGCGGAGGTCGCCCGCGTCGTCACGCTCGTCGTCGAGCACGCGGTCAACCGGGGGAGCGAGTCCCTCATGGTCGTCACGGCCAGCCGGCGTCACGCCGAGCGCGTGCGCGCCGCCGTGGGTGCCGCCTTCGCCGGCCGGTCGGATGTCGAGGACTTCGTGTCGCGCGACACCGCAGAGCCCTTCGCGGTCCTCACCCTGGAGGAGTCGGTGGCCGAGAGCCGCGACCGCGTCATCTTCTCGCTCGGCTTCGGTCTCACCCGGCACGGGCGGGTGCTGAGCGACTTCGGCGATCTCTCCACGCCTGACGGGGAGCGCCTCCTGACGGTCGGCATGACGCGCGCCCGCCGGTCGATGGTGCTCGTGTCGTCCATCCGCCCCTCGGCGTTCGACGACGGGCGGCTGGAGTACGGCGCCGCCACCTTCATGACGGTGCTGGGCGGCATCGCCGCTCGGGCACGCGAGGCCCGGCTCGAGGACCTCGCCGACCCGCTCACCCTGGCCCTCGCCCGCGAGCTGCGGCGCCTCGGGGTCTCCGTGGACGTCCACTACCGCGGGCTCTTGCCCCTCGTCGCGCAGTACAAGGGCAAGGCCGTCGTCGCCGAGAGCGACCCGGAGACCCGGGGCGACTCTCTGCGGGAGTCGCTGCGGCTGCGACCGCAGCTGCTGCGCCGGTTGGGATGGCACTACGTCCGCGTCCACGCGTTCGATCTGTACAGCGATCCGGCCGGCGTCGCCGCACGCATCGCGGCGGTCCTGGGCGTGCAGCCCGAGACCCCCACGGTCGATGCCGACACGCAGCCGCTCGACTTCGGTGGCTGAGCGCCAGCGCATCGAGCGGGTCCCCGGCAGGCGTCGGGCCAAGCTCACCCCCGCGCCCGGCACGACGGTGGAGCCGACCCCGGCAGATGAGACGGCGGATGCCGCGGCATCGGATCCGGTCAGCCCGGCCGCGGCATCCGGGCCCAACGACGAGCGGATGCGGCGGGACGTGCCGCCGCACTACTGACGCGCGCAGCCCGCCGGCGCGTGCAGAACTCCACGGATCCGATGCGACGGCGACGTATTCGGCGTGCCCCGTGCCGGCGCGGTGCCGGATCCGTGGAGTTCTGCACCGCCAGCGGGTGCGCCACAGAGGCGAGCTGCGGCTCGGACGGGGTCAGGCCCGCTCCTTCTCGAGCAGGTCGCGGATCTGTACGAGAAGCTCCTGCTCGGTGGGCAGCTGCGGCTCCTCCGGAGCCTTGTCCACGCCGGCCCTCGCGGCGGCGCGCTCCTTGAACTTGTTCATCGGGAAGACGAACACGAAGTACACGATCACCGCAACGGCGAGGAAGTTGATGATGGCGCCGATGATCGTCCCGATGGGGAACAGGACCTGCTGACCGGAGATGCCTGTGACGTGGAAGCCCGCCTCATCCAGGCTCTTCGCATCGAAGACGAGCGCGATGAGTGGATTGATCAGACCGTTGACGATCGCCGTCACGATGGCCGTGAACGCCGCACCGATGACGACCGCGACGGCCAGGTCGATGACGTTGCCGCGAAGGATGAACTCTCTGAAGCCCTTGATCATGGGTCGCCCCCTGTTCTCCGGCTTCCGCCGGTCACGAACCCGCGGGTGCGGGGGAGGCCTTCGTCTCCGCTTTCGATGATGCCGAAGACCCAGAGGAGCCACCAGAGGAATCGCCGGAGGAGGACGACCCCGAGCCGCTCGACCCCTTCTCGTTCGATCCGGACTTCGCGGCGCCCGATCCGTCCGATCCGCCGGCGCGCGAGTCCGTGCGGTAGAAGCCGGAGCCGTTGAACGTGACGCCGATGGAGCCGTACTCCTTGCGCAGCGGTCCGCCGCACTCGGGGCACACGGTGAGGGCGGCATCCGCGAAGGACTGGACGGCGTCGAAGCGGTGGCCGCACTGCTTGCAGGCGTAGGCGTAGGTGGGCATGGGCTCTTTCGGGTCAGCGCCGGGTCGGCGCGATGGCGAGGGTACGGGTGGGGGTGACGATGCCGCTCACGGGCTGGTCGTGCACGTCGCGGGGGACCTCGTCGAGGAACTCGGTGTCGTAGATCACGGCGTATACCGGAGGGCAGCGCTCCATCGACCCGATGGTCTTGTCGAAGAAGCCGCGCCCCCAGCCGAGCCGCATTCCGCTGACATCCACGGCGGCGGCGGGGATGATCAGCAGATCGACGTCGTTCACCGCGATCGGGCCGAGGAGCTCGCCGACCGGCTCGGGGAGTCCGAAGAGTCCCTCGGCGATGTCCCCGTCCGGCTCCGCCACCGACCAGTCGAGGAGGCCGTCGTCGCGGGTCACGGGCAGCAGCACGCGGATGCCGCGGCGCACGGCCTCGTCGACGAACTCGCGCGTGCCGGGTTCGGTGGTGGTCGACAGGAAGCACGAGACGGATCGGGCGCCGACGCGGTCGACGAGGGCATCGAGCTGCTCGCGCACGCCGTGCTCGGCGGCCTCCCGCACCGATTGCGAGAGCAGCTGACGGCGCTCGCGCAGATCCGCGCGCAGCGCCCGCTTCTCGTCGTCGATCTCGTTCGACATGGTCACGATTGTACGGTCGGTAGACTTGCCGGATGCCGCACAAGCCCTTCAAGGCCGTCATCCCCGCCGCGGGACTCGGCACGCGATTCCTGCCCGCGACCAAGGCCATGCCGAAGGAGATGCTGCCGGTCGTCGACAAGCCGGCCATCCAGTACGTCGTCGAAGAGGCGGTCGACGCGGGCATCTCGGACGTGCTCATCATCATCGGGCGCAACAAGAACGCCCTCTCGAACCACTTCGACTCGGTGCCCGAGCTCGAGAGCAATCTGGTCAAGAAGGGCGATCAGGACCGGCTCGCGAAGGTGCAGGAGTCCAGCGACCTCGCCGACATCCACTTCGTCCGCCAGGGCGAGCCGAAGGGCCTCGGCCACGCGGTGTCCCGGGCTCGGGCCCACGTGGACGATCATCCTTTCGCCGTGCTCCTCGGCGACGACCTGATCGACGAGCGCGACAAGCTCCTCGCCCGCATGCTCGGCGAGTACGACAAGCGCGGCGCGACCGTGATCGCCCTCATGGAGGTCGATCCGGAGCAGATCCACCTCTACGGCACGGCGGCCGTCGAGCCGACCGACGACCCCGACGTGGTCAAGGTCACCGGGCTCGTGGAGAAGCCCAAGAAGGAGGATGCCCCCTCCAACCTCGCCATCATCGGCCGGTACGTTCTCGACCCGAAGGTGTTCGACGTCCTGGAGCACACCGAGCCGGGCCGAGGTGGCGAGATCCAGCTCACCGACGCGCTCCAAGAGCTCGCGAACATGGAGGACGGCGGCGTCTACGGCGTCGTGTTCCGCGGTCGTCGTTACGACACCGGCGATAAGGTGGAGTACATCAAGGCGATCCTGCAGCTCGCTGCCGATCGCGACGATCTCGGGCCGGATCTCCGCCCGTGGTTCAAGGAGTTCGCGGCCGGTCTCTAGCCCGTCCGCACCGCCAGCGTCAGAGGGGGTCACGTGGATCTCACCGCCCCGCAGCAGCACGGCCGGATCTCCCTGCGCCTCGTGCGACCGAAGGACGCGCGGCCGCTGCAGAACGAACTGCTCTCGAACCGCTCGTGGCTGCGGCCGTGGGAGGCGACGAGCCCCGATGGCGCCGTGTCGTTCGACATGCGTCTCGGCATCCGCAGACTGCTCCAGCAGTACCGCGACGGCGCCGGCGTCCCGTTCGTCATGGAATGGGACGGCGAGGTCGTCGGGCAGCTGAACGTGTGGGGCATCGCGCGCGGGTCGCTCGCCTCGGCGACGATCGGCTACTGGGTGAGCGAGCGGTTCGCCGGCCGCGACATCACCCCGACGTGCGTCGCGCTCGCGACCGACATCTGCTTCAGCGAACTGCGTCTGCACCGCATGGAGATCTGCATCCGCCCGGAGAACACCGCGAGTCTGCGGGTGGTCGAGAAGCTCGGTTTCCGCTACGAGGGCCTGCGTCGCCGATACATCCACATCAACGGCGACTGGCGCGACCACTACGCGTTCGCACTGGTGCGCGAGGAGGTTCCGGAGGGCGTGCTGCGGCGCTGGATCGACGGGCGCGCGCCGCAGGATGCCGCGATGGTGCCACCGGCCGACCGCCTTCCGGCGTAGCCCGCGCATTCGCGCGGGCACTCGATTCACCTTCGAGTTGAAGTTGAGAGTCCGACACGCGGTCCGGTGGCGGGGTCGCGGCATCCACGTCGCTTACCGTGGTCACCATGGACGGGCAGGTGATGGGCGGGGGCGTGATCGTCCTCGTCGCGGTGCTGCTCTGGCTCGTCTACCTGCTGCCGTCGTGGCACAGCAGGCACCAGTACTACGCCGCCGAGCGCAACGCGGTGCGGCTGAACCAGGCGCTGCGCGTCCTCGCCGAGACGAGCGAGACGCCGGCCGAAGTGCGCCTCGAGCTCAACGCCCGCACTGCCATGGCGCAGCAGAAGCTCGCCAAGCGCGCACAGGCGGAGCGCGACGAGCTCTCCCGGCGGGCGCAGGCGGAGCGTGAGGAGCTCGCCAAGCAGACGCTCGCCGAGCGTGAGCAGGCCGACCTCGAGCGCGCGCGGATGGAGCTGTCCGCGGCCCGGGAGCTCGCGCGGGCCGAACGCGCGGCGACACGCCGGATGCCGGAGGCTCGACGCTCCCGTGCACGACGCCGCGCACGTCTGCTCACCACCGTCGTCGGCATGATCGCGCTCGGTGTCGTCGGCATCGGGGGCTGGCAGCTGGCGACCACGGGTTCGGCGACGCTCCTGTGGGCCGGAGGCGCGCTCGCGCTGGTGTGCGTCGCCATGCTCTCGCGCATGGCGCGCGTGCGGACCAGGGCCTCGGTGCGGATCGCCGCGGGACCCGTCGAGCGCACCGCGGTCGAGGCATCCATCCAGGACCTGGACGTCGGAGCGCACGCACGGGATTGGGAGCCGAGGTCGCTCCCGCGACCGCTCACGGTCTCGACCGGGTCGCAGGCGGCGGCCGTCCTCGACGCCGCAGAGGCGCGCGAGGCGCTGCGCCAGGCCCGCATCGAGGAGTCGATGCGCCGGCGCGCCGAGCGGCAGAGGCCGCCGTCGATCGACACCGCCCGCCTCGCGCGCGCGGGCCACGTCGACGACGCCGAGATCGAGGCCCACGTCCGCGAACTGCTTCGCTCCCGCGCCGCGGGCTGAGTCGGCCGGAGGCGCGCAGGAGTGCGCGCACGCTCTCGCGAGGGACGCCGCCGAGGACGGAGACGCCCGTCGCGTCGTGATATTGTTGCTGAGGTTCACGGGCCTGTGGCGCAGTTGGTAGCGCGCTTCGTTCGCAATGAAGAGGTCAGGGGTTCGAATCCCCTCAGGTCCACCGAACGACGGAACGCCCCCTTCGCGGGGGCGTTTCGTCGTTCGGTGACGTGCGCGGCTGATGCGTGATCAGCGCACGAGCGCGAATCCGGCGTTCCAGCCGATCTGCTCACGGACCGCGAGGGTCAGCTGGAGGAACCCGATCGCCTCCAGCTCGTGGGCGCGTGCCAGGGATCCGGCGTCGATCGCCGACAGGCCTCCCGCCTGCACCGCGGCGATCACCGCGGCCTTGGCGTCCGCGTCGTCGCCGGCCACCAGGACTGTGGTCGGCACGTCGCCCACCGTGCCCGCGACGAGGGTCGCGGCGAAGTTCGTGTTGAACGCCTTCACGACGTGGGCGCCCGGAAGCGCCTTCTGCAGTTCGGCGGCGGCCGAGCTGCCGGCCGGCACCACGAGCCCGTCGAACGTCTCGAAGTTCAGCGGATTCGTGATGTCGACGACGGTCTTTCCCGCCAGCTGCGCGGCATAGTTCTGCGCGATGACGGCGAGCGACCCGTACGGCACGGCCAGGATGACGATGTCGCCCTGGATGGTCTCCGCGGTCTGATCGCTGCCGATGTGCTGCACCGAAGCGCCGCCTCGGGCGAGGACACCCGCGATCCCGCTTCCCATGTTCCCGCTGCCGAAGATGGTGATGGTGGACATTCCTGCTCCTTGTGACGTGACGACTGCCGCCAGGCGGCGAATTGCTTGTTCTTGCAACTAAAGTGCCCAACATGGTTGTCCGGTCAACTATTCCCGTACAGTGGGGTGATGACTCGGTCACGGTCGTTCACTCCGGAGGAACGGGCGGCGTGGGCCCCTCTGGGGGCACTGCTGGAGCTGCTCCCGCGGCAGCTCGACGCGCAGCTCCTCCGTGATGACGACCTGACCCACTTCGACTACTTCACGCTGTCGATGCTCGCCCTCACGCCCGGACGCCGGCTGCGGATGAGCGCGCTCGCCACGATGTCGCACGCCACTCTCCCGCGCATGTCGCACGCCGTGACGCGCCTGGAGAAGCGCGGCTATGTTCGCCGTGAGACCGCCGCCGACGACGCGCGGGCGACGGATGTCGTGCTCACGTACGCGGGTCGACGGGCGGTCATCCGGGCGACACCCGGGCACGTGTCGAACGTTCGCGAGCATGTGCTGGACGCCCTCGAGCCGGAGCAGCTCGACCAATTGCGGGACATCGCGCACGCGATCCTCACCCGCCTGGATCCCGACCAGCGGATGTGGGTGGCGCAGCCGTGACCGAGGACGACGCGACGGCACGTGGGTCGATCAGGGCCGTGCGGGGACATCCAGTGGGTAACGACGGCGCAGCACGAGGCGTTGGCCGAGCGTCCACGCCACTGTGACCAGGAGGTAGATCCCGGCTGCGAGTGGCACGAACAATGCGAAGACCGCCGTCGTGAACTGCAGCACGCCCGCCATCCGCGTCATGATCGCCGCGCCGGGCGCGGCAGACTCCACCGGGGACGGCGCCGGGGGACGTAACCGTCGGCGGGTCACCTCGGCCACCACCGCGATCGCGCCCACGAGTGCCGCGAAGACCAGCACCGCACCCCCGGTCACGGCGTGGGCGCCGATGAGGCCGACGGCCGAGGCGCCCAGCGGAACGCCCAGCAGCTGGTGCGCCAGCAGCCCGTTCGCGTGACCGGCGATCGCCGGATGGAGGAACAGGGCGTAGATGATCCCGACGATGGGCGCTTGGATCAGAAGCGGCAGACAGCCTGCGAGAGGCGAGGCGTTCTCGTCCGCATAGAGCTTCACGGTCTCGCGCTGCAGGCGCTCGCGGTCGTTCTTGTACCGCGTCTGGAGCTGGCGCAGCTTCGGCGCGAGACGCGCGCGCGTCTGCTCCGCCTTGGCCTGCGAGACCCCGACGGGGATGAGGGCGGCCCGCACGAGCAGCGTGATGAGGATGACCGCGATCACCGCGGCGGCGCCGCCGGCGATCGGTTCGAGCACCCCCACGATCCACAGAAGGGTGGAGTACGCCGCGTCGAGCGCCGCGGCGATGGGAGGAAAGGAGAAGAGATCCATGATGTCCGTTCGTCGATGAGTGATGGTGGCGTGTGGCCACGGCGCTCACCGGCGCGCACGGACCCGCGCCGCCGAAGGCGACAGGGGAGGGGACGACGGGCGGGCTACGCGGCCGTGGCCGCGATCCCCGGAGCTCGCGAACGCGGATGCCCCGCGGCATCCGGATCGCTCTGCGGAACGGTCGCAGAGACGTCGATCGACCGGCGCGGTCGCGCAAGGCCGACATGGGTCGCGGGCGGCCCGAAGCCGACCGCCAGCAGCGCCACGACGAGCGTCGTCGCGGTGACCAGGAGCGCCCCGACCGCGAACGAACCCGACGAGGTGAGGTCGGTCGTCCCCACCATCTCCAGCAGCAGCTCCGCGAACGACGAGACCAGGCGCGCGAAGAGGACGAGGAGCTGCACCAGCGAGTGGACGGCGTCGGTCACAGCCGGTCTCCTCTCGCGGGCGGGGCTTCCACGCTACCCCCTCGAGCGCGCCAGCAGGCTCGGGCGCGGGGGAGCGGAGGGGGACCCGCCCTCGGTGCCATGGCAGGCGGTTCCGTCCGTGGGGGAAGATGGAGCTCGCTGCGCAAGCGAGTCCCCGATCCGAGGATGCCGTGACCGATCACCTGCCCCCAGCGGCGCCGACCGCGCCGACCCCGCCTTCCCCTGTGCGGTCGCTGGCGCCCTTCGGCGTCCCCGTGTTCCGTGTGCTGTGGATCGCGGGCCTCGTCAGCAACATCGGCAGCTGGATGCAGACCGTCGGCGCGCAGTGGCTCCTCGTCGACAGCCACAGCTCGCCCGCCGTGATCGCGCTCGTCCAGACCGCGTCCGCCGCACCGGTGCTGCTGCTCGCCATCCCGGCCGGCGTCATCGGCGAACTGCTCGATAGGCGCCGGATCCTCATCGTGTCGCAGGTCGCGCAGTTCGCGGTCGTGACCGTGCTGGTCGTGCTGACCTGGCTCGGGGAGACGACCCCCGCCGTGCTCCTGATCGTCACGTTCATCCTCGGCGCGTGCGCTGCCGTGCAGCTCCCGTCCTATCAGGCGATCATCCCCGACGTCGTGCCGTCCCCGATGATCCCGGCCGCCGCCTCGCTGTCCTCCGTGGGGGTGAACATCGCCCGCGCGATCGGGCCGGCCGTCGCCGGACTCGTGGTCGCCCAGCTCGGGGTCACCGCCGTGTTCATCGCGAACGCCGTCTCGTTCGGGTTCTTCCTGGTCGTCCTCCTTCTATGGCGCGGCTATCGACCGCCGCCGTCGCGGCCGGAGCCCTTCCTCGATGCGACCCGAGCAGGGCTGCGTTACGTCCGTCACGCCGGCATCGTGCGTCGCTATTACGCTCGGCTCCTGCTCTTCCTGCTGCCGGCCAATGCGCTCTGGGCGCTGCTGCCGGTGCTCGCGTCCGGACGGTTCGGTCTCGACGCCGGCGGCTACGGACTGATGCTCGGCGCGCTCGGCGCAGGCTCGATCGTCGGAGCGCTCATCCTGCCGTCCCTGCGGCGGCGAGCCGGGGCCGGCGGCACGATCATGATCGCGTTCCTCCTGTACGGCGTCGCCTGCGCCGCGCTGCCGCTGATCCCGTCGATCTGGGTGGCGCTGGTCGCGCTCATCCTCGCCGGCATGGGCTGGATCGGCGTGCTCGCCACGTTCAACGGCACCGTCCAGGCCTTCCTCCCGCCGTGGGTGCGCACGCGCGGGCTCTCGGTGTACCAGCTCGTCCTCTTCGGCGGGACCGCGGCCGGTGCGGCCCTCGCCGGCTTGCTCGGCGGCATGGTCGGATCGGTCGTCGTCGTGGTGGTCGCGGGCGCCTGCGTCATCGCGCTCGGCCTCGTCCAGCTGGTGTGGCGCCTGCCCTCGACCGAGGGCATCGGCCGCGCGATCGTGACCGCGGACGGCGTGCACGACGGCGACGGCGCGTCGATCGACCCCGACAGTCCGGTCGTCGTCGTGATCCGCTACGTCATCCCGGACGATGCGCTGCCGGAGTTCCTCGCGACGATGGCGCAGCTGCGCGAGAGCCGACGGCGCACCGGCGCGCGGATGTGGCGACTCCTGCAGGATCCGCTGTCGCCCGGCTCGTACTCGGAGACGTACTCGTTCGGCACCTGGCGAGAGCACGACAGTCAGGTGCGGGCGCGGACGACCGCGTACGACGAACAGCTCTCCGAGCGGGCGCGGACACTGAGCGCGGCACCCGTGGTGGTCGCCCACTACCTCGTCGCGGAGGTCCCGAGCGGCACCAGGCGCGCTCGGTGACGTCGCTGTCGCCGCATCCGTCACAGCCGTAGGGTCGGTGGCATGGACGATCGCGCGGGAGTGTCGCGGCGGGAGGTGCTGATCCGCGCGGGCTGGGCGGCGGCCGGCCTGGCCGCGGGCATCGGCGGCACCGCGGCGGTCGGACAGATCCTCGGGTCGTCCGGCCGGCACGTCACGCCGCCCCGCGGCGAGGGCCCGGGGTTCGATCACCTCGTCGTGCTCATGTTCGAGAACCGCTCCTTCGACAACCTCCTCGGGCACCTCTACGGCGGTACATACGGTGCTCCGCTCCCCGCCGGACAGACCTTCGCCGGCCTCACGGATCGCACGCACTCGAACCGCGCGCCGGACGGCACGCTGATCCACGCGCATCCCTATGCCGGCTCGACCGACGTCATCATGTCGTCGCCGGTTCCGAATGCGGGGGAGGAGTACCCCCACATCAACACGCAGCTGTTCGGCATCGTGGATCCCCCGGGGAACGCGACGCGGACCAGCGAGCGGATGCTGCCCCCCTACAACGCCCCGGCGGCGGGGGTGAAGCCCACGATGGACGGATTCGTCCTCGACTACGTCAACACCCACCGAGCGGCCACCGGAACCGAGCTCACCTCGGCGCAGGCGGCCATGATCATGGGCGGTTTCACCCCCGCGATGCTGCCCGTGTTCTCGCACCTGGCCCGCGAGTTCGCCGTCTACGACCACTGGCACGCGGCCGTTCCCTCGCAGACGTTCGCCAACCGCTCGTTCTTCCACGCCTCCACGTCGAGCGGCTTCGTCGTCAACAAGGGTGCGAAGGGCTTCGCGAAGTGGCTCGATCCGGAGCTCAACGACGCACCGACCGTGTTCGAGCGGCTGGATGCCGCGGGCCTCAGCTGGGCGGTGTACTTCGACGAGTCGCAGCTCATCTCGTTCACGGGACTCATCCACGCGCCCCGCCTCCAGCCGTTCTGGAAGACCAACTTCCGGACGATGACCCAGTTCCACCAGGACGTCGCCACCGGCCGGCTCCCCACCTACGCGTTCATCGAGCCGCGGATGATCTACAACCACAACGACATGCATCCTCCGTTCGGTGCGGATGCGGTCCAGACCGTGGACGGCACGACCGTCGTCGGCAACTCGATCTCCGACGCCCGCGCCGCCGAGGTGCTGCTGCACGAGGTCTACACGTCGATCAAGGAGAGTGCCGCGAGCACCGGCTCGAACGCCTTCAACACGATGCTGCTCGTCACGTTCGACGAATCCGGGGGAACCTACGACCACGTGCCGCCGCCGACGGCCGTTCCCCCCGACGCCGCAGGGCCGGGCGAATTCGACTTCACGTTCGACCGGCTCGGCGTCCGCGTGCCGGCGATCGCGATCTCCGCGTACACCGCTGCCGGTTCGGTGATCAACGATCCCATGCACCACGGTGCCGTCATCCGGACCCTCTGCGAACGCTACGACCTGCCCCATCTCACCGAGCGGGACCGCGGGGCGCGCACGCTGCGCGCGGCCGTGAACCGCTCGACGGCGCGCGACCCCGCGACGTGGCCGACCACCTCGGCGCACTACGTCCCCGACAACCCGGAGGCGAGTGCGCCGGGCGCCGGCACGTCGGGCAACAAGCTGACCGCCCCCGCCGTCGGGCTGCTCGCGATGCTGCTTGCGAAATACGGACGGCCGGGTGACCCGATCCCCACGACCTATGGCCAGGCGAAGGAGCTTCTCGAACTTCGCGGACGGGAGCTGTTCGGGTCGTGAGCCGTGCGCGGGGGTCGGATGATCCGGATCGGCGTCATCCGTCGCGTCGCGTGATCGCGCGGACGACGCCGATCATGTCGATGCCGCCGTCACCGGCCGCCACGGCCTCGGCGTAGAGGTCGCGAGAGACGTCGAGCAGGGGGCTGGAGATCCCCGCTGCCCGAGCTGCGCGGACGACGAGCTCGGCGTTCATGAGCACATCGGAGATCGCCGCCTGCGGGGTCAGATCGTCCGCGACGAGCTTCGCCGTCTTCACGCGCGAGATCGGCGACGACATCTGCCCGGCGTCGAGCACCCCGCGCAGCAGAGCGGCGTCGAGGCCGTGCGCCTCGGCGAAGTGGAACGACTCCGCGAGCCCGGTCACGACGGAGATGAGGAAGACGTTCACGGCGAGCTTCATCGTGATGCCCCCGGGGACGACGCCGCACGTCGCGACCTGCGTACACAGCGGCGCGAGGAGCGGGGCGACGCGGGCGAGCGGTTCCGGCAGGCCGGCCGCCATCGCGACGAGCTCGCCGTTCTCGGCCGGGACGCGAGACCCCGACACGGGTGCCTCCACGTACTCGCCGCCCGCGGCCTCCACCTCGTCGGCGAGCCTGCGGGCGAATCCCGGCGACACGGTGCCCATGTTCACGAGCGTGCGACCCCGAACCAGGGACGCGAGCGTATCGGCCGAGGGACGCAGGACCGCGTCGACCGCGCGCTCGTCGCGGAGCATCACGATCACCGTGCGGCAGGCGGTGAACACATCGGCGACGGTCGCGGCGACATCGGCGCCGGCATCCGCCAGCTCGCGTGCCGGCTCGGGACTCCGGTTCCACACCAGGAGCCGTGTGCCGGCGCGCGCGAGGCGGAGCGCCATCGGGCGCCCCATGATGCCGAGTCCGACGAATCCGATCCGCTCATCCATTTCTGCTCCTGTTCCGCCCCCATCGTCACAGCCGCACGGGGACGGTGCGGCCGTCGATGGCGTCGAGAATCGGTCGCAGATGCAGGAGTGTTGACGCTAACACGGACCGGCGGAGACCATGTTGACGTCAACACGCCTGCCTTTGCGACACCGAATCGCGGTGACGGGCAACGCCGGCCAGAGGTCGCCGCGACGCGAGGAGACGCCCGCCTACGGCACGACGACGGTGCGAACGCCCGGTTCGTCCCCGGCGACCCATGCCGCCTCGATGTCGCGGAGGGCGACCGTGCGCGTGCGTACCGCGATGTCGCCCGAGCCGATCGCCGCCACCAGCGAGGGAAGCTCGGCGAGATACCCCTGCGGGGAGACCGAGCCCTGCCCGCTCCCCAGCAGGCGCAGGTTCGCCGAGCGGAGGGCTGCGGATGGGAGCTGGATGTCCGCACCGGCGACGGCTCCGATTTGCACCCAGTCCAGCGGGCGGTTCCGGTCCTCACGGGCGCGCAGCAGCGCCGGGATCGCGTGCTCGGTCGGCTGCCCCCACAGGTAGTCGAGCACGACGTCGACCTCGGATGCCGCACGTGCGAGGCGGTGTCGGGTCGCCTCGACATCGTCCGTGAGTGCGACGACCTCATCGGCGCCCACGCCGTGGAGGGCGTCGAGCCGCGCCCGGTCGCGTCCGGCGCCGACGATGCGGCCCGCGCCGAGAAGCCGCGCCACCTGGACGGCCATCGTCCCGGCGTTGCCTGTCGCGCCGAGCACGAGCACGCTCTGCCCCGGCACGAGCGGCACCCGTCGGCGCAGCGCGACCCACGACGACATCGCTGGATTCATCGCGGCCGCGACCGCCACGGCATCGGTGCCCTCCGGCAGCACGATCGACCGCCTCGGATCGACGACGGCGCGCTCCGCCATCGTGCCCTGCTGGTCGTCGTCCGTCACGAAGTACACGAGCGCGCCGTCGCGTCGGCGGCCCACGCCGTCCACTCCGGGCACGAGCGGGAGCACCCCCGTGCTCGTGTAGTGGCTGCCGGAGGCGCCGCTGCGCACGCGGGGGTGCAGTCCGACGGCGACCATCTCGACGACCGCCTCGTCGCCGTGCGGTACGGGGGCGGTGAACGTGCGGTAGTGCGGGGGCTCGTCGAACGAGGTGACGAGGGCGGCGTTCATGGTGCTCATCAGGACTCCAAACTAGTTCGTGGCACAAACCAAAGTAGTTTGTGCCACGAACTACGTCAAGACTAGAGTCGGGACATGACTTCGGACGACACGCTCTCGCCGGTCGACGCGCTGGCCCAGCTCGCCTTTCTGGTCCACGGGGCGCTGGAACGTCGCGCGACCGAGGCGGACATCTCGATCTCGCAGATGCGCCTGCTCGGAATCCTCCGCGACCGTGAGCCCACGATGAACGAGCTCGGTGCCCGGATGGCCCTGGACAAGTCCAGCATCAGCGGGCTCGTGGACCGCGCGGAGCGCCGAGGGCTGGTCATGCGTGTGCCGTCCTCCACCGACCGCCGGTCGGTGCGCGTGCGGGTGACGGACGCGGGCCGCGAACTCACCCACACCGTGGAGCAGCGGTTCGACGCCGACGTCCTCGCCCTGCTCGCGGGCATCTCGCCTGCGCAGCAGTCCGCCCTCGTGAGCGGGGCGACGGCGCTGATCTCGGCCGAGGCACGGGCGCGCGCCGCGCTCGCCGACGCCGGCTAGCGTACGCCGGGTTGCGGTCGGCGCGGGTCAGAGCTCGGCGAGCCGGGGCAGCACCTGGGCCGCGTACCGCTCCACGGAGCCCACCTGATCGTTCGGGGACGCTCCGAACACCACCAGGTCGACGCCCAGCGCGGCCAGCCGCTCCATCGTGGGCCAATACGAGGGGTCGTCCGGACGGAGGCGGGTGGCCATGACCTGCTTCTCGATGGCGTCGTAGTCGGTGCCCAGCCGGTCGCAATGCCCTCGCAGCACGTCGAGCAGGTGCGCGACCTCGTCCGGCTCGGAGGCCGTCAGGTTGACGATCTGCGCATACTGCGCGGCGATGCGGAGCGTCTTCTTCTCGCCCTTGCCCCCGATCAGCAGAGGCGGGTGCCCCTCGGTCACCGCAGCGGGGCTGTTGATCGTCTCGGCGAGACGATAGTGCTCGCCCTCGAACGCGCCCTCGTCGTCGCTCCACATCTGGTGCACGATCCGGATGGCCTCTTCGAGTCGCTCGAACCGCTCCGAGATCGCGGGGTAGGGGACGCCGAGCGCGAGGTGCTCGCGCTCGTACCAGGCCGCCCCGATGCCGAGCATCGCCCGGCCCTTGCTCAGGACGTCGAGGCTGGTGACGATCTTGGCCAGCAGTCCCGGATGCCGGTAGGTGACGCCGACGACGAGCGGGCCGAGTCGCAGCGTGCTCGAGTGCGCCGCGAGGAACGCCAGTGTCGTGAAGGCCTCCAGCATCGGCTCGCGCGGATCGCCCGCGGCCTCCATCTGGAACCAGTGGTCCATCACGGTGAGCTGGGTGAAACCGCCGGCTTCCGCGGCCGTCGCGACGCCGGCGACGAGATCGGCGGTGGCGGCGGCGCCACCCGGGTTCGTGTAGTTCCAGAGGTGGATTCCTGCGCGCATGCGTTCAGGGTATGCCCGCCGCGGCAGGTCGAGGGCCGGGTCAGGCGGGTGCGGTTTCGCGGGCGCGGAGGTCTTTGCGGAGGATCTTGCCGGAGGTGGACTTCGGGATCGCGTCGATGAACTCGACGCGGCGGATCTTCTTGTGCGGCGCGACGTTGTCGGCGACGAACGCCATCACCTCCTCCGCGGTGAGACCCGAGTCGGGGGCGGCCACGATGAACGCCTTCGGGATCTCCTCCTTCTCCTCGTCGAGGACACCGATCACGGCGGCATCCATGATGCGGGGATGCCCCAGCAGCAGCGCCTCCAGTTCGGCCGGGGCGATCTGGTACCCGTGGTACTTGATCAGCTCCTTGGCGCGGTCCACGATCGAGAAGTAGTCGCCCTCGTGGTAGACCGCCACGTCGCCGGTGTGCAGGAACCCGTCCGCGTCGATCGTCTCCGCCGTGGCATCCGGACGGTTCAGATACCCCAGCATCACGTTCGGGCCCTTGACCCACAGCTCACCCGGACGCGTCTTCCCGTCCGCCTCGAACTCCGTGATCTCCTCACCCGTCTCCGTATCCACCAGTTTGCAGACCTCGTTCGGCAGCGTCTGCCCGACCGAGCTGACGGGCACGTCGTGGCGGGCGAAGTGCATGGCGTGCGACACCGGGCTGAGCTCGCTCATCCCGTACCCCTGCAGCATGCGGGCGTTGATGCGGCGGCCCGCGATCTCGGCCGTCTCGCCGTCCAACGGTGCGGCGCCGGAGAAGACCGTGTGCACGCTCGAGATGTCGAACTGGTCGACGATCGGATGCTTAGCCAGCGCGACGGCGATGGGCGGCGCGATGTAGAGGTAGGTGCAGCCGAAGTTCTGGATGATGGTGAGGAACTCGACCAGGTCGAACCTCGGCATCGTGACGAGGGTGGCGCGCTTGCGCAGCGCGAGATTGAGCAGGACCGTCATCCCGTAGATGTGGAAGAACGGCAGCACGGCCAGGACGCGATCCGAGGCATCCAGGTTCATGTTCGGCACGCACTGGGCCACGTTCGCCACGAGGTTGCGGTGGCTGAGCATCACGCCCTTGGGGATGCCGGTCGTGCCCGACGAGTACGGGAGGACGGCGACGTGCGTCGCCGGGTCGAACGCGACCTCGGGCGGCGTGCGCTGCTCCATGAGCAGCTCACGGAGGTTCGGGTGACCGTCGGGCCCCTGGGCACCGGCGCCGTCCAGCACGATCAACCGCGCGGCCGGGATGCCCACCGCTGCCGCTGCGGCCTCGGCCTGGGGGAGCAGCGGTGACACCGTGATGAGCCAGGTGGCGCCCGCGTCCGTCAGCTGCTTCTCGATCTCCCCGGCCGTGTACAGGGAGTTGATGGTGGTCACCGTCGCGCCCAGCCGCAGCACCCCGTGGAACACCGTCGCGAACGCCGGCACGTTCGGGCACAGCAGCCCCACCACCGTGCCCGTCTCCACACCCCGGGCCGCCAGTGCCCCCGCGAACGCGTTCACCTGCGCCCGCAGTGCCCCATACGTCGTCTCGGCACCCGTCGCCGGGTCGATCAGCGCCACCCGCGCCAGATCCTCCTCCGTGAGCGTGCCGAACAGGTAGTCGTAGACGCTGACGTCCGGGATCTCGACGTCGGGCAGCAAACTGTGGAACACGAGGCTCTCCCTTGATTCTCCGTGCACCGACGCCGCGGGTCCGGCGCCGTCGCCGTTCGCCCCCATCATGCCACGACTGGGTCCACTGATAGGTGGGAGTCGGTGTCAGTCGCGGTGGAACTCAGTCCGAAGGGTGGCGGGCACGGTGCTGCGGCCCGCGCCACGAGCGGGCGCGGGCCCAGCATCCGTCACGCGAGGATGCCGGAGCCGCTGCGCAGCCGCTCGGCGGCGAGGCTCTCGGCCGCCTCGAGCGGTGTGACGGAGCGCCGCTCGGCCTCATCGTAGATCCGGCGGAGCGTGTCGCCGATGTGTGCGACGCGGTCCATGATCTCGGCCCGGGTGCCGATGCGCTTCGCCTCGAGGTCGAGGTAGATCACGCCGCCGGCGTTGACGACGAAGTCGGGGGCGTACAGGATGCCGCGCTCCGCGAGCCGCTCCGCCCCTGCCCGCTCGGCGAGCGGGTTGTTGGCCGGTCCGCACACCGCCTTCGCGTCGAGGGCGGCGATGACCTCGTCGTCGAGGATGCCGCCGATCCCGGCGGGCACGAAGACATCCGCCTCGACGAGATGCTCTGTGCCGGGGTCGACCCACGACGCCTCGAGCTGGACGGCGACGTCGCGCTTGGCGGGGTTCACGTCCGTCACGGTGAGCACCGCGCCCTCGGCCGCGAGGCGCACCGCGAGGCGGCTGCCGACCTGGCCCATGCCGGAGATCGTGATGCGGCGCCCGGCGACATCGGGGGAGCCGGTGACGCGCTCGAGCGTCGCGCGGAGCGACTCGTACACGCCGAGACTCGTCGGACCCGCCGGCTCGCCGGAGCCGCCGACCGCGTCGGGGAGCCCGACGACGTGGGCGGTGCGCTCGCTCACGACGAGCATGTCCTCCGTGGTGGAGCCGACGTCCTCGGCGGTGCGGTAGAGGCCCCCGAGGGACTCGACCGCGTCACCGAGATCGAGGAATGCCGCGCGGCGCCACTCGGCATCCAGCACCGTGTCCGGGGCCAGGCGGATGACCGCCTTGCCACCGCCGGCGTCCAGGCCCGCCGTGGCGTTCTTGAGCGTCATCGCCGCCGACAGACGCAGTGCGTCTCCCAGGGCGTCGCTCCAGTGCGCGTAGGTCCACAGGCGAGCGCCGCCGAGAGCGGGGCCGAGCACCGAGGAGTGCAGCGCGACGGTGAGGAACAGGCCGCTGCGCGAGCCCGTGATCACCTCCACGCGTTCGTGGGTGAATTCGGGCAGGGGCAGGGTGTGCGTCATCGCGACCTCTTTCGGCTGGCCTTGTGGGCTGTGCTCGGTGGACGCCGCGGCTTTGCTGCGTCCACCGTCCATTGTGCCCCCGCCGCCCGGCTGCGGCCACCCGGCCGCCGGCCTGTTCGCGGTACGTGCGGGGTCGCTCTTGTCGGAAAAGCAGGCTGAGGCGGAAGTGATGGGCGCTCGAACGGCGTTCGGATGCGTTTCAGCCTGCTCTTCCGACCGGTGCCGCGAACGACCGTCTCCTCCGCAGGGACGCCATGGGCGCGGCGATCCACGGATGTTCAGAGGGCGGGCGGGGGTCGCGGCACGCGCGTTCACGATTCAATCGTGAACTCCGCGCCGATTCCCTCATTGATAAGAACCCGACACCTCCGCACGCGGGGACTGACCGAGCGACAGGTCCGCGCGGCGGTCGGCGAGGGGCGCCTCGTCCGTCTTCGCGCCGGTGCGTTCTGTCCGGCGGGAACCGACCAGTCGTGCATCGAGGCGGGTCGACTGCGTGGCCGCCTCACGTGTGTGTCAGAACTCCGGCGCCTGGGGGTCTTCGTACGAGATGTGCAGACTCTCCATGTTCACATCGAACGGACCGCCGCCCGTCTTCCTGACATCCACGTCCGACATCGTGTACATCGCGATGTGCTGCGGCGTCGTCCGCATCCCGAGGCGCTCTCGGTCGAGGTGCTCGATGCGCTGGTCCACGCGGTGCTGTGCCAGGATCCGCGTGCCTCGGTCGCGACGATCGATTCAGCGCTGCACCTCAACGCCATTCATCGCGATGACCTCGACGAACTCTTCGCTGCACTTCCACGCCGGTACCGCCGGCTCCGAGGTCTTCTGGACTCGCGCGCCGAGTCGGGTCCGGAGTCGTTGATGCGATTGATACTTCGTTCGCTGGGCTGCTCGTTCGAGGTGCAGGTGCCGATCGAGGGAGTGGGACGAGTCGACTTCCTGGTCGAGGGATGGCTCATCATCGAATGCGACAGCAGGGAGCACCATTCGAGTTGGGATGAGCAGCGCCGTGATCGTCGGCGGGATCAAGCCGCGGCGTCGCTCGGCTACGCCACATACCGTCCCATCGCGGAGGACATCATGTGGCGGCCCGAACTCGTGCGGGCTGCGGTCTTCGGTCTCCGGTCGACTCGCTGACGCGGATCGTCGGGGAAGCAGGCTCGATCGGCTGAGAGCGGTGTCGCGGGCAGCTGTTGCGACCGTTCAGCCTGCTTTTCCGACTGTCAGCGGCGAGACGCCCGCCCGTAGGCTGGGAACATGAGCGAGAACCTCCCCGCCCGCAGCCGCCTCGTCCACGACGCTCTGCGTGCGGCGGGGATCGGCGGCGAGATCGTCGTGCTCCCGGATGCGGCATCCACGGCCGCGCTCGCGGCGGCGGCGCTCGGCGTCGAGGTGGGGGCGATCGCGAACAGCCTCGTGTTCTGGAGCGACGACGAGCCGCTGCTCGTCATGACGAGCGGGGCTCACCGCGTCGACACGGCGGCGCTGGCCGAACGACTGGGTCGCACGTCCATCCGCCGCGCGACGCCGGAGCAGGTCCGGGATGCCACGGGGCAGGCGATCGGCGGCGTGGCGCCGACCGGCCATCCCGCGCCGCTGACCACGATCGTCGACGAGGCACTCGCCGTCTACCCCGAGCTGTGGGCGGCCGGGGGCACGCCGCACACGGTCTTCCCGTTGTCGTACGACGAGCTCGTGCGCCTCACCTCGGGCACGGTCGCCAAGGTCGACTGAGAGACCCCAGCCGCGCGCGATCTCGAGTCACGAGACGGTGGCGGCGAGCCAGCCTGCGGACGACACGCCGCGGGGTACGGGCCGGTCGTGGGCAACCGTCTGTCGGATCCCCGCTCCGCGCGCCCCCCCGTGCGCCGCGCATCGCCGGAGTGCAGCCCGGGCATGCGGAAGTCGAACACCTCGGCGGCCGACAGCAGCCCGACGACATCAGAGCGGCGTCGCGCAGCCCCGCTCGCGCCATCCCGTGCGTCACGATCGCGGAGTCGTGCGCCCACACCGCGCCGCGATGGCAGCCGAGGGGCCGGGAGCCCCCGGCATCCGTCGACGTGGTCCGCACGCCGAAGCCCGAGCTCATCGACGGTCCGGTCGTCCGCTAACGGCCGCCGCGGATCCGGCGCTCCAACTCGACGGCCGTCCGCCGCACGACGTCGACGAGCCGCACGCGATCCACCGGGTCGTCCTCGGGCCAGGTCACCGCGATCGCGGCGACCGGCCAGCCCGCGTGGTCGCGGACGGCCACCGCGACGGAGCGGAGGCCCGGGCTCACCTCCCCGTCCTCGGCGGCGTGGTCGTTCGCGCGCGTCTCCCGCAGGACTTCGCGCAGCTCGGCCGGGCGGCGCGGACCGCGACCGGTGCGATCGGCGAAGGCCGCGGCATCCGGATACAGGGCGCGCACCTGCTCCCGCGGGAGCGCGGCGAGCATCGCGCGCCCGGTCGCCGTGAGGTGCGCGGGCAGCCGGACCCCGACCTCCGTGACGAGCGCGGGACGGCGGGGCGCGCGCTCCTCCACGATGTACAGCACGTCGCGCCCCGCCATCACCGCGAGGTGCGCGCTCTCGCCGGTGCGATCGGCGAGGGCGGCCACGAGCGGACGGCCGACGCGGGCGAGCGGCTGCTGACGCGCGTATCCGCCCGCCAGCTCGAAGGCCGCCGTTCCGAGCCCCCAGCGGCGCTCGCCCGGGACGTGCACCGCGAAACCGTGCTCCTGCAGGGCGGCGAGGAGGAAGTACACCGTCGAGCGGGGGATGCCGAGCTGGGTCGCGAGCGTGCCCGCGGCGACGGGCCCGGGCTGGCGGGCGAGGTAGCCCAGAATCCGCAGCGTCTGATCGGCGGCCGGCACCTGAGGTTTGTCTGGCATATCAGACACAGGATGCCACGAACCCCTGTCGCGCACGAGGGGCGGGGTGTGGAATCGACGCATGACCACCGCAGACCGCCCCGCGCCCGTCGTCCTCGGTGCGGCCCCTCTCGGTCCCGACGAGGTCGTCGCCGTCGCCCGGCACGGTGCGACCGTGGCGATCGATCCCGGCGCCCTGGACCGCGTCGCACGGACGCGCGCACTGGTCGAGGCGCTCGCCGACGACCCGGTCCCGCACTACGGGATCTCGACCGGCTTCGGCGCGCTGGCGACGACGTTCATCGCGCCCGAGCGCCGCAGGCAGCTCCAGGCGAGCCTGATCCGCTCGCACGCCGCGGGCACGGGTGCCGAGGTGGAGACCGAGGTCGTGCGCGCCCTCCAGCTCCTGCGGCTCCAGACCCTCGCGACCGGTCATACCGGGGTGCGTCCGGTGGTCGTGGAGACGTACGCCGCGATGCTCGATGCCGGAATCACGCCGATCGTGCGCGAGTACGGCTCTCTCGGCTGCTCGGGGGATCTCGCGCCGCTCGCCCACCTCGCCCTCGCGGCGATGGGCGAGGGGGAGGTGCGGGTCGTCGATCCGGTCACGGGTGTCGCGTCGGAGCCGATCCCGGCCGCGGACGCGCTGGCCGCGGCATCCATCCCGCCCCTCGAGCTCGTCGAGAAGGAGGGGCTCGCGCTCATCAACGGCACGGACGGCATGCTCGGGATGCTGCTGCTCGCCATCCACGACCTGGACGTGCTGCTCACCACGGCCGACCTGGCGGCGGCGATGTCGATCGAGAGCCAGCTGGGGACCGACGCCGTCTTCGCCGCCGACCTGATGGCGCTGCGCCCCCAGGTCGGGCAGGCGGCGTCCGCCGGCCACCTCCGCGCCTTCCTCGCCGGCTCCCCGATGGTCGCCAGCCACAAGGGTCCCGAGGACAAGCGCGTGCAGGACGCCTACTCGCTGCGCTGCACGCCCCAGGTGCACGGTGCGGCCCGGGACACGGTCGACCACGCACGCCTGGTCGCCGCGCGCGAGCTCGCCGCGGCCGTCGACAATCCGGTCATCACGGCCGACGGCCGGGTCCGGTCGAACGGCAACTTCCACGGCGCGCCGATCGCCTACGTACTCGACTTCCTGGCCATCGCGACGGCCGACCTGGCATCGATCTCCGAGCGGCGCACCGACCGCGCGCTTGACGTCGCGCGCAGCCACGGGCTGCCGCCCTTCCTCGCCGACGAGGTCGGGGTCGACTCCGGGCTGATGATCGCGCAGTACGCCGCGGCCGGGATCGTCTCCGAGCTGAAGCGGCTCGCGGTCCCGGCATCCGTCGACTCGATCCCGTCCTCCGCGATGCAGGAGGACCACGTGTCGATGGGGTGGGCGGCGGCGCGCAAGCTCCGCCGGGCCGTCGACGGACTCGCCCGCGTGCTGGCGATCGAGCTGATCACCGGGGCTCGCGCGCTCGATCTGCGCGCGCCGCTGTCCGCAGGCCCGGCCACCGGGGCAGCGCGGGACCTGATCCGCACGGTCGCGGCGGGTCCGGGACCCGACCACTTCGTGAGTCCGGACATCGAGGCCGTGACGGCGCTCGTCGTGTCTGGCGCCGTCCGGGATGCCGCGCTGGGCGCTGCATCGCGAGGAGATACGACACCACCACCGACCCATCAGGGAGGCACCCCATGAGCCATGACCCGATCCGCGCCCCGCGCGGCGCCGAGCGCACCGCGAAGAGCTGGGGCGCCGAGGCGGCCAAGCGGATGCTGATGAACAACCTCGATCCGGAGGTCGCCGAGCATCCGGAGGACCTCGTCGTCTACGGCGGGACGGGCCGGGCGGCGCGCTCCTGGGAGGCGTTCGACGCGATCGTCCGCACGCTCGACGAGCTGGAGCCGGACGAGACGCTCCTCGTGCAGTCCGGCAAGCCCGTCGGCGTCTTCCGCACCCACGAATGGGCGCCGCGTGTGCTCATCGCGAACTCGAACCTCGTGGGGGACTGGGCGACGTGGCCCGAGTTCCGGCGTCTCGAGGCGCTCGGGCTGACCATGTACGGCCAGATGACGGCCGGCTCGTGGATCTACATCGGCACGCAGGGCATCCTCCAGGGCACCTACGAGACGTTCGCGGCGGTCGCGCGGTCGCTGGGTCGCACCTCGCTCGCAGGGACGCTCACCCTCACCGGCGGATGCGGCGGCATGGGCGGCGCGCAGCCGCTCGCCGTCACCCTGAACGAGGGGGCGGTGCTCATCGTCGACGTGGACGAGTCGCGCCTCGCACGACGGGTCGCGCACGGCTATCTCGACGAGTACACGACCGATCTCGACGCGGCCGTCACGCGCGTCCTCGCCGCGAAGGACGCCGGCGCCGCGCTCTCCGTGGGTGCCGTGGGCAACGCGGCGGAGGTGTTCCCCGAGCTCCTCGCCCGCGGCGTGCCGATCGACATCGTGACCGACCAGACCAGCGCGCACGATCCGCTCGCCTACCTCCCGGTGGGCGTGCCGTTCGACCGCTGGCGGGAGGAGGCCGAGCGCGACCCCGAGGGCTTCACCGCCCGCGCGCGCGGCAGCATGGCCAAGCAGGTCGCGGCGATGGTGGGATTCCAGGATGCCGGGGCCGCCGTCTTCGACTACGGCAACTCCATCCGGCGGGAGGCCGAGCTCGGCGGATTCGGTCGCGCGTTCGAGTTCCCCGGATTCGTCCCCGCCTACATCCGCCCGCTCTTCGCCGAGGGGAAGGGGCCGTTCCGCTGGGTCGCGCTCTCCGGGGATCCCGAGGACATCGCCAAGACGGATCGCGCCGTGAAGGAGCTCTTCCCCGATGACGTCGCGCTGCACCGCTGGCTCGACAAGGCGGCCTCGGCGGTCCACTTCGAGGGGCTCCCTGCCCGGATCTGCTGGCTCGGGTACCAGGAGCGCCATCTCGCGGGGCTCCGGTTCAACGAGATGGTCGCGTCGGGGGAGCTGTCCGCCCCGATCGTGATCGGCCGGGACCACCTGGACTCCGGGTCCGTCGCGTCGCCGTACCGGGAGACCGAGGCGATGGCGGACGGATCGGACGCGATCGCCGACTGGCCGCTGCTGAACGCCCTCCTCAACACCGCGAGCGGTGCCTCGTGGGTCTCGATCCACCACGGCGGCGGCGTCGGCATCGGCCGCAGCATCCACGCCGGCCAGGTGACCGTCGCCGACGGGTCGGCGCTCGCGGCGGAGAAGCTCGCGCGCGTGCTCGTCAACGACCCGGGCTCCGGCGTCATGCGGCATGTGGACGCCGGCTACGAGCGGGCCGCCGACGTCGCCCGCGAGCGGGGCCTCACCATCCCGATGCTGGACCGCTGACGTGACGGTCCGCGCGAGGCTGGACGAGATCGCCGGCATCGGGCGCGACCCGGTGCGCGGCGGCTACTCGCGGCACCTGCTCGACGACGCCGATCTCGCCCTGCGCGCGTGGTTCCACCGTTCGGCGGTCGAGCTGGGTCTCGACGTCGAGCGCGACGGGAACGGCAATCTCTGGGCGTGGTGGGGTCCGCAGGGTCCGGATGCGGTGTCCACCGGCAGCCACCTCGACTCCGTGCCGGGGGGTGGCGCCTACGACGGGCCCCTGGGTGTCGCGAGCGCGTTCGAGGCGGTCGCGCAGCTGCAGGCATCCGGATGGACGCCCAGCCGCCCGATCGCCGTCGTGGCGTTCAGCGAGGAGGAGGGCAGCCGGTTCGGGCTGCCGTGCCTCGGGACGCGACTCATGGTGGGCGCAGCGTCCGCAGCCACGGTGCGGGCTCTGGCCGACGGCGACGGGGGGACGCTCGAGGACGTGTGGTCCGCCGCAGGCTGGGATCCTCGGGGGATCGGACCCGATCCGGATCGCGTCGCCCGGCTGGGCGCCTTCGTCGAACTGCACGTCGAGCAGGGTCGCGACCTCGAGGATCGGGGCGCCCCGCTCGGCACGGCGTCGGCGATCATCCCGCACGGACGGTGGCGCCTGACGATCGACGGCGAGGGGAACCACGCCGGCACGACCCCGACCGCCGACCGTCGGGACCCCGTCGTGGCTCTCGCGGCCGTCGTCACCGCCGCGCGCGCGACCGCGGTGGCCGCGGGACCGTCGGCCCGCGCCACGGTGGGCAGACTCGCGGTGACCCCGAACGGGACGAACGTGATCGCCTCCCGGGTCGAGGCATGGCTCGACATCCGCGCCGCGACCGACGACGCGGTCCGCACCCAGCTCGCCGCGACCATCGCGCGGGCCGCGGAGGGAGTCGCGGCGGAGGGCTGCACGCTGTCGGTCGCGGAGGAGTCGTTCTCCCCCCGCGTGGACTTCGACCAGGCACTCACCGCGCGGATCGGGGACGTGCTCGGCGGCGTGCCGACGATCCCCACCGGCGCGGGACACGACGCGGGCATCCTCGCGCCGCTCGTGCCGACGGCCATGATCTTCGTGCGCAACCCCACCGGCGTGTCCCATGCTCCGGGCGAGGGTGCGCGCGACGAGGACGCCGAGGCGGGTGCGGTCGCGCTCGCGGCGGTCCTGCGCGACCTCGCGGGAGCGTCCGCATGAGCACGTTCCACTGCGCGGCAGCCCTCGTCGACGGCCACTTCGCCGCCGACGTGCGGGTGGAGGTCGACGACGGTGTGATCGTGGACCTCAGTGCGGACAGCGCACCTACGGCCGAGGACGTGTCGCTCGGCACCGTGGTCCCGGGCTTCGTCAATGCCCACTCGCACGCCTTCCACCGCGCCCTGCGCGGCCGCACCCACGACGCCGGCGGCGACTTCTGGCGGTGGCGGACGCGCATGTACGAGGAAGCCGCCGGGCTGACGCCCGACGGCTACCGGACGCTCGCGACCCGGGTCTTCACCGAGATGCGGGATGCGGGCTGCACGACCGTGAGCGAGTTCCACTACGTGCATCACCGGTCCGACGGCACGTCCTACCCGCACCACGACATGGAGCTCGCGGTTGCGGAGGCCGCCGCATCCGTCGGCATCCGGCTGCTCCTGCTGGACACGCTGTACCTGCGCGGGGGACCGGGGGTGCCGCTCGCCGCGGAGCAGCTCCGGTTCGGCGACCACGACGTCCACGGGTGGCTGGCCCGATGGCACGGCCTGCGGGACGCCCTCGGCGCCCTCGCGTCGCCGCTCGTCAGCCTGGGCGCGGCGGTGCACTCGGTGCGGGCGGTCGCACCCGCGGACCTCGTCGCGGTGGCCGACGGGCTGCCGTCCGATGTGCCCCTGCACGTCCACGTCTCCGAGCAGCCGGCCGAGAACGAGCAGTGCATCGCGGAGACCGGCCTGACGCCGACCGCGCTCCTGGCCGCGAGCGGACTGCTGTCCCCGCGCCTGTCGGCCGTGCACGCCACGCACCTCACCCCTGAGGACATCGATCTCCTCGGCGGGGCCGGTGTCACCGTCGTGATGTGCCCGACGACGGAAGCCGATCTCGGCGACGGCATCGGGCCGGCCCCCGAGCTCCTCGCCGCCGGCGCGCGACTCGCGATCGGCTCCGACCAGAACGCCGTGGTCGACCCGTGGGAGGAGACGGCTCGGCTCGAGCTCGACCAGCGTCTGCGCCTCGGGCGGCGCGGCGTCTTCACCCCGCGCCAGCTGTGGGCGGCCGGGTCGGGCACGGACGGGATCAGGGTCGGGCGTCCCTTCGACGCGCTCGAGGTGGCGTCCGGGACGCCGCGCACCGCCGGGGCCGATCCACTGCAGCTGCCGCTCGTCGCTCGGGGTGAGGACGTCACGGCCACGATCGTCGGGGGGCGGATGACGCGGCCCGGCGTTGCGAGCGGAGGAGGGGTGTCGTGCTGATCACGAACATCGGCGAACTGACCACGAACGTCGCGCGGGACGACGACCGCACCGGAACCCTGCACGATGCCGCGGTCGTGGTCGAAGGCGGCCGCATCGCGTGGGTCGGAGCGGCCGGGGACGCGCCCCGCCTCCCGGACACGGTCGACGCCGGGGGACGGGCGGTGATCCCCGGCTTCGTCGACAGTCACACCCACCTCGTCTTCGCGGGCGATCGCGCCGACGAGTTCGAGGCGCGGATGGCGGGCACGCCGTATGCTGCGGGCGGCATACGGCGCACGGTGGCCGCCACCCGCGCGGCATCCGACGACGAGCTGCGTCGCGGGCTCGCCCGGCTCGTCGCCGAGTGCGCCCGGCAGGGGACGACCACGCTGGAGGTCAAGACGGGCTACGGGCTGACCGTGCACGACGAGGCGCGCGCTGCGCGGATCGCGGCCGAGGTCACCCCCGAGGTCACTTTCCTCGGCGCGCACGTCGTCCCCGCCGAATACGCCGACGCGCGCGACGAGTACGTCGAGCTCGTCTGCGGGCCGATGCTGCGCGCCGTCGCGCCGCACGCGCGGTTCATCGACGTGTTCTGCGAGCGGGGGGCGTTCACCGCGGACGAAGCCCGTCGCGTCCTCGCCGCCGGAGCCGCGCACGGCCTCACGCCACGCATGCACGGCAACCAGCTCGGCCCGGGCGACGGCGTGCGCGTGGCGGTCGAGATGGATGCCGCGTCGGTCGACCACTGCACGTACCTCTCCGACGACGACGTGGCCGCGCTCGCCGGCAGCCGCACCGTCGCCACGCTCCTGCCCGGGGTGGAGTTCTCGACGCGGCAGCCGTATCCGGATGCGCGGCGTCTGATCGATGCGGGCGTCACGGTCGCGATCGCGAGCGACTGCAACCCCGGCTCGTGCTTCACGAGCTCGATGCCTCTCATGGTCGCCCTCGCCGTGCGCGAGATGGGCATGACACCCGGGGAGGCGATCTGGGCGGCGACAGCCGGTGGAGCACGTGCCCTGCGCCGGGAGGACGTAGGGGCGATCGCGCCGGGGATGCGTGCGGACCTGGTCATCCTGGATGCCCCCACGCGCGTGCATCTCGCCTACCGGCCGGGTGTACCGCTCGTGTCGTCCGTCGTCAAGGACGGACGGCCCGTTCCGGCCGCCGCTGTCGGCTAGCTGTCCCCGCGTGGCACGTCGAGGTCCCATCCGAGAGGGTCGACGGCGTCCACGATGCCCCAGTCGTCGTCCGCCCACGAGAACGTCGCCACCGCGCAGGTCGGCATGTGCGCGATCCGGCCTCGCGAGAGCGTCGCGGCGAGGTCCGCGATGCCCGGATTGTGCGCCACGAGGAGGACGGAGGAGGCGCCTGCCGCGCCGGCCTCCTCGACCGCGTCGAGGAGGGTCGTCGCCGAGGCCGCGTAGAGCCGGCGCACGGGACGCGGCATGATCCCGAACACGGCGCCGAAGGCGAGCGCGGTCGACTGCGCGCGCGTCGCCGTCGAGGACACGATGACGTCGGGCGCGAATCCGGTGACGGCCAGCCGCCTCGCCATCGCGGGGGCGTCGCGCTCACCCCGGGCGTTGAGCGGCCGATCGTGGTCGGCGATCCCCTCCTCGGACCAGTCGGACTTGGCGTGACGGACGAGCGCGAGCCGGATCATCCCCCCAGCATGGCGCGCCGGCCGGTGGCTGGGTAGTCCTGCTCTCCACCGGCGCCCGGGTCACACGGACACGTACACCCACGCGGGGCGACCGCTCGCGAGCGTCACCGCGGCGCGCCGGTACAGCGCGACCTCGTACTCGTCCGCCGCCTCCAGCTCGTCCTCCGTGATGTGCAGCGCCCTGCCGACCACGCGATCGCGCGGGCTCCCCGTGGGCCGCACGATCGGGTGGACACCCAGCCCGGAGAGGTCCACCACCCGCTGGTCGTCGATCTCGACGTAGTCCACGGTGTACCCCGGGAGCGAGTCGTCCTCGCCCGCCACGAGGCGCCCGAACGTGTCGAGCTGGACCTCCGGCTGCTGGAGCGTGCCGTAGGTGAACAGGATCTGGTCCGCGGGGGAGTCGGCCACGCGATCAGAGTACCGGCGCGCCCCCGCTCAGGTGCCGAGCAGAGCCGTGGCGATCGAGAAGATCGCGAGACCCGCGAGCGCGCCGACGATCGTGCCGTTGAGGCGGATGTACTGCAGGTCGCGCCCGACCATGAGCTCGATCTTCTCGGTGGTCTCGGCCGGGTCCCACCGCTCCACGGTGTCGGTGATGATCGAGGCGATGTCGTGCCGGTAGCGGTCGACGAGGAAGACCGCGGCGTCGCTCACCCACGTGTCGACGCGGCGCTGCAGCGCGGCATCCGTCGTGAGCCGCTCGCCGATCTCGGAGAGTGCGCTCGACGCCCGCCGCCGCAGGCCGCTGTCGGGGTCGCCGAGGGCCGCGAGCAGTCCCGTCTTCACGGTGTTCCAGGCCTCGCCGGCCAGTTCCCGGACGCGCGGGCTGTCGAAGACGGCGACCTTCGCATCTTCGAGTCGTCCGATGGTCGCCGGGTCGTGCTGCAGGTTCTCGGCCAGGCGCGCGAGATACCCGTCGATCGCGTGGCGGGCGGGATGATCCGGGTCCGCGCGCACCGCCGCGACGAAGGTCACGGCCTCCTTGTAGACGGTGTCGTCGACGAAGCGGTGGGCGACGCGGGGAACCCACGACGGCAGGCGGCGCGACACGAGCCCCTCGAACGACGCGCGGTTGCCCTCGAGCCACGCGGCGATGCTGTCGGCAGCGAGGTCGACCGCGTGGTGGTGGGCGCCGGAGGCGACCACCCGCGTCAGCCAGCCGCCGAGGGGCGGGCCCCAGGCGGGGGCGATCAGATGCTCGCGCGCCAGGTCCTCGAGCACCGACCGGACGTCGTCGTCGCTGAGTGCGCGCAGCACCCCCGACGCCATGGCGGATGCCTCGACCGTGACCCGCTCGGCGTGTGCCGGGTCCGCCAGCCAGGCGCCCAGCCGCGACGCGATCTCGGTCGACTCGAGCTTCGTGCGGACGACGTCCCCGGAGAGGAAGTTCGTCTCGACGAACTCACCCAGCGTGCGGCCGATCTCGTCCTTGCGGTTCGGGATGATCGCGGTGTGCGGGATCGGCAGCCCCAGGGGCCGCCGGAACAGCGCCGTCACCGCGAACCAGTCCGCGAGCGCGCCGACCATTCCGCCCTCGGCGGCGGCGCGGACGTACGCGAGCCACGGATACCGGCCCTGGAGCGCGAACGAGACGACGAACACGGCCGCGAGGACGAGCAGGGCCGAGAGTGCGATCGTCTTCATCGTGCGCAGGGCGCGACGGCGCTCCTGATCCGCGGGGCTCAGCAGAGCCGTCGGTGTGCGCGCCATCCGGCCATACTCGCACGGCCCGCTGTGCGGCACTCGGGTCCTGCGGGCGCGTAGCCTGGCGGGGTGATCGACGACATCAAGAAGCGGGCGCTGCATCGGACCGCGATCCTCGAGGGACAGCTGCGCGGGCTCGCGAAGATGATCGAGAGCGAGGACTACTGCATGGACATCATCGGCCAGTCCCGCGCGATCCGGAAGGCGCTCGAGTCGCTCGACCGGCTCCTGCTGGAGAACCACCTGCGCACGCACGTCACCGACATGTTCGAGCACGGCGGCGCGGAGCGCGAGCAGGCGGTCGCCGAGCTCCTCAAGGCATACGACGTGCAGGAGCGCTGAGCCGCCCTCACGTCTCGAGCGGACCGAGCCAGGCCGTGGCGACCGTCGCGTGGGCGGACTCCGGGTCGGACGGATGGAACAGACCGGCCAGCACGTCGCGATACAGCCGGCTCAACTCGGACCCGGCCGCGTAGGACGATCCGCCCGCCACGAGCACGGCGTCGTCGACGACCTGCTTCGCCATCGTCACCGCGCGGTGCTTGATGCCGGACAGCTTCGCGAACCAGAGCGGGCCGTGATCCACGCGCCGGTCGACGTCCGTCGCGAGGGACTGCAGCTGCGCCGGCAGCGCGTCGTACGCGAGCCCCATGTCGGCGATGCGCCAGCGGATGTCGGGATCCTGCGCGTAGGTCGTGCCCGTCCGCTTCGACGTGCGCCGCCGCGCCGTCGTCACCGCGAGGTCGAGCGCGCGGCGGGCGATGCCCGTGTAGACGCTCGCGAGCAGCAGCTCGAACACGCTGAAGATGCCGAAGACGATGGGGTCGGGCTGCGGGCCCGGGTCGACCCGTCGCACGATGCGGTCGGCCGGGGCCGTCGCGCCGTGCAGCTCGGTGGTGCGGGACTGCGTGGCGCGCATCCCGAGCGTGTCCCAGTCATCCCGCGTGACGACGGCGTCGCTCCTCGGGACGAACGCGTAGACGAGCTTCGGCGCGTCGGGCGACGTGGTGTCGAGGCCGTGCAGACCGAGCTGGGTCCACACCGGGGCGAGCGAGGTGAAGATCTTGGTGCCGGTGAACGCGTACGAGCCGTCGTCGAGGGGTTCCGCGCGTGTGTCGCTCCCGAACAGCACGAGGTCGTTGCCGGCCTCGCTGATCCCGAACGCGAACACCTCGCCCGCCGCGGCGCCCTCCTGCACGAACCGCAGCGCGTCGAGGCCGCGATCGGCCAGCACCTTCGCCACGCCGGTCCAGACCAGATGCATGTTGACGGCGAGGGCCGTGGCCGGGGCCGCCGTGGCGAGCCGCTGCTGCAGGACGGATGCCTCGGCGAGTCCGAGGCCCGCGCCGCCCAGCTCGGTCGGCACGAGGATCGCCAGGTAGCCCGCGTCCTTCAGCTCGGCCAGGTCGTCGTCGGGGAACGTGTTCTCACGGTCGTGCACGGCGGCGCGCTCGCGGAACCGCTCCAGGAGATCGTCGGGGAGGACGAGGGCGGGATCGAACGCGGTCATGCGAGAGCCTCCTTCAGCCGGGCCATCGTGTCATCCGGCTTGTCGCGATGGGGGGAGTGGCCCGCACCCGCGACCACCGACATCGTGATGACGGGGTTGGCGAGCACCTCCGCGGCGAGAGCCCCCGTGAAGATCGAGTACACCGCCGGGTCGGCGCCGATGATGTGGGTCGGCGTCGAGAGCGCGGCTGCGGCATCCCGTACGTCCCACTCCGGGTTCTGCGCGCTCGTCTGCTCGACCGCCCACCGGCTGGCCTGCTGCGCCGAGAGCGCCTTGAGCTCGATGTCCTGCGGATGCCAGTGCGGATGCCCGGCGCGGACGGCGTCGACGGTCGGATCGGCGAACGACTCCTCCTGACTGCGCCGTACGACGTCGCGATCGTGATCGGACAGGTGGATGGCGGGGTCGACGAGGACGAGGCGGCGTGCCCAGCGCGGGTGGCGCGCGCTCGCCAGGACGACGGCAGCACCGCCCAGGGAGTGGCCGATCACCAGGTCCCACGCGCCGCCGGCCGGCGGATGGGTGGCGGCGACGTCGGCCGCGTAGGCCGGGATCGAGTAGTCCAGTGCGCGCGGCGCCCGCCCGTGGCCGCGCAGGTCGACGGCCTGGGCGCACCACCCCTCGGCGGCGAGGGCGACGCCGAAGCGCCACATCAGGGCCGCGGTGGAGCCGAGTCCGTGCACGAGGAGGGCGCGTCGGCCGGACGCGGGATCACCCCATGTCAGCCGGGGGAGGGTGACGGATGCGGGCATAGTCTGAGCCTATGATCTCCACCGAGCTGGCGCGCGCGCTGCGTGAAGAGGGGCTCGTGTGGCACCCGCGATCCGGCGACCGCTTCCAGCTCGACGAGCCGGAGTTCGAGGCCGACGTGTTCACGGTGAGTGAGATGACCGTGGAGCCGCGCGACTACCCGACCGGGCGCATCCTCGCCTTCAACGGGACGACCGAATGGGCGCTGGACTCCGTCGCCCTCGAGGACGCGCTGTGGCTGCCGCTCGAGCATCAGCTGCGCGAGATGCTCCGCGCGAGCTTCCGGTCGCTGCGACGGCTCGCCGACACGCACGAGGTCGAGATCGAGGTCGCCGGTGAACGGCTCGTGTTCGAGCATCCGGAGCCCGCGGACGCCTACGCCCTGGCCGTGCGGGAGCTGCTGCGCCGGATCGCGTGAGCGGCGCGGACGGGCCGGGCGTCAGGTGATCGTGCGGACCGGCTCGGTGTCCGGGATGGGGCTCGCGTCGCGATGGCGGAGGTCGGGGAACCCCCGGACGAACACGACGGACACGAGCAGCCCGACGATCGCGAAGGCGACCGCCGTCCCGTAGGCGCCCGGGGCGCCGACCCCGTCGATGAGGAAGCCGGCGATGGCGGAACCTGCGGCCGCGCCGATCAGCTGCCCCGTGCCGACCCAGCCGAACGCCTCGGCGGTGTCGCTGAACTTGACGCTGGCGGACGTCATGGCGAACAGCACGGCGAGGGCCGGCGCCACGCCGATGCCGGCGAGGACCAGCGATCCGCCGATCCACCACACCTGGAGCGAGAACATCGTGAGGGCGAGACCCGCGGTGACGATCGCGAGGCGTCGGGCCATCGCCCAGCGGCCGATCGGGATGCTGCCCGACAGCAGGCCGCCGCCGAGGCTCCCCACGGAGAAGAGCGCGAGCACGATGCCCGCCTCGAGGCCGCCGTGGCCGAACGCGGCGACGACGCCGGCCTCGACGGCCGAGCACGCCCCGATGAGGAGGAAGCCGACGATCGTGGCGAGCAGCACCGCGGGGCGGGTCAGCACGGTGCCGAAGCTGCGGCGGCTGCGCGGGATCCGCACGCGCCCGACCTCGGGCGAGAGGATGAACCACGCGCACCCGCCGAGGAGGATGACGACGATCAGCAGCATGCCGACGACGGTGCTGATCTGCGTCGAGACGAACGTCACCAGTACCGGCGCGATGATCCAGATGATCTCCTGGAGCGACGCGTCGAGCGAGAAGAGCGGGGTGAGCTGGCGGGAGTTCACCATCTTGGGGTAGATCGTGCGCACGGCCGACTGCACGGGCGGCGTGGAGAGCCCCGCCACGAGCCCGAGCGCCATGTACACCGGCACGGGAACCTGGAGCAGCGCGAGGGCGGTGAGGGATGCCGCGCACACGAGCGTGGTCAGAGTGAGGACGGGGCGCATCCCCCAGCGGCCCATCCAGCGGCTGGTCACGGGGCCGGCGATCGCCTGACCGACCGAGGTCGCCGCGAGCACGAGGCCCGCCGCGCCGTAGGAGTGGGTGACGGCCTGGATGTGCAGCAGGATCGCGATGCTCGTCATCCCGTTGGGGAAGCGTGCCGTCAGCTGCGCGGCGATGATGCGCCCCACGCCCGGCGTGCGCAGTAGATCCCGGTATCCCGCCACGCCTCCACGGTATCGACCCGGGCGGGCGTCCCGCGACACGCCGCGACACGCCGGTGCGCGTGATTCCACAGCGGATCCGATGTCGGAGGCCGTGCGTAGCGTGGCCCCTGTGGATGGATCCTCGACGGGGCTCCGAAAACCGCGGCATTCAGGCTTTTTCCAGGTTGGCGCGGGGTGCGCCGCCTGTGGATGAAACGGTGGACAACCTGTGTTGTACATGGGGAGAGCGGTGGAAAACTACACGGATGTAACTACTACCCCTTGTGGTGCTTCCTGATGTCGGCACCCATATGTAGTATTGGAGCTCCGGCGGGGGACGACCGGGAAATCAGACGGGAATGACGGGAGAAGCGGGTCGACATGGCGATCACGGTCTACACAAAGCCTTCATGCGTGCAGTGCAACGCGACGTATCGCGCACTGGACTCGAAGGGCATCGAATACGAGGTCCACGACCTCTCTCAGGACCCCGCGGCCCTCGAGCAGGTGAAGGCGCTCGGCTACCTGCAGGCGCCGGTCGTCATCACCGATGAGGACCACTGGTCGGGCTTCCGCCCCGACAAGATCGACGAGCTCGCCGCCCGTCTCGCGTAGCAGTCATGGCAACCGCGATCGCGACAGGTGGCGCGGTTGCCGGCAGGGCGACGGCGTCACCGCTCATCGTCTACTTCTCGAGCACGTCCGGCAACACGGCGCGGTTCGTCGAGAAGCTGGGCGTGCGGGCGCTGCGCATCCCGCTCCACGCGGGCGACGCGCCTCTCATCGTCGATGAGCCCTTCGTCCTGGTCACCCCCACGTATGGCGGTGGCCAGGGCCGGGGCGAGGAGAAGGGCGCGGTTCCCCGCCAGGTCATCCGATTCCTCAACGATGAGCGAAACCGCACCCTGATCCGCGGAGTCATCTCCGCGGGCAACACCAACTTCGGCGAAGCGTTCTGCATCGCCGGTGACATCATCAGCCGCAAGTGCCACGTGCCGCACTTGTATCGGCTCGAGCTGTTCGGCACGCCGGAAGATGTGGATCGCGTGAGCGAGGGATTGGAACGATGGCAGACATTGCAGTGACCGAGAAGGACTTCAAGACCGAGGTGCGCTTCGAGGGCATGGACTACCACGCCCTGAACGCGATGCTGAACCTGTACGACGCGAACGGGAAGATCCAGTTCGACGCCGACAAGCGTGCCGCGCGGGAGTACTTCCTGCAGCACGTGAACCAGAACACCGTCTTCTTCCACTCCCTCAAGGAGCGGCTCGACTACCTGGTCGAGAAGGAGTACTACGAGCCCCAGGTGCTCGCGAAGTACTCGTTCGAGTTCATCCAGCGGCTCAACGACTTCGCCTACTCGAAGAAGTTCCGCTTCGAGACCTTCCTCGGCGCGTTCAAGTACTACACGAGCTACACGCTCAAGACGTTCGACGGCAAGCGCTACCTCGAGCGGTTCGAGGACCGCGTGGTCATGACCGCCCTCGCACTGGCGGACGGCGACGAGAAGCTCGCCACCGACCTCGTCGACGAGATCATCTCGGGTCGCTTCCAGCCCGCGACCCCCACGTTCCTCAACGCCGGCAAGGCGCAGCGCGGCGAGCTCGTGTCGTGCTTCCTGCTGCGCATCGAAGACAACATGGAGTCCATCTCGCGCGGCATCAACTCGTCGCTGCAGCTGTCCAAGCGCGGCGGCGGCGTCGCGCTGCTCCTCTCGAACATCCGCGAGGCCGGCGCGCCGATCAAGCAGATCGAGAACCAGTCCAGCGGCATCATCCCGGTCATGAAGCTGCTCGAAGACAGCTTCAGCTACGCGAACCAGCTCGGTGCGCGTCAGGGGGCGGGCGCCGTGTACCTCTCGGCGCACCACCCCGACATCATGCGCTTCCTCGACACCAAGCGTGAGAACGCCGACGAGAAGATCCGCATCAAGACGCTGTCCCTCGGCGTCGTCGTGCCCGACATCACGTTCGAGCTCGCCAAGAACGACGAGGACATGTATCTCTTCTCGCCGTACGACGTCGAGCATGTCTACGGCGTCCCCTTCGGCGACATCTCGGTCACCGAGAAGTACCGCGAGATGGTCGACGACCCGCGCATCAAGAAGACCAAGATCAACGCGCGCGAGTTCTTCCAGACGCTCGCCGAGATCCAGTTCGAGTCCGGCTACCCGTACATCATGTTCGAAGACACGGTGAACAAGGCCAACCCGATCAAGGGCCGGATCAACATGTCGAACCTGTGCTCCGAGATCCTGCAGGTCAACACGCCCACGACGTTCAACGAGGACCTGTCCTACGACCGGATCGGCAAGGACATCTCGTGCAACCTGGGCTCGCTCAACATCGCCCTGGCGATGGACGGCGGCGACCTCGCGAAGACGGTGGAGACCAGCATCCGTGCGCTCACCGCGGTCAGCCAGCAGAGTCACATCGCCTCGGTGCGCTCGATCGAGGACGGCAACGACCGGTCGCACGCGATCGGCCTGGGGCAGATGAACCTGCACGGCTACCTCGCGCGCGAGCACGTCTACTACGGCTCCGAAGAGGGTGTCGACTTCACGAACATCTACTTCTACTCGGTGCTGTTCCACGCGCTGACCGCCTCGAACCGGATCGCGATCGAGCGCGGGGAGACCTTCGACGGGTTCGCGGACTCGACGTACGCATCGGGCGAATTCTTCGACAAGTACATCGAACAGGAGTGGGTGCCGGCGACGGCCAAGGTGGCCGAGATGTTCGCGGGCCACCACATCCCGACGCAGGACGACTGGCGCGCGCTGAAGGCGTCGATCCAGCAGCACGGCATCTACAACCAGAACCTGCAGGCGGTGCCCCCGACCGGCTCGATCTCGTACATCAACAACTCGACCTCGTCGATCCACCCGATCGCCTCGAAGATCGAGATCCGCAAGGAGGGCAAGCTCCGTTCATGACGAACGACAACCTGGAGTACTACCAGGACGCGTACGAGATCGGCTACGAGAAGGTCATCGACACGTATGCCGCCGCAACGCAGCACGTGGACCAGGGCCTGTCGCTGACGCTGTTCTTCAAGGACACCGCGACCACGCGCGACATCAACAAGGCGCAGATCTACGCGTGGCGCAAGAGCATCAAGACGATCTACTACATCCGCCTGCGTCAGATGGCGCTCGAGGGCACCGACATGACGGAATGCGTCAGCTGCACGCTGTGACGCCCCGATCTGGGATTTTCGAGAGAGAAGACAATGGCTGAGAAGCTGCAGCTCCTGAACCACGTTCAGGCGATCAACTGGAACCGCATCCAGGACGAGAAGGACCTCGAGGTCTGGAACCGCCTGGTGAACAACTTCTGGCTGCCCGAGAAGGTGCCGCTGTCCAACGACATCCAGTCGTGGAACACGCTCACCCCGGAGGAGCAGACGCTCACCATGCGGGTGTTCACGGGGCTCACTCTGCTCGACACGATCCAGGGCACGGTGGGCGCGGTGTCGCTCATCCCCGACGCGATCACCCCGCACGAGGAGGCCGTCTATACGAACATCGCGTTCATGGAGTCGGTGCACGCCAAGTCGTACTCGTCGATCTTCTCGACGCTGTGCTCGACGAAGGAGATCGACGAGGCGTTCCGCTGGTCGGTCGAGAACCCGAACCTTCAGAAGAAGGCTCAGATCGTCATGGAGTACTACCGCGGCGACGAACCCCTGAAGCGCAAGGTCGCCTCGACGCTGCTCGAGTCGTTCCTGTTCTACTCGGGTTTCTACCTGCCGATGCACTGGTCGTCCCGTGCGAAGCTCACGAACACGGCCGACCTCATCCGCCTCATCATCCGCGACGAGGCCGTGCACGGCTATTACATCGGGTACAAGTTCCAGAAGGGACTCGAGCGGGTCGACGAGGCCAAGCGCGAGGACCTCAAGGACTACACGTTCTCGCTGCTGTACGAGCTCTACGACAACGAGGTGCAGTACACGCAGGACCTGTACGACGGGGTGGGACTGACCGAGGACGTTAAGAAGTTCCTCCACTACAACGCCAACAAGGCGCTGATGAACCTCGGCTACGAGGCGATGTTCCCCTCCACCGTGACCGACGTGAACCCGGCGATCCTGTCGGCGCTGTCGCCGAACGCCGACGAGAACCACGACTTCTTCTCGGGGTCGGGCTCGTCGTACGTCATCGGCAAGGCCGAGGCGACGGAAGACGAGGACTGGGACTTCTAGGGTGTCTCAGCGCGGTTTCACATCCTGATGACTCTCGAAGTTGCGGCAGCCATCCGGAGCCACCCGGATGCGGCCAGTACCGGCGCTAGTTCAAGCTTGATCGCGAATCCAGGGGCGAGTACGCCCGCGTTATCCTCGATCAATTGCGAGACGAAGCCCTTCATCAAATGGGCAGGATCGAAGCGACGCTTATTGAGCCAGATCGAGCCGTATGTGCCACGCCGCTTCCGTACATACGTGGAACCGTTCGTTGGTGGGGGCTCCCTTTTCCTGCATCTTCAACCCGTACAGGCCGTCCTGAACGACGCGTGCATCCCCTTAGTTGAAGTATGGCGAGCGGTCCGAGACGATCCTGATGGAGTATATGCCGAAGCAACGCGACGCCCGCTTGCAAAGGAGGCCTACTACGCAGCGAGGGCTGAACGCGGTGGCAGCGCCTCAGAGCGCGGGGGCCGCTTCATCTACCTCAACAAGGGCGCCTTTAACGGTCTCTATCGCGTGAATCTCAAGGGGGAGTTTAACGTCCCTTGGGGCGCACCGAAGTCATCGTTCATTGCCGACCTTGATAATCTCCGCGCGATATCCGAGATTGCGAGTACTGAACGGGTCGAGTTGATGCACGGCGACTTTCAAGCGGCGATGGATGTCGCGGGGGATGGTGATTTCGTGTTCGTTGATCCGCCCTACGTCACATCTCACAACAACAACGGTTTCATCGAATACAACGAGAAGATCTTCTCGTGGCATGATCAAATTCGGTTAGCGGCAAGTGTGCGAGCAGCCGCCAGGCGAGGAGCGACACTGTTGGTCACTAACGCCCGTCATTCCAGCATTAGCGATCTATACGCGGGGTTCGAGACCGTCGTGCTGGAGCGCCCATCTACCATTGCCGCCGCCCCGGGGAAGCGGGGTCGGGTGGAAGAGCTGTTGGTCATTGCGAAGGAGCACTGATGGCCGAGTCGTCTAATGTGCGGGTGGCGTCTCCCTCGGAGATTCGACAGAATCCCGAGAACCCCAGGCTCGTGTTCCACGAGAAGGAACTGATCGAACTTCAGGACAGTATCGCTGCAAACGGGATCTTGGTCCCCCTCACTGTGTTCAGTTCGCGGGAGGGAGGTTATGTCCTGCTTGACGGGGAGCGCCGCTGGCGGTCTGCACGCAAACTTGGTTTGCATCGGGTGCCGATTATCGTCCAGCCGGAGCCGACCCTGATACAGAACATCATGATGATGTTCGCAATTCACAATGCTCGCTCAGATTGGGATCCGCTCCCGACCGCGATGAAGCTCCAGAAGCTCGAGCACCTCTACGCCGAGACGGAAGGCCAACCACCAACCGAGAGCCAGCTGGCGCAGCTCGCAAGCCTGTCTCGCGGCGAAGTGAGGCGACTGAAGAACATCTTGAAACTCCCGCCTCAGCACCTCGCGCTTGTTGAGAGCGAACAGGATCGCCCTAGGTCGGAGCAGACTCTCACTGTTGATCACCTGCTCGAGGTGACTCGGGGCGCAGCCGCGTTGGAAAAGCAAGACGTGATCGCCTCCGGCGAGCGGATACGACTTGAGACCGTGCTAATCGATAAGTTCCGGTCCAAGACCTTGACGAGCACAGTGGAGCCGAGGCTCTTGGCGCGAATGGCGCGAGCGGTCGAACGACACGATGTCTCTCGGGCCGCGGTGCGGGCAAGTATTACCGAGCTAGTCGACAATCCGAACACTACGGTGCGAGACGCGTTTGCCACCTCGGTTGAACGAGTTGACCGAGAACACACAGTCGAGATGTCAGTTCAGCGACTCGAGGCTAGTGTGTCTGAACTAAGCATGAGCGGCCAGGTTAGCGCCACGTTGCGCGAGGCCCTGGAGAGCCTCCAGGGCACGATCGCTCGGATTCTTGGACAATCGTGACCCAGTTGCGACCGGTCGACTTCGAACTGGTCCCGGTAGACCTCTTGGATGCAGCGATCATTTACGGCGAGTGGATCGCGGCCCGTGGGTTCAGCATTGAGATCGAGCCTTACGATCTCGAGTTTCCGAACACTCCACTCTTGAAAGCTACGCGCGGTATGGCGTCATATTTCCACGAGGTGTCCTCGGCTGTCGATCTCAGCCGCGCCGAAGACTGGGTTAAGTATGGCCGCGCCTCGAAGGCGGAAGTTCGCTACGTGGCCGCGGTGTCGACGGACAGCGACATCCCGCAAAGAACGCTCATGAAACTCCGACAGCTTGGAGTGGGCCTAGACATTGTCGATGGGCGCAGTGTGCAGTCCCTGATTGCGCCACATGACTTGTCTCTGGACGCTGAGTTTCCGGAGCTAACGGGCCGGCTCGTGGTGAGCCTGGGTTCGGCTCGCGATCTTCTCGAGCAGGGGCATTGGAAGGAGGCCTTTGAAGATGCGTGCTTGGCGCTTGAGACTGCCGCGCGCATCTATATGGCGAAGGCGGTCCGGGCGAAGCGTGTTCGATTCGTTCGGGACAATGGCTCGACGGCCAACTACACCGAAGAGCAGATCATGAAGAAGACCCTCGGGCAGTTGGCCGGCGTCTATGACGAGCTTGCTCAACCCACCCAGGCGGAGTCGCGCGTGGCTCAATCGCTTCGCCGAGTTAACCCTCATCGCGTAACAGTTGCGCACTTTAAGCACGAGTCGGGAGCACGCGAATCTGAGTTGCGATCAACAGTTGGAAAAGAGCTGATTGTGATCGTCAATGCGATGAAACTGCTGGGGCAGTAGCACTCCCGAGTCTGAGCCCTCGCGCCGGTGCCCGATCCGGGCTGATGCCGGCGGCGCGCCCGGGCGTCCGCCCTGCCCCCGACGCCCCGTCACTAGCATGGACCCATGCCCGAACGCCCCCCGTTCAGCCCCGTCATCGCCCTGCTGACGGTCGCGGCGGTGTGGGATGCCCGGCTCAGCGCGGAGCTGAAGCACGTCGGCCTGACGACGCGCAAGTACGCCCTGCTCGCGCACATCCGCGCGACGCCCGGGATCTCGTTCTCCGAGCTCGCGCGCCGGTCGCAGATCACGGTGCAGACCGCGCACACGGCGGTGCGGTCGCTGGTCGATGACGGTTTTGCGTCGGATGCCACCGCCCACGCCGGCGCCGCGTCCGACCTGCGCGTGACGGCCAAGGGGGAGGCCGCGCTCGATGCTGCAGACGCGGGCCTCGCCCGCCTGGACGCGACGTTCGCGGGCGGCGGCCCGGAGCTCACGCGCGCGCTCGAGGGACTGCACGAGGAGCCGTTCGGGTGACCTTCAGCATGACTGATAGGTTTCAGTTACACTGAAGGCGTGTTCTCCCGACCTTCGCTCCTCTTCCGTACATTCGCCATCGCCGAGGCCGTCTCCTGGACGCTGCTGATCGCGGCGCTCGTCCTGCGGGCCACCACCGACCTGGCGCTCCTCGTCACGATCGCCGGCGGCATCCACGGCTTCGTCTTCCTCTGCTACGTGGCCACGTCGATCCTCGTCGCCAAGAACAACAGGTGGCGCGCGACGTCGACGGCCGTCGCGATCGCCGCAGCGATCGTGCCGTACGCCACCATCCCCGTCGAGATCGTGCTGCACCGCCGTGGGCGCCTCGCGGGGGACTGGCGGCTGCGGGGCACCGACGACCCGCGTGACCACCGCTGGCACGATCGACTGATGCGAGTGCTGCTGCGTCATCCCCGCACGTTCGCCGGCATCGCCGCGGCATCCATCGTGGTGGTCTTCAGCGTGCTGCTCGTCATCGGTCCTCCGGGCGGACGGGCCTGAAGGGCCTGACGCGTCTGCTCACCACCCCGTGGTGAGCACCCGGTCGAGAGCGTCGACCAGGGCGTCGGCGCTCTCCCGGGTGATGCACAGCGGCGGCTTGATCTTGAGCACGTTCCCGTGATCGCCGGTCGGCTGCGCGATGACCCCCAGGATCCGCAGCCGCTCGCTGATCGCCGCCGCCTCCTCACCGGCCGGCTCCCGCGTGGCGGGGTCGCGCACGAGTTCGGGACCCAGGTAGAGTCCGAAGCCGTGCACGGTCCCGATGATCGGATGCCGCTGCGCGAGCTGTTCGATGCGGCCCTTGAGGTATGCGCCCACGTCGCGTGCGTTCTCCTGCAGGCGCTCGTCGCGGATGACGTCGAGGACGGTCATGCCGGCCACGGATGACACCTGACTGCCCCCGGCGGACGAGAAGAAGTAGCCCGAGGTGCGGTAGCTCTCGGCGATCTCCGGTGATGTGATCACCGCGCCGAGCGGGTGGCCGTTGCCCATCGCCTTCGCCACCGCGACGATGTCGGGGACGACGCCCTGCTGCTCGAAGCCCCAGAACCATTGACCGAGGCGTCCGTATCCGACCTGGACCTCGTCCGCCACCGCCAAACCGCCGTGCGATCGAACCGCGGTGTAGACGGCCGAGAGGTAGCCGTCGGGGAAGACGATCCCTCCGGAGTTCCCTGCGATGCTCTCGGCGATGAACGCGCCCGGCGGCGTCCCTTCCGCGGCGAGGCGGTCGACCTCGGCCACGGCGTCTCGCGCATAGGCGGAGGGCTCGTCGCTGTGCATTCCGCGGTAGGTGTTCGGCGCGGCCACGGTGTGCACCCAGGGGGGCCGCGTGGCGAGGGCGTGCGGGTTGTCGGCCACCGACGTCGACACGGCGTCGGCGAGGGAGGTCCACCCGTGGTACGCCTCCCTGAGGGCCACGATGTCCGGTCGGCCGGTGTGGGCCTGGGCGAGGCGCAGCGCGAGGTCGACGGCCTCCGAGCCGCTGTTGACCAGGAAGACGCGGTCGAGTCCGTCCGGGAGGAGGGCGGCCAGGCGCTCGGCGAATTCGACGATGGCCGGGTAGTGGAATCGCGAGTTGGTGTTGATGAGGCGCCACTGCGCCGCGATCGCCTCGACGAGGCGCGGATGCGCGTGGCCGATCGAGGTCACGTTGTTGAGCGTGTCGAGGTAGACGCGACCCTCGGTGTCGACGAGGTGCTCGCGCCAGCCACGTGCGATCACCGGCGGTGCGTCGAAGTAGTGCTCCTGCACCCCCGCGAGAGCCGCGGCCCGGCGGGCCAGCAGTTCGGCAGCGTCCTCGTCGGGGGAGGGGCGCTCGTCTCGGCTGAGCAGGGGCGTCGGGTCGGCGATCGCGGCCCGCCAGGCGTCGCGCAGGGCTGCCGTGACGAACGCGGGCGGATCGACGTCGGCGGCGGACACCGCGATCCGCGCGGTGCCGCGCAGGCTCGCGATCGTAGCGCCCCGGCGGATCGGCCCGTCGCCGCGCACCGGGTCGGAACCCGTGACGCGGAGCCGGAGCCCGGGCCCCCGCAGTTCCCAGCCGTCGGCGGTCGCCGCGAGATCGCCGTCCCACGGGGCGACGAGGTCGGTCGGGGCATCGACCGTCACGTCGACGCCGGTGGCGACGTTCGCCGGGGCATCCTGCGAGTGCGGGCGGGAGCGTGTCAGCCGCGCTTCGCCGAATCGTGTGAGGACGATCCCGCCGTCGCGCGGCGCCGCGGCGGTCAGGGTCGCTTCGATGTCCGGCGTGAGCCATCGGCCCTCGTCGAGCAGCGGACTCATCGCGGAGAGGTCGAGCGTCGTCGCCGCCGCGGCGTCTCTCACGAGGCTCCCGTACCCGGAGGGGAGGGTGAGGACGGGGGCGGGGAAGCCGAGCGCGGTCCGCACGAGCCGGCCCGCGACGGCGAGAGGCAACGCCGTCGCCGCCTCCAGGATCGCCTGTTCGTGGACGAGGTTCTCCGCCGCGTAGTCGTTGCCCGGGTCGGTCCGCAGCACGTGGTGGGCGCTGGCTACCAGGACGACCGCGCGGCCGACGACGAGCGGCCACACCGCGTCCGCCTCGGCCGCGGTCAGGGGGGCTCGGTCGTGGTACGCCCGCGCCGCCTCGAGCGCGGCGACGAGGTCGACGCCGTCGTGGTGGAGCAGCGAGGACAGCGTGATCGCGAGCTCGCCGACCCGCCAGGAGCGGTTCAGGTCACCCAGGTCGATCACGCCGTCGGGGAGGCCGCTCCGGGCGTCGCCCGCCACCACGTTGTCGTCCGTCAGGTCGCCGTGGATCACCTGCAGCGGCAGGTCGTCCGCAACGCTCGCGACGGCGCGCCATGCCGCCGAGAGTGCGGTCTCGAGGCGAGCTCGCAGAGCCGGGTCGTCGATCGAAGGCAGGAGTTCGGCCATGACCGACGGCGTGCGACGGAGGTCCCACTGACTCGCGCGCTCCGCGCCGGGATCGGCGAAGTCCGCCAGCGCGAGGTCGAAGTCCGCGGCGAGCCGACCCAGGGCACGCACCGATCGTGGCGGGAGGTAGTCGCTGCCGGAGAGCGTGCGACCCTCGAGGAAGTCGAGCAGTCGCGCATGCATCGTCTGTCCCTCGACCTCGACAGGCCGAACGGTTCCGCCGTCGGTCAGCTCTCTCGCGAGCGGGACACGGATGCTCGTGGTTTCGCCCACGATCCGCGCGGCGCGCGACTGCGCCTCCAGCTCTGCCGCCGTGGTGTCCGGATTCGCGATCTTCAGCAGGGTCGGCTCGCCTGCGCCGCGCAGCACGAAGTTGAGGTCCTGGTTGCTCCCGAGGGAGTGTGCCTCTCCGTCCACGGCGAACAGCTCGCGGGCGATGGCCGTCGCCTCCTGCGGGGTCACAGCGGGGGGCGGGGCCTGGACGACGGCGTCCTCATCATGGGTCACCACGGCATTCTGCCAGCACGGCGCGATGCCCGACGATGCCCCGGCGCGCGGACGCGGTCAGGCGGCGCCGGCCGCCCAGGAGGGCAGCTGCTGCAGCGTCCAGCGGTTGCCGTCGGGGTCGGCGAAGGTCACGAACCGGCCCCACGCCTGCTCGTCCACCCCCTCGGCCTCGACGCCCGCATCGCGCAGCTGGGCGAGCGCGGCGTCGGCGTCGGGCACGACCACCTGGATGACGTCGAGCGTGCCCGGAGCGAGGGTGCCGCCCAGGTTCGTGCCGAACGCGATGGAGCACGCCGACCCGGGCGGGGTCATCTGCACGAAGCGCAGCCCCTCGTAGGGCGTCTGATCGTGGTCGGGGTGGAAGCCGATCCGCGTGTAGAACTCCTTCGCGCGGTCGACGTCGCTCACCGGCACGTGGATCAGCTCGATCTTCCAGTCCATGACTCCTCCTCGGGTGTTCCCGTCACGGTACCGAGACCCCCCGACATCGTCCGGACCCGATCGCGTCGGCCGACCACGTCGGTGCCGGGGTGCAGGATGGCGTCATGCGACTCATCGGCACGTCGACCCAGCGCACGTACCGCTACGTCCGCATCGCGATCGTCGGCGCCGTCGTCCTGCTGCTGGTGTCGCTCGCGGCCGTCGTGGTGTCCGACGGCCCGGTCAGCTCGATCAGCGCGATGTACTACACGCCCGCGCGCGGGGTCTTCACCGGCGCGCTCTTCGCCATCGCGCTCGCACTGATCGCGCTGTCCGGCCACAGCGTCGAGCAGGCGCTCCTCGACATCGCGGCGCTGTTCGCGCCGCTGATCGCGATCGTGCCGACGCCCATCCTCGCGGGAGATGTCGCCGGCTACGCGGTCACGTGCCCCGCGCCCGGCCCGTGCGTTCCGGCCGGCGAGCTCCCCGCGGTGCAGAACGGGATGCTGTCGCTCGCGGTCGTCGGAGCCCTCGGCGTGATGACGGCCCTCGTGCTCGCGCGCGTCCAGGGGACGCTGAGTGCGGGCGTCGCGGTCACGCTGGTCGTGGCGGCCGCCATCGTGGTCGCGGCCGCCGCGTGGGCGCTCCTCGGTCCGGCATCCTTCGTGGCGCTCGGCCACCTCGTGGCGACGGGCGTGTTCTTCGGGATCGTCGCCGTCGTGTCGACGATCGCCGCGATCACGTCGGCGGCTCCCTGGCGCGGGATCTACCGCGTCGTGGCGATCGGGATCGCCGTCGTCCTGGTCGGCCTGGTGGCGGTGCTCGCCCTGAGACTGGGGGGAGTGGATCTCGTGGCCGTGACCGGCATCCCGCTCGTCCTTCTCGGGGAATTGGCTGTCGTCGTGCTCTTCGCCGTGTACTGGGTCGCCCAGACCGTGCAGTTCTGGGACGATGCGAATCCGGCGATTCTGCCCTGATCCACGAGCTCGGAATACGCCGGGCGTTTCCGCGTTGAAGTTGATACCACTGTGCTCAAGTTCCTAAACTTGATACACATCGACTCACCTTCATAGGAGATCCGGGAATGCCCGAAGACTTCACACCCCCGACCGAGGGCGCCGACGGCGCGAGCGCGTTCGACGACTTCCTCGCGCGCTACCTCGCGGGTGAGCGCGCCCGTCAGGAGCGCTCGATCGACCTGAGCCGCTTCCTCAGCGCCCGCACGCAGGAGATCCTGCAGGCGGCGGGGAAGTTCGCGCTCGAGCGCGGGCAGCGCGAGCTGGACGCGCTGCACATCCTGCGCGTGATCGTGGCGGAGCCGCCCGCGAGCGATGCGGTCGCCCGCATCGGCGCCGACCCCCGCGCGATCGCGCGCGCGGCGGAGGAGCGTCTGCCCGCGGCATCCGCGCCGGCCGACGTCGACGGCGCCGTCATCACGCCGTCCGTGCAGCGGGCGCTCTTCCACGCATTCCAGGTCGCGCGGTCGTCCGGCTCCACCTATGTGGCGCCGGAGCACCTCTTCTTCGCCCTGGTCCTGGGGCAGGACACCCCGGCGGGCCAGGTGCTCGCTCAGGCGGGCGTGACCGCCGAGGCGCTCACGCAGGGCGCCCGCGAGACGGTGACGCCGAACGGCGTGCCGTCGGCAGATGCGCAGCCGGCCGAGTCCGAGACCCCGATGCTCGACCGGTTCGGCACCGACCTCACGGCGCTCGCGATCGCCGGCGATCTCGACCCGGTCATCGGCCGGGCCGAGGAGATCGAGCAGGCGATCGAGATCCTGAGCCGCCGCACCAAGAACAACCCGGTTCTCGTCGGCGAGGCGGGCGTCGGCAAGACGGCCATCGTCGAGGGTCTCGCGCGCGCGATCGTCGCCGACGAGGTGCCCGAGCAGCTGCGCGGCAAGCGCGTCGTCTCCCTCGACCTGCCGGGCATGCTCGCGGGCACCCGCTATCGTGGCGACTTCGAGGAGCGCCTCACCACGGCCATGGACGAGATCGCCGCCCGCAAGGACGAGCTGATCGTCTTCATCGACGAGGTGCACACGGTCGTCGGCGCCGGTGGCGGCGGCGAGGGGGCGATGGACGCCGGCAACATCCTGAAGCCCCGCCTCGCCCGCGGTGATCTGCACCTGGTGGGCGCGACCACGCTCAAGGAGTACCGCGTGATCGAGAAGGACCCGGCCCTCGAGCGTCGGTTCCAGCCGGTGCGCGTCGGCGAGCCGTCCATCGAGGACGCGGTGCTGATCCTGCACGGGCTCAAGCCGGCGTACGAGGAGCACCACGCCGTCTCGTTCACCGACGACGCCCTGCGCGCCGCGGTCGAGCTGAGCGACCGCTACCTCACCGAGCGTGTGCTGCCGGACAAGGCGATCGACCTGATCGATCAGGCCGGCGCCCGCCTTCGGCTGCGGCTCGGTGCGAAGGTCGACGTGAGCGCGCTGATGCAGCGTCTCGCCGATCTGGAGGCCGACAAGAACGCCGCCGTGAGCGCCGAGAAGTACGAGGACGCCTCGCGGATCCGCGACGCCATCGCCGACGTGCAGTCGCGCATCGAGGAGGCGTCGACGCGCGGTGCGGCGTCCGCTGCCGTCGAGGCGGTGGTGGACGAGGCGCAGATCGCCGCGGTGATCAGCCGCGCCACCGGCATCCCGGTCAACCGCCTGACGGAGACCGAGCGCGAGCGGCTCGGCTCCCTCGAGAGCGAGTTGCACGGCCGGGTCATCGGGCAGGACGATGCGGTGGTCGCGGTCGCGAAGGCCGTGCGCCGCAATCGCACGGGCATGGGCGACGCGCATCGGCCGATCGGCTCGTTCCTGTTCCTCGGCCCGACCGGCGTCGGCAAGACCGAGCTGGCCAAGGCGCTGGCGCAGTCCCTGTTCGACGACGACGGTGCGGTGATCCGGTTCGACATGAGCGAGTTCGGCGAGCGGCACACGGTGTCGCGGCTCGTCGGCGCCCCTCCGGGATACGTCGGCTACGACGAGGCCGGTCAGCTGACCGAGCGCGTGCGGCGCAACCCGTACGCGGTCGTGCTGTTCGACGAGATCGAGAAGGCTCATCCGGATGTCTTCAACCTGCTGCTGCAGGTGCTGGACGACGGGCGCCTGACCGACGGCCAGGGTCGCACGGTCGACTTCCGCAACACGGTCATCGTGATGACGTCGAACCTGGGCGGGGAGTACCTGGCATCCCGCTCCGGCGCGATCGGCTTCATCGCCGACGGCGGCGGGGCGACCGGCTTCGGCAGCGAGAAGGATCTGCGCGACCGCGTCATGGGCAAGCTCCGTGAGGCGATGCGCCCAGAGTTCCTCAACCGCATCGACGAGATCGTGCTGTTCCGCAAGCTCGACAAGCCGCAGCTCGCCGAGATCGTGCGCCTCCTCCTGGAGACCACGGCCCGTCGGCTGACCGGGCGCGAGGTCGCGTTCCACGCGACGGATGCCGCGGTGGCGTGGCTCGCCGAGCACGGGTACGAGCCGGAGTACGGCGCGCGGCCGCTGCGCCGGCTCATCCAGCGCGAGGTCGACGACCGTATCGCCGACCTGTTCGTGAGCGGTGCGCTCGCCGATGGCGGAGCGGTGACCGTCGACGCGGGAGCCGACGGCCTCGTGGTCGACACCGCCGCCCTGGCGCACGCCGCCTAGGAGAGATGCAGGAAGGCCGCCGCCCCGATCCGGAGCGGCGGCCTTCTCGCGTGCAGGGGGTCAGGCGGCCTGGTCGAAGCGCGCGCCCGCGGGGTTGGTGTCGAGGGCGAGCAGGATGATCAGGATGATCCCGCCGACGAACGGAATGAACGCCAGGAAGTAGAACGGACCGGGACGGTTGGTGTCGTGCAGCCGGCGCCAGACGACGGCGAGGTTGGGGACGAGTGTCGCGAGGCCCCAGAGTCCGCCCACGACGGCGACGAACACGTAGCCCGGGCCGAGAGTGACCGCGCCCGTCGCGGCATCCACCTGAATGAGGCCGAGGATCCCGCCGATGATGTACAGGATGACGCCGATGATGGCGTTGAAGAGGAACCACCACCAGTACTCGCTGCGGCTGGCACGGCCGCTGAACGTGGCGTACTTCTTGAAGAACCTCGCGATCGCCTGGCCGAAGCTGGCGCCGTACAGAGGCGGATAGAGGGGTGCGGACGCGGTGTTGGACACGGTTGTCTCCTGATTCAGTTGTGGGGGACGGCCGCCAGTGTACTGAACCTGAGTGTCCGCCGTGAAGGATTGTGCATCTGGCGTGTCGCGCGAGGTCATGCGCCGTGATGCCGATGCGTGCGGACTTGGCCGCGCGGTCGCTGGTGAGGCAGGCTCGGATCATGACGCAGGCGCAGCTCTCCCTCGGTGTCGCAGGAACGCTCGGTCCGGCACGTGTCGCGCGCATCGCGGCCGCCGCGGAAGGAGCGGGGTTCCACGCCCTCTGGGTCAACGACACGCCGTCGGGGGACGCGATCGCCGCCCTCGCGGCCGCGGCGCTCGAGACCACGACGCTCGGCCTGTCGACCGGCGTCCTCCCCGTCGATCGCCGCCCCGCTGCGGAGATCGTGCGGGCCGTGCGCGACGGCGGCATCCCCGAAGGCCGCCTCACGCTCGGGATCGGAGCCGGCGGCGCGCGCGTCGGCGCGCTCGCGATGGTGCGGGATGCCGCGGGTACGCTCCGCGGCGAACTGTCCGCGCGCGTGCTCGTCGGCGCGCTCGGTCCGCGGATGCGGAGGCTCGCCGCGACGGAGGCCGACGGGCCGTTGCTGAGCTGGCTGACGCCGGATGCCGCGGCCGGGCAGGCGGCCGAGGCGCACGCGCTCGCTCCGCACACGCACGTCGCCCTCTACGTGCGCACGGCGGTCGACCCCGCGGCATCCGCGCGACTCCACGAGGAGGCGGACCGCTACGGGAGCTATCCGGCGTACCGGGCGAACTTCGCCCGGCTCGGCGTCGGGCCGCGGCAGACGGTCCTCGACGCGGACGGCTTCGCGAGTGGGATCGGCGCCTACCGCGCAGCGGTGGACGAGGTGGTGCTGCGCGCCATCCCGGTCGGCGATGAGGTCGACGACTACGGCCAGTTCATGGACGTCGTCGCCGAAGCCCTCGCCGCCGGCTGAGCGCGCTCCCCGCACTGTCGGCAGGTGCTGACAGAGTGGGGGCATGGTGCGTGTCGGTGCGATCTTCAGTCCCTACCCGAATCCCCCCGAGTCTTTCCACGCGGCGGTCGACGCCGCCGAGGAGGCCGGTCTCGCCGAGCTGTGGGTCTGGGAGGACTGCTTCCGTCAGGCGGGCTTCGCGCAGGCGGCGGCCGCCCTCGCGTGGACACGGCGACTGCGTGTCGGCATCGGCATCGCCCCCATGCCGCTGCGCAACGTCGCGGTGACGGCGATGGAGATCGCGACGCTGGAGCGACTGTTCCCCGGGCGCCTCCTGCCCGGCGTCGGGCACGGCGTGCAGTCGTGGATGGCGCAGGTCGGGTCGCGCGCGGCCTCGCCGCTCACCCTGATGCGGGAGTACGTGCCCGCGCTGCGAGGACTCCTCGCGGGTGAGGAGGTCACCGTGTCCGGGCGGTATGTGTCCCTCGACGGCGTCCGCCTCGACTGGCCGCCCGTGTCACCGCCTCCCGTGTTCGCGGCGGCGGAGGGGCCGAAGACGCTGCGACTGAGCGGTGAGGTCGCCGATGGCACCGTGCTCGACAGCAGGTACACGCCGGCCGAGGTGGAAGCGTCGGTGCGGGCGATCCGCGCCGCGCGTGCGGAGGCCGGGCGTCCGGGCAGCCACGAGATCGTGGCCTACGTGCTGGCGGCGTTCGGCATGGGTGCCGGCGAGCGCGTGCGCGCCGATCCGGGACGACGGGGCTCCGATGCCGGCCGCGCGGTGTGGGGCTCCGTCGAGGACGTCGCGACGGGACTCTCCGCGTTCGCGGACGCCGGCGTCGACGCGGTCGCGCTGCTGCCCGCGGCGGGAGAGCCCGACCTGGCGGCGTTCTACGCGAGCGCGGCCGAGGCGGGTCGGCTGGTCGCGGGCCTCTGAGGCGGCCGCGCGTTCAGGCGCCGGCCGCCGCAGAATCGGCGTCCGAGGCGGACGGAGCAGCTGCGGGCTCGGTCGACGGCTCCTCGTCGGCGATGGTGACGCGCGGGATCAGGAGCGTCGCGAGGATCAGCACGAGTGCGCCGAGGGCGACGCCGACGAAGACCGCGATCGTGCCCGCCTGGATGGCTCCGGGGTCGGACGAGCCGCCGCGCGACGCGATGATGGTGTTCGCGACGGCGCCGAAGACGGCGACGCCGACCGAGCTGCCGATCGATCGCGCGAGCATGTTCGTCCCCGAGGCGACCCCGCGTCGGCGCGTGCCGACCGAGGACTGGGCGGCGATGAGCGTCGGATTCGCGACGAGGCCGAGGCCGAGGCCCACCACGAAGCACGCGAGCGCGGTGAGCGGGATCGAGGGGGTGAGGGCGAACCACACCAGCAGAGCCGCGCCCGCGAGCGTGACGAGGCTCCCGATCATCGCGGTGGCCCGGAATCCGATCCGGAGGTAGACGCGGCCGGCGAGCGATCCGCTGATCGGCCACCCGAGCGTGAGCGCGGCCACCGCCAGCCCGGAGAGCACCGGCGCCGCGCCCGCCGTGATCTCCAGGAACGTCGGGACGAACGACGTCAGGCCGATCAGGACGACGCCGATCACCATCGACGCGATCGACGTCGTGACCAGGATGCGGCTGCTGAAGACCCACGGCGCGAGGACCGGATCCTCCGCGCGGCGCTCCACGAAGACGAACGTCACGAGGAGCGCGGCGCCCAGGCCGAAGCATCCGATGCTCTGCCACGATCCCCAGGCCCAGGCCTGGCCACCCTCGAGCGTACCGAGGACGATGAGCACGAGCGCGGCCGTCAGCAGCGAGGCGCCGGCTATGTCGATGCGGCGGCGGTGGCGCTCGAACCGCTCGCGGTAGTTGCGCCGCAGGATGAACGCGGCGATGAGGCACAGCGGTACGTTGATCCAGAAGATCCACCGCCAGGACACGAACTGCGAGAACACGCCGCCGAGGGTCGGGCCGGCCACGGACGAGATCGCCCACACGCTCGCGATGTAGGCCTGCGCCTTTGCGCGCTCGCGGACGGTGTAGATGTCGCCGGCGATGGTCATGCTGATGGGCATGATCGCCCCCGCACCGAGGCCCTGCACCGCGCGGAAGACGATCAGGGCCGTCATGTTCCAGGACAGCGCGCTGAGGATCGAGCCGAGGAGGAAGAGTCCGATGCCGAACATCATCACGGGCTTGCGGCCGAAGGTGTCGGCGAGTTTCGCGTACACGGGCACCGAGGCGGCCTGCGCCAGCAGGTAGATCGAGAACAGCCACGGGAACTGGTCGAACCCGCCGAGGTCCCGCACGATCGTGGGCACCGCCGTCGACAGGATCGTCGAGTCGATCGCGATGAGGAACGTCGACAGCATCAGCGCGAGGAGGATCGGGCCGCGCTCGGACCGCAGGCCCACCTCGTTCGCCATACAGAGAGTCAACCCGCTGCGGCGCGAGACATTCCCGGCGACGTCGGGGGCGGGTGCGACAATGCGAGGATGCTGCTCGCCGAGGTCGTCGCCACCACCGCGCGGGTCGCGGCCACGCCCTCCCGCCGGGCGAAGACCGATGCGCTCGCCGGGCTCCTGGCGCGGCTCCGCCCCGAGGAGATCGCGGTGGCGATCGGGCTGCTCACCGCGAGCCCGCGCCAGGGCCGCCTGGGCGTCGGCTGGCGTGGCATGTCGTCGATCGAGGCGGTCCACGCCGCGGCGCCCACACTGACCCTGGCCGACGTCGACGACGCGCTCGGCGCGGTGGCTGCGGCATCCGGTGACGGATCGTCGCTGCGGCGGACGACGGCATTGACCGCGCTCGCCGCGCGGGCCACAGCCGACGAATGGGACTTCCTGGCGCGGGCGATGCTCGGCGAGCTGCGCACGGGGGCGCTGGAGGGGGTCCTGCTCGACGCGATCGCTGCGGCGTCCGACCGGGCACCGGCTGCGGTGCGCCGGGCGGCGATGCTCTCGGGCGACCTCGGCGACACCGCCGCGATCGCGCTGACGAGGTCGACCGACGAGCTGGACGCGGTGGGGCTCGTCGTGGGTCGTCCCGTGCTGCCGATGCTCGCCTCGACGGCGGCATCGGTCGCCGACGCCCTGGAGATCGCGGGTGAGGCATCGGTCGAGTACAAGCTCGACGGCGCCCGCATCCAGGTGCACCGCCGGGGCGACGATGTCCGGATCTTCACCCGCACGCTGGCCGACATCACGCATCGTGTGCCCGAGATCGTCGATGCCGCCCGCGGTCTCGACGCGACCGACGTCATCCTCGACGGCGAGACGCTGTCGCTCGACGAGGACGGTGCGCCGCGTCCCTTCCAGGAGACGATGTCCCGCTTCGGGGCCGATGCGCCGAGCGACGTGCTGCTGCGTCCGTGGTTCTTCGACATCCTGCACGTCGACGGGCGCGATCTCATCGACGAGCCGCTGCGCGTCAGGGTCGCCGAGCTCGCGCGGGTGGCCGGGCCGCTCCGCATGCCCGGCATCGTCACGGCCGACCCGGTGGAGGCCGAGCGACTGTCCCGCGATGCCCTCGCCGCGGGTCACGAGGGCGTCGTGGTCAAGGGTCTCGATGCGCCGTACGCGGCCGGCCGGCGCGGCAAGAGCTGGATCAAGGTGAAGCCCGTGCTGACCTACGACCTCGTCGTGCTCGCATGCGAGTGGGGGTCGGGGCGGAGGCAGGGCTGGCTGTCGAACCTGCATCTCGGTGCACGCGACCCCGACGGCGAGTTCGGTCCGGCCGGCGGGTTCGTGATGGTCGGCAAGACCTTCAAGGGCCTCACCGACGAGCTGCTGCGCTGGCAGACGGCGCACTTCCCCGAGATCGAGACGCGACGGACCGCCTCGACGGTGTTCGTCGAGCCCGTGACGGTCGTCGAGATCGCCGTGGACGGCGTGCAGCGGTCCTCGCGCTATCCGGGCGGCGTCGCGCTGCGGTTCGCCCGGGTGAAGGCCTATCGACCCGACAAGACGGCCGCCGAGGCGGACACCATCCAGACGCTGCGCGCGCTGCTGCGCGCTTGACCCGTTCCGCGGCGCACCGGGCTGCCGCTATTCGGGATCGGGCTCGCTGCCGGTCGCGACCGACTCGGGGATCTCGCCCGGTCGGAACCGGGGGAGCCGGCTCGCGGGCACGATGGCGAGGGCGCTCACGCCCGCGAGGATCAGCAGGCCCAGCCGGAGGGCGCGCAGACGGGCCTCCTCGTTCACGGCCACGGCCGCGGTCACCTGGGCGTCGGTCGCGTCCGTCTCAGCGAGCACCTCGGTGAGCCGTTCGTTGCTCACGAAGTTGACGCTCCCGAGGTCCACCTGGGACACCAGACTCGGCGGGAGCTCGGTGTGGTCGGCGAGCGCGGTCGACACATTGGCGGCCAGGATGCCGACCAACAGGGCGCCGGCGACGGCGGTCCCGACCGCGGATGCCAGGTTCTGCGTCGTCCCGCGCACCGATCCGACGTCGCCGGCCAGGTGCTTGGGGGAGGCGGTGACGAGCACGTTGAACACGAGGGTCACGAGGGCCCCCTGGCCGACGCCGAAGACGAACAGGCCGAGGATCGTCGGCAGCGTCTCCCAGTTGTTGTCGACCACGATCGACAGCCATACCTGCGCGACCGTGGTGAGGATGAACCCGAACACGCCGATCGTGCGCGGGCTGAAGCGGCGGTAGAAGCGCACGACGAGCATCGCGGCGAAGAAGACCGTGAGGTTGAACGGCAGCATCGCCAGAGACGTGTCGAACGGGGTGCGGCCCTGCACGATCTGGATGTACAGCGGGACGGTGAAATTCAACCCCGCCTCCAGTGCGACCACGATGAACATCGCGTAGACCGCGGCGCGCTCGCGGGACGACCCGAAGACGGAAAGGCTCACCAGCGGCACCTGCCCGCGCCGCGTGCGACGACGCGTCCACAGGAAGAACAGCTGGACGAGCACGACACCGATCAGGATGAGCACCGGCGCGGGCGAGAGCCCGAGGATGTCGAACGGCGCGCCGGGTCCGGCCTGGAGCAGCCCCCACCGGTTGAGGTTGTTCACCCCGAAGGTCAGGGAGACGATGCCGAGGCCGATGATGATCGCCGCGACCACGTCGATCTTCACCGCCGGGTTGCCCGGCGCGCTGCGGACGCGGAAGCTGAGCAGGAAGACGGCGACCGCGAGCACGAGGACCACCACGAACACCTGGCGCCATCCGACGAGGGTGGCGAGCGTCCCCCCGATGAGGAACGCGCTCACGCCGGCGAGGGCGCGCGCGGATCCGAGGGACCCGATCGCGGTCTCCTGCTGCCGTCCGTGGTAGTTCTCCGCGATCAGCGCGACGAGCGACGGGACGATGATCGCAGCGGAGGCGCCGGCCAGGGCCTGTGCCACGATGACCCACCCGACCGAGGGGGCCAGGATCATCGTCAGGGCGGAGACGGCGAACAGCGCCACGACGATCCGGAACATCAGGATCCAGCCGACCCGCTGGCCGATCTTCGCGCCCACCATGACGAGCGCAGCCACGACCAGCCCGTAGGTGACGATCGCGGTCGAGACATCGGTCGGCGGGACGCCGAAGTCGTGCACCATGCCGCCGAGCGACACCGGCAGCGCGGACACGTTGTACGACATCAGGATCTGCGCGAGGAAGAGCCCGATCATCGGGACCCACGAGGCGCGGGCGGTCGCCGGCGCGGAGGTGTCGGTCATGGCTGGTCCTTCCGGAGGTAGTGCGAATCGGACGCGAAGATGTTGAGTCCCAGCGCACGGGAGAGATAGGCCGTCGCGACCTGGCCGCGGACGCTGTTGCCGGCGGCATCCAGCCGCGGCGCGTACGCGGCGATGCCGGCCTTGCCGGGCGCCACGGTGACGAGGCCGCCCGCCACTCCGGACTTGCCGGGCAGGCCGATCTCGAACAGCCACTCGCCGGAGCGCTCGTAGAGACCGCTCGCCGCGAGGACAGCGAGCGTGTCCCGGCAGACCGCCGCCGAGACGACCTGCTCGCCCGTCAGCGGGTTCACGCCGCCGTCGGCGAGGGTCGCCCCCATGATCGCGAGGTCGTGGGCGTCGACCAGGAGGGAGCACTGACGCGTGTAGACGTCGACGACCCCGGCCGGGTCGCGCCGGATGCGCCCGTAGCTCTCCAGCAGCTGCGCGATGGCGCGGTTGCGCTGGTTCGTCGCGGTCTCGGATCGGTAGACGTCGTCGTCGAGCTCGAGGGGCCGTCCCGCGAATCGGGACAGGCCGTCGCGGATCCTGTCCCACTGCGCCTCGGGTGTCGCACCCGGGACCAGCGCGGTGGTGGCCAGGGCGCCGGCGTTCACCATCGGATTCATCGGGTGTCCGTCGTTCAGCTCGATCGCGACGACCGAGTTGAAGGCGAGGCCGGTGTTGTCGACCCCGACGGTCTCGCGCACCTCGGCGTGGCCGATCTCCTCGCACAGAAGGGCGTATACGAACGCCTTCGAGATCGACTGGATCGAGAACCGGATGCGGCTGTCGCCGATCTCGTGCAGCCCGCCGTCGACATCCGCCACGCACAGTCCGAACGACTCGGGGTCCGCCTCCGCGAGGACGGGGATGTAGTCGGCGACGGTACCGGTGCGATCCTCGATGCCGCGGGCGTGCGCCGCGGCGACGAGTTCGTCGATCCTGGCCGGCGCGGGCACCGCTCCCGTGCCGGCCGACTGGGGGACGTCCGCGACGTGGAGTTCGCTCTCGCGCATGGCCTCAGCGTAGGACGCACACGACCTCCGCCGCGCTCCCTGTCCGCGACACGCGGTCGGAGAATGCACGAGGGGCGGATGCCGCAGCATCCGCCCCTCGTGCGTCGCCGTGCGTCACCCTCGCGAGTTGCCGCCCGAGCGCAGTCGCGAGACCGCGTCCACCGTCGCGGCGAGGATCAGGACCCCGCCGGTGACCAGAAGGTTGATGCCCGCCGGCAGGTTGAGCAGTCCCAGTCCGTTCGTGATCGCAGCGATCACCACGGCGCCGATCGCGGCGTGGATGAGACGCCCGCGGCCGCCGAAGAGGCTCACCCCGCCGACCACCGCCGCTGCCACACCGCTCAGCACGATGTCGCGCCCGACCGTGGCGTCCACGGATCCGATGCGGGCGACCGAGAACAGCGCCGAGACGACGGCGAGCGTCGAGCAGATGACGAACGCCCACCACTTCACCCAGCGGACCTTCACACCCGACCGGCGTGCCGCCTCGGCGTTGCCGCCGATCGCGTAGACGTAGCGGCCGAACTTGGTCCGGTCGAGGACGAACGTGCCGATCCACAGGATCACCAGCACGACCGGGACGATGATCGGCACGCCGTGGACCGGGATGACCGACTGCGAGCGGTCGAGGTTCAGGAAGTACACGACCACCCCGCCGAGCACGGCGATGACGGCGAGCTTGATCCAGACCAGCTGGATCGCACGGTTCGGCACGCCGGCGCGGGTGCGACGGCGGCGGTCCCAGAACGCGGTTCCGGCCGAGACCAGCAGCATGACGACGAGCATCACCCAGCCGCCCCAGTCCGGGAGGTTGTTGTTCTGGATGGCGATCAGCTCGGGGACCTGCACCTGGAACAGACCGCCGGGGCCGATGATCATGAGCGCGAGGCCCTGATAGCCGAGGAACAGACCCAGCGTCACTACGAACGACGGGATCCCCACCCGCGACACGAAGAAGCCGATGAGCGCGCCGGTCGCGATGCCCGCGACGAACCCGACGAGGAGCGCCGGGATCCACGGCCAGTGCAGGGTGTCGGCGAGCACGACGAAGATCGCCATCGCGACGCCGCCGGTGACGCCGGCGGACAGGTCGATCTCGCCGAGGAGCAGCACGAACACCAGCGCCATGCCGAGCATGACGAGGCTCGCGGCCTGGTTCAGCAGGTTCGCGAAGTTCCCGGCCGTGAGGAAGTACGGGCTCAGGATCGCGAACAGGATCGTGAGGACGACGAGGCCGCCGACGGCCGGGAGGGCACCCATCTCGCCGCCGCGCACCCGCTGCCACCATGCGTCGATCTGGTCGCGCAGGCCGCCCTCGACGCCGCTCCCGATGAGGTCTCCGCTCACCGGGTCGGGGGAGGCGTTGGTCCGCTCGATCGTGCTCATGCTGCGCCGCCTTCCGAGGTCGCGATGGTCTCCGTGCCGATGAGCGCCACGTTGCCCTGGGTCTTGGTGCCGGTGATGTACCCGACGACGTCGTCGCGGGTGGTCTCCTTGGTGTCGAGCTGAGCGACCAGCTGGCCGAGGTACAGCACGGCGATGTGGTCGGCCACCTCGAAGACGTCGGCGAGGTTGTGGGAGATGAGGATGACGCCGACGCCCTGCTCGGAGAGTCGCTTCACCAGGTTCAGGACCTGCTCGGTCTGCGCGACGCCGAGGGCGGCCGTCGGCTCGTCGAGGATGACCACGCGCGCCTTCTTGAGCACCGCGCGCGCGATGGCGACGGTCTGGCGCTGGCCGCCGGAGAGGCTGGACACCTTCTGGCGGACCGACTTCACGGTGCGGACCGAGAGGGACCGCAGGGTGTCGGATGCCTCGCGCTCCATGCGTCCCTCGTCGAACGTGCCGGCGGTGAGCTCTTCGCGTCCGAGGAACATGTTCTGGACGATGTCGAGGTTGTCGCACAGCGCGAGGTCCTGGTACACGACCTCGATGCCGAGCGCGCCCGCCTCGCGCGGGGTGTGCAGGTCGCGGTGCTCGCCGTCGATGAGCACCTTGCCCTCGTCATAGGGCTGCACGCCGGCGAGCCCCTTGATCAGGGTGGACTTGCCCGCGCCGTTGTCGCCCACCAGGGCGGTCACCTGGCCGGGGTAGACCTTCAGGTCGACGCCCTTGAGGACGCTGACGGGGCCGAACGACTTCTTCACGCCCACGAGTTCGATGATCGGTTCTGGCATGCTCGCCTCCTTGCGATCGGGTCACACACGGGGGCGCCGCGTCTGCTGACGCGACGCCCCCGTGATGGTGGTGGTTACTGTACGCCGTACTTCGTGCACGCGGCAGCGACATCGCCGGTGCAGATGTCGGACGCGGACGCGTCACCCGCGGCGACGACATCCTTGACCTGGTCCGGTCCCACGAGCTGGGGCGTCACCGCGATGTACGGGGTGCCGTCGTCCAGCTTCTGGTCGGCCGTGACCTTCTCGCCCTTCAGCAGGCTGACGGCGACCTTGACGGCGGCGTCGGCCTCTTCCTTCACCGGCTTGTAGACCGTGGCGGTCTGCCAGCCGAGGAGGATGTTCTGCAGACCCGCGACGTTCGCGTCCTGACCCGACACCGGAACACCCTTGAGGTTGTTCTTCTGCAGGATCGAGATGACGCCCGCCGCGTTGGTGTCGTTGGCGACCCACACCGCGTCGACCTTGCCGCCGAGCGCAGTCAGTGCCTGCTCGAAGTTGGTCGCCGACTTTGCCTGGTCCCACACACCGGTCGGCTCGGCGGCCGGCTTGATGCCCGCGGCCTCCATGACCTTGACGGCGCCGTCGTGGAACATCTTGGCGTTGCCGTCGGTCGGGTCGCCGCCCATGTAGACGACCTTGGCCGTGGCCGGGTCCTTCTTCTCCGCCTTCAGGCCGTCGACGATGGTCTGGCCCTGGAGCTCGCCCACCTTCACGTTGTCGAAGGACACGTAGTAGTCGGCGCCGGTGAACGGACGGTCGTACGCGATGACCGGGATGCCCTGGGCCTTGGCCTTCTTGGCGACGGCCTCGGCCGCGCCCTGGTAGTCCACGAGGAGCATGACGCCGCAGCCCTTGGTGAGCTGCTGGTCGGCGATCGTCGAGTACTTGCTCACGTCGCCCTGCGCGTTCTGGATGTCCGCGTCGAACCCGGCCGCCTTGAGCCCCTCGTCGAGGTACTTGCGGTCGAAGTTCTCCCAACGGGGCGAGGATGCCGCGTCGGGGAGGATCACGCACGCGCGCTTGCCCTTGGCGTCGCCGCCGGCGCTGCTGCTGTTGCCGCCGCCGGAGCCGGAACAGCCGGCCAGCAGCAGGGCGCCGGCGCTGGCGAGCGCGGCGGCCATCAGGATGGAAGACTTCTTCATCTTTCGCCTTTCGTCATTGAATTGCAGGTGCCCCAGAGGTCGGGTCGTTGACTGCTCTCTGCGATCCTCATCGAGTGCGAGGCTGGCGTCAAGTCTTGAACGTAACGCTTTCGCAACGCCCGAACGAATGACGTTCCCGGTCCTGCTGCACCGGTGAAAGGTAGAAGATCATTGCGCACTATCAACAATTCGACAGATCAGATCTGAGCATTCTGCCTAATCAATCAGTTTGTGAAGTCAGTGGGCCTCCGCCGGGTTCGGCCAATGAACGCACGCGAGGTGCGCAGGATTTCGGAGATGTGCAGAAACGCGGGCGCTTCGGCGCCATTCGCGCCGAATCCCCGCACATCTCCGCGATCCTGCACAGGGGCCGGGGCCCGTGGGGTGGGGTGCGCTGGGCTGGGCGCCGGGCTGGTCGCGCGGGGTGGGATGCGCGGGGGACTCAGGCGCGACCGGTGGCCGCGCGGGTGCGACGTGACATCGCGTCGACGATCACCGCGAGCACGAGCACCACGCCGGTGACCATATAGCGGACCGACGCATCCAGGTTCAGCAGCGTCAGCCCCGAGGAGATCGACTGGATGACGATGATCCCGAGCAGCGCCGAGAACGCCGTTCCGCGGCCGCCGAAGAGGCTGGTGCCGCCGATCACGGCCGCCGCGATGGCGTTCAGGTTCGTGTCGCCGACGCCCGAGCTCTGATTCGCGGCGGCGAGGCGTGCAGCGGCGAGGATGCCGCCGACCGCCGCCAGCGTCGAGCAGATCATGAACACCGACACGTAGATGCCCCGCACGCGGATGCCCGCCCGCCGCGCGGCCTCACCCGAGCCGCCGACCGCGTACACCGCTCTGCCCCATCGCGTGCGGGTGAGGAGGATGTTCATCGCCACGACGAGCGCGAGGAAGAAGAGGAACATCACGCCGACGCCGCGCGACAGGTTGAGGTACCACGCCACGACCGCGAGGAACGCGAGGAGTCCCGCGCTGCGCACCGCGATCTCGAGGTAGCTCTGGCTCACGAGGTTCGCGCTCGCCCGGCGCCGTGCGCCGCGCACACGGGTCCACGCGTAGACGGCCACGGTGAGGACGACGAAGAGGTACGAGACCCACGCCGGGAGGAACAACTGCTGCGCGAACTGCACGATCGCGGAGTCGAACGGGAGGTTGATCGACCCGGTGTCGCCGAGCACGCTCAGCTGCAGCCCGAGGAACCCGAGCAGCCCGGCGAGGGTGAGCACGAAGCTCGGGACGCCGAAGCGCGTGTACAGCAGGCCGTACAACAGGCCGGCCGCCGCGCCGGCCGCGGCCGCCGCGAGCAGCGCGAACACGGGGTTCCACTCCAGCTGGACGAGCGTCACCGCCAGGATCGCCGCGGCGAGGCCCGAGACCGACCCGACGGAGAGGTCGATCTCGCCCACGAGGAGGACGACGACCACGCCCAGGGCGATCGTTCCGATGGCCGCGCACTGCATCGTGAGGTTCACGAGGTTGGTGCTCGAGAGGAACACAGGGTTGAGCGACTGGAAGACCGTCCAGATCACCACGAGCCCGATGACGACGGGGAGCGATCCGAGGTCGCCGCCACGCACGCGGGTGACGAGCAGCTCGACGGAGCCGCGCACCCGCCCGGTGACGAGGTCGATCGCGCCGCGCACGCCGCCCGCGTCGAGGCCGTCCGGCTCGGGGTGGTCCGGAGAGGTCAGGCGGTCCTGCGACGCGCCGGTCATCGGCCGCCCGCATCGTCAGGCCGGCGCGTGCTGATGGTCGGAAGGGCGATGATGTTCCCGTCTGTCGGTGGGAGCGGCGGCGCCTCCTCGGCGTCGCGGTCGGCCCGGCGGCTCACCGCGTTGTCCGTGGCGCCGGTGATCGCCGCGATGAGCGTCGAGCTGGTGACGTCCACCACGTTGTAGTCCCCGTTGTTGCGTCCCAGCCGCAGCACCACGACGCGGTCGGCGACGGCGAGGACGTCCGCCATGTTGTGGCTGATGAGGATGACCCCGTGCCCCCGCTCGCGCAGGCGCTCGATGAGGTTGAGCACCTCGGCGGTCTGCGCGACCCCGAGCGCGGCGGTGGGCTCGTCGAGGATCACGATGCGGGGATCGCCGATGAGCGAGCGCGCGATGGCGACGGTCTGGCGCTGCCCCCCGGAGAGCGAGGCGACCGGGACGCGCACCGAGGGGATCTTCGCCGACAGCTCGCGCAGCAGCGCCCACGTGCGCTGCTCCATCTCCACCTCGTCGAGCAGCCGGCCGTCCACGAGCTCCCGGCCGAGCCAGAGGTTCGCGACGACGTCGAGGTTGTCGCACAGCGCGAGGTCCTGGAACACCGTCGCGATGCCGAGGTCCTGCGCGTCGGCGGGGCTCGCGATCTCCACCTCCTCGCCGTCGAACGTGATGGTCCCGGCATCCTGCGTGTGCACGCCCGCGAGCACTTTCACGAGAGTGGACTTGCCAGCGCCGTTGTCGCCGACGAGCGCGACGACCTCGCCCTCGTTCACCCAGAACTCGACGTCGGTGAGCGCCTTGACCGCCCCGAAGTGCTTGTCGATGCCGCGCATCGTGAGGACGCGCTCCCGGGGGCGTCCCGCCCTGGCCTGATTCGCCGTCATGTCCACACTCCCCACCCGTCTAGCGGATGCCGGCGGCGTCGCAGGCCGTGACGTACGCCGGGGTACAGATATCCTTCACAGTCCAGAACCCGTCTGCAACGACGGTGCGCATGATGTCGTGGACGGTGACCGCCACCGGCTCCAGCAGCGTCGTCGGGACGCCGTCCGTCGTGGTGGGCGCGGTGACCTTCTCGCCGTGGATGAGGGCGACGGCGACCTCCGCGGCACGGTTCGCCTGCGGCTTGATGGCTTTGTACACGGTCATGTACTGGTCGCCGGCGACGATGCGCTGCAGGGCCGACAGCTCGGCGTCCTGGCCCGTCACCGGCGGCACCGGTGAGACGTCGGCGGCCTTGAACGCCGCCACGGCACCGCCGGCCACGCCGTCGTTCGCCGCGTACACGCCCACGATGCGGTCCCCGAACTGCGCGATCTGCCCGGCCACCCAGTCCTGGGCCTTGTCCGGGCTCCAGTCCGGTGTGCTGTACTCCGCCAGCACCGGGAGTCCGCTGGCATCGATGGCCCGGTGGGCGCCCGCCGCGAACTCCGACGAGTTGCTGTCCGTGGGGGAGCCGTTCACCATCAGGATGCCGTCGCCCGCGCGGAGCTTCTTGCCGGCCAGCGCCTGCACCAGCGCGGCGCCCTGCAGTTCGCCCACCTTCTCCCCGTCGAACGAGACGTAGTAGGCGAGCCCGCCGCCCGCGATCAGCCGGTCGTACGCGATGACCGGGACGTCCTGGGCGTGCGCCGCGCTCACGATGCTGGCGGCGGCCTTCGAGTCGACGGCGTCGAGCACGAGCACCTTCGCGCCGGCCGCGAGCGCCGATTCGGCCTGCTGCTGCTGGGTCGCGGCATCCTGATCCGCGTTCGAATACAGCACCTGGTAGTCGCCGAGCTGCCGGATGCGCTTCTCGAAGAGGGGACGGTCGAAGGTCTCGTACCTGGCGGTCTTGGCGTCGGGGAGGAGCAGGGCGATCTTGTCGCCGCCCGACCCGCCCTGCGCGCCGCAGCCGGCCGTCGACATGCCCGCGGCGATCAGGAGCGCGGCCACGGCGACGCGCGCGCCGAAGCGGAGACGACCGGTCCGTCGCATGGAGACCGGGGTCACGCCGACACGGGCAGGGACTCGGCGTCGACGGTGACGTGGTCGAGGGCGACCGCGATCGCCCCCCGCGTCTCCGCCCATTCGCCGAACGATGCGCCGACGATCTCGGGAAGGCCCATCGCGGACGAGAGCGCCGTGCGTTCGAGCGAGTGGCGCATCGGCGCCATGAGGATCTCGCCGGCCTGGGCCAGCTCGCCGCCCACCACGATGAGCTCGGGGTCGAACAGGTTGCACAGGCTCGCGACGGCGATGCCGATGTGCCGGCCCGCGTCCGCGATGACGCGGTGGGACCGCCCGTCGCCCGCTTCGGCGGCCTGGATGAGGTCGCTCAGGCGCAGCATCCCGGAGTTCGGCGGAAAGAGCGACAGGAGGGCGGGGCCTGCGGCGAACGTCTCGAGGCAGCCGCGATTGCTGCAGCGGCACACCGGGCCGTTCTCGTCGATCGTGACGTGCCCGATCTGCCCGGCCTTGCCATTGCCGCCGCGGAAGAGGTCGCCGCCGACGATGAGTCCCGCGCTGATGCTGTGGCCGACGCGGATGAAGACGGATGATGCCGCGGAGCGGCCGGTGCCCTCGCGCGCCTCCGCGAGTCCGCCGAGGTTCGCCTCGCTGTCGGCGAAGACCGGGCGCCCGATCCGGGCGGTGAGGCTGGCCGCGACGTCGACGCCCTCCCATCCGCGCAGAAGCCCCGGCGTCGACACCATCCCCGTGCGCGGATCGATCGGCGCGGGCAGCGCGAGGCCGACCGCGAGGAGGTCGTTCACGGTGCCGCCGAGCGACTCCATCATGTCGCTCAGCAGCAGGCTGAGGCGATCGAGCTCGGCGTCGTGGCGGTGGTCGAGGGGGAGCGGCAGCGAAGTCTGGCTCACGACGTTGCGCGTCGCATCCGCGATCGCGATGTGCAGCTGCCGCGAGCTGTAGTGCACGCCCGCGACGAGCCCGAGCTGACGGGCGAGCGACACCAGCGTCGCCCGTCGTCCGCTGCGCGAGGTGATGGACGTGTGCAGGAGTCCGGAGGCGGTCAGCTCCTTGACGATGTTCGACACGGTCGCCGGAGACAGGCCCGTGCTCCCCGCGAGCTCGACCTGTGTGAGCCGGCCGTGTCGCTTGAGCGACTCGACCAGGCGTGCCCGGTTCGCCTCGCGCAGTGATGATTGCGAGCCGGGTGGAGTGTTCCGGCGTACCACACTGACACTGTACCCTGCGATGCCCGCGGGGCCACGGATCGCGGCGCTCAGGCGCGGGCGGGGGCGAGGCGCACGAGGCGGATGTTCCCGGACTCCTTCACCTCGGCGAGCTCCGGGCGCGAGCCGAGGAAGTCGGTGAAGGTCTTGTAGCCGAGCGCCTTCTCGCTGAAGGACGGGTCCATCCGCTTCATCAGGTCCTTGAGGGACGACGCGTGCACCCATTCGTCGTCCGTGCGCTCGCTCTCCAGCCGCAGGGCGCGCTCGAGCAGGTCGGCGCCCGGCTCGGTCGTGCGCTTGCGCCCGCGCGCGCGGGTCGGCGAGGCCGTGACGTCCGTCTGCGAGGGCGTCGGACGCGTCACGCCGGGGAGCGAGTCGTAGGTGTCGAATCGGTCGCAGGCGGCCGCGAGGGCCTTCGCGGTGGAGCCTGCGACGCCCACGCCGATGACGAAGCGGCCGAGACGCTTGCAGCGCTGGGCCAGCGGGACGTAGTCGGAGTCGCCCGCGACGATCACCACGTGGGTGAGGTCGGGCAGGCGGAACATGTCCTCGACCACGTCGACCGCCAGGCGGATGTCGGCCCCGTTCTTCGCGTACGCCGCGGCGGGGAAGAGCTGGACGAGGTCCACGGCCCGGGCGACGAGCTGCGAGCGGTACTCGGCGTTCACGGGCGACGACCAGTCGGCGTACGCCCGCGTCAGGACGAGCGTGCCGAAGGATGCCGCGTAGTCGATGACCGCGCCGACGTCGATCGTGGCCGCGGCCAGTCGCTCGGCGATCTCCGGATCCGCGGCGTCCGCGGCGATCCGCTGCCGGTCCCGCGAGTAGGCGTTCCTTCCGTGCACGCGGTCGTACCACGACATGACGATGTTGTCGAAGTCGAGGTAGACGGCGACGCGCGCATCCTGTGCATCCGGCATGCCCCCAGTGTCGCAGGTGCGCGGGCCCGCCGTGAAGGCGGACGGGTGCCGGTGCGACCCGGTCAGTCCTCGCCGGGGTAGCGCAGCCCGATCTGCGCGCGCACCTCGTCGAGCGTGCCCATGATCGCGACCGTCTCATCGATCGGCAGGATGTCGCCGTCGATGCGGCCGGCGGCGACGAGCTCCTGGGCGGCGAAGGCCTGGTACTGCTTGCCGCCCGCGGCCACGTCGGACCTGAACTCCTCCACGACGGTTCCGTCGGGCCGCGTGAGGCGGAAGGAGGTGGGGGTGTACCAGACCCGGTCGATGTCGATCCGGCCCTCGGTCCCGACGATGTGGGCCGTGTCGGGCCCCGCCGCGCGGGACGAGGACACGGTCGTGGAGATCGCGCCGCTCGCGTGGGTGAAGATCGTCGCCACCTCGGTGTCGGCGCCGGTCTCGCCCAGGCGCGCGCGGGCGCTGATCTCCACAGGGGCGCCGAGCACGTCCCAGACGAACGAGATCGGGTAGATGCCGAGGTCGAGGAGCGCTCCGCCGCCGAGCTCGAGGGCGTTCAGTCGGTGGGCCGGGTCGCTCGATATCCGCTGGGTGTGGTCGGCGAAGACCGTGCGCACCTCGCCGAGCGCCCCGTCGGCGAGGAGCTCTCGGATGCGGACCATGTGCGGGAGGTACCGCGTCCACATCGCCTCCATGGCGAGCAGTCCGCGTGCGGCGGCGGCGTCCCGGACGGCGGCCGCTTCGCGCTCGTTCAGCGTGAACGGCTTCTCGACGAGGACGTGCTTTCCCTGGTGCAGGCACAGCAGCGCATTCTCGGCGTGCGACGGGTGCGGCGTCGCGACGTACACGATGTCGACGTCGGGATCGGCGGCGAGTTGCTCATAGGAGCCGTGGGCGCGGGGGATGCCGAACTCCGCTGCGAACGCCTGCGCGGACTCGGGGCGGCGCGACCCGACCGCCACGACGTCGAGACCCGCCGTCTGCAGGTCGTGGGTGAAGGCGTGCGCGATGCCGCCGGTGGCCAGGATGCCCCATCTGAGTCCGCTCATGATCTCAGCGTAGGGGCGGTCGGTCTCAGAGGGCCGCCAGTGCAGCATCGAGGTCGGCGATGATGTCGTCGGCGTCCTCCAGGCCGATCGAGAGCCGCACGGTCGTCCCGGAGATGCCGGCATCCGCGAGCTGCTGCGGCGTCAGATGGCTGTGCGTCATCGACGCGGGATGGGCGACGAGGCTGCGCGCATCGCCGATGTTCGCGACGAGCCGGACGACCCCCAGCCGGGCGATGAACCGCTCGACGAGGGCGAAGTCCGCGTCGGCGTCTCCCGCGGACGGCAGGTCGAAGGAGAAGACGGATGCGGCACCACGGGGGAGGTAGGTCGCAGCGCTGGCGTGCCACGGGCTCGACGCGAGACCGGGGTGGTGCACCCGTGCCACGGCGGGATGCTCCCCGAGATGCTCGGCGACCCGCTGGCCGGAGGCGCTGTGCCGCGTCATCCGCAGATCGAGCGTCTCGAGCCCCTGGAGGAGCTGGAAGGCGTTGAACGCCGAGAGGGACGGGCCCAGGTCGTGGACGTACTTGGTCTTCACCAGTGCGATGAACGGTGATCCGGTGGCGCCGAACCGATCGATCAGGCTGCCGCCGGGGACGCGCCGGTAGGGCTCGGTGAGCTGCGGCCAGCGCGCGGCGTCCGCGGCGAAGTCGAACGTGCCGAGGTCGACGACGACACCGCCCAGCGACGTGCCGTGGCCGCCGAGGAACTTGGTCGCGGAGTGCACCACGATGTCGGCGCCGTGCTCCTTGGGGCGCTGCAGGTAGGGCGTCGCGACGGTGTTGTCGACGACGAGCGGCACGCCGGCCTCGTGCGCCGCGTCGGCGACCGCGCGCACGTCGAGCACCTGGGCGATCGGATTGGCGACCGTCTCCGCGAAGAATGCGCGCGTGGTCGGGCGTGCGGCTCGGCGCCATGCCGCGGCGTCGTCCTGGTCGACGAACGTCGTCTCGATGCCCCAGTCGACGAGCGTGTCGCCCAGCAGGTCGATGGTCCCGCCGTACAGCTGCCGCGCCGCGACGATGTGCCCGCCGCGTCCGGCGAGCGCGAGGAGCGCGATCGCCACCGCCGCCTGCCCGGATGCGACGCCCGCCGCCGCGATGCCGTCCTCGAGGGCGGTCACCCGCTGCTCCAGCACGAGCACCGTCGGGTTCGCGGCGCGGCTGTAGATGTCGCCGTCCCGGCGCAGCGCGAACAGGTCGCGTGCCTCCGCGAGGGAGGCGAACTCGAAGGCGTTGGACTGGTGGATGGGCGGCACCGCGGTCGCGGTCCGCGTCCCCGGGACGTACCCCGCCTGCACCTGCGCGGTCGCGAACGACGCGCGGGCGTGGTCGTCGGGTGCGGGCATGCGTCCATTCTCCGGGCGGCGGGGGATGCGGCATCCGGCGTGTGTCGTTCTGTTGCGCCGCGCCGCCCGGGGGAGGAGGCACGATGGGGGGATGGCTCTCCTGATCTCCCCCGACGATCTCGCCGCCGCCCTGCGCGCCGACGCGCCGCCGCGCGTGCTGGACGTGCGGTGGCGGCTCGACCGCCCGGATGGCCGGCCCGAGTACCTCGCCGGCCACCTCCCCGGCGCCGTCTTCGTCGACCTCGAGACGGAGCTCGCGCGCCATGGCGATCCGGGCGACGGCCGGCACCCGCTGCCCGGCCGCGCGGAGCTGGAGGCCGCAGCACGGCGGTGGGGGCTCGACGACGGCGACGCGGTCGTCGTCTACGACGAGGGCGGTGCACTGTCGGCAGCTCGCGCGTGGTGGCTCCTGCACCGCTCCGGGGTGGCCGACGTCCGTGTGCTCGACGGGGGCGTGACCGCCTGGGCGGCGGCCGGGCTGCCGCTCGAGACCGGCGACGTGCGGCCGCGGCACGGCACGATCACGCTGGAGCCGATCGTCGACGGAGTCGCGCTGATCGACGAGGCGGCCGCCTGGCCCGGCCACGGCGTCCTCCTCGACGTGCGCGCCGCCGAACGCTACCGCGGTGAGGTGGAGCCGATCGATCCCCTCGCCGGGCACATCCCGGGCGCCGTGAGCCTGCCCACCACCGACCACCTCGACGACGGTCGGTTCCGCGACGCGGCTGAGATCCGCGCGACGTTCGTCGCGGCCGGCGCGGAGCCCGGCGTGCCCGTCGCCGCGTACTGCGGGTCGGGTGTCACGGCCGCGCACACCGCGTTCGCCGGGGCGCTCGCCGGCATCGACGTCACGGTCTACCCCGGATCGTGGAGCCAGTGGTCGAACACGCCGGGGCGACCGGTCGCGACCGGACCGCAGCCCTGACGGGCAGCCGGCGGAGATCCCCTACGGCACGAGGGTGATCTTGCCGTCGACGCCGGCGGCGAGGGCGCGATGCGCCTCGGCGGCATCCGCCAACGGGAACGACGGACCCAGCTCGACGGAGAAGCGACCCGCGGCCATCAGCGCGAGCGTGACCGGCAGGGCCTCGCGCCGCCACGTCAGCTGCTGCGACGTGAGCGGGTGCGGCGATCCGCCGGCGAACCCCCGGATGCCGAGCCGGTCCGCGTCGCTCCCGCGCACGATCGTCGCGATCCGTGAGCGGTCGGCGAGGAGGTCCAGCGACACATCGAGCGCCTCGTCGGTGCCGGCAGCATCGAGGATGACCGTCACGCCCTGCGGTGCGGCCTCCCGCACGCGCTGCGCGAGTCCGTCTCCGTAGGCGACGGGGATCGCGCCCAGCTCACGGAGCCGCTCGTGGCGGCGCGGCGACGCGGTCGCGACCACCGTGGCGCCCCAGAGCGCGGCGAACTGGATCGCGGCCTGGCCGACCGCGCCGGATCCGCCGTGGATGAGGAGGGTGTCGCCCGCGCGGACGTCGAGCGAGCGGAGCGCCTGGTAGGCGGTGCCCGCGGGCACGCCGAGCGCGGCGCCCTCCGCGGCGGTGACCCGCGGCGTGCGCGGCTCGACGTGGCGGGCGGGGACGACCAGCTCGTCCGCATACGCACCCTGGGCACCGAAGACGACGACGGCGTCGCCCGGGCGGATGCCCTCGACGTCCGCCCCCACCGCGGTGACGGTGCCCGCGGCATCGCTGCCCACACGGCGGGGCTCGACGATCGGGTCCGAGGCGCGCAGTCCGGCCCTCAGCTTGGCGTCGATCGGATTGACGCCGACCGCCTCGACGCGGACCGCGACCTCGCCGGGGCCGGGCGCGCTCGCTGCGGCCTCCGCGGGCGTGAGGACCTCGGGTCCGCCGAACTCCGTGTACTGGATCACCTGGGTCATGCCGGGGGAAACCTCTCTGCTCGGGTCCGCTATTCCTTCACCGCGCGCTGGATGCGCTGCAGCGACACCGGCTCGGCCGTGCCGAGCGTCTGCGCGAAGAGACTGATGCGGTACTCCTCGAGCAGCCAGCGCGCGTGCACGAGCGCCGCGGGCGCATCCGCCGGAGGCGGGAGGACGCCGCCGGCCTCGGCGTAGATCGCGGCGCCGCGCTCGAATTCGCTCATGCGCTGCCTGTCGCGTCCGGGGTTGTCCGCGAGGCCCTGCAGCCGCAGCACAGCGCCTTGCAGGTATCGCGGCAGGTGCACGAGACGCGCGATGCCGGTGCGGGCGACGAAGCCGGGGAAGACCAGGGCTGCGACCTGGGCCTTGACGTCGTTCAGGGCGCCGAGGAGTGTGAGCGCGTTGTGCGCGCGGACCGCGCGCTCGACGTCCCGCGCGAGGGTCAGGATGCGGGCGGTCAGCGAGACCGCCGCGAAGAGCTCGTCGACGACCCGCCCGGCGAACTCTTCGCGGACGGCGGCGAAGTCGACCGCGGTCCGGATGACGCCGTCGGGACGCACGCGGGCGATGACGGCATCCGCCACCGCGACCCGGCAGTCCTCCACCAGGGCGCGCGCCGACGGGTAGGGGGAGGCGGCCAGGGCGAGCTTCTCGGCGGCGGTGAGGTGGTCGAGGACGTACGCGGCCGGGCTCGGGGAGGACAGCAGCACGAGCCGCCGCACCCCCTCGCGCGTGCGGGCGGCGGCGGCATCCGGCGTCGACTCGATCCGCAGCGACACCGTGTCGCCGTCGTCGACGAGGGCGGGGTAGCCGCGCACGACGCCTCCGGCGACCTTCGTGTCGACGACGTCCGGCAGGTCGCCGACGTCCCACGTCGTGAGGCCGGCACGGGCGGCGAAGCCGGTGCCCTCGTCCGCACCCGCCTGCGGCGGCCGCGGTCCGCGGCGGTCCGGCGAGGATGCCGCAGCGGATGCCGTGCCGGGCGCCGCCCCGCCGAGGGAGCGGCTCACGGAGGAGCGCGCCCTGTCGGCCAGCCGTTGCTGGAGCGGCGCGAGCTCGCGGCCGGTTCCCACGGTGCGCCCGCGTTCGTCGACGGCGCGGAAGGACACGCGCAGGTGGCCCGGGACGCGGTCCTCGTCGAAGTCCTCCGGACGGACCGGCTGGTTGGCCACGCGCTGGATGCGGGCGGCGAGCGCCTGAGCGAGGCTCGAGGCCGGGAGTCCCTCGAAGCTCTCCGGCCCGAACCCCTCGAGGTCGTCGGAGAGCCGCGCCGCCCAGTCGGCCGCCGGCACCACATGGCGGCGGATCGCCTTCGGCAGCGAGCGGATGAGCGCCGCGATGAGCTCGTCGCGCATCCCGGGCACCTGCCAGTCGAAGCCGTCCGGCCGCAGCTGCGGCAGCAGGATGAGCGGGACGACGACCGTGACGCCGTCGTCCGGAGCGCCCGGTTCGAAGCGGTAGGAGAGCGACAGGACCTGATCGCCCTGCCGCCACCGGGTCGGGAAGTCGCGCTCGTCGGCGCGGGACGCATCGTCGACGAGGTCGCCCTCCGTCAGATCGAGGAGCCGCGGCGTGCGCGTGGAGGCGTCCCGCCACCAGGTCTCGAACGAGCGCACGTCGAACACGTCGCGGGGCACGCGCGCGTCGTAGAACGCGAAGACGGCCTCGTCGCCGGCGAGGATGTCGCGCCGACGCTCGCGTTCCTCGACCTTCTCCAGCCGCCGGCGCAGCTCCAGGTTGCGGCGGTCGAACGCGGTGAGGCGCTTGTCGAGCGACGAGGGGTCCCACTCGCCCGCGACGAGCGCGTGACGCAGGAACAGCTCGCGCGCCAGCGGGCGGTCGAACCGGGCGAGCTGCACGCGCCGCCGCGGGACGATCTCGACGCCGAACAGCGTCACCTTCTCGGCCGCGACGGCGGCCCCGGCATCCTTCGACCAGTGCGGGTCGCTGAGCTGCCGCTTGGCGAGGTCGCCGGCGAGCGGCTCCGCCCACGCCGGGTCGATCGCAGCGACGGTGCGGGCGAACAGCCGGGACGTCTCCACGAGCTCGGCCGCCATCACCGCCTGCGGCCGCTTCTTGCGCAGGCCGGAGCCGGGGAAGATCGAGAACCGCGTCCCCCGCGCACCCAGGTATTCGGACGCCGGGCGCCGGGACTCCGCCCCGCGGCCGCCCGTGCCGCGGCCGGCGGAGCGCGATCCGGCGCGTTCGTCCAGGACGCCGAGGTGGGAGAGGAGACCCGAGAGGATGGCTCGGTGCACGGCATCCGGGTCCGCCGCCTCGCCGCCGCTCCCGCGCTCCGCCTTCGCCCGGCCGAGGAGCGACACGAGCTGGCGGTGCACGTCGAACCATTCCCTGACGCGCACGTAGTTCAGGTGCTCCGCGCGACAGGTGCGGCGGAACGCGCTGGATCCAAGCTCCCGCTGCTGCTCCTGCAGGTGGTTCCAGAGGTTGAGGAGACTCAGGAAGTCGCTCGACGGGTCGGTGAATCGCGCGTGCAGCCGGTCGGCCTCCTCGCGGCGCTCCTCGGGCCGCTCGCGGACGTCCTGGATCGACATGCCCGCCACGATCGCGAGCACTTCGCGCAGGACCCCCGTCCGACGCGCCTCGAGCAGCATGCGTGCGAAGCGGGGATCGATCGGGAGCCGGGCGATCTCGCGACCCAGCTCCGTGAGGGTCGGGCCGTCGCCGCTCCGGCCGCCGCGGGTGTCACGGTGGGGGAGGCGCACCGCGCCCAGCTCGACGAGCAGATCGAAGGCGTCCTTCACGCCCCGGGAGTCGGGCGGGGTGAGGAACGGGAACGCCGCGACGTCGCCGAACCCGAGCGACAGCATCTGCAGCACCACCGAGGCGAGACTCGTGCGCAGGATCTCCGGTTCGGTGAAGGCGTCGCGACGGTCGAAGTCGTCCTCCGCGTAGAGGCGGATCGCGATGCCCGGCGCCGTGCGCCCGGCGCGTCCCGACCGCTGCTGCGCCGACGCCTGAGAGATGGGCTCGATCGGCAGCCGCTGGATCTTGCTGCGGCTGTTGTAGCGCGAGATGCGGGCCGTGCCGGTGTCGACGACGTAGCGGATGCCGGGGACCGTGAGGCTCGTCTCCGCGACGTTCGTCGCAAGGATCACGCGTCGCCGGACGCCGGCCACCGTGGAGCGTTCGAAGACCCGGTGCTGTTCGGCGGCCGAGAGCCGTCCGTAGAGCGGGAGCACCTCGGTGGGTGCCGCATCCTTCGCGTACATGCCGCGAACGGCATCCATCGCGTCGCGGATCTCCGCCTCGCCCGGGAGGAACACCAGGACGTCGCCGGGCGCCTCGCGATCGAGCTCGCGCAGCGCGCCTACGATGCCCTCGACGTCGTCGGCGCCGTCGTCGCGGGATCCCTCGTCGCGGTCGCCGGCGGCATCCACCGGGGCGCGGTACCGGATGTCCACCGGATAGGTCCGTCCGGACACCTCGATGATGGGCGCGGGACGGCCGTCGGCGTCCGCGAAGTGCGCTGCGAAGCTCTCCGGGTCGATCGTCGCCGAGGTCACGATGACCTTCAGGTCCGGGCGGCGGGGGAGGATGCGGCGGAGGTAGCCGATCAGGAAGTCGACGTTGAGCGACCGCTCGTGCGCCTCGTCGACGATGATCGTGTCGTAGCGGCGGAGCAGCCGGTCGCGGTGGATCTCGTTGAGGAGGATGCCGTCCGTCATGAGCGCGATGCGGGTGTCGTCCGTGACCTTGTCGGTGAAGCGCACGCGGTAGCCGACGGTCGTGCCGAGCGGGACGGCGAGCTCCTCGGCGATGCGCTCGGCGATCGTGCGGGCCGCGATCCGGCGCGGCTGGGTGTGCGCGATGCGCGTGCGACCGAGCTCGAGGCAGATCTTCGGCAGTTGGGTGGTCTTGCCCGAGCCCGTGGCACCCGCCACGATCACGACCTGGTGCGCGTTCAGGGCGCGCGCGATCTCGTCCCGGGCGGCGCTGACGGGCAGCTCCGGCGGGTACGAGATGACGGGCTCCGGCGTGGACACAGCCCTCGATCGTATCCCGCCGCTGTCAACCCCGGCGCCGCGGCCGGCCGCTCCTCCTAGGCTGGAGTCATGACGGTTCCCCACATCCTCCTGCACGACGGCCACCGCATCCCCCAGCTCGGCTTCGGTGTCTTCAAGGTGCCGGCCGCGGAGGCCGAGCGGGCCGTGAGCGCCGCCCTCGAGTTCGGCTACCGCCACATCGACACGGCCGCCATCTACGGCAACGAGGAGGGCGTGGGCGCCGCGATCGCCGCATCCGGCATCCCGCGCGAGGAGCTGTTCGTCACGACCAAGCTCTGGAACGACCGCCACGTCGGCGACGAGCCGCGCGCGGCGATCGAGGAGAGCCTCGGCAAGCTCGGCCTCGATCGCGTGGACCTGTACCTCATCCACTGGCCGACGCCGGCCCGCGACCACTACTCGCACGCGTGGGAGCGGCTGATCGCGCTGCGGGGGGCCGGGCTCACGCGCAGCATCGGCGTCTCGAACTTCCGCGTGCCGCACCTGGAGCGGATCGTCGCCGATACCGGCATCGTCCCCGCCGTCGACCAGATCGAGCTCCACCCCGCCCACCAGCAGCGCGACGTCACCGACTGGGCCGTGCGCAACGACGTCCGCATCGAGGCGTGGGGCCCGCTCGGTCAGGGCAAGTACGACCTGTTCGGCACCCCCGCCGTCGCCGACGCCGCCGCCGCGCACGACAAGACCCCGGCGCAGGTCGTCATCCGGTGGCACATCCAGAGCGGCTTCATCGTCTTCCCCAAGTCGGTGCGCCCCGAGCGGATGGCCGAGAACATCGACGTCTTCGACTTCGCGCTCGACGACCTCGAGATGGCGGCCATCGACGCGCTCGACCCGGGCGACGGGTCGGGGCGCGTGGGCGCGCACCCGGACGAGGTGAACTAGCGCCATGGACTCCCGCCTCGCCGACGCGGCCAGTCCGTATCTGCGAGCGCACGCCGGGAACCCGGTGGCGTGGTTCCCGTGGGCCTCCGCCGCCTTCGCCGAGGCGGAGCGCCGCGACGTGCCGGTGATGGTGTCGATCGGCTACTCGACCTGCCACTGGTGCCATGTGATGGCGCGCGAGTCCTTCGACGACCCGCAGACCGCCCGCGAGCTGAACGACGGCTTCGTCGCGATCAAGGTCGACCGGGAGGAGCATCCCGAGGTCGATGACGCGTACCTCGCCGCCGCGAGCGCGTTCACCCCGCATCTCGGGTGGCCGCTGACGGTGTTCACGACGCCCGAGGGCCGTGCCTTCTTCGCGGGCACGTACTTCCCGCCCGAGCCGCGCGGGGGCGTGCCGGCGTTCCGGCAGGTGCTGGCCGCCGTGAGCGAGGCGTGGCGCGAGCGCCGCGACGAGCTCCTCTCGACGGCGGATGCCGTCGCCGACGCGCTGGCCGCCGCGACCGTGCGGGCGGGGTCCGTCGGCGAGAGCCCCGCGCTCGCGCGACTGGCGGATGCCGCCCGTCGTGCCCTCGAGCGCGAGGACCCCGAGTACGGTGGGTTCGCCCCGCCCGGTGCGTCCGTGACGACGCCGAAGTTCCCGACCGTGCCCGCGCTCCGGTTCCTCCAGGCACCCGCGCTCGCCGAGGAGGTTCCGGATGCCGCAGCCGTGGCCGCCCGCGCCGTCGCCGCCATGGCGGCCTCTCCGCTGCGCGACGGTGTCGACGGCGGATTCTTCCGCTACGCCACCCGCCGCGACTGGACGGTACCGCACTACGAACGCATGCTCACCGACAACGCGGGGCTGATCGAGGTCGCCCTGGACGCGGGAGCGACCGAGGTCGCCCGCGGCATCGCGAACTTCCTCCTCGACGTGCTGCAGCGCGAGAACGGCGGTTTCGCCGCGGCGCAGGACTCCGAGTCGTGGATCGACGGCGCGCGCAGCGAGGGCGGTTACTACGCGAGGGATGCGGCCGCCCGTGCAGCGCTGGAGCCGCCGGACATCGACGGCAAGGTCGTCACCGGCTGGAACGGAATGGCGATCGCCGCCCTCGCCCGAGCGGGGCGTCGCCGCGGCGAGCCACGCTGGATCGAGGCGGCGCGATGGGCCGCCGACGCTGTGCTTGAGGCCAACGTGCGCGGCGACGGACGCCTCGCACGCGCATCCCTCGACGAGGTCGTGTCGCGCGCGGCAGCCACTCTCGAGGACTACGGTCTGCTCGCCGAGGGACTCGCCGCGCTCGCCGCCGCGACCGGCGAGGTCGCGTACGCCGACCGCGCGCGGGAGCTCGTCGACGGATGCCTCACCGGCGATGGCGCTCCGCTCCCGCCGGGCGGCGGCGACCCCGTTCTGGCCGCGCGCGGGATCCCATCGGCCCCCGCCGCGTCGGACGGCGACCATCCGTCGGGACCCGCCGCGTTCGCCGCGGCCGCGCTCTCCCTGTGGCTGCTCGGCGCGGGGGAGCGGTACCGCGAGGCGGCGGCATCCGTCGTGCGCGACCATGCCGCCGCAGCCCTCGCCGAACCCCTCGCGAACGGGGCGATGCTGAGGATCGCGGCGCAGCTCGCCGTGCCGCCCCGGCAGGTCGTGGTGGTCGGCGCCGGGCCGGACGCCGACGCTCTCGCCGCTGCGGCCGCGACCCTCACCGCCGACGTGTTCGCCGTGGCCACCGCGGCACAGGCCGACGCGTTCGCCGACGCGGGGTTCACCCTCTTCGACGGCAAGGCCGCGGATGGCCCGCTCGCGTACGACTGCCGCGACTTCGCGTGTCGGCTGCCCGCCGCCGCGCCCGCCGAGCTGCAGTCGGCCCGCTAGCGTCCTCTGCGTCGGCGGCGGACGGCGAACCCCGCCGCGACGACCAGCACGACCATCACGAGCCCCGGCACGGCGAGCCAGCCGACGTCTGTCGCGGAGGTGTCCTGACAGTCGAGCGTCGCCGTATGGCAGGAGGCCTGCACGATGCTCCACGCGTACACGGGCTATCCCGTCGCGACAGAGGCTCGGCGGGGCTTGGGCTTGGTGAGGCGTTTGAACCAGCCGGCGTCCGGCACGCGGGCGAGCACCGTGCCGCCGATGATCGTGAGGAACACGTACACGGCGGCGAGGGGCGCCAGCGCAGGCGCCGTGCCGGCGGCGAGGCCCGCGATGACGATCGAGAACTCGCCGCGGGGCGTCAGGGCGATGCCGGCGCGCCACCGACCCGGGATGCCGATGCCCGCGCGCTTCGCGGCGAGGTACCCGGTGAGGATCTTCGTCGCCATCGTGACGACAGCCAGGATCGCTCCGGGCAGCAGGACACTCGGAAGCTTGCTCGCGTCGGTGGCCAGTCCGAAGAACACGAAGAAGAACGCGGCGAACAGGTCCCGGAGCGGAGTCAGGACCTCCTGGGCGGTATGGGCGACGCGTCCGGAGAGGGCGATGCCGACGAGGAAGGCGCCGACCGCCGACGACACGCTCACCTCCTCGGCGAGCCCGGCGACGAGCATCGTCAGCCCGAGCACGCCGAGGAGCAGCGGCTCGGCGTGATCGGGCGTGAACAGCCGCGACACGATGTGGCCGAAGCGCAGCGCCACGAAGAGGATCAGCACGACGACTCCCACCGCGATCGCGACCCGGATCGCGCCCTGCGCGATGCTCACTCCGATCACGAGCGCCGACAGTGTCGGGAGGTAGAACGCCATCGCGAGGTCCTCGATGACGAGGATCGAGAGGATGACGGGCGTCTCCCGGTTGCCGATGCGGCCGAGGTCGCGCAGCAGCTTGGCGGCGACACCCGACGAGGTCACCCAGCAGATGCCGGCGACGGCGACCGCCGCCACCGGACCCCATCCGAGGATGAGGCCGAACGCGGCCCCGGGGAGCGCGTTGAGCAGGCCGTCGAGGAGCCCCGCGATGCGCGAGCGGCGCAGCCCGCTCAGCAGCTGATCGGCGGAGTACTCGAGCCCCAGCAGCGCGAGCAGCAGGATCACGCCGATCTGCGACCCGATCTCGAAGAAGCTCGCGCTCGCGTCGAGCGGGATGACACCGCCCGTGCCGAACGCCAGCCCCGCGATCAGGTACAGCGGGATGGGGGACAGCCCGATGCGGGCGGCGAGCCGGCCGAGCAGGCTCATGCCCAGGAGCAGGGCGCCGACCTCGATGAGGATGACTGTCGTATCGTGCATCGGCGGCGGCCCGGGATCAGTCCGGTCCGTCGGCGATGAGCCGCGCCGCGGCGTCGAGACCCTCACGGGTTCCGACGGTGACGATGACATCCCCTTCCCGAAGTGTCTGCGACGGCGTGGGGGACGGGATCACCTTGCGATCCCGGATGATCGCGACCACCGAGACGTGCGTGCGCGTGCGCGTCTTGGTGTCGCCGAGCGTGCGGCCGACGAACGGGGAGTCCGCGGGCAGCTCGATCTTCTCGGTGTACAGCCCGTCAGTCTCGTCGGTCAGCTTCGTGAGGCGGCTGATGGCGACCGAGGCGCCGAAGAGGTCGGCGAGCGCCTCGGCCTCGTCCTCGTTGATGGGGAGGGCGTAAGCGCAGGCATCCGGATCGTCGGCGTCGGAGATCGTCAGCTCGCGGTCGCCGTCGCGGTATGAGACGACACCGAGACGGCGTCCGTTCTCGGTGACCAGGTCGTGACGCACGCCGATGCCCGGCAGGTCGACCTTCTCAATCCTGATCGTCACGGGAATCGAGATTACCGCTTCGGGAGGCCACCGGGGTCGTCCCGTGCCGCACTAGACCCAGGTCGGAACCCAGTTGTGCAGGCGCCAGTAGTCGTAGGGCACGTCCCACGCGGTCCACACCGGGTACCAGAACGCGGAGAGCAGCGTCACCACGACGAGGAAGACCAGCACGACGCGCTGTCCTGTCGTCCGCCGGCGGACGGCCAGCTCCGCGACCGTCTCCTCGTCGAGGTCGGGCGGCGTGCGCGGGTGACCGCCCCGTGCGATCTCGCGCAGCGCGAACGCCAGCGCCAGGATCGTGAAGGGCAGCATCGCGACCGTGTAGAACTGAAAGATCGTGCGCTCGGGATACATGAGCCACGGCAGGTAGGTCGCCGCGACGCCGGTCAGTACAATCGCGTACCGCCAGTCGCGCCGGACGGCGAAGGCGTAGACGAGATAGATCGCGGCGGCGATGCCGGCCCACCAGATCAGCGGGTTCGGGATGCTCGAGATCGCCTGCACGCAGCTGTTCACCGCCGTGCACCCCGCCTCGCCGAGCTTGTCCTGGTGCCAGTACATCGAGGTGGGACGCACCAGCATCGGCCACTGCCACGCCGGGCTCGCGTAGCTGTGCGGCGTGGTGAGTCCGATGTGGAACTGGTACATGGCCTGGTGGTAGATCCACAGGCTCTGCACGGAGCGCGGCACCCAGGACCAGAAGCCCGTCGCGGGGGCCAGATCGGCGGCATGGCGGTCGTACCCGCCGCTCGTGAGGAACCAGCCCGTCCACGAGAACAGGTACACGACGAGCGCGATCGGGACGAGCGCGAGGAAGGCGGGAACCGCCTGACGGAGCGCGTCGGCCGGCCACAGCCGCACGCCGCCGCGCCGGCGGGCGAGCGCATCCGAGACCACGGCGTAGATGCCGATGGCGGCGATGACGTAGAGGCCCGACCACTTCACGGCGGGCGCCCCCCCCGCCGCCGCCCCCGCCGCGAGCAGCCAGGGCCGGCCCCACAGGAACGGGCCCCACGCCGGCGGCTCGGCGCCCTCCGCGCGCGCCGCGAGGGTGCGTTCGAGTCGCCCGACGTGACGTTCGCGGTCGAGGATCGCGAACCAGAACGCCAGCAGCAGGAAGAAGGTGAGGATGCCGTCGAGGAGCGCGACGCGGCTGAGGACGATCGCGAGGCCGTCGATGGCCATGAGGAACGCCGCGACGGTGGCGAAGACGGTCGAGCGGGTCAGGCTCTTGGCCACCAGGTACAGCACGAGCACGGTCGCCGTGCCGAACAGCGCGACGGAGAAGCGCCAGCCGGCGGTGGAGTCGGGGCCGAACAGCCACATCCCCGCCCCGATGATCCACTTGCCCAGCGGCGGGTGGACGACGAAGCTCCCGGTCTTCAGGAAGATGTCGCTCTGACCGGCGAGGAACTTGGGGTCGGCGCCGTCCGGCCAGTTCGCCGGATAGCCGAGGTTCCACTGGCTCCACGCGTCCTTGACGTAGTAGGTCTCGTCGAAGACGATCGCGTGCGGGTCGCCGAGGTTCCAGAAGCGCAGGATGCCGGCCAGGAGCGTCACCAGAACCGGGGCGAGCCATCCGATGCGCTGCGCGATGGCCGGATCGGCGCGTACCCGCGAGGCCCATCGATCGTAGAAGGACGGCCTCGTCGCAGGCAGCAGAGGCTCCACCGTCGTCGTCACGGGTCCAGCCTAAGCTGGGGCGGTGATCATCCTCGCGGCCACACCGATCGGCAACCTGGGTGACGCGTCGCGGCGTCTCGTCGAGGCGCTCGAGGAGGCGACGGTGATCGCCGCCGAGGACACGCGGACCAGCCAGCGGCTGCTCGCAGCGCTCGGCATCGCGAACCGTCCGCGGCTGATCGCGCTGCACGACCACAACGAGAAGGACCGTGCCGCTGAGGTGGTCGGCCTCGCCGTCGACGCCGACGTCCTCGTGCTCAGCGACGCCGGCATGCCGACCGTGAGCGACCCGGGCTACGGGCTCGTGGCCGAGGCCGTGCGCCGCGGTGTCGCCGTCACGGTGATCCCGGGACCGAGCGCGGTCCCGACCGCGCTCGCGGTGTCGGGCCTGCCCACCGACCGCTTCACGTTCGAGGGCTTTCTGCCGCGGAAGCCGGGGGAGCGGCGTGCCGCGCTCGCGGCGCTGCAGTCCGAGGGGCGCACGATGGTGTTCTTCGAGGCGCCGTCGCGCGTGGCGGCGAGCCTCGCCGACATGGCGCGCGCCTTCGGGGCCGACCGCCGCGCGGCCGTCTGCCGGGAGCTGACCAAGCTCCATGAGGAGGTCGTGCGCGGTCCGCTCGCGGAGCTCGCCGCGTGGGCCGAAGCGGGCGTGCGCGGCGAGCTGGTGGTGGTCGTCGCAGGCGCCGAGGTGCGCGCGGTCTCCCTGCCCGACGCCGTCACGGAGGTGCTCGAGCTCGTGCGCACGGGCACCCGCATGAAGGATGCCGCGGCCGAGGTCTCGGCGCAGACGGGCCTGTCCAGCCGGGAGCTGTACCAGGCCGCGCTCGCCGTCCGCAACGGCTGAATGTTACGGCGGCCGCTCGGGGGCGCTGCCCGCGGGGGCCGTTCGTCACGCCGCCGGGCGCGACATCCGTCCGAACTAGACTTCGGTGGTGACTTCCGGCCGCTCCTTCTACATCACGACGCCGATCTACTATCCGAGCGACGTCCCCCACATCGGCCACGGCTACACGACCGTGGCGGTGGACACGCTCGCGCGCTGGCACCGCCAGGCGGGTGACGACACCTGGATGCTGACGGGGACGGACGAGCACGGGCAGAAGATGCTCCGTGCCGCGGCGGCCAACGGCGTCACGCCGCAGCAGTGGGTCGACAAGCTCGTCGCCGAGGCGTGGTTCCCGCTGCTCACGCAGCTGGACGTCGCGAACGACGACTTCATCCGCACCACCCAGGAGCGTCACGAGGAGCGCGTGCGCGCGTTCGTCCAGGCGCTGTACGACCGCGGCTACATCTACGCGGGCGAGTACGAGGCGCTGTACTGCGTCGGCTGCGAGGAGTTCAAGCCCGAGGCCGAGATCGTCGACGGCACCGGGCCGTTCGAGGGCCTCAAGGTGTGCGCGATCCACTCGATCCCTCTGGAGCTGCTGCAGGAGAAGAACTACTTCTTCAAGCTCAGCGAGTTCCAGGACCGCCTGCTCGAGCTCTACTCGTCGGTCCCCGACTTCGTGCGCCCCGAGTCGGCGCGCAATGAGGTCGTCTCGTTCGTGAGGTCCGGGCTGAAGGACCTCTCGATCTCGCGATCCGCGTTCGACTGGGGCATCCGCGTGCCGTGGGACGAGACGCACGTCATCTACGTGTGGGTCGATGCGCTGCTGAACTACGCGACGGCGGTGGGCTACGGCTCCGACCCGGAGGAGTTCGCCCGCCGGTGGCCCGCGTACCACGTCGTCGGCAAGGACATCCTCCGCTTCCACGCCGTCATCTGGCCGGCGATGCTGATGGCCGCGGGCGTCGACGTCCCGAGGGGCGTGTTCGCGCACGGGTGGCTGCTCGTGGGCGGCGAGAAGATGTCGAAGTCGAAACTGACCGGCATCGCTCCGGCCGAGATCATCGACGTCTTCGGCTCGGACGCCTATCGCTTCTACTTCCTGTCGGCGATCGCGTTCGGCCAGGACGGGTCGTTCTCGTGGGAGGACCTGTCGGCGCGCTACCAGGCCGAGCTGGCGAACGGCTTCGGCAACCTGGCCTCCCGCGCGACGGCGATGATCGAGCGCTACTTCGAGGGGATCGTCCCGGCACCGAGCACCTACCTGGATGGCGACCTCGCCATCCAGCGCACGGTGGCGGATGCCGTGACGGCGGCGGATGCCGCGATCGAGCGCTTCCGCATCGACGAGGCGATCACCGCGATCTGGACGATCGTCGACGCGCTGAACGGCTACATCACCGACAACGAGCCGTGGGTGCTCGCCAAGGACGACGCGCAGCGCGAGCGGCTCGGGACGGTGCTCTACACGGCGGCGGAGGGCCTGCGTGCGCTCGCCGTGCTGCTGTCTCCGGTCATGCCCGTGGCGACGGAGAAGCTGTGGATCGCACTGGGGGCCGCCGAGACCCTCGGGCGCCTGCAGGATCAGCCGATCCGCGAGGCCGGAGCCTGGGGCATCCTGACGTCCGGCACGTCGGTGAACGGGCTCGCGCCCCTCTTCCCGCGCGTCGAGCAGTCGGTGTGATGACGGACCCGAGTCAGTACGTGCGGCAGCGCGAGAAGGGCTCGCGCGACGTCACGTATCCTCCGGGGCCGGAGCCGTTGTCGGTGCCGGTGTACGACAACCACTGCCACCTCGAGATCGAGGACGGGGTCGGGCTGTCGCTCGACGAGCAGCTGCGCCGTGCCGCCGATGTCGGGATCGCCGGCGTCGTGCAGGCGGGCGGTGACATCGAGTCGAGTCGCTGGTCGGCGTGGGCCGCGGCATCCCACCGGCGGGTGCTGGCGGCGGTGGCCATCCATCCGAACGAGGCGCCGGCGTACGACGCCGCGGGACGCCTGGACGAGGCGATCGCCGTCATCGACGAGCTCGCCGGGCAGCCGCGCGTGCGGGCGATCGGCGAGACGGGCCTCGACTTCTTCCGCACGGGGGACGACGGGATCCCGGCGCAGCTGCGTTCGTTCGAGGCCCACATCGCTCTCGCGAAGAAGCACGGCATCGCGATGCAGATCCACGATCGCGACGCTCACGACGCCGTGCTGGAGACCCTCGAGCGGGTCGGTGCGCCCGAGCGGACCGTTTTCCATTGCTTCTCCGGGGACGCGGTCATGGCGCGGACGGCCGCCGAGCGCGGCTACTACCTGTCGTTCGCGGGCAACGTGACGTTCAAGAACGCCCAGAACCTCCGCGATGCCCTCGCCGTCACACCGCGGGAGCGCATCCTCGTGGAGACGGACGCGCCGTTCCTCACGCCCGTGCCGCACCGAGGGCGTCCCAACGCGCCGTATCTCGTGCCGGTGACGGTGCGCTTCCTGGCCGAGGAGCTCGGCACGGACCTCGACGAGCTGTGCGCGCAGATCGCGCGCAACACCCTCGACGTGTACGGCGCGTTCGAGGACTGAGCGTCTCCCGCGCCCTGCGATCCGGCGCATGTGGCTCGCGCGGGGCGCGCAATTCTGCGGAGATGTGCAGGATGTCGGAGCCTTCCCGCGCGACCCGTCCGCGATCTTGCACATCTCCGACATTGTGCGCGTCGGAGGGACGGAGTGTCGAGGCACGGAGCGTCGAGGGACGGAGCGCGGGAGCGCGGGAGGGCGGGAGGGAGGGGGATCAGACCGCGGGGTCCTCGTCGATGACGGGCTTGGCCGCCGCGATGTTCGAGATGGAGCGCCAGACCGCGATCAGGGTGATGAGCGCGCCGCCGAACGCGAACCACCACGGTGCCGTGAGGCCCCAGGTCTCGGCGATGACGCCGCCGAGCAGCTGCCCGATCACGAGGCCGCCGAAGACCCCCACCATGTTCACCGACGCGATGCGGCCCTGGAGGTGCAGCGGCACCAGCCGCTGGCGCACCGTGGTGGAGATCGTGCCCCAGATGAAGGCGTAAGCCCCGAAGCCGAACATGATCACGAGCGCGACCGCACCCGAGGTCGTGAGCGCGAACGACAGGTGCATGAGCACCTCGAGCGAGAGACATACGCGCATGAGGGTGGCGAACCGGACGTGGCGCTCGAGCCAGCCGAAGCTGAACGTCGCCACGATCCCGCCGAGGGCCGACGCCGTCGTGAGGGTGCCGAAGCCCACCGGACCCATCCCGAGGTGCTCCGTCGCGTAGAGCACGAGGATGCTCCAGGGCGCCGCCCAGGTGACGTTGAACACCAGGATGACGATGACGAGCGTGCGCACCGGAGGGTGGGCCCGCAGCCACCGCAGACCCTCCCGGATCGGGTGGGGCTTCACGCCCTCGGGCAGCGGATCCCTCGGCGGCACCTCCGTGCGTGCGATGCGCGAGATCAGGATGACGCCCAGGCTCACGCAGAGGATCTGCGTGAGGAACGGCCAGAACGACCCGACGGCGAACAGGAACGCGCCGATCGGCGGACCGGCGAGCTGGTTGCCGACGAGGAACCCGGCCTGCATGCGAGCGTTGCCGACGCCCAGGTCGACGGGCTTGACGAGCATCGGCAGGAGCGTCGAGCCGGCGGTGTCGGCGAATACCTCGGCGACGCCGTACAGGAACGTCGTCGCCAGCACGATCCACACCGTCGCGTGCCCGGTGACGAGGAACACGACGAGGGCGAGGACGACGACGGCTCGTGACCCGTCGGCGATCATCACCAGCATCCGCCGATCGTGGTGATCGGCGATCGCGCCGGCGAAGAGGCCGAACAGCAGCCAGGGCAGGTACTGCATCATCGCGCCGGCCGCGACCAGGAGCGGGGACGGCGTCAGCGACGCGATGAGCAGGGGCGCCGCCGAGAGGGCGATCCCGTCGCCGATGTTGCTCGTCCACGACGAGGAGAGCAGCCACCGGAAGTCCTTGCCCAGCCGGCGTGGTGCGATCAGTTCGCCGAGCGAGGACATCCGCCCATCCTAGGAGGGGCGGCGGACGGTCGAGCTCCTATCCGGGGACCTTCGCGTCGGCCTTGGGCTTGCGCACGAACAGGGTCTCGGTCTGCTCGAGCTCCATCCCCTTCGTCTCCGGGATGCGCCACAGGACGTACCCGAACGACAGCAGGGCGAAGAAGGCGTACATGCCGTACGTGAGCGGGAGCGACCACGCCGACATGGCGGGGAAGCTCACTGTGATGAGGAAGTTCGCCACCCACTGGGCGCCGGCTGCGACACCCAGGGCCTTGCCGCGGATGCGGCTGGGGAAGATCTCGCCCAGCAGCACCCACACGAGCGGTCCCCACGATGCACCGAACCCGATCACGAAGATGTTCGCCGCGACCAGGGCGATCGGACCCCACGGCGCGGCGAGCGACACGTCGCCGTGCGCGTCCTTCGTCGCGAACGTGAAGCAGATCGCCATCGCGGCGAGGGACACCGTCATCATCACCGAGCCGGTGAGGAGGATCGGCTTGCGCCCCACGCGGTCGACCAGGAAGATCGCGATGAACGTGACCAGGACGTTCGTGATGCTCGTCACGACGCTGATGCCGAGCGAGGCGCTCTCCGGGAATCCGACGGATCTCCACAGCGTCGTCGAGTAGTAGAAGATCACGTTGATGCCCACGAACTGCTGGAACACCGACAGGATGATGCCTACCCAGACGATCGGCTGCAGCCCGAGCACCGGGCCGCGCAGGGACACCCCCGCATTCTCGCGGTCCGCCTCGATCGCCGCCTGCAGGTCGCGCATCGTCTTTTCCAGGTCGACCGCGGGGACGAGGCGGGAGAAGATCTCCTTCGCCTCATCGGCCTTGCCCTTCGCGATGAGGTAGCGCGGCGATTCGGGGACGGTGAACGACAGGATGCCGTAGATCGCGGCCGGGATCGCCCCGACGATGAACATCCATCGCCACGCATCCAGCCCGAGCCACAGCACCGAGTTCGCACTGCCCGCCGACCATGCCAGCACCGCGTCGCTGAGCAGCGCGACGAAGATGCCGAAGGTGATCGCGAGCTGCTGCAGCGAGGCGAGTCCGCCGCGGATCTGGCGCGGCGCGATCTCCGAGATGTACGCGGGCGCGACCACGGAGGCGATGCCGATGCCGAGGCCGCCGATGACGCGCCAGAAGCCGAGGTCCCAGACCGAGAAGGCGAGACCAGCTCCGATGGAGCTGGCGAAGAAGAGGATCGCGCCGATGAACATGACGCGCAGGCGCCCCCACCGGTCGGCCAGATGACCGGCCAGGACGGCGCCGACGGCGCAGCCCAGCAGGGCGATGGCGACGATGAACCCCGTGATGACGCTGTTCAGCGCGAAGTCGCTCTGGATCGAATCCACCGCCCCGTTGATGACGGAGGAGTCGAAGCCGAAGAGGAAGCCGCCCACGGCGGCGGCGACCGAGAGTCCGATCGCCCGTCGCCCGTAGGGCCCTCGCAGTGTGAATGTTCCGGTGGAGATCGATTCGGACGACCCAGTCTCGCTCATGACCGTCCACCCTAGCCGCGCGGAGCCCGACGCGACCAGGGGTTGCGCAGGCGCTGGCATACAGTGAAGGGATGTCCGTCCATCTGCTCGGAGCGAGCGAGATCCGCGCGCTCGCGGCCGAGCTCGACGTGACCCCGACCAAGAAGCTCGGCCAGAACTTCGTCGTCGACGCCAACACCGTCCGCCGCATCGTCCAGGTCGCCGCGGTGCGCCCGGGAGAGCGCGTCGTCGAGGTCGGGCCGGGGCTCGGGTCGCTCACGCTCGCGCTCCTGGAGGCCGGCGCGGCGGTCACCGCGGTCGAGATCGACCATCGTCTGGCCGCGCGTCTGCCGCAGACCGCCGCCGACCACGGCGTTCCGGAGGGCGTGCTCGTCGTGGTGGATGCCGACGCCCTTCGCGTGACCGAGCTGCCCGGAGAGCCGACCGTCCTGGTGGCGAACCTGCCGTACAACGTGTCGGTCCCGGTGCTGCTCCACTTCCTCGAGACGTTCCCCGGCATCGTCCGCGGCGTGGTGATGGTGCAGGCGGAGGTGGGGGAGCGGTTGGCCGCCCCACCCGGATCCAAGGTGTACGGCGCTCCGAGCGTGAAGGCCGCCTGGTACGGGCCGTGGCGGCTGGCCGGCACCGTGTCGCGCCAGGTCTTCTGGCCCGCGCCCAACGTCGACAGCGTGCTCGTCGCCTTCCATCGCGACGATGTCGCCCGGGGGAGCGAGGAGGAGCGCCGCCGCACCTTCGCGATCGTCGACGCGGCGTTCCAGCAGCGGAGGAAGATGCTGCGTCAGGCGCTCGCGGGCGTGCTGGGCGGGACGGCCGCCGAGGCGTCCGCGGTGCTCGAGCGTGCCGGTGTCGCCCCCACCGCCCGGGGTGAAGAGCTCGGCGTGGAGCAGTTCCGTGCGATCGCGCTCGCCGCCCACGCCGCCGCCACGGATGGATAGCCTGGAACGGTGACCGACGAACCGCGCTTCCAGCCGGATGTGACCGACATCCACCGTCCGTACGCCGTCGCCGACGGCCGCTACGGGGTCTTCCCTTACCGCCAGGTGGGCTCCTCGGGCCTCTACCTCCCGCCGATCTCCCTCGGCCTGTGGTGGAACTTCGGCGACAACATCCCCTTCGACCGCCAGCGCACGGTGCTGCGTCACGCCTTCGACAACGGCATCACGCACTTCGACCTGGCCAACAACTACGGGCCGCCGTACGGCTCCGCCGAGAACAACTTCGGTCGGATGCTGCGGGAGGACTTCCGGCCGTACCGCGACGAGCTCATCATCTCGTCGAAGGCGGGGTGGGACATGTGGCCGGGGCCCTACGGCGACCTGGGGTCCCGCAAGTACATCCTCGCGAGTGCTGATCAGTCCCTCGGCCGCATGGGCCTCGAGTACGTCGACGTCTTCTACTCCCACCGGGTCGACCCGGTGACCCCCGTCGAGGAGACGATCGGGGCGCTCGACACGCTGGTCCGGCAGGGCAAGGCCCTCTACGTCGGGATCTCGTCGTACAGCGCGGAGCGGACCGCCGAGGCGAAGGCGGTGGCGCGCGACCTGGGCACGCCGCTCGTCATCCACCAGCCCGCGTACTCGATCCTCAACCGCTGGATCGAGGACGGCCTGACGGGAGTCCTGCGCCAGGAGGGGATGGGCGCGATCGCGTTCACGCCCCTCGCCCAGGGACTGCTCACGGCGAAGTACCTCGGCGACGGAACGGCGGAGCGCGCGCAGCAGCGGTCCTCTCTTCCGGGCGGCCGTCTCTCGGACGAGGGCCTCGCCGCGCTGCGCGGACTCGACGTCATCGCGAAGGAGCGCGGGCAGACGCTCGCGCAGATGGCCATCCAGTGGGTCCTGCGGGACGACGTGGTGACCTCGGCGCTGATCGGCGCGTCGAGCACCGCGCAGCTCGATGAGAACATCGCGGCGCTCTCCGGTCCGGCCTTCGACACCGAGGAGCTCGAGCGCATCGATGCCCTCTCCGATCGGCTGGACGTCGACCTGTGGGCGGAGTCGTCCCGACTGTGACGCAGGCATTCGTCGTCGACCGCGTGCACGTGCGCGCCCCGGGGAAGATCAACGTCTTCTTCGCGGTGGGCGATGTGGACGGCGACGGATATCACGAGGTGGCATCCGCATATCAGGCCGTGTCCGCCTACGAGGACGTCTGGGCGACGTCCTCGGACGAGTTCACGATCGCCGTGACCGGCACGGTCGACATCGCCGGAGTCCCGCTCGACGACCGCAACCTGGCGCTGCGCGCGGCGCGGCTGCTCGCGGAGGAGATCGGGTGGGACGGCGGAGTGCATCTCGACGTGCGCAAGGCGGTGCCGGTGGCGGGCGGGATGGGCGGCGGGTCGGCGGACGCGGCCGCCGCGCTCGTCGCGTGCGACGCTCTGTGGGGCGCGGGTCTGTCGACGGCGGAACTGCACCGTCTGGCGGCGCGCCTCGGCGCGGACGTGCCCTTCGCACTCCTGGGCGGGACGGCGGTCGGGACCGGCCGCGGCGACGAGCTGAGTCCGGCGCTGGCGCGGGGGCGCTTCGAATGGGTCCTCGTCACGAGCCACGAGGGGATGTCCACCCCGACCGTCTACGCGGAGCTCGACCGCTACCGCGCCGAGCGCTCGCCCGACATCGCGCCCCTTCTGCGCCGCCCCCTGGTCTTCCCGCCCGTCCTGCAGGCGTTGCGGCAGGGCGACCCGCACCTCCTTGCCAGTGCCTCGCGGAACGACCTTGAGATCGCGGCGGTGCGGCTGCGACCGGACCTCGACGACATCCTCGCCCTCGGGTCGGCCGAAGGCGCGCTCACCGGGCTCGTCTCGGGTTCCGGGCCGACGATCGCCTTCCTCGTCGAGGACGAGGATGCCGCGAGGGAGCTGCAGGTGACCCTGAGCGCCGCCGGCCACTCGGCACTGCGCGTGCACGGCCCGGTCCCCGGCGCCCGCATCGTCCCCGATTGAGCGGACGCCGCTCCCGTTCCCTAGACCCGTGACCGAAAGGCGACCATGACCGACGACATCCGCGACCGCTTCCGGAACCTTCCCGTCGACGCGACATCGCAGCGTGCGTTCGCCGATCGGGGTCTCGAGGCCCGCCTGGTCCCCGCGGCCGATCCCGCGTTCCCGGACTGGCTGCGCGCGGTCCGGCGCGGGTTCCTCGACAGCGACCCGACCGACGAGCAGGTGGCGGCGACCGCGGAACGCGCCGGCGACCGCCGCAACACCGGTGTCTACGATCCCACCGGCGCCATCCCCGCCATCCCGGTCGGCACCGTGGCGTCCTGGGGAAGCGAGCTGTCCGTCCCCGGAGGCACCGGCCTCCCGGTCAGCGCGATCAGCGCGGTCACCGTCGCGCCGACGCATCATCGACGGGGGATCGCACGCGCGATGCTCGAGGGCGAGCTGCGGGCCGCGGCCGCCGCGGGCTACCCCGCATCCGTGCTGACGGTCAGTGAATCCACGCTGTACGGCCGGTATGGATTCGCCCCGGCCGCTGCCGCGGCATCGTGGCGGATCGAGCCGCGCCGGGCCGGATGGGTCGGGCCGGAGCCCACGGGGCGGGTGGACTTCATCACCCGCGAGCGCTTCCGCGAGCTCGCCCCGGGGCTCCACGATCGCGTCCGGCTGGCGACGCCGGGTGAGATCGAGATGCCGGCGGGGCACTGGGACCGTTTTGCGCGCACCCGCCCGGACGCCGAGAAGGCCGCGGAGCTGCGTGCGGTGCAGTGGACCTCCGACGCGGGAGCCGTCGAGGGTGTCGCGATCTACACGGTCGCCGAGGACCACGACGACTACACGAAGTCGAAGGTCGGCATCTCGTACCTCCTCGCGGCGACGCCGGCGGCGTACACGGCGCTCTGGCGCTTCTTCCTGACCCTCGACCTCATCGGCGAGGTGACTGCGCGGGAGCTCTCCGAGGACGAACCCCTGCTGTGGATGCTCGCCGACCAGCGCGCGGCGACGGTGACCGTCACCGATCACCAGTACGTGCGGATCATCGACGTGGCGGCGGCTCTCGAGGCTCGCCGCTTCGACGCGCCGGGGCGGCTGGCGTTCGAGGTGTCCGACCCGATCGGACTGTCGACCGGCCGCCACCTGCTCGAGGTCGATCAGACGGGGACCGGGCGCGTCTCGACATGGGAGGGCGACGCCGCGCCGTCCGACGCGGTCCTCGTCCGCCTCGGCATCGCGGAGCTGTCCGCCGTCTACCTCGGGGGAGCGTCGCCGCTCACGCTGGCCCGCGCGGGGCGCGTCGAGTCCACGGATGCCGCCGCCGCCGCGCGCGTCCTGGGCTGGCACGTGCGTCCCCGGCTGAGCTTCTGGTACTGAGCTCACCGATGGGAGCGCGGGACCGGGGCGGTCTACCATACCTGGTCGGACGCGGCAACGGAGCGACATGATCGGCGCGGGTGTCGGAGGGGTGGGCTAGCTTTGGGAAGACCGCCGCGACACGACGCGTTGCACCCTGTCGACGGCCCACATGCCGAGGAGGACCCATGAAGGCAGTGCTCGACGGTTCGGTGATCGCCGAAGCCGACAAGGACGATCTGATCTCCATCGAGGGGAACTGGTATTTCCCGCCCAGCTCGGTGAAGGAGGGCGTGCTGAGCAACACCGACACGCCCTACACCTGCCCGTGGAAGGGCGAGTGCCAGTACTACGCGGTCACGGTGGGCGACACGACGCTGCCCGATCGTGCCTGGGCGTATCCGACTCCGTATCCGACGGCGATCCAGCGGGTGGGCCGCGACTTCTCCGGCTACGTCGCGTTCTGGAAGGAAGTCGAGGTCACGGACTGAGTCGGCGAACGGCCGGGTACCCGTGGTGATCGAGTTCAAGAACGTCTCCAAGACCTTCCCTGACGGCACGCATGCCGTGCGGGACTTCAATCTCGTGCTGCCGTCGCGCAAGACGACCGTCTTCGTCGGCTCGAGCGGCTGCGGTAAGACGACGCTGCTGCGCATGATCAACCGGATGGTCGAGCCGACCGCGGGTTCGATCGAGATCGACGGGGAGGACATCTCCACGCGCTCGGCGGTCGCGCTGCGTCGCAGCATCGGCTACGTGATGCAGAACTCGGGGCTGCTGCCGCACCTCACCGTGGAGGACAACATCGCCACGGTCCCCGTGCTGCAGGGCGCCAAGAAGCGCGATGCGCGCACGCGCGCGCGCGAGCTGATGCACACCGTCGGGCTCGACGAGTCCATGGCGCGGCGTTATCCGAACCAGCTGTCGGGCGGCCAGCAGCAGCGTGTGGGAGTCGCCCGCGGCCTCGCGGCCGACCCGAACATCCTGTTGATGGACGAGCCGTTCGGCGCCGTCGACCCGATCGTGCGCACCGAGCTGCAGCAGGAGCTCATCCGTCTGCAGGACGAGGTCGACAAGACGATCGTCTTCGTGACACACGACATCGACGAGGCGTTCCTCCTCGGCGACCAGGTGGTGATCCTGGAGGTCGGCGCGCAGAAGGCGCAGGTGGGCAGTCCGAGCGAGATCATCGAGAGCCCGGCGACCGACTTCGTCGCCACGTTCATCGGCGCCGACCGCGGCAAACGCGCACTGCATCTCAAAGAGACCCCGACGGGCACCGTCGTGGTCGACTCCGAGGGGCGCACGCAGGGCGCGATCATCGACAAGCCGACCGAGACTCATCAGGCAGACGGGGGTGCCGGATGAATTGGGTCAGCGACAACCTCGGCCTCATCCTCAGCCTCTCGCTCGAACACATCCGCGAGAGCATCATCCCGATCGTTCTCGGTTTCGTCATCTCCGTTCCGCTCGGCTGGGTGGCGTGGCGCTACCGCCTCGTGCGCGGCCCCATCCTCGTGGTCACCGGCCTCCTCTACACGATCCCCTCGCTGGCCCTTCTGATCCTTCTCCCGCTGTTGCTCGGGCTCAGCCCGCTCAGCGATGTGAACCTCATCGTTGCTCTCACGATCTATGCGATCGCGCTCATGGTCCGCGCGGTGGCAGACGGCCTCGATTCGGTCGACGAAGACGTCCGGCTGGCGTCCACCGCGATGGGCTACGGCCCGCTCCGGCGCTTCTGGTCGGTCGACTTCCCGCTGTCGGGGCCCGTCATCCTGGCCGGCCTCCGTGTCACCACCGCCAGCACCATTGCGCTCGCGACGGTGGGCATCCTCATCGGAGTGACCAACCTGGGCTATCTGTTCACGAACGGTCTTCAGCGCCGCATCATCCCCGAGGTGCTCTCCGGCGTCGTGGCCGTGGTAGTCATCGCTCTCGTCTTCGACCTGCTGCTCGTGCTTCTCGGACGGCTCCTCATGCCGTGGGCGCGCGCATCGACGTCGCGCGGCACGCGCCGGACGCGGATCGCGCTGAAGGCGGGAGCGGCCGCATGAACCTCCTCGTCGATGCCTTCCGGTGGATCTTCGGGGGATCGATCCCCGGAACGGATCCCATCCCGGAGGCATACGCGACACACCTCGCGTATACGTTCATCTCGGTGTTCGCGGCCGCAGTGATCGCCATCCCCATCGGATGGTGGATCGGCCACACCGGTCGTGGCCGCGACGTCGCGGTGACCGTCGCCGGAGCGGCTCGTGCCATCCCATCGTTCGGTCTCTTCGTCCTCCTCATCCTGATCTTCGGTGTGCTGCATCAACCCGAAGCGGCCGTCGTGACGTTCGTGATCCTCGCGATCCCCTCGATCCTCGCCGGCGCGTACAGCGGATTCGAGGCGATCGATCGCCAGATCGTGGACGCGGGGCGGGCGATGGGCATGACGGAGTGGCAGATCGTCTGGAAGATCGAAGTGCCGCTGGGGCTTCCGCTGCTCGTCGCCGGTCTCCGTTCTGCGGTGCTCCAGGTCGTGGCAACGGTGACGATCGCTGCCTACGTGGACATCGGGGGCCTCGGCCAGTACATCCTGGCCGGGCTCCCGCTGCGCCGTCCGGACGTCGTGCTAGGCGGAGCCATCCTCGTCGCGGCACTCGCCCTCGTACTCGACGCGATCTTCGCCATCCTGCAGCGTCTCGCCGTTCCGCGTGGCCTGAGCGGACGCCCCACCCGCCCTTCCGGGGCCGAAGCCGTCGGTCGGCAGCTCACGCGGCGAACGCGGACCACGTCGGCGGGGTTGGGCGCCTGACATCCGAATCCCGCACCGTCTCGAATCCATCACAGTGCCATCCAGAGAAAGAGAAAGCACCATGTTCACAGCAAAGAAGAGGGTCCTGGCCGTGGCTGCCGCGGCCGTCGGTGCCGCCCTCGCCCTCGCCGGCTGCTCATCGGGCAACCCGCTGAGTCCGACGAGCAGCGGCAGCAGTGGCGGGGGGAGCACCTCCACCATCACGGTCGGCTCGCAGGCGTATCCCTCGAACGAGATCATCGCCGAGATCTACGCGCAGGCGCTCGAGGGCGACGGCATCAAGGTCGAGCGCAAGTTCAACATCGGGCAGCGCGACGCCTACATGCCGTCCATCCAGAGCGGCGAGATCCAGCTCTTCCCGGAGTACACCGGCAACCTGCTGCAGTACTTCGACAAGACGGCCACCGCCACCACTCCGGACGACGTCTACGCCGCCCTGCAGAAGGCGCTGCCCGACAACCTGGCCGTGCTCGACCAGGCGACGGCCACCGACCAGGACTCCTACACGGTCACGAAGAAGTTCGCCGACAAGTGGAACCTCAAGACGATCGCCGACCTCGCCAACGTGAAGGTGCCGCTCACCGTGGGCGCGAACCGTGAGTTCGCTGGTCGCCCGTACGGCCCGGCCGGTCTCAAGTCGACGTACGGCATCACGGTGGAGTTCAAGCCGACCGGTGACACCACGGTCGATGAACTCGTCGCCGGGTCGATCAACATCGCCGACGTCTACACCTCGGACCCGCGCATCAAGACCGACGACCTCGTCGTGCTGCAGGACCCGAAGGGCCTGATCCTGGCGTCGAACGTCGTGCCGCTGGTCAGCAAGGACGTCAAGGACAAGATCGCCGACGTCATCAACGCCGTGCAGGCGAAGCTCACGCCGGAGGCGCTCGTCGACCTCAACCTGCAGAACACGAAGGACCAGAAGTCGCCGGAGGACCTCGCGAAGGCGTTCCTCTCCGACAACGGCCTCAAATAGGCCCGTCGTCGCGGACCGGGGGTCGCTTCCGACAGGAGGCGGCCCCCGTTTCGTCCGTCACCCGTCGAGTTCTTCGCCGAGCTCGAGCCAGCGCTCCTCGAGCGTCGTGATCTCGGTGGTCACGGCATCCCGTTGCGCCTGGAGAGCGAGCAGGGCGTCGTAGTCGTCGTGGGCGTCGGCGAGCCGCACGTCCATCGCGTCCAGGTCCTTCTGCAGGCGCTGCAGGCGCCGCTCGATCGCCGACACCTCTTTCTCAGCCGCGCGCCGATCGGCGCCCGCCAGGGCCGGGGTCGCGGAGGGAGCCGTCGATCCGGATGCCGCGGATCCGGCGTTCTTCGCGGTCGGCGCGGCATCGCGCTGAGCCGCGCGCAACCGCAGGTATTCGTCCACCCCGCCGGGGAGGTGGCGCAGCCGGCCGCCCAGGATCGCGTACTGCTGATCGGTGACCCGTTCGATGAAGTACCGGTCGTGCGACACGACGAGGAGCGTCCCCGGCCACGAGTCGAGCAGCTCCTCGACGGCGGCGAGCATGTCGGTGTCGAGGTCGTTGGTGGGCTCGTCGAGGATCAGCACGTTGGGCTGTTCGAGGAGGATCAGCAGCAGCTGCAGCCGCCTCTTCTGTCCCCCGGAGAGATCCTTCACCGGAGTCGACAGCTGCGCGCTGGCGAACCCCATCCGCTCGAGGAGCTGTCCGGGGGTGAGCTCCTGCGCCTTGGACCCCGTCCCGAACGTGTAGGTGGTGCGCAGGCGCTCGAGCACGATCCGCACCGGAACGTCGAGGTGCTGGTCGAGTTCGTCCATGCGCTGGCTCAGCGCCGCGACCCGCACCGTCGTGCCGCGCTTGACGCGCCCCGAGGTGGGCACGACGCTCCCGTCCACCAGGCCGAGGAGGGTCGACTTCCCGGCGCCGTTCACACCGAGGATGCCGGTGCGCTCGCCCGGGGCGATGCGCCACTCCACGTCGTGCAGGACCTCGCGCGCACCGCCGGTGTCGGGGTCGTCGTACGTCACGGACGCGTCCAGGAGATCGACGACGTCCTTCCCGAGCCGCGTCACGGCGAGGGAGCGCAGGGCGATGGGGTCGCGCAGCTCCGGCACGTCCGAGATGAGCGCGTTCGCGGCGTCGATGCGGAACTTCGGCTTGGAGGTGCGCGCGGGCGCACCGCGGCGCAGCCACGCGAGCTCACGCCGCGCGAGGTTCTGACGGCGCGACTCGATCGACGCCGCCTGCCGATCACGCTCGACGCGCTGCAGGATGTAGGCGGCGTACCCGCCCTCGAAGGGGTCGACCGTGCGGTCGTGCACCTCCCACGTCGCGGTGCACACCTCGTCGAGGAACCACCGATCGTGCGTGACGACGAGGAGCGCACCGGCGTTGGCGGTCCACCGGCGCTTCACGTGCCCGGCGAGCCACGCGATGCCCTCGACGTCCAGGTGATTGGTCGGCTCGTCGAGCGCGACGACATCCAGGTCCTGCGCGAGCAGGGCCGCGAGTGCGACCCGGCGGCGCTGGCCGCCCGAGAGCGTCCCGATGCTCGCCTCCCACGGCACGTCGGCGAGCAGGCCGCCGATCACGTCGCGCACGCGTGCGTCGCCGGCCCACTCGTGCTCGACGGCGTCGCCGACGACCGCGTGCGCGACCGTCTCGTCGTCGGGCAGGGCGTCCTCCTGCTCGAGGACGCCGATCCGGACGCCGCCGCGCACGGTCACGCGGCCCGAGTCGGGCTGCCGCCGGCCGGTGAGCATCGCGAGCAGGCTCGACTTGCCGTCGCCGTTGCGTCCGACGATGCCGATACGGTCGCCCTCGTCGACGCCGAGGCTCACCGCGTCGAACACGGTGCGGGTCGGGTAGTCCAGGTGCAGGGCTTCCGCCCCGAGAAGATGTGCCATGTCCCTCCCAGCGTAGGTGCCGCCCGCCCTCCCCGCCCCGCGCCCGTGGCCGCTTGCGCACGATCTTGGGTGCACGGAGACGGATGCGCGCGCCCGAAACCGTGGGCGGGCGTGCGCGGTCAGACGTCGAAGCCCAGGCTCAGCTTTCGCAGCAGGCCTGCCAGCCGGTCGCGGTCCGAGCGGGAGAGCCGGGCCAGGAGGAGCGCCTCGGCGTCGACGAGCCGCGTGATCGCGGCATCCACCCGGATGCGGCCGTCCGGCGTCAGGATCACGAGGATGCTGCGGCCGTCGCCCGGATCCGCCTCGCGCCGCACGAGCCGGCGCCCGACCAGTCGATCGATCCGGTTCGTCATCGTCCCGCTCGAGACGAGCGTCTGCTGGAGCAGCTGCTTGGGGCTGAGCTGGAACGGTTCGCCGGCGCGGCGGAGTGCGGACAGCACGTCCCACTCCCACGGCTCCAGCTCGCTGCGCTTGAATGCGTCCCGCCGCGCCCGGTCGAGGTGGCGGGAGAGCCGGTCGACGCGCGAGAGCACCTCCAGCGGCGAGAAGTCCAGGTCGGGACGCTGCCGACCCCACGCATCGACGATGCGGTCGACCTCGTCGCTCTCCTGCGCCATGGCTCCATTATCGTCGGCCGCCCACTGCCGAAGTCTGTGCGCCGACGTCTGGCAGACTTGACGACGCCGCACACGCGGCGGTCCGCCGTGGTGTAACGGCAGCACGACAGCCTTTGGAGCTGTGAGGCCCAGGTTCGAATCCTGGCGGCGGAGCATGTCGGATAACACGGATACCTCGCTCGCGGTCGTCGTCCTCGCTGCGGGGCAGGGCACGCGCATGAAGTCGGCCCTGCCGAAGGTCCTGCACCGGATCGGCGGCCGCTCCCTGATCGGCCACGTCCTGCACACCGCGAGCGGGCTCCGTCCGCAGGAGGTCCTGGTCGTCGTGCGCCACGAGCGCGACCTCGTCACCACGGCCGTCGCCGAGATCGCCCCCGGGGCACGGGTCGTCGATCAGGACGAGATCCCCGGAACCGGTCGCGCGGTGCAGGTCGCCCTGGCCGCGGTACCCGACTTCGCGGGCGACGTCCTCGTGCTCAGCGGCGACGTGCCGCTGCTCGAAGCCGAGACCCTCCGGGCCCTCATCGCCTCGCACCGCTCCACGGGGGCCGCCGTGACGCTGCTCAGCGCGCACCTGACCGACGCCACCGGGTACGGCCGCGTCATCCGCGACGCCGACGGCGGGGTGCGCCGGATCGTCGAGGAGAAGGACGCGACGCCCGACGAGGCGGCGGTCACGGAGATCAACGCGGGCGTCTACGTGTTCCAGGCGGCCGCCCTGCGGACCCAGCTGGCACACGTGAGCACCGCCAACGCGCAGGGGGAGATGTACCTCACCGACGTGATCGGCCTCCTCCGCGGGGATGACCTGCCCGTCAGCGCGACGACGGCGGCCGACGCCGCCGTCGCGCTCGGCGTCAACGACCGTGCCCAGCTCGCCGAGGCCGCGCGCCTCCTCAACCAGCGGGTCGTGCGCCGGTGGCAGCTGGAGGGCGCGACGATCCTCGACCCCGCCACGACGTGGATCGACGTGGACGCGACGCTCGCCCCGGACGTGACAGTGCTGCCGGGCACCTTCATCCTGCGCGCGACGGCGGTGGCTGAGGGTGCGACCCTCGGGCCGGACACGAGCCTCGTGGACTGCGAGGTCGGCGCCGGGGCGACGGTCACCCGCACCGACGCGACCCTCGCCGTCATCGGGGCCGGGGCGACCGTCGGGCCGTTCGCCTACCTCCGCCCGGGCACCTACCTCGGCGACAAGGGCAAGATCGGCACCTTCGTCGAGACGAAGAACTCCACGATCGGCGAGCGCAGCAAGGTTCCGCACCTGTCGTATATCGGCGACACCACGATCGGCTCGGGCGTCAACCTCGGCGCGGGCGCGATCACCGCGAACTACGACGACATCACCAAGCACCGCACCGAGATCGGCGATGAGGTCCACACCGGCTCGCACAACGTGTTCGTCGCGCCCGTTAGGATCGGAGAAGGCGCGAAGACCGGTGCCGGCGCCGTGATCCGCAAGGATGTGCCCGCCGGTGCCCTGGCCCTCAGCGTCGCCCCTCAGCGAAACGTCGAGGGATGGGTCGAGAACAACCGACCGGGGACTGCCGCAGCGGACGTCGCGGCACGCGCCCGGTCCGCACAGAAGGCGGACGATGGCTCGCAAGGACAAGACGGTTGACCTCGATCGTGAGCGGGGCATAGCGCCGGGAATCGTCGCCAAGACGAAGAAGCGGCTCGTGGTCGCTTCGGGTCGCTCGCATCCGGCGCTCGCGACGGACGTCGCAGAGGCCCTGGGCACCGAGCTCGTCCCGACCGAGTACCGCACCTTCGCCTCGGGCGAGATCCTCACGCGCTTCGAGGTGTCGATCCGCGGGTGCGATGTCTTCCTCATCCAGTCGTTCGGGCCGCCGGTCAACGAGTGGCTGATGGAGCTGCTCATCATGTTGGATGCCGCGAAGCGGGCATCCGCGAAGCGCATCACCGTCGTCGCGCCGTACTACCCCTACTCGCGCCAGGACAAGAAGGGCCGCGGGCGCGAGCCGATCAGTGCGCGCCTCGTCGCCGATGTGCTGAAGACCGCCGGCGCCGACCGCGTGATGAGCGTCGACCTCCACGCGGCGCAGATCCAGGGCTTCTTCGACGGGCCGGTCGACCACCTGTTCGCCAAGCCGGTGCTGCTCGACTACTTCCAGCGCACGCTGAGCGCCGAGGACCGCGAGCGGCTCACGGTCGTCTCGCCCGACACCGGGCGTGTGCGGGTGGCCGATCAGTGGTCGGACAGTCTGGGCGCGCCGCTGGCGATCATCCACAAGCGGCGCGACCCGAACGTGGCGAACCAGGTGACGGTCGCCGAGATCGTGGGCCGCGTGCAGGGGCGCGTGTGCCTCCTCGTCGACGACATGATCGACACCGGCGGCACCATCGTGAAGGCCGCCCAGGCGCTGAAGGCGAATGGGGCGGAGCGCGTCATCGTGGCGGCGACGCACGCGGTCTTCAGCGACCCCGCGATCGATCGCCTGCAGGATGCCGCGATCGACGAGGTGGTCGTCACCGACACCATCCCCATCCCGCTCGAGAAGCGCTTCGACGCGCTGACGGTCCTCCCGATCGCGCCGCTGCTGGCCCGCGCCATCCACGAGGTCTTCGAGGACGGCTCGGTGACGAGCATGTTCGACGGCGCGGCGTAGCCGCACGACCCGTGGCGCGCTCGCGGACGCCCGAGCCACAGAGGCGATTCACAGGTTGAACGAAGTCTCCTCCTGACTCGTTTCCATACCGTGGAATACATCGCGACCGCGTTTGGCGGCCGAAATGCCGGCGTCGACGCGCCGGGCCGAGCAGAAGGAGGACCCGAAATGATCCGCACCACCGCCCGCCCGCTGCGTGTCGGAGCAGCCGTCGTCGGCATCGCCGGCACGCTCACCCTCGCCGGGTGTGCCAGCGCGACGACATCGGGCTCCGGCACGAGCGACGAGAACGCCGCCTCGACCTCAGGATCGTCCGACGCGTCCGGCGGTGGCGCCTACAAGGACGGCACCTACACGGCGGAGGGCTCCTATCAGACGCCCGAGTCGGTCGAGACGATCTCGGTGACCGTGACCCTGAAGGACGACGTCGTCACGGACGTCTCCATCAACGGCAGTCCGACGCGCGCGGAGTCGCAGCAGTATCAGGCGCAGTTCGTCGGCGGCATCTCGGACGCAGTCGTCGGCAAGAACATCGACACCCTCTCGGTCAGTCGGGTCGCAGGATCGTCGCTGACCAGCGGGGGGTTCAACAAGGCGATCGACGAGATCAAGAGCGAGGCGGCGGCGTAGCCATGGCCCCGGGGGCCGACCGCGCGGACGACATGTGGTCCTTCGAGGCGATCGGCACGCGATGGCAGATCGAGACGGATGAACCGCTTCCCACGGAGGCGCAGCGCGAGGTCCGCGCGGTCATCGACCGGTTCGATGCCGAGTGGTCGCGCTTCCGTCCGGATTCGCTGGTCTCACGGCTGGCGCGGGGCGCCGGCTCGGTGCCGGCGCCGGCCGACGCGGGCACTCTGCTGGCCGTCTACACGGACCTGTCGGCCGCGACTTCGGGTGCGGTGAATCCACTGATCGGCGACGTGCTGGAGCGGCGCGGCTACGACTCCGCCTACTCGTTCGTCGATCACGGCCCCGTGGCCGCGGCGAAGAACTGGCAGGAGCGGGTGCGCGCGACGGACGGACGACTGGTGCTCGACCCGCCGGCGACGATCGACGTCGGCGCGATCGGCAAGGGGCTGCTCGTCGACCTCGTGCTCGCGTGCGTGCGCCGCCACGTCGGCGGCGACATCGTCGTCGACGCGAGCGGCGACCTCGTCGCCCGCGGGACCGCGGTGCGCGTGGCGCTGGAGCATCCGTACGACACCACTCGCGCTGTCGGGGTGATCGAGCTGCAGGATGCCGCGCTGTGCGCGTCCGCCGTGAACCGGCGCGTGTGGGGCGACGGCCTCCACCACGTGCTCGACGCCCGTACCGGGGCGCCGGTGCAGCGGTTCGCGGCGACGTGGGCCGTGGCATCCGACGCCCTGCACGCCGACGCGATCGCGACCGCGCTCTTCTTCGACGGCGGACCGGAGCTCGCCCACGTGTGGGGTGCGGACTGGGTGCGCATGACCACCGACGGCCGGCTCCAGTGGGCGCCCGGCAGTAAGGCAGAGTTGTTCACGTGAAATCCACCATCGCCTCGACCTGGAACCGGGTGTTCGCGCTGCTCGGTCGCGTGTCGATGTACCGGCTCGTGTTCCTCGAGCTCACGCTCCTCGCAGTTCTCGCCTTCCTGCTGGCGACGCTCGGGCTCGTGAGCGTCGGGTGGCTCGACATCCTCGTGACCGCTGTCGTCCTCGCGGTGGTGAACGTGGCGGTGGATGCCGCGGCCCAGCGGATCCTCCGGCTCTCGTGGCGCATCGAGTCGTCGCTCATCACGTCCCTCATCCTCCTGTTCGTGCTCCACCCGACAGTCCAGCCGCTCGGGCTCGTGGGCGTCGCGATCGCGGCGGCCGTGGCATCCCTGTCGAAGTACGTCCTCGCGTGGCGCGGGCGGCACATCTTCAACCCGGCGGCGGTCGGCGCCACGGTGCTGACGCTGATCACCGCGATCACGGGAGTGTTCGCGCTGGGCACGTCGTGGTGGTGGGTCGGCACGCCGATCCTCGGCCCGGTCGTCCTGCTCCTCGGCATCGTGGTCCTGTGGCGGATCGAGAAGCTGCGGGTGGTCGCGCTGTTCTGGGTCGTCGCGCTGGCGGTGGGGGTCGTGAACCTGTCGGTGCAGTCGTCCCTCAACGGCCAGGCCCCGGACGTGTGGTCGGTCCTGTGGACGCAGCTGTGGTCGTCGCCACTGCTGTTCCTCGGCGCCTTCATGCTCTCCGAGCCGCTGACGATGCCGCCGCGCCGATGGCAGCAGCTCACGGTGGCGGCGATCGTGGGGGTGCTCGTCGGTTGGGCTCCGGCGATCGGCACGTTCCCGGTGAGCCTCGGCCAGGAGCGCGCGCTCCTCATCGGCAACCTCATCGCGTTCCTCTTCGCCGTCCGCACCGCCGTCCGACTCGTGCTCGTGTCGCGGGCGGCGCCGACCGCCACCGTGCGCGAGCTCACGTTCCGCACGAAGCGGCCCCTGGCGTTCTCGGCCGGCCAGTACATCGAGCTGGAGGTGCCCCACCGGCGGCCGGATGCCCGCGGGACGCGTCGGGAGTTCAGCATCGTCTCCGCCCCGGAGGACCTGCCCACGCTGCGCATCGCTTTCCGTGAGGGCGGGGGTGCGGTGTCGAGCTTCAAGAAGGCGCTGGCGGAGGTGGAGCCCGGGGGCACGCTCCCGGTCACCGGGGTGTGGGGCGACTTCGTGCTGCCGCGGGACCGTTCGGCGAAGATCCTGCTCGTCGCGGCCGGGATCGGCGTGACGCCGTTCGTGTCGCAGCTGCGGCACCTGTCAGCGACCGGCGACGTGCGCGACATCGTGCTCGTCTACGTCGCGTCCGACGCGTCCGAACTCGCGTTCCGTGCCGACCTCGAGGCATCCGGGGTCCGCGTCGTCGCGTTCACGCGGGATGAGCCCGCCGCCCTGCCGTCGACCTGGGCGTGGGCCGGCGGCACCCGGATCGACGCCGCGGGACTCCATCGCGAGGTGCCGGATCTCACCCAGCGTCACGCCTACGTGTCGGGCCCCGCGGGCCTGATCGCCGACCTCGCGCCCGCGCTCGAGAAGGCGCGCTCGATCACGACGGACGCGTTCAGCGGCTACTGATTCCACCCCCGACACCCGGTCCCATCGGTCGCAATCGTCCGGAATCGGGCCCGTCCCGCGCCCGGATGGCGGCGATTCGCACCCGATGAACAGCGCCGCGGCGGCGGCCGGGGGTGGGGCGGAGCTCAGGGCCGCGAGGACGGGGCGGCCGCCGGGACGCCGGCCTCCGGTGCCTCCGCGTCGGGCTCCGCGGCCTTCGCGGCCGTCGGATTCGCGGGCTTGGCAGGGAGGCGCACGAAGAAGGTCGTGTCGCCGGGCTCACTCGACACCGAGATGGAGCCGTGATGCGCCTCCACGATGGCCCGGGCGATCGACAGGCCGAGGCCCGTGCCTCCGGTCTTGCGCGCCCGCGAGCGATCCGCGCGGGAGAACCGCTCGAACAGCTCGTCGGCGATGGCGGGGTCGACACCCGGTCCGTCGTCGTGCACGCTCATCACCGCATCCGAGCCGTCCCGCGCGACGCGCATGGTCACCACGGTTCCGTCCGGCGTGTGCGTGCGCGCGTTCGCGAGCAGGTTCGCGGCGACCTGATGCAGGCGCGACGCGTCACCGGCGACGAGCACCGGCTCGTCGTCGACGTCGATGATCCAGGTGTGCTCGGGTCCGGCCGGACGGGCGTCGCCCACGGCCTCGATCGCGAGCCGGGTCAGGTCAACCGTGCCGTAGACGAGTTCCTGTCCCTCGTCGAGGCGGGCGAGCAGCAGGAGGTCCTCGACGAGGGTCGTCATCCGGAGCGACTGCGCCTGGATGCGCTCCAGCGACTGCTCCGTGGTGTCGCTGAGCGACGGGTCGCGCAACGAGAGCTCGGAGTAGCCGCGGATCGACGCGAGGGGAGTGCGCAGCTCGTGGCTCGCGTCGGCGACGAAGGCGCGCATCCGCTCTTCGTTGCGTTGACGGGCCTCGAGCGACTCGCCGACGTGGTCGAGGAGGGTGTTGAGGGCCGCGCCCACCTGACCGATCTCGGTCCGTTCGTCGGCCTGCTCGGCCGGCACGCGTTCGGAGATGGAGACCTCGCCCCGCGAGAGCGGCAGCCCGGCGACCCGCGTGGCGGTGTCCGCGACGGCGCGCAGCGGCTGCAGACCGCGTCTGATGACGACGGCGATCGCGACCGCGAGAAGCAGCAGACCGCCGAACGTCACGAGACCGACGGTCGTCAGGATCTGGCCGATCGTGGAGTTGACGTCGCTCAGGGGCAGGCCGCCCGAGATGAAGTACGCGCCCCCGATGTTCAGGCTGTAGAGCCGGTACGCACCGAACCCGTCGATCGCGACGGTCATCGTCTGCTCGGGGCGCTGCAGCTGTGCCTGAAGCTGAGCGAGCTGAGTCGCGGTGAGCGCCTGCACCGTGCCGTCGCCGTCCACATACGCGGCGTCCGTGCCCGCCGCCGAATCGACCAGCAACAGGAAGCCGGCCGTCTGCGGGCCGCCGTCGAGCGTCGAGAACGCGATGCCGTGCCCGGTGGTGAGCGATGGCCTCCCGAGGCCCTGCAGCGCCCGGGACGTCGTCTCCCGCACCTTGTTGTCGAGGTTCTGCTGCAGGATGCCGCCGAGGATCGCGCTCGTCGCGAGCGCCACCGCCACGAGGATGAGCGCGACCATCCCGATGACGGTGGCCATCAGTCGGGTCTGCAGGCTCAGCGGATGCCGCGTACTGCGGACGGCGGTGCTCACGGTGGTGCTCGATCTGGTCGGGGTGGCTATTGGGGCGCCTTGATCATGTACCCGACGCCGCGCACGGTGTGGATCAGCGGGTCCTTGCCCTGGTCGATCTTCTTTCGCAGGTACGAGATGTAGAGCTCGACGACACTGCTGCGGCCGCCGAAGTCGTAGTTCCACACCCGGTCGAGGATCTGCGCCTTGGACACGACGCGCCGCTGGTTGCGCATCAGGTAGCGCAGGAGTTCGAACTCCGTGGCGGTCAGCTCGATCTGGTCGTCTCCCCGCTCGACCTCGTGGCTGTCCTCGTTGAGCGACAGGTCGCCGACGCGCAGGATCGGCTCCGCCTCGCTCGCCTGCGCGGTGCCGGCGCGCCGCATGAGTCCGCGGAGTCGAGCGACCACCTCCTCCAGGCTGAACGGCTTCGTCACGTAGTCGTCGCCACCGGCGGTGAGCCCCGCGACGCGGTCTCCCACGGAGTCCTTCGCCGTCAGGAAAAGCACGGGCACGTCGTTGCCGCTCTGCCGCAGCCGGTGCAGCACGGACATCCCGTCGAGGTCCGGCATCATGATGTCGAGCACCATGGCGTCGGGCCCGAAGTCGCGCGCCGCCTGCAGCGCCTGGAAGCCCGAGGCCGCGGTCCGGACGTCCCATCCCTCCATGCGCAGGGCCATCGAGAGCAGATCGGTGAGCATCTGCTCGTCGTCGACGACGAGCACGCGAGGGGCGCCGCCATCGGCGCGATGCAGGGGCGTGGCAGGGGCGATCGCGGTCATGACTCCGATTGTGTGACACCCGCTGTGCATTTCCTATGGGCGCGACTATGTCCTTCCTGTGAATCCTCGCTCATACGGTTCTCATCATCCGCGCAGGGGGTCCCCATGAGCGTCGTCCCTAGCGTCCTTCTCGACGGCCGCACCCGGGCCGAGGAGGAGACCCATGTACTGGACCTATCTGCGCCGCGAACTCGGTGGCCGCAAGAAGCAGACGATCATCGTCGCGGCGGGGCTCGCGATCGCCATCGCCCTCGTGATCGTCGTGAACGCGCTGTCGGCGGGCGTGAAGGACGCCCAGACCCAGGCGCTCCAATCCGTCTACGGCGTCGGGACGGACCTCACCGTCACCGGCGCGGCGCAGCAGCCCGGCAGCGGGGCCGGGGGAGGGCAGCAGTTCGATTTCGGCGGGAACGACGGCACCTCCTCGGGCGGGACGACGAGCATCGCGCAATCGCGCCTGATGACGGACTTCCGTCGCGGAACGCTGGCATCCACGGTCCTCGCGACGGTCGAGAAGGTCGACGGGGTGTCGTCGGCGTCTGCCGCGCTGAGCCTCACGAACACCTCGTTCTCGGGACAGCTGCCCGATCGCTCGCAGATGCAGCAGGGTCAGCCGGGCTCTGCGCCTTCGACCGGCTCGGACGGCGCGGGCGGCAGCAGCTTCAAGATCACCTCGTTCAGCGTGCTCGGCATCGACCCGGCGAACACGTCGGTCGGACCCCTCTCCGCGGTGACGGTCTCGAGCGGCCGCGCGCTCGCGAGCTCGGATGCCGGCTCCGACGTGGCTGTCGTGGATGCGACGTACGCGAAGACGAACGACCTGGCGGTGGGGGGCACTGTGGAGGTGGCGGGCACGAAGATGAAGATCGTCGGAGTCGTGGCGTCGAGCTCCGACAGCGCCGACACCGCCGCTGATGTGTACCTGCCGCTGGATGTCGCGCAGAAGCTCGCCGACACCGGCGACGTGGTGTCCACGGTCTATGTCCAGGCGTCCTCTTCGACAGACATCGCGGCTGTGCAGGCCGCCATCGAGAAGGCGCTGCCGGACGCGACGGTGAGCTCGCAGTCGGACCTGGCCGCGAACGTGTCGGGCTCCCTCTCCAGCGCGACGTCGCTCATCACCAGCCTCGGAACGTGGCTGTCGCTCCTGGTGCTCGCCGTCGCGCTCGTCCTCGCGGTCCTGTTCACGATCTCCGGGGTGTCCCGCCGGACCCGTGAATTCGGCACGCTCAAGGCGATCGGATGGTCCAACGGTCGGATCGTGGGGCAGGTCGCGGGCGAGTCGATGATCCAGGGACTCATCGGCGGCGCGATCGGACTCGTCATCGGACTCGGCGGGATCTGGGCGATCAACCTCATCTCGCCCACCATCTCCTCGGCGCCGTCCGGCGTCGGTCAGGGGGGTCCGGGCGGCGGGACGCTCCCGGGCGGCGGCGGCGGTCTCCCCGGAGGCGGCGGCTTCGGCGGCGCGGGCGCGCAGTCGGCGACCGACATCACCCTGGGCGCCCCGCTCACGGTGTGGGTGCTGGTCGCGGCCGTCGGCCTCGCGCTCGCGGGAGGCCTGCTCGCCGGTGCCTTCGGCGGGTGGCGTGCGGCCCGCCTGAGTCCCGCCGAGGCCCTGCGCTCGGTGGGGTGAGGCAGCCATGGACGACCCGGTCCCGCATCCCCGAAACCCACGACACCACACACACACCGCGGAGGACGACATGACGATCACCGACACACAGCAGGACGGCACCCCCGAAGCATCCGCCTCGGCGCCCATCTATCGCCTGAGCGGCGTCACAAAGACGTACCGGCAGAAGGGCCGCATCGTCCGCGCGCTCGCCGGGGTCGACCTGGAGATCGCGGACGGCGAGTTCGCGACCATCCAGGGACCCACGGGCGGCGGCAAGTCGACCCTGCTCCAGCTGCTCGGCGCCCTGGACCGCCCGAGCGAGGGATCCGTGTTCCTCGGCGACACCGACATCGCGACGGCGTCCAACGCGCGCCTGGGCGCCCTACGCGCCGGCGCCATCGGGTTCGTGTTCCAGGGGTTCAACCTCATCCCGACCCTCACGGCCGCCGAGAACGTCAGCATGGGGCTGGAGCCGCTCGACCTCCCCGCGGGGGAGCGTGCGGAGCGGGTGCAGGAGGCGCTTGCGCACGTCGGCCTCGCCGATCGCGCCGACCACCGGCCCGGCGAGCTCTCGGGCGGCCAGCAGCAGCGGGTCGCCATCGCGCGGGCGATCGCCAAGCGACCGCGCGTGCTCCTCGCCGACGAGCCCACCGGGAACCTCGACGAGAGCATGCGCGACGAGATCCTCGCGCTCCTCACGGGGCTGAACGACGAAGGGCTCACGCTGATCGTCGTCACCCATGACTCCGCCGTCGCTCGTCGGGCACGCCGCCGGCTACGTCTCGATCAGGGCAAGGTCGGCGACATCACCCGCTGAACCGGCGGGCGCCTCAGCGGGCGCTCGCCGCGTGGGCGACCATCCGGTCGAACGCGGCGTCGAGAGCGGGGTCGTTGCGCTGCCGCTCCGGGTGCGCGTCGAGGTGGCGCAGGATGCGACGCGCCCCCTCGTCGAACGTGATGGTGGTGCCGAAGGCGGGGACGAGCGCGCGCAGCTTCGCGGTGTCGAACACGACGGAATGGGCCTTGTCGCCGAGGAGGCTCGGCCCGAGGTCGGGCGCGAACGCCGCCATCGTCTCGCTCGCGACGTGCACGAGGGGCGCGTCGGGAACCCCTGCGGCGTCCGCGAGCCATCCGTAGATCTGATCCCACGTGGGAGTGTGGGATCCCGTGATCGTGAATGCCTCGCCGATCGCCGCGGGTGTGCCCAGAAGGCCGCAGAAGCCCACTGCGAAATCCGAGCTATGGGTCAGCGTCCACAGGCTCGTGCCGTCGCCGTGCACGACGACCGGCTTGCCCGCGCGCATGCGCGCGATGTCCGTCCATCCGCCGCTGGTGGGCAGCAGAGTGTCGTCATACGTGTGGGACGGCCGGACGATGGTGATGGGCAGGCCGCGCTCGCGGTATGCCGCGACCAGGAGGTCCTCGCACGCGATCTTGTCGCGCGAGTAGCCCCAGAACGGGTTGCGCAGGGGCGTCGAATCGGTGATCGGCAGGTGCGTCGGCGGCTTCTGGTACGCCGACGCCGAGCTGATGAAGACGTACTGTCCCGTACGCCCCTCGAAGCGGGCGACGTCGGCGGCGACGTGCTCCGGCGTGAACGCGAGGAACTCGGCCACGACGTCGAACTCCTCGTCGCCGACGGCGTCGCGCACCGAATCCGGATCGCGGATGTCGGCGACGAGCTCACGCACGCCGTCCGGCACGGGACGCCCCCGGCCGCCGCGGTTGAGCACCGTCACCTCGTCGCCCGCCTCGGCCGAGCGCGCCACGCACGCCGTGCTGATGACCCCGGTGCCACCGATGTAGAGGATGCGTCGACTCGTCACGTGTCGACCCTAGACCTGCGCCCGCGGCTCAGTGCGTGTCGACGCCCTCGACCTCGGTCCGGTCGCCCGACCACAGCGTGTGGAACGTGCCGTCCTTGTCGACGCGCTTGTACGTGTGCGCCCCGAAGAAGTCGCGCTGGCCCTGGATGAGCGCCGCCGGCAGCCGCTCGGCGCGCAGGCCGTCGTAGTACGCGAGCGACGACGAGAAGGCGGGTGCGGGGATGCCGGCGGTCGCGGCCGCGGTGACGATCCGGCGCCACGCGCCCTGCGCACGCTCGAGCGCCTCGACGAAGTAGGGCGCGGTCAGCAGGACGGGGAGGTCGGGCGTCTCGGCGTACGCGTCGGCGATGCGGTTGAGGAACTGGGCGCGGATGATGCAGCCCCCGCGCCAGATCTTCGAGACGGCGCCGAGGTCGATGTCCCACCCGTACTGCGCGGCGCCGGCGCGGATCTCGTCGAACCCCTGCGAGTACGCGACGATCTTCGACGCGAACAGGGCGAGACGCACGTCCTCGACGAACTGCGCGGCGTCCGGCGCGGTGAGCACCTGGTCCGGACCGGGAAGCTCGCGCGACACCGCGCGCTGCTCCGGGTGGGAGGAGAGCGACCGGGCGAACGTCGCCTCCGCGATCCCCGAGACCGGGACGCCGAGGTCGAGCGCCGTCTGCACGGTCCACGCTCCGGTGCCCTTCGCGCCGGCCTGATCGAGGATGACGTCGACGAGAGGTGCGCCGGTCTCGGCATCCACCTGGCGCAGCACCTCGCTCGTGATCTCGATCAGGTACGACTCGAGCTCGCCGCGGTTCCACTCGGCGAAGACATCCGCGATCTCGGCGGGCGACTGACCGGTGCCCTTGCGAATGAGGTCGTAGGCCTCGGCGATGAGCTGCATGTCGGCGTACTCGATGCCGTTGTGGACCATCTTGACGAAGTGGCCGGCGCCGTCGTGACCGATGTGCGTGACGCACGCCTCGCCCTCTGCGACGGCGGCGATCGATCGCAGGATGGGGCCGAGCGTGACCCACGACTCGTCGGATCCGCCGGGCATCAGCGACGGCCCGAGCAGTGCGCCCTCCTCGCCGCCGGAGACCCCCATCCCGACGAAGTTGATGCCGGTCTCGCGCACCGCCTTCTCGCGGCGGATGGTGTCGCCGAACAGCGCGTTGCCGCCGTCGACGATGATGTCGCCCGGCTCGAACACGCGCACGAGCTCGTCGATCACGGCGTCGGTCCCGGCTCCCGCCTTCACCATGATGATCGCCGCGCGCGGCTTCTGGAGGGCTGCCGCGAACTCCTCGTAGGACCCGGTCGGCACGAAGCCGGCCTCGGGGTGCTCGGCGACGAGCTCCTCGGTCTTGGCGTGGGTGCGGTTGTAGATCGCGACCGTGTTGCCCTCGCGCGAGGCGAGGTTGCGCGCGAGGTTCGAGCCCATGACGGCCAGCCCCACTACGCCGATGTTCGCGGTTGCCTGGGCGTTCTCGGTCACGCGCACTCCTCGGAAGGTGTCTGTTCGGATTCCGTTCCAGCGTACTGGTCGTGCCCCCTCTGCCCCGCCGGACCTCGACGGGCGAAGGCGCCGGGGAGGGCGGGCGCGATCACCGCGGCACCGACCTGACCGTGCGGGGGTGGAGGATGGCGGAGAGGCGATCGTCGGTGCACGCGATCCCCGTGACGAGCTCTGAGGAAGGGTGGCCGATGACCGACGGCAGGACGGCGCGCGCGCACGCGGAGGGGGTGTCCCGGCTGATCGTGATGGGTCCGAGCGGGGCGGGGAAGTCGGTGATCGGCGCGGCGCTCGCCGCGCGGCTCGGCGTGCCCTTCGTCGACGGCGACGATCTGCATCCGCCCGCGAACGTGGCGAAGATGGCGTCGGGACATCCCCTCACCGACGACGACCGGATGCCGTGGCTCGACGTCGTGGCGGCGCAGGCGTGCGCCCCGACCGGCGGCGCCGTCGTCGCGTGCTCGGCGCTCGCCCGCCGCTACCGGGACCGCATCCTGCGGGGTTGCGCGGATGTGCGCTTCGTCGAGCTGTGCGTGCCGCGCGGGGAGCTCGAGCATCGGATGGAGACGCGCGAGCACTTCATGCCCCCGGCGCTGCTCGACTCGCAGCTGACGCTGTGGGAGGAGCTCGAACCGAACGAGCCGGGCGTCTCCGTCGTCAACGAGGGATCAGTCGAGGCGGTCGTGGACCGCATCCGTCGCGAGCTGGCGCGCCCCTGAGCGCCGCTCAGTCCTTGCGATACGCCTGGCGGCCCATCGACCAGAACGCGAGCACCGTGCCGACGAGCCCGATCGCCGCGATGAGGCCGATGACGGTGAGCAGGATGTCCGAGTTGAGCTGGCTGTCCATGGTCTTCCTCCGGCGCGTCAGGGTGCGTTCTCATCGTAGCGGTCCCCCTGGTAGACTCGATCACTGCAACTTCGGCGAGGGATGACCTCCGGTCGCGCGGCCCCTGGCGGCGGCGCCCAAGCATCCGTGATCGACGCGGTGATGCAGGCTCCGGCTTTCCTCACGCGCTCGCGTTCGAGTCGAATCCCGACCACACCATCCGGACCCTGCACCGCGCGGGTCCGCCGCAAGGAGAACATCATGTCCGAGGACACCAAGGTCCAGGCCGAGCTTCGCGAGAACTTCGGCAAGGGCTTCGCCCGCCGCCTTCGCGCGACCGGCAAGATCCCGGCCGTCATCTACGGCCACGGCACGTCGCCCGTCCACGTCGCGCTGCCCGGTCACCAGGTCGCGCTGCTCATCCGCCGGGCGAACGTCGTGCTCGAGCTCGACCTCGACGGCAAGGAGCAGCTGACGCTCGTCAAGGACGTCCAGAAGGACCCGGTGCACCAGATCATCGAGCACATCGACCTCCTCGTCGTGAAGAAGGGCGAGAAGATCCAGGTCGACGTGCCGATCCTCGTCGAGGGCGAGCCCGCGCCGGGCACGATCGCGAACCTCGACGCCGTGAGCATCGCGCTCGAGGTCGAGGCCACCCACATCCCGGAGCACATCGTCCTCGACGTCGAGGGTCTCGAGGAGGGCACGCACATCACGGCCGCCGACCTCTCCCTCCCGCGCGGCGCGGCGCTCGTCGCCGACCCGGAGACGCTCATCGTGGCGATCTCCGTGCCGTCGGCCGCGCTCGCCGCCGAAGCGGAGATCGCCGAGGCGGACGCGGCCGTGGCCGCCGAGCAGTCCGAGGAGTCCTCGGAGGAGGCCGGCGAGGCCGCCGCCGAGTAATCGTCGCGAGGAAGTCCGTCGAGGGGGTGCGTCCGCGCATCCCCTCGACGCGTTCCGGCAGGATGTGAGCATGGCTGAGACCTGGCTGGTGGTGGGACTGGGGAACCCGGGGCCCCAGTACGAGCTGACCCGGCACAACGTCGGCCAGCTCGTCGTGGACGAGCTGGCCGCGCGTCGGAGTGAGAAGTTCAAGGCGCACCGCGCGAACGCGCGCGTCGCGGAGACGTGGCTGCGCCCGGGTGGCCCGAAGATCGTGCTCGCGAAGCCGAACTCGTTCATGAACGTGTCCGGGGGACCGGTCGCGGGCCTCGCGGCCTTCTACGGCGTCGAGCCCGCGCACGTCGTCGTCGTCCACGACGAACTCGACATCCCCTTCGACACGATCAAGCTGAAGACCGGCGGCGGTCATGGCGGCCACAACGGTGTGCGCGACGTGGCCAAGGCGCTCGGAACGCCCGAGTTCCCGCGGGTGCGTGTGGGCATCGGTCGGCCACCCGGGCGTCAGGATGCCGCGGACTGGGTCCTGGATCCGTTCGGGGCGGCCGACCGCAAGGCGCTGCCGCTCCTGGTGTCGGATGCGGCGGACGCCGTCGAGCAGCTCATCGGCGAGGGCCTCCTCGCGGCGCAGCAGACGCACCACGCGCCGCGGGCATGACCCCGCGCGCACGCCCGCGTCGCGTGCGGGGGCGTCCCGGTCAGCTCAGGTACGGCGCGGCGCCGAGCGCGAGACCTCCGCTGTAGGCGAGCTGCACCAGGAAGTAGCCGATCACGATGACCACGATCGCCGCGACGCCCCACGCACGTCCGCGGCGGCGCACGATGGCGACGATCCCCTGGATGAGCGCCCAGAGGGCGAGGCCGTAGTAGGCGAGGCTGCCCACGATCGAGATGGTGTTGACTTCGCCGACGATGCGACCGCCTGCCGGGGGCAGCTTCGACACGTCGATGGACTTCTGCGCCTCGATGGCCGCGCGCACGACGTCGAACTGCGCGATGGACCCCAGGTGGTACCCCGCCCAGAACTGCAGGCCGGACCCCAGCACGACGCCGCCGACGCCGATCAGGAAGGCCACGAGCCCGAGCCGGCGCGGCCCCTTCGCTCGCCCGCGCGCCGTCCCCGACGTCGTGAAGCCGCTCATCCGCCGATCCCCGATCCTGCTCCCATGCCCGCCTGCACGAAGACGGCGGCGGCACCCACGAACAGGATAGGCCCGAGTGCCGCGACGACGACGGCGATGAGGGCCGGGCCGCGCCCGCGCGCGGTGGCGAGCGCGACGATGCCCTGGGCGAGCGCCCACACGCCGAGTGCTGTCGCCGTCCAGAACACGATCTCCCCGGCCAAGACGTCGTACCGGACGGGGGTGAGCACGCTCAGGTCGAACGTCGTCCCGAACGGCCGGGCCGCGATCTCCTTGCCGGCGCCGAGGCCGACCCGGAAGCCGATCACGGCGGCGGCGCCGACCGCGAGCGGAACGGCGACGAGGGCCACCACCATGGCGGTGATCCCGAGACCGGGACCGCGGCGCTCCGCCGTCGGCGGGGCGTACGCGCCCGGTGCAGGAGGGACGTACGGCGCGGCGAAGGGCGACGACATGCGATTCATCCTAGGAGGCGGCCGGTTCGTCCCGAGCGGAGCCGACGTCGGCAGCCCACCGTAGACTCCTCTGGTGACAGTTCCCGGGATCGCGCGCGCCCTCGCGCAGTCCGACACCCTGCGGGACGCGCTGGTCGCCGCCCCCGTCGACGCCGACTTCTCGCTCGTCGAGGGGGTCGACGCTCCGCTCATCGCGGGGCTCATCGACCGGAGAGCCCGCGCGGGCTCGCCCGCCGCCGTGCTCGTCATCTCACCGACCGGCCGTCGTGCAGACGCCATCGGGCCGGCGCTGGAGGCCCTCGTGCCCGGTGCCCAGGTCATGCACTTCCCGGCGTGGGAGACGCTCCCGCACGAGCGCCTGAGCCCGAGCGCCGAGACCGTGGGGCAGCGGCTCGACGTGCTGCGCAGGGTGGCGGAATGGGACGGCGTCGCGCCGCTCATCGTGACCGCGTCGGTGCGGTCGGCGCTGCAGCCCATCGCGGCGGGTCTCACGGACGCGGCGCCGATCCGGCTGACCGTCGGCGGCCGCGACCACGAGCTGACCGCGGTGAGCGCACAGCTGGTGGAGCGCGCCTACCACCGCGTCGACATGGTGTCGCGGCGCGGCGAGTTCGCAGTGCGCGGCGGCATCCTCGACGTGTTCCCGCCGATCGCCGACCACCCGTACCGCGTGGAGTTCTTCGGCGACGAGGTCGACCAGATCCGTTCGTTCTCCGTTGCGGACCAGCGGAGCCTCCCCGGTGAGATCCGGGAGGTGGAGCTGCTCGCCAGCCGCGAGCTCCTCCTCACGGAAGCCGTGCGCGCCCGTGCGCGCGGGCTGATGGACGACTTCCCCGGCCTGCGCGGGATGCTGGAGCGGATGGCCGAGGGCATCCCGGCCGACGGCATGGAGTCGCTCACCCCGGCCCTGGTGGACCGCGTCGTCACGCTCGTCGACTACCTGCCGAAGGGTGCCGCGGTCGCGCTGCTCGACCCCGAGCGCTCGGTCACCCGCGCGATGACGCTGTCGGACACGAACCGCGAGTTCCTCGAGGCGGCCTGGAGCGCCGCCACGGCCGGCGCACAGACCCCCATCGACCTCGGAGCGGGCGACTTCGTCAGCCTCGGGCGCCTGCGTGAGGTGGCACGCGACCGCGGCGGGGTGTGGTGGAGCCTCAGCGCCTTCGACTCGGGTGCGGCGGATGCCGCGGCCGAGGGGCTCGCCGAGCGGGACGACACGACGGCCATCCGCATCGCGGCATCGGGCGTGCCCTCGTTCCACGGCAACGTCGACGGAGCGACCGCGCACATCGCCGAGCTCCTCGCCTCGGGGTGGCGTGTCGTGGTCGCGGCATCCGGAGCCGGGCTCGCCGACCGCGCGCGCGACGTGCTCGCCGAACGCGGGATCGCGGCGCGTCGCGTCGATCAGGTGCTGGAGCCGCCGGAGCCGGGTGTCGTGCACGTGGTCGCCGCGACGCTCGAGCGCGGCTTCGAGGCGCCCGACGCGCAGCTCGCCGTCCTGACCGAGACCGAGTTCTACGGGCGCACGATCGGCAGCGACGCGCGCATCGTGAAGAAACTGGCGTCTCGCCGTCGCAACGTCGTCGACCCGCTGCAGCTCAAGGCGGGCGACTACGTGGTCCACGCGACCCACGGCATCGGCCGGTTCGTCGAGCTCACGCAGCGCGAAGTGTCCAGCGGCGGTCGCCACGCGGTGAAGAGCGTGCGCGAGTACCTGGTGCTCGAGTACGCGCCGAGCAAACGCGGCTACCCCGGCGACAAGCTGTACGTCCCCACCGATCAGCTCGACCTGCTGTCGCGCTACGTCGGCGGCGAGGCGCCCGTCCTGTCGAAGATGGGCGGGAGCGACTGGGCGCAGGCCAAGGGCCGCGCGCGCAAGGCGGTGCGCGACATCGCCGTGGAGCTGGTGAAGCTCTACTCGGCGCGCATGGCGTCCAAGGGGCACGCGTTCGGCCCGGACACCCCGTGGCAGCGCGAGCTGGAGGAGGCGTTCCCCTTCGCCGAGACGCCCGATCAGCTGCAGACCGTCGACGAGATCAAGGCCGACATGGAGAAGCCGATCCCGATGGACCGCCTCCTCTCCGGCGACGTCGGGTTCGGGAAGACCGAGGTCGCGGTGCGCGCCGCCTTCAAGGCCATCCAGGACGGCAAGCAGGTCGCGATGCTCGTGCCCACGACGCTCCTCGTGAAGCAGCACCTCGACACGTTCACCGAGCGGTTCGCCGGCTTCCCCGTGAAGGTGCGGCCGCTCTCGCGGTTCCAGACCGACAAGGAGGCGCGCGAGACGCTCGCGGGCCTCACCGACGGCACGGTCGACATGGTGATCGGGACCCACCGCATCCTCACGGAGAAGGTGATCTTCAAGGACCTCGGCCTGATGATCATCGACGAGGAGCAGCGGTTCGGGGTCGAGCACAAGGACCAGCTGAAGAAGCTCAAGACCAACGTCGACATCCTCGCGATGAGTGCGACGCCGATCCCGCGCACGCTCGAGATGGCGGTCACCGGCATCCGCGAGATGTCGACGCTGCAGACGCCGCCGGAGGATCGCCATCCGATCCTGTCGTACGTCGGGCCGCGCAACGACAAGCAGATCGCCGCCGCCGTCCGGCGCGAGCTGCTGCGTGAAGGACAGGTCTTCTACGTCCACAACCGGGTGCAGTCGATCCAGCGGGTCGCCGCCGAACTCGCCGAGCTCGTGCCCGAGGCGCGCATCGCGGTCGCGCACGGGCAGATGGGCGAGCACGCCCTGGAGCAGGTCGTCGACGACTTCTGGGAGCGCCGAGCCGACGTGCTGGTGTGCACGACGATCGTCGAGACCGGGCTCGACATCTCCAACGCGAACACGATCATCATCGACCGCGCTGACAAGTACGGGCTGTCGCAGCTGCATCAGCTCCGCGGACGCGTGGGGCGCGCCCGCGAGCGCGCATACGCCTACTTCCTGTACGACGAGCAGAAGCCGCTGTCCGAGACGGCCGCCGACCGCCTCGAGACGATCGCCGTCAACAACGACCTGGGCTCGGGGATGCAGGTGGCGCTGAAGGACCTCGAGTTGCGCGGGGCCGGGAACCTCCTCGGCGCGGAGCAGGCCGGCCACATCGCCGGCGTCGGGTTCGATCTCTATCTGCGGATGATCGGCGAGGCCGTCGCGACATTCCGCGGCGACGAGACAGAGTCGCCCGTCGAACTGCGGCTCGAGCTGCCCGTGCAGGCGCGCATCCCGGAGTCGTACATCGACAGCGAGCGGCTCCGGCTCGAGGCGTACCAGAAGCTCTCGGCGGCGGCATCTGCGACCGCGAAGGACGATGCCATCGACCTCGTGGTCGACGAACTCCGCGACCGCTATGGCGAGCCGCCCGCCGAGGTGGAGGGGCTGCTCGCGATCGCCCGCCTGCGCCGCCGCGCCGCCCAGGCGGGGCTGACGGACGTCGTCGCGATGGGCCCGAACCTGCGCATCGCCCCCGCTCGGCTGCCCGACTCGATGCGTGTGCGCCTGCAGCGGCTCCACCCGAAGGCGAAGCTGCTCTCCGGCGGCGAGGCGCTCGTGGTTCCGCTCCCCGGGGCGGGAGGCGAGCCGCTCGGCGACCCCGAGCTGATCGCCTGGGTGGGTCAGCTGCTCGAGCAGCTCTGGCCCGCACCGGCCCCCGCGCCTGCCGACGCCTCGTAGGCCCGCCCCCAGGCGTCGTTGTTCATCGGTCTGAAACGGCCGGATTTGGTCCTGAGCGGCGGTGGGGTCGCGGCGTGTTGCGACCGATGGGCGCTCCGAGTCTGGGGTCACCCTGTCCAGCCGCGGCGGCGGAGATGTGCGCGGATGCGGGCGATCAGGGCTCGGGGGTCGCGGAGGTCGTCCGCGTGGGCACGCTCGACCAGGAATCCGAGGCGTTGCAGCTCGCCGATGCGAGTGAGATCGCGACGCCACTGCCGCGGATCCGTCGCGTGGTGCAGGCCTTCGTATTCGAGGATCACCCCGTATCGCTCGAACAGAAGATCGACCCGCGCGACGAACCGGCCGTGATCGCGAATCGTCGCGTTCGCGACCGGCTCAGGGAGGCCGCTCGTGACCAGCGCGACGCGGATGAGCGACTCCGCGATCGATTCGGCGCTCGGATTCGCGAGATCGAGCGCCACGCGGAGATCACTCACTCCGATCACGCGTCCGGCACGGACGAGCGCGCTGCGCAACTCGGACAGCGAGCAGATGCCCGTTCGAGGCGAGCAGAGCGCGTCCGCCGCGGCCACCAGGCGGGGGACGTCCAGAAACCGCGCCAGGTCGACCCAGGTGCGCGCGCGACTGGTCACCGTTGCCCCGTCCACGGTCACCAGATCGAGGTCACCGAGGGTCAGAGATGCGCCGGATACCCCGGCGCTTCGCGGTGCCCGCGTCGGTCGGATGCCGGCGATGTGGGCGGTGCGCGTCTGGACTGTCAGAGCGTCGGGGACCTGCATTCCGTGGATGAGTGCCGCCGTCGGGCCGAAGGCGACGAACCGAGGCCCCAGACCGCGGAGCAACGCGCAGAGCTCGCCGGTCCTCACCGAGGCCGCGGTGGAGCGCACCCCGTGGAACGGGGTGGCGAGGTCGCGCCGCTTCAGTCGGCCAGGCTCCACGCCGGCTGCCCGCGCTTCTGCGACGGTGAAAGAGGGCGCCATCGAGGCGGGGAGGGGTCGGGCTCGGCGCATCCGGCCACTCTGTCGGAGCTCGTCGTCCGACCCTCGCAGTTCTCCACAGCGTGCGTGCCCCGACGATCTCGTCGGTCGCGAACGGCCGGTTCCGCCCACGCGACCGCGCTGAGAGCGGCCGTTTGCGACCGATCGGGCCGGGACGGGCTTCGAGAGCTCGTCGGTCGCGAATGGATGGTTCAGGCCGCACTATCCCGGTGATAACGGCCGATCGCGACCGATGGAGCCCAGCGGCTGTGCCGGGGTGGGGGGCGCTACCGTGGACGCATGCTGTTCGACCACCTCGGGGCGGCGCCCCGCATCCATCCCACGGCTGTCATCGCGCCGACCGCGGTCATCAGCGGCGATGTCGAGATCGGACCCGAGTGCCAGGTGCTGCACGGCGCCGTGATCACGGCCGAGGGCGGCCCGATCAGGCTGGGGGAGAGTGTCATCGTCATGGAGAACGCCGTCATCCGCGCCACTGCCGCCAATCCGGTGCACATCGGGGCGCACACGCTCGTCGGCCCCATGGCGAGCGTTTCGGGCGCGACGATCGCCGAGGAGGTCTTCCTCGCCACGGGCACGCGGGTCTTCAACGGCGCGCGGATCGAGGCGCGCTGCGAGGTGCGGATCAACGCGGTCGTGCACCTGCGCACCCACCTCGCCCCCGAGACGGTCGTGCCGATCGGGTGGGTCGCCGTCGGCGAGCCCGTGCAGATCCTGCCGGCCGAGCGGCACGAGGAGATCTGGGCGGCGCAGCAGGAGCTCGACTTCCCGGGCTACGTCTTCGGCCTGGATCGCGAGACGCCGGATCTCATGGTGCAGCTCACCGAGCGCTACGGCCGCAGCCTCGCGCGCCACCGGAGCGATCGGATGCTCGGGTGATGGTGCCGGCCGATCAGGAGCCCGTTCGGCGCCACCGAGCCTTCAGTCTCGTGGTGGTCGGCATGTCGGTCGCCGTGTGGTGGCCGGCCTTCACGCTCGGCGCGTGGGGGGACCTGTTCTTCGATCAGCAGCTGCTCGTGTGGGTGGCCGCGACCGCGGGGTTCTTCGTCGTCCTCCTGCGTCCTCGCGCGCTGGGACGGCGCTGGCCGACGCTCCTCGCTCTCGCCGTCCCGTCGCTCTGGCTGGTGCTGTGGTTCGTCGACGACTCGGGTACGGACGACCTCTTCACCGCCCTCGTGACGCTGCTGGGCGTGTTCGTGGGTCTCCTCGGCATCCCGTTCACCCTGTGGGCGCTCGTGCGCGTCATCTGGCCCGAGATGCGGACGGACCTGCCCGCCCGCACCCGGTTCGGGGCGCTCCTCATCGTGGTCGCGATCGCCGTCGCATCGTTCGTGCTCGGCCTCAACCAGAGTCGCTTCCTGACGTGCCAGGACTTCGACCTCAGCGGGAACTCCCGGCCACCGGGGTGCGTGTCGGTCGACCCGACACCGACTCCGACGCCGTAGCGATCCGCGTTTGCGGTCAGGACCACGTGGTGGTGCAGTCGCGGCAGACGAACTCCACGCGTTCGGTGTCGCGCAGCTCGTGCCCGCGGGCGAGTTCGACGGCGAACCAGACCGGTTCGACGACGCGGACGTCGAGCGAACCGCACTGCGGACAGACTTCGGCGGTGACCACGGCCACCGCGACATCCTCTCCTCGGTCCATGTCCCGACGGTAACCCCGCGGCGTCGACGGGGCGGGAGCGACCCGCGGATCAGCCCGTGTTCTGCAGCCCCGCGGCGACGCCGCTCACCGACAGGAGGAGCAGGCGCTGCTGCTCCGGATCGGGGGCGGATGCCTCGGCCGGCGCATCGCGCAGCGCGCGCAGGGCGCGCAGCTGCAGCAGCGACAGCGCGTCCACGTAAGGACTGCGCAGCTTCACCGCACGCTGCAGCACCGGCTTGTTCGCGAGGAGCTCGGTCGCGCCGGTGACGCGGACCACCCAGGAACGGGTCAGCTCCATCTCCTCGACGACGAGCGCCGCGAGATCGTCGCGGTCGCCGAGCTCGAGGTAGCGGCGGGCGATGCGCGCATCCGCCTTCGCCAGGCTCATCGCGACGTTGTCGATGAGCGTCCGGAACAGCGGCCACTCGTCGTAGGCGGAGCGGAGGCGGGCCTCGTCGCCGACCGACTCGAGCGCCGTGCCGAGCCCGAACCAGCCCGCCAGGTTGATGCGGGCCTGGGTCCACGCGAACACCCAGGGGATGGCGCGCAGGTCCTCCAGCGACTCGACGGACAGGCCGCGGCGCGCGGGCCGGGAGCCGAGGGCGAGCAGCCCGATCTCCTCCATCGGGGTCACGGTCGCGAACCACGGCGCGAAGCCGGGCGCCTTCACCAGGGCGAAGAACCGCGCGCGGGAGGCGACGTCCATCGTCGCCGCGACATCCGCGAAGCGCTCCGCCGCCGCGCTGTTGCGCGCTTCGTTGGAGGGCGCCGAGGCCATCAGGACGGCGGCGGCGACCTGGTCGATGTGGCGCATCGCGATCGCCGGGTCGCCGTAGCGGGCGAAGATCACCTCGCCCTGCTCGGTGAGCTTGAATCTGCCGTCCACCGAGTGCGGCGGCTGCGCGAGCACGGCGCTGTTGGCGGGACCGCCGCCCCGGCCGAGGGCGCCGCCGCGGCCGTGGAACAGGGTCAGCTCGATGCCCTCGCCCTCCGCCCATGCGGCGATCCGCTGCTGGGCCTCGTAGAGCGCGAGGTTCGCCGCGACCGGGCCGACGTCCTTCGAGGAGTCCGAGTACCCGAGCATGACCTCCAGGCGCCTGCCGGTCGCTGCGAGGCGGGCCGCGAACTCGGGATGCTCGACGATCTCGGCGAGGATGCGCGGAGCCGCCTGCAGGTCGGCGAACGTCTCGAAGAGCGGGATCACGTCCAGCACCGGCGCGACGGCGTCCTCTCCGACGGCGTGCCGGGCGAGACGGTGGACGGCCGCGAGATCGTCGGCGGATTGCGTGAACGACACGATGTACCGGCCGGCGGCCCGGGGGCCGTAGCGCTTCTGGATGTGCGCCACCACGCGGAAGACCTCGAGGACCTCGTGCGCCTGCTCGCTGAGCGGCGCGCCGGACTCGATCTCCGCCAGCACCTTCGCATGGACGGCGGAGTGCTGGCGCACCTCGAGCTCGGCGAGGTGGAACCCGTAGGTCTCGACCTGCCAGATCAGCTGCTGCAGGTGCCCGTACGCCTGACGCGGGGCGCCTGCCTCGACGAGCGAGTCCTGTACGGTGCGCAGGTCGGCCAGCAGCTCGTCGGGTGCGCGGTACGCGAGGTCCGCGTTGCGGGTCCGCGTGGCGGCGATCTTCCGGGCCAGGAGCAGGACGACGCGGCGATGCGGCTCGTCGGGCGAGCGCTTGGCGACCTCGGACGCGGCGTCCTCGTCGGCGTCCTTGAGCCGCTGCCACAGCCCGCGAAGTGCGTCGCTCGGCGGTGTCGTGGCGGCGTCGAGCGTCAGTCCGCGGCCGATGCGGCTTGCGGCGCGCTCGAGCCCGAGCAGGACGTGTTCGCTCGCGATGGCCGCCGCCTTGCGCGTCACCGAGGCGGTCACGAATGGGTTGCCGTCGCGGTCGCCGCCCACCCACGAGCCGACGCGCACGAACGGTCGCACGACGGGAGCCCGGCCACCAGCAGCGGGCCCCTGCAGGGCGTCGTCGACGCGGCGGTAGACGTGTGGGACGGTCGTGAAGAGCGTCTCATCGAACACCGCCATGATGGCCCGCACCTCGTCGGTGGGGGACGGCTTCTCCGGCCGCAGGGGGGCGGTGCGCCAGAGGGTGTCGATCTCCTCGATCATGCGGCGCTCGGCGCGGCGCTCGTCCGCGCCTCCGTGCGCCGACCGCTCGTGCTCGTCGAGGAGCGCGGCCAGGCGGCGGATGCTCGCCGAGATGGCGCGCCGTCGCGCCTCCGTCGGGTGGGCGGTGAAGACCGGATGGAACCGCAGCGCCTGCAGTCGTCGCAGAGCGGTGTCGTCGCCGACCTCGGCGGCGAGGCGCACGAATGCCGCGGCGACGGAGTCCGCGGCATCCTCGCGCTCCGGCCGGCCGTCGCGCTCGCGCAGGATGCGCACGCGCTGGTGCTCCTCGGCCAGGTTCGCGAGGTGGAAGTAGCACGTGAACGCGCGAGCCACCTCGTCGGCCCGCTGCACCGTGAACGAGTCGGCGATCGCCTCTGCGCGGGCGAAGGCCTCGGCCGTCTCGTCGGTGTAAGCCTGGATCGTCGCGACGCGCAGGGCCTCCACGTCCTCGTAGAGACCGGGCGATCCGCTCTCGCGCAGCACCCGGCCCAGGAGGCTCCCGAGCATCCGCACGTCCGCCCGCATCCGCTCAGGGATCTCCTGCCCCGCCTCGAAGCGGCCGACGAGATCGATGGCTTCGGTGGGGGTGGGTTCGCGCATCCCTCCACGCTAGCGGGAGATGTGTTTCCGGCTGATCACGGGCCGCCCTCGGTAACATGGGAGGCGGGTGCGCCGGGAAGCCTGGTCGGCCGCCGACGCGACCGCGCCGGTGACGCTCCCTCATCCTGGCCGGAGTCCCCATGACACTCCTCCGCTCCGCGCGGTTCCCCGCGATCCTGCTGCTGGTCGCGGCCGCGCTCGGCCTTGCTCTCGCGAACAGCGCAGCCGCGGACACGGCGTTCGCGATCCAGCACGCTCATCTCGGGCTCCCAGGCACTCCGTTCGACCTCAGCGTCGGGCACTGGATCTCGGACGGCCTGCTCGCCGTGTTCTTCTTCGTCGTGGCGGTGGAGCTCCAGTTCGAGCTGACCGCGGGTGAGCTGCGCTCCGCCCGGCGGGCGGTGCAGCCCGCGATCGCCGCCCTCGGCGGGGTGATCGTCCCCATCGCGGTCTACGTCGCGATCGCCGGTCCGAGCGGGCTGACCGCGGGATGGCCGGTTTCGACGGCGACGGACATCGCCTTCGCGCTCGGGATCCTCGCCGTCTTCGGCCGCGGGCTGCCGCCGACCGTGCGCGTGTTCCTGCTCGCCCTCGCGATCCTCGACGACATCGTCGGCATCCTCTTCATCGCGGTGCTCTTCGCGCACGGCGTCAACCTGTGGCTGTTGGGTCTTGCCCTCGTGGCGACGGTGGCGTTCGGAGTCGTCAGCAGGATGCTGGGCGGACCGCGTTTCCGCCCGCTCGTCGTGCTCCTGGTCGTCCTGGCGCTGTGCACGTGGGCACTGGTCCTGGCCTCGGGCGTGCACGCGACCATCGCGGGAGTGCTGCTCGGCCTCGCGGTCGCCCAGCAGCCGGGAGTGCGCGCACGGCACCTCCTCGAGCCGTGGGTGAACGGGATCGTGCTGCCGCTGTTCGCCCTCTCCGCGGCGCTGGTCGCGATCCCGGCCGTCGGCGACGGGCTGTCGCCGGTGTTCTGGGGCATCCTCGTCGCGCTGCCGGTCGGCAAGCTCGTGGGGATCACGGGCGCGGGATGGCTGGCGCAGCGGCTGCTCGGCAGTGCCGGCCAGCCCCGGCTCGCCGTGGGCGACCTCGTCGCCGCAGGGGCGCTCGGCGGGGTCGGGTTCACGGTGTCGCTCCTGCTCGCCGCGCTCGCGTTCGCCGACTCGGCCGTCCTGCGGGACGAGGCGATCCTCGGTGTGCTCGCCGGCTCGATCGTGTCGCTCGTCGTGGCCGCCGTCGTCGTATCGTTGCGGGCGCGGCACCATCGTCGCGCGGCGACGGCCGGCTGAAGGGGGAGACGCATGGTCGAGACGGAGAGCGGCTCGGAACGTCGGGCCGGTACGCCCGCCGCACCCGATCCGCGCGAGCTCACCGACGACGCGCTCCGCGCCGCCGCGGACACGATGCACGCCGTGCGCGACCACTGCGTGTGGACGCAGCAGATCGGGCACCGCGACCTCGTGCCCTACCTCGTCGAGGAGAGCGCCGAGCTCATCGACGCGGTGGAGGAGGGCTCCCGCGCCGAGCTGCGCGAGGAGCTCGGCGACCTCCTGTGGCAGGTGCTCTTCCACGCGGAGATCGCCTCGCGCGACCCCGACGATCCGTTCGACATCGACGACGTCGCCGCCGGACTGACCGCGAAGATGGTGCACCGGCATCCGCATGTCTTCGGCGACGCCGCCGCGGCCACGCCGGAGGAGGTGCTCGTCCTGTGGAACGCGGCCAAGGCCGAGGAGAAGCACGAGCGCCGGTCCGTGCTGGACGGCGTGAGCCGGCGGATGCCGTCGCTCGCGCTCGCGCAGAAGCTGGTGGGCAAGGCGACCCAGGTGGGCGCCTGGTCGATCCCGCCGACGCCGGCGGCCGACGACGTGGGCAGCGAGGAGCAGCTGGGCGCTGCGCTCCTGGCTCTCGTCGCACGCGCCCGGGGGCGGGGATGGGATGCGGAGCGGGCGCTGCGCGAGCGGTTGCGCGGGCTCGAGGCCGCGATCCGCACGGCCGAGGGGGCCGCGGGCGACTGACCCTCGCACGGACGGGCGCGCGCGACCTGGAAGGATAGGGGCGTGGCATCCGTCAATCCGCCGCGTGGCATGCGCGACTTCCTCCCCGCCGAGAAGGCCCGTCGCGAGCGCGTCCTCGCCGTCATCCGCGAGCGCTATCGGGCACACGGGTTCGACGAGATCGAGACACCGGTCATGGAGGAGTACGGACGCCTGCACTCGGGCATGGGCGGCGACAACGAGAAGCTCGCCTACAACGTGCTCAAGCGCGGGCTCGACGCGGAAGCGGTCGTCGGCGCGACGATCGGGGATGGCCCCGTCGACATCGGTGCGCTCGCCGATCTGGGGCTGCGCTACGACCTGACTGTGCCACTCGCGCGCTTCTACGCGAGTCACCGCGCCGAGCTGCCGACGGTGTTCCGCGCCGTGCAGATCGCGCCGGTGTGGCGTGCCGAGCGGCCGCAGAAGGGCCGCTACCGCCAGTTCGTGCAGTGCGACATCGACATCATCGGCGACGCGTCCGCGCGCGCGGAGGCGGAGCTGGCGATCGCGACGCTCGACACGCTCGACGCGCTCGGACTCGACGGCGGGCGGATCCGCATCAACGACCGCCGCGCGCTGGAGTGGATGCTGGACAGCTTCGGGTTCGACGCCGCCGAGCGCCCCGGCGTCCTCATCACGATCGACAAGCTCGACAAGATCGGTCCGGACGGCGTGGCCGCCGAACTGCGCGACCGTGACGCGACGCCCGGCGCGATCGATGCCTTCGAGGCGTTCCTCCGCCGCCCGCAGACGATGGAGTACAACGCCTACGGCGAGCGGCAGATCCGCAAGGCGCTCCCCGTGGGCGTGCCAGACGACATCGTCGAGCACCTCGTCGGGATCGGTCGCACAGTGGGTGCCGCGCGACCGGGCGACGGCGAGGTGCCCCTGGTCTTCGACGCCTTCCTCGTGCGCGGCATGGGCTACTACACCGGAACGATCCTCGAGCTCGCCCATCCGAGCGTCGATTACTCGCTCGGCGGGGGAGGGCGCTATGACGGGATGATCGGGCGCTTCCTCGGGCAGGACGTCCCCGCCGTCGGCTTCTCGATCGGCTTCGAGCGGATCGTCGACCTCCTCGACGCCGCCGCGGACGCCGGCTCCCGCGCGGTGGTGCTCGTGCACGATCGCGACGTCCCCGCCCACGAGCTCCTCGCCCTCAAGGCCCGGCTCGTCGCCGAGGGGGCGCGTGTCCGGCTCGAGACCCGGACGAAGAACCTGAAGGCGCTGCTCGAGCGCGCGGCGGCGGACGGCTACACGTCGTTCGCGACGGTGTCGGCGGGCTCTTCCGCCGAGTTGGAGCTCAAGCCCCTGTCCTGACGACTGCCCGCCATCCGCGCGTCAGCCGCCGTTCACCCCGCCGCGGTTGCATCGCCGCGTGCGTCATGTGCGTCTCGCGGCCCTGACGGTCTCCGGTGCCGCCCTCGGTGCGGCGGCGGCCGTGCTCCTCGCCCGCGGTGTGCTGCGACGACAGGCCGCGATCGCCCGCCGGCGGATCGGGAAGCCGCTCGGGGAGATCGCGCCGGCCGCGGACCGGGTCTGGCGCCGGACGAACGACGGCACCCCGGTCGAGCTGCTGATGCTGGGCGACTCGATCGCCGCCGGCCTCGGCGCGACACGGCGGAAGGACACGCCGGGCGCGCGCCTGGCCAAGGGCCTCGCGCGGGCGACGCACCGCCCGGTCCGGCTGCGCACGGCCGCGGTGGTGGGTTCCGAGTCCGCGATGCTCGGCGCCCAGCTCGACGGACTGCCCGTCGACTATCGACCCGACGTCGCCGTCATCGTGGTCGGAGGGAACGATGTGACCCACCGCGTACCGGTCGCGCAGGCGGTTGCGCGGTTGGAGGAGGCGATCCGCCGCGTGCGTGATCGCGGCGCGGTGGTGGTGGTGGGTACGTGCCCCGACCTGGGGGCGCTGCGGGCGGTGCCGCAGCCCCTGCGGGCGCTCGCTTCGCGACTGTCCCGCCAGCTCGCCGACGCACAGGGAGCGGCTGCCGTGGCGGCGGGCGCGGACGTCGTGCGGCTCCACCGCGCCGTGGGACCGATCTTCCTGTCGCAGCCGGAGGAGATGTTCAGTCTCGACCGCTTCCACCCCAGTGCGCTCGGCTACCGGCGCACGGCCGATGCCATGCTCCCGGCGGTCGTGGTCGCGCTGTCGCGCGCGGCGTCTCCGCGGCTCGACAGACCGCCCGCCGGGCGGCATGATCGGACGGTGACCCTGCGCATCCGCACCGTGCTCGCCCCGCAGGGGCCGGCGACGGCGATCGAACTGACCGACGCCCAGGTCGACGAGCTCGGTGGCGGGAAGCGCGCCGCCGTCCGCGTCACGATCGGCGATCGCACCGCCCGGCTTCGTCTGGGCGTGATGGGCGGCAGGAACCTCATCGGCCTGTCGAAGGCCGCCCGGGCGGAGCTCGGCGTCGAGATCGGCGACACCGTCGACGCGATCATCGCGGTGGACGCCGCCGAACGCGATGTCGAGATCCCCGACGATCTCGCCGCGGCTCTCGACGCCGACCCGAAGGTGCGCGCCGCATTCGACGCCCTTGCCTTCACCCACCGCAAGGAGCACGTGCGCGCGGTGAACGAGGCGAAGCAGGCCGCCACGCGCGAACGACGCATCGCCGCCACGGTGGAGAAGGTGCGCGCCGCGCTCGACGCGTCTTGACGCCGGCGCCGCGACCGCGGGACGCTGAGGCCATGGCCGATCCGACTCCGGACGCGTGGCGACGCGTGGACCGCTATCTCACCGACACGCTCGTCGGGCAGGACGCCGCCCTCGACGCGGCCGTCGCAGCTCAGGACGACGCGGGACTGCCGTCCATCGAGGTCGCGCCCGTCGCGGGAAAGCTGCTGCACCTGCTGGCGCGCATCTCCGGGGCCCGGCGCGTGCTGGAGATCGGCACCCTGGGCGGCTACTCGACCATCTGGCTCGCGCGCGGCATCCCCGCCGACGGTCGTGTGACCACGATCGAGGCCGAGCCCCGCAACGCCGACATCGCCCGCGCGAACCTCGACCGTGCAGGGGTCGGCGATCGGGTCGAGATCCGGCAGGGTCGCGCGGAGGACGTGCTCCCGACGCTCGTGGGAACGTTCGACCTGGTGTTCATCGACGCCGACAAGGAGTCCAACACCCTCTACCTCGAATGGGCCGCGCGCCTCGGCCACCCGGGGACCGTCGTGGTGGTCGACAACGTGGGCCGCTCCGGCGAGGTCGCTGACCCGGATGCCTCGGCGTCGAACGTCGTCGGGACGCGCCGCGGCCTCGAGATGCTCGGCGCCGACCCGCGGTTCGACGCGACCGCGCTGCAGACGCTCGATCGCAAGGGCTGGGACGGGGTCGCGATCGCCGTGCTGACGGACGTCGTGGATGCGACGGACGACCTCATCGATCCCTGACCGCATCACTAGACTCGGTGCAGGACCGACGACGCTCCGAGATCCACCTCCCACAACTCAAGGAGTCCTCAGTGGCACTTATCGAGGCTGTCAACGCGCGCGAGATCCTGGATTCGCGCGGCAACCCCACCGTCGAGGTGGAGGTGCTGCTGGATGACGGCATCGTCCAGCGCGCCGCCGTCCCCTCCGGCGCATCCACCGGTGCGTTCGAGGCGTACGAGCTGCGCGACGGCGACAAGAGCCGCTATGGCGGCAAGGGCGTCCTGAAGGCCGTGGCCGCCGTCATCGATGAACTCGGTCCCGCCATCGAGGGCGTCGACGCGAGCGAGCAGCGCATCGTCGACGAGATCCTCATCGAGACCGACGGGACGGAGAACAAGTCGCGCACCGGCGCGAACGCGATCCTGGGCATCAGCCTCGCGGTCGCGAAGGCGGCGGCCGACTCGGCCGACCTCCCGCTGTTCCGTTACCTCGGCGGCCCGAACGCCCACGTGCTTCCCGTGCCGCTGTTCAACGTCATCAACGGCGGCGAGCACGCCGACAACGGCATCGACTTCCAGGAGTACTTCCTCGCGCCGATCGGCGCCGACACGTTCGCGGAGTCGCTGCGATGGGGCACCGAGGTCTACCACGTCCTCAAGGGCGAGCTGAAGGCGGCCGGCTTCGCGACGGGCCTGGGCGACGAGGGCGGGTTCGCCCCCGACCTGCCGAGCAACCGCGAGGGCCTGGACTTCCTGATCAAGGCGATCGAGAAGGCCGGCTTCAGGCCCGGCGCCGACATCGCGGTGGGCCTCGACGTGGCCGCCACGGAGTTCTTCAAGGACGGCGTGTACACCGTCGAGGGCAGGGCGTGGTCGGCGGCGCAGCTGACCGACTACTTCGCGGATCTGGTGGCGAACTACCCGATCGTGACGATCGAGGACGCCCTCGCCGAGGACGACTGGGACGCCTGGAAGGCCCTGACCGACGCGATCGGCTCGAAGGTCCAGCTCGTCGGCGACGACCTCTTCGTGACCAACCCGGTCCGCCTCCAGAAGGGCATCGACCTCGGTGTCGCGAACGCGCTGCTGGTGAAGGTCAACCAGATCGGCACGCTGTCCGAGACCCTGGACGCGATCGCCCTCGCGACTCAGAACGGCTACCGGTCGATGCTGTCGCACCGCTCTGGTGAAACGGAGGACACCACGATCGCCGACCTCGCGGTGGCGGTCAACGCGGGCCAGATCAAGACCGGCGCTCCGGCTCGCAGCGAGCGTGTCGCGAAGTACAACCAGCTCCTGCGCATCGAGGAAGAACTCGGCGATGCGGCGGAGTTCATCGGCCGCGCGGCCTTCCCGCGCTTCACCGCGTAGCGGCCGCACCAGCGTCCGCCCGGCAGCTGCCGGCGCGGGCTCCCCGGTCTCCATAACGGCGGCCAAAGAACAGAAGGAAAGACACGATGGCCACTGGCACCGTGAAATGGTTCAACTCCGAGAAGGGTTACGGGTTCATCGCACCCGATGACGGCTCGGCCGATCTGTTCGCGCATTTCAGCGCGATCGCTGGCGAGGGCTTCAAGGAGCTTCGCGAGGACCAGAAGGTGGAATTCGACGCTGAGCGCGGCCCGAAGGGCATGCAGGCGGCGAACATCCGCCCCCTCTGATCTGCAGCACCCGACAGCCGGAGTCCGCCTGGGCTCCGGCTGTCGGCTGTCTGGGAGTTCCCGCACATTCCGGTCAGGGCATCCCCTGCGACGTAGTGTGAGCGGTAGCGATCGGCTCCCGCCCATGGCTTCAGGCCTCAGGGTCCCGATCGAAAAGGCTGGTGCCCCATCGCCGCTTCCGTCCTCGAATCCCGGCTCGGTCCGATTCGCCAGACCTACGCCGGGACCGCCGAGTTCCCCCCTCTGACGCACGCCTTCACCGACATCTCGCGTGTCGCGCGCGAGACCGGGCTCCTGCGCCGCACACCCTGGTTCTACGCTCTCGTCGGCGGAGCGATCGTGCTCGGCTTCGCCGCGTGCATCGCCGGTTCGGTGCTGCTCGGCCACAGCTGGTTCCAGCTCCTCATCGCCGCCGCGCTCGGCATCCTCTTCACGCAGGTCGCGTTCCTCGCCCACGAGGCCGCGCATCGCCAGATCCTCAGCTCGGGCCCCGCGAACGATCGTCTGGCGCGGTTCCTCGGCAACGGCGTCGTCGGAATGAGCTATTCGTGGTGGGCGACCAAGCACACGCGGCACCATGCGAACCCGAACCGGGTGGGCAAGGACCCCGACATCGACGTCGACACGATCTCCTTCCTCGACGAGGACGCGGCCACCGCGCGCGGCCTGCGGCGCGCCATCACCCGTCGTCAGGGGTGGCTGTTCTTCCCCCTCCTCACACTCGAGGGTCTCAACCTCCACGCCCTCGCCCTCCGACACCTGTTCGGGCGCCAGCCGGTCGAGAAGCGCGGGACGGAGTTCGCGCTGCTCGCGCTGCGGTTCGCGATCGTGCTCATCCCCGTCTTCCTGCTGCTTCCGCTCGGAATGGCCGCTGCCTTCCTGGGCGTCCAGCTCGCTGTCTTCGGCATCTACATGGGGGCGTCCTTCGCCCCGAACCACAAGGGCATGCCGGTCATCGCCCGAGACGCCAAGCTGGACTTCTTCAGCAAGCAGGTCCGCACGTCCCGCAACGTCAGCGGCGGCTGGTGGGCGACGTGGCTCATGGGCGGTCTGAACTACCAGGTCGAGCACCACCTGTTCCCCAACATGCCCCGACCTCACCTCGCGAAGGCGCGCGAGATCGTCATCGACCAGTGCCGTGCGCTCGACGTGCCGTACACCGAGACGACGCTGTGGCGCTCGTACGGCATCGTGATCTCCTACCTGAACGAGGTGGGCCTCGCCGCGCGCGACCCCTTCGACTGCCCGATGGCGGCCACGTACCGTCGCGTCTGAGCGCCGGTCGGGCCAGCGCCGAGAGGTGAGCGGCCACCAGACTCCCGGCACGTCGGCACCGAACTCCCGGCCGCGCCGCTTACGATTCTCCGGAGGCGCGCACGGGGCGTCGCCGGTCGCAGGGGGTGTCGAGGCAGGATGAGCAGGACGGACCGGCCTGACGGCGGCACCGAGCGGCGTGTCGACGTGCGCGGCTGGCTCGGCGGGATCCGTCTCTCGGGGTTCATGCTCATCATGCTCGGCCTCGTCGTGCTCGCCGTCTTCGTCCTCGTCCCCACCATCGGAACGTACGTCGGCCAGCGGCAGCAGATCGCCGCTCTCGAGAACTCGGTCCAGGTGACGAAGTCCCAGGTGGCGGAGCTGCAGAAGCAGCGCGACCGCTGGAAGGACCCCGCCTACATCACGACCCAGGCGCGCGCCCGGCTCTACTACGTCAAGCCGGGCGAGGTCGTCTACCTCGTCGACGACGATCTCTCCGCATCCCAGCTCCCGCAGGAGAAGGCTCCCGTGAGCGACACCGTCCAGCAGACCCGGACGGACTGGATGTCGCAGCTGCTACGGTCGGTCGCCGCCGCCGGCCTCGCACGCACGGCGTCGACGACGGGTGGCGCGCCCGGGGGCACCACGCCCTCGCCCACGACGTCGCCGAGCGCCACGAGGTGACGCGGGGGGACAGCGACGGTCGTCCCGAATCAGCGGCGTCCCAGCCGGCCCGGATAGCCTGGCGGGGTGACGACTCCGCCGTACCCGCCGGTCAGCGACGCCGATCTGTCCGTGCTGCGTGACCAGCTCGGTCGCCCCGCCCGCGACGTGGTGGGCATCGCCGCGCGCTGCGTCTGCGGCAATCCGACCGTGGTCGCCACGGCTCCCCGCTTGTCCGACGGCACGCCGTTCCCGACGTTCTACTACCTCACGCATCCCGCCGCCACCGCGGCGATGTCGGTCCTGGAGGCCGACCACGTCATGCGCGAGCTGCAGGATCAGCTGGAGGCGGACGAGGACCTCCGCGCCGCCTATCTCCGAGCGCACGAGGCCTACCTCCGCGATCGGGCGGCGTTCGGCGAGGTGCCCGAGATCGACGGCATCTCGGCGGGCGGGATGCCGCGCCGGGTGAAGTGCCTGCACGCGCTCGCCGGCCACGCCCTCGCGGCCGGCCCCGGCGTGAATCCCATCGGCGACGCGGCGCTCGCCCGCTCGCGCTGGTCGCCGGACCGCTGCGAGTGCGCTCATCCGGGTGGCGGGAGCGCATGAGACGCGCGGTCGTGACGGTCGTCGCCGGGGTCCTCGCGGTCCTGGCGCTGACGGGCGCGTCGGCACCGCCCGTGCCCGACGACCCGGCGGATCCGGTTCGCAAGGCCGAGTACTGGATCGACAAGTACGGCATCCGCGACGCGTGGAACACGACGCGCGGCGCCGGCGTGAAGATCGCCGTCATCGACACGGGTGTCGGCCACTCGCCGGAGCTCGACCCCGCGGTGGTGGGGGGCACGGACGTTTCCGGCGTGGGCGCCGCGGACGGGCGCACCCCCGTCGGCGCGGTCGACGCGAGCCACGGCAGCTGGGTCGCGTCCCTCGCAGCGGCCCGCGGCACCGGCGACGGCAAGGGCATGATCGGGGTCGCCCCGGAGGCCGGCATCCTCGCGATCTCGGTCGGCTTCGGCGCGACGTCGCAGATCGCCTTCACGAAGCAGGTCGCCGACGCCATGCACTGGGCGGTGGACCACGGGGCGAAGGTCATCAACCTCTCCTTCACGACGAACACGCTCGACTGGGACGAGAGCTGGGACGACGCGTTCGAGTACGCGTTCTCGCACGACGTGGTCGTGGTGGTGGCCGCGGGCAACCGGGGGAGCGGCACGACCCGCGTAGGCGCTCCCGCCACGATCCCCGGCGTGCTCACCGTGGGGGGCGTCGACCCCTCCGGCAAGGCCAGTGTCGAGGCATCCACCCAGGGCATCACGATCGGGGTCTCGGCGCCGAGCGAGCAGCTGCTCGGCGTCTCGGCCAACGGCGACGTCGTGACGTGGAACGGCACGAGCGGAGCCGCGCCCATCGTCGCGGGCATCGTCGCCCTGGTGCGCGCGGCCCACCCCGACCTCGATGCGAACAACGTCATCGAGCGCATCATCAAGACCGCTCGCCCCGCGTCCGACGCCACGTCGGTCCCCGATGCGATCTACGGCTACGGGCTGGTGGATGCCGCAGCGGCGGTGTCCGCGAAGGTTCCGCTGGTGAGCTCCAACCCGATGGGCAGCCTCGAGGACTGGATCCGGCTGTATCGGCGGGCGAACTCGCAGCCGGGCGCTCCGACTCCGAGTGCAACGCCCATCGCCGTCCCCGCGCTGCCGCGCGCGGACGCGGTGAGTCCGGCCGGATCGGCGCTGATGCCCTCGGCGAACAGCCTCCTCTACGGGACCATTCCGCTGATGGCGCTCACGGTGCCCGCTATACTGGTGGCGCTCGGCGTCACCGCTGCTGTCCGACGCATCCGATCGGCGCGCCGCCAGCGACCGCCGAGCAGTTGAAGCTCTAGGAGTTCTTCCCACCGTGAACAGCGCCGCTACGACCGTGCCCCGGATCCTCATCGTCGGCGGTGGGTATGCCGGTTTCTACACCGCGTGGAAGCTGGAGAAGCATCTGCGCAAGGGCGAGGCCCAGGTCACCATCGTCGACCCCCTGCCGTACATGACCTACCAGCCGTTCCTCCCTGAGGTCGCGGCCGGGTCGATCGAGGCGCGGCACGCCGTCGTGGCCCTGCGCCGGCACTTGAAGCGCACCGATGTGATCACCGCGAAGATCACGGGCATCGACCACGCCCACAAGACCGCCACCATCACCGGCCCGACGGGCGAGACGTGGCAGCACGAGTACGACCAGATCGTCGTGACCGCGGGCGCCGTGTCGCGCACCTTCCCGATCCCGGGCATCGCCGACAATGCGATCGGCCTCAAGACGATCGAGGAGGCGGTGGCCGTGCGCGACCGCCTGATGTCGAACTTCGACAAGGCGGCCACCCTGCCTCCCGGGCCGGAGCGCGAGCGCTTGCTGACCGTCATCGTCGTCGGTGGTGGCTTCGCCGGCATCGAGGCGTTCGCGGAGCTGCGTTCGCTCGCCTCCGCGCTCATCAAGGACTACCCCCAGATCACCTTCGACGACACGCACTTCCACCTCATCGAGGCGATGAGCCGGATCATGCCCGAGGTGTCGCTGAAGACGAGCGAGTGGGTGCTCAAGGACCTCGCGAAGCGCGGCGCCTACGTCCACCTCGACACGCAGGTCACGAGCGCCGTCGACGGCAACGTCGAGCTCTCCACCGGCGAGGTCTTCCCGTCCGACCTCATCGTCTGGACGGCCGGCGTCATGGCCAACCCCACCGTGGTCCGCGGCGGTGACCTCCCCGTCGAGGAGCGCGGCCGCATCCGCACGCGCGCCGACCTGCGCGTGGGCACGGCCGAGGAGTTCGTCGAGGGCGCGTGGGCGGCGGGCGACGTCGCCGCGGTACCGGACCTCACGGGCGGCGGCGTGGGCGGCTACTGCGTTCCCAACGCCCAGCACGCGGTGCGCCAGGCGAAGCTCATGGCGAAGAACATCGTCGCCGTGCTCCGCGGCGAGCTGCCGAAGGAGTACTTCCACAAGAACGTCGGTGCCGTGGCGGGCCTCGGCCTGTACGACGGCGTCTTCCAGTCGGGCAACCTGGCGCTCAAGGGCTTCGTCGCCTGGGTCGCCCACCGTGGCTACCACGGCCTCGCGATGCCGTCGTGGGAGCGCAAGTGGCGCGTGATCTGGGGCTGGTGGAACAACTTCTGGCTCGGTCGCGACATCGTGAACCTGTCGACCGTGCAGAACCCGCGGTACGTCTTCGAGGAGTTCGCGGCGCGCCCGCGTCCGCCGCAGCCGGTCGAGGCGGCGAAGCCCGAGGCCGCTCCGGAGAAGAAGGCTCCCGCCGCGAAGAAGCCGGCGCAGAAGGCCTCCGCCTCGGCGTAGTCGTGTGCGCGAGTCGCCCGGGTTTCCGGCGACTCGCGGTGCGAGCCTCTAGCCTGGGGTGCGGCCCCCGTAGCCCAATGGCAGAGGCAGGCGACTTAAAATCGCTTCAGTCTGGGTTCGAATCCCAGCGGGGGCACCAGCGGATGTCCTCGTCGCGGTCAGGGCGACGGTGCGGGCGTCGGACTCGTGAGGGGCTCGTAGCGCACCCAGTCGATGACCATCTTCGCGACCTTCGGCGTCGTCTTGTCGGGTGCGCCGGGCCAGTTGCCGCCGACCGCCAGCGAGAACAGGATGTGGAAGGGTGCGTCGAAGACCCACTCGTATCGCGCGGGCAGCTGGCTCTTGGTCACCGTGTAGACCACCTTGCCGTCGACGAGCCACTGCAGCGTGCCGGGGCTCTTCACGATCGCGTAGTCGTGGAAGTCCTCCGACAGCGGCGTCGGCCACCGCACGCCGGTGGCGACGTTCCACGCGTTCCCGGCCGTCGTCGGACCGTGCAGGTTGTGGTGGGTCGATGTGGTGGACGCCGGCGTCTCGACGACGTCGATCTCGCCCGACTTCGGCCATCCGACGAGGGAGATGCTGTCGCCCAGCAGCCAGAACGCGGGTAGGAGTCCCTTGCCGTCGGGGATCCGGATGCGTGCGGTCAGCGTGCCGTAGGTGAACGAGTAGTGCCCCTGCGTGGTGATGCGCCCTGAGGTCGGAGAGCCCCCGTCCTTCGGGATACGGGCCTCGATGACGAGATGGCCCTCGCCGTCGAGCGAGACGGCATCTTCGGTGTATGTCTGCAGCTCCGCGTTGCCCCAGCCTCCGCCCCCGGTCTGGATGGTCCAGACCGCCGAGTTGGGCTTGCTGCCCGCCGGACCGTCGAACGTGTCCTCCACGGCGCCGGACGGATCGGCTCCCAGGGCGGTGTCGCTCGGGGCGCTGCTCGGCGACTGCCCGTTCCTCGAGGCGTCCGTCTCGGCGATGCAGCCGGTGGCCGTCGCGACGACCGCGAGGAGCGCGACGGCGGCGAGCGCGGCGCGGCGGACCGGGACACGACGCCTCATGCGGCAGGACCGGCCTGCCGTGAGGAGCGGACGTGAGCCGGAGCCGAGGACGGCGTCTGCTCGTGGTGGACCGCGGCTTCGACGCGGGATTGACGACGGTTCAGGAAGTGCCTCTCGACGAGATGGAACATGCCCCACGCGACGGCGACGGCGAGCGGCGCCGCCACGAACGTCATCACGAGGTACTGCACGACGGTGGGCAGCCCGAGCGGGAGCAGCACGAGGTTCGCGAGTCCGAGCAGCGGGCTGTGGAAGAGGTAGATGCTGTAGGAGATCAGCCCCAGGTAGAGCATCGGACGTGTGGCGAACACCCGCAGCGGCCGCACGCGGCGCCCGTTCACCTCGCGCCATCCGCCCCACGCGAGCAGGAGCGCGATGAGGCCTCCCGCGACGACCTCCTTGAACGGGAGGAGGTCCGTCCCGCGCAGCGCGGAGGCGACGAACACCGCCACCGCCGCGAGCCCGGTCGCACCGGCCCCCCACGGCAGCCATCGCGGCAGGCGCTCGGAGAGCGTGAGCTCGGCGGCGAACATCCCCATCGCGAAGAGGCCGACGAGCCAGGGGTGCAGGTAGGCGCCGTACCCCACGAAGGCGGGGACGAGCAGCACGGCCGTGATCGCAGCGACGACCACGACATGCGGCATCCGCCGCCACAGGGGGAGCAGCACGAGCGGCATCAGGAAGTAGATCTGCCACTCCACCGCCACCGACCACATCGGGCCGTTGATCTTCTCGATCCACTGCGGCGACAGGTCCTGCAGCAGGAAGACGTGGGAGAGGACCGAAGGGAGGTCGATCGGGATCTTCGAGTCCCACTGCGTTCCCGAGGGCGACTGCAGCAGAGGCACGGCGGCGATGAGGGCGAGCGAGAAGAGCAGCGCTGCGAAGTAGGGCGGCAGGATGCGGCGCGCCCGCCTCTTGAGGAAGTCGGCGATGCCATTACGGAACGTGCCGGCCCCGCCCCGCACGACGGGAAGCATGAGGACGTACCCCGACAGCACGATGAACACCGGCACGCCCAGGTAGCCCTGGCCCACGATCGCACCCCACACCGGCATCGCGGCGGCTGCGTCGCCGGTGCGCCCGGTGAACAGGAACGCGTGGAAGGCGACGACGACGAGCGCAGCGGTGCCGCGCAGGCCGTCCAGCCACGAGATCTCGATCCGGTTCGCGGTCACCATGGGAACGCTACGTTCCGCGTGTCACGGCGTGGTTTCGGGGAGGGCAACGGCAGCGAACAGCTCGCGTGATCGCCTCCGAACGGTAACGCGGGCGCAACACCGCGCGGCGCCCGGGCTTCTAGCCTCGAGACATGAGCACCTCGTGGGAACGATGGAAGGCCGATCGGGCGGTGTACCCGCCCCGCGCATGGCTGAGCGAGCCCGGCTACTGGGCCGTGTGGGTGTACCGCTTCGGCGCGTGGACGCTCGAGCCAGACGGCGCCCGCGTGGCGAAGCGTCTGCTGTGGCCGGCGGCCTTCGCTCTCCACGTGTTCATGAAGGCGTTCGTCAGCATCGAGATCCCGTTCACGTGCGACATCGGACCGGGGTTCCGCGTGTTCCACCAGGGCACGATCGTGCTGGGCGGAGGCATCCGCATCGGAGCCCGCTGCCGCCTCCGACAAGGAGTGACGATCGGTGTCGCGGAGCGCGGGGGCGCGGTGCCCGTGCTCGGCGACGACGTCTTCCTCGGCGTGAACGCGGTCGTCCTCGGCCCGGTCACGATCGGCGACGGCGCCACCGTCGCCGCGGGCGCGGTCGTGATGAAGGACGTGGAGCCGGGCACCGTCGTGGGTGGCGTGCCCGCGAAGGTCATCCGCGGACGCTCGATGGCCGCATCCGGCTGACGGGTTCATGCCGGACGCCTCTCCAGGAGCCCGAGCGGATCGGCGCACAGTTGGCGGCAGGCCTCGGTCACGCGGGCCGCATCGAACACCGCCGCATCGAACGTGATCGACACGTTGAGGCGACGACGAAGCACGTACGTGAGCACCGTCATCCCGTCGCGGCCCGCGGCGTCGACCGAGACCGAGATCGTGGCCGGACCGCTCGCGTCGTCCCAGGGCAGGTGGTCGAGGGGACGGACGAACCCCATGTCGCTCACCGTGAGCCGGGCGACCCCGGTGGGCGCGGGGGTGGTGACGGAGCCCGGCCGATGCAGCCGGTGGCGGAGATCGCGGGCCGCCTGCGTGGCGAGGCCCGTCGCGTGGGCGGCGAGGGGCCGCCCCGTGCGCAGGAGCCGCGCGAGGCGGTCGGCCGTCTCATCGGGGTCGGCGCCGAGGGCGACCGGCTGTCCGGTGACGAAGTTACCGAGGACGGACATCCCCGAGGGGAGGTATCGGCGCAGGTCCACGAGGACGGAGCCGCCGTCCGTCGCGGCGATGCCCGAGCGGGGGAGCGCCTCCCGCATCGCATGGAGCACGGCGACCGCGAGCGGCATCCGCCCCTTCACCCAGCGCTGAAAGGCCGCCGTATCTTCCGGTGACATCTCGCACGCCACCGTTGCCGGGTGCGGCTGCATCGCGGCGTCGCGGGATCGACCGGCGGGGGGAAAGGGGAGCGCGGCTGAGCGACGGTCGACGACACGGTCGCGGAGCACGTCGGCCGCTCTGCGCCGGTCGGCCGCGAAGGTCGTGCGCAACGCGGCGGGCAGGGGATCGCGGTCGACGGCGGCGGAGATGGACGGAGGGATGCCTCCCTCTCCGAGGACGGCGGCGGTGAGGAGCACGGCCAGGAAGCCGTCGCCCAGCCGATGATCGATCACCACCGCCGCGCGCGTGCCGCCGAGGAACACGGTGAACGGCAGGTCGGGGTCCATGCTGTCGCGCAGCGTCGGTGCCGCGCCGAGCGAGAGCGCCGCGTCGGGGGCGTCGATCACGAGCCGCTCGGACTGATCGCCGTGCCGTGACGGGTCGTAGCGCCACGAGTCCGCCACCAGGGTGCGGCCCACGCGCGCATCCGGTCCGAGTGCCACGAGGTCGCGGACGCGGGCCACGACCGTCTCGCGCGACGGGACATCGAGGGGCGCGAGGAGGACCGCGATGAACGCGCCTGCCGACGTGCGGTCGCGGCGGGCGATGGGCGCCGTCCACACGGACGTTGCGTCGGCGGTCCTCGGGGCCATTCGGAGCTGGGTCATGGTCGGCCCGTCCGCAGCAGCTCGGCCGCGTGCGCGAGGTCCTCGGCGAACACGACGGGGGCCCGCCCGTCGGCGAACCAGGTCCGCGCATAACTGGTCAGCTTGCCGTTCGCGTTGTCGATCGCGATGACGCGCCTCCCCATCTGGAGCGCGAGCAGCATCGCGTGGAGGCGGTCGGTCACGATCGTCTCGCCCGGCGACAGGAGCCGGACACCGCGCTCCACGCGCAGCCGGGCGTCGCGCTCCCAGTTCGACGTGCGCCGGTTGTCGGTGCGGCGCAGCTGACCCTCGCGCACGATCCGCGCGACGCGGCGCCGCGCCAGGTCACCGAAGCCGAGCTCGGGCCAGTCGACCGCGTGCGGCGTGCGCGGCCTGAGGCCATCGCCGTGCAGCGCGCTCTCCCCGTCCCGTCGCAGCAGGAAGACGGCCGCCCGGGTCGGCGCAGGCGCGGCCAGGCGACCCAGCACGTGGGCGCTGTCGGGCGACAGAATGGCCGATGGCATCAGGTCGCGCACCGCGTCGAGCGATGGCCGGTCGCGCACCGCGAGCCGGAACGCCTCCCGCGAGGCGAGGCGCGTGGCGAAGCTCTCGCGGTCGGCGTCGGTCACGAAGTGGATCGTCTGGGGCTCCTGGATGAGGAGCGTCGCGGGGTCCAGGCGTTCGGCGAGCGCGAACCGGTGCTCGCCGTGCACCGGATAGAGGCCGCCCACGTTGCCGCCGCCCTGGATGGCCACCGGGATCGCCGACCCGAAGACACCGTCGCCGATCGTGCGCCACGAGTAGGTCATGACCACCTCGATGCCGGCGCGGCGCCAGAACGCGAGCTGGCCCAGCGCGATGGCGGCGTCCCCGATGTTGTGGTGGTCGGGGAAGTCGGTGAACACGACCTGCCGGACACCCTCGTGCAGTCGCGACAGCGCCTCGACGGCGTCGCCGGCCATCGCGTCGACGAAATCCAGGCGGTCCCGCGTCTCGTCAGCGGTTGTCGACATCGGGGAGCCCCTCTCGGACGGTGCGCTGATCAGGCGCCGCGGGCGCGGCACGGCGGGCGGCCGCCCAGGCGCGGCGGATGACGGTGCGTGACTCCTCGTCGAGGCCGAGGAACCAGTACACGACGGCGGCGACGACCACCCAGGCGGCGCTCAGCGCGATGACTCCGCCGGGACCGAAGGCGATCATCCGCCCGAGCGCGATGAGACCCGCAGCCGGGAGGATCACCGTCGCGAACGGCGCCACGAGGCAGCGGAGCACGAACGCGCGCAGGGAGATGGACAGCCGCCGCAGCGCGATCCGGATGTACAGCGGTTCGAGCAGCACGACCGGGATCGTCAGGCCCAGCGCGATCCCGGCGATCCCCATCCGCTCGCCGAGCACGTATGCCAGGAGGCATCCCGTGACGGCCCAGACGGTGTGGAGGATGGCGTAGCCGCGCACGGAGCCCTGGGCCGTGAGGATGGGGATGCCCAGAACGTGATTGTTGTTCGCGAACATCGACACGATCAGGATCTGCGCCACGAGTGCGGCCTGGATGCCGGGCGGCCCGATCCACCACTGCATGATCTGCGGCAGGAAAGCGAGGACGGGCACGAGCACGAGGGTCATCAGGATGTTCGCGAGGGTGGTGCCCCGCAGGTACAGTCGGGCGTTGCCGCGGTGGTCGGCCTCGCCGAACTGCATCGACGCCGTCGGCAGCACCGCGATCGACAGCGAGTTCGTGACCTCCTTGACGAGGAGGAACACGCGCTGGGCGGCCGCGTACACGGCCGTGAACGCGATGGGCAGGAGCACGGCCGTGAGGATGCCGCCGACCTGCATGATGACGACGGAGGCCACGCCCAGCACCATCAGCTGCGCGCTGACCCCGAACAGCTCACGGAAGACACGCCACTCGAAGCCGCGCAAGGTGGGGCGCACATCGCGCGCGCGCCGATGGCGGAGCAGGAACGAGACGACGCCGAAGGCGAGCGTGGCCGCGAGGTCGACGGCACCGACCGCGACGATCCCGAGATCCGTCAGGCACACCGCGACGGTCAGCACGATGCGCAGCGCGGCCTGCCCGATGAGGAGGTAGTTCACCTCGTCGAGGCGGCCGAGGCCGCCCAGGATCTGACGGTTGGTCGAGAAGATCAGCATGCAGAAGACGTTGGCCACTCCCAGAGCCGCAAGAATCCAGCCCGTCGCGTGCAGATCGGCGGGCACGTCCTTGGCATGCGTGAGCGTGAAGGCGAAGGCGAGCGCCGTGGCGAGCGACATCACCACCGCGATGACGAGGTAGAACGCCCAGCTCGCCGACGCGATCCGTCGCATCCGCTCCGGATCGCGCGCTCCCGCGGCCACGGCGATGAACCGGGTCGTGGCATCCCCGATCCCGAGATCCTGCTGGAACAGCGCCCCCACCGAGACCGTGAGCACGTAGACGCCGTACGCGTCGGCTCCGAACGTGTGGAGCACGATGGGGAGGAGCGCGACATAGGCGACGATCGACGCGAACCTCGCCGCGTAGGTCGTGACGATGGAGCGCCCCATCCGCGGCTCGCGCGCGGCCGGAGCCGGGGGTGGCGGCGTGCCGTTCCCGAGGTGCGGTCCCACGGCCTCGCGCGCCCTCATCCGAATGACCCCGACGCATCCATCTGGAGCCGGAACATCAGCAGATCCGGGGTCCGGTGCACGAGCCGCCAGCGCGGGTCGTTCAGCAGGATGTCGCGGAACCGTTCCAGGGATCCGGGCTCGAAGATGCCGTAGTACTCGCTGTAGTAGAGCATCTGCTCGGTGATGATCACCGTCGTCGGCTGATCGGTTGCGATGAGCCTCGTCGTGAGGTCATGGAACTTGGTGGGATCCCGGAAGTCGTAGTCCTTCCAGCCCGGCCACGCGTTGATCCACGTGTCGACGCCCGCGTCGAACTCACGGTGGGCCTCGACGAACTCGACGTACCGGGCGACCAGCCGACCGGGGGCCCCGGGAGCGACGCCGATCGTGAGGGTGTTGACGGGCTCCTCCTCGAGCAGCTCGGTGCTCACCCGCACGGACTCCGGCGTGATGTAGTTCGCGAACCAGGCCCCGTAGTAGGCCTGGGCGGACATCAGCGTCACCGCGGTGATGGCCACTGCCGTGCTCATCCTGACGAGCCGTGTCGCCCGTGCGACCCCACCGGTGAGCGCGCGCTCGATCACCGGGGCGAGCACGATGGCGCATCCGGGGAGCGCGTACAGGAACACCCGCAGCACCGCCTCGCCTCCGTAGCTCTGGCCGCCCAGGATGAGGCCCGAGGAGAAGGCGATGGCCCCGAGGGCGACGGTTTCGCGCCACTGCGAGCGATGGCGGATGAGGCGCGTGACGAGGATCGCGGCGGTGCCCCCGCAGACGAGCACCACCGTGAGGCGCGATCCCCACGAGGAGAATCTCTGACCCGCGCTCGGCTCGGTGCCCCGTTGCACCGTCTGCACGTTCTGGGCGAGATCGAGGTTGAGCGGGTTGCCGAACTGCAGGACGGTCTGCAGGTGCAGCAGCATGTACCCGACCGCGATCACGATGAACAGCACGATCATGTACCGCGGACGCAGACGGCCGAGCAGCGTGAGCACGAGGACGACCGCGATCAGCCAGTACGGCGTGAGCTGGTGGCTCACGACGATCGCGACGAACAGCGCGAGGCCGATCCACGCGGCGGCGCGTGAGCGCGGCGAGGCGAGCATCAGCGCGAGGACGACGGTGCCGAGAGCGAACGCGAGCGCCTGCGGGGACAGGTAGTCCTGGCCGACCCAGTTCGCCGCCTGGGCGATGTAGCCCGCCACGAGACCCGCGCCCACGCTCAGCCCGAGGGATCGCGCGAGCAGATAGACGGACCCCGCGAGCACCAGTTGCACGCTCACGGTGAACCACAGCGCGACCTGCTCGTTGGTCGTGCCGGTGAGCGTGTTGAGCCACGCGAAGAAGCTGAACGCGCCGGGCCACTCCTGGTAGATGTCCACGCCCTGTGCCAGGCCGCCGTGGGTCTGGATGTAGTCGATCACGCCGAAGTGCTTGTAGGTCCACGAGTAGAGCGGCTCGGTGGTGGCCAGCGCCGTCGGGAGGCGAAGGATGAGGACGGACAGGATGAGGGCCAGGCCCGCCACCCGCCACGTCCGCCGCGCGATCGCGAGGACGAAGGCGACGGCGATGAGCGCGATCGAGACGGCGAAGAGGGGGCTGCCGGCGAAGAGGAGCCCGAAGCCGCTGTACGACGCCGAGCGGAGCGAGGGCAGCGCGACCAGCCAGCACACCACCGCGACCAGGGCGAGCACCGCAGGGACGGCCCATGGTCGTGCCGTGCGCCGGGGCCTCCGCGGGGCCGACGGGAGCGCCGGGCTGAGGGCCGGCCGCGAGACGGTCGTGGTCATGACACCGCCTTCGCGCGAAGGGTCAGGACTCCCGCACCCAGCACGGCCATGCCCATCGCGAGGAGCGATATCGCCGGGCTCCACAGTGCGGTGAACGCCATCGCCGTCGTGACCAGGATGACGAGCGCGACGCCGACCGCGGGCACCACCATCGGCGCAAAGAAGGGCGGCAGGGGGACCCACGCGCGCAGCACCGCACCCGGGCCGGCGAGGACGAAGAGGAGCACGAGGGGCAGACGCACCCACGGGGGAGAGGGGATGAGTGCCAGGAGACCGGCGACCGCCGCCACCACGGCGACGAGTCCCCAGAACTGCCCGAAGGCCGACCGGCGCTCGGGCGGGAGCCCTGTCGGTGTCGTCCGCCCCTCGGACTCCTGCTGGCGACGGAGCTCGCGGTAGTACGCGCCGGGGCCGCCGAGCACGCTGCGCAGCTCAAGGCGTCCCACCGCCTGGAGCTCGTCGTCCAGGGCCGGAGTGGCGGCCCCTCCGGCGTCGACGGTCGACATGGGCTTGTCGATGAGGCGGGCGAGGGCCCGCGGCGCCCGGACGAAGGCGGCGCCCAGCATGCGTGGCCGGAGGGCCACCGTCGCGAGCCACGCGCCGAGCCCGCGGCCGTACCCGACCGCCTGCGAGCGGAGGGCGTCCACGTCGTCGCGGTGCCGGTGCCAGATGACGGCCGACGGTTCGACGGCGATGGCGTACCCGGCGAAGACCACCCGTGCGAAGAGGTCCAGGTCCTCACCGCCCTGCGTCTCGGTGCCCGCGCCGAGCGCGGTGTCGAAGGATCCGAGTGCGCGGGCGACGTCGCGGCGCACGGCGAAGTTCGCTCCCGTGCCGTACTCGCCCACGCAGAAAGGGAACATGGGCAGATCGGCGGGCGGCTCGCTCATCCGGAACACGCGCTCGGCGGTGAGCTTCGACCAGCTCACCCGGGCGTCGAAGTAGCACTGGATCGCGTTGCGCAGCTCACCGCTCGGGACGACGCCGGTCACGCACGCCACGTCGTCGCCGCGCGCGAAGCCGGCCATGATGCCCCACAGCCACTGCGGGTCGGCGAGGGTGTCGTCGTCGGTGTACGCGACGATCGGGTACCTCGCGGCTGCGAGCCCGGCGTTGCGGGCGAACGACAGCCCCTTCCGCTCCTCGACGACGTACCGGAAGTCCGGGAACTCGGCCGCGATGAGGTCGCGCGTGGACGAGGTGCGGGGCGCGTTGTCGACGACGACCGTCTCGAGGTGCGGGTAGTCCAGGGCGGCGATCGACCTGAGCGCCGCGCGGAGGGAGTCGGGGCGTTCGTGCGTGCACAGGACCACCGTGATCGGCTCCGGCTCGGGCACGGGGGTCCGGGGGGCGGGCGGCAGGTCGTCTGTCGCCGACCGCAGCGCGACCGCGCTCACGGTGCCCCCGGCGACGGGGAGCGAGACGTAGCCGCGCACGGCGCGCCCGTCGCGGACCAGGAGCCGGGCGTGGGAGAAGTCCGCGGCATCGACGAGCGCCACGGAACCGTCCGCGACCGCGAGGTCGGCGACGTCCACGGCGCCGACCCAGATCGACGCGTCCGGGTCCGCCGGGCCGAGGAGCGGCATCGCGGGGTGCAGGGTGAGGGTGGTCATGTCGTTCCGCCTTCCGATGCCGTTCGCGGGGAGAGGGACGTGCGGCCGAGTCGCCGGATGCCGACGGCGCCGACGACGGCGAGCCACAGGGCGCTCGCAGTCACCGCCGTGGCCGCGCCGAGCGCCCCCCACCGGGGGACCAGCACGACGACGAGGGCCAGCAACAGGGCCACGTAGGTGGCGTTCGCCCAGAGCACGGGCGTGACACGGCGGGCTGCCCGCATCCGGGCCGACCACATGTCGAATCCGGGTCGGATGACGCTCGCGGCGAGGAGCACGCCCACCACGCCCGCCGCGTACGCGGGATCGTAGCCCTTGCCGAACAGCCCGAACAGCACCGGGGTCGCCGCCGTCATGGCGCCCCCGACCAGGAGCGCGATCGCGGCGACGCGGGCGGCGAATCCGCGGACGATCCGACGGTCGGTGGTCGGGTCGTCGGCGGCGGCGCGGGCCAGCGCGGTGGCGACGCCCACGCCGACGAGGTCGAGGGCGGCGCTGAACTGGAACGCGATCGCGAACACCGCGCCCTGCGCGGGGACGGAGAGGGCGGTCACCACGAAGGCGAGCGAGCTGCCCGCGGCGAGGACGATCCCCACGGCGGCGGTGTTCTGCGCGGCGAAGGCGTGGAACGCGTGCGCCCGGGCCCGTTCCCACACGACGAGGGGGCGAGCCCGGGCCTCGGCTCGGGTGCCCCGGGAGACGATCACGCCGATGCTGATCGCGGTGGCCACGGCGGCGGGGGCGACGGTCGCGACGACGACAGGATGCGGCAGCCTGACGAGGACGATCGCGAACACGAGGAGCAGCGCGAGCTTGGCGAGCGTGGCCGAGCCGTTGACGAGAAGGGTCGCCCGTGCGTCGCCGACCCCGACCAGCGCCTGGGACTGGAGGTTGAACAGGGCCCACACCACGGTGCTGACGGCGACGATCGCGATCGTCCACGCCGCGGGCAGGTCGACCGGGAGGACGATGGCGACGAGGACTCCCGCGACGATGCCGGTGACCGTCGCGATCGCGCTCGTCGCGACGACGGAATGCGACACCAGGCGACGCGCGGCAGTGCCGCTGCGGGGGAGCATGACGATGAGCGCGCTTCCCGTGCCGATGGAGGCGAAGGTCGCCGCCGCGCTGAACGCGGAGACGATCGAGGCGTCGACGCCGAGCTCGTGCGGAGTGAGGGTCGCCCCTGCGACCATCCAGAACACGAACCCCACTCCGGCGGTGGCGCCGAACCCGCCGACGAGCCAGAGCGAGTCCCGCGTGATCCGCCCCCGGGTGGCCGCCGGCGCGCCCGTGGCGAGGACCGGCGGCGGGGGAGCCTCGAGGCGGGTCATGGCCACCTACGCGTCCGCACCGGTGAACGCGGGTGCGGACACCGTGCCGGGGCGGGCGGTCCTCGTGGGGCGGGTCAGTGATCCGCGGATGAGACCGGCGCCCGCCATCGTGACCGACAGCCCCATCGCCGCGGCGCCCGCCCATCCGCGTGGCCCGCGGCCGAGCGACGTCAGGATGCCGCGCGCGATCGTGCTGCGGACGTAGTCCGTCTCCACCCCGAGCGAATCCTTGGCGCCGACGGTGCGCGAGATCGCCGCCTTCGAGATCCCCTCGCACCAGCTCCGGCGCAGCACGTACCGGAGGCGCACGCGGTCGGCGCTGACGTGGTGATGCACGACCGCGGCAGGCTCGAACAGGATCACCCGACCGGCATCCGCCTGGCGCAGCCGGATGCACGCCTCCGTCTCCTCGCAGCCGACGGGGAGCGCGCCGATCCGGCCCGTGTCCGGATTGAACCCGCCGATCGCGAGCAGCGGCGCGCGCCGGAACGCCATCGAGCAGCCCATGACGTTGCGCACCTCGGACCGGACCGTGGGCTGCCCCCGGTAGGTGCAGCCGACGACCCACCGCAGCTCGGGGGGCACGACGGCCGGCTCGGCGCCCGGCCAGATCGGCGTGGCAGAGCCGCCCACCGCCACCACGCGAGGATCCTCGAACGGACGCGCGAGATGTGCCAGCCAGGACGCATCCGCCCACGCGTCGTCGTCGAGGAAGGCGACGACGTCGCCGTTCGCCTCCCGCAGTGCGCGATTGCGGGCGCCGGACAGCCCGCGCGGTCCGTCGTTGGCGAGCACCCGGACGCCGGGCCACCGGTCCACCGCACGGGTGTACAGCTCGTCGTTGTGGTCGGAGACCAGGATGACCTCGTGCGGCGCATCCTGGCGTTCGAGGGATCCGATCGCCAGTTCGAGCTGATCCCACCGGTCCATCGTGTAGGCGCAGACGATGACGCTGATCGTCATCGGCTCAGCCGATCGCGACTTCGTGCTCGTCCATCCGCGGCGGGACCGTCGCCCGCGCATCCGCCAGCGTCCGGCGCGAGCGGAAGTTGAGCCGCTCGTCGAGCACGGTCTTGAGCACGCGGAGCCCGTCGCTGACGGCGTTCAGGTTGCTCTCGCCGTGGATGCGCAGGAGCTCCACGCTCGGCACCTCGACGACGGTGAGCCGGTTCTCGGCGAACCGGCAGTTCAGGAGGGTCTCGATCTCGAACCCGTCGCCCCACAGCATCTGCCCGTCGGGGGCGACGAGCCGGCTCGACGGCAGGTCGAGGTCGTCGAGGATGCGGCGCCAGAACGCGTTGTAGCCGTAGCAGAGGTCGGAGTACCGGGTGCCCAGCAGGAGGTTGGTCATGCCGTTGAGGAGGAGGTTGCCCATCCTCCGGTGGGGCGTGATGTCCTCGCTCCCGCCGCCGGGGAGGAACCGGCTGCCCTTGCTCACGTCGGCGCCGGCGATGAGCGCCGCGACGAACCGGGGGATCTCGGCGGCGTCCGCCGACCCGTCGGCGTCGAACATCACGATGATGTCGCCGGTCGCCTGCTCGAAGCCGCAGACGAGCGCGTTGCCCTTGCCTTTTCGGGTCTGCGTGATGACCTGCGCGTCGGGGCGGACCCGGCGGGCCACGTCGGGCGTGCCGTCGACGGAGTGTCCGTCGACGACGATGATCTCGTGCACGTCCGGCAGCTGCGGCAGGACGATCTCGAGGTTCTTCGCTTCGTTCCGGGCGGGGACGATGATGCTGACGGTCGGTTCGCGGTCTTCCAGGTGGGTCACGATGCATCCTTCCGGCGACACCGGACAGCCATGCTGCCGGCGCCTTCGCTGACTGCCGCTGGGGGCGGCGGTGGGGGAGTTGCGTTGGTGGTGCAGCCGATGATGGTGGTCCGGGGCGGAAGGCCGGGGCCTCTCGTCCTGACTTCGACGATCCTCAGGTTGTGTTTCGGGTGGGTAACCGAGGATGTTCGACCTGATTACCTTTTTGGGGGACACGGATCGTGAATTAAGGGGGACAAATCCACGCGCATTTCCCAGGAATACGGAGGAAGATGGGGTCAGCCGAGCCATGGGGTGAGCCGGCGACGAGGGGGAGACGGAGCATGCGCAAGTCGAAGCGGACGGACGCGATGGTCGCATCCGACGTGTGCGAGTGCGGTCACGGCCGCGACGCCCACGAGCACTACCGCAAGGGCACCGAGTGCTCGCTGTGCGACATCCGCTCGTGCGCGGAGTTCCGTGCCGTCGTGGTCCCGGTCCTCGCATCCAACTGATACCCCTGCGAGCGCACTCGCCCGTCGTCGGCGGATGTGAGAGCATCGGCTTCGAAGGTCCTCTTTCCTCGCCGGCGAGCCTCCTCCCGGTGGAGTGGGTCGTCGGCACCGCTCCGGGAGGTCTGTTGCCGACGAACGTCGTCCCCGTCACCTCGCGTGCGGCCGCGCGCAGCAGCAGGCCCGACGCGCACGGAGGACGCGCCGCGCGGGTGGTCGTCGCCGTGGTGCTGTCGGTCGTCGCTCTGCTGGTCGGGGCCGCGCTGCTGCCCTGGTTCGGCAACATGGGCGCGCAGGTGCCGTTCGGGGCGATCCGCCCGCTCCTCTACTTCACGGTGCAGTCGAACGTGCTCTTCCTCGTCGTGCTCGTCCTCTGTACCACCGCCCTCCTGCGCGGGCGCGCGCCGTCGGCGGGGATCGAGTCGCTCCGTGGGCTCGCGACGGTCGATCTCGCCATCACCGGCATCGTGTACGGTCTTCTCCTGCACGACGGCGGCGGCGACCTCGTGCTGCATGCGCTGAGTCCGCTGGCAGCCGCGGTGTGGTGGGTGGTGCTGCCGCCGCGAGCCCCGGTCGCGTGGTCGTCCGTGCCCCTGTGGCTGCTGCATCCGCTGGCCTGGCTCGCCGTGGTGTTCGCCGTGCGCGGGGCGTCGGCCGACCACTGGGTCCCGTACTACTTCCTCGATCCGCGGCAGGTCGGCGGCTGGGAGGGGGTCGTGTCCTACTGCGGCGCGATCGTCGCCGTCGTCGCGGTGCTCGGGGCCATCACCGTGCTGCTGAGCCGGATCGTCCCCGGGCGCTCGGCCGTCTGGGGCGGGCTCGGACTCGGCCGCTGAGGGGCGGCGCGTCGTCATGCGCGATGGACGTCCGTCCTCGGGATGAGCGGGAGGGCGGCCAGGGGTGCGATCGCGACGAGCGCGAGCGCGAGCGGATAGCCGGCCACGGTGATGAGGGCGCCCACGGCCGACCCGACCGCCGACGCCGCGAGGAACTGGCCGGTGTTCTGGATGCCGAGCGCCTTGCCCGTCCACGCGGAGCCCGCCGCCTCGGCCACCGACGTGAACGCGAGGCCGTTGTCGGCGACGGTCACGGTGGCCGCGATCACCAGTGCGATCGCCCCGGCGACGGCTCCGTGGAGAGCTCCGGTGACACCGAGCACGAGCATCACCGCGATCGCGGCGACGGCCACCCAGCGCAGCACCCGCACCCTGCTGCCCACGCGGTCGCTGAGCGCGCCCACGGCGATCCGCCCGAACGCTCCGACGACCTGTGAGACGCCGACGAGGATGCCCGCGGCGAGCTCGGGCCAGTCGAGCGCCGAGATCAGGTAGACCATGCCGAACGTCGCCACGGTGAACTGCGGGATGACCAGCAGCACCGAGACCACGTGGATCCGCAGCAGGAATCCGCTGCCGCGGTAGGGGTTTCCCGCGCCGGGGACCGATGCTGCCGCGGCGGCGCGCGGGGGATTGCGGATGCCTGCGCCGCACGCCACTGCGAGGACCGCGAGGACGGCGCCGGAGACGAGGAGGGGCGCGGCGATCCCGTGCTGCGCCGCGAGCGGCGGGACCACGACGGCGGCGGCGGCCACGCCGAGCGGCTGCGACATCTGCCTGATCCCCATCGCGAGCCCTCGGCGGTGACGCGGGAACCACCCCACGACGACCCGGCCGCTCGCGGAGTTGGCGCTCGCCGAGGCGGCGCCGCCGAGGACCAGCAGCACGCCGAGCACGACGAGGTCGTCCGTGACGAGGGCTGCGGCGAACGCGAACACCGCCGCGAGCGCCGCTCCGCCCCCGATCACGCCGCGCTCGCCACGGCGGTCCGCCAGGGACCCCCACGCGACGAGCGTGAGGACCATCCCCACCGTGGGCGCCGACGCGAGGAGGCCCGCCTGCGCGAGCGGCATCCCTCGATCGAGGTGGAGGAGGGGGATGAGGTAGACGGGGGTACTGACCAGCATGGTGCCCGCAGCCTGCGCGGCGACGGCGAGTGCGAGCATGCTCCACGCCCGTGTCGGCGTGGTGTGCTCGATCGTGGGCGCGGTCATCTGGTCTCTCCCGTGTCGTGGATGCCACAGCGCGACGCGGTGGCGTACCATCACGGTATACCAAGAAGGGATACCACAAATGCGGACCGGTGAGAGCACCGCCTACGACGCCCTGCGGGCGGCGATCCTGTCGTTCGATCTGCTCCCCGGTGAGCGCGTGTCCGAGCGTGGGCTGGAGGGCGGAATCGGCGGCTCCCGCACGCCGATCAGGGCCGCGCTCATGCGGCTGGAGAACGAGGGCCTCGTGCAGCGCGCCGACCGCGGCTGGCGCGTGGCGCCGATCGATCTGGCGGAGGTCCGCGCGGCCATGGAGTTCCGGGAGGCGCTCGAGGCGGCGACGACGACGCTCGCCGTCGAGCGGGCGCGCGACGACGAGCTGGAGGCCCTCGCCGCCCTCGTCGACGCCCATCGGCGGCACGACGACGAGGAGACCGGGCTGCGCGACGGGAGCGACTTCCACATGGCGCTCGCGCGGCTGTCCGGCAACCCGTTCCTCGTCGAGGCGCTGGGCGACGTCATGACGCGGCTGTGGCGCACCCGATGGCTCGAGGTCCGCACAGCGCGCTCCCGCACGAACGCGAGGGACGAGCATCTTGCGATCGTCGACGCGGTGCGGCGCCGCGACGCCGACGACGCTGCACGCCTGGTCGTCGCGCATGCGCGCGGAACGCGTGATCGGCTGCTCGGATCGCTCACCGCGCAGCGCCGGGGCCTCCGCGGTCGAGGGCTCTCGATCATCGACTCGGGCTCGGACGGCGCGACGCCCGCGGCTGTCGGCAGCCCCACGTCGGCCTGACGCGGCGAGCCGCCGTGCGGCTGCCGGGGGACGCGCCTCCGCGCGCGTAGGCTGGAGGGCACCGTCGAAGCGCGAAGGAGCCCGAAACCCGTGAGCCTCGACCTGCTCGCTCTCCCCCAGAGCACCCCCGATCGGCCGTGGGACGACCCTGCGGCGTATTGGCGCGCCCTCACCGCCGCGGTGGACGGCGTCTCCGGCCCCGTGGCGACCCTCCATCTCGACGCGCTCCGGTACAACGCCCTCGACATGCTCGTGCGCTCGGGCGGTGTGCCGATCCGCGTGGCCAGCAAGTCCGTGCGCGTGCGCGAGGTGGTCGATGCCACCCTCGCCATCCCCGGTTACCGCGGCATCCTGGCCTTCACCCTGCCTGAGGCGCTGTGGCTCGCCGAGCAGGGCCACGGCGACGTCGTGCTCGGCTATCCCAGCGTGGATCGCACCGCGATCGCCGCACTGGCGACGGATGCCGCGGCCGCCGCGCGCGTGACCCTCATGGTCGACGACCTCGCGCAGCTCGACGTCGTCGACGCCGTCGCCCCTCCCGGGTCTCGGGAGACGATCCGGCTGGCGATCGACGCGGACGCGTCCTGGCGTGCTCCGGGGCTCGGTCATATCGGCGTGCGCCGCTCGCCCGTCCACGAGGCATCCGAGGTCGCCGCACTCGCTCGTGCCATCGCGGCGCGCCCGGGGTTCCGCCTGGTCGGGCTGATGATGTACGAGGCGCAGATCGCGGGCCAGCCCGACGCCGTCGGCTCGGGAGACGCCGTCATCCGGTGGATGCAGCGGCGCTCGGGCGCAGAGCTGCTCAGCCGCCGTGCGGCGATCGTGGCGGCTCTCCGCGACATCGCCCCGCTGGAGTTCGTGAACGGCGGCGGGACGGGGTCGCTCGAGCTGACCGCGTCCGATCACGCCGTGACGGAGCTGACCGCCGGCAGCGGCCTTCTCGCGGGCCATCTCTTCGACGGGTATCGCGCCTTCGATCCGGCGCCGGCGGCGGCGTTCTCGCTCGAGGTCGTGCGCAAGCCGGCAGACGACATCGCGACCGTGCTCGGCGGCGGGTGGATCGCGTCGGGGCCGCCCGTCGCGTCGCGGCAACCGCGGCCGGTCTGGCCACAGGGTCTGCGCACGCTGGGCCGCGAGGGCGCCGGCGAGGTCCAGACGCCCCTGCAAGGAGAGGCGGCGCGCGGTCTCGCCGTGGGCGACCGCGTGTGGTTCAGACACGCGAAGAGCGGCGAGCTCGCCGAGCGGGTCGACGCGTATCAGCTGGTGGAGGGCGAGCGGATCGTGGGCACGACGCCCACCTACCGCGGAGAGGGGAAGGCGTTCCTGTGACACGACCGGGCGGCGAATGGCGCAACTGGGGGCGGTCCGCGAGAGTGCGGCCGCAGCGCGTCGAGTTCCCCACCACGACGACCGCGGTGCAGCGCGCCGTGCAGGCCGCCGCACGCCGCGGACTGCGGGTGAAGGCCGTGGGTGCGGGCCACAGCTTCACGGGAATCGCCGTCGCCCCCGGCGTTCTGCTCGATCTGAGTGATCTCACCGGACTCGTGGGCGTGGATCGCGACAGGGCCAGGGTGACCCTGCGCGCGGGGACGCGCCTGCACCAGATCCCGCGTCTGCTCGCTCCGTACGGCCTGGCCATGCCGAATCTCGGCGACATCGACCGGCAGTCGATCTCCGGCGCGACCTCGACGGGGACCCACGGCACGGGCGCGCGGTTCGGGGGGATCGCGACGCAGGTGACCGGCGTCACGATGGTCACGGCGGACGGCGAGCTCCTCGTCGTCGATGAGGACCACGAGCCGGAGCTGCTCCCCGCCGTCGCGCTGGGACTCGGCGCCCTCGGCGTCCTCGTGGAGGTGACCCTCCAGTGCGTGCCCGCGTTCGTGCTGCACGCCGTCGATCGGCCCGCCCCGCTCGCGGAGGTCCTGGACGACCTGGACGAGCGCGTGCAGTCCGAAGACCACTTCGAGTTCTACTGGTTCCCCCACACCGATGTCGGGCTCACGAAGACGAACACCCGCCTCCCGGAGAGCGCCCCGCGGAGTCCGCTGCCGCGTGGAGCCCGGTGGGTCGACGAGGAGCTGCTGTCCAACGCGGTCTACCGCGCGGTGTGCGTCGTCGGCACCGCCGTCCCCGCCGTGATCCCCTCCTTCTCGCGGCTCGCGGTCACACTCACCGGGGATCGGGAGTACACCGACATCGCCCCGCGGGTCTTCACGCAGAACCGCGGCGTCCGCTTCCGCGAGATGGAGTACGCGCTGCCCGCGGAGAACGTGCGGCCGGCCTTCGACGCCCTGCGTGCTCTCATCGACGATCGCGGATGGCGGATCTCGTTCCCCGTGGAGGTGCGGTTCGCCGCGGCCGACGAGCTCTGGATGTCGACGGCGCACGGGCGCGCCACCGGGTACATCGCGGTGCACCGCTACTGGCGCGAGGACCCGACGGAGTACTTCGAGGCGGTCGAGCAGATCATGCTCGGCTTCGGCGGGCGGCCGCACTGGGGCAAGATGCACACGCTGGACGCGGCCATCCTGCGGGAGCGGTATCCGCACTTCGCCGACTTCACCGCGCTGCGAGACCGACTGGACCCGGGGAGGATGTTCCAGAACGCCTACCTCGAGCGCGTTCTCGGTGAGTAAGGGCTGAGAGTCCGAGACCGACAACGTGCCCGTTCGTCCGCCCGGCTAGGATGAGGGCAAATCGAACGGAGTCTCGATCTATATGTGGGAATGGCTGATCCCTGTCCTGGTCGTCGTGGCGCTCGTGCTGATCGCCGGGATCTACCTGTGGGCGACGTACAACTCGCTCGTGCAGTTGAACGTGCGCGTCGACGAGGCCTGGAGCGACATCACCGTCCAGCTGAAGCGGAGGGCCGACCTCCTGCCGAACCTGATCGAGACGGTGAAAGGCTACGCCGCGCATGAGAAGGCGGTGTTCGAGAATGTGACGCAGGCGCGCGCCGAGACCCTCAATGCGGGCGGTCCGGCTGAGGCGGGGGTCGCCGAGGGTCACATGCAGCAGGCGCTGAAGTCCCTGTTCGCGGTGGCGGAGGCCTATCCGCAGCTGCAGGCGAGCCAGAACTTCCTGCAGCTCCAGCAGTCCATCGTCGACACCGAGGACAAGATCCAGGCGTCCCGCCGCTTCTACAACGGGGGCGTGCGGGAGCTGAACACGAAGATCAGGGTGTTCCCGAACAACATGTTCGCGCGCAACCTCGGTTTCACCGAGCGCGAGTTCTTCGAGGTGGTCGACGGGGCCGCGATCTCGGAGCCGCCGCGCGTGCAATTCTGAGCCGGCGTCCCGCTCGGCCTCGAGCGGTCCGCTGACGAGTCGGGACCGATATGTACTCCGCGATAGCGCGCAACAAGCGCAACACCTGGTTCATCCTCATCGCGTTCGTCCTGCTCCTGGGCGTCCTGGGACTGGTGGCCGGCTGGCTCGCCGGTCACAACTGGTGGATCACGGCGTTCGTGGTCGTCTTCGCCGGCGGCTACGCCACCGTCCAGTACTTCTTCGCAGACAAGGAGGCGCTGGCACTGTCGGGTGCCTTCGAGGTGACGAAGGAGTCGGCGCCGCGCTATTACCGCATCGTCGAGAACCTCTGCATCACGACGGGGACGCCGATGCCGCGGCTATATGTGGTCGAGGACGCCGCGCCGAACGCCTTCGCGACCGGGCGGAAGCCCGAGGAAGCGGCGATCACCGTCACCACGGGACTGTTCGAGCTGATGACGGATCGTGAGCTCGAGGGCGTCCTCGGTCACGAGCTCGGCCATATCCGCAACTACGACATCCGGGTGTCGCTCATCGTGTTCGGCCTCGTCGTCGCCGTCGGCATCCTGGCCGACATCATGCTCCGCGTCGCGTTCTTCGGCGGGGGCCGGCGCAACAGCAACGGGAACGGGCAGGCGCAGCTGCTGTTCCTCCTGTTCGGGGTGGTCGCCGCCATCGTCGCCCCGCTGCTGGCGGGTGCCGTGCAGGCGGCGATCTCGCGGCAGCGCGAATATCTCGCGGATGCCACGAGCGCCCTCACCACCCGCGACCCCGAGGGTCTCGCGTCCGCCCTGGCGAAGCTGGAGGAGTACGGTCGCCCGCTGGCCAAGGCGAACACGTCGATGGCGCATCTCTGGATCGCCGACCCGCTCCGTCCGAACGCGCTGGCGCGACTGTTCGCGACCCACCCGCCGATCGCGGACCGCATCGCGCGGCTCCAGAAGATCGGCGGGTCGTTCTAGCGGACGGCGTCGTCGGTGCCCCGCGCTACGGTCGACTCATGGTGCTGACGCTGAGTGCCGCTCAGGCGCGGCGCATCGCCGTGCGGGCCCAACTCCTCACGGCCGACCGCCCCGGCGACATCGTCGAGACGATCGACGGCGTGAACGTCGTGGGCATCGACCCGACGTCGGCGGTCGCCCCGTCCGCCGACCACATCCTCTGGAGCAGGATCGGCTGGCCCTACCAGCACGCCGATCTCGTCCGCGCCGAGCGTGTCGAGCGGGCGGTGTTCGAGTGGCGCGGCTTCTACCGGCTCATGGACGACCTCCGGCTGCTCCTCCCGGAGATGCGGGCGTCCCCCGCCTCCGCGAGCGCCCGGGACTGGCTGACCGCCAACGGGCGCTTCCGCCGCGATGTGCTCGATCGGCTGAGGGACGAGGGTCCGCGGCATGCGGCGGAGATCCCGGACACCGCGCAGGTGCCATGGCGATCCACCGGCTGGACGAACAATCGCAACGCGACGCAGATGCTGGAGATCCTCGTGAGCTGCGGGGACGTGGCGGTGTGGGGCCGTGACGGCAAGGGGCGACTGTTCGATCTCGCCGAGCGCGTGTACCCGAGCGACGTGGAGCACCTGAGTCCGGATGACGCGGCGCGCGAACGGGCGGAGCGGCGACTCGGGGCCCTGGGGATCGCGCGGGCGAAGGGTGTCGCCCAGCCTGGTGAGCCCATCGACGTGGGCGACGTGGGCGTGCCTGCGGTCGTCGAGGGCGGGGAGGGGGAGTGGCGCGTCGATCGGATGCTCGTGGACGACGGGGCGCTCGAGGAGCCGTTCGCACCTCGCACGGCGCTGCTCTCGCCGCTCGATCGGCTCGTGTTCGATCGCGAGCGGCTGCGGCAGCTCTTCGGCTACGAGTACGTGCTGGAGATGTACAAGCCGGCGGCGAAGCGACGGTGGGGATACTTCGCGCTCCCGATCCTGCACGGCGACCGCCTGATCGGAAAGCTGGACGCGAAGGCCGATCACCGCGCCGGCGTGTTCTTCGTGAAAGCCGTCCACGAGGACGTGCCCTTCGACGAGGCGACTGCCGCGGCCGTCCAGGCCGAGATCCATGCGCTCGCGCGCTGGCTCGGGCTGCAGCCGCGGGGAGCGATGGACGACTGATCCGAGGGGTCCGACCGACAGCCCCCCTTCGAGCCGCTGACGACCGGGAGGTCGTGCTCTCAGGTCAGAGCAGCGACCTCCGCCTCATCCACGCCCGGGGCGTGGTCGCTCGATGGCGCGACGTCCGCCTCGGCACGGGCGTCGTGCCTCGTCGCCTCGGGCATGGCGGCCACGAGATCGTCGACGGCGTCGCCCCACCCGGAGACCGAGATCGTGTCGAGCTGCTGCCAGGTCGCCGCGATGCGCAGCTCGTCGGCGAGTCGGGCTGCGGCATCCGCAGGACGGCCGTGCTCCCACCACGCCGACTGGACGAGCAGCGTCGAGCGCCGCCGATCCGCCTTCAGGTCGACGCGACCGACGAGGTCGTCGCCGATGAGCACGGGCAGCGAGTAGTACCCGAAGCGCCGCCGGGGGGCCGGCGTGTAGATCTCGATGCGGTAGTCGAAGTCGAACAGTCGCTGTGCACGATCACGGAACCAGACGACCGGGTCGAACGGCGTCAGCAGAGACGCGGCGTCGACACGGCGGGGCAGAACGGCATCACGGTGCACCCATGCTTTCGCGGGACGCCCCGCGCTCGTCCATCCTCGGACGGTCACGGGCACGAGCTCGCCCGCATCGACCAGGTCGCCGATGGCCTCGGTCACCGCACGGCGGTCCTTGATGCGCCAGTAGTCGGCGAGATCGGACGCCGTGCCCACGCCGTACGCGCGCGCTGCGCGCCGGATCAGCTCGCGGATCGCGACCTCGCGCGGTTGCGGCCTGTCGAGCACCGCTGCGGGGATGACGTGCTCGGCCAGCGCGTAGCGGCGCTCGAACCCGCGGCGGCCCGCGATCGCGACCTCGCCGAAGAGGAACAGGTACTCGAGCGCGTTCTTGACGACGTCCCAGTCCCACCAGGGCCCGCGTCGTGCCGCTTTGTCGGTGTGGTCGATCTCGGCCGGACGGAGCGGACCCCGACGTGCCAGCTCGTCGCGGACGGCGTCGACCACGTCGCGATGTGTCTGGAACCAGCCGTCGGCCGCCGTGCCGTACTTGGCTCGCAGGTCCTCCCGGCGGAACTCGAACAGCGCCCAGTCATCGACGGGGATGAAGGCGGCCACGTGCGCCCACGACTCGACATAGGCGGGCCGCCGGGCGAACAGCAGCCGATCGAGGGCGGCGGTGTCGTAGGCACCGAGGCGCGAGAACAGGGGCATGTAGTGGGAGCGTGCGAACACGTTGACCGAATCGATCTGGAGCGTCCCCATCCGCTGCAGGGCGATGTTCAGCTGTCTCGTACCCACCGTCGTGGGCCGCGCCTGTGCGAGGCCCTGCGCGGCCAGGGCGATGCGACGGGCTTCGGCGACGGACAGGGTCTGCTTCATCCGGTCGAGCGTAGCGGGGGCCCGCGACATCCGACGCGTCGCGGTTGCGGCATGCGCCCCGTCCTAGACTGACCTGATGGTCGACTCCGACGAGAAGCCCCGCGGGTCGTTCCGCGACATCCTGCGGCAGCGCACCGTCACGAGCGAGACGGCCTCTTCCGTGCCGCACGGTCTGCGCGTCGCGACGGCGTACTCGTGGCGTCTGCTGGTCGTGGCCGCCGCGATCGCACTCGTCATCTGGCTGGTCATCCAGCTCAAGCTCCTGGTCATCCCCCTGCTCATCGCCATCCTGATCTCCGCCCTCATCTGGCCCGCGTTCGCGTGGCTGATCCGGCATCGCGTGCCGCGCTGGCTCGCCATTGTCATCTCGATGCTCGGCACGATCGCGATCGTCACCGGCCTCGTGTGGCTCGCGGTGTGGCAGATCACGCGCCAGTGGAGCTCCGTGCAGGCCAAGACGGTGGAGGGCATCGATCAGCTCCGGCAGTACCTCATCGACGGACCGCTGCACCTGACGCCGTCCCAGATCGACGGCTTCCTCTCGCAGGCGGGCACCTTCCTGCAGCAGCAGGCGTCGCTCCTGTGGTCCGGCGCGCTGGCGATCGGCTCTACGGTCGGCCACGTCGCCACCGGCCTGCTCCTGACCCTGTTCATCCTGCTGTGCCTGCTCGCCGACGGCGGGGGGATCTGGCGCTGGACGACCCGCCTCTTCCCGCGCCGCGCCCGTGTGCCCATCGACGGCGCGGGTCGGGCGGGGTGGCTCACCGTGGTCAATTACGCGCGCACTCAGCTCCTGGTCGCGACGATCGACGCGATCGGCATCGGGCTCGGCGCCTTCCTGCTCGGCGTGCCACTCGCCATCCCCGTCGCCGTACTCGTCTTCCTCGGCTCGTTCGTCCCCATCGTCGGCGCCGTCGTCACGGGCGCCCTCGCGGTGTTCCTGGCGCTGGTCTACAACGGGTGGTGGATCGCCCTGTGGATGCTCGTCGTGGTCCTCGGCGTGCAGCAGCTGGAGGGCCATGTGCTGCAGCCGGTGCTGATGGGCTCGGCGGTGAAGGTGCATCCGCTGGCCGTCGTGCTCGTCGTGGCGGGCGGTGCACTGATCGCGGGCATCCCCGGCGCCCTGTTCGCCGTGCCGCTCGCGGCCTTCGTCAACGTCGTCGCCGTCTACCTCGCCCGTCGAGGATGGGAGACGGGCGGTCAGGCCCCCGACGCCGACCTCATCTGGAGCACGGTGCCACGCACCAGGAAAGGACGCGCATGAGTGCGCCCACCCTCGCAGACTTCGAAGATGCCGCGGCCGCTCTCCGCGGCATCATCGCGCAGACGCCGCTCGACAAGTCCCAGCACCTGTCCGAGATCCTGGGCGCGCCCGTCCACCTGAAGCTGGAGAACCTGCAGCGCACGGGATCGTTCAAGATCCGCGGGGCGACGTACCGCCTCTCTCGACTGACCGCCGCCGAGCGCGCGCGCGGCGTCGTCGCAGCCTCGGCGGGCAACCACGCGCAGGGTGTCGCGCTCGCCGCGCAGCAGCTCGGGATCCCCGCGACGATCTTCATGCCGCTCGGTGTGCCGGTGCCGAAGCTCCTCGCCACGCGCGGGTACGGGGCGGACGTGGTGCTCGAAGGTGCGACCGTCGAGACACCGCTGCGGCTCGCCGCGGAGTTCGCGGAGCGTACGGGCGCGGTGCTCATCCACCCGTTCGACCATCGCGATGTGCTCGTGGGCCAGGGGACGCTCGGGCTGGAGCTCTGGGACGAGGTGCCCGACCTCGACACGGTCGTGGTCGGCATCGGTGGAGGGGGACTCATCGCGGGAGTCGCCGCGGCCGTCAAGGCACGCGCGGCGGCAGAAGGCCGCACCGTGCGCGTGATCGGCGTGCAGGCGGAGAACTCGGCCGCCTATCCCGCGTCACTCGCCGCCGGCGTGCCCCTCGAGGTGGCGACCACGCCGACGATCGCGGACGGCATCGCGGTCGCCCGCCCGGGGGACATCCCCTTCGAGATCATCAAGGATCTGGTCGACGAGGTGGTCACGGTCAGCGAGGACGACATCGCCCGTGCGCTCCTCGTGCTCCTGGAACGTGCCAAGCAGGTCGTCGAGCCCGCGGGGGCGGTGGGTGTCGCGGCGATCCTCGCCGGCAAGGTGCATGCGTCCGGGCCCACGGTGACGCTGCTCTCGGGCGGGAACATCGATCCGCTGCTCCTCCAGCGCGTGGTCGCGCACGGCCTGGCCGCCTCCGGACGCTACATGACGCTGCAGATCCCGCTCCCTGACCGTCCCGGCCAGCTCGCGCGGGTCTCGGAGCTGCTGGCGCAGGCCGGTGCGAACGTCATCGAGGTCCTGCACACGCGCCACGGTCAGGGTCTGCAGATCAGCGAGGTGATCCTGCAGCTGAGCGTCGAGACCCGTGGCGAGGACCATCGCGCCCACGTGCTCGACACCCTCGTCGCCGCCGGCTTCGCGCCGCGGGTGGCCGCCGACTAGCGCTCGGCAGTCGCGCCGGGGTCACTGCCCCGAATAGGTCTCGACCTTCACGATCTCGACCGAGATCTCGCGGCCGTTCGGCGCCGTGTACGACGTCGTCTGGCCCTCCTCGAGGCCGAGGATCGCGGCACCCAGGGGCGACGCCTCGCTGTACACGTCGAGCTCGCTGTTGGCGGCGATCTCCCGGCTTCCGAGCAGGAAGACCTCTTCGCCACCCGCGACGGTCGCGGTCACGACGGTGCCCGGCTGCACGACGCCGTTGCTCTCCGGCGCCTCGCCGACCTTGGCGTTCTTCAGCAGACCCTGCAACGTGCGGATGCGCGCCTCCTGCTTGCCCTGCTCGTCCTTCGCGGCGTGGTAGCCGCCGTTCTCCTTGAGGTCGCCCTCTTCGCGGGCCGCTTCGATGCGCTTCGCGATCTCCTCACGGCCCGTCGTCGAAAGGTGCTCGAGCTCGGCGACCAGGCGGTCGTAGGCCTCCTGCGTGAGGAAGGTCTCCGGGGCATCGCTGGACACGTCGTCTCCTTCGATCGATGGGGGATAAGCCGAGACGCCCCGGCGCTTGCCAGGGCGTCTCTCGATTTCGTCCGGTCAGCCTATGCCACCCAGCAGGAGTTCACCAAACCCGTCGTGGCCTCTCCCACGGTCGGGATGGTCTCCGCGTAGGCGACGCTGTGGGTGGCGGATGCGGGGTAGCGCACGATCTTCCAGCCGACGATGCCGTGCTCCTCGTCGTCGGCCTCCAGGGCGCACACGACGGTGGATCCGATGGGCGCCGTGACCTGGAAGCGGAGGGAGACGCTTCGCGCATCCGGCACCGTGTAGCCGGTCGCGGCCGCGTCCACCGACGACGATGAGTTGGCGAAGGTGAGCCAGGTGACCCCCGCCACCGCCGCGGCCACGAGGATGCTCGCAACGATCCAGGTCGTCGCTCGCGCACCCCGCGAGCGACGGCGGCCGTAGCGCTCGTCGAGCATCTCCTGCGTCGTCATCTCGGCTCCGTGGGGGCAATAGGCTGGAACTCCAGGCTATGCGCTCCGGCGCGGAACGAGGACACCATGCACGCTGCGATCGCCGCGCTCGCGGCTCTCGCCGCCACTCCGACCCCGAGCCCCACTCCCGTCGGACCCGATCCGGATCTGGTCTCCCCTGGTCCCTGGGGCTTCGTGGCGATCGCGTTCATCGCCGTGGTGGTCGTCCTGCTGATCTGGGACATGATGCGCCGCATCCGCCGTGGCCGCTATCGCGACCAGGTCCGCGAGGAGCTCGACGCCGAGGAGCAGGCGGCACGCGCCGTGGAGGCGAGCGATGTCGACGACCAGGATGTGGACCCGGCTCAGGACGACGAGCGGGACTCCGACCCGGGTCGCTGAGCCGTCGGTCAGCCGGGGATCCCGAGGGACGGCGCGACCGGACGGAGCGCGATGATGAGGCACGCCGTCCAGTGGCACAGGAACGCCAGCACCGTGCACAGGTGGAAGATCTCGTGGAAGCCGAAGGCGCCCGGCCAGGGATTCGGTCGCTTCAGCGCGTACACCACTGCGCCGCCGGTGTAGAGGAGCCCGCCCACGATGACGAGGATCATCATGGTGGCGCTCGCCTGGAAGAGGGGCACGATGTACATGACCGCGGCCCATCCGAGCAGCAGGTAGAGTGCGACGTAGAGCCAGCGAGGGGCGTTGATCCAGAAGATCCGGAAGAGGATCCCGAGCAGCGCGCCGCTCCACACCAGCGACAGCAGGAGCACGCCCTGCTGCGGTGCGAGCGCCAGTACGGCGATCGGCGTGTAGGTGCCCGCGATCAGCAGCAGGATGTTCGCGTGATCGATGCGACGGAGGAGCGCCTTCGTCGAGGGCTTCCAGTCGAAGCGGTGGTAGAGCGCCGAGTTGCCGAACAGGAGGAGGGAGGTGGCCATGAAGACGGCTGCCGCCCACTTGGCCGGGGCGCCGTGCGCCAGCACGATGAGCACGATCCCCGCGGCGATCGCCACCGGGAAGGTGCCGGCGTGCAGCCACCCACGCCACGTCGGCTTGATCTCGGCCGTCGCATCGACCGCAGCCGCCTCGAGCAGAGGCAGTTGCGGCATGTCCGCGCCCTCGGACGGGACGGGGCGTCGTTCGGGTCGGCCGCTCACGTCCTGAGCCTAGGCGCATCGCCATGCCCGAGGTCGTACATATCGATGAGGGAGCGCGCGACGGTACGTTAGTGGCGTGACGTCTGCGCGGCCAGCCGGGGGGAGAGGCCCTCTCTATCGGCTCTACATCAACCGGCTGCGACGTCGACTCCCCGCGGAGAACGTGCCGAGGCACGTCGCCATGATGATCGACGGCAATCGGAGATGGGCGCGTCAGCTCGGCTATGCGTCCGCGGCGCACGGCCATCGCGCAGGCGCCGCCAAGATGCGCGAGTTCCTGCAGTGGTGCGACGACGTGGGCGTCCGGGTCGTGACGCTCTATCTGCTGTCCAACGACAATCTGCGCAAGCGCGATTCCCAGGAGCTCGCGGACCTCATCGAGATCATCGCGGAGCTCGCCGAAGGCATCTCGCGCATGGCCGATTGGCGCGTTCAGCACGTGGGCCGCAGCGACGGCCTCCCGCCCGAGCTCGCACGCGTGCTCGCCGACGCCGAAGAGCGCACCAAGGACCACACCGGGCTCCATGTGAACCTCGCCGTCGACTACGGCGGGCGTGGCGAGATCGTGGACGCGGTCCGCAGCATCATCCAGAAGCACGACGAACAGGGGGGCACCCTCGAGGAGCTCGCCGCGAGTCTCACGCCCGAGCAGATCGGCGAGCACCTGTACACCGGCGGTCAGCCCGACCCGGATCTCGTCATCCGCACCTCCGGAGAGCAGCGCCTGAGCGACTTCCTCGTGTGGCAGTCGGCGCACAGCGAGTTCTACTTCGTCGAGGCTCTCGGCCCGGACCTGCGCGAGGTCGACTTCCTCCGTGCGATCCGCGACTACGCGACGCGCGACAGGCGGTACGGGGGGTAGGAGCCGCGGAGCGGACGACGGCCCCGTGCCACAATGACACGGTGACGGATCTCGAGTCGTTTGCCGCTTCCTTCGACGCAGAGCCGGGATACCTCGACTGGGCTGCGTTCGGCCCGCTCTCTCGGGCTGTGCGCGCCGAGGCGCTGGCCGACCTCGAGATGCTCGGCACGGGGCGGCCGTCCGGCATCGAACTCGTCGCCACCCACGTCGACGATGCCCGTGAGCTGCTCGCCGACCTCCTCGACGCCGACGCCGACGAGGTCGTCCTCGCCCCCTCTGCCGCACACGCGGTCTTTCCGGCGCTGTGCGGGATCTCCGGCGGGCTCCTCGTCTCCCGGACCGACGCGCCCGCGCTAACCGTCGCCGCGGTGCGCGCCGAGGCGGTGATGGGAAGACTGCGGGTGGAGTGGATGGAGCCGCCGCACGGCTTCGTGTCGCCGGACGCTGTTCGCGAGGCGCTCACGGCCGAGACGGCCGCTGTCGCGGTGAGCCTCGTCGACCCGCGCACCGGCTACGTCGCCGACCTGAACGCGTTGCGCGAGGTCATCGGCGATCGACTGCTCATCGTCGACGACACGCAGGGGTTCGGGGTGACGGACGTCGACCACGAGGCCGCCGACGTCGTCTTCGGTGACGGATCGACGTGGCTGCGCGCGGGCCGTGGAACCGGATGGGGGCGCTTCGGCGCGCGTGCGGTGGAGCGCATCTCGCCCGTCCTCGGCGGAGGAGCCTGGGTCGCGGCGGAGGCGTCGTCGGACCCTCAGGCTGAGCCGGGCGCCTCCGCACAGGCGTTCGCGGCGCCTGCCGCCGACGAGCTGGCGGCGGCGCGTCTCGCCGCGGCACTCGACGAGGTCGGCGCGGTTGGCGTCTCCGAGATCGCACGTACCGTGGCGGAGCGCTGCGAGGAGGTGATGTTCTACGCCGATCGGTACGACATCCCCGTCGTGACGCCGCGTGATCCCGTGCACCGCGCGGGGATCGTCGCCCTCGAGCCGGTGCCCGCCGACGTCGGGCCGCTCGGGGCGGCACTCGCGAACCACGGCGTCACCTTCACGGCCCGCTCGGGGCTCATCCGGCTCTCGCCCCACGTCGGCACCGGTGAGGACACCATGCAGATGCTCGGCGACGCCCTCGCCGCATTCGCGGCCGCCCGGGTGTGGTGATCCGCCCCACACTCTTCACACGCCGTTAATCCGAAGGGGGCGTGTCGAGAGGGCCGGCGGCCGTCCCGGGGACATACGTTCGTCGCATCGGGCAAGGCGCCCGGTCGAGTCGGCCATCCGGATCGCGACTCGTGGCCCTCGGTCGACTCGTGAGAGCCGGGAGAACATCCCGGGTCGGGAGCGGGTTGTGACCACACGAGCACCACAGCAGCGTCGGCACCTCGAGAGCATGGGTGAGGAGTTCGAGCAGGAGGAGGACCTCCGGACGTACGTCCTGGACACGTCCGTCCTGCTCAGCGACCCGAGAGCGTTCTTCCGCTTCGCCGAACACTCCATCGTGATCCCCGTCACGGTCGTGACCGAGCTCGAGGGCAAGCGCCACGACCCGGAGATCGGCTACTTCGCCCGTCAGGCGCTGCGGCACCTGGACGAGCTGCGCGTGGAGCACGGCCGCCTCGACTTCCCGGTCCCCGTCGGGACCGGCGGCACGCTGCGCGTCGAGCTGACGAACACGGACGCCTCGGTGCTGCCCGCGGGCATGCGGCTCGGCGACAACGACACGCGGATCCTCGCGGTCGCCATGCACCTCATGCAGGAGGGGCAGGACGTCACCGTCGTGTCCAAGGACCTCCCGATGCGGGTGAAGGCCGCATCGCTGGGCATCACGGCCGAGGAGTATCTGGCGGAGCAGGCCGTCGACTCCGGGTGGACCGGCATCGCCTCGCTCGATCTGTCCGGCGACGACATCAGCGACCTATACGAGTCCGAGATCGCGGTGAGCGACGACGTGCGCGGGCTGCCCGTGAACACCGGCCTCGTCATCCACTCGGAGCGCGGATCGGCTCTCGGACGGGTCACCGGCGACGGCGAGTTCCGTCTCGTGCGGGGCGACCGCGAGGTGTTCGGGCTCCACGGGCGCAGCGCCGAGCAGCGCATCGCCATCGACCTCCTGCTCGACCCGGACGTGGGCATCGTCTCGCTGGGCGGCCGTGCCGGCACGGGCAAGTCGGCGATCGCGCTGTGCGCGGGGCTCGAAGCGGTACTCGAGCGCCAGCAGCAGCGTCGCATCATCGTGTTCCGCCCTCTGTTCGCCGTCGGCGGCCAGGAGCTCGGCTACCTCCCCGGCGACCAACAGGAGAAGATGGGTCCGTGGGGGCAGGCGGTGTTCGACACCCTCGGGTCCGTCGTCTCCGGGAATGTGATCGAGGAGGTCATCGCGCGCGGCCTGCTCGAGGTGCTCCCGCTCACCCACATCCGTGGCCGATCGCTCCACGATGCCTTCGTGATCGTCGACGAGGCGCAGTCGCTCGAGCGCAATGTGCTCCTGACCGTACTGAGCCGCATCGGACAGAACTCGCGCGTCGTGCTGACCCATGACGTGGGCCAGCGCGACAACCTCCGCGTGGGCCGTCACGACGGGATCGCGTCCGTCATCGAGACGCTCAAGGGTCATGACCTCTTCGGCCACGTGACGCTCATGCGGTCGGAGCGCTCGGCCATCGCCGCGCTCGTCACCGACCTCCTGGAGGCCGGCGAACTCGCCTGATCGATCGAACGGACGGCGTCGGGAGAGCCTCCCCGGCGCCGTCCGTTCGTATGCGCACGCATCTGTATGAGAAGAGTCTCATGCGGCGTCCGGCTGGTTCTCACATAGGCGGTGCACCATGGAAGGCAGCGGGGCAAGGACAGCCATGCCCGGAAGGAGTCACGCGTGGACGCGCGCAAAGCGATGGCCATAGGCGGGGGAGCGACCGCGGTCGCGACGCTCGCCGTCGCCACCGCGATCGCCTGGACCAGCGCGGCTGCACTCTCCGACAGCCCCGGCGCCCCCCTCGCCGCGGCAGCTGTCGTCGTTCCCGCTCCCAAGGTCACGTCGACGGCGTCCCCAGCGCCGCCGACGGCGACCCCCACTCCGGTGCAGACGCCGGTGACCGTTCCCGCGCCTGAACCCGGCATCGTCGAATCGCACCCCGCACAGCACACGACGAGCGGAACCACCGCCTCCCACGCTCCCGCTCCGTCGACGCCCGTCAAGACGACGGTGCCGCGGAGCGCACCATCTGCGAGTACGCCGCCGAAGGGTGACTCGGACTGGCGCGCGTGGGAGCACGCGCGCGAGCTCATCGCGAAGGCCGTCAAGACGGGCGACTGGAACGAGGTCCGCGCGTGGGCCCGTTCGCTCGGGTGGAGCGACAAGCAGATCGACGCCTGGATCGCCCTGTGGAAGGCGCGCTACGGCAGCGGCCACACGGGCTTCACAGCTCCCACCAGCACGGTGGGTCAGAAAGCCGGATCGGTCCCCAGCACCGATTCCGGATCGAAGAGAGAACAGCCGCTCTATACCCCGAATTGACGGCGGCTGACCGGGTCGGAGTCCCCCAGCTTCGCACCCGCCCCAGCCCCCGACGCCCCCCAGCGTCGGGGGCTTTTCTCTGTGCGCGGAAGTGGGCTCGCCCTACTCCCAGCGGTACCCGGCGCCGCGGACGGTGGTGATGCGGTCGTGCCCGAACTTGCCGCGCAGGTACCGCACGTAGACGTCGACGACGTTCGAGCCGGGATCGAAGTCCAGGCCCCAGACGCGGCTCAGCAGCTGTTCGCGGCTGAGCACCTGCCCGGAGTTGCGCATGAACTGCTCCGCGAGCGCGAACTCGCGCGCCGAGAGATCCACCTCGCGTCCGTTCACCGTCGCGCGACGCGACAGGATGTCGAGCGTGACGTCCCCCTGGACGATGGACACCGGGCCCGTGGGCGTCGTCTCTCGCAGCCGGGAGCGCACGCGGGCGAGAAGCTCGTCGAACTTGAACGGCTTCGGCACGTAGTCGTTGGCTCCGGCATCCAGCCCCTGCACGGTGTCCCGGGTACTGGTGCGTGCGGTGAGCATGATCACGGGGACGGCGGACCCCTGTCCGCGGAGGTTGCGGAGGACCTCGAAGCCATCCATCCCCGGGAGGCCCACGTCCAGCAGCACGAGGTCGATGTCGCCGGCGAGGACCGCGTCGAGCGCCTCGAGGCCGTCCTCGATCACGATCGTCGCGTATCCGGCGGACTCGAGGCCGCGCTGCACGAATGCGGAGATACGAGGCTCGTCCTCCGCGATGAGGATGCGTGTCATCCAGATGCCTCCCGTTGCATCACGACGTCGCCCGCCCGCACCGGCGCGGGCAGTTCCGCCGCCCCGACGCGCAGTGGCACCTCGATCGTGAAAGTGGCGCCCCCTCCGGGCGTGTCCGTCACGGTGCACGCACCGCCGTGGGCCTTCGCTATCGCCTCGACGATCGCCAGCCCGAGTCCCGATCCGCCGACCGTGCGCTTCCCGTGCGCCCTGTCGAAGCGGCGGAAGATGCGATGCCGCAGGGCCGCCGGGACTCCAGGGCCATGGTCGCGCACCCAGAGGCGCACCGCGTCCGCGTCGACCTCGCTGCCGATCTCGACGGGCGTGTCGACGGGCGTGTACTTCTTGGCGTTGTCGGCGAGCTGCAGCCACGCCTGGAGGAGCCGGTCCGGATCGCCGTAGACCGTCCCCTCGCCGATCGCCTCGATGCTCCACGTGTGGTCGGGTATCACCGCGACCAGCTCGCCCACGCGGCGGGTCAGCTGGGCGACGTCGATGTCGCCCATCGTGAACTGCTCTCCGCCCTCGACCGTCGCGAGGAGATCGATGTCCTCCACGAGGCGGGTCATGCGGTCGAGCTCGGCGAGCCCGATCTCACGGGTCGTCTCGACGTCCTGGACGTCACTGACATCCATCATCTCGAGATGTCCGCGGACGATCGTGATCGGGGTCTTGAGCTCGTGCCGGACATCGTCCAGGAGCTGGCGCTGGACGTCGACCGAGCCCTCGAGGCGGTCCAGCATCGAGTTGACGGTCCTGGTCAGATCGGAGATGTCGTCGTTACCCTGCGCGGGGATGCGGGCGCCGAGGTCGGCCAGGGTGATGGAGTCCGCCGTGTCCCGCAGGTGCCGGATGGGGGAGAGGAGCCGACCCGCGACGAACCACCCCACGAGCCCGATGGCCGCGAGCATCGCTGCGGCGGCGATCGCGTACGTGATCACGGAGGTGGTGACGGGCTGCAGCTCGACGTCGAGGTTGACCGCGCGGATGTACACGCCCTGATCGGGGTCTCCGGTCATCGAGACCGGGATCGCGATGTAGCGCAGCGACCCCTGGTCGGTCACCGCCGTGCCGACGACCGTCGCCTTCGCCGCTCGCGTCTCGCTCACCGCGCGGGTGATCAGCGCCGAGTCGCCCGAGATGTCGAAGCCCGACAGGGTCTCCGGCCGGTAGCGCGCCTCGCCGTCGACCACGGCGACCGAACCCTCGTTGCGCGCCGGCACGAGCCGGGCGACCGCAGCGTGGAGGTAGTCGGCGACGGACGTGTAGTCGTCGATGTCGAGGTCCTCCGTCGCAGTGGTGGTTCCGTTCGCGCCGGGCTTCACGGCGTCCTGCGACGATCCTGCGACGGTGCGAAGGCTCGCGACCTGTGCGTGGAGTCGCGCATCGACGTCGGCCAGCACGCGCTCGCGCTGCACGACGAAGGTCACGCCGCCGACGACGGCGAGACCCACGCACGCGACCGCGAGGATGGCCCCCAGGATCCGTGTGCGCGCCGAAATGGGCTTGGGCGTGCGTTCCACGCTTGAATTATGGCGCCAAGCGGCTGTGAATCGGCAGCGCGAGCCCCCGGATCAGCCAGGGTGTGTCATCGAGAGCAGGTCGAGCTTCTCGTCGAGCTGCTCCTCCGTGACCTCTCCGCGGGCGACATAACCCAGGTCGACGACGGCTTCGCGGATCGTGATCCCCTTCGCCACGGCGTGCTTGGCCACCTTCGCCGCCGCCTCGTAGCCGATGACCTTGTTGAGGGGAGTGACGGTCGACGGGGACATCCCGGCCAGGGCCGCGGCGCGCTCGAGATTCGCGGTGAGACCGTCGATCGTCTTGTCGGCGAGCACGCGCACGGCGTTGGAGAGCAGGCGGATCGACTCGAGGAGGGCGGTGCCCATCACGGGGATCGCGACGTTGAGCTCGAAGGTCCCGCTCGCGCCGGCCCATGCGACGGTGGCGTCGTTGCCGATGACGCGGGCGCACACCATGAGCGTCGCCTCGGGGACCACCGGGTTGACCTTGCCCGGCATGATCGACGAGCCCGGCTGCAGGTCCGGGATGTGGAGCTCGGCGAGACCCGTGTTCGGCCCCGAGCCCATCCAGCGCAGATCGTTGTTGATCTTGGTGAGCGAGACCGCGATGGTGCGCAGCACGCCGGATGCCTCGACGAGACCGTCGCGCGCCCCCTGCGCCTCGAAGTGATCCTTCGCCTCGGTGATCGGCAGCTCGGTCTCGGCCGCCAGAAGTGCGATGACACGCTGGGGGAAGCCGATGGGGGTGTTGATCCCCGTTCCGACCGCCGTCCCGCCGAGCGGCACCTCTCCGACCCGGGGGAGGGCCGTCTGCACGCGTTCGATGCCGAGCCGGATCTGCCGCGCGTAGCCGCCGAACTCCTGGCCGAGCGTGACCGGCGTGGCGTCCATGAGGTGGGTCCGGCCCGACTTCACGGCGTCCTTCCACAGCTCCGCCTTCGTCTCGAGGGCGACGGCGAGGTGGTCGAGGGCGGGGATGAGGTCGTCGATCAGCGCCTGGGTCACCGCGATGTGCACCGAGGTCGGGAAGACGTCGTTGGACGACTGGGATGCGTTCACGTGGTCGTTGGGATGCACGGGCGAGCCGAGCGAGCGCGTCGCGAGTGTCGCCAGCACCTCGTTCATGTTCATGTTCGACGATGTCCCCGAGCCCGTCTGGTACGTGTCGATCGGGAACTCCGCGTCGAAGCGGCCGCTGCTGACCTGGTCGGCCGCGTCGGCGATCGCATCGGCGACCGCCGGGTCCAGCACGCCCAGCTCCTTGTTGGCGAGCGCCGCCGCCTTCTTGATCCGTGCGAGCGCAGCGATCTGGGCGGGCTCGAGGCCGTCGCCGGAGATGGGGAAGTTCTCCACGGCCCGCTGGGTCTGCGCACCGTAGAGGGCGTCCTTCGGCACGCGGACTTCGCCCATCGTGTCGTGCTCGATGCGGTACTCGGTCTCGGTCACTTCTTCGTCCCTCCTGGTGCGGTCGCGCCGCCGGTCGTCTGCTGTCAGGATCCCGTGACGGTCACGGGCCCCACGATGACGTCGGGCACCGCGGTGCCCTCTTCGAGTCGGTAGTTCGCGCCGACGATGCCGAGCCGCCCCGCCTCGACGGCCTCGGAGATCACGTCCGAGGAGTGCATGAGCTCGGCGACGGTGTCGCGCAGGTGCTCCCGCCCCACGAGCTCCGCATCCACGGTCTGCGGCGTGGCCCCCGCGCTCGCACGGAGCACGCGTCGCACCGCCGGCACGATCGGAGCGATCAGCCGCCAGATGTGCGGCGGGAGCGGGGGCGCGTCCTCACCGGTGCTGTCGATCGCAGCGCGCACGGCACCGCAGGCGTCGTGGCCGAGGACGACGAGCAGCGGCACGTCGAGGACCGCCACGGCATACTCGAGGCTGCCGATCACGGAGTCCGAGACGACCTGGCCTGCGTTGCGCACGACGAACAGGTCGCCCAATCCCTTGTCGAAGATGATCTCGGCCGACAGACGCGAGTCGGAACAGCCGAACAGCACCGCGTGCGGACGCTGGCCGGCCGCGATCTCGTGTCGTCGCTCGACGTCCTGGCGGGGGTGGCCGGGGACGCCGGCGACGAATCGCTCGTTGCCCTGGCTCATCTCATCCCACGCCTGCTGCGGGGTGAGGCGGTCTTCGGTCACTTCGACTCCTCGCGAAGATCACGGATCTGGTCGGACAGGCCGCTGGCTGCGACGGCAGCGGTCTTGGCATCCGTCATTCCGTAGACGAGGATGCGGTCGCGCCTGGCGTCGGTGCCGATCGCGTAGCTCACGTTGCCGGCCCGGGAGGGGTCGGCGATCGCGTAGCGGGTCCAGACGATGCCGTCGATGTCGACGGTCCCGTCGGATGCCGCCCCCGACAGCAGACGCGCATCCCACGCGGAATCGGCGTCGAAGCCCTGGGACACGCGCAGGTAGCCGTTCGCGCCCGTCGCGTAGACCACGGTCCAGGTGGGGGTCTGGTCACCCGCCACGGCGGCCGAGTTGACCTGCCATGAGGTCGGCACGCTCGGGACGATCACGGTGCGGCCGTAGGACGACTCCGCGTCCTTCGCCACCGCGGTGACATCGATCGCCCCCTGAGCGGGAGGGTTGCCGCGCGGTACGGCGAGCACGATGATGAGGACGACACCGAGGGTCGCCAGCAGCGCTGCGACGAGATTGCGCACTGTCTGGCTCGAGCGGTAGACGCGCGAGGACTCCGCCTTGCGGGCGGCCGTCTCGTCGGGGGTCTCCGGACGTCCGAGTTCGGCGACGATCCGGGGCGCTGCGGCCATCATGCTCCCACGTCCTGTGGCGCTGACTTCTCCCGCGCGGCGTCGAGACGACGCTTCGCGCCGAGCAGCCATTCCTCGCAGCGGGCGGCGAGAGCTTCACCGCGCTCCCAGAGCGCGAGCGACTGCTCGAGAGTCGGCGCGCCCTGTTCGAGCTCCGCCACGACACGGACGAGCTCGTCGCGCGCCTCTTCGAACGACAGGGAGGCGATGTCGGCCGCGCCCGCGCTCGAATCCGTCATGGTTCCAGTCTAGGCGCGGCGGGCGGCCCGCCCGACTCGGCGAGCTCGCCGCGGGACACCGTCGCGATCGACCCGCGGTCGACCGTGACGACGACGGCGGTGCCCGCCGGCGCCTGCGCGGCGTCGCGGAGGATGACGCCGTCGCCGAGGTGCGCGATCGCGTAGCCGCGGGCGAGCGTCGCCCCCGGCGAGAGCGCCCGCAGGGACGCGCGCAGTTCGACGATGCGACGCCCCTCGCGGTCGTTGCGCCGCTCCACCGTGTCGCGACCCCGCGAGGACAGGAGCCAGACCTCCTGCGTACGACGCTCCAGCAGCGACTCCGGCTCGCGCAGCGACGGACGCGAGCGCAGCTGCTCGAGCTGAGCGATGTCGTGCGACACGCGCTGGGTGAGGCGGGTCGTCAGGCGCGAGCGCAGCTGCTGCACGATGGCCCGCTGCTCGCCCACGTCCGGCACGATCCGCTTGGCGGCGTCCGTGGGCGTCGATGCGCGGAGGTCGGCGACGTCGTCGAGGAGCGGGTGGTCGTTCTCGTGACCGATCGCGCTGACGACGGGCGTGGATGCGGCAGCCACCGCCCGCAGGAGACGCTCGTCGCTGAAGCCGAGGAGCGTCTGCGGATCCCCGCCGCCGCGGGCGATGACGATGACGTCGACCTCGGGGTCCGCGTCCAGCGCCTTCAGCGCGCCGATGGTCTCGGGCACGCAGCGATCGCCTTGCACGGCGGCGTGGATCGTGCGGAACCGCACCTGCGGCCAGCGCAGCTCGGCGTTGCGGTGCACGTCCTTCTCGGCATCCGATCGCTCGCCGGTGATCAGGCCGATGCAGTGCGGCAGGAACGGGATGCCGCGCTTGCGCGCCGGATCGAACAGACCCTCCGCGCGCAGCTGGGCGCGAAGGCGCTCCAGGCGTTCGAGCTGGTCGCCGAGGCCCATATGCCGCATCGCCGAGACCGTGAAGCTGAAGTCGCCGGCCTTGACGAAGTAGTCCGCCTTCACGCACGCGACGACGTGGTCGCCGGGCTTGAGGTCGTCGGGCAGGCGCTGGAGCGTCTTGGACCAGAGGCGGAACGAGATCGTCGCATCCGTCGCGAGGTCCTTGAGACGGCCGAAGACGTTGCCGCCGCGCAGATTCCACGACGTGATCTCGCCCTCGACCCACACCGAGCCCCACTTGTCGATGAAACCGCGGATCGTGTCGTTGAGCCGCGCGACCGAGGTGGGCGCATCCGGAGAAGATTCCCGCGGAGGCACGGAGTCGGCGGGCGGCGCCTGCCCCGGCACGACCTCGGGTCGGAACGTGGTCATGAGGTCCCTTCCGCAGGCGCTCTCAGGCCGCGCACCGTGACGCGCCCGTAGAATCAGGGGGTGAGCACCCCCACCGTCAGCCTGCCCGTTCCCCGCGTCCCCGGCCGACGCGGGCGGCTCCAGGATATCCCGGTCGACGGACGCAAGCGGGTGCTGCTCGCGTCCCCGCGCGGGTACTGCGCGGGTGTGGACCGCGCGGTGGTGGCTGTGGAGAAGGCGCTGGAGCGCTTCGGAGCGCCCGTGTACGTCCGCAAGCAGATCGTGCACAACATCCACGTGGTGACCGAGCTCGAAGCCAAGGGCGCGGTCTTCGTCGACGAGGTCGACGAGGTGCCGACGGGCGCGCACGTCGTGTTCAGCGCCCACGGCGTGTCGCCGGCCGTCGTGTCCGCGGCGGCTGAACGGGGCCTCCAGGCCATCGACGCGACGTGTCCGCTCGTGACCAAGGTGCACCGCGAGGCCGTCCGCTTCGCGCGCGATGACTTCGAGATCCTGCTCATCGGTCATCTGGGCCACGAGGAGGTCGAGGGGACGGCCGGGGAGGCTCCCGAGCACGTCACGATCGTGAACTCTCCCGAGGAGGCCGACACGGTCCAGGTGCGCGACCCGGAGAAGGTCGTATGGCTGTCGCAGACGACCCTCTCGGTCGACGAGACGATGGAGACCGTGCGGCGTCTGCGACTGCGGTTCCCGCACCTGCAGGACCCGCCGTCTGACGACATCTGCTATGCCACGCAGAATCGCCAGGTCGCGATCAAGAAGGTCGCGACGGACGCGGAACTGGTGATCGTTGTCGGCTCGGCGAACTCCTCGAACAGCGTCCGTCTCGTGGAGGTCGCGCTCGAGTACGGCGCCAAGGCCGCGTACCGCGTCGACTACGCGAGCGAGGTGCGGCAGGAATGGCTCGACGGCGTGGCGTCCGTGGGGGTCACCAGCGGGGCATCCGTCCCCGAGGTGCTCGTGCAGGAGGTGCTGGACGATCTCGCGGGCGCGGGCTACCGCGACGTCGAAGAGATCCGCACCGCCGAGGAGGACCTGATGTTCTCGCTCCCCAAGGAGCTCCGCCAGGACGCCTCGGGCCGCCGCGACGAGCGCGCCCTCGGCGGCCGGGACCGGACCTGAGCGCCGCGACCCGGGGGGCCGTGCCGGCGCCCGCGACTAGCATGGGGACATGACCGTGCCGCCGTCCGACCCGTCCGGCGCGGGCGATCCGCGGCCGCGACCGCAGTACGGCGAGTACGCCAGTCCGGAAGAACAGCGCGCGCGCATGAAGCTGCCGCCGCCGCCCGTCGCACCCCCGGCTCAGACACCGATGGCGCCCGCGGTCCCGCCGCCGCCGATCTGGGGCGCGCCGTCGCCGACGGCTGCGCGCGCGGGGCATCCGGTCGACCGCGTCGTCACGATCGCGCTGCTGGCGTACGGCGCAGTGAACGTCGTGCTCTCCATGTTCTCGTTCTTCGACCTCCCGGCCGCCGCGACGAGCATCTATCGCGTGATGGGCATCACGGGGGACTTCACGAACGTGGAGGCCGCGCGGGGCTGGGGCATCGCCGCCGCGGTGGTCCTGCTCCTCGGGTACGTCGGCACCGCGCTCCTGGCGGTGCGCACGCTTCGGCGCGGCCGCATCTCCTGGTGGATCCCGCTCGTCGGCGCGGTCGTCACGTACGTCGTGGTCTACATCTGCATCGCCGTGCCGCTCGTGGGCGACCCGGCCTTCATGCAGTACGTCACGAGCCGATAGGACGGCCGATGTCGCCGAGCCGGGCCGCGTACTGCGACCGGCCGGGTGCTGAACCGAACCGCCGCGCATCTCGTGCTCCTGACGAGGGGGTGGCGGATGCCGCAGCACGATGCTGAGCCGGAGGGAGCCCGGTCGGACGGATTGCCGTCGCGCGCCGGGCAGGGAGACGAGCGCCTCGCCGCGCTCTACGAGGCGCACTCCCGACCCGTCTGGCGCTACGTGGTGAGTCTGACCGGTGATCGGGCCGGCGCAGACGACGTCGTCCAGGAGACGCTCCTGCGAGCGTGGCGCACTCCGCGCATCATGGCGCAGGATCCGTCGACGACGCGGGCCTGGATGATCACCGTGGCACGCCACCTGGTGATCGACGAGGCGCGCAGCGCCCGGCGCCGGCACGAGCAGCCGGTCGCCGAGCCGCCCGAGCGGGCGGCCGCCGATGAGACCGACCGGCTGTTCGAGGCCATCCTGATCGAGGAGGCCCTGCGCACGCTGAGTGCAGAGCATCGCGCCGTGATCCTCACCGCGTACTACCGCGGTCGCAGCGTCGCCCAGACCGCCGCGGAACTCGACATCCCGGAGGGGACGGTCAAGTCGAGGCTGCACTACGGACTGCGTGCGATGCGTCTCGCGCTCCAGGAGAGGGGAGTGACCCGATGAACCCCGAACACGCACGCTATGCCGACTGGGACGCCGCCTACGTCCTCGGGGCGCTGTCGGCAGACGACCGGCGAGAGTTCGAGGCGCATCTGGAGGCGTGCCCTGACTGCCGTCGCGCCGTCGCGGAGCTCGCGCCGACGGTCGCGCTCCTCTCCCGTGTGGCCGTGGGCACCGTGGAGGCGATGTCCGAGGAAGACGATCTCGCGGGAGAGGCGGCCGCGCGGGCCCAGCTGCTGTCCCTCGACCGCGCCCGGAGCCGTCGCCGTCGCCGCACGTGGTGGATCGGCGCCGTGGCCGCGGCGGCGCTCGTCATCGCGGGGGTCGGCACACCCGTGACCATCGCCGCCCTCAACCGGCCGACCGCGTCCTTCGCCCTGCAGGACGTGGGCGACGTCGCCCTGAAGGCGTCCGTGGATCTGACGTCGGTGGCATGGGGAACGCGCATCGATCTCGACTGCCGGTACCCGACGGGATCGTGGGAGGGCGTGCCACGAGAGGGATGGACCTACGTGCTGGCCGTCGTCGGGACCGACGGGTCCACCTCCTCGGTGTCGACGTGGCGTGCAGGTCCGGGTACCACCTCGCGCCTCAGCGCGGGCACGGCGCTCGACGTCGACGCCATCCGCTCCGTCGAGATCCGCACGACCTCGGGTGCGGTGCTGATGCGCTACGACCTCGCCGAGACGGGCTGAGACCTCCGGAGCGCTTCGGCGAGATGACGGAGGCCCCGGCGTGTCGCCGGGGCCTCCGTCTCGTCGCTCCGCGCGTCGTCAGGACAGGCTCTTGCCCGCCGATCCGAGCTCGTGCGTGGCCTCGACGACGCGGGCCGCCATCGCGCTCTCCGCGATCTTGCCCCACGCCCGCGGGTCGTAGGCCTTCTTGTTGCCGACCTCACCGTCGATCTTCAGTACGCCGTCGTAGTTGGAGAACATGAAGCCGGCGACCGAGCGGGTGAACGCGTACTGCGTGTCGGTGTCGATGTTCATCTTGACGACGCCGTTGGAGACGGCGAGCGCGATCTCCTCGGGGGTCGAGCCGCTGCCGCCGTGGAAGACCAGGTCGAGGGGCTTGGCGCCGGTGCCGAACTTGGCCTGGATCCCCTCCTGGATCTCGCCGAGCAGCTCCGGCTTGAGCTTGACATTGCCCGGCTTGTAGACGCCGTGGACGTTGCCGAACGTCAGCGCGGCGATCCAGCGACCCTGCTCGCCGAGCCCGAGCGCCTCCACGGCCTTGGTGACATCGCCGACCGTCGTGTAGAGGGCGTCGTTGGTGCCCTCGTGCTTGACGCCGTCCTCTTCGCCGCCGACGACCCCGATCTCGACCTCGAGGATCGCGTTGATGTTCTTGAGCCGGGGCAGGAGCTCCTTGGCGATCTCGACGTTCTCATCGAGGGGCACCGCCGACCCGTCCCACATGTGCGACTGGAAGATCGGGTTGCGACCGGCCTTGACCTCTTCCTCCGATGCCGCGATGAGCGGCAGGACGAAGTCCTCGAGAGCGGGCTTGGGGCAGTGGTCCGTGTGCAGCGCGACGGTGATCGGATAGTTCTTGGCGACCTCGGTCGCGAAGCGCGCCATCGCGAGCGCGCCGGTCGCGCGTGCCTTGACGGTGTGGCCCGCGAAGTAGTCGGCGCCGCCTGTCGTGACCTGGATGATGCCGTCGGACCCCGCCTCGGTGAGGCCCTGGAGGACGGCGTTGATGGACTGCGAGCTCGCGACATTGATGGCGGGGTAGGCGAAGCCGCCCGCCTTGGCGCGATCGAGCATGTCTGCGTACTGCTCAGGGGTGGCGACGGGCATGTATCCGGCTCCTTGGTCGTGGCGGGTTCGATGCTCACTCTAGCGAAGGGCGGCCCGCGGGCACGGGACACCGACCTCGGCGACCGGCGTCCTGACCGGGGCGAAAGAAGTGCCGAACCTTCTGCCGCAGCGCACCGCCCAGCCGCTGTGGCGAGGGACCGCGTGGCTAGGCTGAGCGCATGGTGAGCCTTACTGCCGACATGAGTCCGCTGCATCCGGATCGCAATCTCGCGCTGGAGTTGGTGCGCGCCACCGAGGCGGCGGCGATCCGCGCGGTCCCGTTCATCGGGCGGGGGCAGAAGGAGGCGGCGGATGGCGCGGCCGTCGACGCCATGCGGGCGTTCCTCACGACGGTGAGCTTCGACGGCACGATCGTCATCGGGGAGGGGGAGAAGGACGCCGCCCCGATGCTGTTCAACGGCGAGCACGTCGGCAACGGCTCGGGGCCGCAGTGCGATGTCGCGGTCGACCCGATCGACGGCACGTCGCTCACGGCGGCCGGACGCAACAACGCCCTGTCCGTCATCGCGGTGTCCGACCACGGAACGATGCTGGACGCGTCGAGCGTGTTCTATATGGACAAGCTCGTCACGGGTCCGGAGGGTGTCGGCGTCGTGGACATCCGCCTCCCGATCGGCGAGAACATCCGCCTGCTCGCGAAGGCGCTCGGCAAGCCGGTCGACGAGATGGTGGTGTCGGTGCTGCACCGGCCGCGTCACGACCAGCTCATCGAGGACATCCGCGAAGCCGGGGCGGGGACGCGCCTGATGAGCGACGGCGACGTCGCGGGCGGGATCAACGCCGCCCGCCACGACGCGCGCACGGACATGTGCGTCGGAGTCGGGGGCAGCCCGGAGGGCATCGTGACCGCGTGCGCCATCAAGGCGCTCGGCGGCCACATCCAGGGTCGACTCTGGGCTCGGGATGACGACGAACGGCAGCGGGGCCTGGACGCGGGGCTGAAGCTGGACGGTCACGTCTATGAGGCCGATGACCTCGTGAAGGGCAAGAACACGATCTTCGTCGCGACAGGCGTCACGGACGGCCAACTGGTCGCCGGCGTGCGCCGCGAGGGGGGCTACGTCTACACGGAGAGCGTGGTGCTCCGCGGTGCCTCGGGCACGATGCGGCGCATCTCTTCCGACCACCTCGTCGCGAAGTGGCTCTGATCGGTAACGCCATTCTCATGTGACTCGTGTGACGAATGAGACACGAGTTACATGTAATGCAGGCAAACCCCACCTCGCTCTGGCAGAATCGACGCGGTTGTCGACGGTGACGACACAGCATCACAGCAACGCACCGAGGGGACTGAGGATGAGCGCATCGATCGGCGGAGCACAGCCCCGCACCGGCGCACACGCGGTGGTCGCGGACGCGCTCGCCCGCACCGGCATCCCTGCCGGCGTCGAGACGGACCCTGCGCGACGACCCGACGTCCTCTTCCGGGTTCGCCGCGACGACGGACATCAGATCAGCGCGTGGTGGATGGTGGGCGCGTTCGTCCTCGTGTCCAGCGCCGTCATCGCCCTCCTCAGCTTCATCCCCGGCGGTCACTAGTCGGAGCGATCCGCTCCCGCACCTCGCCGACGTCGGCGGCGAGGTCGCCCGGTTCGAGCGTCGGGAGGAATTCCTCGGCCGTCAGTCGACGCACGCTCTTGTCGATCAGTGCGGGGGTCGGCAGCGCGTCGAGCCGGGTCTGATCGATGCCCGGGAATCGGCGCGCACTGACCAGGACCCGCGACTCGAGAGAACCCGTGAATCGGTTGTAGCTGTCGACGGTGCGCTCGATCGCGCGGCGCAGATCGTCCGCATGACCGGCCAGGCCCGAGAGCCGACCGTACAGCTCGTTCCCGAGGTCGAAGAGCGTAAGGGCCTCCTGCGAGACGTCCTGCTGCGTCCACGTGTATGCCACGGTCTTGAGCACCGCCCACAGGTTGACGGGGGAGGCGAGGGCGATGCGCTTGCCGAACGCGTAGTCGAGCAAGGACGGATCCTCCTCGAGGGCGGCCGCGAGCAGCGATTCGCTGGGAATGAAGCACACCACGAACTCCGGGCTCGACGCGAGCCCGGCCCAGTAGGCCTTCTTCGCGAGCGCGTCGATGTGCGCCCGGACGGCCTTCACGTGCCGATCGAGCAGACGTCGCCGTCGCGCGCCCTCCTCGCCGGGGGCGGTGAGCGGGATCGCGCTCGCCTCCAGGTAGGCGTCGAGCGGCACCTTGGCATCGACGGCGAGCGCCTTGTCGCCGGGGAGCCGGATCACCATGTCGGGGCGGCCCGCACCGGCATCCGATGCGATCGCGGTCTGCGTGTCGAAGTCGACGTAGCGCGTGAGCCCTGCCGCCTCGACGACGCGCCGCAGCTGCGTCTCGCCCCACACACCCCGCGTGGCCCCTGAACGCAGTGCGCCGGCGAGCGATTCCGTCGTCGCCCTCAGCACCTCGTCGGTCTCGTGCGCGCGGCGCAACTGCTCGACGAGCGCCCCATACTGCGTCTGCCGGTCGCGCTCGAGGTCGTCCACCTTCCGCTGCATGCTGTCGAGAGACTCCCGCACCGGCTCGATGGCCCGGAGCAGAGTCTGCTCGCGTCGCTCGCGTTCCTCGCGGAGGGCCTGGTCGGCTCGCGCCTGCCCGGCGAGGTCGCGATGCAGGAGCTGCTGCTGCACCAGCTGAGCGCGGAGGGCCTCGGCCGTGGTCTCGGCCGCGCCGGCGCGCTCCGCGAGCGCCACCCGCTCCCGCCCCGCCCGTTCGACGCCGCGGGCTACGCCGCCGATCCAGCCCCCGAGCGCGCCGAGCGCGAGGCATCCGATGCCGATGAGCACGATCGAGACTGCGTCCATGGTCCCAGCCTGCACCGCGCTTCCGACATCGGGGGCGAAGCCGTCACGCAGCGGCGAAGACCGGCTCCGTCTGGCGCTCAGCGGTGCGGATGCGGCTCACCTTGAGGGCGTGGACGTACGCCAGCTCGGAGATGTCGTCCACCCCGGCGCGTCGGGCGGCGTCGATCATGATGTGCGCGCAGGCGAGCGCGTCAGCCGCGGCATCGTGGTGGGGGAACTCGCCGAATCCCGCCTCGGCTGCGACGAGGGGAAGGCGATACGACGGGATGTCGTACGTCTTCCGCGCGACCTGCAGGCTGCAGACGTATCGGTAGGGCGGGCACTCGTCACCGGTGGCCTCGCAGGCGCGGCGGATGACCGTCATGTCGAAGCCGGCGTTGTGGGCGACGAGGACGTCCGCGCCCGCGAACGCCGCGAGGTCGCCCAGCTGCTCGCTCCAGCCCTTCGCGCCGACGACGTCCTCGGGGCGGATGCCGTGGATGCGCACGTTCAGATCGAAGAAGCGGTCGTGGCCCGCCGGGGGACGGATGAGCCACCCGGCGCGCGCCACGACCCGACCGTCCCGCACGCGGGCGAGCCCGACCGCGCACGCGGACGCGTTGCTCGAATTCGCCGTCTCGAAGTCGATGGCGGTGAAGTCCAGGGGCACACGCTCAGCGTCGCGCCGGGGGGTCCGGAGGGTGGCGAGGCGCGCCGGGACTCCGCGGATTCGGCTCTGCCGTGCCGGGCGCCGCTCTCGAGACCGGGAATAGGCTCGAGACATGGCCGATCGCGAGGAGATGTCGCTGTCCTTCGGTGCCGCCGCCGGTGCCTACGAAGCGGGGAGGCCGGAGTACCCGGCCGAGGCGGTGGCCTGGATGCTGGAGCCCGCGCGCTCCGGATCTGACGCGCCGCGCGTCGCCGACGTCGGAGCCGGCACGGGCAAGCTCACGCGCGTGATCGTGGGGCTCGGCGCACAGGTCGTCGCTGTCGAACCGGACCCCGGGATGCTCGCCGTCCTCCACGAGGCCGTGCCCGGCGTGCCCACGTTCGTCGGCAGCGCCGAGCAGCTGCCCTTGCCCGATGCGGGGCTCGACGCCGTTCTGCTGGGCCAGGCGTGGCACTGGGTCGACCCTGAGGCGGGCACGGCGGAGGCGGGGCGCGTGCTCCGTTCGGGAGGCGTGCTCGGGCTGATCTGGAATTTCCGGGACGATGACGAGCCGTGGATCGCACGGATGACGGCGATCATGCACGACAGCACCGCGGAGGCGATGATCGCGGACGGCGGTCCGGTCGTCGCCGGTCCGTTCGGTCCGCTCGAGACGCGCAGCTGGCGGTGGCGGCGGGCAATGACCCGCTCGGCCCTCGAGGACATGGTCCGCTCGCGCAGCTATGTGATCACCGCCGGGCCGGACGAGCGCGCCCGCATCGAGTCCGGGCTGGCGGCGCTCTTCGACGAGGTCGGGGCCGTCGGCGACGCGCTCGTCGACGTGCCCTATGTCACCCACGCCTACCGAGCCGTCCGCGCCTGACGACGGTGCCGGGAGGAGCCCACGTAGACTGGACTCCCGTGGCTCTCACCATCGGAATCGTCGGTCTGCCGAATGTCGGCAAGTCCACCCTCTTCAATGCACTGACCAAGAACGACGTGCTCGCAGCGAACTACCCGTTCGCGACGATCGAGCCCAACGTCGGGGTCGTGAGCCTGCCGGATCCACGGCTGGCGACGCTCGCGGAGGTCTTCCACTCCGAGCGCATCCTGCCGGCGACGGTCTCCTTCGTCGACATCGCGGGCATCGTCCGCGGCGCGAGCGAGGGGGAGGGCCTCGGCAACCAGTTCCTCGCCAACATCCGCGAGGCGGACGCGATCGCCCAGGTGGTCCGCGGTTTCACGGACGACGACGTCGTGCACGTTGAGGGCGGGGTGAATCCCAAGAACGACCTGGAGACGATCAACGCCGAACTCCAGCTCGCCGACCTGCAGACGCTGGAGAAGGCGATCCCGCGCATCGAGAAGGACGTGAAGACCAAGCGGTCGGATCCCGCGGTGCTGGCCGCCGTCGTCGCCGCCAAGGACGCGCTCGAGCGCGGCATCCTGCTCTCGCACTCCGGACTCGACCTCGCGCCCATCCGTGAGCTGGGGCTCCTCACCGCGAAGCCCTACATCTACGTCTTCAACGTCGACGAGGCGATCCTGACGGATGATGCGGCCAAGGCGGCGCTCGAGGAACTCGTCGCGCCGGCGCACGCCGTCTTCCTCGACGCGAAGATCGAGTCGGAGCTCATCGACCTCGACCCGGAGGACGCCGCGGAGCTGCTGGCGTCGACCGGGCAGGCGGAGTCCGGACTCGATCAGCTCGCCCGCATCGGGTTCGACACGCTCGGGCTGCAGACGTACCTCACGGCGGGGCCCAAGGAGGCGCGCGCCTGGACGATCGGCAAGGGGTGGAAGGCGCCGCAGGCGGCGGGTGTCATCCACACCGACTTCGAGAAGGGCTTCATCAAAGCCGAGGTCATCTCGTTCGAGGACCTCATCGACGCCGGATCCGTCCTGGAGGCGCGACACCGCGGCAAGGCCCGCCTCGAGGGCAAGGACTACGTCATGCAGGACGGCGACGTGGTGGAGTTCCGCTTCAACGTCTGAGACACCCGCGGGCGTTCACCAGCCGAAAGAGCCGGGCGACCCCTTGAAGGGCCCGACGACGGCCTTGGTGATCCAGCCGCCGTAGAAGCCGCCGGGCTGCGGGACGACGATCTCACCGTCGACGGTGCACTCGTCCATCTGCTGCGCGTAGACGGCGACGCGGTCTCGCAGCGGCTCGAAGCCGGGCGACGGATGCGGGTAGTTCCAGGCGGCGGCGGAGCGCACCTCGTCTCCACCGCGCACATCGAGATACCGGGCGGTGCCCTTGAACTCGCAGAACGACGAACCGTCGGCGTCGACCAGAGCGCCGGGCGCGAAGTCCGCCATCGGGAGGTAGTAGACGGGCGGATGACTCGTCTCGAGGACGCGGACGGCGTCTCTCGTATCGGCGATGAGCTCGCCGCCCAGACGGATCGAGACGTTCGCGGGGACGTGCTCCACGCGCGGCGGCCGCGGGTAGTCCCACACGGACTCCTGTCCCGGCGCGGGGATCTCGGGTCGCGGTCGAGGCACGTGTCAACTGTACGTCCGCGATGCTCGACTGCGGTCGTGACCGCCGTTGAGCGGGCTGACTCTCGCTGCCGAGGAGCTGTGCTCCGCAGGGTGAGGCATCCGACGATCGTGCGCGCGATAGACTCGAGCGTCGCCATCGGCACGTCGCCGACTCCGCTCCGACCGGCGCATCCATCGCCTCGGTCGAGACAATAAAGCGTGTCCGATCGAAGCGATCACATCGCTGCGGGGCTCATGACATCCGCCACGAACGCCACGCGAGAGGACGCATGACCATGACGGACACCCAGATATTGGAGCCCGACGGACGGGCGATCTCGTTCGCCGAGGAAGGCAGCGGTCCCGCCGTGGTACTGATCCCGGAGCGTGGCCAGGAGGTCGGCGCGCTCGGGGGACTCGCTCACTCCGTCTCGATGGAGGACTTCCGTGTCATCCGCGTCGGCGCTCAGTCGGCAGGCGAGGTCGTCGACGTGATGGATCACCTCGGCATCGACCACGCGTGGGTCGGTGGGCACGCCTCCGGCGGCACGATCGCGCGCACGGTTTCTCTCGAGCACCATGACCGGGTCAACGGGGTCATCCTGCTCGGCGTGGAGGAGACGCAGACGGCGCTGGCGCCGGGCATACCCGTCCTCGTCATCCAGGGCACGGTCGACGATGTCACGCCCCCGGTGAACGGTGAGCGACTGCGGGCATCCGCCCCCGACCTCGTGAGCGTCGTGGGCATCGAGGACGCCGGGCATCTCTTCCCCTCGACGCACATCGGGGCGACGTCGTGGGCCATCGAGGACTATCTCGACTGGGACTAGGCGAGCCGCGCCGGGCGGATCTCAGCGTCCCTGGCGCTTCTTGTACGGCTTCGGCTGCCCCTTCACGACGGGGGCGCGTCCCTTGCCTTTCGATGCTCTCGCCTTCCCGCCCGCAGAGACGACCGGCTTCTCCGCCGCCTCGGGTGCATCGGCGATCCGCCGTCGTGCCTCGTCGAGCAGGAGGACACCCGCCTCGGTCAGCGTCCATCCGCTCGGGGAACGGGTGAAGAGGGGATGCCCGGCCTCGGTCTCCAGCCTGTCCATCGAGGAGTGGACCGAGCGCAGAGGGGTGCCGAGGGCCTCCGCCCCACGCGGAACGTGGACGCCGGCGTCGACGACGGCGACGAACCGCCGCAGGTCGGACACCCTCACGACAGCGCACCGATGCGGGCGGATCGACTCATGACTCCGAGCGTAACCGTCGGAAACGTGCGCACCGGCCGACCTCGCTCCTGTTAGCCTGGCCGCGCAGCGCACAGCGAGGCCTCGCGTTCCGTCCCGGAACACGCCTGCGAATCCGTTTCCGCGGAGTCGCGCCATCGCGGCTCCCGTTCCGAGGAGCACCCCGCATGGTCACCGTCACCCACGCCCACTTCGTCGGCAGCATCAATCAACCCGACGCCGAGTCGGTGTTCCGCATCGTCGCAGAGCACGTCGGCGACCGCGCCGCCCGGATCCCCGACGGTGAGGTGGGGGAGCGGTTCTACTGGATCCAGTTCCAGACGTTCCGCCTCGACGAGACCCCGGGGCTCGTGCGCGTCGGCGAGGAGCTGCCGTACAAGATCCGCGACATCTTCGACCTGCGCCCGTTCGCGCTCGACGGCACCGTCGCCGCCGATGATCTGCAGTTCCCGAACCTCGGCTATGCAGACGCCGCGATCGAGTCGTACGCCCGGTTCGCCGCCCTTCGCCAGAGCGGCGTCATCCCGGCGGCGGTGCGGTTCCAGGTCTCGATCCCGACCCCGGTCGGCGTCGTCGGCGCGTTCATCGTCCCCGACGACCGCGGAGCGATCGAGCCCGTCTACGAGAAGGCGCTGTTCGCCGAGGTCGCACGTATCGCGGACGCCATCCCGCACGAGGACCTGGCGATCCAGTGGGACTCCGCGGTCGAGTTCGGCATCCTCGACCGCGCCGAGTTCGGGGGCGTGCTCTTCAGCGCCGGGTGGGGCGACGACCTGCTGGGCGGAGTGATCGAGCGTGCGGTGCGCCAGATCGGGGCCGTGCCCGACGACGTCCCGGTGGGCTTCCACCTCTGCTACGGCGACGTCGAAGAGGCGCACTTCATCCAGCCGAAGGATGCCGGGACCCTCGCGTCCGTCATTCGCGGCGTCGTGGCGGCGGCGCCCCGACCCGTCGCCTGGTTCCACCTGCCGGTGCCGATCGAGCGTGACGACGCAGCCTACTTCGCGCCGCTCGCGGAGCTCGACCTGCCGGCGGGCACCGAGATCGAGCTCGGCCTCCTCCATCACGAGGACGGCGTGGAGGGTGCGGAGCGCCGGATCGCCGCGGCGGCGACCGTCCTCGACCGATTCGGCGTGGGTACCGAGTGCGGGTTCGGTCGGGGTCCCGCGGAGCGCACCGCGCCGCTCCTCGACCTGCACGCCGCGGTCGTCGACGCCCACCGCTGAGCCGCGAGCGCGGCCCGCCCGCTAGAGTCGCTCCATGTCTGCGCCCGATGCGTCGTCTCCGCACGCCGCGTATGACCGCTACGTGGCGCGTCAGGAACGTCGCGTGGGGTGGTGGGTGCGCGCCGGGCACATCGCCGCCTATGTGACTTTCGGCCTGCTCTCGATCGCCGCAGCAGCCCTTCTGATCGCGACGATCATCGATCTCCACCAACCTCGCGTCTGGGGGACGTTCACCATGCAGAGCTGCGAGCAGACTGCTCGACACGGATGCCGCCCCTTGGGCGTATGGAGGAGCGACGACGGTGCCATCGTCAAACACGACATCTATCTCGACGGCGGGGTGGGCCCGGACGGCACGAGCCGCGCGACCTATCAGCCAGAGGGGATCATCAACGACGACTCGAACAACGTCGTGCATGTGCCGGCATTCAGAGCGGCGGGCCCGCTCGTAGCAGGGGGTCTGCTCTTCGGGACCGTCGGCTACATCCTTTACAAAGCCTGGACCTGGGGCCATATCCCGATACGCCGGCGGGTCCAGGGACGCTCACCCAACGGGCGGCGAGCTGCGCGGAGATCTTGACTCGCGTCGCCACGGGAGCATGCCGCCGTGGTCAGCGGAACATCATCTTCTCGTACAGCGTCCGGCCCGTCACGTGGTCGTGCAGGTCGTCCAGGTCGATCGTGAGTTCGGCGTCGGCGTTGAAGTCGTAGTACATCGGATGCTCCGCGAGGTGCGCGAGGCGGGAGAGCCCGTGGTGCGGCGTTGACATGTCCAGCGATTCGATCAGTACAGGATCGGTGACGGTGAGCGAGATGGAGCCGCGCTCGCCGTGCCACGTCCATTCGAGCCGGCGGGGATAGGACTGGTCGCCGGGTCCTGGCACCTCGTCGCTGGTCGTGAGGCGCAGCGGGAGGAGATCGTCCGTGATGATCTGCTCGCCCTTGGCGAGGTAGAACGTCGGGATGTTGATCGCGCCGAGGCCGAGCAGCCCCTTCGTGGTCATCCGCACGTAGACGAGCGTGTAGTCGCCGATGTGCGCGCGCCCCCAGAACCAGTGGTCCAGGAACGAACCCATGAGGTGGTTGCCCCAGTTGTGGTCGTGGTACGCGCTGCCGGTGAGCTGAGTGGTGGCACCCTTCTCCGAGATGGTCGCCGTGACGCTCCCGTACGGGACCGGCACGACCCACGCGAGGTAGTGACGGCGCGCGGAGTCGAAGTACGACACGCCCGCGCCGGGTCGCCACGAGGGCGCGGCGCGCCGGATCGTCACGTCCGCGACGAGGTCGTCGCCCTCGACGTGCAGGGAGTACGTGTCCAGGTCCCCGCTGACGGAGTTCGGGCCGATGGTCACGTCGCACTTCTCGACCGATGCGTGGAAGCGGTCGGCGGGGAACACCGGCTCGAGGTGAACGCGCGATCCGTCGGGCAGCTGTCGGATGATGAGCACGGTCGGGGTGAGCGGCCCGGACGGGTCGGTGTGCGGCTTGTTGGAGAACGTGACGACCAGGGTCGAGCCGTCGTCGAACTGGCAGTCGAAGTACCACCACTCGAACGTGGAGTCGGCAGCCGCGGCGGCGCGGTAACCGTCCTCCCACAGCTCTACCGTGCCCGCCTTCAATCCGAGGGCGGCCAACCCCTCTGTCTGCGCCTGCGCCATCGAGGCGCGGATCTCGGGGGTGTCGGGGAGGTCGTGTGCCGTCATGGGTCACCTCTTCTGCGACGCGGGGTCGCGGCATCCGGGGGCGCCCGCCGAGGGTGCGGACACGGGGAGGCTATCGCCTCACCCTGGAGCGTTCCGGGATCGAATCGCCGCGCATCGTCGTCCGCGCGGGTTCGCCGATCAGGCGGATGAGTCCCGAGCAGCGAGATCGTCCAGGGAGTCGACGAGCCGTTCGACGATCTCGGCCGCCACCCGCGCGTCGCCGTCGTCCAGATCGTCGATGACGGCGACGAGGGTGGCGTGATGTTCGCCGTAGGATTCCTCGACGCACCGGATCGCATCCGGCGTCGGCTTCAGATAGTGCGCACGCCGGTCGGTCGGGTGTTGCACCCGGATGACGTAGCCACGTCCGACCAGCCGCTCGATCACGTTGGTGACCGTGGCGCTGGAGGTGTTCAGCATCACGATGACGTCCTTGGGGCCGAGATCACGGCCCTCGCGCTCGCCCTGCACCAGATACCGCAGTGCCGTGAGGTCGACGCCGGACAGGCCGGAGGCCCGCACCGCGCGCTCCGCCTGGAGCTGCTCCGAACGCCGCAGCTGGAGGAGGGCGTCACTGAGACGGCGCCCGTCGGGGCTCGCCGGCGGGCGGGCGTACAGGTGCTCGCCCTCGTGTCTCGCGACGCTCCGAGGCATCCGTCCCTCCCGTGGTCTCCTACCCTGTGCGCTCGGCTATCGCCCGCCGAGCCTCGGCGAGCGATCGGAACTCGCCGACGTACGACCGCATCTCGTCTCTCGCGAAGAAGCGATCCGGGTCGTGCCGTTCGATGGTCCCGAGGAACCGTCCTTCGGTGTTCCCGACCCAGAACCCGTCTTCCACCTCATGCCACGCCGCATCCGCCGGCGTCTCACCCGCGATGCGAGTGTCGATCATCGTCATTGCCGCTCCCGAGAGTACCGCTTGTCATCTGTGACAGCCACAAAATTGCACAACATCCGAATTAGTTTGGAAATGGGATTGACACAGCCTGTGTAAGACGTGTACTTACTTTGTGTGTAAGCGAAATCCGCGAACGGCAGTACACACGGTCCCCAACGTGCGCGAGCCGGGTCCCCAGCCCCCATCGCCCGCCCCGCGGATTCGTGATCCCCTCGGCCGCCCCATCTACCCACGGCCGTCGGGGGGATCACGATCGTCCGGGTCCGCCCCCGCGGGATCCGGCGCTGTGCACTCGCTCCTTCCGGTGTCAAGGCCGTCGCCATCGTGCGGCCGCCGACGGATGCTGGATGGACGAGGGGGAACATGTTCATCGCGGGTGAGAAGGTCCAGGTGAGGGGCGGACGGATCGGGACGATCCTGACGACCATGTCCGAGGGGCTGTTCATGAGGTTCGACTCCGGCACGTCGGAGGCCATGAACGTGTACTGGGTGCTCCTGAGCACCGGCGAGATCAGGCAGTACGACGAAGAAGTGCTGATGGAGCACTTCGAGGACGAGGCGCTCGACCGCCTGGCCCGCGACTGAGGCGAGAGCCTCCCGGGTCAGTCGACGCGGGTCTCGATCCGGGACCCTTCGACGCCCCAGGCCTTCGGTGTCGCGACGAGGTCCTCTCGGAGGTGTCGGGCGTATCCGCCGGGAGTCCGCCCCTGCTGGCGGCCGCTCGTCAGAACGCACGCGTCGTCCGAGGCGACGATGGTCGCCTCGGACGCGCGGAGTCGCGCGACCAGCCGCACGTCCTCGTGCTCGGCCGCGTCGTCGAACCCCCCGACGCGGACGAGCCAGTCGGCGCGGACGCCGAGATTGGCGCCGTGCACGTGCCCGTTCGCGACGCCGGGAGTGTGCCTGGCCAGCCACACCTCGATCTGGGCGGGCGAGAGATCGGCGAAGTCCGGCCGGACCGTTCCCACCATGGCATGGGCGCCGGCATCGGCGAGATCCAGCTGGTGGGTGATCCAGTTCGGCGGTACGACCGAGTCACCGTCGGTGTGGGCGGTCCAGACGCGCGTGAGCGGGACGGGGCCCACGTTGCGGAGGATCGTGCGCACGCCCGCGGCACGCGCGACCCCGACGCGGCGGGCCGCGACGGAGACCGTAGGCATGCGGTGACGCGCGGCGATGCGCGCGGAGCGGTCGGTGCAGGCGTCGAGCACGACCTGCACGCGGATGCCCTCCACGCGCGATCGGGCGGTCCTGGCGGCCCGACGGACGGAGTCGAGGCATCCCGCGAGGAGCTCCTCCTCGTCGTGCACGGGGATCACGACGGCCACGAGCGAGATCGCGGCGCTCCGGGCCGTCACGAGATCACCCCGGTCTCGCGGGCCACCGACGCCGCGAGCGGTGTGCGGGCGAAGACGTCGAGGACGAAGTCCTCCTCGATGTGGTGGACCAGGGGGCGGCTCAGGCGGCGCCGAACCAGGCGGCGGTGCACCGCGTCACCGGACTGGGCAGCGTTGGGAATCGGATGCCGCCAGTGGCAGGCCACGAGGATGCCGTCGTCCGTCGAGCACGCGTCGATGCGATCGAGCACGCGATCGAGTTCCGCTTCGGTCCAGTAGTAGCCGACCTCGGACAGGATCACCGCGTCGAAGGTCCCCGTGGGCCAGTCGTCGCGCGCATCGGCGTGGACCAGGTGCACGCCGGGCGTCCCGGCCAGCCGCTGCCGGGATGCCTCCAGCGCGTGCGCCGAGACGTCGACCGCGACCACCTCGTCGGCACGTCGTGCCAGATCGGCGGTGAGCGCACCCGTTCCGCATCCGAGCTCCAGCACGCGACGATGGCGCTCGCGGGGGAGACTCGCCATGAGGATGTCGCGCTTGCGCCGTTCGTACCAGCGGGTGTCGACCTCCCACGGGTCGGGCCGCCGGGCGTAGCGGTCATCGAACCACTCCGGCGTGGCGGCCGAGGACGGCGTCGGCCGCGGCCGGATGAACACCTCGGTGTCACGGGCGAAGTGGCGCAGCATCGCGGGATGCAGGATCGGCTCGTCGCCCGGCACCGCGGAGAGGGGGCCGGTCTGGCTCGGATAGCGGCGCAGCGCCGCGGCCTTCCGGGTCCGGTCCGCGGGAGCCAGGCGCAGCGCGCACCAGTCCGCCACGTCGACGTCGTCGGGACGCCCCCAGTGCCACAGCCAGACCGGGTAGCCCACGACCTCCATGTCCTTCGCGGCCTCCTCGCGCACGATCTCCCCGAGGACGCGGTGATCGCGGTGTCCGTCGCCCCACCACGTCGTGGCGACCAGCGTGGTGGCGGGATCCTCTGCGTCGAAGAGGGCTCGCACGTGGCGGCGCACGTCGTCGGCGGCTTCGCGCAGCCCGCCGTCGGGGAGCCCGAGGAAGCTGACGGCGCACCGCGGACCGAGCCGGGCGACGGCATCGACGACCTCGTGGCGGCGCTCGCTGCGCAGGTCGCGCTGCGTGGGGGAGTCCGGGTGGGATGCCTCGCCGTCCGTCGCGACGACGAGCGACACCGGGATGCCTCGTGCCGACGCCGCGGCGATCAGTCCGCCGGCTCCGAGGGTCTCGTCGTCCGGGTGGGCGGCGAACACGATCAGTCGTCGCATGTCGAGCGGCAGGTCGGGGACGGCGCGCCACGGCGCGGCATCCGCCCATTCGTCCTCGGACGTCCCCGGCTGGCGGTGATCGAACACGACGCTCATCCGCCGACCACCCGTCGGCCGATCCGCACCAGGTCCCGATGGGCGTGGTGCTGGCGGACGTACAGACGGAGGTCCGCCGTGCGGCGCGCGTACGCCTCGTCGGTCGTCAGCGGCGCGGGACCCAACGCCTGGTCGGCGATCGTCAGTACGTGCTCGACGCTCGAGGCCACCACGGCGCGGACGCGCTCGGCGAGCAGGCGGGGGTCACCGGCGTCTTCGTGGTCGATGCGTTGGGCGGCGTCGCCGAGCACGGTGCGCGCCGCCCAGACCGCCGTATCGGCATCGCCCAGCAGCATGAAGGCGATCTGATCGGCCTTCTCGCGGGCTGCGGCCGACCGGACAGCGTCCAGGACAGGGAGCACGCCTCCCCACCACACGGCGGCGACGCCGATCCCTCCCCAGGCGAACCCCGGACGGTGCAGGTACCACTCGTCCCCGCCGACGGCGATCGCCGGCGTCTCGACGAAGTCCACGGGAGCGCTGACGATCCCGCGCAGACCTCGAGCGACCCACGGCCCGGGGTGGGCGGTGACGGAGGGGTCGCGCAGCGACACGGCGAACAGCCGGCGGGTGGTCGCGTCCACCCAGGCCGTGACGAGCGCGTGGCTCAGATCGCGAGCGAGGGAGCACCAGGTCTTCGTCCCCGTGAGCGTCCAGCGGTCGTCTGCATCCCTCCGGGCGCGGAGGGGTTCGGCTCCCTCGGCGGCATACACGCCCCAGGCGGACTCCTCGTCGGCGCCGAGCGGGGCGAGAGCGTCGTCCTCGAGTTCGCCGGACGCACGCGCCTCGGCCAGGATCGCGAGCGCGTCCAGATGAGGTTCCAGCACCCTGGCTGCCCCGACGTCGTGCGCGGCCGCCGTCGCGAGCGCGCTCCACCGCTCCCACGTCCGGCCGTGCCCCGGCAGCGGAACGATGCGTCCCATACGCGTCGCCCAGTCCAGGGTCGCGCCGAGATGCGTTCCGAGCCCGACGACCCGCACGGCGGCCCGCCCGACCTCTTCGGCGACCGCGGACGACCGTGGCGACCGGGAGAGATCCGGACGGACGTCCGGGCCGGAGACGCTGGTCGTCACTTGGCGCGCGGAGTGCGGTTCTCCGCGCTGACCATCCACGACAGCTGCTCGATGCGCTCGAGGATGGCGTGGAGGATGTCCGCGCTGGTGGGGTCCTCCTCGTCGACGTCGTCGTGCACGTCGCGGCAGGTCGTGGCGACGTCGTCGAGACGCTCCGTCATGAGGTCGATGACCTCCTTCGTCGCGATCTCGCCCTGCGGGAACTCGGGCAGTGTCGTGGTCTCGGCGACGACGTCGCTGCGGCCGTCAGGCAGGGCGTGGAGTGCGCGCATCCGTTCGGCCACGGTGTCGGCGAACTCGCGCGACGCCTCGATGATCTCGTCGAGCTGGAGGTGGGTGTCGCGGAAGTTCGTCCCGACCACGTTCCAGTGCGCCTGCTTGCCCTGGAGCGACAGTTCGATGAGGTCCACGAGCACGCGCTGAAGGTTCTCGCTCAAGGACTCGGAGGCGGCGAAGCCGGACTCCACGCTGCGCTCGGCGGTCAGCTGCGCGCCGGATCCGCCTCTCGCGGCTCGGCGTCGGTTCTTGGTGGTGGTCTGTGTCGCCACGATCCGTCCTTCCCATCGGTCGCACGTCGGTTCGCGCGTCTGCGCGGATGATGACGTGCTGCCGACGCTAAGGCGCCGCGTGAGGAAGACGAAGGGGGTTGCATCCGGCGGCGGCGTCGGATATCCGCACCGGATGGGCGGTCAGGCGATCGAGGTGAGAACGTCGAGATCGTCCGCCGGGAGCGAGTTCGCCGTCGCTGTCACCGTCATGTCCCGCAGCGTGGCCCGACCGGAGAGGACGTTGAGGAACGCCGTGTCCGCGGCATCCCTGCCCGTGGCGATCCTCACCAGGGCGCTTCGGGGGGCCAGGGTCGTCGGGTCGACCACACGCCAGACTCCGTCGATGTCGGCCTCGACCACCGCATGGAAGTCCATCGGATCGAGTCCGGGCGCGTACACCGCGACGGTGCGCGCGGCGACGCCGCGGGCGCGCAGCAGGGCGGTGGCGAGATGAGCGAAGTCGCGGCAGACGCCTTCCCGCGCAAGCAGGGTGCTGACCGCCCCGTCCGTCGGCCTGCTCGACCCGCTGAGGTAGCGCAGCCGCGTCCCGACCCACGATGAGACGGCGACGAGCAGCTGCGCGGGATCGTCGAGGCCGCCGAACTCCGCCGCTGCCGTCGCGGCCAGCGCATCCGATTCGGCGTAGCGGCTCGGTCGCAGATAGGTGAACCGATCGACCTCGGTCACACGTGCGGGGGCACCCGCGCCGACGGCCGCCTGATACTCGACGGCGAGGCGGCCGATCGGCGCCTCGACGCGATGCAGCCGCGTGTCGTGGACGTCGGTGTACTCCGTGATGGGTAGGTCGCGGCCGTCGATGCGAGCCGTCAGCCGTTCGTCGCCGACCTCGTGCGCAGGCGAGACGGCGATCGCGAACACGAGCTCGGCCGGCTCGGTGATGTCGAGCATGAGCTGCGAGGACACGGTCCGGTTCATGAGCCCACCTTCGCACGGATCGCGCTCGTCGCGGACGCGGGCGGACGTCCGGCGCCCGTGGGAGGATGACGGCATGCCCGAGTCGCCAGAAATGCAGGCGCTCGCCGACCAGCTCGGTGCCCGGTTTTCCGGGCGCGTGCTGGAGGACGCCGACGTGCTGGAGTTCCGCGCGGTCAAGACGCGAGCGGCACCGCCCTCGACGCTCGTCGGCAGTGCGGTCACCGGCGTGGGTCGACACGGGAAGCACCTCGAGATCGTGTTCGGCGGTCGGCGTCTGGTCGTCTCGCTCGGGCGCCACGGCTGGGCGCGCCTGCTCGCGCCCGGCGAGGCAGCGCCCCCGGACGGCCCGCCTGCCCTCGCCGTGCTGTCCTTCGACGACGGGTCCACGGTCGCGCTGACGGATGCCGGCGGCTGGGTGTCGCTCGGGCTGTGGGTCGTTTCCGCGGCGACGGAGGTGCCGGCGATCGCCAAGCTCGGGCCGGACCCGCTCGACGCGTCCTTCGATCGCTCGGACTTCGATCGCGCCTTCGGTGGGCGTCGCAAGCAGGTCAAGGCGATCCTCCAGGAGCAGGAGTCGATCGCCGGCATCGGCAACGCGTACTCCGACGAGATCCTGCACACGGCGAAGGTGTCTCCCGTCGTCCACGCCTCGGCGCTGTCGCCCGATCAGCGTGATCGCCTGTATGCCGCGACCGTCGATGTCATGCGCACGGCCGCGGCGGCGCGGGCGGGTGTCCCGGCAGACCGCCTGAAGCAGGCGAAGGTCGACGCCATGCAGGTTCACGGCCGTGCGGGGGAGGCGTGCCCCGTGTGCGGCGGGGTCGTCCGCGAGTTCGCCTTCGGCGGCACGACGGCCGAGTACTGCCCGACGTGTCAGACGGACGGTGCGCTGCTGTGACGCGCTCGACCGCGGACCGGCGGCGACCGAAGATCAGAGATCGCTGAAGTCGTTACCCGGCGACACGATGGTACTCACCACACCGTCCGTGACGACCGCTTCGACGAAGATGCTGCCGGTCTGCCCGGAATGCGTCAGGGATGTAGTGCCCGGCACGCTCTTGCGCTGAGAGACGAAGAGTTCGTTGAGGCGATTCTTGTCGTCGGTGAAGCTGGTGTCCATCGTGGCGCCCGCGGCGATCACCTGCGCACGTGTCATCCCCACGGAGACTCCGTCGGAGGACCGCAGTGCGATGGCGCCCGAGTGCGCGGCCAGGAAATGAACCTCGACGTCGGATGAGCCGGCACCCGTTCCGAGGGCGAGACCATCCCATCGTGTGGTGTCGAACCCATAGGTCGAATCGTGCGATGTCGATGTCGGTGCACCGAGGACCTGCCGCACGAGCGCACCGATGTCGTCTCCCTCGTCGAGGTCTGCGCTGCCGAGTCGGTTTCCGTCTGCGTCCACGACCTCCAGCTCGGTGAGGGACAGGACCAGCGCCGCCGCCTGAGGGCTGGCGCTCGGGGATGGTGAGTTGCTCGCCGAACTCGTCGCCGAGGAGGTCGGCCCCGCGGGAGCGGACGCACACGCCGACAACGTCAGCACGGCGAGTCCGAGGAGTGTGGTCATCAGAGTCAGGCGACGCATACTGAGACGCTAGCGGGCCGGATGTGCCCGCGTCGCGCGGTGTGGATCACCATTGGCGAACGATCCCGGCCGGCCGCCCCGTCCTCGCCGCCCATGACCGGTCTACCATGGAGGGCATGTCGACATCGTCCCTCCCGACTCCCGCGCTCCAGCCCGTGACCCTCGCCACCGGTGAGGCGGGGCTCGTCCCGATCGTCGAGTCGGGTGCCTCGTGTTGCGGCGCCAGCTGCGCCATCGCAGAGTGACCGTCGCGGGCCACGCGCGGTGAGCGAGTCGCCGGCGGACGCGACCGCTCACGACCCGCAGGCCGGGACCGCGCGGGTCGCGCGCATCCTCATGTCGGAGGAGGCGGTCTATGGACTCATCCTCGTGTCGGGGATGATCGTCGTCAGCAACAGTGTCGTCGGCACCTCGGCCAACGCCCTCCTGTCGGTGGTGATCACCGTCATCGTCTTCTTCGCCGCGCACGTCTATGCGGGGACGCTCGCCCGTCTCGCCGCCGACGAGCACAGCGATCTCCGGTCGAGCGTCGCGGCGGCGGCCCGTCATTCCGAGGGTCTGCTGCTGGTCGCTCTGCTTCCGATCGCCGTACTCCTGCTCGGTGTCACGCACCTGATCGATGACGAGGTCGCCATCTGGGCCGCACTCCTCGTCGACACCGTGGTGCTCGGCGCGCTCGGCTGGATCGCGGTGGCGAAGTGGACGCCGCGCTTCTGGCCGCGCCTCGCCAGTGCCCTCATCACGGCCGCGTTCGGCCTGGTGATCACCGCGTTGAAGGCCGTCATCCACTGAGATCCGACGCGGAACCGCGGTGGATCACCAGATCGAGTCGGCTCAGTGGATCGCGGCGCCGTGCGGTGCGTCCTCCGGCTTGCGGATGAGGAACGCGCCGACGATGAGCGGCAGCGACACGATCGCGGCGATCAGGAACGCGGCCTGCGTCCCGGACGCGCTCAGCCCGCCGGAGCCCTCGCCGGATGACGCCGCGGACATCACCGTGATCAGAAGCGCGATGCCCGCAGCGCCTGCGACCTGCTGCACCGTGCCGAGGACGGCGCTGCCGTACGAGTAGAAGCGCGGCTGGAGGGACGCGAGCGACGCGGTGAACAGCGGTGTGAACGAGAGCGCGAGTCCGATCGACAGGACCGTCTGCGCGACGGCGATGAACCACACGGGGGTCGACGCGTCCAGCGTGGTGTACACCCACAGCAGGGCGCTCGTCACGATGGCGCCCGGCACCAGGAGGACCCTCGTGCCCCAGCGATCGTAGATGCGACCGATCACGGGACCGGCCAGTCCCATGGCGAGCGACCCGGGCAGCACGATGAGCCCCGCCTCCAGCGCCTTCAAGCCGTGGACGCTCTGCAGGTACAGCGGGAGCACCGTGATCGCCCCGAAGAACGCGAACGACATGACGGCCATCTGTGCTATCGACAGCGAGAAGTTCGCGGAGCGGAAGACGCGGAGGTCGAGGAGCGCGTCATCCTTGCGCTGCAGCCGGAGCTGACGCCACACGAAGAGGCCGAGCGCGACGCCCCCGATCGAGAGGGAGACGATGAGCGAGACCTGTGCCATCGCGTTCGCGGCCGCCGCGTCGGCCCCTGTGCCACCGGACTCGGCGCCGCCGATCTGGCTCAGACCATAGACGATGCCGCCGAACCCGAGGGCCGAGAGCACCACCGACGGCACGTCGATCGGCGCCCGCGTCGTCTCACCGAGGTTGTGGATCCATCGCGCTCCGATGACGAGCGACACGAGGGCGATCGGGAGCACGATGCCGAAGATCCACCGCCAGCTGAGGGTGTCGAGGAGGAAGCCGGAGAGCGTGGGCCCGATCGCAGGCGCGATCGAGATCACGATGCTCACTCGACCCATCATGCGACCGCGAGAGTGGCCGGGGACGACGTTCATGATCGTCGTCATCAGCAGCGGCATCATGATCGCGGTCCCCATCGCCTGGACGACACGCGCCACGATCAGCACCTCGAACCCGGGCGCGACCAGGGCCAGCAGGGTGCCTGCGGAGAACAGCCCGATCGCGGCGACGAACATCGCGCGCGTGGTGAAGCGCTGCAGCAGGAAGCCCGTGATCGGGATGACGACCGCCATGGTCAGCATGAACGCCGTCGTGAGCCACTGCGCGGCGACGGCGGTGATGCCCAGATCGACGATCAGGTGCGGGATGGCGACGCCCATCGTCGTCTCGTTGAGGATCGCCACGAACGCCGCCGCCAGGAGCAGCCAGACGACGCGCGCCTCCCTGCGGCCGAGTGTCGCGGGGCCGCTCGGGCCGGTGTCGACCGACTCCACCACGGGAACCGTGCCCGTGCCGGGAGTCGCATCTGTGGTTGCCATGGGGCGACTCCTCGGATCGATGAAGCGGGAAGATGCCCGAGCTGGGCGAACACTCAGGATAACGGCGGGGTGGGACATCGCATTCCCGCCGGCGTGCGACGATTCCGTCATGGCACCGCGCATCCGATCCACGGTGGCGGCGCGCGCCGTCGTCGGACTCGTCGTCGGCGTCGTCGTGGGCACCGTCGTCACGCCCTTCCTCGGGCTCGCGGCGGGGCTCCTCGCGGGGTGGGCCGCGCTCGCGCTGATCGAGGTGGTCTGGGTGCTGAGGATCGTCTGGCCGATGGATGCGGCTCAGACCAGGGCGCACGCGACGACGGAGGATCCCGGGCGGCGCACCGCACGCCTCGTCGCGGTGGCGGGGAGCCTGGCGAGCCTGGCCGCGGTCGGGGTCGTGATCGTGCAGACCCGGAACGCCCCGGCGGCCGTGTCCTTCGTCCTCGCCGGGGTGGCCCTGCTGAGCGTCGCGTCCTCGTGGGCCCTCATCCAGACCGACTACATTCTCCGGTTCGCCCACGTGTACTACGAGGAGCCGGTCGGCGGCATCGACTTCAACCAGGAGGCGGAGCCGATGTACACCGACTTCGCCTACGTGTCGTTCGGACTCGGCGTCGCCTATCAGGTGTCCGACACGAACCTCACGAGCAACGCCATGCGGCGCATCGTCATCGCGCAGACACTCATCAGCTACGTGTTCGGGGCGATCATCCTCGCCGCCGTGGTCAACCTCGTCGCCGGCCTCTGACCGGCGTCTCCGGCCGCGGTTAGGCTGAGCCGATGAGCATGCGCGGAGGCGGGGCGGGGGCCGGCTTCCGCGGCGTCGATATCCAAGCCCAGCGTCGGCTCAACGCGGAGGCGCCCGAGGTCGCGCACCTCGGCCGCCGCGTCGTGGCGCTGTTCCGCCCCTATTCCGGGAGGATCGTCGTCACGGGCATCCTCGTGATCGTCGGTGCGGCCATCGCCGTCGTCCCGCCACTGGTGGTCCAGCGCATCTTCGACGACGCGCTGTTCCCGGTCGACGGCGGCGGCGTCGACCTCGGGCTGCTGCTGCGGCTGGTGCTCCTCATGATCGGCCTGTTCCTCCTCTCGGCGGCGCTCGGGGTCGGTCAGACGTGGTTCACCTCCACGGTCGGCAACAGCGTCACCGGCGATCTACGGGTGCGTCTGTTCGATCATCTCCAGGCGATGGAACTGGGCTTCTTCACGCGGACCAAGACGGGCGTGATCCAGTCACGGCTGCAGAACGACGTCGGTGCGGTCGCGGGCGTCTTGACCAACACGGTCACCAGCATTCTGGGCAACGTCGTCACCGTGGTCGCCTCGGGCGTCGCGATGGTGCTCATCGACTGGCGGCTCACGCTCATCGCCGTCGTCCTCATGCCGGTCCTCGTCGTGATCCAGCGGCGCGTCGGACAGGTGCGGGCGCGCATCGCGGGCGAGACGCAGGAATCGCTCTCCGAGCTCACGACGATCACGCAGGAGACCCTCAGCGTCTCGGGCATCCTGTTGTCGAAGTCGTTCAACCGCCAGCGCTCGGAGTCGGCCAGGTACGGGGCCGAGAACCGCAACCAGGTGCGCCTGCAGGTGCGACGGGCGATGAGCGGCCAGGGCTTCTTCGCGGTGGTGCAGGTGCTGATGGCGAGCGTCCCCGCCGTCATCTACCTCGTCTCTGGCTATCTGATCGCCGGCGGGACGGGGGCGATCACCGCGGGGACGATCGTCGCGTTCACCACTGTCCAGGCCCGGCTCCTGATGCCGCTGATGGGACTCATGCGGGTCGCGCTCGACCTGCAGACCTCCGCCGCCGTCTTCGCCCGCATCTTCGAGTACCTCGATCTGGTCCCGGCGATCCAGGACGCACCGGGAGCCATCGACGTTCCGGCGGCCCCCGGCCCGGTCGGCCGTGTCGAGTTCCGCGACGTGGTCTTCCGCTATCCCGATGCGGCGGGCGACGCGCGCCCGACGCTCCGCGGCGTGTCGTTCGTCGCCGAACCCGGCCAGCACGTGGCGTTCGTGGGGCCGTCTGGCGCCGGCAAGACGACGGTGCTGTATCTGACCCCGCGGATGTACGAGGCATCCGGCGGCGCGGTGCTGTTCGCGGGGGAGGACGTGCGCCGGCTCACCCAGGAGTCGATCATCGACGCGGTCGGGATCGTGTCGCAGGAGACGTACCTGTTCCACGCGACGATCCGCGAGAACCTCCGGTACGCGAAACCGGAGGCGAGCGACGAGGAGCTGTACGACGCGTGCCGCGCGGCGAACATCCACCACATCATCGAGGGCTTCGAGCGCGGGTACGACACCGTGGTCGGGGAACGGGGCTACCGCCTCTCAGGCGGGGAGAAGCAGCGGATCGCCATCGCGCGCGTGCTCCTGAAGGATCCGCCGGTCCTCCTTCTCGACGAGGCGACTTCGGCCCTCGACACGGTGTCCGAGCGGGTCGTCCAAGAGGCGCTCGAAGCGGCGGCGCGCGGTCGGACGACGCTGTCCATCGCGCATCGACTCTCGACGGTGATCGGTGCAGACGTGATCCACGTCGTGGACGCCGGTCGCATCGTGGAGTCGGGCACGCACGGCGAGCTGATCGCCCGCGGCGGGCTCTACGCCGAGCTCGCCGCCGAGCAGCTCGCCGCGACGCGCATCCTCGAGACGGAGGTGGCGGACACCGCGGATGCCGCGCCTCCCGCGCACCCGCAGCGGCGCGCCGACCGTGCGCCCGACGAGGAGGCTGCCGCGAGCGGGACAGCGGAGGCGGCCGACGTGCCGGTGGCCTTCCCCGCGGTGGGGGAGGCCACCACGGTCGGTCACGAGCCGTTCGCCTGACGAGGGCGCGTCACCAGAGACGCGCGACATCCGACAGCGCCACGGAGCCGCCGTCCCCCTCCACGGCCGCGGAGCCGGTGCGCGCCCAGAGATCGCGGGCGAACGCGCCGAGGGCCCGACGGTAGGCGTCGTCGGGATGATCCTGCGCGATTCGCACGAGCGGGGGCAGGTCCATGGCCGCGATGAGGTGCACGCGCGCGCGGACGGCAGCGGACTGTCCGGCCGCCTCCAGGACGCCGATCCCTCCCGCCATCGCCTCCAGGTAATCGACCAGCACGCCGACGTGGTCCTTCTGCTGCGTGATGGAGGATCCATCCGCCCGCTCCCGCCACTCCACGACCACGTCGGGGATCACGTCGAGGGCGCGTGCCCGCGTGTACAGGAGCTGCGCGACGAGCTGGTCCTCGTAGAGCTTGCCCTCCGGGAAGCGGAGGCCGGCCCGGTGCCACAGGTCGATGCGGCTGATCTTCGACCACGCGACGATGTTTCCACTGACCTCGGGGTGCGCGGCCAGCGTGGTGCCGAGACGAGCGGGGTCGGTGGATGCGGCGACCCACGGCTGCACGGTGCCGGCGACGTAGGCCCCCATGCCGTCGGGCCGGAGCCGCACGTACGCCCCTACGGCCACGTCGCTCCCGCTCTGCTCCAGCGTCCCGACGAGACGCGCGAGCGCCGTCGGCGTGAGGCGGTCGTCGGCGTCGAGGAATCCGACCAGCGGCGTGCCGACGAGGTCGAGGCCCGTGTTCCTCGCCGCGCCCAGCCCTCGGCGCTCGACGTGTCGAACGACGCGGAAGCGGGGGTCGGACGCCGCTGCGGCCGCGAAGACCGCGCCGGTCGCGTCGGTGGAGGCGTCGTCGACGAGGATCGCGATCCAGTCCGACCGCGTCTGCGCCCGGAGCGAGTCGATCGCCTCCTGGGCGTACGGGGCGACGTCGTACCCGGGGACGATGATCGTCACGGCAGCGGGCTGGGGGGAGGCGCCCGGGTCGTTCGACGACGTCACATGCCCGATTGTACGGCCGCCACGGAGGCGGCGACCGCGTCGGCGACCGCATCGAGCGGCTCCCGCAGCCCGTGCGGGAGCGTGAAGCGCACCGCGGTCTGGGCGACCTCCGGTGCGACTCCCATCGCCAGCAGGACGTGCGAGGGCTCGTCGCTCCCCGCGGCGCAGGCCGACCCGCTCGAGGAGACCACTCCGCGCCGCTCGAGCTCGAGGAGCACCGCCTCTCCGCCGGTGCCGGCGAACGTGAACGAGGCCGACGCGGGAAGCCGATGCACGGGATCCCCCGTGAGGCGGGCGCTCGGCACCGCGGCCAGCACCCGTGCCACGAACGCGTCGCGCAGCGCGGCCACCGCCGCGGCATCCGCCTGCCGTTCGGATTCGGCGAGTTCCAGGGCCGTCGCGAGGCCCACCGCCCCGGCGACGTCCTCGGTTCCGCTCCGACGACCGCGCTCCTGACCCCCGCCGTGGAGCAGGGGCTCCAGCGGGATGCGGCCGCGGACGGCCAGCAGGCCGGTGCCCTTGGGGGCGCCGAGCTTGTGCCCGGCGAGCGAGAGGGCATCCGCGCCGATGGCGGCGAGCGGCAGCCATCCCGCCGCCTGCACCGCATCGACGTGGAGCGGAATGCCGCGGGTGCGCGTCACCGCGGCGGTGGCCCCGACATCCTGCACCGTCCCGACCTCGTTGTTCGCGTAGCCCACCGAGACGAGCGCGGTGTCGTCCCGCAGCGCGGTGGCGACGATGTCGGGATCCACCCGCGCGTTCCCGTCCACCGGGATCATCGTCACCTCGAACCCGTGCACGCGCGCGAGGTGCTCGACGGACTCGAGCACCGCCTCGTGCTCGATCGGCGTCGTCACGACGTGCCGCGCCCCCCGCTGCAGCATCGCCGCGACCGCGATGCCCTTCACCGCGAGGTTGTCGGCCTCGGTTCCTCCGGATGTGAAGACGATGTCGCCGGCGCGCATGCCCAGGACCCGCGCCACACGGGCGCGTGCGTCGGCGAGGGCCTCGGCGGCGGCCTCACCGACCGTGTGGTGGCTCGACGGGTTGCCGAACCAGCGCGTGAGGTACGGCATCATCGCCTCGAGGACCTGCGGTCGCACCGGGGTCGTCGCCGCGTGGTCGAGGTAGAGCATGTCAGGCTCCGCGAGCGTCGACCCGGATGTCGAGTCCGAGGTCGAGCGCGCGGGCCGAGTGCGTCAGCGCCCCGACGGAGATGATGTCGACGCCCGTCTCCGCGATGGCGCGAACGGTCTCGAGGCTCACGCCGCCCGACGCCTCGACCTGCGCGCGTCCGCCCACCTGCGCGACCCCGGCGCGGAGGTCGTCGAGCGAGAAGTTGTCGAGCATGATGGTCCCGATCCGGGCGGCCAGGACCGCCTCGATCTGATCCAGGCGGTCGACCTCGACCTCCACGTGCGTCGTGTGCGGCAGCGCGTCGATCGCGGCCCGCAGCGCGTCGGTCACGGACAGCCCGCCCTGGGTGAGCACGGCGAGGTGGTTGTCCTTGGCCATCACGGCGTCGGAGAGGGAATTGCGGTGGTTGCGCCCTCCACCCGACCGGACTGCGTGGCGCTCGAAGGCGCGCAGCCCCGGCGTCGTCTTGCGCGTGTCCGCGATGCGCGCGCCGGTGTGGGCGACCTCGGCGACGTAGCGCGCGGTGATCGTGGCGATGCCGCTCATCCGCTGCGCGAAGTTGAGCCCCACCCGCTCGGCGGTGAGGACGGACCGCGCGGGGCCTGAGACGACCGCCAGCACGTCTCCTGCGGCGAAAGGCTCGCCGTCCGCCACGATCAGTTCGACGGACGTGCGCGGGTCGGTGATGCGGAAGGCGGCGGCGAAGACCTCGCCTCCGCTGAACACGCCCGGCTCGCGCGCGACGAGTTCGGCCCGTGCCGACGCGTCGACGGGGATGAGGGCTTCGCTCGTCGCATCGCCCCACGGGGCGTCCTCCTCGAGAGCGCCGGCGACGACGCGCTCGATCGTGGCGGGGGTCAGCATCACACGGCCTCGCTCTCGACCAGGGGGCGCGCATCGACCGTGGCGCGCGGCGCGTCCGAACGGTAGTGGGCGCCGACCGAGTCGCGGCGCGCGAGCGCGGCGGCCACCAGAGCCCGGGCGACGAGCAGGAGGTTCTCGTCCTCGAACTCGCGCTCCGTCCGGGGGTGGCGCCGCTGGGCGCGCCAGGCGGCGAGGACGGATGCCGCGTGACCGAGGCCCGCGCGATCACGCACGAGGCCGGCGTCCGCCCACATCAGCTCCTGCAGGGCATCACGCGAGAAGGCCGGGGCGTCGGCGACGCCGGCCGCCGGTGCGGCGTCGGTCGCGCGGGCGCTGGGTGCCGGGACGGCTGCCGGCCAGGCTCCCGCCGCCGCGTCCGCCGCGATCGCGTCTCCGGCGCGGGCGCCGAACACCGCCCCCTCGAGGAGCGAGTTCGAGGCGAGCCGGTTGGCGCCGTGCACCCCGGTGCGCGCGACCTCGCCCACCGCGTAGAGGCCGGCGAGGCTCGTGCGCCCGTGCAGGTCGGTGTCGACGCCGCCCATCAGGTAGTGCGCGGCGGGAGTCACCGGGACGGGATGCCGCGCCCAGTCGAGTCCGCGCGCCCGGACGGCGGCGTCGATGGTGGGGAAGCGCCGGGCGAGGAAGTCGCCGCCCAGGGCTGTGGCGTCGAGCTCCACGGGACGGCCGCCCTGTTCCTGCATGCGCGCGGCGATGGCGCGGGCGACGACGTCCCGTGGCGCCAGCTCGCCGTCCGGGTGGGCGTCGAACGCGAAGCGCCGTCCGTCCTCGTCGATGAGCGTCGCCCCCTCGCCGCGCACGGCCTCCGACACGAGGAACGCGTCACCGACGGCGAGCACGGTCGGATGGAACTGCACGAACTCCAGGTCGCTGACCGCGACGCCGGCCCGCAGCGCGGCGGCGATGCCGTCACCGGTCGCGACCTTGGGGTTGGTGGTGTGGGCGTAGAGCTGCCCGGCGCCGCCCGTCGCGAGGACGACCGCGTCCGCCGCCACCTCTTCGAGCATTCCCTCGACCGCGGGCGCGTCCGCGGAGGCGGGATGATCACCGACGAGGAGCCGCACGCCGCGCGCCCGCCCATCCCTGACCAGGAGGTCGACGAGGAACGCGTGCTCGATGACGCGGACGTCGCTCGCGCGGAGTCGGGCCACCAGGGCCTTCTCGATGGCCGTGCCCGTGGCGTCCCCGCCGGAGTGGAGGATGCGGGGGTAGGAGTGCGCGGCCTCGAGTCCCTTCACGAACGCGCCCTCGCCGTCGCGGTCGAAGGCCACGCCGAGGTCGACGAGCTCGCGGATCCGCGCGGGACCTTCCTCCGCGAGCACGCGCACGGCGGCGGGGTCGCTGAGGCCCGCCCCGGCGACGAGCGTGTCCGCGATGTGGTCCTCGACGCGGTCGTCCGCGAACATGACGCCCGCGATGCCGCCCTGCGCGAACCGCGTGTTCGCGTGATCGAGCACGTCCTTCGTGACGAGCGTGACGCGACACCCGTGCTGGACGGCGTGGAGGGCGACGGTCAGTCCGGCGATGCCACTCCCGACCACCACAACGCGCACGGCGGAGCTCATGAGGCGTTCTCCCACGCCGACGCGGGCGCTGCCGGAGGCTTGGCCGCGAGCATACGCTCCAGCGCGACGCGCGCGGGCTCGGCGACGTCCGCGGGCACCGTGATGCGATTGCGGACCTCTCCGTCGACCAGCCCCTCGAGCACCCACGCGAGGTAGCCGGGGTGGATGCGGTACATCGTCGAGCACGGGCAGACGACCGGGTCGAGGCAGAAGATCTCGTGCTCCGGATGCTCCGCCGCCAGGCGCTGGACGAGGTTGACCTCCGTGCCGATGGCGAAGGTGGTCGGCTCGGTCGCCGCCTCGATGGCCTTGCGGATGTAGTCGGTGGAGCCGGCCTCGTCCGCGGCATCCACCACCGCCATCGGGCACTCGGGGTGGACGATCACCCGCACGCCGGGGTGTTCCGCGCGCGCCTTCTCGATCTGGTCGACCGAGAAGCGACGGTGCACCGAGCAGAAGCCGTGCCACAGGATGACGCGGGCATCGCGGAGCTCGTCCTCGGACGATCCTCCGAGCGGCTTGCGCGGGTTCCACATCGGCATCTGCTCGAGGGGGACCCCCATTGCCTTGGCGGTGTTGCGGCCGAGGTGCTGGTCGGGGAAGAAGAGGACCCGACGGCCGCGCTCGAACGCCCACTCGAGCACCGTGCGCGCATTCGAGGACGTGCAGACGATCCCGCCGTGCCGTCCGACGAAGCCCTTGATCGCCGCAGAGGAGTTCATGTAGGTCACGGGGATGACCGGCACCCGACCGTCGGCGTCGGCCGCATCCATGTCGCCGTACACATCGGCGAGCTGCTCCCAGCACTCCTCCACCTGATCGATGTCGGCCATGTCGGCCATCGAGCAGCCGGCTGCAAGGTTGGGGAGGATGACCGCCTGGTCCGGTGTCGACAGCAGATCGGCGGTCTCCGCCATGAAGTGCACGCCGCAGAACACGATCGCCTCGGCGCCCGTGCGTGCCTGCGCCGCGTTGGCGAGCTGGAACGAGTCGCCGACGTAGTCCGCGTGGGCGATGACCTCCTCGCGCTGGTAGAAGTGGCCGAGCACGACGACGCGATCGCCGAGGGTGCGCTTCGCGGCGCGGATGCGATCGGCGAGCTCCTCCTCGGATGCCGCGCGGTACTCGAGCGGCAACTCGCCCTGACGGGGTGAGCCCGTCGGGATGACGTCGCCCATGGATGAGCCCGGTCCGTAGCCGGGGCGGATGTCGAAGTCCCACGGACCCGCGGCCAGGTCGGTGGTGCAGGTCGCGGCCGTCGACAGGCCGCTGACGATGGCCTGGATCTCGTGATCGACGGACGGGTCGACCGGCTCGGCGGGGCGGGGGCGGATCGCGACGTTGACAGCGCTCATGATCACTCGATTCCGTGGGGCAGGGGCCCGCGCTCGGCGAGCTCGACGTCTTGGTTGTTGCGGTAGAGGCGGGCGGGCCGGTGGCTGCCCGTGCGGAAGCGGTCGGTGGGGATGAGGCTCTGCGAGCCCTCCACCTGCCGCCGGAAGTTGGCGGGGTCCAGGCGGCGGCCGAGCACCGATTCGTACACCTCGCGCAGTTCGGCGAGGGTGAACTCCTCGGGGAGGAGCCCGTGCGCGATGCGCGAGTACCCGACCTTGTTGCGCAGGCGCCAGAGCGCGTACTCGACGATCTGGTTGTGGTCGAACGCGAGGGCGGGGAGGTCAGAGGCGTCGAACCAGTCGACGTTCTCCGGTGCGTCGCCGCGCGCCGCGTGCGCCGCGAGCTGCGCGTCCACCTCCGTCGAGCGCAGCAGCGCCCAGTACACGATCGACACGACGCGGGTGGGGGAGCGATCGACGGCTCCGAACGCGTAGAGCTGCTCCAGGAAGCTCGGCGCAAGACCCGTGGTCTCGGCCAGCGTCCGCGCCGCCGCCTCGTCGAGCCCCTCGCTCTGGTCGAGCCAGCCGCCGGGAAGAGCCCAGCGCCCTTCGAAGGGATCGCGTGTGCGGCGGACCAGGGGGAGCGCGAGCGAGGCGCGGTCGCAGCCCGCTTCGCGACGGAGCGTGAAGATCACCGTCGAGACGGCGACGCGGGTGACGTCGTCGGTCCCGCGCCCGGTCGCGGGTGCCGAGGACCGCACGGCGACGGGAGGGAGGGATGTGGTTTGTGTCATGGTGACCCTAACTGGTGCTCCGATCTTATAGTCAGCTCGACCTGAAGGCAAACCCCCGCGTCCTCCCAGCCTCGGTGCGTAGCCTTCGTAGGCAGGACACCGGGAAGGGAGCCGCGTGCTCGTCGTCGACGTGATCGTGATCGTGCTGCTCGTGGCCGCCGTGGTCGGCGGCGCGACGCGCGGGCTGGTCGCGAGCATCGGCATGCTCGTCGGCCTCGTCGCGGGGGGTGCGGCCGCTTACGGCCTCGGCCCTCTGATCGCCGGCGCCATCCCGCTCCCGGCGTGGCGGGCGGTGGCGGTCGTGGGCGCGTCGATCGTGCTGCTGGCCGGGGGAGCGGCGCTCGGCTCGATGCTCGGTCTTGCGGTGCGCAAGGGCGTGGATCGGGCGACCCCGCTCCGGGTCGTCGACCGTGTCCTGGGTGGCGGCGTCAGCGTCGTGATCGCGGCGCTCGTGATCTCGCTCGCCGGATCGAGCATCGCCACGACCGGCATCCCGACGGTCTCCCCGGCGGTCGCGTCGTCCCGTGTCCTCCGCGTCATCGACGCGCTCGTCCCGCCCCCGGTCGCGTCGGGCCTGGCTGAGCTGCGCGGCGCCGTGCTCAGCGAAGGCCTGCCCCGACTGGGCGTCCTGTTCTCGCCGCAGCCAGGGACCACGGCGCCGCCCGTGCGCCTCGACGACCCGGCTCTGACCAGGGCGGCCGCATCGGTTGCGCGCATCAGCGGCGTCGCCTACGCGTGCGGGATGAGCCTGACCGGAACGGGGTTCGTGATCGCGGACGACGAGCTCGTGACGAACGCGCACGTCGTCGCGGGCGTGACGCGGCCCATCGTCGAGCTGCCGGGGCGGTCGGCCGTCGAGGGGCGCGTCGTCTACTTCGATCCGACGAACGACCTCGCGGTGATCCGGGCGAGGGGCCTCGGGGCCCGGCCGCTGGCCGTCACCCCGGCGCTCGCCGCGGGCGCCTCCGCCGTCGTGGCCGGCTACCCGTACGGCGGTCCCTTCACGATGGGCGACGCCCGCGTCATCGACCGGGGGACGGTGTCGGTCCCGGACATCTACGACGCGCGTGACGCTCCGCGCGACGTGTACTCCCTGGCTGCCGCCGTCAAGCCCGGCAACTCCGGCGGTCCGTTGCTCACCGCCGCCGGCACCGTCGCCGGCGTCGTGTTCGCTCGCGCCGAGGACGGCTCCGACCGCGGGTACGCCATGACCAGCACGGTCCTGTCACCCGTCGTCGCGAAGGCCCCTACGCTCACGTCGACGGTGTCATCGGGGCGCTGCACCGGATGATGCCCGCGAGGTGCCCGCGTGGGGCCACGCGAACCCGTCCGCGGCGGATACACTGGTCGCGCAACTGAAGACAGGCCGAACGACGCGTGCGGGAGAGCCGGAGGCACATCGCCCCCGGCACCGAAGGAGCAAGCCTCCCCGCCAATCTCTCAGGTCCGCGTACCGTACGCGTCCGGCCGCTCTGGAAAGCGATCCGTGCTGCTGCACGTGACGGATCCGCCGACGGTGAAAGCAGGCGGCCCTCGGGCCGCGGCGAAGCTCTCAGGCTCATGACAGAGGGGGAGTTCATCGGGCGTCGACCGGCGCCCGCCCGTCAGATCCGGGAGAGCTCATGACCCATCCAGAACCGCGCTTCACCCCTCTGCGCGAGCGCCACGAGGCGCTCGGCGCCTCGTTCACCGACTTCGGTGGATGGTCCATGCCCGTCCGCTACACCTCCGACCTCGCCGAGCACCGGGCCGTGCGCGAGGCCGCGGGGATCTTCGACATCTCGCACATGGCCGAGTTCCTCGTCGCGGGGCCGGACGCGGGCGCGTTCCTCGACTTCGCGCTCTCCGGCAGGCTGTCGACGATCGCAGACGACCAGGCCAAGTACTCCCTCGTCCTGGACACGACGGGCGGCATCGTCGACGACGTGATCGTCTACCGCCAGCACGCGGAGCGCTTCATCGTCGTCGCGAACGCCGGCAACCGGCATGCGGTGGCGACGGCGTTCGCCGAGCGCATCCAGGGACGCGATGTCCGCGTGGAGGACTGGACGGACCGCATCGCACTGATCGCGGTTCAAGGTCCCGCGTCGCCGGCGGTCCTCGCCGACACGACGGAGATCTCGGGCTGGACGACGCCGCTCGGCGAACTCGGCTACTACCGGATGGCCCACGCCGACTTCGTCCCGTCGCCCGGGGCGGAGCCCGTGCCCGTCCACATCGGGCGCACGGGCTACACCGGCGAGGACGGGTTCGAGGTCTTCGTGCGCACGGAGGACGCCCTCGCGATGTGGGATGCCCTGCGACGTGCGGGCGAGGGCCACGGCCTCGTGCCCGCCGGACTCGCGGCCCGCGACACCCTGCGCCTCGAGGCAGGCATGCCGCTCTACGGCCACGAGCTCTCGCTCGATGTCTCACCCGTCCAGGTCGGACTCGGGCGTGCGGTCGCCCGCGGCGACGACGACTTCGTCGGCCGGTCGGCGCTCGCCGTCGAGGCCGCAGGTCGGCCCGTGCTCGTGGGGCTCGCGGCGGAAGGCAGGCGCGCAGGGCGTGCGGGCTACGCCGTGCGCGACGAGAACGGAGCCGAGATCGGCGTCGTGACCAGCGGGGCGCTGAGTCCCACCCTCGGGCATCCGATCGCCATGGCGCTCGTCGCCCCCGACCACGCCGCGACCGGCGGCACCCTCTCCATCGATGTACGGGGCACGCTCGTGCCCGCCACCGTGACCGAACTGCCTTTCTACCGGAGGACGAAGTGACCGATCTCAACACTCTGAAGTACACCGCCGAGCACGAGTGGGTCGCGCTCGACGGCGATGTCGCGACCGTCGGCATCACGGACTACGCGGCGGAGAAGCTCGGCGACGTCGTCTTCGCCGAGCTGCCTGCCGCCGGGACCACCGTCTCGGCCGGTCAGGTGTGCGGCGAGATCGAATCCACCAAGTCCGTCGGCGAGCTGTACGCGCCTGTCGACGGCGAGGTGGTCGAGGCGAACACCGCGCTCGACGACGACCCCTCCGCGATCAACGCCGACCCGTTCGGCGACGGGTGGCTCGTGAAGCTGCGGGTCGACCCCGGTGCGGTCGCGGGGCTGCTCGACCGTGTCGCGTACCTCGCACTCACCGGCGGCGCCGAGTGACCCCCGTCGACGCGTCCATGGGCGGCTTCGCCGCCAGGCACATCGGGACCGACCACGACGCGCAGCGCCGCATGCTCGACGCGATCGGCTACGAGAGCGTCGACGCACTGGTGCAGGCGGCGGTGCCGGCATCCATCCACGTGCGGGAGCGCGCGACCACCGACATCCCGCCCGCGGCGACAGAGGCCGAGGCGCTCGCCGAGCTGCGCACGCTGGCGTCCCAGAACCGGGTCGCGCGGCCCATGATCGGCCTCGGCTACTACGACACGTTCACGCCGTCGGTGATCGCACGCAACGTCCTGGAGAATCCGTCCTGGTACACCGCGTACACGCCGTACCAGCCGGAGATCTCGCAGGGGCGCCTGGAGGCGCTGATCAACTTCCAGACCATGGTCACCGACCTCACCGGCCTCGCGACCGCGAACGCGTCGATGCTCGACGAGTCCACGGCCGTGGTGGAAGGGATGCTGGTGGCCCGGCGCGGCTCGAAGGCGACGTCCGACGTGTTCGTGGTCGACGCGGACGCGCTGCCCCAGACGAAGGCCCTCCTGCGCGTGCGGGCGGCGGCGGTCGGCGTCCGTCTCGTCGAGCTCGACCTGGCGCACGGGGCCACGCTGCCCGACGAGCTGTTCGGCGTGTTCGTGCAGTACCCCGGCGCGTCCGGCCGGGTCTGGGATCCGAGCGGCATCATCGACGCAGCCCACGTGGCGGGGGGACTGGCGGTCATGGCCGCCGACCTGCTCGCCCTCACGCTGCTGCGCTCGCCCGGCTCGCTGGGCGCGGACGTGGCGGTGGGGACGACGCAGCGCTTCGGGGTCCCGCTCGGCTTCGGCGGGCCGCACGCCGGCTACATGGCCGTGCGCCAGGGACTCGAACGGCAGCTGCCCGGTCGGCTCGTGGGCGTGTCGCAGGATGCCGCGGGGCACCCGGCCTACCGCCTCGCGCTGCAGACACGCGAGCAGCACATCCGCCGCGAGAAGGCCACATCCAACATCTGCACGGCCCAGGTCCTCCTCGCGGTGATGGCTGCGATGTACGCCGTGTACCACGGTCCGGATGGACTCCGCGCGATCGCGACGGACGTCGCCCGCAAGGCGGAGGCCCTCGCCGAGCGCTTGCGTTCCTACGGTCTCTCCCTGGCCACGGATGCGTTCTTCGACACGATCCGCGTGTCCACCCCCGGCCCCGCCGCACGTGTGATCGAGCGCGCGCGCAGCAAGGGCTACCAGCTCTTCTGGGTGGATGACGCGACGGTGGGCGTCTCCGTAGACGAGACCACCACCGCCGACGACCTCGCGGCGGTCGCGTGGGCCTTCGGTCTCCCGGATGCCGACGAGCACGACGTACGCGACCTGCCCTTCGCCGCCGCGCCGCCGCTCGCGGGCGTGGCGCAGGTGCTGCGACGCGAGGACGAGTACCTCACGCATCCCGTCTTCCGCACCCACCGGTCGGAGACGGCCATGATGCGCTACCTCAAGCAGCTCGCCGACCGCGACTACGCCCTGGACCGCGGCATGATCCCCCTCGGCTCGTGCACGATGAAGCTCAACGCGGCCACCGAGATGGCGGCGGTCTCGTGGCCCGAGTTCTCGCGCGTGCATCCGTTCGCGCCGGAGGCCGACGTTCGCGGCTACCTCGCGATGATCGAGCAGCTGGAGACGTGGCTCGCGGAGCTGACCGGGTACGACTCCGTGTCGCTGCAGCCGAACGCCGGCTCGCAGGGCGAGCTCGCGGGGCTGCTCGCGATCCGCGGCTACCACGACGCGAACGGCGAGGCCGACCGACGGGTGTGTCTCATCCCGTCGTCCGCGCACGGCACGAACGCGGCCTCGGCGGTCCTGGCGGGGCTCCGGGTCGTGGTGGTCGCGTGCGACGACGCGGGCAACGTGGACCTCGACGACCTCCGGATGAAGATCGCTGCGCACGCCGACGAGCTGGCGGCGCTCATGATCACGTACCCGTCGACGCACGGGGTCTACGAGCACGACGTGCTGGAGATCACGCAGGCGGTGCACGACGCGGGCGGTCAGGTGTACGTCGACGGGGCGAACCTCAACGCCCTCCTCGGCTTCGCGCGTTTCGGCGACCTGGGCGGCGACGTCTCGCACCTCAACCTGCACAAGACGTTCGCGATCCCGCACGGCGGCGGCGGGCCGGGCGTCGGCCCGGTGGCCGCGAAGGCCCACCTCGCCGCTTACCTCCCGTCCCACCCGTTCTCGCAGCGCAGAGACCACGCCGGCGGGGTGGTGTTCGAGGGCGGTGCGGTGTCGGCCGCACCGCACGGCTCGGCCGGCATCCTCCCCATCTCGTGGGCCTACATGCGGATGATGGGGACCTCAGGCCTGAGGGATGCCACTGGGGCCGCGGTGCTCGCCGCGAACTACATCGCCGTGCGCCTCCGCGAGCACTTCCCCGTGCTCTACACGGGCGAGGATGGTCTCGTCGCGCACGAGTGCATCCTCGACCTGCGCCCGCTGCGCGAGGAGACCGGGATCACGGTCGACGATGTCGCGAAGCGACTGGTCGACTACGGATTCCACGCGCCGACGATGTCGTTCCCGGTAGCGGGGACGCTCATGGTCGAACCGACCGAGTCCGAGGATCTGGCCGAGCTGGAGCGCTTCGTCGAGGCGATGATCGCGATCAAGGCCGAGGCGCTGCGTGTCGCTGCGGGGGAGTGGCCGAGCGACGACAACCCGCTCGTCAACGCCCCGCACACGGCCGAATCGCTCGTGGTGGGCGAGTGGGAGCACCCGTACTCCCGTCAGGAGGCGGTATATCCGGTCCACACCCTCGTGCGGACGAAGTACTGGCCCCCGGTGCGCCGGATCGATCAGGCCTACGGCGATCGCAACCTGGTGTGCGCCTGCCCGCCGATCGAGGCGTTCGCCTAGCCCCCGCCTCGTGCGGAGCGACGAGAAATGCCTCAGCGCGTCAACCCACGGTCGGTCTGGCGCGCTGGGGCATGTCTCGGCGGGGTGGCGCGCGCAGCGGCATTTCTCGCTGACCTGGGGGCAGAGGTGTCTGCGCCGCCCCGGGTCAGGTCGCGGACGGCGACGGGCTCGGGACGGGCGACGGGACGGCGCCGAACACGCCCGGCCACAGGGCCACGGCGAGGGGGTAACCGACGAAGGCCACCGTGTCGAGGAGCGTATGCGCGATGACGAGCGGCATGACGCGCCCCCAGCGGCGATAGCACCAGCCGAACACGATGCCCATCACGACGTTCCCCACGATCGAGCCGACACCCTGGTACGCGTGGTACAGGCCGCGCAGGCCCGCGGCGGCGAGGATGATCGCCCATGACGACCAGCCGAAGCGGCGCAGGCGGTCGGTGAGGTATCCGATGAAGATGACCTCCTCGGTGAGACCGGCGCGCACAGCGGCGAGCAGGAGCAGGGGTACGGTCCACCACGCCGCACCGAGGGGGGCCGCGTCGACCTGCAGCGTGATCCCGAGGAGCCGGCCGGCCACGTACAGTCCGAGTCCCGGTATCCCGATCACGGCGGCGAGCAGGATGCCCCGGCCGGCATCGCCGCCGAAACGACGGAAGTCCAGCCCGATGCGCCGCAGCGCGTTCCCGCCGTGCTCCCACAGCAGGAAGACGACGAGCGCCACCAGGCACAGCGAGAAGAAGAGGTCGAGGAGTTGGTAGAGCACGTCCCAGAACGCCGCGCTGTCCTGTGCGGGATTGAGCTGGGTCTGCTGGTCGGCGAGGTTCTGCCCCTGCTGCGCCGCCTCGATCGCGGACCGGATGAACGACAGCACCGAGTAGACCGCGGATTGGCCCACCGTCACCGCGAGGACGAGAGCCACCTCCCACACAAGCCGCGTGCGCGCGTACCCGTGCGGGAGTGCCGACGCCGAGGGCTCCACGGGAGGCGGGACGGGGGTCGGGTCACCGGTCATAGTGGGACTCCTCAGGGTCGGGCGCCACGAGGGCCTCGCACGTTGTCAGATTGCCACATTCGAGGGCATTTGAGTTAAGGGTATGTAACGTTTTCCCGCATTGTTTTGACCAGGGCAGAGCGTTTACTTAGTGTTTCCCTATCCGCGCCACGGAGAACGCCGGTTCGTCGTGGGCGCATTCACCCCTTGCACAGGAGGACCATTGAAGAAGTCACGCCTGGGAGCGTTGGTCGCGGTTGCGGCCGCGAGCGCTCTCGTCCTCGCCGGCTGCTCGGCCGGCAGCGGCGACAGCGGCGACACGATCAAGAAGGGCTCGTCCGTCTCGGTCGCCCAGAACTCGTCGTTCTCGTCGTACAACTCGAATTCCGCCAACGGCAACTCGACGTACAACAGCAACATCACGTACATGACGAGCGGCAACTGGTTCTACTACGACTCGACGCCGAAGCTCGTCATGAACGAGAAGTTCGGCACGGTCGAGAAGCTGAAGGACGACCCGCTGACGGTGAAGTACACCATCAAGAAGGGTGTCGAGTGGTCTGACGGCGTGCAGATCGGCGCGGCCGACCTCCTGATGAACTGGGCGACCGGTCTCACCAAGTACAACGACGAGAAGGGCGTGAACTTCACGTCGGCTGCGGCCGGCCTGACCGACGCCGTCTCCAAGGTCCCCGAGGTCGGCGACGGTGGTCGTTCGGTCACCCTGACCTTCGACAAGCAGTACGTCGACTGGCAGCTCTTCCTCGGCTTCGGCGTCGGCCCGGTCGCCGCGCACGCCGCGTACACGGAGGCCTTCCCCGACGTCAAGGGCGCCAAGGCCGACGACGCGTTCGTCAAGGCCATCCAGGACGACGACACCGCGACCCTCACCAAGGTCGCGTCGGCGTGGAGCACCAAGTTCGACTGGACCGACATGCCGTCGGACAAGCTCCTGTACCTCTCGTCGGGACCGTACATCGTCTCGGCCGCCAAGAAGGATCAGTACATCACCCTTACGGCGAACAAGAAGTACACGTGGGGCCCGCAGCCGCACCTCGAGAAGATCACCGTCCGCTTCATCCAGGACCCCACCGCTCAGGTGCAGGCCCTGCAGAACGGTGAGGTCCAGATCATCTCGGGCCAGGCGACCGCGGACACCGTGACCGCGCTCAAGAACCTGAGCAAGGTCACGACCACCACGACCCCGACCTCGACCTACGAGCACGTCGACCTGACGATGAACAACGGCGGACCGTTTGACCCCAAGACCTACGGTGGGGACGCGGCCAAGGCCAAGCTCGTGCGTCAGGCGTTCATGCTGACCATCCCGCGCCAGCAGATCGTCGACAACCTGATCAAGCCGATCCAGTCCGACGCGAAGCTCGTCGACTCGCAGGTCTTCCTGCCGGGTGCTGCCGGGTACGACGAGTCGGTCGCCGGCAACGGTTCCGACGCGTACTCCAAGGTCGACATCGACAAGGCGAAGCAGCTGCTCGCCCAGGCCGGTGTCACGGGCACGGTCAACGTCAAGTTCATGTACGGCAAGAGCAACACGCGCCGCGCGGCCGAGTACGCCCTGATCGCCGCCTCGGCGAAGCAGGCCGGCTTCAACGTGATCGACGCGGGCAACGACGACTGGTCGTCGCTGCTGGGTAACGGCAGCTACGACGCCGTCCTGTTCGCGTGGCAGTTCACGTCGCTCGCCGTCCTGGGCAGCCAGGCCACGTTCACCTCGAACGGCGGCAGCAACTTCAACGGCTACAACAACGCGACGGTCGACAGCGACTTCAAGACGCTGGAGTCCACGATCAGCGACACCTCGAAGCAGAAGGAGCTCCTGGCGAACGTCGACAAGGAGGTCTGGGGTGACGCCTACGGCGTGACCATCTTCCAGTTCCCCGACGTCACCGGGTTCTCGAACAAGGTGACGGGAGTGAAGGACGCGCCGCTCTCGCCGAACGTGTTCTGGAACTTCTTCGACTGGCAGCTGAAGTAACAGCAGGGGTTCCGACCCCCGTGTCATCATCGACCGGACGATGACACAATGCTTGGAAAGGGCGCCGGAGGCGGCACAGCCTCCGGCGCTCTTCCGAGTCGACAGTGCTGCCGACCCGCAGCCCGCGGACCTTCTGAAAGAGATCGCATGACCGTCCTCGACCCGCCGCCGATCGGCGGCCCCGCATGCTGACGTTCCTCTCCCGGCGCCTCATCGCATCGATCCTGGTGCTGTTCGTCGCCTCGTACATCGTCTACGTCCTGGCTGCGACCGCCGGAGACCCGCTCGCAGAGTTGCGAACGAGCACGGCGCGCAACAAGCAGGCCCTCATAGACCAGCGCATCCAGGAGCTGCAGCTCAACGTCCCGGCACCGCTGCGATACTTCCTCTGGCTCGGCGACGCGATTCGCGGAAACCTCGGCACGAACCTCCAGGGTCAGTCGGTGAACACCCAGGTCGCGAACGCCGCGGGTGTGACGATCCAGCTGCTGACAGCCAGCCTCGTGCTCGCCGTCATCATCGGCATCCTGATCGGCATCACCTCGGCGCTCCGTCAGTACAGCGGGTACGACTACACGGTCACCTTCCTCGCGTTCCTCGCCTTCTCGCTGCCGTCGTTCTTCATCGCGGTCGTTTTGAAGGCCTATGTCGGCATCGCGTTCAACAACTTCCTCGGGGCGCCGAACATACCGTGGTATCTGCTGATCATCATCCCGCTCGTGCTGGGCTTCCTCTGGATGGGGATCATCGGCGGAGTCGCGAAGACGCGGTGGCTGGTGTTCGGCATCGCCACGGTCGTCTCGTTCGCGGTGCTGCTCTACATCGACCTCACGAATTGGCTGAACTACCCCGGGCTCAGCATCGTCGGTGTCGGGCTGCTGTCGCTCGGTGCCGGTGTGCTCGTGCACCTGTTGACCGCGGGGTCGGGGAACAAGAAATCGCTCTATACGGCCGTCACAGTGGCCGTCATCGGCATGGCGGTCTACTACCCCTTCATGCTCCTCTCCGACCGCCTGAACCTGTGGACGCTGTTGCTCCTCGGCGTCGTGGCGATCGTCGTGGGCGCCGCGGTCGGGTACTTCTTCGGCGGTCACGACCGCGCCCAGTCGGCACGCACCGGCGCGATCACCGCGTTCCTCACGGGTGGATTCATCGTGATCGACCGCTACATGCGGGCGTGGCCGGTGTACACGCAGAGCTCGTACATCAACGGGCGGCCGATCGGCACGGTGGGTGCGGTGACCCCGAACCTCGCAGAGGCGACGAGCAGCTTCTGGATCCTGTCGCTCGACTCGCTCACGCACCTGCTGCTGCCGACGATCTCGCTGATGCTCATCTCGCTGGCCGCATACAGCCGGTATTCGCGAGCGAACCTGCTCGACGTCATGAACCAGGACTACATCCGCACGGCGCGGGCGAAGGGCGTGAACGAGCGCACGGTGGTCATGCGCCACGCGTTCCGCAACGCCCTGATCCCGCTCACGACGATCGTCGCCTTCGACGTCGGCGGCCTCATCGGCGGCGCCATCATCACCGAGACGGTGTTCGCCTGGAAGGGCATGGGTGATCTGTTCAACCAAGCCCTCCGACAGGTCGACGTGAACCCGATGATGGGCTTCTTCCTCGTGACCGGGGCCGTGGCCATCGTCTTCAACATCCTGGCGGATCTGGCCTACTCGGCCCTCGATCCGAGAATCCGAGTGACCGTATGAGCATCCCTCCGCCCCCGCCCGGCAGCCGCGAGCCGAATCCGCACCTCGACCCCGGCTCCCAGGAGCCGAATCTCGGCGACACGAGCGCCCCCGTCGGCTTCGATGTCGTCGAGGAGGAGAACCCCCGCACCGACGGGAACATCGAGGCCGCGGAGAACGCGATCGAGTTGAAGGAGGTGGAGGGGCTCAGCCAGGGACGGATCGTCTGGCGCCGCTTCGTCCGCCACCGCGGCGCGATGATCTCGCTCACGGTGATCGTGCTGATCACGCTGGTCGCCTTCACCTCGGAGGGCCTGTCCCTGTGGGGCATCCGCCTGCCCGGGTGGTGGCCCTACGACTACACGCAGCTGGTCCCGCTCGAGAACCGTGGCGTTCCGAGCTGGACGCATCCGTTCGGTCAGGACGACCTCGGCCGCGACATGTTCGCGGTCGTGATGCGCGGAACCCAGCAGTCGCTGATGATCGTCTTCGTCGTCGGCATCATCGCGACCGTCATCGGTGTCGTGATCGGATCGCTCTCCGGGTTCTTCCGTGGCTGGACCGACCAGGTCCTGATGCGCGTCACCGACATCGTCATCATCATCCCGCTGATCGTGCTCACCGCGGTCCTGGGCCGGAAGTTCGGGGCGAGCGGCGCGATCGTGCTCGCCCTTGTGCTCGGTCTGGCGTCCTGGACGGGACTGGCGAGGCTCGTGCGGGGCGATGTCCTCAGCCTGCGCGAGCGTGAGTTCGTCGACGCGGCCCGCGTGGCCGGCGCGTCTTCCGCACGCATCATGTTCGTCCACATCCTGCCCAACTCGATCGGCGTGATCATCGTCAACACGACGCTGCTCATGTCGGCGACGATCCTGACCGAGGCGGCGATCGGCTTCCTGGGCTTCGGTGTGCAGCCGCCGGATGTCTCGCTCGGCTCGATCATCTACCAGTACCAGCAGGCGTTCGACACGCGGCCATGGCTGTTCTTCTGGCCCGCCCTGTTCATCATCCTGATCGCGCTGACCATCAACTTCATCGGCGACGGGCTGCGCGACGCGTTCGACCCCCGTCAGAAGCGGGCGCTCAACAAGGCCGCGCGCAAGTCGGCCGCGGCCGCACGCGAGAAGGCGCACGTCGCAGCGGTGGCCGAGAGGGATGCCGCGGCCAGGGCCGAGTCGAAGCCATGACCCCTGGCTCAGGGAAGCAGGGCGGCGGCCAGCACGGCGACCGCGATCAGCACCACGAGCACGATGGTCTCGCGGCGCAGGAGATGCGTGCGCACGCCCGTCCCCTCGATGACACCGCTGTCGAGGTGGCCGGCGTCGCGCAGCTGCTCCCAGAAGCGACGGACGTACAGGGCCGCGAGACCGGACTCCGAGGTCGGGATGTCACCCGGACGGACGCTGCGCTCCGCCGCGTAGGTCGACTCGGGCAGGCCGCCCAGCTCGGGCTGAGCCACGCGGAACGTCGCGTGCCGTCCCGGCGCGGGTGCGCTCCACGCCGTGACCGTGCCCGCCGTCGTGTACAGCTGGAGCGCGTACTTCGTGTCGATGCGCTCGATCGCCGGCCAGGTCACCTCGTGCTCGCGCAGGAGGTTGCGCACGATCACTCCGGAGGGCGCGATCGTCACGGCCGGCGACCAGAACAGCAGCCATACGACGTACGCGCCGAGCAGCGCGAGCGGACCGAAGCGCACCAGCGGACCGATGCCGGTGATCGCCAGCGACACCAGCACCGCGATCACGACGACGCCGGCCAGCACGACGAGCACTCGGCCGAACCGAGGGCGCAGCGTCTTCGAATCGCTCGAGGCGTCGATCATCCGGTCCCGGCCGTTCGCATCCATCCCGCTATTGTCTCAAACCCGTCTGGAACGTCAGCCCGCGCCGGAATGCTCCGTGCGCCTGGACGCGAACGGAAAGCCGCATGACCGACACCACCATGACCATCCCCAACGCCGCCCGCTCCGAGGGGGCGCCCATCCTCGAGGTCACCGACCTGGGTGTCGACTTCTGGGTGGACGGCACGTGGTACCCCGCGGCCATGCACATGACGTACGACGTCAAGCCCGGCGAGGTGCTCGCGATCGTGGGCGAGTCCGGCTCGGGCAAGAGCTCGAGCTCCATGGCCCTCCTGGGTCTCCTCCCCTCGAACTCGCGGACCACGGGCAGCGTGAAGCTTCGCGGTCGCGAGCTGCTCACCCTCAGCGACCGCCAGCTCCGGTCGGTGCGCGGCAACGACGTCGCTGTGATCTTCCAGGAGCCGATGACGGCGCTCAACCCCGTGTACACCGTCGGGTTCCAGATCGTGGAGACGTTGCGGCTCCACACGCAGATGAGCCCCGCCGACGCGAAGAAGCGCGCGATCGAGCTGCTCGAGATGGTCGAGATGCCCGATCCGCCGACCGCGTTCAACAAGTACCCGCACCAGTTCTCCGGTGGGCAGCGGCAGCGCGCCATGATCGCGATGTCGATCGCCTGCGACCCGGTGCTCCTGATCGCGGACGAGCCCACCACGGCTCTGGACGTCACCGTCCAGGCCGAGATCCTCGATCTGATGCGCGACCTCCGTCACCGGCTGGACAGCGCGATCGTCCTCATCACGCACGACATGGGCGTCGTCGCCGACCTGGCGGACAAGATCATCGTGATGAAGGACGGCGAGATCGTCGAGGCCGGGCCCATCCAGAAGATCTTCACCGAGCCCGAGCACCCGTACACGCAGCAGCTTCTGGCCGCAGTGCCGCACCTGGGTGTCGGCCAGGTCGAACTCACTGACGCTCTCGTCGAGGCAGAGAGGAAGCACGCCGAGCCAGTGCTCAAGCTCGATCGCGTGGCGATCGAATACCCGAAGCACGGGCGCATCCCGGCGTTCCGCGCTGTCGACGACGTCAGCTTCGAGATCAACGCGGGCGAGATCGTCGGGCTCGTGGGGGAGTCGGGGTCTGGCAAGACCACGATCGGCCGCGCTGCGGTCGGGCTTCTCCCCGTCGCTGACGGCACGCTCAGCATCAGCGGCCACGACGTGGGCACGGCCGGCGCGCGCGAGCTGCAGGAGATCCGCCGCACGATCGGCATCGTGTTCCAGGATCCGGGTTCGTCGCTCAACCCGCGGTTCCCGATCGGACAGTCGATCGGAGAGCCGCTGCTGCTCGCGAAGCAGGCGAAGGGCAGCGAGCTCGATCGGCGCGTGGAGACCCTGCTCGACCAGGTCGAGCTGCCGCGGTCGTTCCGCAACCGCTACCCGCACGAGCTGTCCGGCGGCCAGCGGCAGCGTGTCGGGATCGCCCGCGCGCTCGCGCTGAGCCCGTCACTTCTCATCGCGGACGAGCCGACGAGCGCGCTCGATGTGTCCGTGCAGGCGCGTTTCCTCGACCTGCTGCAGACGATCCAGCAGGAGCTGCAGTTCGCGTGCCTGTTCGTCAGTCACGACCTCGCGGTCGTCGACATGCTCGCCCACCGCATCGCGGTCATGCACAAGGGGCATCTCGTCGAGTTCGGCACGCGCGACGAGATCCTGCGTGCGCCGAAGGACCCGTACACGCAACGCCTCATCGCGGCCGTGCCCGTCCCCGACCCGATCGCGCAGAAGGAGCGCCGCGAGGCCCGGACGGCGACGATCGAGCAGATCCGCCTCGAAGAGGACTGACCCGGAGGAGCGACCTGAGTGCGCTCGCAGGCCACGGGCGGAGGGTCCGGGTAGAATAGCGGGTGGCCCGACTCCGGGCACACCCCCGAACCACAAGGACTTCTTTCATGGCGCACGCCCTCCGACCGGATCTGCGCAACGTCGCGATCGTCGCGCACGTCGATCACGGCAAGACCACGCTCGTGGATGCGATGCTGCGTCAGACGGGATCGTTCGGCGAGCACGCGCACGTCGAAGAGCGGGCGATGGACTCCAACGACCTCGAGCGCGAGAAGGGGATCACGATCCTCGCCAAGAACACCGCGATCACCTACAACGGGGTGCACACGGATGTCCCGGTGACGATCAACGTGATCGACACGCCCGGCCACGCCGACTTCGGTGGCGAGGTCGAGCGCGGGCTGTCCATGGTCGACGGCGTCGTGCTCCTGGTGGACGCCTCCGAGGGCCCGCTGCCGCAGACGCGGTTCGTGCTGCGCAAGGCGCTCGAGGCGAAGCTCCCGGTCATCCTCCTCGTGAACAAGACCGACCGCCCCGACGCGCGGATCGCCGAGGTCGAGGAGGAGAGCCACGACCTCCTCCTGGGTCTCGCGTCCGATCTCGTCGACGACGTGCCCGACCTCGATGTCGACGCCCTGCTCGACGTCCCCGTCGTGTACGCGAGCGGCCGTGCCGGCGCCGCGTCCCGCAACCGGCCGGCCAACGGCGAGCTGCCGGACAACGACGACCTCGAGCCGCTGTTCGAGGCGATCCTCGAGCACGTGCCCGCGCCGTCGTACGACGACGAGGCGCCGCTGCAGGCGTGGGTCACCAACCTCGACTCGAGCCCGTTCCTCGGCCGTCTCGCGCTGCTGCGCGTGTTCAACGGCACGCTGAAGAAGGGTCAGACGGTCGCCTGGGTCCGTCACGACGGCACGCACTCCAACGCCCGCATCACCGAGCTGCTGAAGACGAAGGCGCTCGAGCGCTTCCCGGCGGAGTCCGCCGGCCCCGGTGACATCGTCGCGATCGCGGGCATCGAGGAGATCACGATCGGAGAGACGATCGCCGATCCCGAAGATGTGCGCCCGCTGCCGGCCATCACGGTCGATGACCCCGCCATCTCGATGACGATCGGCACCAACACCTCGCCCCTCGTCGGCAAGGTGAAGGGCCACAAGCTCACGGCACGCATGGTGAAGGACCGCCTCGACCGCGAGCTCATCGGAAACGTGTCGCTCAAGGTCGTCGACATCGGCCGGCCGGATGCCTGGGAGGTGCAGGGCCGCGGCGAGCTCGCGCTCGCGATCCTCGTGGAGAACATGCGTCGCGAGGGCTTCGAGCTCACGGTGGGCAAGCCTCAGGTGGTCACGCGCAAGATCGACGGCACGGTGCACGAGCCGTTCGAGCACCTCACGATCGACGCGCCGGAGGAGTACCTCGGCGCGATCACGCAGCTTCTCGCGGCCCGCAAGGGACGCATGGAGACGATGACGAACCACGGCACCGGGTGGGTGCGCATGGAGTTCGTCGTGCCGTCCCGCGGCCTGATCGGATTCCGCACCGAGTTCCTGACGACGACCCGCGGCACGGGCATCGCCAACGCGATCTCGCACGGCTACGAGCCGTGGGCGGGTCACATCGTGACGCGTCAGAACGGCTCGATCGTCGCCGACCGTGCGGGCGTCGTCACGCCGTTCGCGATCATCGCGCTGCAGGAGCGCATGAGCTTCTTCGTGCTGCCGCAGGACGAGGTCTACGAGGGCATGGTCATCGGCGAGAACTCGCGCAGCGACGACATGGACGTGAACATCACGAAGGAGAAGAAGCTCACCAACATGCGCTCCTCGACCTCCGACACGTTCGAGTCGATGACGCCGCCGCGCCAGCTGTCGCTCGAGGAGAGCCTCGAGTTCGCCCGCGACGACGAGTGCGTCGAGGTGACCCCCGAGATCGTGCGGATCCGCAAGGTGGTGCTCGACGCGACCGAGCGTGGGCGCGCCACCGCGCGCCTCAAGCGCCAGGACGCCAACGTCTGATCACGCCACGCGGTGCACGGTGGCCCGCACGGGTCCTCGATCGCGCTCGCTAGGCTCGGCGGCGTGACCACTCCCGACGATCCGTCGCGCGCGGAGGCGCGCCGCGCCGCCCGATCGGGTCTCGGCGTGGCACTGGCCACGAGTGCGTACGGCGTATCGTTCGGTGCTCTGGCGACCGCATCCGGGCTCGACGTCTGGCAGACGTGTGTGCTGAGCCTGGTGATGTTCACCGGGGGCTCCCAGTTCGCTTTCGTCGGCGTCATCGGTGCCGGGGGACTGGCGGCCGCTCCCGCGGCGATCGCATCGGCGGGACTCCTCGGCGTACGCAACATCGCGTACGGGATGCGCATGTCACCGGTCGTGGGAACGGGCTTCTGGCGTCGCGCGGCGGCCGCGCAGTTCACCATCGACGAATCGACGGCGGTCTCCCTCGCGCAGACGACGGCCCGCGCGCGTCTCGTCGGCTTCTGGGTCACCGGCCTCGCGATCTACGCGGGTTGGAACCTCACGACCTTCGCGGGCGCGCTTCTCGGCGATGTGCTCGGCGATCCGCGCGCATACGGGCTGGATGCCGCGGCCGCCGCGGCATTCCTCGCCCTCCTGTGGCCCCGGCTGCGCCGGCGGCAGGCGATCGCGGTCGGCGTGGCCGCCGCCGTCGTCGCCACCGTGCTCACACCGGTCATCCTGCCGGGGGTGCCCGTGCTGGTCGCCGCGGTGGTGGCGGTCGTGGTCGGTTGGTTCAACTGGCTGGGGCGGACCGAATCGCCGCCCTCCGAGCCGACGGACGTCCCCGAGCGGGAGGGGCTGCCGTGACGCTGTGGAACGCCGTGCTGATCGCTGCAATCGTGTGCGTGGCACTGAAGACCGTCGGTTACCTCGTCCCCGGGCACGTCATGGAGGCGCCGCGGCCCGCGCAGATCGCGGATCTGCTCACCGTCGCGCTGCTCGCCGCGCTCGTCGCGGTGCAGGCGCTGGGTCTCGGGCAGGCGATCGTCGTGGACGCGCGGCTGCCCGCGGTCGCCGTGGCCGCCGGGCTGCTGCTGCTGCGCGCGCCGTTCCTCGTCGTCGTCGCCGGTGCCGCGGTGGTGGCCGCGCTCCTGCGTCTGTGGGGCTGGGCGGTCTGATCGGAGACGCGCCTAGACTGACGCGGTGGGATTCTCCTGGTCGCGCGTCATCTCCTGGGTGGTCGCCCTCGCCGTCGGTCTCGTCTACGGCGCTGCCGGAACGATCGCGCATGCGTATCGCCTCGGTGCGCTTCCGGTCGGTCTGCTCCTCGCGCTTCTGGGTGTCGTCGCTCTGCTCGTCGCGGTGCGTACGCTCACGCACGACCGGTGGGCGGCACTCGCGTGCGGACTCGGCCTGGTCCTCGCCACGTGGGTCTTCTCGGGCAGCGGTCCGGGCGGATCCGTCATCGTCCCCAGTGGCAAGCTCGACGCACTGGCCGGCGTGAACCTCGGCATCGTCTGGGCCGTCCTGGTGCCGCTGGCGGCGGCGATCGTGGTGGTATGGCCCGCGCGGTCGGCCGTGCGCTCCGGAGCCGACAACTAGACTGAAGCGGTGACGTATGTGATCGCTCTTCCCTGTGTGGACGTCAAAGACCGCGCGTGTGTCGACGAGTGCCCTGTCGACTGCATCTACGAGGGCGAGCGGTCGCTGTACATCCACCCGGACGAGTGCGTGGACTGCGGCGCGTGCGAGCCGGTCTGCCCGGTCGAGGCCATCTACTACGAGGACGACCTGCCCGACGAGTGGCAGGACTATTACAAGGCGAACGTCGAGTTCTTCGACGACCTGGGCTCGCCGGGCGGCGCCGCCAAGGTCGGCGTGATCCACAAGGACCACCCCGTCATCGCCGCCCTCCCTCCGCAGGAGCACTGATCGTGGGGGTCGCCGACCTCGCCGAATACCCCTGGGATGCGGTCGCGCCCTATGCCGCGCGTGCGGCCGCGCACCCGGACGGGATCGTCGACCTGTCGGTCGGTTCGCCGGTGGACGTGACGCCCGAGGTGGTCCGCCGGGCGCTCGCCGATGCGACGGACGCGCACGCCTATCCGCAGACGGTGGGGACGCCGGCACTGCGCGAGGCGATCGTCGCCTGGTACGCCCGCCGACGCGGTGTGCCCGGGCTCACCGTCGGCCAGGTGCTCCCGACCGTCGGCTCGAAGGAGCTCGTCGCCTTGCTGCCGCTCCTCCTCGGACTGGGCCCCGGCGATGTCGTCGTGCAGCCGCGGGCCGCCTACCCCAGCTACGCGGCAGGCGCGCTGCTCGTGGGCGCGGAGGTCGTGGACGCCGACGACCCGGCCGAATGGCCCGATCGTGCGCGCCTGGTGTGGATCAACTCGCCGGGCAATCCGGACGGACGGGTCCGCGACGTGGCGAGCCTGCGCGCCGCGGTCGCGCGGGCACGGGAGATCGGCGCGGTGATCGCGGCGGACGAGTGCTATGCCGAGCTCGGCTGGGACGCCCCCTGGGACGATGAGCCGATTCCCTGCGTGCTCGATCCGCGGGTGATCGGGTCGGATGCCTCTGGCGTGCTCTCGGTCTACTCGCTGAGCAAGCAGTCGAACCTCGCCGGGTACCGCGCCGCGTTCCTCGCGGGGGATCCGGACCTGGTCGAGCGCCTCCTCACGGCACGCAAGCACCTCGGTCTGATGGTCCCCGGTCCCGTGCAGGCGGCGATGACCGTCGCGCTCGGGGACGACGCGCACGTGGCTCGGCAGAAGGAGAGCTATCGTCGTCGGCGCGCGGTCCTCCGGCCCGCGATCGAGGCGGCCGGCTTCCGCCTGGACGGGAGCGAGGCGGGGCTGTACCTCTGGGCATCGGAAGGGCGGGACGCGTGGGAGAGTCTCGACCGCCTGGCCGATCTCGGCATCCTCGCGGGCCCCGGACACTTCTACGGGCCGCACTTCCCGCAGCACGTCCGCTTCTCGCTGACGGCGTCCGACGAACGGATCGACGCTGCCGCCGACCGCCTTCGGGCGAGCGCTTCGTAGCCTTCCTCCATCCGATCCGCCTCGCCTTTGGTGGCGGTCTCAGTAGGTCGGACGGCCCACTAGGCTGTAAAGGAACGGCTCCACGGACGACAGGACCGCGGCATCCGTCGATCGCCACCGGCGATCTCTGACACCCCCAGTCGACCAGAAATCGCAAGGAGGCGCCGTGAGCGATGCGGGCGCGCAGCAGGCCAAAGCCACCCTGACCATCGGCGACAAGACCGCCGAACTCCCGCTCCTCCACGGCACCGACGGCCCGCCGAGCGTCGACGTCTCCACGCTCACGCGGCAGACCGGCCACACCGCGCTCGACTACGGCTTCGTCAACACCGCGGCCACCAAGTCCGCGATCACGTTCATCGACGGCGAGCAGGGCATCCTCCGCTACCGCGGCTATCCGATCGAGCAGCTCGCGAAGAACAGCACCTACCTCGAGGTGGCGTGGCTGCTGATCTACGGCGAACTGCCCACCGCCGACGAGCTCGCGGAGTTCGACAGCAAGATCCGGCACCACACGCTGCTGCACGAGGATCTCAAGCGCTTCTTCTCAGCCCTGCCGCACACCGCCCATCCGATGTCGGTCCTGTCCTCCGCCGTGTCGGCGCTGTCGACCTACTACGAGCACCAGTCCGACCCGCACAACCCCGAGCATGTCGAGCTGAACACCATCCGGATGCTCGCGAAGCTCCCGGTGATCGCTGCGTACGCGCACAAGAAGAGCATCGGCCAGGCCTTCCTCTACCCGGACAACTCGCTGAGCTTCGTCGACAACTTCCTGAAGCTGAACTTCGGCGTCCTGTCGGAGATCTTCGAGGTCAACCCCGTGATGTCGCGCGCGCTGGAGCGCCTGCTGATCCTCCACGAGGACCACGAGCAGAACGCCTCGACGTCGACCGTGCGGCTCGTCGGCTCGACGGGGGCGAACCAGTTCTCGTCGATCTCGGCCGGGATCAACGCCCTGTACGGCCCTCTCCACGGCGGCGCGAACGAGGCAGTGCTCGCCATGCTCGCGCGTATCCAGGAGTCGGGTGAGAGCGTGCAGCGCTTCGTCGAGCGGGTGAAGAACAAGGAGGACGGGGTCAAGCTGATGGGCTTCGGCCACCGCGTCTACAAGAACTACGACCCGCGCGCGAAGCTGGTGAAGGAGTCGGCAGACGAGGTGCTCACCGAGCTCGGCGTCCACGATCCGCTCCTCGACCTCGCGAAGGAGCTCGAGGAGATCGCGCTCAACGACGATTACTTCAAGGAGCGCCGGCTCTACCCGAACGTCGACTTCTACACGGGCGTCATCTACAAGGCGATGGGCTTCCCGACCCGGATGTTCACGGTGCTGTTCGCCATCGGCCGGCTGCCGGGGTGGCTCGCGCAGTGGCGCGAGGCGGTGACCGATCCGCAGACCAAGATCGGCCGACCCCAGCAGCTCTACATCGGCGCCGGCCGCCGCGATTACCCCGGCGCGGTCTGAGCGGGCTCGCCATGGCCGGCGACCGTCCGAGACTCCTTGTGCGCCCGCCGTCCCGGCGACTCGCGGAGGGGGAGATCACCCACCTGGAGCGGGTCCCGGTCGATCCGGCCCTCGCGCGTGCCCAGTGGGAGCGCTACGTGGATCAGTTCCGCACACGCGGGTGGGAGATCGTCGAGGTCGAGGCCGCAGACGACCAACCCGACGGTGTCTTCGTCGAGGACGCCGTCGTGGTGTTCGATGACCTCGCGGTCCTCTGCCGGGCGGGTGCGCCGTCACGGCGGGGGGAGCTCGCCTCGATCGCTGCGGCGACCGAGGCCGTCGGCATCCCGTCCGTCGCCATCGTCGCGCCCGGCACCCTCGATGGGGGCGACGTCCTCAAAGTGGGGCGCACCGTGTATGTCGGCCGGTCGTCGCGCACGAACGACGCCGGCATCGCCCAGCTCCGCGGCGTCCTGGAACCGCGGGGCTGGCGGGTCGTCGAGGTCCCCGTCACGAAGGTCCTGCACCTCAAGAGCGGCGTGACCGCACTCCCCGACGGCGTGGTGGTGGGCTACGCGCCGCTGGTGGACGATCCCGCGGCCTTCCCCGAGTTCCTCCCCGTGCCCGAGGAGCACGGCACCGCGGTCGTCGTCCTCGACGAGGACACGATCCTCATGTCGGCGGACGCGCCCGAGACCGCGGCCCTGTACCGGGCGCGCGGCCTCGAGGTGGTGGAGACGGCCGTGACGGAGTTCGAGAAGCTCGAAGGCTGCGTCACATGCCTCTCCGTGCGCGTGCGCGGCTGACGCACGCGCTCACGCTGCGGAGGCGAGCTCGCCGTCTTCGACCGTCTCCACGTCGTCGTCGCTCTGCGCGACGCTCCGACGGGGGCGCACAGCCATCACGATGGCCGCCGCGAGCACGGCCATGGCGGCAACCGACAGCCACGCGACGTCGTACCCCGTCTGAGCCGGGGATCCGTCGGAGCCCGTCGATCCGAACACGATCGCGCTCATGAGCGCCGAGCCGACGGCCGACCCGATCGTGCGCAGATTCGCGTTGACTCCCGTCGCGACTCCGGTGCGGTCGGCGGGGACGCTCTGGACCACGATGCTCGACATCGACGCGTAGCTGAGCCCGATGCCCAGGCCGAAGAGCCCCCCGGCCACCGAGAGCTGCCACAGCGCCGTGTGCGAGGCGATGGCGGATCCCACGCCGACGGCCATCAGCAGGGCGCCGATCGCGAGCATGACGCGGAGGGGGAGGATGCGTGCAATCGCACCGGCGGCGAACCCGATGCCCGACATCCCGGCGAGCAGCGGCAGCAGCGCGAGTCCCGCCGCCTGCACACCCAGCCCGAGTCCCCAGCCCGTCGTCGCGGGCGTCTCGAGGAACTGGGGCAGGTAGCCCCAGAACCCGAACGCCGCCGCGCCGATGAGGAACGCGGCCGCGTTGACGGGCCACACGGCGCGGGCTGCCAGCATCCGGAGATCCACCAGCGGGTTGCGCGAGCGCAGCTCGGCGGCGACCCAGGCGATCAGCAGGACGGCGGCGCCGGCGAACAGACCAACGGTGACGGGCGAGCCCCAGCCCCAGTGCGCTCCCGAGCTGAGCGGGACGAGAAGGGCGACGAGCCACGCGGACAGCAGTGTCGCCGAGAGGCCGTTCACCCGGCCCTCGGCCCGGACGCCGCGGACCGGCACGAGCGCCAGCACGAGGACCACGCCGAGGATCGCGGCGATGAAAGGCACCGAGAAGATGCCCCGCCAACCGAGAAGGTCGGCCAGCGGGCCGGCGAGGACGCTGCCGGCCGCGCCGCCGATGCCGATCAGCGCGCTGATCGCGCCGATGGCGCCGGTGAGCCGCTCCCGTGGCATGACATCCCGCAGGAGGCCGAAGGCGAGCGGGAAGAGCGCGCCGCCGACGCCCTGCAGCACGCGACCCAGAACGAGGATGCCGAGGTTCGAGGCGAAGGAGGCGACAACGTCGCCGAGCGCGACGATGGCGAGCACCGCGAGGAAGGTCGCGCGCCGCCCCCGCAGGTCGCCGACGCGGCCCAGCAGGGGAGTGGCGACCGCCGCCGCGATGAGCCACGCGGTGTTGGTCCAGGCGGCCGCGTCGGCTGCGACGCCATAGTCGGCGGCGATGAGCGGGATGACCGGGATGACGAGGTTCTGGAGCAGAGCCAGCGAGGCGACGCCGACGGCGATCGCGACGAAGGCGCCGCGGTAGGAGGGGGCAGTGGGCATGTGCAGACCTTCCCCGCGGATGCGCGATCCGCGAGATCGAGGTAAAGTGGGGGTAGGGCTCCGAACGGAGGGTTCCTCCGCTTAGAGCTTAGCGGAGGACGCCTCCGTTTAGCAACCACCTGCCGCATCCTGTTCGAAAGGCTTCCCGATGACGCTCGCCGAGCGTGTTCCCGCACTGGCCGCCCGTCGTCCGCGCCGCGCCGACGCGGCACGCAACTTCGACGCACTCATCGCTGCCGGACGCGACGCGTTCGCCGAAGAGGGGTCGTCCGCGTCGCTGGAGGACATCGCGCGGAGGGCGGGCGTCGGGATCGGGACGCTGTATCGCAACTTCCCGACGCGCGACGATCTGATCGACACGCTCTACCTCGGTGAGGTGGACGCGCTGGCGCAGACGGCGCACGAGGTCGCCGATCTCGAGCCGTGGGCCGCGCTGGCGGCCTGGCTCGACCACTTCGTGCGCTACGTCGGCACCAAGCACGTCCTGCTGGAGAGCCTCAACCGGCCGTCCGCGGTGATGGACCAGTGTCGGACGATCATGTTCGACGCCGGAGAGCCCTTGCTGCGCCGCGCGCAGTCCGCGGGCGTCGTCGACCCGGACATCACCATCAGCGACGTCGTGAAGCTCGTCTCGGGTGTCGCCGCCGTCTCCTCGTTCGATGACGATGCCCAGCGCGAGCGCGTGCTGGGTCTCGCCGTGAACGCTATCCGCCGCTGAGGTGCCGGGGCCGGCGCCGTTCCGCTACGCGTGCAGCGCCTCGTTGAGTGTGACGCCGGCGCCGGTGCGACGCACGGCCTCGATCGCGCCGCTGAGGGAGTTCCGCCGGAACAGGATCCCGTTCCGTCCGGAGAGCTCGCCGCCCTTGACCGTGGGTCGCGAGCCGTCGTGGCGCGGCGGTTCGTCAGCCAGGACGATCTTCGAGCCTGCGGTGACGTAGAGGCCCGCCTCGACGATGCAGTCGTCGCCCAGCGAGATCCCGATGCCGGCGTTCGCCCCGAGGAGCGATCGCGCCCCCACGGACACGCGGTGCGTCCCGCCGCCGGACAGGGTTCCCATGATCGATGCGCCGCCGCCGATGTCGCTGCCGTCGCCCACGACGACGCCCTGCGAGATGCGCCCCTCGATCATGGAGGCGCCGAGCGTGCCCGCGTTGTAGTTCACGAATCCCTCGTGCATCACGGTGGTGCCCGGTGACAGGTACGCCCCGAGGCGCACCCTCGAGGCATCCGCGATCCGCACCCCCGGCGGTGTGACGTAGTCGAGCAGCCGCGGGAACTTGTCGAGTCCCTGCATCTGGATCCCGGCGCGCTGCAGCACCGGCCGTAGGCGTTCGGTGTCGGTCGGATGCATCGGTCCCGCGTTGGTCCACGCCACAGTGGGGAGGTGCCCGAAGATCCCGTCGAGGTTCACCTCGTTGGGACGGACGAGGCGGTGGGAGAGGGCGTGCAGCCGGAGATAGGCGTCTGCCGTCGACGTCGGAGCCTCGTCGAGGTCGACCGTGACGCGGACGGCCTCCACCGTCACGGCGCGGCGCTCATCCGACCCGGTGTGCACGTCGAGGCCGCCGTCGTCCGGCGCCCCCTCGCCGCTGTCCGGGATGCCGCGCTGCGGTGCCGGGAACCACGCATCCAGGACCGTGCCGTCTCCCGCGATCGTGGAGAGTCCTGTGCCGCTGATCCGTCGCTCGTCGCTCACCGCTCCAGGCTACCGGCGCGGAGGCGCGTGACCCGATCGGTAGACTCGAGGGATGCTGGAGCTCGATCTGTCCGCGACATCCATCGATCTCACCCGCACCATCTGCGACGTTCCGAGCGTGTCCGACGACGAGACCGTCCTCGCCGATGCGATCGACGCGGCCGTCCGCGCGCTTCCGCACCTCGACGTCCACCGCGACGGCGACACGATCGTCGCGCGGACGGATGGCGGACGGGCGCAGCGCGTCGTCATCGCGGGCCACATCGACACCGTCCCCATCAACGGGAACGTGCCGACGCGCGACATCGAGATCGACGGCGAGGCGTACGTCTGGGGCCGCGGCACCGTCGACATGAAGGCGGGCGTCGCGGTACAGCTGAAGCTCGCGGCCGAGCTGTGCGACCCCCGTGTCGACATCACCTGGATGTGGTACGACCACGAGGAGGTCGACGCCGATCTGAACGGCCTGACGCGACTCGCCGCACGTCGTCCCGACCTCTTCACGGCTGACTTCGCGATCCTCGGAGAGCCGTCGAACGGACAGGTCGAGGGGGGCTGCAACGGCAACCTCCGGGCGATCGTGCGCACCCACGGCGTGCGCGCGCACAGTGCGCGGGCGTGGATCGGCGAGAACGCGATCCACAAGGCCGCCCCGGTGCTCGCGCGGCTGGCGGAGTACCGTCCGCGCGAGGTGCCCGTCGAGGGTCTCGTCTACCGCGAGGGGCTCAGCGCGGTCCGCATCGGCGGTGGGATCGCCGGTAACGTCATCCCGGACCTCTGCGAGGTCGAGGTCAACTATCGGTTCGCGCCGAGTCGGTCGGTCGCCGAGGCGGAGGAGCACGTGCGCAACGTGCTCGAGGGCTTCGAGGTCGAGGTGGTCGACGTCGCCGCCGGCGCCCGCCCGGGCCTGGATGCTCCGCTCGCGCAGGAGTTCCTGGCCGCGGTGGGCGGCGAGGCACGGCCCAAGTACGGCTGGACGGATGTCGCCCGCTTCTCGGCACTCGGGGTTCCCGCGGTGAACTACGGGCCCGGAGACCCCCACCTCGCCCACCACGACGAGGAGCGCGTGCCGGTCGCGCAGATCGAGGCTGTCGAGCACGGACTCCGGGCGTGGCTGAAGGCTCGCTGATCGAGAGCGGGCAGGTCGAGCACGCCGCGCGGCGGCGTCTCCCGTTCGTCCTGCGCGTGGCTCTGATCTACCTGTCGGCGCGCGTCGTCACGACGGGCTTCTTCGCGATCGCGGCGGCTCTGGCCGGCCCGGGCACGCGCTTCGGGCCGCACGCCGGCATCGGCGACCTGCTCATGGGCTGGGACGCGCAGTGGTACTGGTACGTGGCGGTGAACGGCTACCCGTCGGTGCTGCCCCTGACCGATTCCGGGCAGGTGGCAGAGAACCAGTGGGCGTTCCTCCCGGTGTACCCGTATCTCGCTCAGGCGATCGGGGTGCCGTTCGGTGCCTGGGCCATTGGTGGCATCGTGATCTCGCTCGTCGCCGGATACCTGTCGTGCCTCGTGCTGTATCGGATGCTGCGGATGCGGCTCGATCGCGGCGCGGCCACGTGGGGGGTCGTCTTCTTCGCCTTCGCGCCGCTGGCGGCGGTGTTCCAGATCGGGTATGCGGAATCCCTGTTCCTGCTCTGGCTGTTCCTCGCGATCTGGCTCGTCGCCCGCCGTCGATACGGGTGGCTCTACCTTCTGGTCCCTCTGATGGGTTTCACCCGCCCCGGCGTGCTCGCGTTCGGGCTGTTCCTCGGCCTGTTCGCGATCCACCGGTGGTTCACGCGCCGCACGGAACCCTTCCCGGTGCGGGAGATCCTGCACGTCGTGGCGCTGGGTCTCTGGGCCGTCGTCGTCGGATTCGCGTGGCAGGTCATCGCTGCCGCCGTCACCGGTCGCCCGGATGCCTACCTCGCCACCGAGCTGGCGTGGCGGCGCAACTGGCTCCCCGACGCCGACGGCGACTTCGTGCCCCTGCACGGCTTCCTGCAGGGCGTCGCGTTCTGGTTCGACTCGTGGGGGATGGGCGCGGTGACGGGGTACATCGTGCTCGGGCTGCTGGTCGTCGCGATCGCCGCGCTGCTCCTGTTCGAACCGCACGTGAAACGTCTCGGTCCGGAGATCAGGCTGTGGTCGGCCAGCTACCTCGTCTACCTGCTGGCGGTCTTCTTCCCGCAGTCGAGCATCTTCCGGCTGCTCGTGCCCGTTTCGCCCTTGTGGGGGGCGGCCGCCGTCCCCCGGTCCGCCCTCTGGCGCGTCACCGTGCTGGTCCTGTGCCTCGCCGGTCAGTGGTGGTGGATCGTCAACATGTACGCGATGGGGAACACATATTGGCAGATCCCGTGACGAATGCCCAGGCGATTATCCCCGGTCGAGGGCGCACGGTAAACTCATAAGGCAGACCAGCGACGAAAAGGAGCCACGATGGCAGCCATGAAGCCGAGAACCGGAGACGGGCCGATGGAGGCCGTGAAGGAGGGTCGCCTGATCATCGTTCGCGTACCGCTCGAAGGTGGTGGCCGTCTGGTCGTCTCCGTCAACGATGCCGAAGCCAAGGAGCTCTACGACGTGCTCGGCGGTGTGGTGAACGTCTGAGTTCACACCCTGCTCAGCCTCAGCGGCCGGTCGTTCGACCGGCCGCTGTCGTCTGTCCGGGGCGGCTCTCGACGATCGTCGTGAGCTGCAGCAGACCTTCACCGACGATCGAGAGCGCGCCGATGACGGCGGGCGACGCCTGCGTCTCCTGGATGAGCGAGCGGTACGCGGTCGTCACCGGGTCGCGGCGCACCGGGTCGGACACCGCGCCGCCCGCGAGCACCCGCGGAATGAGAACGGTGCCGCCGGGGCGGACGAGACGCAGACCGTGCTCGACGTACTCGATCACACCCTCGGGGTCTCCGTCCACGAGGACGACGTCGTAGGAGGCCTCGTTCATCCGCGGCAGCACGTCGGCTGCGCGCCCCGTGATGAACCGGGCGCGGGCGGCCGGGACCTTCGCGTCCGCGAACGCCTGCCGGGCGGCACCCAGGTGCTCCGGCTCGCTGTCGATCGTGGTGAGGATCGCCCTCGGCGCGCCGTGCAGGAGCCAGAGGCCCGAGACTCCCGCTCCCGTCCCGATCTCGACGATGTTCAGGGCGGCCGACGACGCGGCGATGACGGCGCACTGGGCGCCGACGGCGGGGCTGATCGGCGCGGCTCCCAACTCCAGCGCATGGGCGCGCGCACGAGAGATGTGGTCGGGTTCGATCGTCGCTTCCTGTGCGAACCTCTGATTCGCGTCGTTCTCACCCATCACGGACCTCCGCCGCCAGCCTACGCGGGCGCGTGCGAGGCCGAGCTCAGGCGCGACGGGTAACCTGAACACATGATCTTCGGGCTCACCATCGAGAAGCTCGTGGTGATCGGAGTGATCGCCGCGCTTCTGCTCGGGCCCGAGCGGATTCCCCGCTACGCGCAGATGCTCGCCCAGCTCACGGTCCGCGCGCGCGACCTGCTCAACGGCGCGAAGTCACGGATGCGCGATGAGATGGGCGACGACTTCGACGACGTCGACTGGCGCAAACTCGATCCGCGCCAGTACGACCCGCGCCGCATCATCCGGGAAGCGCTCCTGGACGATGCTCCGACGCCCGCTCGCCCGGCAGCGACGACGGCGCCCGCCCCGCCGGTCGGCACGGAACGACAGCCGTTCCGGCCGGGGGACACCCCGCCGTTCGACTCCGAAGCCACCTGAGCCGCGGTCCGGCGGTCAGGTGACCGAGACGTTCAGGCGACGACCGGCGAGTCCTCGCGGGCGGTCGGCGATGACGCGGGCGATCTCGGAGATCGCGATGGCGGCGCTGTCGGCCGGCGCGGACGCGACGACGGGCGTCCCCGCGTCCCCGCACGCACGCAGCGCCGGGCTGAGCGGGATCGAGCCGAGCAGCGGGACCGGCTCCGATTCGGAGGACAGCGCGCGTGCCACGTCCTCGCCGCCACCGTGGCCGAACAGATCGAGAACCGTGCCGTCGGGCAGCACGAGCGGCGCCATGTTCTCGATCACGCCGAGCACCCGCTGGCCGGTCTGGCGAGCGACGAGCCCGCTGCGGACCGCGACATCGGACGACGCCGATTGCGGCGTCGTGACGACGAGCACCTCGGCGTGGGGGAGCAGCTGACCCACCGAGATCGCGACATCGCCTGTTCCCGGTGGCATGTCCAGGAGGAGCACGTCGAGGTCGCCGAAGTAGACGTCGGTGAGGAACTGCTGCACAGTGCGATGCAGCATCGGACCGCGCCAGGCGACGGCGGCGCCCTCGTCGCCCTCGCGGAGGAACATCCCGATCGACACCGTCTTCACGTCGTACGCGATCGGGGGGACGATGAGGTCGTCGATCCGCGTCGGACGGGCGGTGCGCCCGGCGGCGTCGACCAGTCCGAGCAGTCCCGGTATCGAGAAGCCGTGCACATCCGCGTCCACCAGGCCGACCGCGAGTCCCCGGCGGGCGAGCGCGACCGCGAGGTTGGCGGTGACCGTCGACTTGCCCACCCCGCCCTTCCCGCTCGTCACGGCGATGACGCGCGTCAGCGAGTCAGGCCCGAACGGGATGGTCCGGGAGGCGCGCGAGCCGCGCAGGCGCGCCGTCAGGGCGCGCCGCTCGTCCGCCGTCATGACGCCGACCTCGAGTGCGACCTCGCGCACGCCGGGTACCCCCGCGGCGGCCGCCGTCACCTCCGCCGAGATCCGCTCCGCGGCCGGGCATCCGACGATGGTGAGCGCGATGGCGACGTGCGCCACGCCGGCGTCCACGGTGATGTCGCGAACCATGTCCAGCTCGGACAGGGGACGCCGCAGCTCCGGATCCGACACCGCGCCGACCGCAGCGCGGACCGACGCCGACAGGTCGCTCACGACGACGCGTCGGCCTGCTGATCGGCCCTCGCGTCCAGCTGCTCCAAGAGCGCCTTGAGCTCCTGCCGGAGCGCATCGCGCGAGAGGACCTCGCCGGTGAGCTCGGTCATCGCCATCCGGAGGGCGACCACTTCGCGCGCGAGGTACTCGGTGTCGGCGAGGTTGCGCTCGGCACGCTGGCGGTCCTGCTCGATCTGCACCCGGTCACGGTCGTCCTGACGGTTCTGCGCCAACAGGATGAGGGGTGCGGCGTACGAGGCCTGGAGCGAGAGGATGAGCGTGAGCAGGGTGAAGTTCTGCGCTCGGGGGTCGAACTGGTATTGCGGCGGCAGGAGCGTGTTCCACGCGAGCCAGACCACGACGAACACCGTCATGCCGATGAGGAAGCTCGATGTCCCCATGCCGCGGGCGAACGCCTCGGAGAACCGTCCGAACCGATCCTGAGACGGCTGGGGGGACCGTCCCAGCATCCCCGTGCGTCCGCGCGGAGCGTCGAGGGTCATCTGCCGGGAGGGGCGTGCCATCAGCGCCTCCTCGGGATGCTCGCGGTGGTCGTGGGGACGGAGGTCTGAGCGACGAGCGGATCGTCGCCGTCATGGGATCGCCAGTCCTCGGGGAGGAGGTAGTCGAGGACGTCGTCCACCGACACCGCGCCCACCAGGCGGTGCGCCTGGTCCACGACCGGCAGGGACACCAGGTTGTAGCTGGCCAGCAGCCGTGCGACCTCCGCCGCCGACGCCGTCGCGGGGACCGGCTCGAGCGTGTCGTCGATGATGGCGCCCAGGCGCTCCTGCGGCGGGTAGCGCAGCATCCGCTGGAAGTGGACGGTGCCCAGGAGGCGGCCGGTCGGCGCTTCGTAGGGCGGCAGCGTGACGAACACGGCCGCCGCGAGGGCGGGGTGCAGCTCGTGACGGCGGATCAGGGCGAGCGCCTCGGCCACGGTCGCATCCGCCGACAGCACGATCGGCTCCGGCGTCATGAGGCCGCCCGCCGTGTCGGGGCCGTACTGCAGCAGCGCGCGGACGTCGTCCGCCTCCTCGGGCTCCATGAGCTCGAGGAGCTGCTCCCTGCTCGCCTCGGACAGCTGACCGAGCAGGTCCGCCGCGTCATCCGGCTCCATCGCATCGAGGATGTCGGCCGCGCGCTCCTCGCCGAGCTGCTCCAGGATGTGCACCTGCTCGTCCTCGGGCATCTCCTCGAGCGCGTCGGCCAGGCGGTCGTCGGGGAGCTCCTCGGCGACCTCGAGCAGGCGCTCGTCGGGCAGATCCAGCAGTGTGTTCGCCAGATCGGCGGGCTTCAGCTCCGAGTAGCTCGCCACGAGCTGCTCCGCCGACTGCGACTCGCCGGGCGTCTGCTGCTCGCGCACCTCGTCCCAGTTCGCGAACGTGGTCGGTCCCTTCGCGAACGGGGATGCGCTCGTCTTGGGCTTGCGCAGGAAGAGCTGGCCGATGTCCCACTCGCCGAGGCGGTTGCGCTCGATCGCGACGTCCTCGATGACCGCATGCCCCGAGTTGTCGCGGAAATAGACCTTGCGACCGACGAGCTCGGTCATCACCCGCACTTCGCCGCCACGCTGGTCGAACCGGCGCACGTTGATCAGGCCGGTCGTGATGACCTGGCCCGTCGCGATCGACGTGACCCGTCCGATCGACAGGAACACGTGCCGTCGACCCGGGATCTCCACGACGAGGCCGATGACGCGGGGCGGGTCGTCTTTTCGATAGATGACGACGACGTCCCGGACCTTGCCGAGCCGGTCGCCTGCGGGGTCGAAGACCGCGCAGCCGGCCAGGCGCGCGACGAAAACCCTCTGCGTGCTCACCGTTCCAGCGTAGTCCGCGGGGCACGATCCACAGGGCACCCCGAGGACCGCATGACAAGATGGGGATATGAGCATGCCGGGTGTGCCGCAGGGCCGGGGCGAGGTCGGCGAGGCCGTCGCCAGCTTTCCGACCTACGAAGCCGCGCAGAAGGCCGTCTCGAGCCTGATCGCCGGTGACGTCCCGGCGAAGGAGATCGCGATCGTCGGAACAGGGCTCCGTTCCATCGAGCGCGTGACCGGACGACTCGGCTACGCGACGGCGGCCCGGTCGGGCGCGATCAACGGGCTGCTCCTCGGACTCTTCTTCTCGGCGATCTTCGTGCTGGGGAACCCCTCGGTCCCGATCTCTGCCTTCGTGGGCGTGCTGTTCGTCGGCATCGCGTTCGGCATGCTCCTGAGCCTCGTGACCTACGCGCTGGTGCGTCGCCGTCGGGATTTCGCGTCGGTGATGCAGGTGGTCGCCGATCACTACGACGTCACGGTGCTCCCCACGAGCATCCACCGGGCGCGCCAGATCATGGGCACGACCGTCGTCGCCTCCCCGGCGACGCTTCCCACGAGACCCGCCGCGCCGGCGCCCGCCACGCCCGCCGTGCCGCCGCCCTCGTCACCGCCCCGTTACGGCGAGCGGGTGGAGCCGACGGGCGCCGCGGCGCGACCCGACCACGACCGGTCCGATGCGGAGCGGAGCGGCCGGTCGCAGCCCACGCCCGAACCGGCCCCCGACGACGAGCGAGCCGACGACGACCGCGGCGACGCGGAGTCGTCCGAGCACGGCCAGCGGTGACCACGGGCGCGAGCGTCGGTCGTGACTGAGATCCAGACGACGGCTGTCCCGGTGACGCTGCCGTCCGGGAGCGCGACGGTGTCCGCGGCGATCGAGTCCGTTCCGGATGCGCGGGGGACGCTGCTGCTCGCGCACGGCGCGGGCTCCCGCTTCGACAGTTCGTTCCTGATCGGCTTCGCGCGCGGGATGAGGCGGCACGGCGTTTCGACCGTGAGGTTCAACTTCCCGTATGCCGAGGCGGGCCGTCGGATGCCGGGGCCGGCGGAGCACGCGATCGCGACGTGGGCGGCGGTCGTCGAGGCCACTGGGACGAACGACCGTCCGATCTGGGCGGCGGGGCGTTCGTACGGCGGGCGCATGGCATCGATGGCCGCCGCGGAGGGACGCATCGCGCCCGCGGGACTGGTCTACCTGGGCTACCCCCTCCATCCGCCGGGCCGCGCGGACCGCCCGCGGATGGCGCATCTCCCCGCGATCGCGGTGCCGCAGCTCTTCGTGTCGGGGAGCCGCGATCCGTTCGTCGATCCGCACGAGCAGCTCGACGCGGCCGTCGCTTCGTGCGTGGACGCCGCGCTCGTGTGGATCGAGGGCGGCGGCCACGGGTTCGAGATCGCCGGCGCGCGCAGGACCCCGGACGTGATCGGCGAAGAGGTCGCCGAGATCGTCGCTACGTGGCTCGATCGGCGGTTCTGATCCCGCCCCCCGGCTCGCCTCAGCGCCCGGCCGCGTAGCCCTGCATGCCGCGCGGGTTCGCGGCGGCCCAGAGAAGGCCCGACTCGCGATCCCGCCCCACCGCCGACACCCTCCCGAGTGACCAGTCGCCGGCGCGGGTGACAACGTGGCCGCGGCGCTCGAGGCCCTCGATCAGCGTCGACCCCAGCCGGTCCTCGACGACGGCACCCGCCGGGGTCCAGGTGCGCGGCCAGAACGACTCCGGCATCGCGGTGGTGTGGAGCGCGGGGGCGTCGATCGCCTCCTGCGGCGCGTAGCCCCCCACCAGCATCCGCAGCAGTGCGAGCACCTGCCACTGATCCTGCTGGTCTCCACCCGGCGAGCCCATGGCGAAGAGCGGTGCGCCGTCGCGCAGGACGAGCGTGGGCGTCAGCGTCGTACGAGGACGGCGGCCCGGCGTGAGGGATGCGGGGTGCCCCGGCTCGAGCCACGTCATCTGAAGACGCGTGCCCAGGCAGAAGCCGAGCTCCGGGACGACCGGCGAGGACTGCAGCCAGCCGCCGGACGGGGTCGCCGAGATCATGTTCCCCCAGCGGTCGACGACGTCGATGTGGCACGTGTCGCCCTTCGTGCGTCCGCTCGGCGCCGCCATCGGATCCGCGCTGGTCGCGCCCGCGGTGTGCGCACGCAGCGGCGGGCGGAACGGGACTCTGCCGGGCAGCGTCCCCGGCCGGAGCTCGCGGGAGGCCTCGGTGCCGATGAGCGCGCGACGCTCGGCGGCGTAGTCCTCGGACAGGAGCGCGTCGATGTCGACGTCGGCGTCGCCGTACCAGGCGTCGCGGTCGGCGTACGCCAGCTTCTCGGCCTCCAGGATGGTGTGCGCTCCGACCTCCTGTGACGGGTCGAGACGGTCGTCGTCGAAGCCGTCGAGGATGCCGAGCAGCTGCAGGAGGGCGGGGCCCTGGCTCCAGGCCGCGGCCTTCGCGATCGTGTGCCCTCGGAACGCTCGCGTCACGGCGGGCTCGTATGCCGCGTCGAAGGCGGCGAAGTCCTCCGCCGCGATCACCGCGGCGTGATCGCCCCCCTCGGAGTGGCGGTGCGGCGTGGCCAGGAAGGCCGAGGATGCCTGGGCCACCACGCCCGTCTTCCACTCCCGCCGCGCGGCGTCGATGCGCGCGGCGCGACCGACCGGGCCATCGTCGCGCACCGTGCAACTGGCGTGCACGAGCGAGTCGAGAACGCTCGCATAGGCGGGGTTCACGACGACCTCTCCCGCTGCGGGGACGTCGCCCTGCGGCATCCAGAGCGCGGCCGACGTCGTCCAGTGATCGCGGAAGAGTCCGGCGACGCGGCCGATGGCGGCGGCGGCCTGCGGCACCAGCGGATGGCCGTCGCGCGCGTAGCCGACCGCGTACGCGAGCACGTCCGCCAGCTCCCACGTGCCGTGATCGCGCAGCAGCAGGAGCCACGCGTCGACCGCGCCCGGAACCGCGGCGGCGAGTCCGCCCGCGCCGGGGACGAGGTCCAGTCCCTCGTTCCGGTAGTGATCGATCGTGGCAGCGGCCGGCGCCGGTCCCTGACCCATGAGTACGGTCGGGGCGGGATCCGCGGCGGTTGCGAAGAGCCCGACGAGATCGCCGCCGGGGCCGTTCAGATGCGGCTCGACGACGTGGAGCACGAATGCGCCCGCGACGGCCGCATCGAACGCGTTCCCGCCGCGCTCGAGCACGGACTGTGCCGTCGCCGTCGCGATCCAGTGCGTCGACGCGGCCATCCCGAAGAAGCCCTGCAGGGTCGGGCGGGTCGTGAACGGGGTGGGACGCGTAAAAGTCATCGCGCGGACAGACGCGCGACCCAGGCCTCCACCTCGTCGGCCGTGCGGGGGATCGAGGCGGACAGGTTCTCCACCCCGTCGTGTGTGACGAGCACGTCGTCCTCGATGCGGACGCCGATGCCGCGATACTCCTCCGGCACGGTCAGATCGTCGATCTGGAAGTAGAGGCCGGGCTCGATCGTGAAGACCATGCCGGGCTCGAGCACGCCGTCGTAGTACATCTCCCGGCGGGCCTGCGCGCAGTCGTGCACGTCGATCCCGAGATGGTGGCTCGTGCCGTGCACCATGTAGCGGCGGTGCTGGCCGCCTCTGTCGGCATCGAGCGCCTCCTCGGCGGTGACCGGCAGCAGGCCCCATTCGGCGGTGCGACGGGCGATCACCTGCATCGCGGCCTCATGCACGGCGCGGAACCGGGCGCCCGGCCGCGCGACCGCGAACGCGGCGTCGGCCGCCTCGCGAACGGTCTCGTAGACGCGCCGCTGAACGTCCGTGAAGCGGCCGTCCACCGGGATCGTCCGGGTGATGTCGGCGGTGTACAGGCTGTCGGCCTCGACTCCCGCGTCGATGAGGATCAGATCTCCCGGGAGCACCGCGCCGTCGTTGCGGGTCCAATGCAGGTAGCAGGCGTGCGGGCCGGATGCGGCGATGGTGTCGTAGCCCTCACCGTTGCCGTCGCTGCGCGCCCGCCGATGGAAGACGCCCTCGACCACCCGCTCACCGCGCGGGTGCGCGACGATCTCGGGGAGGTGGCGCACGATGTCGTCGAATCCGGCGGCGGTGGCGTGCACGGCGGCGCGCATCTGGTCGATCTCGTACGGATCCTTGACGAGGCGCAGCTCGGAGACGAAGCGGGTGAGGTCCGCGTCCTGGTCGATCACGAGGTCGTCCGCACCCGCGTGGAAGTCATCCACGTGCGCGGTACGCAGTCCGAGGTCGGCCGCCACGCCGGCCAGAGCCGGCCGCGGGCCGATCCAGAACTCGCCGATGGTCGCGTCCGCGTAGAACTCCGGGGTGGTGCGGTCGGCACGCTCGCGGAAATAGAGGGTGGCCTCGTGGTCGTCGCCGCGGGGATCGAGGACCAGGACGGCGCCCGGCTCGGCGTCGGATGCCCACCCGGTGAGGTGCGCGAATGCAGAGTGCGCGCGGAACGGGTAGTCGGTGTCGTTGCTGCGCTGCTTGAGATCCCCCGCAGGGATCACGAGCCGGCGTCCGGGGAACGCGGCGGAGACGGCGTCGCGACGTGCCGCGGCGTACGACGCCTGCGGCCGCTGCGGCGGCGCCGTGTCAGGCCGTTCGGCCCACCCGGAGGAGATCGTCTCGAGGAAGCCGCCGGGATACGGCTGACGTCGATTGGCGTTCGCCGCGGCCGCTGCCGCCGCGGCAGCCTCGTCGACGGATGCGGAGGGAGTCTCACTCGTGGCGCTCATGCGTCCAGTCTCGCACCGCGTGCCACGAGCGGGAACCGCTCAGTTCGCCGGATCCAGCTGCACCACGAGCGGACGGTGATCGCTGCCCTTCCCGTCGAGGGAGCGCAGGATGACCGAGCCGGTCGCCTTCCAGTCGCTGGTCGCCATGACGTGGTCGATCGGAGCGCCGGCCCATGCGGGCAGGGACGTCGGCCAGGTGCCGACGGCGCCGTTGCCGGTCGCGCCGACCGCGTCGTGGCACCGGCCCATCGTCCCGCCGTCGACGCCGAAACCGCTCATGTGGTCGACGGTCGCGTTGAAGTCGCCGGCGAGGATGACGTCCTTGGCCGCGCACTGGTCGGCGATCCACTGCAGGTCGTGCCGCCACCGCTGCATGTACTCCTGACGCGGCGCGACCGCGTGGGCCGCGACGATCACGGGGCCCGAGCCGGATGTCGGCATGGCGACGGCGCTCGGCACCGTCGAGGTGTTGCTCGTCCCGTCCGCGGAGGACTCGATGACCGAATACGTCCCCAGCCGGGGCGAGATCAGCAGCGTCGTCGAACTCGCATCCCAGCCGTGCGCGCCGTACTGCGTGTGGTAGGCCCACATGCGGTGGCCGAGCGCCCGCATCGCGAGGGCGACCTGCTCGCCCGTCGCGATCGTCGTCTCCGGAAGGGTGACGATGTCGGCGTCCATCGCGACCGCCGTCCGGGCGATGTCATCCGGAGACGTCGCCGCCCCTGCCGTGTTCCAGGTCATGACGCGGATGCTGTCGGCGCCCTTGGCCGGCAGCGTGTCCGAGCCCATTCCGCGTGAGACCAGGATCCCCGCGTTCGCGACGCCCGCCACGAGAGCGATGATCGCGAGGGCCGCGGCGAATCCCCGCAGCGGCCGGGCGATGGCCAGCAGGAGTGCGAGCACGAGCACCACGCCGAATCCGACCACCATGAGACTGCGGAACGACACGATCTGCGCGATCGGATAGGTGCGCTCGAGGTGGAAGAACGGTGGCCATGTCAGGACCGCTGCGGCGACCGCGCAGAGCACGGCCGCAAGGATCCCGACAAGGCGACGCACGTCCGCGACTCTATGTCAGGAGGCTGGGAGATCGGCGGGGGTGCGCGCGCCGGCGCCTTCCTCGGCGGCCGATCCGACGCCGCGCGCTACGCTCGGGGGATGGGCATGCGGCGGTTCGACGGTCCCAGCGACCTGCACCTGCATTCGCTCCATTCCGACGGCACCGAGTCGCCCGCCCAGGTCATGCAGGCCGCGCATCGATACGGGCTGCGCACAGCCGCCCTCACCGACCACGACACGACGTCGGGGTGGGCCGAGGCAGCCGAGGCCGCGACATCGCTCGGGATGACGTTCCTCCCCGGCATGGAGATGTCCGCGAAGCACGAATGGCGCAGCGTCCACGTGCTCGCCTACCTGATCGATCCGGATGACGCGGCCTTGCGGGCGATGACCGAGCGGGTGCGTGCGTCGCGCCTCGATCGCGCCCGCACCATGGCCGGCCGGATCGGTCGCGACTACGACCTCGACTGGGACGACATCCTCGCCCAGACCTCGGACGGCGCGACGGTGGGGCGACCCCATATCGCCGACGCGCTCGTCGCCAAGGGGCACGTGCGGGACCGCACCGAGGCCTTCGCGAGCATCCTGAGTCCGCGCGGCGACTACTACGTCGCCCTGTTCGCCCCCGACCCCGTCACGGCGGTGTCGCTCATCGCCGGCGCCGGGGGAGTGCCGATCGTCGCGCACCCCGCCGGGCGCGCCGGTGTGCTGCCGGAGCCCCTCATGACGCGGATGCTCGACGCCGGACTCGCCGGTTTCGAGCTCGGTCATCGTGAGAACCTCGGTCCCGGCATCCGGGCATTGCAGCGGATCGTCGACGAGCACGATCTCCTCGTGACCGGCTCCAGCGACTACCACGGCCTGGGAAAGCCCAACCTCCCGGGCGAGAACACCACCGCCGACGACATGGTCGAGCGGATCATCGAGCGCGCAACGGGAAGCGCCCCCGTCTATCCCTGAGGAAGACGGGGGCGCAACGGTCCGCATCGATCAGCTGAGGGCCTTGGCCTTGATGCTGTCGTACTCGGCCTGCGTGATCGTTCCCGCGTCGAGGAGCCCCTTGGCCTTGGCGATCTCGTCCGACGGGCTCGTGCCGGCGACCTGCTTGATGTAGGAGTCGGCGGCCTGCTGAGCCTGCGCGACCTCCTTCTGGTTCCGCTCGGCCATCCCGGGTCCGCGGGCGATCAGGTACACCAGCAGGGTGAGGAAGGGCACGAAGATCAGGAAGATGATCCACACGGCCTTCCACCAGCCGTTGAGCTTGCGGTCGCGGAACAGGTCGGAGATGACCGAGAACAGCGCCATGATGTAGGCGAAGAAGATGAAGACCGCCAGGAACCACCAGATCAGATCCCAGAACGATCCCCAGAAGCCGTGATATTCCACGGCCGTGTCGATGAAGCGCATGACTGCCTTTCTTGCGAGGGGACACGGCATGACGCCGCTTGCCGATCACACTAGCGGTTCGATACACCATCGCATCGCGTGCCCGCGGGGCGGGCGGTGCCCCGCTGCCGCGGCCGACGCCGATCAGGCGCCGGCAGCGGGGGCCCCGGGCCGGGGTCCGCGGCGGCGGCGTCGACGCCGGGCATTCGCCGGCTTGCCGTCGTGGTGTTCCCGGCCGCTCCCGTCGTGCGCACCGCCGCCGGCGGCGGCGTGGCCGCCGTCCGCGGTCGCGTTCTCGGCCTGCGTCGCGGTCGACCCCTCCGAGCCGGAACGGCGGCGGCGGCGCGGCGGCCGCGATGCGTCGGTCGTGGTGCCCCCCGCGTCCTGCGTCCGCACGGTCTGCGTCGTCGGTGCCTTGGGCAGGCGGCCCTTCGTGCCGGCAGGGATGTCGAGGTCCTCGTACAGGTGCGGGCTCGACGAGTAGGTCTCGACGGGCTCGGGCTGACCGAACTCGAGCGCGCGGTTGATGAGCGCCCACTTGTGCAGGTCGTCCCAGTCGACGAACGTGACGGCGATGCCGGTCTTGCCGGCGCGGCCGGTGCGGCCGACGCGGTGGAGGTAGGACTTGTCGTCGTCCGGGATCGTGTGGTTGATGACGTGCGTCACGTCGTTGACGTCGATGCCGCGGGCGGCGACGTCCGTCGCGATGAGCACGTCCCGCTTCCCGGCCTTGAAAGCGGCCATGGAGCGCTCGCGAGCCTCCTGGCTCATGTCGCCGTGGACGGCTGCCGCGTTGAACCCGCGGTCATTGAGCTCGTCGACGAGCTTCTGCGCGGCGCGCTTGGTGCGCGTGAAGATCACGGTCTTGCCGCGGCCCTCGGCCTGCAGGATGCGCGCGATCACCTCGTCCTTGTCGAGCGAGTGCGCACGGTACACGAGGTGACGGATGTTGGCCTGCGTGAGGCCCTCGTCCGGATCGGTCGCCCGCATGTGGATCGGGTTCGACATGAAGCGGCGCGCGAGCGCGACGATCGGTCCGGGCATCGTGGCGGAGAAGAGCTGCGTGTGGCGCACGGGCGGCACCTTGGTGAAGATCTTCTCGATGTCGGGGAGGAAGCCGAGGTCGAGCATCTTGTCGGCCTCGTCGAGGACGACCTCCGTCGCATTCGACAGGTCGAGGAGTCGCTGGCCCGCGAGGTCGATGAGGCGGCCAGGTGTGCCGACGACGATCTGCGCGCCGGCCTTGAGCTGCTCGATCTGACCCTCGTAGGCCTTGCCGCCGTAGATGGCGACCACGCTCGTCGGCCGGTTGGACGTGAGCATGTCCATGTCTTCGTAGACCTGCACGGCGAGCTCGCGCGTGGGGACGACGATGAGCGCCTTGACGCCGGGCTCCGGCGCCGGCCCGAGGCGCTGCACGACGGGGATGCCGAACCCGAAGGTCTTGCCGGTTCCGGTCTTGGCCTGCCCGATGATGTCCTGGCCGGGGAGGCCGAGGGGGATGGTCTGCTCTTGGATGGGGAACGCGTCCACGATGCCGCGCGCCGCGAGGGCGTCGACGATGTCCTGGTCCACGCCGAGTTCGGCGAAGGTCGTCACGATGGGTGTGCCTGTCTGAATGAGGGCGGCCGTGCGTCTCTGCCGCCGAGCGAAGATCCACGCCATCCAGTTCGTCCGCAGGCGCGGGGGTCCCGATCCATCGCCGGGATGTTTCGATCCTACCGGACCGCGGATGCCGCCCTCCGCGGCACGCGGCGATGTCGGCGGGCGCGGACCTCCGCCATCTAGGCTGTATCGCGTGTTCGAGTGGCTCAAGCGGCGTCGTCCCGCGGTGCGGACTCTCCGGCTGCGGTCGCGCGACGATGTCGACGACACGCGCCGGGTCGGCTTCGAGACCCTCGCGCCGGACATCGACACCTTCCTCGGGCAGGCGGCGTATCTGCAGCTCGGCTACGTGGAGACGCTGAGCGAGCTCATCGCCTCGACTCCGGAGCTCGCCGAGAAGGGCGCATTGTCGCGCGCGGCCGGTGCCGCCCTGACCAAGCACGAAGAGCTCGTCGCGCTGATCCGCGAGCGCGGAGACGACCCGACGGAGCTCATGCTCCCCTTCCGCGAGCAGCTCGACGTCTTCCGCCGCGGCACTCATGGCGCGCGCCCGCAGGAGACCATGCTCACCGTGCACATCACGGCGGGACTCCTCGACGACTTCTACTACGCACTCTCCGGAAGCTACGGGGAAACGGGCCGGCGAGTGGCACGCATCCTGCACGCCGACGACGACCGCCAGGCCATCGTAGATCTGATCGCCGCCGACATCGCCGCCGATCCCGAGTGGCGCTCGCTGCTCGCCATGTGGGGCCGGCGACTGGTCGGCGACACGCTCCTCGTGGCGAGGGCGGCCCTTCGTCCCGGCCCCTTGGACGCGGAGGACGAGGCGACCGTCGAGCCCGTGTTCACGGAGCTGATGGCGGCGCACTCCCGCCGCATGGAGGCGCTGGGACTCGCGGCGTGACCGGACGCGAGATCAGGCGATGCGCAGTCGCCGCCGCTCTCGGTCGTCGACGGCGTGGCGCCGGCGCGTGAGCACCGCCACCGCCGGGTAGCTCACGACGAGCGGCGCGGCGATCGAGGTCAGCCACAGCCATCCGTTGTCGGTCGTCCAACCGAGCCACGTCAGGACCATCCACACGCCGCCGCCGACGACCGCGCCGATGAGGGGAGCCAGCGCCGCACCCCGCGTGTCGCGGCCCGGGAGCGTGTAGTGCACGAGAAGCCCGGCGACAGCGCCGAAGAGCAGCGCGAGCACGATCTCCATCAGGCCACGAACCCCACGCGCCGCACGTCCTCCGTGCCGAGCTCGACGAACGCCAGCGATGCTGTCGGCACGATGTAGGAGTTGCCCTTGCTGTCGCCGAACGTCACGTGCGTCGCGCCGGAGTCGAGCGCCGCGGCGACCGACTTCTTCACGGCGTCCGCCGAGTCGTCGGTCTCGAAGTTGAGCTCTCGTCCGGTGTTCACGATGCCGATGCGGATCTCCACGGATCACTGCCTTCCTGTGCGCCCGAAGTGGGTACGGCAACTCTACGACACCCCCGCAGGGCCCTCGCCCGCGGTTCCGGACGCTCTGGGCGAACGGATGTCGCCGACCCGCGCTACCGTGGCAGGGCGATGGGAAACGGGGGAGTCGGCGAGGGGACCGAGGTCACGGCCCTCGACCACGATCAGCGGGCGGTCGCCGCGCTGCCGCTCGACTTCTCGGGTGTGGTGGTGGGTGCCCCCGGGTCGGGGAAGACGAGTGCGCTCGTGGCACGGGTGCGTGCGCTGACGGCGGCCTGGTCGGCTCCGGTCGACCCCGATCGCATTCTGGTCCTCACCCCGAGCCGGCAGACGGCGACGGCTCTGCGCGACCGCCTCGCGTTGGCGATCGGCGCCGCCACCTCAGGGGCTCCCGCGCGCTCGGTCGCGTCCTTCGCCTTCCAGATCGTCCGCGCGGCGGAGGTGCATCGCGGCGCTCCGCCGCCTCAGTTGCTGACCGGGGGAGACGAAGACCAGCTCGTGCAGGACCTGCTCGCGGGAGACGCCGAGGACGAAGCGGCGGGTGGGCGGCGCTGGCCGGCATGGCTGGGCGCCGAGATCCGTGCGACGCGCGGGTTCCGCAGCGAGGTGCGGGCGTTCATCGCCGAGTGCACGACACTCGGCATCGAGCCGGATCGCCTGCGCCGCATGGGCGAGGCCGCAGCGATCCCGGCCTGGACCGCTCTCGCCTCGTTCTTCGCCGAGTACCTCCACGTCCGCGCAGACATGCGGGGCGCCTACCGGGATGCCGCCGGCCTGATCCGCGAAGCGGTCGGCGTTCTGCGCACCGGCGATGCGATGGGACGCGATGCGGTGTCCGGTCTCGCGGCGATCCTCGTCGACGACGCGCAGGAGCTGACCCTGGGGGCGGTCGAACTCCTCGAGGCCTGTCGCGAGCGGGGGATCCCGGTCGTCGCCTTCGGTGATCCCGACATCGGCGCCGGCGCGTTCCGGGGTGCGACCCCGGAGAACTTCGCCCGGTTGTCGCGTGCGCTCGGGTCCGTCCGTCCACTCACCGGGTCGCACCGCGGGTCCGCGGCACAGGTGGATCTGGTCCGGTCGCTCACCGAACGCATCGGAGCGACCGGGGTCGTCGTGCATCGGCGTCGTCCCGACGGCATCGCCCCCGACGCGACCGTGCGCACGGTGGTCGCGCGTTCCACGGCCGAAGAGGTCGATGTCGTGGCGCGCATCCTCCGCGAGCGTCACGTGCTCGAGGGGGTGCCCTGGTCGCGCTGCGCCGTGATCGCGCACGACACGCGCCAGGTGGCGACGCTCGAGGCCGAGCTGGCGGCGCGCGAGGTTCCGGCACGTGCGAGCGGTCCTGGTCGGCCCCTCGGCGCGCTCCGTCCTGCGCGCGACCTGCTCCGCACCGTCGAGCTCGGGGCGCGAGACGTCGAGGAACGGACCTTCGACGATCTGTCGGACGCGCTCCAGGCGCTGACGGGTGGCCTGGACCCGGTGGAGCTGCGCCGGCTGCGCACCGCGCTGCGTCACGAGGAACTGAAGGCCGGGGGCGAACGCTCCGCGCGCGAACTGCTCGTCGCCGCGATGGCGCACCCGGTGGAGTTCGATCTGGTGGACACGCGTGAGGCCCGCCGGGCCGCCCGGCTGGCGCGGACGCTCGCCGGCGTCGGAGAGGCGATCGCGCGTGGCGACACCGCCCACGAGCTGCTGTGGACGGTATGGGAGGCATCCGGGCTCGGGCGGGCCTGGGGGATCGCGGCACGCGGCACCGGGCCGCTCGCCGAGCAGGCCGGCCGGGATCTCGACGTGGTGGTCGCGCTGTTCCAGGCGGCGAAGCGGTTCGTCGAGCGCCAGCCGGGCGACGATCCGATGCGGTTCGTCCGCGGCATCCTCGACAGCGACGTCGCGGAGGATCGTCTGAACGCTCCTGCTCCTGCGGAGTCGGTCGCCGTCCTGACGCCGGCCGGCGCGCTCGGGGTGGAGTACGACACCGTGGTCGTCGCCGGCGTGCAGGACGGCGTGTGGCCGAACACGCGCCTGCGCGGCAGCCTTTTCGAGACGTGGCGGCTGGCCGACCTGGCCATCAGACCCGACGACGCCGCGAGCACGGGGACGATCGACCGGCGACGTTCGGCCCTGCACGATGAGCTCCGCCTGTTCGTGCGCGCCCTCTCGCGCGCGACGCAGCGGGTGATCGTGACGGCGGTGGACGACGACGACGCCGGTCCCAGCGTCCTGTTCGAGATGCTTCCTCCACCCGAGCCGATCGCGCGGGCGGCGGAGCTCCCGTTGTCGCTGCGGGGACTGGTCGCCGGCCACCGGCGGACCCTCACGGAGCATTCCGGACCACGGCGGGCGACCCCGGCCGACCGCCGCCGGGCCGCGCAGCAGCTCGCCGTGCTCGCCGATGCCGGGGTGCCCGGCGCCGACCCGTCCGGATGGTACGGCGTGGCGCCCGTCAGCACCACGGCCCCGCTCCGCGACCTCTCCAGCGAGGACGTGCGCGTGTCGCCGTCGCGACTGCACACCCTCGAGGAGTGCGAACTCAACTGGGTCATCGGCGATCTCGGCGGCGATCCGGGCGGCGCGACGGCCGGACTGGGCACCATCATCCACGCGGCGCTCGAGCATTCCCACGGCCGCGACGAGGAGCAGCTGTGGGCCGAGGTGGAGGCGCGGTGGGGCGAGCTCGATTTCGAGGCGCCGTGGCGCGACCGCGCGGAGAAGACCCGCGCCAGGGAGCTCGTGCGACGGCTGCATCTCTACCTGCGTCGATTCGAGGACGCCGGCGGGCGACTGATCGACGCGGAACCGCACTTCGAGGTGGCGATCCCGCTGGACGACGTCGAGGCGTTCGAGCACGGCGCGATCCTGAGCGGCTACATCGACCGCGTGGAGCTCACCCCGGACGGCGCCGTCGTGATCGTCGACCTGAAGACCGGCAAGCGGGAGCCGCAGACCGACACCGCGGTCGCGGAGAACCCGCAGCTGGCCGCGTATCAGCTGGCGTTCGAGGCGGGTGCGATCCCGGGAGCCGTCGGACTGCCGGGCGGGGGAGCGAAGCTGCTGGTGCTTCGTCCCACGGCCGCCACCAAGGACTACGTCACACCGCATCAGCCGCCCCTCGACGACGCTGACCGGCAGGCGTTCCTCGAACGGGTGCGCAGCGCCGTCGGCGTCATGCGCGGAGTCCGCTTCGCGGCCCCCTTCGAGGAGCACTGTCGCGACGAGCACTCCTACGGGCTCTGCCGCATCCACACGATCGGCGCGGTGAGCGCGTCATGAGCGCGACGACAGCGACGGGGCGCATCCTGCTCAGCCCGGAGACGGTCGCCGCCGCGCTCGGCCAATTCCCCCCGACCGCCGAGCAGTCCGCCGTCATCTCGGCTCCGCTGTCGCCTGCCCTGGTGGTGGCAGGAGCCGGCAGCGGCAAGACCGAGACGATGGCGGGACGTGTCGTCTGGCTCGTCGCAAACGGGATCGTGGACAGGGACGAGGTCCTCGGGCTCACCTTCACCCGCAAGGCGGCGGGGGAGCTCGCCGAGCGCATCAATCGCCGCCTCGGTCGTCTCGCCGAGTTCGAGCGGCGAGGCCTCCTCGACGCCCTCCCGCGCCTCCACAGGGAGGGCGCCCTCCACATCTTCGCCGAGCTGGAGAGCGAGGGGGGAGCGGCGGCGGAGCGGATGCGCCATGCGGCGCTGGACGCCCTCGCCGCGCGCGTCGGCGCGGTGCCTCGACCCGACGCGGGAGACGCACTCCTGCAGCGCCCGGTCGTGGCGACCTACAACAGCTTCGCCGACGCGGTGGTCCGCGAGCACGCGGTCCGCGTCGGACGTGACGCCGAAGCCGCCCTGCTGTCCGAGTCCGCCGCCTGGCTCCTGATGCGTCGCGTCGTCTTCGCGTCGGACGATCCCCGTCTCGAGGAGCGACCCGAGGCGGTGCGCTCGATCATCGACGCCGCGCTGAGGATTGCGCGCGACGGCGTGGACAACCAGGTCGACCTCGACGCACTCGCCGCGTTTCCGGCAGCCTTCGGGGCGGTGCGTGAACTGCCCTCGACCTCGGCGCGGACGACGGTGTACGCAGACATCGCGGAGGCCGCGGACAAGGTCGAGGCACTCTCGCTCCTCGTCGAGCTCGCACGAGAGTACGACGCCCAGAAGCGGCGGCTGGGTGTGCTGGACTTCTCCGACCAGGTCGCGGGGGCGCTCGACGTCGTGCGCGGGCATCCGAGCGTTGCAGCTGAGTTGCGGGACAGGTACCGGGTCGTGCTCCTCGACGAATACCAGGACACGTCCGTCGTGCAGAGCGACCTGCTCGCGGAGCTCTTCCGTGACACGGGCGTGATGGCGGTCGGCGACCCGCACCAGGCGATCTACGGCTGGCGCGGCGCGAGCGCGGGCAACCTGGGCGGGTTCGCCCGTGCGTTCGCGGATGCGGGCGAGTGCGGGCAGTACTCCCTTCTGACGAGCTGGCGGAACGCCGAGAGCGTCCTGGAGGCGGCGAATGCGGTGCTCGCTCCGCTCGCCGTATCCGCGCCGATCCCGGTCGGGGAGCTGCGGCCACGACCGGACGCCCCGTCCGGCGCCGTCGAGCTGGCAGTCGAACCGGACCTGGACGCGGAGGCGGATCGCGTGGCGCGCTGGTTCGCGGGGGTGCGAGCGGAGCGGGCGCGTGCGGGGCGGACGACGACGGGCGCCGTGCTGTTCCGCAACAAGAAGCACATGGTGCGATTCGGGGAAGCGCTGGGCGCGCGCGGCATCCCGCATCGGATCCTCGGCCTGGGCGGACTCCTGTCGACGCCGGAGGTGGTCGATGTCGTGTCGGCGCTGCGGGTCATCTCCGATCCCCGGGCCGGCTCTGCGCTCATCCGCCTCCTCTCGGGGCCGCGCTGGGCCATCGGCCTGGCCGACCTCCGTGCGCTGGCGGAGCTCTCCCGTCGCATCACGCGCCACGACTCCGCCCTGCAGCCGCTCGACGAAGCGGTGGCCGCGCGAATCCGGTCCTCCTCGGGTGACGAACAGGGATCGTTGATCGACGCGCTCGACTTCGTCCTCCGCCACCCCGACGATCACGGATGGCTCTCGGGGTTCACCGCTCCGGCGAAGGACAGGCTGCGAGAAGCAGCCGGGGTGTTCTCGGGACTCCGCCAGGCGGCGGGTCTGCCGATCGCGGAGCTGGTCCGGCTCATCGAATGGGAACTGCGTCTGGACATCGAGTTGGCCGCGAACGAGACGCGGGGGCCGGCCCGGATCGCGTCCGCCCAGCTCCGCGCGTTCGTCGACGAGGTGCACGCGTTCCTGGCGGCGGACGACAGCGGCTCGCTCTCGAGCCTGCTCGCGTGGCTCGACCATGCCGAGCAGCTCGACGAGTTCGCGCCCCGCACCGAGCCTCCGGAAGACGATGTGGTGCAGCTGCTCACGATCCACGGGTCGAAGGGTCTGGAGTGGGATGCCGTCGCCGTCGTCCGTCTCGTCGACGGCGAACTCCCCACCACCCCCAAGGGCACGAAGGGCTGGCTGGGGTTCGGCGTGCTGCCGTACTCGTTCCGCGGAGATGCAGCGTGGCTGCCGGGGTTCGCGTGGCGAAGCGCCGGCACGCAGCAGGAGCTCAAGGCGGCGTTCGACGACTTCGTCGCGGCCGGGCGGGCTCGCCAGCTCGAGGAGGACCGGCGGCTGGCGTACGTCGCCATCACGCGGGCACGCGATCGTCTCCTGCTGACGTCGGCACCGTGGTCCGGCACGAAGCGGCCGCGGCGTCGCAGCCCGTTCCTCGTCGAGGTCGCCGACGCCCTCGGGATGGATCTGCCGCCTGACGAGCCGGCGGAGAATCCGTATCTCGGCGAGCGCCGGCTGCTCCACTGGCCGCTCGATCCGCTGGGTGTCCGCCGCGGCCCTGTGACGGAGGCGGCCGAGGCCGTCCGCGCGGCGCTCGAAGAGGAGCGGGCCCGGCCGGACGCCGATCTGGAGCTGCTCCTCGCCGAGCGCGTAGCCCGCCTGCGTCCGTCCTCGGCCGTGGCGCCCGTGCGCATACCGGCGTCGCGATACAAGGACTTCGTCTCGGACTACGCGGGGACGGTGGCCGCCATCGAGCGACCGCTCCCGGAGCGGCCCTATCGCCAGACGCGCATCGGCACGCTGTTCCACGCCTGGGTGGAGCGTCGATCCGGACTGGTGGGTTCTGGGGGCTCGCTCGACGACGCTCTCTGGGAGAGCGATGAGGACGTGGCGACCGAGACCTCCGCGGCCGACGAGGAGGCACTGGCCGCGTTGAAGGCTGCGTTCGAGCTGTCCGAATGGAGTGCGCTTCGTCCCATCGCGGTCGAGACGGAGATCGACTTCCGCCATGACGATCTCGACGGGCTCCCGCACGTCGTGATCTGCAAGCTCGACGCGGTGTACCGCCGCGACGACCTCGGCGGCCGGATCCAGATCGTGGACTGGAAGACGGGCGCACCTCCCCGGAACGACGCGGATCGCGAGGCGCGGATGCTGCAGCTCGAGCTCTATCGCAAGGCCTACCACCAGAAGCACGGCGTGCCCCTCGACGAGATCGACGTCGCGCTCTACTACGTGGCGCACGACCTCGTGCTCAGAGGCTGAGGTCCGCGCGGCGCGGCGTGGCTGCTATTCGGAGGCCGCCCAGCGTCGAAGCGCGGCATCCGACGCGCGCTTCGCCTCGGTCCGGTCCGCGGACGCCGTTCCGTCGGCGGGGTCGTGCGCGCCGACCCACTCCGACATCTCGATCGGGGCGGTCTCCTCGCCGTCGCCCTCCCGCTCCGGCGCGACGGACCCGGGCTCGTCCGGATCGTCCGTGAAGAGAGATACGTCGTCGGGGCCGTAGGCATCCGTCTGCATCGAGGTGTCGATCGAGCCGGACGCAGTACGGGGGTCGCGATCGAGGAGGGCGAGCGCGTCGTCGATGTCGACGCTCGGGTCCACGACGAGGTCGTCGTCGACGACGCCGTCAGCCAGAGCGCGCAACAGGGAGAGGGCGTCGTCCGTGATGTCCTGGCGGCCGTTGTCGTCGCCGTGGACCAGCCACTTCGCGAACTCCAGCTCGGCATAGAGACGCGCACGGGTGCGAAGCTCTGCGTCCGGGGCCCGGACGCCTTCGGACGCGTAGGCGGCGATCACGTCGTCGGCGGCATCGGGCGCCGATGCGATCCACCGCAGATCGATGGCGGGGTCGCCGACGGAGAGTCCGTGCCAGTCGAGCAGGCCGACGACGCGGGGGACCTCGGCGATGTCGGTGAACAGGAAGGCCTCCGGCGCGATCCCGCCGAGCACGACCGTCGACTCGAAACGCCACAGGCGATCCACGGCCAGGGCCCGGCTCCACCGGGACAGCAATGACACCGGGATGCGGTGGACGGCCGCGACACGGTCCAGCAGTCGCGACACGTCATCGCGGACCTGCTCGGGCGTCATGGCGGGAAGTCCCGCGGCGCGGATCACCGAGACCGGGAGTGTGTGCACGGCGGCGATCGCCGTCCCCAATCCGGTCGCCGCTCCTCTGCCCGCGGGGAGGTGGGCGGCCTCGACGCGGTAGCCCTCGATGAACTCGAGGACGGCTCCGCGCATGCCGTCGAGGGTCGTCTCGCCGAACAGCTCGGGTGCGCGGAAGGGAAGCAGCGCACGTACGCCCGGCGTCAATGCGCGCAGGGCGCGCATCTCGTCGGCGAGTTCAGCCGCGGCGTCCGCGTCGCTCGGGACGCGGACCACCACGCGACGTCCGTCGTCGAGGTCGGCGACCGCGGAGTCGAACCTTCCCGCGGCGCGCTCGGTCAGGGCGGCGACGCCCACGACGTTCGTGCGCGGGAGAGCCGACGTCACCGACGCCGCTAGAGTGAACGGTGAGCGTGCCATGCCCCCAGGGTAGGTCGGCCGCGACCAGGCGCGACGGCGCCACGCCCTGGACGGAGGTATCGATGGCCGCGCACGGGGAAGGTCCCATCCCCGCCCTTGCAAGGGGCGGAATCGATCGTTCTGCGGACGAGCGGTCGAGACCCGGTCTCCTCGACCGGCTGCGTCACGACGTCGCCGCGAGGGTGCTTCTGATCCACGGCGACGCTGCGCCCGTCTCGGGGTCCGGTCTGCGATACCTGTCGACATCCGAGGTCCCCGGGGAGGCGGAGTGGGCGTTCCTCGGTCGTGACGCCGCCGGCGCGCCGCTGCTCACCGCGGTGCTGCCCGACGGCGCAGAGGCTCCGTCCGCCATCGGGGAGTGGGGGTCGCTCCGCGCGACGGGGGGCGACCTCCCCGCAGCGGACGCCGACGCGTTCGTGGAGGCGCTCAGCCTCGGTCGCTGGCTGCGCGATGCCGCGTTCTGCCCCGCCTGCGGAGCCAGGACGGAGCTGCGCACGGCGGGCTGGTCCCGCCTCTGCTCGTCATGCGGCCGCGAGCATTTCCCCCGCACCGATCCGGCGATCATCGTCGCCGTGACGAGCGGAAGTGACCCCGACCGCATCCTTCTCGGCTCGAACGCGCTCTGGGGAGCCAACCGCTTCTCGTGCTTCGCAGGATTCGTCGAGGCGGGCGAGTCGCTCGAGACCGCCGTCACCCGCGAAGTCGGGGAGGAGGCGGGCGTGCGCGTCACGGATATCGAATACCGCTCCTCTCAGGCGTGGCCCTATCCCCGGTCCCTGATGCTGGGCTTCCGTGCCGTTGCTGTCGTCGATGGAGAAGCGCGCCCGGACGGCGAGGAGATCGCCGCCGTTCGATGGTTCACCCGTGACGAGATCCGGTCGGCGCTCGATCGTGGTGACACGTGGGACGGCAGCAGCGAAGACGGCCTCCTGCTACCGGGCCGGGCCTCGATCGCGCACCGACTGATCGTCGACTGGTGCGCGGGGGTGGCGTGAGCGAGCTGGCACTCGCCGGCCTCGACGACCGGCAGCGGGAGGCGGTCGCAGCGCTGCGTGGGCCGGTCTGCGTGCTCGCGGGGGCCGGGACCGGCAAGACGAGGGTGATCACCCACCGCATCGCGCATGGCGTCGACACCGGGGCCTATTCGCCGGGACGGGTGATGGCGGTCACCTTCACGACGAAGGCGGCCGGAGAGATGCGCGGCCGCCTGCGCAGCCTTGGAGTCGAGGGAGTGGCCGCCCGGACGTTTCACGCGGCCGCGCTCGCGCAGCTCAACTTCTTCTGGCCGACTGTCGCGAAGGACGCCGCACCGTCGCTCATCGACAACAAGGTCCGACTCCTCGCCCACGCGGCCGAGGGGATGCGACTCGACCTCGACACGGCGACGCTGCGGGACGTGGCCGCGGAGATCGAGTGGCGCAAGGTCACGATGCGGTCGATCGACGCGTACGCGGCGGCTCGGCCCGACGGCGTCGGTCGCCTCACCGTCGAGCGGGTCGTGGATCTGCAGCTCGCGTACGAGAAGGTGAAGGACGAGCGGCGCCGGCTCGACTTCGAGGACGTCCTCCTCGCGTGTGCGGGCATGCTGGAGGCCGAGCCGCGGGTCGCGCGAGCCGTGCGCGAGCAGTACCGTCATTTCACCGTCGACGAATTCCAGGACGTGTCGCCCTTGCAGCACCGCCTGCTCGAGCTGTGGCTCGGGGATCGCCGCGACCTGTGCGTGGTGGGCGACGCGAGTCAGACCGTGTACTCGTTCGCGGGTGCGGACGCGTCCTTCCTGCTCGACTTCGCTCGCCGGCATCCCGATGCCCGCGTGATCCGGCTCGAGACCAACTACCGCTCGGCTCCCGAGGTGCTCGCCGTCGCGAACGCGCTCATGCGCGGGCGGCCCGGCGCGCTCGAGCTCTCGGCCGCAGCGGGGACCCCGGGCGGGCCGGTGCCGACCGTGACGGAATACGAGGACGATGCCGCCGAGGCGCGGGGCGTGGCACATCGCATCGCCGATCAGGTGCGCTCCGGCGTCGACCCCGGGGACATCGCCGTGCTGTACCGGGCGCATGCCCAGTCCGCGGAACTCCTGCGCGCTCTTGCCGACCTCCAGCTCCCGGCGACCGTGCTCGGCGGGCGGCGGTTCTTCGACGTCCCCGAGGTTCGGCAGGCCGTTCTGGCGCTGCGCGGAGCCTCCGTCGCCCCGCTCGAGACCGGATTCGTCGACGCTGTGCGCGACGTGTTGCGTTCGCTCGGTCTCACGGAGGCGGCCCCTCCCGCCGGCGGCGCGCTCCGGGACGCCTGGGAGGCCCGCATGGCCCTCCTGCGGCTCGCCGAGGAGGCACCCACGGGAACCACCCTCCGGTCGTTCACCGACGACCTGATCGCACGAGCGAAGGACCATCACGAGCCCGCGCTCCGCACGGTCACCCTCTCGACACTGCACGCCGCGAAGGGCCTGGAATGGCCGCACGTGCACCTCGTGGGGCTGGCCGAGGGGCAGCTGCCGATCGGATATGCGACGACCTTCGAGAGCGTCGACGAGGAGCGCCGTCTGACATACGTCGGCATCACGCGCTCCGAGCGGACACTGTCCGCGTCCTGGTCACGAGGCGGGAGCGGATATCGGGAGCGATCACCGTCACGGTTCCTCCGAGAGATCGGCAGCGGCACTCTTCATGCGGCGGATGCACCTGCCACGAGCGCTGCGACGAGTCGGCGCGGACCGTCACAGAGTGAGCGGAACGCCCCGCCTCGTCGGACTCGCTGAGCAGACGCCCCGCGAGGAGTCCCGCCTCGAGGGCGAGCGCGCGCCCGACGGAACGCGCACGGAGGGCGAGCAGCTGGGACGCGATCGCCGGCCACGCCGGATCGAGATCCCGCCGCCGGGCCTCCACGCACATCAGACAGGCCGTTTCGCCGGGACGCACCAGCGGGCCGATCGTCGCACGTCGCCCGGTGAAGACCAGGGGCAGGTGGGGGACGTCGTCGCGGAGCAGGGCCGCGGCGAGCCGTGGATCCACGACATGGGCGGCGAGCAGGATGACCGTCTCGCCCTCGAGGGGCCTCAGGTCGTCCCCCTCCATGAGCCGCACGCGCGCGCCGTCTGCCATGACGGCGTCGCGCACGGCGCGAGCGTCCTCCTCGTCGATGGTCGCGGGCCGATGGATGAGGACGGCTCGTGCGCTCGCTGCCTCGGTCGCCCGCAGTGCGGGAGCCAGCCGTTCCAAGAGCCGACGGATGTCCGCCGCCGTCGCGCCCGCCTCCGCCGCGAGGGGGTGCACGGCGCCCTCGAGCAGCCCCCGGGACAGTTCGTGCACGACGCGCTCCTCCCAGGGTTCGGGGTCTTCGAGCAGCGCCACGGCGTCGACACCGAACTGGAGCGTGGTCGGTGTGCGCCACACCGGGGGGTACGCGGGATCGAGGCGGAGCATCCACCGATTGTGCGCGCCGCGCGGGTGCGCCTGCGCACTATCCACAGGGAGCGGCCGCGGCGGCGCCGGGTCCCCAGGTTGGGGAGGGGGGTCGTCAGACCGGCCGCGGATCGTCCGGTCCGGGCGCCTCGCCGCCCTCCGGGCGCTCGCCCACGTCGCGCAGAAGCGCTTCGATGGCCTCGTCCATCGCATCCCGCGGCGGCTCTTCGCCGCGGGACCGGGCCTCGAGGCGTGCGATGAGCCCTGCAGGATCGTCGATGTCGTCGGACGTGGGCATGAGGTCGGGGTAGTCCCACAGGGCGTCGCGAGCGGCCATCCCGACGGCGTCGGTGACCGCGCGCCACATGGCCGCCGCCTCCCGCATCCGGCGAGGACGCAGTTCGAGGCCGACGAGAGACGCGAGTGCCTTCTCGGCCGGACCGCCCACTGCGCGTCGGCGACGCACAGCTTCGGCCACGCGCGGTGCGGAGGGCAGGCGCGACGTGGCGTCCTCCGTCACGACGTCGACCCATCCCTCGATCGTCGCGAGCAGATTCTCCAGCCGCGTGAGCGCGGCCGTCTGTGCAGGTGTGCGGGCGGGGAGGAGGGCTCCGCTCTCGAGAGCGGCGCGCAGCTCCTCCGGCTGCGACGGGTCGAAGCGCGACGCCAGCTCCTCGAGTGCCTCGGTGTCGACGCGGACGCCCCGCGCGAAGTCCGTGATCTGCGCGATGACGTGCAGCCGCAGCCACTTCGCGTGCCGGAACAGCCGGGCATGCGCGAGTTCGCGGGTGGCGACGTAGAGTGCGAGCTGATCCTCCGCGATTTCGAGATCACGGCCGAAGTCGGCGAAGTTCTGCGGCAGGATCACCGCGTCGCCGGCGGGCATGAGGGGGATGCCGACATCGCCACCGCTCACCACCGTCGTGGAGAGCTGACCGACGACCTGGCCGAGCTGGGAGGCGAACAGCGAGCCGCCGACAGTGCGCATGATGCGGCCTGCGCCCTGGACGAGCTCCTGCATGTCATCGGGCGCCTGCTCGCCGAGGGCCGTGGTCAGCGCGTCCGCGATGCTCGTGGCCACGGGTTCGGCGAGCTCCTGCCAGACCGGCAGCGTGGCGCTCACCCAGTCGCCGCGCGTGATCGCCCGCGGGGGGCTCGCGAGGTCGGAGATGGCGGTGGCCTCGCTCAGCCACAGGGTCGCCAGCGAGAAGGCCTGGTCGACGTCGCCGCGCTGTCCGCTCGTGACCCCCAGATCGCTCTGGTTGGCGATGTGGAGGGCCTGTCGTTCGGCCATCTCCCACGAGATGCCGCCGTCCTGGCCGTCCTTGAAGGCGTCCTGCAGGTGGCGCATCACGGTCTGCATCATCGCCGGGTCGATGCCGAGCCCCGACAGCTGGGAGAGCTGCTCCGGGTCGAGGCGGCCGCCTTCGGCGCCGAAGAGCTGTCGCAGGAGCTCCTGGAAGTCGTCCTCGGGACTGCGCCCGTCGTCGTCTGCCACTTCAGCCGCCTTTCAGCCCGGGTAGGACGTGTGGTTCTACGCTAGTCGCACGGATCGCAGCGATCCCCGACCGATGGGCCGTCTCTGTACGCCGGTCGCGAACGACGGACACGGAGGATCGGCAGTGGCGCTGTTCGACGAGAACCTGACGATCGCGCCGGCGCCTCGTCGACGGATGCCCCGCGGGACGTCCTTCGGACTGTGGGCGCTCACCGTGGCGCTCGTCGCGTTGCTCGTCCTCACCTTCCTCCCCACGGCGTACGTCATCCAGCAGCCCGGTCCGGTGTTCAACACCCTGGGCACCGCCCCGTCCGCCGACGGCAAGGAGGTGCCGCTCATCTCCGTGAAGGGGGCGAAGACCTATCCGACGAAGGGCACGCTCGACATGCTCACGGTTCAGGTCGTCGGCAGTCGTGAGCGCACGCCGAACTGGTTCGAACTCGCGCTCGCATGGTTCGATCCGTCGAGGGCGGTGCTGCCCATCGACTCGGTCTTCCCGACCGGCCAGACCACCCAGGAGCGCAACGAGGAGAGCGCGGCGATGATGGTCGACTCCCAGAAGGAGGCCACGGCAGCCGCCCTCACGCATCTCGGCTACGACGTCCACCCGAAGCTCTCGGTGTACTCGCTCACGGACGACTCGGCCGCACAGGGGAAGCTGCGCAAGGACGACGTCATCGTGGCCGCGAACGGCACGGCGATCACGGACGTCGACACGCTGCGCCGCATCGTCAACGATGCGGACGGATCGGCGGTGACGCTGACGATCGAACGGGACGGTGCCCGCCAGGACGTCTCGGTGACACCGAAGAAGCTCACGACCCAGGGCACGACCACGTGGCTGCTCGGTGTCAGCCTCATCACCGACTACGACTTCCCGATCGACGTCACCATCCAGCTCAACAATGTGGGCGGCCCGTCGGCGGGGATGATGTTCGCGCTCGGGATCATGGACACCCTCACGCCCGGTCAGCTCAACGGCGGGAAGAGCATCGCGGGGACGGGCACGATCACGGCCGACGGCACCGTCGGCCCGATCGGCGGCATCCGGCAGAAGCTCTATGGAGCGAAGGAGGCGGGCGCCTCCTACTTCCTCGCGCCGGATTCGAACTGCGACGAGGTCGTGGGGCACGTCCCCTCGGGTCTCCGCGTGTTCGCGGTGAAGAAGGTCGACGACTCGCTCGCGGTCCTCGATGCGCTCCGTTCGGGCGGCGATCTCGACGCCCTGCCGACCTGCACGGCGAAATGATCGTGTTCGCGAGCCGCGAATTCGCATAGTGCTTGTTCGGCGTCCGCCCAGAACCGCCCTCTTAGGATGAGAGGGTGACCACGACCTCAGCGCCGAAACCGGCCACGCCCCACCGTTCCCGCCGTATCGTCGCGATCTCGCTGGTCGTGATCGCCGCGCTGGTGGTCGCGTTCTTCGTCTTCGCGAACCTCTACGCCGACTGGCTCTGGTATGGCCAGCTGGGGTACGCGTCCGTGCTGGTGACGCAGTGGACGGCGAGGATCGTGATGTTCGTCATCGGATTCCTCGGCATGGCCGTGCCGGTGTGGCTCGCCATCCAGCTCGCCTATCGCCTGCGCCCCGTCTATGCCCGCCTGAGCTCCCAGCTCGACCGCTATCAGGAGGTCGTCGAGCCGCTCAGGCGCCTGGCGATGTGGGGGATCCCCATCTTCTTCGGCTTCTTCGCCGGATTCGCCGCCTCGGCGCAGTGGGAGACGACGGCGCTGTGGCTGAACGGCGTGAAGACGAGCGTCACCGACCCACAGTTCCACCTCGATACCGGCTTCTACATGTTCGCGATGCCCTTCTACAGCGCGCTGCTGGGGTTCGCGTCGGCCGTCATCCTGGTGTGCCTCCTGGTGAGCGCCGTCGTCAGCTATCTGTACGGATCCGTCCGGATCGGACAGCGCGAACTGCGGATCTCGAAGGCCGCGCGCATCCAGTTCGCCGTGCTCGCCGGCGTGTACCTCCTGCTGCAGGCTGGGAGCCTGTGGCTCGACCGCTACAAGACGATGGTCAGCCAGAGCGACCGGATCACCGGCCCCGGCTACACCGAGGTGAACGCCGTCATCCCCGGGCAGATGATCCTCGCGATCATCGCCGTCATCGTCGCGATCCTCTTCTTCGTGACGGCGGCCATCGGCCGGTGGCGCTACCCCTTGATCGCGACCGCGCTGCTGGTCGTGTCCGCGATCGTCGTGGGTGTCGCCTACCCGTGGGTGGTCAACGTCGTGCAGGTCAAGCCCAACCAGCTGAGTCTGGAGAAGACCTACTACCAGCGCAACATCGACGCGACCAAGGCGGCGTACGGCATCGACGGAATGGACAGCTCCGACTTCAAGGCATCGACCACGGCGGCCGCCGGACAGCTGCGTTCCGACGCGGACACGACCGCCCAGATCCGCATCATGGACCCGGCGATCATCAGTCCGACGGTGCAGCAGCTCGAGCAGTTCCGCTCGTACTACCAGTTCCAGAACCCGCTGGACGTCGATCGCTACCAGATCGACGGCAAGTCGCAGGACACCGTGGTCTCCGTCCGCGAGCTCAACCTGAACGCCCTGGGCAACGCCGCGACGTGGCAGAACTCGACGCTGGTGTACACGCACGGCTACGGCATCGTGGTCGCCAAGGGCAACGCACGCACCGACGACGGCAAGCCCGTGTTCCTCGAGCGGGGGATCCCGTCCACCGGGTTCCTCTCATCGCAGGACTTCGAGCCGCGGATCTACTTCGGCGAGAAGTCGCCCACGTACTCGATCGTGGGTGCCCCGAAGGGCGCGAGCCCGGTCGAGCTGGACTACCCGTCCGGCAGCGAGGGGGCGAGCGAGACCAAGACGACCTTTTCGGGGAACGGCGGCCCGAACATCGGCAACCCGTTCAATCGCCTCATCTATTCGCTCAAGTTCCAGTCCGAGCAGATCCTCTTCTCCGACAGCGTGAACGCCAACTCCCAGATCCTCTACGATCGCAACCCCATCACGCGGGTCGAGAAGGCCGCGCCGTACCTGACGTTGGACAGCGACCCGTACCCGAGCGTCGTGGACGGTCGCATCGTGTGGATCGTCGACGGCTACACGACGAGCCCGAACTATCCGTACTCGTACACGACGAGCCTGTCGCAGTCGATCGCCGACTCGTCGAACCCGGCGCCGCGCTACGCGCTGGACAACATCAACTACATCCGCAACTCGGTCAAGGCCACGGTCGACGCGTACGACGGCAAGGTGACGCTCTACGCATGGGATGCGAGCGACCCCGTCCTCGAGGCATGGCAGAACGTCTACCCGTCGACGGTCAAGCCGCTGTCGCAGATGAGCGGCGACCTGATGAGCCACGTGCGGTACCCGACAGACCTCTTCAAGGTGCAGCGTTCGGTGCTCGGCACCTACCACGTCGATGACGCGCAGTCGTTCTACCAGAGCGACAACAAGTGGATCACGCCCGACGACCCGCAGGATCCGGACAAGCTCCAGCCTCCGTACTACCTGACCATGCAGATGCCGGGGCAGGATGCGCCCCAGTATTCGATGTTCACGAGCTTCATCCCGGTGTCGAACGGCACCGACTCGCGCAACGTGCTGATGGGGTACCTCGCCGTCGACTCGAACGCCGGATCATCGCAGGGACAGAAGAGCGCCGACTACGGCAAGCTCCGGATGCTGGAGATCAATGCGGACACGCCGGTTCCCGGCCCCGGCCAGGTGCAGAACAGCTTCGATGCGCAGCCGAGCGTGTCCTCGTTCATCAACATCCTGAAGCAGGGACAGTCGCAGGTCCTCAACGGCAACCTGCTGACGCTCCCCGTGGGCGGGGGGCTGCTCTACGTCCAACCGGTGTTCGTGCAATCCTCCGGCGCGACCAAGCTCCCGACCCTGCAGAAGGTGCTCGTGTCGTTCGGCAACCAGGTAGCTTTCGAGGACACACTGAGCGAGGCGTTGGACACCTTGTTCGGCGGCGACTCCGGCGCCAGCACGGGGGATGCCACGGTGACACCCACCCCGAACCCCTCGCCGTCGGGCTCGGGCTCGACGGGCGGCGGCACGGTGAACCCCGGCACGAACACGGCCTACCAGGCGGCGCTGCAGGAGGCGAAGCAAGCGATGACCGATCGCCAGGCGGCACTCCAGAAGGGCGATTGGACGGCCTACGGCGCGGCGGATGCGCGTCTGACGGACGCGATCAACAAGCTGCTCCAGTTGTCCGGAGACCAGTGATCGGCCGCGTGGTCTCCACTCCGCGAAAGCCGTGCTAGGCTTGATTCTTGTGCCGCGGGGTGGAGCAGCTCGGTAGCTCGCTGGGCTCATAACCCAGAG